>Ga0315274_10000037_pt1 | contig 202229 bp, 161 predicted proteins | sample YL17G02_20_MG_FD_203700 | JGI IMG/M metagenome (GOLD analysis project Ga0315274, IMG submission 203700) | Sediment microbial communities from Yellowstone Lake, YNP, Wyoming, USA - YL17G02_20 | ecosystem: Environmental > Aquatic > Freshwater > Lake > Sediment | place: USA: Wyoming | collected...
GTTCTCATACCAAGATTCATTTCGAAAGAATTAGGAATTTTTTTCTGTGGGCATTTATTCCAGCAATCGCCGCATCCTGTGCAGGTTTTATGGTCAACATACTTCGCCTTCTTTCTTATTTTGACATTGAAATTCCCTACATAACCATCAACATTTTCAACTTCTGAATATGTATAAACAGTGATATTGGGATGTTTAAAGCATTCTACCATTCTCGGAGTTAAAATACACTGAGAGCAATCAAGCGTGGGAAATGTCTCTGAAAGCTGAGACATATGCCCACCAATTGATGGTTCTTTTTCAACTAAAATAACTTTATGCCCGGCATTCGCAATATCTATCGCTGATTGAATCCCTGCGATTCCTCCACCAATAACAAGAGCTGTTTTTTCAATTGGAACTTTTATCGGGAACAATTTGGAATTTCGCATCACTTTATTGACCATAACTTTCACAAGGTCAATTGCCTTTTCCGTCGCTTTTTCTCTATCATCATGAACCCAACTGCAATGCTCCCGAATATTCGCCATCTCACATAAATAAGGATTCAAGCCAGCTTCTGCACAGGTATTCCGAAATGTCGATTCATGCATATGAGGTGAACACGCAGCAACCACTACTCCATCAAGTTTATATGACTTTATAGCATCTTTAATTTTATTCTGACCGGGGTCAGAACACACATATTTATAATTCTCGCTATGAACAACACCGGGTAACTGATTTATAACTTGAGTAACTTTTTCTACATCAACAGTTCTCGCAATATTTTCACCACACCAGCATATAAAAACACCGATTTTAGCCATTTTATTTCACCTACTTAAATAATTAGACACTGATTTACGCAGATTTTTCAATGAATTAAAAAATACAAGAATAAAAAACTTATCACGAAATCCCGAAATTAAGAAATCCAGAAGTTTAAATATTTTTCGGGCTTTCCTCCTTTCGGATTTTTGTGATTAAAAATAGTTTTTCTTTGCCTTCTTTTCAGTGTTTATCAGCGTCTAATCTTTTTTCCTTTCATAATACGACATTTATCTCTATTTTGGTAAAACAGGCATCCTTGCTCTGAAACAAATTCAGGGCAGAAGGATGAGGCAAATGTCATTCCAAAATCAATTTCTTGTCATTCCGAACTCGTTTCGGAATCTCATTAGATGCTGAAACAAGTAATGTCATCCTGAACTTGTTTCAGGATCAGCATGACAGAGCGAAACAAGTTCAGGGCGGACGGGCGCCTGCATTACCAAACAACTGTATTGTATCTTAAAGATACCACCTTGTTTGTAAGATAATTTACAAAAACAAAAAATAATAGAACAAATCAACTTATGTCAAGTTATTTGAAATTCTTCTGTCACAAAAAATACACTTTTTCTTTGTATTACACTCAGAGATGTTGAAAGATTTACCTTTTGGCTTATTCTGATATCTAAATCTTTTAAATTGACTTTGACGGATAAAATCTAATAATTGGTTAAATATTTTATTAATATAATTTAACAATTGAACAAATTGTCTCAACTTTTATAAAATACTATCTCTCACAGATAGGAGCTGAGGTTCAACCATATTTCTAAAATCTTTAGTAGACAAGAGTGATTTGATTTTATAAAAAGCCTTAGCCATTTTCTGCAACCATATGATAACTTAACTGACCGCATCCTTGCCATCACCAAAGATGATGATTACCTGCAAAACCATACTAAGCAGGTGCAGGCAAAGGCGTTGGAACAAGAGATTGACATTTTAGTGTATAAATTGTATAATTTAACATACGACGAGATAAAAATTGTAGACCATGAGTTTTGGTTTAACAAAGAAGAATATGACAAATTTAAAATTGAAAGCTGGAATGTGAGGCATATCAAATGAAATATCCGTTGCATGAGTTAAATGATAAAGGGTTTGAAGGGCTTATTGCTTTAATCTGTGAGCGAATATTAGGAACAGGCACAATAACTTTTTCTGAAGGCAAGGATGGCGGTAGAGATGCAAAATTTACAGGGAAGGCTAATAAGTTTCCAAGTGAATCAAAACCGTGGGAAGGTAAATTTATCATTCAAGCGAAACACACAACCAAACCTATTGCCAGTTGTTCAGACAGCGATTTTACCACCATCCTGAAAAAAGAAGTAAAAAGGGTAAAAGTTTTAAAAAAAGAAAATAAAGTTGATTATTATTTGTTGTTTACCAATAGAAAATTATCAGGTATTCAAGATGCAAAAATTGAGGATTTCATTGGTGAAAATGCCGGAGTAGAAAATTGTATTATTGGTGATGAACACATACAACTATGGTTGAAAGAATATTCTCAGATAGCAAAAACTCTTGGTTTGGACAAGCTATTACTACCTTTGCAATTTTATGAAGAGGACTTGAAAGAGATAATAATTGCTTTTTCTAAAACAAAAATCTCATCAGATAAAATCAAAGAAATAATAGATAATATTTCCAGAATAGATATTGAAAAAAAGAATGAATTAAACAATCTGAGTAAAGAGTATTTTGATTCGGTATTTAAGAAATCCTTTTCGGAGTTTGCAAAAATAAAAGCTTTTTTGCAGGATCCTAAAAATATAAAATTCAAAGAATATTACGACAATACGGTAAATGATTTACAAGAGAAAATTGTAATAAAACGAGAAGAATATAAAACTTTTGATGAGATTATTGTACATTTATATGATTATGTATTTCAAAATAATATAGAACGACTAAGAAATCAAAGAAGGCTAATACGTGTATTTTTACATTATATGTATCATAATTGCGACATAGGAAGAGATAAGTAATATGTTAAAACCAGATAAACACACTAATCCCAAATTATCGATTATAAATATAGCAGGTCTGATCATCAAAGAACTGAAACAGAAAGAGATTGTAACCTATGATGAACTATTGACCAGTTTAATTAACCAGACCAACGAAAGCGCAAAAGAAGTTTTCTTACATGCAAACTCTTTTTTGTTTTTGTTAGACAGAATCGAGTATATCCAAAATTTAGACTCCTTGAGGTTAAAGGGACATGAAGATTAGTAAGATATATGCCAATAAGCAATTTAAAAATATTGAGTTTAACAAAGATTTTAATGTGATCATTGGCAGAATTTTTGATAAATTAGAAACGAAAAAAGACACACACAATTTAGGTAAAACAGCCCTGATATCTGTAATTGATTTTTTATTGCTTAAAGGATTTGACAGAACAAAACACTTTTTGGGCAAAGGTGTTTTTAGAGGACAGATATTCTTTGCAGAGTTATTATTAAACAATGGTAACTATCTAATTATCAAACGAGGCGTTGATAACCCTAGCAAAATATCCTTTAAGCTAAATGATTTTAAGCCTGATGGCTTTAGGCAAGATTTTGACTGGGATGAAAAAGATTTACCTTTTGATAAAGCCGGAGAAAGGTTAAATGAATATTTGGGATTTGATGTATTGGAAAATTGGCAATACAGAAAGCTGGTTACCTATTTCTTGCGAACACAGCAGGATTTTTTGGATGTTTTCAAACTAAATAAATTTCAGGGCAAAGATAAAGACTGGAAACCAATGATGTTTGATATGCTTGGCTTTGATGGTGATGTAGTGTGGCAAAAAGCGGATTTAGAAGAACAACAAGGTGAATTAAAACAACAAATAGATACTCTCCAGAAAGAGGCACAAATAGATACTAAGGAAAAAGATAGGATACAAGGTATTCTCGATATAAAAAGAGATGAAAAGCAAAAAATAGAAGAACAGACTGATAGGTTTAATTTTTTTGAAAAAGATAAAAATATTAATCAAGAACTTGTAGAAAATATTGATGCAAAAATTCAAACCTTAAATACTCAAAGATATAGTATTGATTATGAGGTTAACAAGATTAACCATTCGTTATCATTGGGTGTAAATTCTATTAACTTAAATGAATTAATAAGGATATATAAAGAAGTTGAAATCTATTTCCCTGATAACTTAATGCGTAATTACCAGCAATTACTTAATTTCAATGAATCAATTACACAAGAAAGGAACAAGTTCTTAAAAGAAAATCTACAGCAATTAAAAGAGGAGCAACAATCCGTCAACAACGAATTGAGGGTCTTAGAAAATAGAAAAGAAGAGATGTTGTCTTATTTAACGGAAAAAGACAGTTACGCCAAATTTAAAGAGATTCAAAAGCAATTAGCTAATATAGTGGCAGAAATAATGCGTTTGGAAGATAAATTAAAAGCAATAGATATTGTGGGTAAAAAAGAAGATGAGTTAAAGAAAATAAAAGACGCCATAGAAGATAAAGCCAGGGAGATTAGAAATTTAATAGATGAACAAAAACATACTGAAATAAGAAAAACTTTTAATTCAATTATTCGCGCTGTGTTAAATGTCCCTGCCATTATCTCCATTACTCAAAACAAAGAAGGCAATGTTGAGTTCCATGCAGACTATCAAAATCCAAAAGATTTAGAAATTACAGCAGAAAGTTCTGGAACAACCTATAAAAAATTACTTTGTATGGTATTTGATTTGTCTATCTTAATTCATTATTCAAAAAATTCTTTTTTTAGGTTTGTTTATCATGATGGAGCATTAGAGGGTCTTGATAAGAGAAAGAAAAACAATTTATTGCAACAGGTAAGGAAAATATGCAGAGAGTATAATATCCAATATATCTTTACACTGATTGACTCTGACCTACCAAGAGATGAAAATGATCAAATAATAGATTTCTCTAATAATGAAATCTGCTTAAGCCTACACGATAAAGATGATAGTGGAAGATTGTTTGAAATAAGTTTTTAAAACTCTCTTATAAGGGACAGAATGGTGTACCAGAAGGAGTCGCATCCTTAATCAAGAATTATAAAAGTATTCGCAAGATGATGCGTACAAATATAGGGAACACAAAAGGGACAATGAAACAAAATTCATCCTTAATAATACATGTACCAAAAAGTTATAAAAACTGAATATGAGGGACGCATCTTCTCTGAAAAACAATCCAAAGTTAAAGAATACCAACACCAGATTAACCAGATGGTTTATGAATTGTATGGATTAACAGAAGAAGAAATAAAAATTGTTGAACAATTTATAAAATGAAAAAAAGAAAAAATCCTGTATTAGCTCTGGTATTATCAGCATTTGTTTTTGCTGGAGCAGGTCAGATTTATAACAAGCAATATAAAAAGGGGATAATCCTTATAATAATCTTCGGTATATTACTTGTTCTAATTTTAGTTCCAATTGTGTTGAGTTACATTGACTATTTTAACACAAGTTCTAATATTGAATCCATTGATATTTCTAAGATAGAAGCACGACTTACTCATAAACCTAATATTATACTTGTGATGCTTAATTTTATTGCTTGGTTATTCTCAGTAATCGACGCTTATATTTATGCAAAAAAATATAATAAAATGTTGGAAAAACAAGATGCAATTACAATTTAGAGATAACGGATTAAGGTAACGCTACTTGAGACAACTTTGAGAATATTGGAATATGAACCGCAATACAAAGCAGGGAAAAGTGATTTGACTTGATTATCATTAATTGATGTGATATCTTATTTAAAGAACATCAAAAAATTACGTAATAATAGAGGTGTGTTCAAGAATGATAAAAAATAATAAACAAATTCTGCTTACTTTAATAATTTCACTTTTAATTTCTAATTCTATTTTCCCTTTTACCTCAAAACCAACTGCTTTCATATCTGCAAATGCTAAAAATACAACTGCCGTATTTACAGTCTCGTATAAATCTTATGTGTGTGAGCAAAATGTCTTTAAAATCATCGATATCACAGATAAATCTAACATTTTCCTTCTTGGAACACTTCATCTTAATTCGAGTATAAATCTTGTTATAAGGGGAAACTATGCTTATGTTATTGGTCAAGGCGGTCTTATTGTTATCAATGTATCCAATAGCGATAATCCTTATATTGAAGGTTTTGCATCTATCCAGGGCGATTGTTACGATTTAGCCTTATATGGTAATTATGCTTACATAACCTCTAATGATGTTACTTTAAAAGGATTGCTCAATATAGTTGATATCTCAACAGCATCAAATCCAAGTTTTGTTTCCTCAAACAATGTTGCTAATATTGCCCAGGGCATAGCATATAACAATAATCACGTTTTTATTGCTGACAATGATCCAGGTTCTCCTTCTCTTATTATTATAAATGTCTCGAATCCTCTTTTACCTTATACTGTATTTTCATATCCATTAGATGGCAGACCTTCTGGTGTTGATATTTCCACCCCTGGATCCAATACTTATGCTCACGTAACAAATGGAATGGGTCTCAGAATCATTGATGTAACTTACCCGTCTATGCCAACCTTTGGAGGTTCTGTTAATGGAATTGCTCAATCAGGAGATATCGTTGTAAACAGCAATTATGATTACATTACCAATGGTGAATCAGGAATTAAAGTGGTTGATGCCAGCATAATTTCAAATCCATTTATTACAAAATCTTTATTTCTTTTCGGTAATGCAAGTAGAATAAATTACAGTAACTCTTATCTTTACGTCGCTTCAAAATACGGAGGACTAAAAATAATCAATTCCGCTTCTGCTCCCGATATTTTTGAAGAGGCAAAATATGTTTTTTCCTTAGTCGGAACTGAAGATATGACAACATATAGCACTTACTTATATACAGTTAACCAAGACGGATTAAACATATTTGATACTATTTATCCTAAAAACATTGTGGGCGTTGGATATCTACCTATAAATAATGATAAATCGTGGGGAATAGCCCTCGATCAGATTGGTAATTATGTCTTTGTTACAGGGGAATCTGGCGCACTAAGAAAAATCGATATTTCTAATCCTTATAATCCTTTATTAATCGGGACTGATTCAAGTGGAACATCGCTAAGAAGAATAGTTGTTCAAGATTCATATGCTTTTGTTGCTGATTATTACTTTGGTTTAAGAATATATGACATAACACCAGCACAACCTGTTCTTTTTACAAGTTTATCTTTAGCAGGTAATCCCTTTGCAATTAAATTAAACGGACCATACCTGTACATAGCTTGTGAAAGTGGTGGAATGAGGATAATCGACATCTCTAATCCTTCCACACCATCTGAAATCGGATACTATTCACCATTGAATCCCGTTAAAGACCTTGATATATCTGGAAACTATGCATATCTTGCCCTTCAAAATGGTGGCATTGATGTAGTTGATATTACTAATCCTGCTACTCCGCAATTCTTCAATAATTACAACAGTTTTGACAATCCTAATACTGTAAACCGAATCACTATCTTCGGGCAAAATGCCTATGTCGGCAACAAGATTTTAAATATAACTAATCCAAATGGAATTTTTGAAATTGGCACATTGCCTACAATCTACAAGATGACTTCCTATGCCTTTATCGACTCCTATTTATACCTTGGAAATTCAACTTTAGATTTTTCAGGTGAATCAATGCAAACTTGCAATACAGAATTGCCAATCGGTCCTGAAATAAAATATGCTTTCTATATCGATGAAAATAAAAATAGTGTTGTTGATGCGATGGATAAAATCGTTATAAAATTTGACCAGGAAGTTAATACTGAGAGCCTAACTCCAAGTAACTTTTTCTTACCCAATATCGGAGATTCTCTTGGTGGAGCAGGTTTTGTAGGGTCCGAAAATACAGATTATCCAACCGAAGCCGTGTTAGAATTGGGTGCAACACCTAATCTCACAATTGATGGAACCACATCATCTATCGACGTTGATCAAGACATTTCCAATATAATGATGAATTCAAAACGTTCACAATTAACAGCAACAGACTCGGGTTTACGAAAAGAGAATGATTCAGGTATCGATATAAAATATGTCTTTATCCCTGATGCAGGGCAGATTATTGGGCAAAGCGGTGGCTATATCGGTGTCCAGAATTCAACCAATGCTGCCTATACACAACACAAACTTTATATTCCAGCATATTCTGTCACTTCAGATTATACCTTTAATCTTGAATTCCCTGAAACACATCTGAATAACTTTTCATCTGTTAAATTAACATCATCTCCTTTGGGTGTAAATTTTGATTCACAAAATCCAGCGATACTTACCCTTGAATACCTCCCTGAATCAATCAATTATGATGCGGGTTATATAAATAAATCCCTGCGGATTTTTCAAATTGTAGAAAATCCTATAAGTGTTTATAACTTCATCCTCGTGCAGGGAATTCAGACTATTGATACAGTCAATCATACAATAAGCGTAAACCTAACATCACTCAATCCAAATAGTTCTATAACTAACGGTACATTCGGAACAATACCCATTATTCTTGTTGATGAAGATAGTATTGATATAAAGCAATCAGGGAAACCCATTTCTGTAGGGGTGAGGTTACTTCGCCCTGAAGCTGATCCGATTCCGATTCTTCAACCTCGACAGGATGGGACAGGTTTATACAAAAAACATAAAATTGAATTCCCAGGTTTTGTTTACGATACAGGATATACCGTAACTATTAGACAGGCTGAAGTTCTTGAAAGAGTAGGATTCCCAGACCAGAGCGGAGCCATCTTCACTATAACATCATCGCCAACAAATTTCCCATCGACATCTGTTCATATCACTGTTGAATATATCCCATCAACTGATCCAAATCAGACTGATGTTGTTACCCTCAATGGTGAATTAGGTTCAGAAAACAGTATGAAAGTTGTTAAGCGAAATCCAACCACTCATAATTTTGAATTTTTACCTGGAACGCATTCTGTAGATACAATTAACCACACAGTAACAATAAATAATGTGACTAACTTCTTAGACAGTGGTTATGGAACATTCGGCACGGTGGCAGAAAATACGTCTTCTGCAATAGGATGGGATTTGTTTGAATAAAACAAGTAGTGGCAGACTTATGTGTCTGCCCTTCCTTTAATAGAGACGCAATGCTTTGCGTCTCTACTGGAGTCGGGGGTGTGTTAATGGGCAAACACACAGGTTCGCCCTTACTAAAACGTGAGAAAAGATTTTATCCAATCTTCAATTAGAAAGTTAACTCTTCCGATTAATAACGATAATCGACCCATCATTGTATAACCAAACATCGCACCAAAACAAATCATTAAATATATTATTCCTGTATATGCAACAGGTTTTAATATGCCTTTATGTTCAATCGAGAAAAAGAAATAAATTAATATGCACACAACACCGACAATTGTAATAATTGCATCAATATCGATAGAGTTTAAGAATGAACCTGTTTTCGCCATATTAACTATTGGCTGAATAATGATACCAGTATGTCTTATAATATAAGTTTGAATTGTATTCGGTGCCGCATAACCAACCGTTGAACCAATAATAAAAGCTAAAGGATAGCGACTTAACCAGGCAAATTTCTCTGAAAATCTCGTAAACATTAATAAACCTAATATACCAGGTATAATGAGATGCCAATTCTCAGAAAAATTTTCTGTGACAGGATTCCAAAGGTCTGATTTTAACACTTCATCCCAAGCCGTGCAAACGATATATCCAGTTGAGACACCAACATAAATATATTCTGCTAATTTATAAAAGGGATTATCCTTATATAGAAAACTATAAATCGCCAGGGTCATACCCGCCGCTACCCATATACCAACAATTTCCCAATTAAGATGCATATTAAACGCTCCTTTGAAAAATTGTAACATGACATTTATGTCACACGGTAGGGAACGGTCGCGACCGTTCCCTACATTTAATTGCGATTATCTCTCCTTTTTGGAATAGAAACTTAAAATAAAAAAAGCAATATTTCCTAAAATGATTATCACAATAATGAAAGAGTGAATAATTGATTGAACTGTCATCCCTTTTGTTCCAAATTCTGGATAATTAATTAACTTCTCGTATTCAGAAGCCCCCTTAAGTCCTCCTACAATTCCAGTGATTTGTTTCGCATCCAGAAAAGGATACATTCCACTTGCCATAATGGCTGTACAGGCTGAACCAATCTTGGTTCCTAACCTCTCATAGGCGTAGACAATCCAATAATTAATATAACTATCATCATGTACACAGACTAAATATGGAAAATCTTTTAAGGAGTTTACATTTTTTAAAATGGGTAAATCTTTAGTGGAATTTCCATAGACATCATTTCTAAATGTTTCCTTTAAATTCTCCCCGAGACCTATAATCATCGCCTGGCTACCCGCACGATAACCTAACCAGGCATAATCCTCACCATATTTTAAATTAAACTCTTTCCCTATTTTTTTCAAAATTCTCTCTCCTATACCACTTCCCTGGACAATAAAAGCAGTTGCTACAACTTTTAACTTCTTTCTGAAACATTGCCTTAATATTGCTTTTGCTAAAGGATCACACTCAGCAATACTTGCCGGCTCATAATCAAAAGTGAAAAATATCAAAGAACCATCTGAAATTTTTTCTATTTCATCATAAACTCCACGAGTCTCATGTGTTACATATACAGGAAGTTTAAAAGGAAATATTGTTGGTAAAATCGCTGCAAGAGCTACTAATAGAAAGATATACCGCCTGTCAAATACCAATGTTTTCTCTAAGAATCTTATAAAAGCAGGCTTTTGCTGTTCCATAAATTACTATTCCTTTCCACTATCTCAATATGCAATGCGACATCCCTGTCGCAATTAATATGTAGCGGTCGGATTTATCCGACGATAAATGTGCGATAAATCGCACTGCTACATCCGGGAGTTAATCTTTTCCACCCATATAAGTTCTCTCGATACCAAAAATAATACGCATAGAAGTAGCGATAACACTTAGAGAAATCCCTAACATTATTGCTCTTCTTGCTGCCATTCCTGGTTGATTCATTAACCAATCGACTAATTTTGCTGGACCTAAAAAATTTAATGAGGGCGGTAACTTTTCGGATATCATATCACCAAAAGGTATTCTTCCTACCATAACAATAATCGCTGCAATTAACATTACAGCCGCTTCAACATTCCTCGCCCTAAAAGCTCGATAAGCTGCCGATGCTATATAAAAAGCTAAAATCGAAAAAACGGTTGCACTCGCAGGCACATTAATCCAATCAAAAATCCATTGAAATGATTTACCTTTAGAACCCCAACCAAATCCTGCAATCAGTGTTATGATTAAAAATATAAACATAACTATAGAATAAGCCCAACCAGAGGATTGTTTACTGATTTTTATATAATGACTTCTCATTAAACTATAAACACCTATGACAAGTGAAAATGCTGCAATGATTCTCACCCATTTCATTGATTCATTAAGAATATCATCAGAGGTTTTTAAGGGTATATAATAACAGATTATTAAACCAACACCCATTATAAAGACAATTGCCAGTGGAATCCGCCTTTTATAAAGTTGCATAACTTTTCTCCTAATTTTTGTAACACGAGATTTATCTCGCGGATACTCTGCGACATAATAAATTATGTAAAAATATTGTTCACAAATCAGGGATTCTGTACTACTTCCAAGTTCAATCCCCTCACCTTAATCCTCTCCCCATAGGGGAGAGGGAAGGGTGAAGGGGCTAATTTATCAATTTATAAACAAAATTTTTACATATAATGTCGCATCACATCTGATTAATTATTCTCTTATCTTACTGTGAAAAAATACTTTATTAAATTAAAATATTCATTATAAGTGAATGAACTCAAAGTTACAAAAAATATCCCCAATACAATAGCCAAAACAATCAGGATTTTTCCCATATCCTGTCCTTTTAATGTCCCGACAATTCTCGGTTCACGTGATAAATAGGCGCTTGCCGCATATAACTCTTCTCCAATTAAACAATAATCGCAAGCTGCAATAAAAAATGGTATTTGATAAACAGAATCCGTTCCAGCAATCTGAATTGCACCAATCGTGTTGCCTGTCTCTGCTAATAATAACGACTCTCCAGCAAATGTCCCCAATAAAAAGTTCGCGGCAGGTTTTTCTCTGACCATTAAACCATTAACCGCCGCTGTATAACTGAATTGTTCACCGGCTATAAAAAATATATCGTTTGGATTGTAAGCATCAGGTCGACCCGCATCGATATATGCTTCCTTAACAACTTCCTGACATACTGTCATCGCTATAGGCCATTTACAAGGCACGATTATACGCGAATCATAATTCGCCACCTTTTTGGCTACCTGTCCTAAGATATTGATTGAGGCAATCGTGGATATTTCACTTGCATCATAATATCCTGTGGAATAAAGAATCGGTTTGCCCATCTCCGTAGCTCGACCAATCGCATCATCCACTGCATCCAAACCCGCAATTTTCCGCAGGAAAATATTTGGATTCTTTTTCGCCTTATTAATATAATAATACACAAAAATATACATCAAAATTAAGACAACTATATTATTGAGTTTTGACCATTTGAAAAAATTTATTCTTGGTTGAGCCGTCACAATATCAGGCAACATCAAAGGCTCAAGATCGGTTTTTCTCATCATTCCGAGTTTAAAATACTTAGGGTCTATTCTGGTAGCAATAACTTTAGTTATAACCTCATTAATAGCTTTGGTTTTATCATCCACCCTTTTGGAAATGACGAACACTCCACTTTTAACTTCTCCTGTATTAATATCCTTGTAACTATAATTAAAAACTTCTTCTCCAGTTTCTGAATCTGTCTTAAACTTCTCAACCGTTTCGCCCGGCTCCTCATAAGTATAACTCAAAAGTTCATTTCCTGTAGAAATGTCTTTAATTGTTGTTATAATAGTTTTAATGGTTAAATTAATTTCTTTATAACGATAATTCTCATTTCTCTTCCAGAGACCAAAATAGGTCGAATTACTGCTTAATTTTAACTTTTCACTCGTTGAATCTGTTTTCTCAAATTCGGTAAAGGACCCTTCTTTAGAAGTTGACTGATAAATGAAATATTCTATGTCTTTACCTTCTGTAGGAGATTTTGACCAGATAAGGCATATACTTCCTGTGGACTCTTCGGGGGAATCAATAGCATAAAATTCTTGCGGTAAGATTAACTTCTCAGGGGTTTCTTCAGAATAGACTAAAAAAGCAGAGAAAATAATAGTAGAAATAAAAAAGAAAATTAAAAATTTCCTCATCTCTTTATACCTTCAATAAATTTATAATGCAAAACGGACAACTGACAATTTAAGTAGTGTTGTCATTCCCGTGAAAACGGGAATCAAGTCATTGTTTGAACAAATCCCCGTTTTCACGAGGACAAGTTTGATATTATTCTGGATTCCCAATCAAGTTGGGAATGACATCTTAAATTGTCGGTTGTCAGTTGTTAATTGTCCGTTTTAAATTGTTTATTTTCTTCGTGCTCGTTGAGCCGTTGTGGTCAAAATTTTTTATACCTCGATAAGTTCCACATTGGCTCTGGGAACGGTTACAACGGTTCCATCAACTAACTCAACATCCATAATTCTTACTTTAGCACCGGTCTCAATTTCTCTTAATTCTGGCGGTAATGCCTTTACCCATCCCAATTTCCCAAAATAAGGTTCACGAATAATTCTAACCTCATCACCTTCTTTCACACCCGTCTCAGCCACCATTTTCGGTGTTGTCATTTCTTTCATATCCTTCGTTATCGGGATAATAATCTCGGGTCGCATTACCCCAGCTCTGATTTGCGTTCTACCACTAATCGAAGCACGGCTTCCGTCCCTCAATTTTAATAATTCAAAAGTCCTATTCGCCATCGCAATCTTCCCCAAACCTTCCGTTAGAATCAATGTCAACGGTATATCCTCATCACCAGTAACAGCAACACCAAGTTCGTAACCTAATAAAGGATTCAAATCCTTTGCATTAATACCACCGACAATGACTCCCTTAACTCCTTTATCAATCGCCTTCTTCAAAGCATTATAATCAGTAAAAGAACCACCAACAATAATTTTATCTTTATGCTCATCAGTAATTTGGTCGGCTGATAGGACATCATCTGGAGAGTTACAAACTACTTTCAATTCCCCATAAGTTTCTCCGCCCACGCCAAGAATTCCCTGAATAAAAGTCGCTTCTGTTTCTATCACAATCCCTGCATTAGAAATCACTTCTCTAACAATTCCATCAATATAAGCTTTTAATTCAAGTAAGCGAGGAGGTTTTCTTATAATTACTTGACCCGTAATATTTGAAATATTATCAATCGTCCCGGTAATTGGTGATTTAACAACTGTTTTGAACCATTTTATTAGAGGTCTATTCTGAGCAATCGGTTCATTTTGCTGAATAACATCTTTCTCTTTTTTCAGCATATAATCATAAATATCTTCAGGCTCTATACCTAAGATATTAACAACATTTATTGTAATAACATCACTTGGAATTTGTGTTCTTGCTACAACCGCATCTGCCTTAACAATATCATTTTTTTTCACGATAACTTCACCGGGAATGGGTAACATCCTTGTCTTCTGGATAAGAAATTTGGAAAGGACTTGTAAACCGGGGGTATAAGCGTGAGCCAATTCATTTACTCCTTAATGGTTAGATTATTTGACTTATATATATCTTATTAGAATAATTGCAATCTATTTTTTTACTCTTTGATTTAGCCTATTTATTTTTATTAAACGAATTTACAGCTAAGAAATTTAAAAAACAACTATTCTCGTTCAATTATCTCTATTAATTGTTTAACAATTTTGGGATGTAAAACACGACCTTTGTGATAAGGAAGTATAAAACGACTGCTTCCTTTACAATAAATCCTATGACTGCCTTTACTCCTTATCAAAGAAAATCCTGCTTGTACCAACATCTTTTCAGCCTCTCGTAGAGTTATTCGGGGAATTTTAGGCAACTTCTACCTCCAAGGATGTACTTAAAATTTCTGTACTAAGGAGCTGGTATTTCTCATCATCACTTAAAGTCTCAAGATAAAGGGATATTGCTTCCTTAATATTAGCCATAATCTCCTCCAATGAATCACCTTGTGTATGGCAACCTTTCAACTGAGGACAGTATGCATAATATCCGGATTTATCTTTTTCTATAATAACGCTAACTTTCATTTGAATACTCCTTTCATCAAATCTAAGAAACAAACAATACTCAAAATTTGATCATTATCTGAAAAAATAACTGTTAGAAATAGAAATATTAACCTTAACTCTTACAATTGAGGACTGATTTCTATTCAATACAAATTTAAACTTTTATACCATTTAACCACAAGCGCTTTTCGATCTGTTGGATTCTCGGGAAATATAAGCGGTCTACCTCTTGCATCTATAATCACTCCGACAAGTCCACCAGGAGCTTGATAAGTCGCAACTTTACCCTTTCCTTCTCCTACATCAAATCCTCTCATAGGATTTATCTTCACTTCTGCTTTCTCTCCTACTTCAACTTTGAACAAAACAATCTCACCAAATTTTACTTCACCTTTCTCTTCTTTTCCATCAGGCAGTATAATCTCAAAATCTAATGCCTTCTGTCCAAATTTTCCCTGTCCTGAGATTGCAACACAGCTTCCTAAACGTAACAAACAATCTTTTTCAAATACCTGCATCGCCGCAACCTTATGGACTCCAGCAAGGACTCCTAAATGTGGCATCATAAAAATACTATCTACTGTTATCTCTGTCATTGCTTCTGGTTGAAAACCATCTATAAGCATCACCATTGATTGCACACGCCTCGGAGCATGAGATAAGACACCTCCACTTCCAACAAGCAAATGCAATTCACGCATATTTATCAAGGTTTGCCCGGTCTGAAGTTGTTTAAATGTATCTGATATGGAACGTTGTTGCTGGATTCCCTTCAGTCCCACAGCTAAAAGTTTATGCTGGTCAAAGGCGAGTCTTAAAGCTTCTCGTGCTATCGCTTGTTCTATAATCAACTCATTTTTCGTTTGGGGAATAGTCGTAGGTCTTATCATTTTATTTTTGATTCTATTTCGTAAATCTTCTTCATCCATATCAAACGGAATCCATCTCAATATATTGTCTAATCCAGCTTCTGCGAGAACGTTGGATATAGAATAACTCATTCCTAAATTCGCACTAACAGTCCTGTTAAATATCTTCTGGAATACACTGAATATATCTGTTGTGGCACCACCAATATCTACTCCAATAACAGTAATTTCTTCGGTCTCAGCAATTGTATTAATCAAATAGCCAACAGCACCTGGCGTGGGCATTATCGGAACCTCAACCCATTCTTTTAATTTCGAATATCCCGGTGCTTGAGCCATCACGTGCTCCATAAAAAGGTCTTGAATCTTTTGTCGAGCAGGAAATAGATTTTCACTTTCCAATGTTGGTCTTATATTATCAGTTATAATGAGGGTTGTCTTTTCTCCGAGAACATTACTGACTTGTTCTCTGGCATCGATATTCCCAGCATAAATGACGGGGAGCGTAAAAGTATGACCCAATCTTGGTTTCGGGTCAGCGGCAGATATATATTCTGCAAGCTCTACAACGTGAGTAATCGTGCCTCCATCTGTGCCGCCTGATAACAGAATCATATCGGGTCTTAAGCCTCGAATTCGTGCGATTTTTTGATGTGGAAGTCGACCGTCATTCGACGCAAGAGTATCCATAACAATCGCTCCAGCTCCTAAAGCGGCTCTTTGAGCACTTTCAGCAGTCATTGTTTTAACCGCACCAGCAACTAACATCTGCAATCCACCACCTGCGCTTGACGTGGATATATAAATATCCACACCAACATTCCCACGAGTAGGTCTGATAATTTTCTCCCCATCAAGAATCGTTCTACCTGATAATTCCTCAACCTCAGCTATAGCGTTCAAAACACCTTTCGTCACATCGTTAAATGGTTCCTCCACAGTTGTCGGAGCTTCACCACGATAAGTTTGTCGATAAACGCCATCCTTCTTTTCAATTAGAATAGCTTTTGTAGTTGTGCTACCACAATCAGTAGCAATAATAACGTTAAGTTCCTTATTCATTTTTCCCTTTGTAACTTTCTAATTTATCCACAAAAATTTTTAGCCCTTCTCTATTTGACAAAATTTTGATAACTCTTTGATAATCCTCATCTTTGAAAAAAGGACCTAAAAGAGGTTCGAGAACTACTAAGGTTTGAGAGGTAATAAAATTGAGTGGTGTCAACATATGGAAAAAGAAAGCGGCAGGAACACTCATTTTTCTCCGCTTAATTTTATCTATGATTTTATCAAGAAATTCTAAATCTTCCTTGTTCAAAGGTTCTGCATCTTTGACCGCAAATGCATTCTTAAACTTAGCAAAAAAATTATTGTTCTTTTTCAATTTTTGCTCTGACAAATCTTATAACCTCGTCCTTATTATCACGTCCAAACAAAATATAATTGCCCCTGAAGTTCTCAAGCCAACTTTTATGCTCAAATGGTGATAAAAATATCCCTGTCTTGCTGACAAAATAACTTTTGTAATAAGTCCATTCTCTTTTCCAATTAAGTCCACAATGAGTAATTAACAAATAATTATCTGTAAAGCAATATTTTGTCGGAAAGAAATATTTCGAAAGAGCAATCGATAATAAAATCGCAGATACAATTACATAGCCTAAATTGTTAAATGAGATTTTGATTATAATAATGACTCCGACAAATAATAATAATAACGAAACAGATTTCCAATAATCAAAGTCCCATAAAGGATGAACAGACCAACGTAGAGACGCAATGCATTGCGTCTCTACAGAATTATAATCATTTTTTGTCATTTATCTAAAATAAATAATATTTTGAAATAATTAATTTATAAAGAGGTATATGTCACAATTACAAAAGTCAATAATCTTCTTAAAAATATTGAGATGATTTTATACCTATTTTTATTGACATCAAATCTTTAGCGTTACATATTAGAAAAATTGAAATTAAGAAAAAAAATTCATAACATCAACACATTTTACAAATAATTGTTTACAAACGCAATATTAACTTATAAATACGAGATTGCCACGCTCAATTCATTCGCTCGCAATGACACATCAGGGGTGTCATTGCGAATTGTAGGGACAGAACACTGTTCTGTCCCTTCTAAGCCGACAAAGCAATCTCGTTTTTTGACTTTTTAAACAATTGCTTTATAAATAATTTTTATAAAGGGGTTTGAAATGAATAATAAAAAATCTCTCCTTTCAGTACTCATTTTGGTATTAGTTATGATCTTCTTTAGTTGTGAAAAATCCGAAATACCTGAAGACCCGCTCTTACTTATCCCTTCTGACTCGTCCTTATTATTTCAAATAAAATTAAAAGATATTTTGAATACTGAAGCTGTAAAGAAACTGAGGGAAAAAGGAGCTATTCCAACAAAGGCAATTAATGGAATTAAAGAACGACTTAATATCGATCCATTTCAGGATGTGGAATCAGCCATATTTGCACTCTGGTCGGTTAATCCTCCTAATGGTATATTATTAATAAAAGGCAATTTTAATGAACAAAAAATAATCGAGACTCTTAAAAAAGAAAATGTTAATATGAAAGAAGAAAAATATAAATATTTTACCGTATATAGCATTGCAGAAAAAGAAAATCCTTTCGCGTTTTCTTTTTTAAATTGGCACAATATATTAGTCTCATCAAACCCGATTAACGTTAAAAAATCAATCGATACTACATTCGTTAAGAAAAAAGAACGCAAAAATATTTATGATAACGAGACAATGAAAAAACTGATGTTAAAATTGGATTTTACATCTCAGATTTATGGAGCCGCTGATCTCAAACCACTATTAAGCGCCTATCCAGCCTTTGCACAGGGTGAATTTCTAAGCGCTATCTTTGCCTTAAAAATCGATCCCAATAATCTGATTTCAAAAATCACAATTGATTTCACCGGTCCAACCAAAGCTCAGGATTTTAAAACCGCCTTTGACCAAAGTCTATCACAACTTGGTTCTAATCCAGCTACTTATCAATTTTATCCTATAGTCGCTAATTCTATAAAATCCACTTTAGCAGGTAATTCAGTTATAGTTGATATAAATCTTACTAAAGACAACTTAGATCAATTAGCAGAAATTTCCAAGAGCATAAGCCCTACTGTTACTCCGGGTGCACCAACACCTTCTACTCCAACACCTCCAGCACCAACAGGAAATAATTAACCTTATTTTCTTTATGTGGAGTTATGGGGCACGTTGCACGTCCCCCATAACCATAGGGCATATGCAATATGCCCCTACATATTTGAATAATGTAGGGAACAGTTTCAAATCGTTCCCTACACTGAATCAATATTTTTAAAATCCCCGATATGAGATTGCTTCTTCTGTCATGCCGAACTTGTTTCAGCATCGCACTTGAGATTCCGAAACAAGTTCGGAATGACAACTTTGATATGTGGCATTGCGAATCTGCCTTCGGCATCCTCACAATGACACTTCACTTCTTTCTTATTTCACTTATTGACTTATACTAATCATTCTGTTTATATTATTTTCATCATTAACCTAATGTAGCGGTCGGATTTATCCGACGATAAATGTGCGATAAATCGCACCGCTACATCATTGTAAGATTACAGGTTATAAAAATCTCTAAAAAGGGAATAAAGATGAGCAAAATAACATTATTCGAAATTCTTGAAAAAATCGGTCTAAACCCAGAAAAAATCTATAAAAATATCATCATCAAAAGAATCAACACATTATCAGAAGCGGTTGAAGGGGATTTGACTTTTATCACAAACGAAAAATTTATCAATCAAGCTAATGAAACAAGAGCAAGTGCTATTATCGCTTATAAAGGATTAAACATACAATCAAAATGCCCAATTATTTTTGTCGTTAATGTCTGGAAAGAACTTCTCAAAATCTATGATATTCTCCATAAACCAAAACAATATGAGCCTCATATTCATCCTACAGCAATAATAGACCGTTCGACTCGATTGGGAAAAGATGTCTTCATTGGTCCCTATGTTGAGATTCGTGAAAATTCAATTATCGGGGACAACACAGTGATAGATAAGGGATGTTTTGTTGATTATGATGTTTATGTAGGTTCTAAATGTCTTATTTATCCTAATGTAACAATAATGAAAGGAACACGAATTGGCAACAATGTCATCATCCATCCTGGAGCTGTGATTGGCGCTGATGGATTCCGATATGAAGTGATTGATGGGGAAATCAGGAAAATTCCTCAAATAGGAAACGTCGTAATAGAAGACAATGTTGAAATAGGTGCTAATACAACCATTGATAGAGCTGGACTGAATGAGACAAGGATAGGAGCTGGAACAAAAATTGACAATCTTGTTCAAATCGCTCATAATGTAAGAATTGGGAAAAATGTCAGAATTGCTGGTCAAACAGGAATCGCTGGTTCAGTTGAAGTCGGAGACAACTGCGTATTTGGAGGAATGGTTGGCGTTAAAGATAATCTCAAAATTGGTAATAATGTTCAAATCGCTGGTATGACAGGCGTCGCCAAAAACACTCCTGACAACGAAGTGATAGCTGGGTTCAAAACTGGTGTCCCATTCAAAAAATTTATGGAACTCGAACACGCTTACTCAAAATTGCCTGAAATGAGAAAAGAATTCTTGGAACTAAAGAAAAAGTTAGAATCCCTGACAAATAATAAATAGACCACAGATTACACTAATTTAACTGATTTGCGCGGATTAATTTCATAAATAGGAAATTTAAAAATGGACTTATTACATAAAGACCTATGTGATAAAATCATTAAATCCTTCTATAAGGTTTATAATACTTTAGGGTATGATTTTTTAGAAAAGGTCTATGAAAATGCGTTGAAAATTGAATTTAAAAAACAAGGATTAAAAGTAATCTACCAAATGCCAATTAAGGTATACTATGAAAAAGAAATTATAGGAGAATATTATTCCGATTTTTGTATAGAGAATAAAATCATTGTTGAGCTTAAGGCTTTAGACAAATTATCCGAAGCTCACGAAGCACAATTAATAAATTATTTAAAGGCAACAGGTTTTGAGGTGGGTCTCCTTTTAAACTTTGGGCTCGAACCACAATTCAAAAGAAAAATTTTCACTCATAATAAATAAATTTAGTATAGTCTTTTATCCGCGTGAATCCGTTTTTCATCCGTGTAAATCCGCGGTCTATTAATAAAAAGGTATCCTTATGAAACTCGGAAATTTTGAAATCATAGTCCTCAAAGAAAGCCCGATGCGGCTTGATGGTGGAGCAATGTTTGGAGTTGTCCCCAAAACCATCTGGAGCAAATGGTGTCCTGCTGATAAATTTAACAGAATTGAAATTGCTATCAAATCTTTCCTGATTATTTCGGATGGTAAAAAAATACTCATTGATACAGGCAATGGAAATAAATTCAATGAAAAACAACGAACCATCTATGGAATTAATGGGAATCGAACTATCCTAACCGCATTAAAAGAAAAAAATACCTCACCTGAAGAAATTAACATTATCATTAACACTCATCTTCATTTTGACCATTGTGGAGGAAACACAACTTATGACGCACAAGGTAAGATTATCCCGACCTTTCCCAGAGCAACTTATATAGTTCAAAGAGGAGAGTATGATTATGCTACATTAAAAGCTTACAAAGACAAGGCAAGTTATCTTAAAGAAAATTATGAACCTTTAAAAGAGACAGGACAACTAAAACTCATCGACGGGGACACTTCTATTGTTGAAGGTTTAAGGATTAAAGTTACAGGTGGTCACACAAAATTTCACCAAATCGTTCTGTTGGAATCGCAGGGGCAGAAAGCCATCCTCTGGGCAGATATAATGTGCCTGACTTCTCTCATAAAACCTAAATATACCACATCCTACGACCTTTATCCATTAGAAACAGTAAATATCAAAAAGAAATTACTCGAAATGGCTATTGAAGAAAACTACATCTCTATCTTCAACCACGACCCCGAAATCGACTTCGCTAAAATTACTTTTGATAGAAAAGATTATAAATATAGTCCTGTTTATGATTAAATTTTCATAACGAAATACTCTCCATTATTAAAAAGTATATTATCCTTTAAATTTAATATATTATATAAAAATGTTTCTTTTGAATCTTTTATAAAATCTTTATGTATTCCAATAATATATTCCGCACCTTGTTTATGAAGACCATCAATTAACTCAGGACTAATATCTTTTGGAAAAGTGAACCAACCTTTTCTATGAATAAGATAAAGCATAGTTGGACCATCTTTATTAACCGTTATAACCAATGATGTTGGTGGGATTTTTTCCCTTGCTACTTTTGATAAAAGAAAAACTGTTGAATCATACTTATTCTCCCGTTTGATAAATCCTCTATAAATCCTAATGCCTGTTCCGACAATACCGATAAGACAAATCAAAAGAGAGATAACAATCCATTTTCGAGTATTTCTCTTAAGAATTAGTCCGTATATTTTACCAAAAAAATAACAAAATGGAATGAGAATTGGTAGAAGGTAATAATCATGTACATAATTACCTTTTGCGACAATAATAATGTATACAAACATAGCTAAAAGCCAAAAATAAAATATTTTTTCATCTTGATTATTCCGAGTTATTAATAAAGCTGTTATTAAAGGAGGAATCCCATAAATTACCAGATATTTTTTTGAAATATGATCTATTAGTATTTTTTTCCAGAATTCTAAAGAGAAAACAAGGTCCCAATTACCCCATTTATCTATTCCGTACTCCCAAATACCAAAAGATAAACCTGTATGAATTTTTAATTGATGGGAATGATAATACCATAAAATAAAAGGAATAATGATTAAGATAGAAAATATCCAAAGTTTTACTTGAAATAATGCTTTAAAACGATACTTACGAAAAGCTAAAAATGATAATGGTAATCCGATATATAGAGTAGGTGGTTTAATTAAAACAGCAATCGAAAGTAATATATTCGATATCAATAAATAAATCAATTTATCAGTTTTATACCATTTAAAAAAACAATAAACACACCCAGTACACCCCATTAACATCAGAGACTCAGGCATAATTGTCCGACTATAAAAAATCGACATCGGAAGAATAGCATAAAAGAACATAGACCAAAGAGCTACGTTTTTGCCAGAGATTTCTCCAATAAGAAAATAAAGAAAGAACATAGTTCCAAGTGAAAAACCTATAGACAAAGCTCGACCTATCCATTCATGAATACCAAACATTTTATAAAAACAAGCCACAATGAATCCGTATATAGGAAACTCTGTCTCTACATATCCTGATGTCGTTCCTCGCCAATCAATTCTGGGATAAAGAATATTGAACTCTTCTTCAACGAAATTACGACTTATTGCTGCAGTATCAGCCTGTCTCCAAGACTGTTTTCCAATAACTGGAGCATTTATATTAATTAGACGAATGGCGATAGCAAGTAATATCAGCATTACCAATAGATATTTATTTTTCATTAGTGAGCTGTTATATTTAATTTTTTCTATTACTGGATTCATTGTTATTAATAAATTAAACATTTCTGTATCTAATTGAAAAGAGTCATTTCCATATACTAATTATCTTTTGAGATCGAAGCAGAAACTATTCTAAATTTTAAACTCGAATAAGACATATAAAGAATTATAATCAACCAAAAAAACATTAAAACAAAATCAAACAAAGAACTACGAATTATAGATGGAAAAAAATAATCAAATCTTAACCCTTTTAGTATATTAGAAGTAAATTCAGATGTTGAATAATTACTAAATATTCTACCAGGGTGCTTAAGAGACTTAAAAAGCACAGCCCATGTATATAAAGACAATAGGATATAAATATACCACAGATTATTTTTTATTTTTGAAAAAAAATCGGAAATAATTATTAAAATGATCGGTATACATGGAACCAAATAACGAGCGGGCAAACTTAATCCTCCATACCAATATTTATAAAATGCTGCTGGAAAATAAATAGAAAATAAAATTAGAGATATTGCGAGACCTTTTATCGGATAATCTCTAAAGAGTACCAAAATTCCTGGAAACAACATTATAAAAATAGGGGCAAAAGGTAAAAGTCCAAATTGCTTGTCAAAAAATAAACCTAAAATCCCTTCCCCAAATTGAAATTTTATTAAGCCAGGCTCCCTATTAATAGGTATGCCCATTTTTTTATTCCATATAAAAAAATAAACTAATAACGCTATTTGTAAAATAAACATAACCACTGTTTTAGATATGGAAATTTTCTTAAAGTTCTTTTCTTTAATTAACCAAATAAAAAATATAAGATCACATATACCTAAAGTCGCAATATACTTGGTATGCATCCATGGTAAAAATCCAATAAAAAATAGTGAAAAATATATAAGATAAGTCTTTTTCAATTCAAAAAATGATATATAAAATATAAATATGATAAATGCTACTATCAATTCAGGGTAAATACTAAAATTAAAAAAGAAAAATGGTATACTGAAAAGCCCAAAAGTCACGAAAAAACTTCTGAAAATATCAAACTCTTTTCTATGTAATATTAAAAGAAAAAGTATAAAAATAATTGAAACTATTAGATTATTAAAAAATAAAACACCTAATCTACCACCCAATATATATGCAGGGGATATTAGAATACTTAACCCAATCATATGCCATGGAAGAAACTTTTTACTGTATATATGAGGTTCAATTTTATCAAATGGATAAAATTTCCTATAACACTTTTCTTGATAATTATTAGCTAACAACCAATCTCCATCTTTAACAAAACTCTCTGTCATTACAAGGTAATGAGGATCATCCCCAGTACACAATTTGTTCCCAATAATTATTGAAATAAACATAATCAAAATAAATATTGAAAAAAAAATGACAATATATTTTTCTTTTGTCATTTCCCTAATTTATTACCTCCTTAATCATTCTATCTTAAAAACTCATATTATTAATCAGAAAAGTATTAAACACTTATTCAACTTTATTCTTTAATTATATTATTTAAAACCAATCCTTTCTACAAAAGAAACCCATTAAATAAGCCTCTTCAGGTTTATCTGTAATAGGATTAAGAATAAAAAATTCTTCCTTAAAAAATTTCTTTTCTCTTAATGATTTCAGGAAAGGGGATATCCCAAATTCTCTTATAATTGTAAAGCCCTTATTTCGGATTTTCTCTCTCATTTTTTCAGGAGTATATTCAATTCTATGTTCTGGATTGATCAATGTATCAGGACACTGCAACATAGTGACTAACCGATTCGGAGTATCAAGTATAAGATAACCTCCCTTTTTTAAAATCCTGAAACTTTCAGAGAAGGTTTTATCTCCCTCTTCCTCTGTGATATGCTCAATACTCTCACCCATAAAAACCATTTCAACAGAATTATTTTCTAAAAAGGATAAATCACTCATTGTTCCATAAATATAACGAATTATAGTTCCTTCAAATTCAAAAACCGGCTCTTCAGGAAGTTCTACAGATTTTATTAAACGATTTTGTGGAGGTAAATCTACAATATATAGTTCCTTTGCTCGATAGGGATAACCCATTGCATATAAAGCACCTTCGGGTCTGCCTTCACAGGCACCCCCTAAATCGACTATGACGGAAGCATAAGGTAATGTTCGAACAAATTTGCACCTCGCTCGATGCAAGGCATCAAGCTCACTTTTACAGCATAACAGTTCAAATTCTTCACTATCAGCGAGGGCTTTAAGAATTCCCCTTCGAGTAATCTTTTGTTCCTTCAATAAATTTAGATAGAACCTTTTTCCTTCTTCATCCGGAGACCTATTTAAGATTAATTTATACAATAACTCTATGTATTCCTCGTCAGTAAAATCACTGTCTATACCTATCTGTTTTTTTGAATAAAGGAAATGAACTTTATTTTTAATTTTTGAAAACATCGCTAATCTCTTTTCTTACCTTATCAAATCAATAAATGAATAGTCACACTTATTTACACAAATAATCTTCTCTTTATGTCTATGATTTAAACTTGTCATTAAAACATTTTTTTAACAGTTTCTATATATTCAATAAGGTGTTTCGCCACATTTTCTCTCTCAAAATCTTTCAATCTCTCACTTTGTCCTTTAACAATCTTTTCTCTTATTGATTCATCCTTAATTACGATGTCCATTAACTCGGCTGTTTCTTGAAATTTCTTCTTATATATCAAAACTCCTGATCCCTTAAGCGTATAGGGAATTCCCGTAGAATTGTATGCTATTATTGGAATCCCAAAGTACATCGCTTCTACTATTGGGATACAGAACCCTTCATGTTCACTCATACACAAAAATAAATCACTAACTTTATAATAAGAAATTAATTCTGAAAGTGGAACTGTCCCTGTAAAAATAACATTACTTAAATCCAAAAACCGAATTATATTTTGGAGATAATGATAGTATTCAATTGAAAAGTTGTAGGAACCAACCAATATTAGCCTTGAATTTGGATTTATCTCATTAAAATAATAAAAGATTTTTAACAAATCTTCATACTTTTTATTCGGTGCAATTCTTCCAACAAAAATTACATTTATAAATTCATCTTGAAATTTATTCAACACCTCTTTAGAATATTCCTGATTAAATCTCTCAAAATCAATAACAATTGGTAGAACAAATATCTTGCTAAACCCAAGGACCTTTAAATCAAGACTGTTAAATTCAGAAACCGCTATTGTTAATACTACCTTTTCTCTTAGCCTTAATACATCATCTTTTCCTTTTTTCATCTCCGCTTTGAGATTGCTATTAAACAACTCAAAATAACTATGCGGAGTGACATTGTGATAACGAAGAATTATTTTATCTGGTAGATTTAAAACAAAATCAGTCACTACAGAATAGGTAGCATAATGATAAATTAATATATTATTGGGAGACGAATAATCTTTATATTTCTCATAATCATAGACCCTATTTTTACACTCTAAACAAACATAATCCATATTGGCAAAGATGTCAGATTTATATCCAAAACTTCTTAAAACTTTTTGTATCTCAAATGCATCATTCGCTATGGCATCTGTTAAATACATTCCATGAAGGATTTGATGAATCTCGCCCGAAAATTTTTCTCCCATTCTCTTTAACCGTTTTCAATCTTTATCTTATTCTGTGGAGTGCGAAAGCTTGCTTTCGCTTCGTTTTGTGGAAGCTTGCTTCCACTGTAGGGGACAGGCATACCTGTCCCCTACAAACAAGCGAGACCAAGGTCTCGCAATCTAAAGCGGTAGCAAGCTACCGCACTCCATATAAAATCTTTTCATTTATGAACAGAACTTCTTCAAAATTTATTATGTCGCAAGATACCTACGAGATAAATCTCGTGTTACAAATCTCTTTATTTATCCTCAATCTTCTTGACAAATGAATTGTACAAATTTCCCAATAATATCATTCCACTGATAATTCTTGAGTACAAATCTTCGCCCATTTTCACCCATTACCTTTGCCACATCAGGTTTATCTAATAAATAATTCAATATCTCTCTGAATTCATAATAATCTGAATAATACAATCCACCATTCGCTTCAATGCAATGATTTCGAGTCACATCACATCTCGCATCAACAATGACAGCCTTCCCTAAAAACCAGGCTTCCGTCATTACAATCGAAAAGCTCTCATTTAAACTCGGTTGACATAAAACCTCCGCCGCCCCAAAGACATTGTATTTATCTTCTTCTGATAAAAATCCAAGATCAACGATCGCATCGTTTTCAGGTAATTCTATCGTCCCATTCCCTATCAATACTAACTTAATATTTTTTCTCTCATCTCTTGAATACCTATCAAAAAGTTTGATCAGGCTATGCACATTTTTCGTTTTATCCTTCCGCCCCGCATACAATATGAATTTTGAGTCTATTCCAAACTTTTCTCTGAACTTCTCCGGGTTAGCCTTAATATCTGTGTTTATTCCAACTCCAAGCACAATATTTCTTTTGCCATTCAGACTATATATTTTTTCTGCGAAATCCTTCTCAGTCTTTGTATTAAAAATCAAACCCTCAGCATTCTGAAACAAATGATTTGTTAACCGCATATAAGCATAACCTTCATTGTGAAGGGCTGGAAGAAGGAATCCTTTATTATTAGAAGCACGCATACCATAATAAGCAATTGGGAAACAATAAGGAATGAAAATAAATTTATATTTCGTGTGGTTATCAGCTATATATTCATAAAGTCGATTACTATTAATACCTTCACTCATCCATAATCGTTCTTCTCTAACACTAATCCTTGTGCGATGAATCAGTTTATCATTTATCTCATTAAATACCTTATGATTCCCCTTTTTTATCTGGAATCTTTTTACAGGAACTCCCTTCTCAACATAATCGCCCTCGTTAAAATAACTTTCATTCCAGTTACTCTGAAAATCTTTGACACAGGTAGTCAAGACTTCCACCTCACAACCACGCTTTACTAACTGCTTAACATAATTCCGACAGAGAGCCTCTGCCCCACCCGGAATATTTTCCCCATACCAGGGTACAACAAATGCAATTTTCATAAGATATTTTCTAAATTTTTATTTTTACCACAACGACACGACAAATACGAAGAATGAGAAAATTTTGACAGGATATACAGGATTATCAGGATAGACAGACAATTTTAAATTGGAAATTTTAAACTTCCTTTTAATCCAGTAAATCCTGTTCATCCTGTCAAAAAATTATAATTGTATTTCTTTGTGCTCGTCGTGTCGTTGTGGTAAATTTATTTTATTACTCCGCCCATAATTTACTCACAAGTATACTGAGTTCTCTCTCATCTGTCGAATTTGAATCAATCATTCGCGGTATCCAAACCAAATTACTAATTATCTCTACCTTTAATAAATTGCCGAAAACATCTGTTTTGATTGGAACTTTAATGATATGCCAATCATTATCACTTAACGAGAACTTGCCACATTCTTCATTATTGACTATTACAATCCCATTGATTGGCTCTATCATTGTTTTGGGATAAAAGGTTTTCATATTTAACATAACAGATGTTGAAAATTCCTCTTTTGATAAATATACAATTCCTTTTTTCCCCATCCATCTCGCCCATAAATCTCCTTCCTGATGAGGAGAATACCACTCCCCTTTTATAAATTTCATACTATGGGAATCCATCACTAATTCTTTCGGTGCATCCCCATAAAAAATCTGGATTAATTCCTTCTCTGATTTTTCTTTTTTGCCCTCTTCCTTATTAAATGTTATTTGGGAATCAAGCCTTGAAATACCGATGCAATCAATAGGTCCGATTACTTCAAATACGAGAGTATCTACTCGATAATCAAAGAAATGCCCACCTATAGTGTGCACTGCTGATGAAATCGTATAGGAACCAATGCCAATATTCATAGGCAAATCAAAATCGACAAAAACCTTCTCCCCTTCAAGATAACATCCCGTATCAATCTTTTTCAGATAAGTATTTGTCCCGAAAATCTCCTGTCCGATTCTGTTCTTTATCATTACACCAAAAACAGGATTATCAACATTCGCATTAAACAAAATTTCATATCTAATTTTTGCTTTTTCTCCTGATACAATCTTAGTTGTCTCTTTATCTTCCGAATTAAAAATTCGAATGGAAACAATCTTCACCTCAAATGTTCCGAACCTCTGCTCTAACATACCTCCACCTGTTTGTAGTGCCCCTATATCATGAAAAGTTATTCCTCTGGCGCCACTTACAGGTTGTGTGGATAATCGTTCCGCAATTAACACATTATACCTATGTATCACATCTTTAGGATTTCCTTTTGCAATCAAATTCCCTCTATCAAGCATCATTGCGTAATTACAAACTAATGAAATCACATTCACATCATGCGATACAAAAAAAATTGTAACACCACGTTTCTGCAATTCCCTTATCTTACTCAAACATCTATGGGCAAATACCGCATCACCTACTGCTAAAGCCTCATCCACTAACAAAATATCAGGATTAACATTTATTGCAATTGAAAATGCTAATCGGACAAACATTCCTGTAGAATAGGTCTTCACAGGCATATCAATATAATGACCAAGCTCGGAAAATCTTATCACTTCATCATACATTTCATTAATCTCATCTTGCGTAAATCCCAAAAGTGATGCACTCATACTAATATTCTCTCTGCCAGTAAATTCAGGATGAAAGCCCGTCCCCAGTTCTATTATTGACGATACTTTACCCTTGACTTCAACATATCCTTCGGTCGGTTCAATTATCTTTGCTAAGATCTTTAACAGAGTGCTTTTCCCGGCACCATTCGGACCCATCACACCAACAGTCCAGCCCTTTTCAATCTCAAAATTGATCTGGTTCAATGCCGTAAATTCTTTATAATATCCTTTACTCTTAAATCCAAGTTTCTCTTTTATACGATTAAACGGCTTTGAATAACTTCTATATTTTTTAGTTAATTCTTTAACCTCAATCGCAATCATTCATCAAACCTCATCCACAAACTTTCTTTTGCTTCTCTGAAAAATTCCCACTCCAATCACAAGCATAACGAAAGACAAAACAATTAAATACACTAAGCTAATAATATTGGGAAATTTTTTATACATTAAAATATCCCTATAGATATTAACCATCTGATAAAAGGGATTGATGATAAACCAGTAATGCATAATCTTGATCTTAAATATATCAGGCGAATAAACAATCGGCGTTCCCCAGAATAAAAATGTAAAAACAGCTCCCAATATCTGTGAGGTATCCCTGAAGAATACATTTATTGTGGCAAAAAAATATGATGGTCCTAACGTAAAGATAAGTTGAAGAAAAAATATAAATGGTAAGAAAACTACATAAATGAGTATCATTGGTCCTTCAATGATAATTAGAAAAATTATAAACAAACCATACGCTATGAATAGATGAACAAAACTCGATAAGTTTGCAAAAAGTGGCAGAATGGTTTGTGGAAACGAAACTCTCTTTATCAGCGACGAATGTTCTATAATAACATTTGAAGACCGTATTATTGACTCACTCATCGCATTCCACGGAAATAAGGCACAACAAAGATAAATCGCAAAATCCTGTAATCCGCCCTTACCTCCAATTTTAACATTCCATATCTTCGAAAACAAAACTATATATATAGAAAGCATAATTAATGGATTGATAACAGACCAGAAAACACCTAACGCAGACCCCACATATCTTGCCCGTAAATCCCTTTTTATCATCGCGACTAAGATATGCCGATTGATTATTATTTCTTTTAACAAGATAATCTCCATTTAAACCAATAGAAAACTATTTGTAAATAGTTACTTTCAAAAGACGATGTAGTCAAATCATTTTTAGTAAATAAAAGATCTAAAAGTCTCATTCATTAAATCTTGTTATAATAAACTGTTTTTACCCTTTACACCTTATATTTATAAAAAAATACTTGACAACAAACTTTATAGTTATGAGCATATGCTCATAATAAAATTAGAATTAAAATCAATATGCCTAGACCTCATAAATGTAGATGTATTTTTTTTGAACCAAATATTTCTGTATTTAAACCAAAAGGAGTTCCAGCTTATGAGCTCGAAGCTATCGAATTAAGACTCGATGAACTCGAGGCTATTCGTCTTGCGGATTTAGAGGGTCTTTATCAAGAAGAAGCAGCGAAAATGATGAATATATCTCGGGCAACATTTGGAAGAATTGTGGATGAAGCCCGTCATAAAATCGCAAGTGCATTATTAAACGGTAAAATGATTATTTTTAAAGGAGGGAATGTCAAAATGTCAGACAAGAGAACTTTCATATGCGCCGATTGTGACCACCATTTTCAAGTTCCATATGGAACACAACGTCCTCAAGAATGTCCATCCTGTCATAGTCATAACATTCACAGAGCACCTGAAGAACGAGGTGGAAGAAGATGGGGAAGACAAGGTTTTGGACGAGGACAATCCGATAAGGATCCAAAACGGTTAGGGCTTTGTATGGATTCTAAATCTAACAATGAACCTATACAAAATAACCAACCACAAAACGAAAAATTAAATAAAAAGGAGGATAAAGAATAATGAATATAGCCATAGCTTCTGATGACAGTGTTAAAATTTCTTCTCATACAGGAAGATGTAAAGGTTTTGTAATCTTTGTAATTCGAAACAAAAAAGCTATACACAAAGAATACAGAGAAAATTCATTTACTGACCACACTCATAATAAATGCAATAATACGAATTCCCCCGATATTGAACATAATCAACATTCACATAGTTCTTTGATCAATGCCCTCAGTGACTGTAAAGCATTAATCACTGGTGGAATAGGTCCCCGTCTCATTACGGATTTGAATTTACAAGGTATAAAAGTTTATGTTCCCACTATCAATAACGTTGAGGAAGCGGCGGATTTATTTGCAAAAGGGAAATTGTCCAATATGATTAGTCCGGGTTCTTGTTGTCATAAGTAAAAATTATCTAATATGTTCCAAATTTTAATTCTTAAATAATAAGTTATCTAACTCTATAATTTCATTGACATATCGAAAAAGAATCTGATTATTCTTACTTATGTTTTTACATTATTAATATGCTATAAATGACTCTGATTAATCATCGAGATTATCTTCCACTTTCTTTTCTGGATTGTCACAACTTTCTTTTTGGTCACAGTTTTTACAATTCATATCACAATTTTCTACCATTTTTTTCCCCTTATTTTTTCTTATGTATTTTTAATAACTGATTTTTTTAATTTTCTTATATAGAATTTATGTCCTTTGTATTCTGATTCCACTAACTGACCTTGTTTAATTAATCGGTCTATAACCGACCAATCAGATTTAGCTCTTTTTAAAAAATCTTTTAAGGCTTCCTCTCTCATAGGATGTACTGAGGTAATATTCAAAATTTCTTCTTCTAACTCACCAGTAAAGGCAAAGGCATTTCCTTCATAGCCAATAAGAAATTCTACCTGATTAATTTTTTTCTTAAAGATATTATAGCTCAGGTTCACCACTTCCTCGGGGGGAGCTTGCACCCATCTATCTGCTGGAGGTCGGATAGGCAAGGATAAATAAGACCGGCTCGGTTTAAGTTGAGCTAAAAAATCAGCCACTCTTTCTATATGTTGTTTATTATCATTAATATTCTTAATTAACATCGTTTCCGTTATTATTTTTCCTCTAAAAGTTTCGGCAAATTCCAAAATGCTCTCTAATATAGAGTCTAAATGTAGATTACGATGGGGTCGATTAATCCTCCGCCAGATCTCTTCTTCAGTAGAATCAACTTTTAAAGAGACTAGGTCTGCTTCTTTTAAATTTTCTCTCACCTGTTTCTGATCTATAAGAGAAGCATTGGTAATAACTGCAATTTTAATCCCTAAAGATTTTATTAATTTAATTTCTTGACCCAAATTGATATCTAAAGTAGGTTCTCCATTAGGTACAAAAGTAAGGTAATCAATGGATTCTTGCATTTTCTTGGTTTTTTCCACTTTATCTTGGACTTCATTTAAAATCTTCTGGGGTGGATAAAAACTACGAGGCTTGACTTCCATATTAACCGTTTTCCCTAATTGACAATATACACAGGAATAGGTACATATCTTATGGAGAATATTGTTTATCCCTAAGCTACGACCTAAACGCCTGGAAGGTATTGGTCCAAAGGTAAGCATAATATCTCCTTTAACTTAATTAAAATCTATAATTTTATTTTAAATGAAGCAACAACTCGAAAATTATAAACACATAGTAGTTATAATAATTATTACTCTCATAGGTTTTACAATATTTTTCAATTCATTTCACAACAATTTTATCTTTGATGACAGACCTGTCATATCAGAAAATAATTTAATCAAAGACTTAAGAAATACTCCACAAATATTCACCACGGGCTATTGGCGTGGTGGATTAGGTCAAGACCTCGGGCTATATAGACCCCTCACAATTTTTTCTTATGCGATTAATTACAGATTTCACGAATTGAACGTTGTTGGTTATCATCTAACCAATATTATTCTTCACATTCTAATTACTTTTCTCATCTATTTAGTAGTCATAGAACTATTCAAAAATTATATGTTAGCGATTATTTCTTCGCTTCTTTTCCTTGCTCATCCAATACATACTGAAGCGGTCACAGGATTGGTTGGAAGAGCTGAACTCTTATCAGCACTTTTCTTCTTTCTATCCTACCTATTCTTTATTAGAATTAGAGAATTGAAGAATGTAGAATCTGTGTCAATAAGTCATGCTGAACTTGTTTCAGCATCTAATGAGATTCCGAAACAAGTTCGGAATGACATAAAACAAGTCCAGAAGGAAAGAAAAATCAGCATCCTTTATATTATTTCTCTATGTTCTTATTTTCTCGGATTACTATCAAAAGAAAATTGCTTATCTCTAATCTTTATCTTACCTATCACGGATATAATAATATTTTCACAAGCTTCTCTAAAAAATTATTTTACAAAACTTAAAGAGTATTTAGGAATCTACATAGGTCTCATCTCCGCCACAATCCTTTATCTCATTATAAGGGCACTCGTTCTGGGCAGTTTCTTCCCCAAAATCCCTGTGGATTTTTTAGACAATCAGTTGGCTTACGAATCCCCTTTCTGGAGAATAATTTTCTCAATTAGAATTCTGTTCAAATACATCTATCTTTTAGTATTCCCCTTAACATTAAGTCCTGATTATTCGTATAACCAAATATCGCTCCAGCATTCATTAATTCAGATTGAGAACTTAATTCCCATAATACTTTTTGTTCTCATCGCATTATTTATCCTTGTTAGTATCAAAAAATTAAAATTTATTGGCTTTTCGATTCTATTTTTCTTCCTTACCATATTTTTAACATCCAATATTTTATTTCCTATCGGCACAATTATGGGTGAAAGATTATTGTATCTTCCATCATTTGGATTTTGTCTATTTCTTGGATACTTTCTCAATCCTGAAACTTACAAAAAAACATCTCAAACTCAAGATATATCAAATTATGAGAATGAAAATCATAATTTACCCATTAACAAATTAATCACGATTAACAAGTTTTCGTTTCTATTAATTTTTTCATTAATAATTATAATACTTTACTCATTTCGAACATATCTTAGAAATCCTGATTGGTATGATGATTATACATTATATTCTTCTGCAGTTAAATCGGCAGCGAATAGTTCAAAGGTTCACGGAAATTTAGGGGAAGTTTATCGCAGGTGGGGATTACAATATTCATCAAATAAATATTATTCTATGGCGATAGAGGAACTAAATATTGCTCTGAAAATTTATCCGAACAATTCTAATGCCTTAAACAGTCTTGGTGTTACATATTCCATTCTCAAAGAATATGACAAAGCAATCAAGTATCTTGAGAAATCATTTGAACTTAAACCAAAAGCAGATACATTATTTAATCTCGGAGAACTTCATTATAACAAAGGGAACTATAAGAAAGCGGTTAAATATTTCGAAGAAACAATTAAGATGAATCCTGATGATACAATTGCAAAGATGCGTCTCAAGATGTCAATCGATAAGGCAATATTTCAATAATACTTTTGTAATGCGACATTATAAGTTTTTAAGAATTATTGTTCCATTTTATGTGGAGTGCGGTAGCTTGCTACCGCTTTGGAAGGCGAGACCTTGGTCTCGCCCATTTGTAGGGGTCAATTATGCCTATCCACCATGGTGGAAGCAAGCTTCCACAAAACAAAGCGAAAGCAAGCTTTCGCACTCCAAAAGAGAGAAAAATCCACACTCTTATAGAATGATTTGGAACAACAATTTATGAAAACTTATTAGGTCGCAATATTATGCAAACTAAATCTCGCACTACAAAGAAAAAAATCCCTATAAAATAAAGACCCTTGATTCTCCTTCGGTGAGAGGTGGGCAGAGAATCAAGGGCATAAGAGTGGAGTTATTTTAAAGAGACTAATACTTTTTCTAACAAAACCAAATAAAACAAGTCAAGTAAAAAAACAGAACATTATTCTTTTTTACACCTCTAAATTTTGAGTCAAAAAACTATTCTATTGTATTACCCACATTATTTTAGACCAGCTTGAGATTCAATTTTATAATTATTTTTTAATTTTAGTTAGTCTTTTATAGGAAATTTATCCCATTCAATAGGCGGATGTTTTCTTAATTCTTCAATAATATTTAAGGTTTTTTCACTGGGATTAAATGGCTTAACAATTTCACCTGTTATATCTACAATCTCCACTGAGGAATTATTATAGACAACACCACTTACAATGACATCCACACCTGATTTCTTTGCTATCTCAGGAAATGAATCCTTAATATATACTAATAAATCATCTACAGGTGCATTCCCAAATCCCTGTCTATGAAGCTTATCCTGAAGTTTTTCCCCTTTTTGCTTCAATTCATCCATACGTTTCTTATCCCCTTTTGCCTCAGCATCCTTAAATTCTTTCATCAAATCCTGTGTAGAAGTACTATACTTCGATGCAGCAAAAGCTACAGCTACTGCTCGCGAATCAAAAACACCCACACGAAGTTTCTTGGGAGACGTAGAAGTTGCAGACTCTTCTCCTAATACTAACACAAAGATAAGACTAACCAAGATGGTGACTGCAATAATTACAAGAAAAGTAGTTTTTCGAAAGTTGTTAATAGTTTTCACTTTTCTCCCTCCTTAGAGAATATTCATTAAAAATAAAATCTATGAAAAATGACAAATAAATGTAAAGAAATAATTTAAATTAATAATGTTCTAAGAATAAAAATCATTTATCATAAAATCCTTGACAACTAAATCTATAGAGTTGGAAATTCATTTATCAGAAATTTTTATCAATTTAACCAAAAACTGTAATATTACTGATTTCTAAAACTGACTTTGCCTGCGTTTTAAAAATCAAATTTTAGTTGTAAAGGCTATAGGATATGTTTGTGTTTTTCAATAATAGTATTATTTCAACTTCTCAATTTTTTCTCAGGACAATTCCCCTCTTGAGAGGGATTCGGGGTGTGTTAATCCACCAAAGTGGGGACTACAAACAAATACCCCACCTTAGAGGAACGCATATATGCGTTCCCTACAATTCCAAGATAAAATATTAATCAAAGGAGCATAAATTATGGGTAAAGAAAAAACCACAATCGATGGGAATACGGCTGCGGCTCACGTAGCTTATGCCTACAGCGAAGTCGCCGCGATTTATCCCATCACACCCTCTTCTCCTATGGGAGAATTAGCGGATGATTGGGCAGCAAACAGTCGAAAAAATATCTTCGGGCAAATCGTGTCTGTTGTGGAACTCCAATCAGAAGGAGGTGCCTCAGGGGCTGTTCATGGCTCTTTAGCCGCTGGCGCCTTGACATCAACATTTACTGCCGCTCAGGGTTTACTGTTAATGATTCCTAATATGTATAAAATTGCTGGTGAATTATTACCCGGCGTTTTCCATGTCTCAGCTCGAACTGTAGCATCTCATGCACTTTCTATTTTTGGTGACCATTCAGACGTAATGGCAACTCGTCAAACAGGTTTCGCCTTTACTGCCTCTGGTAGTATCCAGGAAGTCCACGACATTGCTATTATTACACACCTTTCAGCTATAGAATCAAGCATCCCATTTCTACATTTCTTCGATGGTTTCAGAACTTCTCACGAAGTTCAAAAAGTAGAAATCCTTGACTATGAAGAGTTAGCGAAGCTTGTTGATTATGAAGCGATCAAAAAATTCAAGGAAAGAGCATTAAATCCAGAACATCCAATAACACGCGGAACAGCTCAAAATCCCGACGTCTTCTTCCAGAATCGTGAAGCCTGCAATCCTTACTATCTAAAAATTCCTGCTATTGTTGAGAATGTTATGAAAAGAGTCAGTAAAGCGTTAGGAAGAAATTATAACCTCTTTGATTATGTGGGCGTTCCAGATGCAGAACACATTATTATAGCGATGGGTTCTTCGGTTGAAGCCATTGAGGAAACTGTGGAATATCTAAATAAAAAGGGTGAAAAAGTTGGTCTTGTCAAAGTTCGTCTATATCGTCCTTTCTCAGTTGAACACTTTTTAAAAGTCATTCCTAAGAGTGTAAAAATAGTCAGTGTTCTCGATAGAACAAAAGAACCTGGCTCAATTGGAGAACCTCTTTATCAAGATATAGTAACAGCTTTCTCAAAATCTGATATGAAACCAATAATTCTCGGTGGACGATATGGACTCAGCTCAAAAGAATTCAATCCTCCAATGATTAAAGCCATCTTCGACAATATGAAAATCAACAATCCTAAAAATCATTTCACAGTTGGAATTGTTGATGATGTTACTAATACCTCTTTAGAAGTTAAAGAAAGCATTAACACAGAAGACCCAAAAACAAAAAGATGCAAATTCTGGGGTTTAGGCGCTGATGGAACTGTTGGTGCAAGTAAAAACTCGATTAAAATTATCGGCGATTATACTGATATGTACGCACAAGGCTATTTTGTTTATGATTCAAAAAAATCAGGTGGAATCACAATTTCACACCTAAGATTCGGACCCAAACCCATTAAAAGCACTTATCTTTTAACCGAATCAGATTTCATTAGTTGCAATCATCCTTCTTATGTCACGCGGTATGATATTCTTGATGGAATCATAGAGGGTGGTGTATTCCTCCTTAACTCCGAATGGTCTGCGAAAGATATAGAGATTCAGCTTCCCAGTAAACTGAAAAAAATAATCGCACAGAAAAAAGTCAAATTTTTCAACATAAATGCCTTTAAGCTTGCGGAAGAAATAGGATTAGGTGGCAGAATCAATAGTATAATGCAATCAGCCTTCTTCAAATTAACAAATATTATCCCCTTTGAAGATGCTGTTAAATATATGAAGGAGGCGATTCTCTATACCTATGGAGCAAAAGGTGAAGATATTGTTAAAATGAACTATGCATCCATCGATAAAGGTGGCTCAGATATTGTTGAAATGCCTGTTCCTAAGGAATGGGCTAATTTGCCTGTAGAAAAAGAAAAATTACCAGACAATTGGACTACATTTGTTAAAGATGTCGCTTGTGTAATTAATAAACTACACGGTGATGATTTACCTGTCTCCGCATTCAGTCCTGATGGGAGTTTCCCGAACTCTACAACTCAATATGAAAAAAGAGGAATCGCTATTAATTTACCAAAATGGATTGCAGAAAATTGTATCCAGTGTAACCAATGCACTTATGTTTGTCCTCATTCTGTCATAAGAGCATTTTTATTTGAAGAAAAAGATATTAAAGATGCGCCCAAGACATTTAACACTCTTGCTGCTATAGGAATTAAAGAACCTGCAGGATTAAAATATCGCATTCAGATTAGCTCACTTGATTGCACAGGCTGTGGTAATTGTTCTGATGTTTGCCCGGGAAAGAAAAATGTGAAGGCACTCGAAATAGTTCACGCACCTGATATTATGGAACAAGAAGATGAAAACTGGAAATACGCCATTTCCAAACCTCGTGTAGATAATCCATTGAGCGTTAAGACATTGAAAGGTTCACAATTCAACTTCCCATTATTTGAATATCACGGGGCTTGTGGGGGATGTGGAGAGACACCTTACATTAAAGTTCTCACTCAAGTTTTTGGTGAGCAAATGCTTATTGCCAATGCCACCGGATGCTCCTCCATTTATGGCGGAACAGCTCCTTCTCAACCTTACACAGTCAACAAAGATGGTTTTGGTCCTGCGTGGGCTAATTCACTGTTTGAGGATAATGCTGAATATGGCTTTGGGTTCAGACTTGCCATTGACCAGATTCGGTGTAGGCTCGAAGAGCTTGCTAAAAAAGCTATTACATTCGAAATTTCCGCTGAATTAAAAGAAGCCTTGAAAAATTGGATTGAAAAAATAAATGACTTCGAAGAATCAGGAAAATTAACAAAAAAAATAAAAAGGCTTCTGCCTGATTCTATCAAATCCGCTAAGAATGACGAATCAAAAGCTATCCTTTCTGAAATAAAGGGTAGAGAAGAATATCTGGCAAAGAAATCCGTGTGGGTTATTGGCGGTGATGGTTGGGCTTACGATATCGGTTACGGTGGATTAGACCATATAATGGCAATGAACAGAGATGTGAATGTATTAGTCTTAGACACAGAAGTTTATTCAAATACTGGTGGACAGGCATCCAAAGCGACACAGATGGGAGCCATTGCAAAATTTGCTGCTGCAGGGAAATCCATCCGCAAAAAAGACCTCGGTTTAATGTTAGTCACTTATGGATATGTTTACGTTGCTCAAGTCTGTATGGGAGCTAATAGAAATCAATATTTGAAGGCAATTCTCGAAGCCGAATCTTATCCCGGACCCTCTATAATCATTGCCTATTCACCTTGCATCGCTCACGGAATTAGAGCAGGTATGGGACTCTCACAACGCGAAGGATTAGAAGCTACAGAATGCGGTTATTGGCCCATTTATCGTTACGACCCAAGACTCGAGCTTGAAGGTAAAAATCCATTCCAACTTGATGGACCGAAGGAACTAAACGGCAAATTCCAGGATTTCCTCAAAGGAGAAGTCCGTTTCAATTCATTAAAGAAGCTCTTCCCAGACCGTGCAAAATGGCTCTTTGTTGAAGCCGAAAAAGATATGAAAAAACGCTTCAACACCTATCGCAAAATGGCTGGTCTCGAACCAATGCAATAATAAACAACATACTAACAAATAATACGGGGGTTCTCATTTAGAGAATCCCCTTTTTTATTATACTAAATTTTATTGAAATCTAATTAAGTATGCAAAAGTTTAGAAACTTTTTTTTCATAATGTTCTGGTAATGTAAATTAATTATTATGCTTATGATTTTTATTTATAATTAAAGGTCTCTGAAATACCAATCTTATATTTCGATGTTTATAAATAAAATATTACTTATAAGAGTGTGATAATTATGCATAAGAGACTTAATCAGATTCTTCTGCTATTATGTTTTTTATTTTTGTTGTTCTCTTGTGGTAAACAAGGCAAAGTTCCAACCTATCTTGGTTTTAACAACATTGACCTAAACAACAATAAAGTTACTTTTATAGGAGATACACAGCAAATAAGTCATTGGGAGTTTTGGAGAGAGGTAAATATAAATAAAAGTAGCAAGCTTCTAAGGGAGATTGTGAGTAAAAAACCAGCATTTGTAATCCATCTTGGAGATTTAGTTACGTATGGTTCTTTGAATGAACATTGGAAGATTTTTGACGAAATACATTCACCTCTTATTACTAACCAAATTGCCTTTTTCCCTATTTTTGGCAATCACGATTATTCTATTGCTAAAGAAGCGGCTATACGAAATTACTTTTCACATTTTCCCTATTTAAAAAATCAAAAATGGTATTCATTTACTTTTCGTAACGTAGGGTTTTTAATGCTCGATGGTAACTATAAAGAATTAAGCGAAAGTGAAAATCAGAATCAGGTAAAATGGTACCAAGAAGAACTTAAGAAAATGGAAACCGAACCAGAAATTAAATTTATTATTGCCTGTTGTCATCAGCCACCATTTACTAATAGTAGAAGTGTTAATCCCAGTGTGGTAGTCAGAAAGAATTTTGCTGAGCCATTTCAAAAATGTAAAAAAACGGCTATTTTTTTCAGTGGGCATTGTCACTCGTATGAAAAATTCCTTGAGGGAGGAAAGTATTTTATTGTTTCAGGTGGTGGTGGAGGGCACAGGCAAAAATTGCAGATAAACAAAAAGAAACGAAAATTTAATGACCTCTTTGATGGTCCTGCTCTGCGTTTTTTCCACTTTTGTGAAATGACTATTTATCCTGATAAATTGATAATTGACATTACTAAGTTAAATGATGATAATAGTTTCAGTAATGTTGACAAGATTGTTTTTCAGTCAAATTAATTAGCGTCTTATGATTGACAAAGCAATCTCGTTTTTCCAACACTAAATCATAATATTTTAGAGATATTAATCCAAAAACATAAAAAGGAGAGAACTATAATGTTAGCTGAATTCTCCATTTTCCCTTTAGGAAAAGGAGTAAGTCTTAGTACTTATGTTGGAAAAGTCTTAGATATTGTTGATAAAAGTGGTCTCGATTACAAATTAACATCTATGGGAACAATTGTTGAAGGTGACTTTACCAAAGTTATGTCACTCATTGCGAAATGCCACAAAGCTGTCCTTAAAGATTGTAACAGAGTTATTACAAACATAAAAATTGATGATAAAAAAGGCGCTAAAGGAGCAATGACAAAGAAGGTCAAATCAGTTGAAAAAATTGTCGGTAGGAAATTGAAAAAATAATATACAAGTAACTGTTTAAAAAATTAGAAAAACGAGATTGCTTCGTCGCCTTTAGCTCCTCGCAATGACACTCCTGGTGTCTCATTGCGAGCGAACGAAGTGAGCGTGGCAATCTCGTATTTATAAGTTAATATTGCGTTTTTAAACAATCCCTCGTTTCTATATTAAAGGAGTTAGTCATTATGAATCTGCAAAACGAAGCTTTATCAGGCTATAATCAAAAACATCGTAATATCTCTTTAATCTTATTTCTTATATTAATAATAATCGCATTACCATTATTTATATATGAATTAGGAGAACAAGGTATCACATCAAAATCAGAGGCACGAACAGTAGTTTCTGCCAGAGAAATGATTCAAAACAAAGATTATATCCTGCCAACAATAAATGGTGTTCCAAGACTCGAAAAGCCACCTCTTTACTATTGGTTAGTCATCCCAATAGCCAAAATCAGAGGAGTTGTTGATGAATTCGCAGGAAGACTCCCTTCAGCCTTCTTCGGATTATTGACTATCATAGTCATATTCTTTTTTACAAAAAACATAGCGAACAAACTCTATGAAGAAGGAAAGACTAAATTCAATCCTTCACTATTAGGATTTCTATCCGCATTTATGCTTATGACAACATCCCTCTTTTATACAAATGCCAGAAAGTCTGAAGTTAATATTACTCTTTCATTCTTCATAACCCTCGCTGTTTTTCTCTTATATAAATACCTAAATGAGTTTGAAAAAACACCAAAACGAAGACTGACACTTTACTTACTATTGGCTTATATTTCAATGGGTCTTGGTGTGCTTACCAAGGGTCCAATAGCTTTTGTAATCCCCCTATTACCGTTTTTGATAATTTCAATAATAAACCGTAGGGAACGGTCGCGACCGTTCCCTACATTTAATTTGAATCACATATTGGGTTGGATAATAATGATTCTAATGATAGCTCCCTGGCTCATTCTGATATTTTATCGTGTTAAATCACAAGGTTCTCTTTTGTTTGAAGAAGTTTTAGTAAGATTCACCAAGGGAACTTCACATAAAAAAATCTTTTTATATTACATCCCAGTCATTTTATTTGGATTTTTCCCCTGGTCAATTTTCATTATTCAATCATTGATTGCCTGGTTCAAAAATGAAAAATCTTCACCTTTTCGCTATTTATTTTACGTCTTCATAATTAATTTCATCTGGTTATCTATTATGTTTTCCAAAGAAAGCCATTATATCCTTCCGATTTTTACAATATTACCAATATTTGTCATTTATTATCTATATCGTAGCCCCGTTGTAGTGCGAGATTTATCTCGCAATTCCTGCGACATAAATATCGCATCATATCAATCCTTCGAGAAAAAAAATACTTTCACATTAAACAATAAAATCTTTTTCGTATTAACCATTATATCCTCTCTCGCTTTATTAGCATTAGGAATTTTCTTCCAATTTTATATTATAATAGCTATTCCTCTGATATTATTAATAGTCTATATCATAATAACAAAGAATCCTAAATTCAGACAATTTTTCTCATCACCACAAAATATCTTCTTGGGAAGACATATTCAGTTAATATCATTACTCCTCGTATTAGAACTTGCATACATTACTTACATATCCGAAACAATAAGTATATACGAAGGCACAGAATATTTTACCAAATCATTCAAAAGAAATATTCCAAAAGAAAGCAACGTCGTATATTATAAAGAAGCAGACCCTGTATTTTTATTCTACTATAAAAAGCAACTGCCGACTCTTGATACTTTTGATAAAATAAAATCACTATCCCAATCAGGTTCTGACACATATATAGTTGCAGATACAGATATTGATGAATTCGCAAATGACACAGATTTTATTCCTGTAAAATCCTATTACAGCAGCAAGGGCAAAGCCAAATTCGGTATATTCCTTCTGAACAAATCGTTAATAAACAAAGAGGTAACTTATGAGGATTTTATAAAAAAACATTCACCTGTGAGAATCATTGCTTTAAGTGATACGGGACACGAAGTAAAAGGTATTCAAGAAAACGTTAATGAGATAATGAATCTTGACTTAGGAAAAAATTTAGATGCCATACTTCTTGCAGGCGATAATATGAAAGCTGAATACTACAATATTTTTAATGTTTATAGACATTTTCTTAAGCCCTTCTCTCCTCTCCTGAAAATGGGTGTGCCTATTTATGCGGCACTTGGAAATCATGATGAGTCTTCAGTAAATTTCCAGACAAACTTTAAGCTTTTTAATATGAAGGAGCAAAGATATTATACAGTCAATCTTGGGAAAAATTTTATAGACATTTTTATCTTAGATCCAATGATACTACAAACCCAAGGCGAAGAACAAGAAAAAGAGTTAAAATGGCTAACAAAAGAATTGGGTAAATCAATCGCTCAATGGAAAATTGTTATTATGCACTTCCCTATTTATACTTCCTCTAATAATCATTCTCCAAACCTTAAATTGAGAATGATTCTTGAACCTTTATTCATTAAATACGGCGTGAATATTGTTCTCTCAGGTCACAACCATATTTATCAAAGAACAGTTCCTATAAAAGGCATAACATACTTTGTAGATGGAATTGGAAGTAAACATAATGATGAAGGTTTTAAAGAGGACCCATTAATGGCTTTTAATTACGATAAAAATGAAGGATTTTTGTATATGGAATTTTCCTTTGATAAAATGAATTTCAAAGCCATAGACAAAGATGGTAATGTTTTTGACAAAGGAAGTATTAACAAACGGATTAATATTGAGTGAGAAGTAGGGACAGAACAGTGTTCTGTCCCTACAAACTGTAGTGAACGCATATATGCGTTCAAATATAGGAATGCACAATGTGCGTTCCCTACATAATTCATAATCAAAGAAATTAAAAAAGATTATGTTTTCTTATCGAAAAGCATTCTGGACATTTCTCATTGTTTTGTCGGGGTTTCGGCTTCTCTGGATTGGTCTGGGTATTTTTGACTTAGTTCCTGACGAGGCTTATTATTGGGACTGGTCACGTCATCCCGATTGGTCGTATTACAGCAAAGGACCAATGGTTGCCTACCTGATTTATTTATCAACTCATTTAGGCGGAAATAATGCCTTCTGGGTTAGATTACCTTCCGTTATCTTATCAATCCTCACTATGTGGTTGATTTTTCGTTTTTCCTTAATTCTTTTCCGTAACGACCGTATCGCATTTTATACAATATTAGTCTTTAGCTGTATACCCTTGTTCTTTGCTGGAAGTATGTTAATGACCATTGATTGTCCTTTATTCTTCTTCTGGACATTAGCTATTTATTCACTATACAGGGCAATTTTTCTTGACCAGAAAAGTTACTGGTGGCTTGCAGGTTTAGCACTTGGTTTAGGCTTGATGACTAAGTTTGTGATGATATTCTGGATAATAAGTCTCTTCCTCTTTCTTATCACTTCCCCCAAATATCGTCACCATTTAAAGAGTAGGTATCTCTATCTTTGCATTCTGTTAGGACTACTGTTTTTAATTCCTCAGCTTTATTGGAATTATAAACACCAGTGGGCAATGTTTGTTCACTTTATTCATAAGGGAGGTATAGGGGAAGGGATTAAATTTCGACCATTGAATTTCCTTCGCTTCATAGGAGCACAAGCCGGTGTTATTTCTCCGCTCCTTTTTGCTGGTGTTTTGTATACTATGTATGAGAGTTTAAGACGCGGTTTCAAAATCGGTGAGGAGAACTTCCGATTTTTGTCTTCTTTTTTTATTCCAATATTAATTTTTTATACACTTTTATCATTTCATAATAAAATCGGGACAAATTGGATTGTAGTGGCTTATTTAACACTAATCGTAGGAGGTGTTTTTCTCTGGGACGAATTTAGACAAAGACTTGTTAACCAAAACCAAATTAAAAACTTAAAAAGACTAACTCTGTTTTCTCTTGGTTTAGGTGTATTCTCAATAGCAATTTTATTTTTTTCAGATGTCCTTTACTTCTTGCCAATTAAAATCCCTACAAATATAGACCCATCGAATAGAGTAAAGGGCTGGAAACAATTTGGAAAAGAAATTGACCAAAGATTAAAAAGCATAAAAAGTGAAAAAGAGATTTTCTTACTTTCCAATATGTATCAGTATTGTGCCGAAGCGTCATTTTACACTCCTGGACAACCCAACATTAATTGCTATTCTTCGAACCCTTTTAGAAATGAATATTATTTCTGGAATGATTTTAAACAATTAAAAGGACAGGATTGCCTTTATTTTGGACCCCATAAAAACAAAATTTTGGAAGCATTTAACAGTGTTGAAAAACTCCCCTCAATCAATATCTATCGTCAGGGTAGATTAATCAGTGCATTTGATGTTTATTATTGCTCTGACTTTAAAGGATTCCCCCACCTTGAAAAATAATTCCTTGATAATGAATCTAAATCTCTGAAATATTCTTACTTATATATTTAGTACTGCTTTGCGAGATTATAAAATTTCAATAATTTCTGTCCATAAAGGAAAAAGATTTTATGTGGAGTGCGGTAGCTTGCTACCGCTTTATTTGGCGAGTTCTTGGTCTCGCTTATTTTTAGGGGACAGGCATGCCTGTCCCCTAAAATGGAAGCAAGCTTCCACAAAACAAAGCGAAAGCAAGCTTTCGCACTCCAAAGTGTAATTTGTGGACAATAATTTTTGAAAATTTATTATGCCGCACTTTTATGCGTGATAAATCTCGCACCACAACCTCAAAGGAAATGAATAAATGGAACTTAACAATGGATGCAAAATAGAAAGGAAATCTATTTTATATCATATCCTGTTGTTATCAATATTATCCCTAATTCTATATATTTCAAATACTCAAAACATTGGATTCGAGGGTAAGGATGAATACAGATACGCAGAAGTCGCTAAAGAAGTTAGTTGGGGCACAAATTTTTTTGTGATGCATTATAATGGTGAGCCCTATCCTGATAAACCACCGCTCTTCTTCTGGATTGTAAAATTGTTTTATATTATTGGTGGCGGTATATCGCCACTTAATTTTCGTATTTATTGTATTCTCTGTGGAGTTGCAGGAATTATTATTACATATTTCATCGCATTAAAATTATACAATGATAAAAACATTGCATTATTTAGTGGATTTTTTTTAATGATTGCCTCTCGATATTTCTGGGGAACACGATGGGCAAGACTCGATATTCCATTCTGTGTCTTTATCTACCTTGCTATGTTCTCATTTGTCTTATGGTATTTTGACTATAAATGTAATGCGACATTTATGTCGCACGAGAACCACGAGATAAATCTCGTGTTACATCAGAAAAATAAAAATATTTATATATATCTATTCTGGATTTTTCTTGCATTAGGAACCTTAACCAAAGGTCCTTTAGGAATCATTATCCCAATTGGTTCTGTGTTACTTTTTTTAATATTGAAAAAAGACTTAAAGAGTTTTCTCCAGACCAAATTATTAGCGGGGGTAATAATTATAATTATCCTTGTAGGTATATGGTTAATTCCTACCATTATTATGGGAGGGAAAAATTATTCTAATGATTTGATTTTTCAGCAAAATATTACACGATTAGTCAGTCCCTGGCGTCACGAGAAACCTATCTACTATTATTTTGGAAAACTATTCATTGATTTTTTACCGGGGATACTTTTCCTTCCTTCCGCTTTAATAATAGGACTTCAAAAGAAAAATTTTAAAAAAGATAGATCCTTCCTTTTCAACTTTTCCTGGTTCGCCTTTACCTTAATATTTTTTTCATTTTCACCAAGCAAGAGAGGTCAATACGTTCTTCCGATGTATCCAGCGATGGCAATGCTTGTTGGTTCCTTCTTATTTATTAATAAAAACGTTATTGCTCCCATCAAATATAAGAAAATACCGTTATATATTTTCTCAATCATAGGAGTTATTGCAGCAATAGTGCTTCCCTTCATTGCTCATAAAATAAATAAAAGATTGGGAATTAATCTCAATAATTTCTGGATTACCTTAATCGCTTTATTTTCATTGTCATCTTCCTTATTGATATTTATTTTAACTTTGAAGAACAAAATAAAAGATTGTATTATATTCACAATAATACTTATGATTATTATTTATATCTTTCTAACTTTTCGTGTTTTTCCATCAGAAAATAAAGAGACTTTAGACAAACAATTTGCCCAGCTTATTGAGTCTTATCTGTATGATAACAAGATTAATGATATAGTAATATATGATGATTTTAATCCAAGATTAATTATTTATGGAAATTATTTTATTAAAAATATTATTAAAGAAGATGATTTTAAAAATATCTTATTAGATAACCAGAGGAGATTGATTTTAATTTACGAAGATAATATAGAAAAATTTCGCAATGAACTATCGAATATTGAACTTGTTAAAAAATTCCAAATGCCAGATAAAAATCTGTATATCTACAAAAAATAAAATGTAGTGACGCGATTTTTATCACTTATTGTAACGCAGGCATCTTGTCTGCTCTAATAAAGCCGACGAGACGTCGGCGTTACTCTAAATATTATGTCGGATGAATCCGACCACTACTTTTTTTATCCAAGAATAGTTATTGACATATAACTATAAAATTTTAATTTATACTTTTGATTTTCATATAGTAGGGGACGCATATATGCGTCCCCTACATTTAAAGATGCTTCTTCAATAATAAGAAAGATTAAAAGAATGTTGATAAAGGATAAGCCAGACATCAATAAATATGTAAATGAAACAACTCTTCGCATTAGATATGAAGAAACTGACCAGATGGGTGTCGTTTATTATTCAAAATATTTTGTATGGTTTGAAATAGGGAGAACAGAACTGATGCGAAACACAGGAACAACTTATAAAGATTTGGAACAAAAGGGTATTTTCCTACCTGTCTCAGAATGTGCTTGTAAATATATTAGACCGATAAAATACGATGACCAGATTATCATTAGAACTAAAATAAATGACCTCACAAAAGTCAGCATTACTTTTAATTATGAAATCTATAATCTTCAGAAAAAAGAACTTTTGGCTACAGGCTTTACAAAGCATGCTTTCATTGATAAAAATTACAAAATAATTAAGGTAGGCTATGATACCTTTACATAATTTAGTAATGCGACATTTGTGTCGCAATTAATATGTAGCGGTCGCATTTTGTGGTGCGAGTTTTAACTCGCAGTATCTTGCGACATAAATGTCGCACCACAATTTTTCAGAAATCAAACCGTTACAGAGATGAATATTACAAGACAAGGTTCGACAAAATTATGACCTCATTGCCCGAACTCATTCTAAACATCATTAAACAGAACAAATTCAAAATTTCTATCGCCACAATAATTTCTGTCCTAATCCTGCTTATAGTTGGAGTAAGTTCTGGTATAAAGAAAAATGCCGATATCTTAATCAATAAATATGAAAATAACATCATCATCTCAATAAAACTAAAAAATGAAACGACTGATGACCAGGTAAATTCTTTACTAACAAAAATCAAGCAAAATAAATATGTAAAAAATGCCGTTCTTCTCTCAAAAGAGGAGGTCTTGAAACAAATCTTTCCTGATCAGGATTGGTATGCAGAACATAAAGATGAACTTTTTAATCCTCTAACCTCGACTATTGAAGTTGTTTTATATAAGGCACAAAAAGACCCTGCCGTCATCAACAATTTCAAATCGGATTTTTCAAATAATATTTATGTCGAACAAATATACTACGATGAAATTTCGGTTAATCAAATTACTCAGTGGATTAATAATTTGGAATTCGTGACAACATTCTCGCTCAAAACGGTAATATTTGTCGGGTTCATCATCTTATTTTTAATGTTAAAATCCCTTATAAGTTTGAACTCTAAAGACGAAAAATTAAATGAGGGTTTCATTTTTACTATTAAAATAATTCTCGTTGCTTTAGCAACAATTGTTAATCTCTTATTGGCAATTATAATTGTCACATTATGGAATATGACCGTAATTCAAAGTGTCGAAAACTTTATCTTTATTATTCCTTTTGGAACGTTATTTTTTGTTTCATTGATTCCTGCAATAATGGTTGTATTACACGAATTAACAAAACTTCAATCAGCAAAATCCATATTTTCAAGACGAGATTACATATCTTTCGAATGAAATATTAGTTTATCACAATTAAGTGAAATAATCAAACATATAACTTTATAAAAATTATTCCTTACTAAAATGAAAAAAATAATATTCATATTTTTTATTTTTATATTACACCTCTATCTATATTCGGATGAACCGGATTTAGACCAGCCGAATATTCCTGATGAGAGTTTAAGCTCAAAGTTGAAAGATTTGGAAAAGGATTTAACAAAGAAAAAAGAAGAGACAAAAAAACTGGCTGAAAAAGAATTACTACTCCAATCCAAACTCAATCTTTCTTCAAAGCGCGTTAAATTAAAAGAAAAAGACTTACCTGTATTTGAACAAAGATTGAGTGAGAATGAGGCTGAGACAATCGAAAAATCACAAGCTTTGGATGATGGAGCTAAAAATATCTTTGTGATGCAAGAAAAAATCAAGTTACAATTAAAGTCACTACAAAATAATAAAAACTTCTCCCCTAAAATTTTTATTCCAACTAATAAATTGAAATCTCAAGGTGAAATTGCCTTTCTCCAAGAAATGTGCAAATATGATTATAAAATCCTTAATCAATTGGTTGGGAAAAAGTCTAACCTTGAAAACGATTTAACAAAATTAAAAAGCGAGAAGGATGAACTTCTTATCAAGAAAAGAGATGCGGAATATAGTCTGAATAAACATACGGAATTGGTCAAACAGAGTAAATCAATTCTTGAAAATATTAAGAAAGAAAAAAAATTAACTGAAAAAGAGATAAAAGAATTAGAAGATATGCAAAAACAAATCGCTCAATTGATTTTAAGCGCTCAGAAAAGTGAAGAAGTTCCTACAGAAGCTTATAAAAAAATACTTGAATCTAATTTTGAATTAGCAAAAGGTCTTCTTAATTGGCCTATTGAAGGTGAAGTCACAAGATTATTTTCGGATAAAAAGAAAGATGATAAATATGGACTCACACAATCGAACCCTGGAATAGATATAAAAGCATTGGGTGATTCCGCTGTAAAATCTATCGCTAAAGGAAAAGTCATCTACGCTGAGAAGTTTAAAAACTATGGAAATGTAATTATTATTCAACACTCAAAGGAATATTGTTCTCTTTATGCACGTCTAAGAGATTTATACGTTCATCAAGGCGAAATTGCTGATATATTACAACCGATAGGAATGCTTGACATTTCAAATGGCAAAGGAGAGTATATCTTACATTTTGAGATAAGTAAAAATGGTGTTCCTTTAGACCCAATGGAGTGGTTAAAAAAATAAAAAAATTGCCACGAAAGAACACCAAATTACACGAAAATAATTTTCGTTTCTTTTATAAATTGTAACGCGACATTTATGTCGCAAAAGAACCACGAGATAAATCTCGTTTTACAAGGAGATAAATGTGAAAACGGACAAACGAATCTTTATCCTATCCATTCTGCTTGTCATATCATCATTCCTATTAATTAGCCAAATCTTAGCTAAGGCTACCAACAAACAGTCCGATGATGTGGTTGAATATTACGACTTGTTCAATGAAGTAATGCTGAAAGTTCAAAATGAATATGTGGATGAGGTAACACCTAAACAACTTATGGAAGGGGCAATAAATGGGATGATTTTTGCGCTAAATGACCCCCACAGTCAATTCCTCGGTCCCGACAATTTCAACCAATTAGAACAAGATATTGAAGGTGAATTCTCAGGTATAGGAATTCATATTGGTGTTCGCGATGGTATTCTAACAGTTATCGCTCCAATCCCTGGTTCACCCTCTGCAAAACTTGGAATTCAATCCTGGGATAGAATTGTCGAAATCGATGGTCAATCTTCAGAAGGAATGTCTATTGATGAAGCGGTAAGAAAATTAAAAGGTCCTGAAGGAACAAAAGTAAAGATAACAATCTATAGAAAAGACACACCCGATTTTCTTAAATTTGAAATTACCCGTGCTAAGATTAAAGTTAAAAGTGTTTACTCCACAGTCATTGACAATAATATTGGTTATATTCGACTGGCAAAATTCAGTCATGATACCACAGATAGTATCAAACAAGCACTTAAAGACTTGAAATCAAAAGAAATTCAAGCTATCATTATCGATTTGAGATGGAATTGGGGTGGTGCACTAAAAGAAGCTATCGATACTTGTGATTTATTCCTCAATAAAGGACAGATTATTGTATCTACAGAAGGAAGATTAAAGGAATCAAAGTATACTTACACTGCAAAAGGTGGGAAGTTTACAGATGTGCCAATGGCTGTTTTAATCAATCATGGGAGTGCAAGTGCATCTGAAATATTTACAGGAGCTATGAAAGACCTTAAAAGGGGTATTATAATAGGTCCAAAAGGACAAAAGACTTGGGGAAAAGGTTCTGTCCAGACAATTGAACCTCTGGTTAATACTATTGAAAAAGATGAAAAAGGTAACCCAAAACCTTCAGCCCTTAGAATTACTACCGCTTATTATATGACACCGAGCGGGCAAAAAATTCACAACATTGGCATTACTCCTGATATAGAGGTTGATCTTCCTAAAGACCATGAGCTTGAACTGCAAAAGCACGGATTACTTGGTGAACCTAATCTTGTTGAAAGTGAAGAGAATAAGGTAAAGCCTGAAGAAATCCCAACTTTCAATCATAAAAAAGAAGAAACTCCATCAAAACCCGAAGAGAAATCAAAGAAAGAAGAATTAAAAAAACCAGAAAAGAAAGAAGTTATAGAAGAAAAGACTCCTGAAAAAATTGAAGAGAAGAAGGATAAGGAAAAACCCGAAGAATTCGTAGATATTCAACTTCAAGAAGCGGTAAAAATACTTAAAGCTCATATGATTTTAGAAAAAAAGCCTTCTTAATAAATTCTAAAAATCACAAAGCGCACGAATAAAGAAATACATAATAGAACACGGATTTTCGCGGATTAGAATAGATTAGCACAGATGAAGATCATTGAAAATTTTAAATTGCAAATTTCCAATTTAAAATTTAATATTGATAAAGTACATATCCGTAATTATCCACGATAATCAACGATCTATTCTTCAAATTATTTTTCTGCGTCCACTGTGGTTAAATTATTTTATTAAATTCTTATTATGCTAATATTAGGCATCGAGACATCTTGCGATGAAACATCTGTGGCTATTGTTAAAGATGGAAAACAAATTTTATCAAACATCGTCTCATCTCAAGTAGAAGAACACAGCAAATTCGGCGGAGTTGTTCCAGAGATTGCTTCTCGCCTTCATATCGAAAAAATAATACAAATTCTAAAACTCGCTTTAGATAAGGCAAATGTAACCCTAAAAGATTGTGATGCCATAGCTGTTACTCAAGGACCCGGGCTTGTTGGAAGTCTTCTGGTTGGAATTGAAGTTGCTAAATCAATCGCTTATAGTATGAATATTCCTTTAATTCCGATTAACCATATTGAGGCTCATCTTTATTCTCCCCTATTGGAATATGATACAATAACACATCCTTACTTAGGATTAATAGTTTCGGGAGGACATACATCGTTAGTTATGGTAAATTCGTTTAATGATTATAAACTAATAGGAGAAACACTTGATGATGCTGCTGGAGAGGCTTATGATAAAGTTGCAAAGTTTCTCAATCTTGGCTATCCTGGTGGACCTATTATTGATAAACTCACAAATAAAATGACACAATCAAAATATTCTTTCACGATACCAAAAATCAAAAATGTAGCGGTGCGATTTATCGCATCAGATATAAATGAAAACTTGGATTTCTCTTTTAGTGGTCTTAAAACTGCAGTGATTAATTTGGTAAAGCAAAAATTTACTGCTGCTGAAGAAATTCCTGAAAGTGAAAAAAAGGAAATTTGCTTTGCCTTTCAGGAAACAACTGTAAATTATCTTTTAAAAAACACAAAAATCGCTATTGATAGGTCTAATGTGAAAAAAGTAGTATTTGCCGGGGGTGTTGCTGCTAATAGTAGACTAAGAAACAAAGCATTAGAATTAACTATCCAACAAACCAACAAACCGACTAACCGATTAACCGAAATATACTTCCCTTCGCTTTCACTATGTACAGATAATGCAGCGATGGTTGCTGGTTTAGCTTATCATAAAATTCTCTGTAGGGGACGCATATATGCGTCCCCTACAAAATCAAGTTTCGAACGCCCTGATTTTTTGAATCTAAATGCAGTTCCAAACCTGAAAATTGGATGAATTATACTTTCATAAAAATTCGTATGCTCCCTGATTAAAATATTTTCACCACAACGACACAACGAACACAAAGATTCAATAACATTTGTAACCGCGAATTACGTTAATTGACGCTAATTTTTTTAAATAATATTCGCGTGATTAGCGGTTAATAATCTCTTTAGATTTTTCGTGCCCTTCGTGGTTAGAATTTTATTCTTTCGTGATTCGTGAGATTTTTTATGATGAGTATTAAAATCGGTGAATTAACATTTAAAAATAATGTCATTCCTGCTCCACTTGCGGGTTATACTGATACAGCCTTCAGGAATATCCTTTATGAATTTGGTTGTGCATTAACCTATTCTGAGATGGTTACAAGTGAAGGATTGGTTAGAAATCATAAAACGTCTCTTGAAATGATAGATATATCAAAAGATCACTCAAAAGTTGCTCTACAAATTTTTGGTTCCGACCCATCAAATATGGCAGAAGCAGCTAAAATCTGCGAAGATAGTGGCGCCTCAATCATTGATATTAACTTGGGCTGTCCTGTGAAAAAAGTTGTCAAAGGATTCTCGGGGAGTGCTTTGCTAAAAGATTTATCTCTTGCATCGAGGGTTATTTCGGAAGTAGTAAAGGCTGTCCGTATTCCAATAACTGTTAAAACACGTTCAGGATGGGATAAAAGAAGTGAAGATCCGATAGCCATTGCGAAAATGATAGAAGAAAGTGGTGCCAATGCGATTATCATTCATCCAAGAACAAGGGAACAGTTTTTTAATGGAATATGCGACTGGAACATAATTAAAATGGTTAAAGAAAATGTTTCTATACCTGTAATAGGAAATGGGGATGTAAAATCAGTAAGCGATATTTCAAAAATGTTTGACGAAACCAAATGCGATGGAGTAATGATAGGTCGAGCAATTCTGGGAAATCCCTGGCTATTCAAAGAATATTTTTACAGAATCGAAGGTAAAGAATTTCAACAACCCACATTAGAAGAGAAGTTTGATGTATTAAAGAAACACCTTGTAATGCTAATTGAATATGCTGGAGAACGAAGTGCATTTTTTATAATAAGAAAACATATTTATCGGTATTTTAGAGGCGAAAAAAATGCAAAATTTATCAGAGAACATCTCTCAAGAATTACTTCTCTAAAAGATATTGAAGAAGTCGAAAAAAAAATACTTGCTACATAATCATTTTTAGTTTTAATTTTAATACTTGATATTCTTTTTTTATATTATCTATATTAAATTTTAAATTGGAAATTTGAAATTTCCAATTAGGTTTAATCGGGGGACAAGGTACTATAATATGCCTGAAGTAAGTGCATATCAGATATTAAAAGTCAAAAAGAGTGCCAGTGAATACGAAATTAAAAAAGCTTTCGCTGAACTTGTTAAAAAATACGATAATGAAAATTACCCTGAAGAATTCTCAAAGATAAACAAGGCATATAAAACTCTTCTTGACCCAGCTAAAAGGGCAAGAGAGGATATTTTCACCTTCAACGAAGCAAAAGGCGAATTTATATTCTCTCCTGATGAACAAGCTCCTGCCAGTGAAACAACTCTTATAGGGGAAATAAATAATCTCTTTAACAAATTCAAATCGTCGAATATAACGGAAGAAGAAAAAAAAGACCTTAAATTAAAACTGATGCAATTAAGTTATCAAAAGGTCGTAAAAAAGTTATGGCGCGAAGCCATAAATTATTGGCAAAAAGTGCTCGAGATCGACTCGACAGACCTTAAAGCTAAGAGAAATCTTATTCATTCTTATAATGCACTCGGATACGCATATGCTACACACAATTTACTAAATGATGCGGCTACACTCTGGGAAAATTCCCTCAAAATGAATCCCGATGACCCATTAATTATTCACAATCTGGCTACAATTTATGATATACTCGGTCAACAATCAAAGGCAAAACCCTTCTGGTCAGAAACCTTAAAACGATGGAAAGAACAACTCAATAAAGATCCAGATAATGAATATTTAAAAAATTCCATTGTTGAATTGCACAAACATTTTGGTGGCAAAGCTATTGAAACCAAAGAACCTCAAGGAAGCGCTAACGCTATAAAAGAATATCAAGAGATATTAAAATTAAAACCAAATGATTTTGATGCTCGTTTTCAAATTGGCAAAGCCTATATGGAAGAGAAAAAGTGGAAAGAGGCTATTACAGAATTGGACAAACTCTTCAAGGAATATCCCGATAATGTCGAGATAATCAATTCAAAAGCGTGGGCTTTGCTCAATAATGGAAATGTCGATGATGCATTTAATACCTGGAAAAGAGCATTGAAAGACTTTAAAAATAATACTGTGCTTCAGGAAAATATGCTAAAAGCACGATATAGTGTGGGGAAGAAATTAAGAGAAGGCGGTTTATTCAATCCTGCCCTTGTTCATTTCAAAGATTTATTGAAATATAAGCCTAACGACCCGGAAGTTCACTATGAAATTGGCTGTATCTACCTATCAAAAGGGGACGTAAGGACGGCTATCCAGGAATTTCAAAAAACAGTGGATATTGACCCGAGAAACCAACATGCTAAAAAAGCTCTCTCGGATGCAAGATTGAAATTAAGAAGATAAAATTAAGGTAGCGGTCGCATTTATGCGACAATCCTTTATCCCAAGTTACCATATTTTTGATATAAAACAATCCCAAGTTAAAAAATACCCTATATCGTAGGGGATACATATATGCATCTCCTACATAATAAAATAATCGGAATTTTTATCTTGAATTTTTATAAAAAATTATATTAATTTACTTAAGATAATTACAAATTTTGAAAATTTTCCCTCTTTGTAGCGGTGCGATTTAGTAACAAAAACATCGCATAATTCTGACCGCTGCATCCTAAGAAAGGAGATTCAAGATAAATGGGCAGAATCCTGGGTATCGATTTAGGTACAACAAATTCTGAAATGGCAGTTATGGAAAAAGACGGTCCTATTATCATTCCCAATAATATTGGTGAAAGAATTACACCATCAGTTGTGGCAATTACTAAAAGCGGTGAAATTCTCGTCGGCAAAAAAGCCAAACGCGGTGCTGTTATGAATGTTGGTAGAACAATCTTTTCGATTAAGCGTCATATGGGCACAAATTACAAGGTCAACATCGAAGGAAAAGAATACACACCTCAAGAAATCTCTGCTATGATATTTCAAAAATTAAAACATGATGCTGAAGATTACTTCGGTGAAGAAATCAATCAAGCTGTTATTACTGTTCCGGCTTATTTTACTGATGCTCAAAGACAGGCAACAAGAGATTCTGGGGAAATCGCTGGATTAAAAGTAAGGAGAATCATAGATGAGCCTACCGCAGCCGCTTTAGCCTATGGTCTCGATAAAGACAAGGACCAGATTATTCTTGTTTATGACTTTGGGGGTGGTACTTTTGACGTCTCAATAATCGAGATTATCTCTGGAGTTTTTCAAGTGCTTGCTATTCAAGGTAATAATAGACTTGGTGGAGATGACCTTGATAAAATTGTAATGAATTATCTCGCAGAGGAATTTAAGAAAAAAACTGGTTTTAACCTTCTGGACGACCCAATTGCTATGCAAAGATTAAAGGATGCCTCGGAAGACGCTAAGATTGAGCTATCCGAAATTAATGAAGCTCGCATTCTGATTGAAGCTATTGCAATGACTGACAAAGGACCCGTTAATCTCGATACGACATTAACAAGAAAGAAATTTGAAGAACTCACAGAGCATTTAATAAAACAAACCATACCACCTCTTGAACAAGCAATCTTCGATGCGGGTTTAACAAAGGAAAAAATTAATAATATATTGCTTGTAGGTGGCTCCACAAGAATACCACTTGTGCAAAATTTAGTAAAAGAGGTCACAAATAAACAGCCTCTTAAAAATATCTCACCAGAAGAAGTTGTTGCGCTCGGTGCGGCTGTTCAAACTCTTGTTCTCGCACCTCTTGGTGAAGATATTGAAGAAACTCTCGCTACAAGATATGGAAGAGAAAAACCTGTTATTATTCATATGACACCTTTTTCATTAGGTGTCGGTCTGAAAGATGACCAGTATGGCGTTATAATTGAAAGAAACTCTACATATCCAACAGAAGCAAAAGATGTTTTCACAACCACAAGGGATTTCCAGGAGGCTATCTCATTCCCAATTTATGAAGGTGAAGAATCGATTGCATCCGAAAATTCCTTCCTTGATATGTTGAGAATCGAAGAAATAACTCCTGCTCCAAGAGGAGTCCCAAGAATTGAAGTTACTTTTAAGCTAAACCAGGACAGAATATTAGAAGTCACTGCAGAAGACCTTGCTACAGGCGTTGAAAAAACAATTACCATTGAGGCAACCGATAACCGTCTGACTGAATCTGATAAACAAAGAATGATTAAAGAAGCAAGATCAAGAGTGACTCAAATGCTGAGAGCAAAAATTAGCGAATCTGTTCAAGAAGAAGGAGCTCAGCTATTAAAAAGAGCCCAGAAAGTCCTTGAAACTGTTTCTTCAGATGCAAGAATTATCCTTGATAAAGAAATTAGAGGTCTGAGAGATGTCCTCATCACTAATGATTCGCACCTGATAGAAGACAAAATCAATTCTCTAACAAAGGTGATAACAGATTTAGAAGCCGCTATATAGATGTTGTGGTGCGAGATTTATCTCGCAGTTTTTGCGACATAAATGTCGCACCACTGTTTTCTGTCTGTTTTTATTAAAAAAATAAAAAACCCATTCCTAAAAGGATGGGTTTTTTATTGATTATACCTTTATAAAAAAATGTAGACAGTGATGTGTGGTGTTGATAAATTTCTGTTCGATTTTTTGCAAAATAATTAATCGGAGGAGAATATGAAGAATAAAAGTGTTATTCTTATTCTTTTAATATTCCTTGGAATTGTTATATGTAGTATTGCTTTTGCGAGAGTATCGGAAATAAAAAAGAGTATGATTCGAATTCTTGGCGATACCAAGAAAATAACCGAAGGCTTAGTTTATGATGATTTATTATTTATAAATGAAACAGTGAATAGTTTAATTCCTCAAGTGGATAGATTAAAAGAACTCAATTCTGAAAAGCAATTTCAGGAATATGCTGAGAAATGCAAGACAAATATATTGAATATGAGACTTTATTGCAAGAGAAATAGCGTTGAGGAACTCGCTGAGGAATATAAATCAATGTTATTAAACACCTGTATGAAATGTCATAAAATTTATCGCACTGAATAATATATTTTGTATTAGGAGGAAGCAATGAAAGTTAACCTAAGAGAGAAAAAAAATGTTTTTGTATTAATAATTCTGACGATAATTATCATTTGTGTGGGATATTCTTTATTCGCAACCAAGAAGACCGAGATGGAGATGCTTGGGATGTTGAACACTATCAAAGATATCTATGATGGTTTGGCACTTTCCGACCCGGAATATGTTATTGACCGAGCCGGGATTTTACAACAAAAAGCTGATAATCTTTCGAGAATGTATTATAATCAAGAGGATTATAAGAAAGAGTTTGAAGCTATAGTAGAGACGACGAAGGTCATACAAAATTATGCTCGTGATAAAAAGGTGGGATATGTCTGTGACGAACTAAATCGCATATTCAAGGACAGATGTTTGAAATGCCATATCTCAAGTAGAGATGTTCAGTAGAGTCCTATTGTTTTAGATCCCTTATAATATAGGATGATATATAAACACAGACAATTACGTCTATATAATCATAAAAAGTAGTTGACTTTATGAAAGTTAATTTGTGGATAATATAAGTTCTTTATATATTGCTCAAAGGAGGAAAAATTAATTGGGTAGTGTCGTAAAGTGGAGAAGAAAGAAAATTCGTAAACATAAATATAAAAAACTGCGCAAAAAAACTCGCCACCAACGTAAATAATTATCTCCTTTATATGCGGTCTTATGGAAAAGAATTTAATTACAATTCTCACCAATAACTATTTCTTTCCTCTAAAAGTCCGCTATATCTTAGGCTCTTTTCTGTAAATAATAAAAGAGTTGATTATACATTCTATTTTTAGTATTAATGAAGAGTGTTTTCTTTTGTTATTTAGTAGTAGGGAACGCATATATGCGTTCCCTACAAAATGAAAGTATGACAATCTTCTATTTTATGTGTTATAATTAGTTTTTAAATAGTCATTATTATGATTTGTGGTGGAGAGTTTTTATTTATGCTCCAGGAAGTATCGTGTGTCATAACACAGGGAATAATTTCGTATGTAAAGGAGACTCTGAGCAGAGAAGACATTGGTGATTTTCTTAATATCGCACAATCAGTCCATACAGAAGAATATCTTACCAATAAAAACAACTTTGTTAATCTGAGAACATTAATTTTTTTGCTCGATGCCGCTAAAATCTATTTATCTGATGATAATGCCCCTCAGAAGATAGGAATATATTTAAGAAAATTTTTAGCTGAGCAAAAAATTAAACCTTGCAAAATCGGACCTCAACAGAAAAATGCAGAAGAAAAAATTAACAGTTGCTTTCAAAAGCTGTTTACAAATATTACAGTAAAAATTACTTCTTCCGAAAAAGATAAAGCTACCATACGATTTGAATTAGCGGACAATAGATCCATTCCGAGAACACTATCAGATTTTTTATTTGGTCTGTCTTACACCCTTTTTTTGTATAAAAATAAATATCCTTATCAAATTATTTCTTCAGCACAGTCTCAGGACTCCTGGGATAAATATGAAGTAACACTTTTCTTTAAAACACAAGAGTATAAATTTTTGATTTTCGGTTTAATCGCTGGAATAGTTTCCACGATCTCAATATTAATCATCACCTCATTCCCCAACCCATACTTAAAAATCCTCATTGTTTCGACAATTGGAATTTTAATCGCTATGCTTACTGGATTTCTTGTAAAGGAGAGACAAATCAGTTCCCTTGTCAACGAAATCAATAGAAAGAAAAATCGGGAAAATGAGATTCAATCAAGAAAGCTGAAGGAGCTTGCTCAAACTCTCGAAGAAAAAGTCCTCGAAAAGACAATTCAACTGCAAGAAACTTCCAGCTTTTTGAAAAATATACTGGATAGCTCTATTGGCACTGCGATTATAGCAATAAACCTTGAGGGCGTTGTTACACTTTTCAGTAAAGGTGCAGAGGTTATTTTTGGAATTAAAGCTTCTGAGATTGAACATACAAAATCAGATATTCTTTCTGGGGAAGAAAAAGTTGATAAATTAACATTATCTGAATTGATTGAAAAATTTGAAACAGAGAACATCATCATCAAGGAGAGAAATTTTAAGACAACTAAAGATGAGAAATCCCCAGCTATTTTAGCTCTTACGCCTATAAAAAATAATCAACTCGAGATTATCGGTATCCTTGGCATCATAACTGACATTACAGAACTCAAGAAGTTAGAGGAGAAAGTCAAAAAGCAAACTGAAGAGATTGAGCAGGTTTTATCAAATATGGTTGATGGTGTCGCCGTGTTAGATACTGAGAAGAAAATAGTCAGGATGAACAAAGCAGGATATGAGATATTCGGTATCGATGACACTTCACAGATTTGTATTCAACGATTCGAAGTATTTCCAGGATTTACAACTGTTGATGGAACGCCCATAACTAAAGAGTTTAATTGTATTGATCTCGCATTGAGAGAAGGGAAAATATCTAAAAATATTGAAGTTAGTTTTGAAGACGTTAATCAATCTGAAAAAATATTTTCATTCAGCACATCTCCCCTTTATGACTCTGAAAACCTTATCTATGGCTGCGTTGCTGTATTTAGAGATATCACTGAACAAAAGAGAATGCATAAACAACTTCAGGAGTGGACAAAACTTTTAGAGAAGAAAATTACTGAGAGAACAGAAGAACTCGAAAATAGAAATAAAGAACTTATTGCTATCAATACATTCTCATCAACTCTATTAAGTCATATTGAACTTGATATTAATCCAAGCACTTATGTAAATCTCATCAAAGACACATTTAATTTTGATATAACAGGAATGTGGTTTATAAATGAAGTGGATGAACAACCACTTTTAAAAGCTGTTATTGGCAATCAGAGAATTTCAACAAAAGAGCTTCTTAACCATAATTGGTCTAATTCTTATGTTGCTGAAGTATTTAGTCAGGGTAAAGATATTGTTCTCGAAAATCTCTCCACCCATCAGGAAATTCAAAGAGATGACTTTCTTTTAAGGGAACATATCTCATCCGCTATCTATCTTCATTTCCAGCGAAATAACAATCAGAGCGGTGTTCTTGGAATATTTTTTAGAAACCTCTCAAAGTTCGATGAGTCAAAATATAAATTATTCGAAACACTCAGGTCACAACTCTCCATAGCATTTTATAACAGTTATCTATATAAAGAACTACATAATAATGCTGAAGAATTAAGAAGAAAGAATGAAGAACTTTATTTGCAGAATTTGAAAGTCATCGAAGCAAATAGACTCAAAAGCGAATTCCTCGCCAATATTTCTCATGAGATTAGAACACCGATTCACGCTATCATTGGCTATTCTGAAATTTTACTTACAGTTCTTAAAGAGAAAATACCTGAAAAATTATTCAGCAATCTTGAACGCATCAGTATTAGTGCCAGTAATCTACTCGGGCTTATAAATCAGATACTCGATTTATCCAAGATTGAAGCGGGAAAAATGGAGATTCAATTAAGCGAATTTTCGATGGATAGCGTCATAGAATATTGTTTGAATATCGCAAAAAATCTTGTCAAGGAAAAGCCTGTTAAAATTGTTACGGAAAATAAATGTTACGGAAGAGAGATAATCAGTGATGAAACAAAAATTACCCAGATAATTATTAATCTCTTAGGTAATGCAATAAAATTTTCCGAAAAAGGAACTATCACTCTCAAAACGGAAATCGCTGATGGAAACATAATTATTCAGGTGAGTGATGAGGGGATTGGAATACCTGATGAAGATTTGAGTTTAATATTCGAAGAATTCAGACAATTAGACGGTTCCGATTCAAGACGATATAAAGGCTCTGGGCTTGGATTATCGATTACAAAAAAACTTGCGGAAATGTTAGGTGGAAAAATTGAAGTCAAAAGCAAATTCAATGTTGGTTCTACATTTACGGTGACTTTGCCACTAAAGGTAAAAATAAGCAGTTAATAAAATTCAAAAGATTAATGGAACCACGAAAGGCACGAAGAACACGAAAGATAAAAAAAAGAAATTTAGAATTAGCAGGAACGGACAGGATTAACAGGATAAATTAGAGAAATTAACAATTTAAAACTGACAACAGACAACTGAAAATTATTAATAGCCACAAAAGGACACTAAAAATCACGAAAATCAGTTAAAAAAATTTGTGTGTTATTCAGTGTGTTTTCGTGGCTATTGTTTCATTAGATAACATTCGTGCAGATTCGTGTGATTCGTGGTTAAATCATTCTTTTCTTCGTATTTCTTCGTGAACTTCGTGGTCAAATCATTTTAAATTGTCAGTTGTCAGTTTTACATTTTTACTTCTCTTCATATCTCTCTAAAATAAGTTTGATTATATCTTTAGTTGCATTTTCTTTAGGGTCACCCGCAATAAATATTTCTCCACCATAGGAAAGAACTGTCTCCCGTTCAGGGACAGTTTCTTTTGTATAATCTGTTCCTTTAGCATGAACATCAGGTTTTAATTTCATCAACAAATTATCGCACGTTTTGTCATCAAATAAAAAAATATAATCGACCATCCACATTGCAGAAAGTATTTCGCATCGGTCTATTTCAGGAATAATTGGGCGATTTTCACCTTTGAGTAATTTGACAGATTTATCACTATTGACAGCAACGATTAAAACATCCCCTTTCTTCTTCGCCTCTTCCAGATAGGAAATGTGACCTCCGTGTAAAAGGTCGAAACAGCCATTTGCAAAAACCACTCTTTTACCTTTTTTCTTTAAGTTTTTTATAATCTCAGAGATTTCTTCTAAGCTTTTTAGTTTTTCTTTTAATTTTCCCAATGTATTTCCCTTTTTTAAAGAAATTTCTGTCTAATAAGTTTAATAATAACTTTTGAAAAATTATTGCTCACAAATTACTCTTTGGAGTGCGAAAGCTTGCTTTCGCTTTGTTTTGTGGAAGCTTGCTTCCACTGTAGGGGACGCATATATGCGTCCCCTACAAACAGGCGAGACCAAGGTCTCGCCACATAAAGCGGTAGCAAGCTACCGCACTCCACATTAAATCTTTTTTATTTATGAACAGAACTTTATCAAAATTTGCAATCAAACCGCTATAATTTTATATATCATCGAGATATGTAAGTTTTATTTATTGACCGTAATAATAAAATTATATAGATAAAAGTAAAGAAAAATATTTTAGACTCAAGAAGAAAAAATGAAAATTATATATGCAGAATTCATTAAAAGCGCTGTTGAACCCGAGCATTATCCAAAGGATGATATTCCTCATATCGCTTTTATTGGTCGGTCGAATGTGGGCAAATCATCTTTACTCAATGTACTCGTGAATAGAAAAAATCTCGCCAAGACAAGCTCTACTCCAGGCAAAACTCAGACGATAAATTTTTTCCTGATAAATAAAAATCTCTATTTTGTCGATCTTCCTGGGTATGGTTATGCGAAGATACCCAAAAGTATGAAGGGTCTCTGGGCAAAAATGCTCGAACAATATTTCTCAAACACTAATATCAAAATGGGAATAATTCTTATCGATGTGAGAAGAATTCCCAATGAGGATGACTTGCTGATGAAAGAATTTATGGAGAGTAGAAATATTCCATATATTTTCGTCATTACAAAAAGTGATAAAGTTTCAAAATCTCAATATCCAAGAAATCTTACAAACATAATGTCTGCCCTTAATGTCAATAATAAATCCTTATTTATACGATTTTCAGCATTAAAAAAAATAGGCACAGAGGAAATCCTTGATAGAATTGGGACAACAATTATTAAAGAATAAAATGATAGCCACGAAATCAAATAAAATTACACGAAAAATTTTTTTATTTTTAACTTTTCGTGTGGTTTCGTGTCCTTTCGTGGCTAATTAATTTCTATTATTTTTTATTTATGCACACGCCAGGATGGATGTTTGAGACCAAATTTTTTTATCCTCGAGTTCATTCTATCGATAGATATTCCCAACAACTTTGCCGCATCTTTCTGACTCCAGTTAGATTTTCTTAGTGCCTCAACTACAAGGGATTTTTCCACATCTTCCAAATTTATTCCATTATCAGGAATGTCTATCGCAACCGCTTTCGAACCATCCCTATCTGGAATTCCACATCTGATAAGGTCTTCTTTTTTAATAAGATTGTTATTTGCTCGTATGACTAATCTTTCTATTATATTTTTCAATTCCCGAACGTTTCCATACCATAAATAACCCTTAAGCAATTCCATCACGTCATTCTCAATCTCCATAACCTTTTTCGAATATATTTTAGAAAAGTGATTAATAAAAAACCTTACAAGAAGTGGTATATCCTCTCTTCTTTCTCTTAATGAAGTAATATTAATAGGATAGACATTGATTCTGTAATAGAGGTCTTCTCTAAATTTTCCTTCTTTGACCAAATCCATTAAATTTCTATTTGTCGCACAGATAATTCTACAATTTATTTTTATTGGTCTTGAACCACCGAGTCTGTATATGCTTGATGTCTCTAACACCCTTAATATTTTCTTTTGTGAATCAAATGAAAGCTCGGATATTTCATCGAGAAATAATGTGCCTCCTTCTGCAATCTCAAACTTCCCTTTCCTCTGAATTTTAGCATCAGTAAAGGCGCCTTTCTCATGTCCGAATACCTCTGACTGAAATAAGTTATCCGTCGGTAAAGCTCCACAATTTATATCAATAAAGGGACCATCTTTTGTAAACCCACTTCGATGGATTGCCCTTGCCACAAGCTCTTTTCCGCTTCCAGTCTCTCCTGTAATAAGGACTATTACGTTCTTGTTACTGATTTCTCTTATCTCCCTCTTGATTTCTTTTATGGCATCAGATTCACCAATAATTTCCTTAAATTCATCTATGCGTTCTAATTCATTTCTTAAATACCTATTTTCATTCATTATTTCACTTTGCTTAAGAACCTTTACTATCCTCATCAGAATTTCTTTTTTCTCACTCTCTTTAGTTATGAAATCGGATGCTCCCACTTTCATCGATTCCACAGCAGCATCTATCGTGTTGACAGAGGTGAGAACAACTACAGGAATATCCTCATCGACGTCTTCACATTTGCCCGACCTTATTTTGCCAATTAACTCGATACCATCCATCTTTGGCATCTTTAAATCCGTGATAACCATATCGAAATATCTCTGTTTAAGGAACTTGATTGCTTCTTCACCATCCTTTGCAATTTCTACATCGAAGCCTTCCAACTCTAAATTTTTCTTGAATCTCACTGCATAGGATTCATCGTCTTCTACCAGTAAGAGTTCATATTTCTTCATTTTTTTATGACTCCCTATAGAATTAAGGGGCTTAGTAAATCAAGCCTTTACATCAGCAGGTAATTTTATAATAAACTCACAACCTTTGCCTTCTTCGCTATTAACAATAATTTTACCGTTTACATCATCAATAATAGTCTTGCAAATATATAAACCTAATCCTGTCCCTTCTTTCTCCTTTTTTGTTGTAAAAAACGGTGTGAAAATCTCTTCTTTCGATTTCGCATCAAGACCCGGACCATTATCTTTTATTCTGATTTGAATAGTGGAATCAATTTTTTTTGTATTGATAACCAATTCACCTTTACCATTCATCGCTTGATAAGCGTTTAAAATGATATTGGAAAAGACTTGAATTAATCGCGTTGGGTTCATCAAAATTGGAGGTAATGTTTTGTCTAATTCCAATTTCACATTAACATCTTTCTGCTCATACTTCACGAGATTAAGCGAACTCATTATTGTATCATTTACATTTAGGTATTCATTATCAGACTCACTTTTGCTCACAAATTTTTCTAAGTTTAAATCTTTCAACATAGAGAAGAAAAAGCTTATTTGATTAGAGATGTTATCTAAAAATGATTTAATAATGTTTGGACTCTTGTCCTTTAGATTTTTTTCTCTAACATCTGTGATTTCGTTTTTTATGTTAAGGACAGGTTTTTTAATATCGTGAAAAATATTTGCTGTCAATTGACCCGCCAAAGCAAGCCTTTCAAGATTGATCATCTCTTTTTTCTTTTCCTCAAGCTCTATCGTCGTTTTGCTGATAACCTTTTCCTGACCAAAAAGACGAATCAAGACTAACCCGACTGTAGAGATTAGAAGAATTGAAATTAATAAAATCGCATACTTAATCAGAAGTATATTTTTAATATCCAAATCTAAATAGATATATCCTAAGATTTCATTTCCACTTTTGAGTTCTCTTTTATTGAAGTCATTTAGTTGTTTTTTCCACTCAGGGTAATTCAATGAGTAATAGAATGGATAGATAAGAATCTCTCCTTTACCTTCGACAATCTTGGATATAAATATTTTTTTGATATAATCTGATAGGCTTTGTGATGCGAGCTTCTCAATGGAGGCAAAATTAACCTGCTTGATGTTTCTGGGAGACCCAATTATTGCAAGGGTATCGAAAGAATTTACAACTTTCTCTATGGATACTTTTTTCTCCCATTCAAATTTCATCTTTAACCAAACCAATACTAACAGCGAAAATAACAATGACGTTAATACTAAAACAAATATGATAAAATTTCTCTTCTCTCGTTTGGTCATAAGTGATTATCCAAAAATATCTATAATCTTACTTAAAAAAGATTTTCCTTAAAAATCAACTAAATTAATTGATGAATAATTAGCCTGAAATTCTCAAAACAGTTCCCATATCGCCCTACATTGATTAGCAAATGAATATTAATCCTAACTGGTTTAAATAGTGGTATAGAAAAATTCGGATTAAAAGAGAGGTATTAAATGCATTTTATTAAGTTATATTAGCAGGCATAATACACTTAAAATATGAACGATACTAAATATATGAGAATGAAAGAAAGTTCTTGACTTTAATTAAATTTTGGTATACAAATTAGTTTAATTTTAAATATAGATGTGGTATTTTACATTTCTATATTCTGGTTTTTTTACTTGACCAGATATAATTTTATGAAAGGAGGTAATAAATCAGCGTTAAACAAGTTGGTTTTTATTATTTACTCTAATTAATTTAATATGGGAAGGAGAGAACAAATGAAAAAATTTATAAAATTAATATTACTCATTTTGTGTTTTTCCATCGGTATCAATATTATTATTGTTGGTCAAATGGTTCATAGTGGAAATAATGCTGCGAAAATTGAATATGTAACAATAGGTACACCCGGAGCTGACTACGGGTTTGATCGTGTAGATACAAAAATAGCAGTCACAGGCAGTCATCAACTCCAAGTTAAGGCGTGGGTAAAGGCTGGTAGACCAAGTATAAACGATGAATGGTGGATAAGAGCTGCCGCTTTCCAGGATACAACCTGGCTTGGCGACACTGATTTGGGTCAATATACACAAGCAACAGAAACCTGGACTGAATATTCTTTTAATTATACTCTTCCAGCAAGTGCAAATTTTATCAATATAAATGTCAAGGTAAGATTACCCGATGGTGCTATGATTGTAGTCGATGACGTTTCTATTATTGACGTCACTGCAGGAAATACACCTCTAACATTATCCAATGCTGGTTTTGAGGATTGGCCCGGTAATAGAACTGACGTGCCCACTGATTGGAGACCCTTTGCTACAAATAATGGTATCTATGAAGTTTCTCGGGTAGAAGCGTCCGATAGTCCACCGCTCACATCTGGTGTGGCACTTTTACTAACCTTTGATACTACAATTGGGACAAACCTTGCTACTTATACACCGGGTCCGGGTGATGTTCCATTAGGAGTTGAGGTTTCAAGGGAGTTTAATAAACCCTTTGTAGGCTCTGAGCGGGATTATGGAACGATGCCACCAGGTGATATAGATACTGGTAATTATCCTGATATTGTTACTCCTTCTACTGAAGGAATTCAAGGAGGAAATGCCTTTTGGACTTGTGCTGGGAATGTGGGGGATTCCCAACAACACATTGGCTGGTATATTAATAAAAACAATAAGATTTCAGTGAGTGGTAGTTTTACAGCGGAGGCTGTTTTTATGTTAGCTAAAATAGGGACTGTTGCTGATCCTATTCTGGATTGTGAGTACAGTTTACAAAACATATTTGGAACAGATATGCTTTCTGGTGCTGCTACAGGTACGTGGGCCGCATTCCATGTTGCGGGTTCAGGGGCAGCTTGGGAACTCCGTGTTTGGCCCATTGGCACTATTGATGGTACTGGAAAACTTCAATTGTGGACAGGAAATACTATAACTTCCGAAGGTGAAGTTGATATTGATAGTCTCTCCGCACCATTAAACATTAATCAATGGTATCATGTGGTTTGCGTTTATAATGAACCGACTAATACTATTTCTTTATACCTTGATAATGTCCTTCAAGGTAGTAATAATCCTGCTTGGAGTAATACGGGTCAAAATGATTGGTGGGTTGGTGCGTGGCCCTCAAATGGTGCGAATCGTGGAATGGCAGGTTGGCTTGATGCTGTTGCTATAAGTTATGGGACTTTAATTCCAGATGATTTTGTCCTATCCCATTATTACTTAGCTGAATCGAAGGTTTGGGAGCTTTATTAATATTGTTTTATTTAAAACCTCTTCCCCTGGGAGTATTTCTCCCGGGGGAATTATTTATCCTTATCCTGATAAGAAGAGAAAAATGAAAGAGGGTGAAAATATATGAAAAAAGGATTTACTCTCATTGAGTTATTAATCGTTGTAGCAATCATTGCAATCTTAGCAGCGATCGCTGTGCCGAATTTTCTTGAAGCTCAGGTCCGTTCAAAAGTATCACGCTGTAAGGCTGATATGCGCTCTATGGCTACGGCTATTGAGGCTTACGCAGTAGTTGAAAATAGTTACCCTGTTGGATTTGGCTATCCTGAAGGTTATGCAAAGTATAGATTGGCAAGAATTACAACTCCTGTCGCTTTTATGACAAGCATTCCTGATGATACGTTTGCTGCTTTTCTCCCTGGTATTGGGGGACAACCTGGTGACATAGCCAGCTTTATTTATTTACTAAGAAGATATCATGATTTTGCTGCTTATTGGGACGGTAATCCAGAATTCAGATTATGTGCAAATAGAAATATTGAATGGGTACTTGTATCACAGGGACCGATTCTACCTAAAAGCAATTATATTATATGGATAGCATATGATTCAACAAATGGTACGATTAGTGAAGGAAGAATTGTCCGTTCAGGTCCATAATATGGTTAGTTTTAATTTACTTAATATGACAATGGTCATTCCGAACTTGTTTCGGAATCTCAAGTGGGATGCTGAAACAAGTTCAGCATGACATACGAAACAATCTCGTTTTTGAAAGACTACTATTAGTTTATCAAATTCAGTTTGTAGTCCCTGCTTTAGCAGGTAAAATTCATTCCCACTAAAGTGGGGACTACAAACATAGATGTCATTCTGTTAGTATTTCAGAGGTCTCGATTTATCATTTTTAGAGAGAGGTAATAGAAGTTAAATGATGGAATATTCCCGTAAAAAGAAAGTCATTTATCAACCTCTTCTTGAAGAGCTTAAACGACAAATTGAGGAAGGCAAATTACGGGCAGGCGACCCGCTGATGTCTGATAGGAAACTGGCGCTCCAATTTGGAATAAGTAGAGTCAGCGCTCGGAAAGCCATAAAAGAACTTGCTAATATTGGATATATATACTCTGTTCCAGCAAAAGGGACTTTTGTTGCCAAAAAGTTCAAAAAGGTTGTACCTGATTACAATTCTAAAGCTCATACAATAGGATATATATTTTGGGGCGTTCAAGAATCAGATATTCAAGACCCATTTTTCAGTGGTCTTATTAAAGGGGTAGAGAGTGAATGTAGAGTTAACAGCTATAATCTTATGGTTTCCGCTTATGACCAGGCAAATCGCAAGAAAATTAATATACCCGCAATGATTAAACTGAAAAAGGTGGATGGGGTATTATTGGAAGGTGGAACAAGTGAAGTCTATCATGCCATTGAGAAAATTTGTCCTGTGGTTGTTATCTCGAACTTCAGAAAATCAATGCCACAAATTGAATATCCGAACACTGACTTTGTTGGTGTTGATAACGTTAATGCGATTATAGAATGTGTTGGTTATCTTATTGAGTTAGGTCACAAAAAAATCGGTTATATCTCTGGCACATTTATTCATAGTAGTTTTTTCGAGAGATTTGAAGGATATAGATTAGCAATGAACCTTTATAATCTGGAATATAATGAGAATTGGACGTCAATTGCTGATTCCGGTTATGATGCGATGGAAAAGATTTTAGATTTGAGTAACAAACCAACAGCTGTCATTGCTTGTAATGATTATTTCGCTCTATCTGCTTTTAAAAGCATTAAAAAAAGGGGATTGAAAATCCCCGATGATATAAGTTTAATAGGTTTTGACAATTTACAAGAATCCTCTCATTCCGACCCACCTTTAACAACTGTCAGTCTTCCTACAAGTGAAATTGGCAGAGTGTCCGTTCGAAGATTATTAGAAAAAATGGCAGGGAAAGAAGAACCGCCTTTATGGGTAACAATTAAATCGGATTTAATTGTTAGAAGGTCTTGTGGTCCAGCGAAAAATTAGTTTGTAGCCCTGACCTTTTGTCAGAGATTCCGAAACCAGTTCGGAATGACATTTTCCTCTTCCTGTCATGCTCCTCTTCCCGTCATGCTGAACTTGATTCAGCATCTGGAAAAAGATTTCGGACTACTAACTATTTTGTCCCTACAAATTGTTAATATTTTCCTTCAATTCTTCATTTTTTTATGTATCAATAATTTTCATTATGAAGATTTTGAAAATAGGTTTCTCTGGATTGGTTGTTATTTTATTCGGTGTTTGTCTCACAATAGCACAGGTATTATTTATCAGGGAGTTTCTTGTTGTTTTAAACGGGAATGAGCTTTCTATAGGATTAATCTACTTTAGTTGGTTTTTAGGGATTACAATTGGTGCAGGGGTAGCATCAAAATTCTCGGATAGGGTCAAATACCAACAATTTTATATTTCTTTGTTCTTGCTTTTTCAGGGAATCACTTTTCCAGTTCTGATTTATTTTGTCCGGACTTTACGACTTATCATCAATATCCCACCAACTCAATTTATCCCTTTTATTAACCTCATTATTTCAATTGTTATAATTGTTATTCCTTTCAGCTTTATCACAGGAATGGTTTTCCCGCTAATGTGCGTATGGATCCAGAAAGCAATGAAAAATGAAAGAATATCGTTGGGGACTATATACGTTCTTGAATCATTGGGTTCCGTTCTTGGTGGGATTATTTTCAACTTTTTTTTGGTCATTTATTTTAATACATATACGATTATATTCCTAATCTTATTTTTGACAGCATTGAATTTGTTTCTGTTGAATTTGAAGAATATGCTTCGTTCCCAAGCTGGGGCTTGGGAACGAGACAGAGAGGCTGGGGCTTGGGAACAAGACAGAGAAACAGCCGATGAGACGTCGGTTCTACAATATGGTTTAATAAAGGAGAAGAAATTATCACTTTATATTCTGATAATCATTGGAATTGTAATTTTATTTTCTTTTTTCCTTCTTATGAATCCAATGAGAAGTAATGTTGAGAAGTTTTCGATAAATCAAAGATGGAAGGCTTATGGTGAAGAATTCAAGCTTCTGGATACTACAAATACAAAATATCAAAATCTTTCTTTAGCTATTCAAGAAGGGCAATATAGCTTATTGAGTAATGGGCAGATAATGGTGAGCTTCCCAAATGATTATGAAGATGGACAGTTCGTTCATTTCTTTATGAGTATGCATCCTAATCCGAAAGATATTTTATTCATTGGCGAAGGGAACTATTCTGCACTTAAATTTTTTGACCAATATAATATTAATAAATTGGATTATGTTGAAATTGACCCGAAGGTTTTTGATTTTGTGAAGAAATCCCTGGATAAAGAGACCCAATCATTGCTTGAAGTTTCAAGTTTAAATGGTTTAAAAAGTTCAAAGGTTTTCAATAATTCCCATCTGTTTTCAAATAGAAAAATTCGTGTAAATTACATTGATGGGAGATTGTTTGTTAAGCGTAGTAATGAGAAGTATGATTTAATCATTGCGCATTTACCCGATCCATCAACTGCTTCGCTCAATAGGTATTATACTGAGGAGTTTTTCAAAGAAGCTCGGCGAATATTGAAAGATGATGGTGTTTTTATTACATCAGTGTCAGGATCGGTAAATTATTTTGGTGAGGAATTAAGCAGGTATGTGGGGAGTGTTTATTATACACTTAAGAAAGTATTCCCCTATATTGTTATTACACCGGAAGGAATTAATAATTTCATAGCATCGATGTCTCCGGGAATAGTCACAAGCAATATAGAAATTTTAGCAAAACGTTTTGAATTGAGAAAAATCCAGACAGAATATTTCACGCCATTTCATTTCAATATGCTTCTTCCACACAATAGAGTTGAATATGTAAGAAACTATCTTGATGATTTAAAGGACATTCCGATTAATTCTGATATGCATCCGATTTCATATTTTCTTAATCTTGCCATCTGGAATAAATTTTCCGGTTCAGGAATAGCGGGATTCTTTAACATAATTTCACGAGTAAAATTGTTCTGGTTTGTAATAATATTATTAATATTTCTAATTTTGCGATTTTGTTTTTTGTTAGTCAAAAAGAGAGAAGAATTGCGTGTAGTAAAATTCAATAGTATCTTTGCAATATTCACAACGGGATTTGCAGGAATGGCATTCAGCATCATAATGATTTTTGTCTTTCAAAACATTTATGGATATGTATATCAGAAGATAGGATTAATTGTGGCAATATTTATGATAGGATTGGCTATTGGTGGTTATGTTTTTTCAACAAAATTTAAAGATGATTTAAAACAATTAGTAAAATCGCTGATAATTATGGAGATTGTAATATGCTTATTTGCAATACTATTAAGCGTATTTTTCAAAATAGTATCAGAACTAAATGAAGCCACATTTTTAAATAGGTTCATTTCGGGAGAAACTGTATGGAGAATAAAAGAGATATTGTTTTATGGTTTGATATTCGTATCAGGGTTTTTGACAGGGGGAGAATTTCCATTAGCGGGGAGAGTATTATTAAGTTGTGAGATGAAATTAGGCAAATCAGCAGGAATAGTGGATAGTGCCGACCATTTAGGCGCAATGTTCGGTGCGTTTATCACAGGAGTGGTTCTTGTGCCAGTTCTTGGAATTGTTCAAGCCTGTTTAGTGTTGGCAATAATGAAATTGTGTAGTTTCGCATTATTTTTACTTTACAAAGTAAATTTAGAAACATAATAAAGTAGTTATTAAACAGGTATATGTATCAATACTAATTTCCAGGAAATGGAAATATGAGACACGATTACAAAATCTTAGAAGAAACAATTTAAATAAGGGGAAAATAGATGATAAAATTAAAAAATCAAATAAAAAAATTCATTAAACAGATTAAAACCCAATATGGTGATAATCTTGTTAAAGTGATTCTTTATGGTTCGAGGGCAAGAGGGGATTCTGATGAGAGTTCAGACTACGATTTACTTCTGATTTTCAACAAAATTACCCCCGAGATAAAAAGCTATATAAATGATTTAGAGGGGGAATTCTTTTGTGAATATTCAATAATTATTTCAGCCCATTGTTTCTCGGAGGATGATATTGACCGATACAAATATGAACCATTTCTTATGAATGCTCAGAAAGAGGGAATTGTTATATGAATAAGAAGGTAGAGGAAATCAAAGCAATCATTTTAAAAGCAGATAGGGCTATAAACTCTGCAAAAAAAGATCTTGATGATGGAGATTATGATTTTGCAACCTCAAGAGCCTATTATTCCGTTTTTTATATGCTTGAGGCAGTTTTACTTACCAAGGACCTTTCTTTTTCAAAACATTCTGCTGTAATAAGTGCCTTTAATAGACATTTTGTAAAAGAAGGAATTTTCCCAAAGTATTTCAGTAAATATATCAAGAAACTAATGAAAGATAGAGAAACCGGTGATTATTCATTCTTTGAAGCCATAAATAGAGAGGAAGCAAGAGAAAACATCAAAATGGCTGAGGAATTAGTAGAAACTCTTAAAAAACATTTACAGAATTCCTACCGATAGAAAAAGGAAATTTGATTTTACAATTAATATTTATGATCAATAAAAGTTTATTAAAAAACACTTGAATCTGAATCTATAATGAGTTAAATAAAATATATTCCAATTATATAGAGAGGGATAGGACAATTGAAAATCGTAAAGGCATTATTAACTATAATATTATTTATGAGTGTTTCAGGGTGTCTAATTCAGAGATTGAGTATTGTCTCAGAGCCACCAGGAGCTAAGGTAATCTTCAATAGGCAATATGTTGGTGATTCACCACAGATGGTTCCTTTTAAGTGGTATTGGTATAATGATATTGTGCTTAAAAAAGAAGGGTATAAAACACTGAAGGTTAATGAGCGAATCAAGGCACCGTTCTATTTATGGATTCCTTTCGATTTCTTTGTTCAAATATTACCTTTCAAAATCTATGATACACGCTATCTATATTATACTTTAGAAGAAGCAGAGAAATATTAGAGTTTTAATTATAATGTTCTAAGTTTCAAAGAGTTTAAAGCTAAAATAGTTTCAAGTTGAGTCCTCTGAAATATTCTTATACATAATCTAAAGACGAGATTGCCACGCTCACTTCGTTCGCTCGCAATGACACTCCTCGTTTCCTCTCCCCTTGTGGGAGAGGATTAAGGAGAGGGGTATGCGTCATTTCAATCAATACTATTATGAAGCAATCTCACCATTAATAAAAAATGATAGTATTTCAAAGCTCTTAAAACGGGATTAAATAAAGCCATAATAAAAGAGTGAGTAATGGACGCTTTAACTGATATCTTTATGAAAAAATGCAAGATAATTTGCGATTCATTTAGTATAAAGAATATTAACTGTTTTTATTTTGTTAAAGCGGAACAGGCAATTGATAAGGTTTTATTTTTGATTGAAACTGGTAACTCAATCGGATTCGGTGGTTCAACGACCATTATTGATTGTGGTTTAATCGATGTGTTAAGGGATGGGAAATACGATATAATTGACAGATATAAACCAGGCTTAACAAAAGAACAGATATTTGAGATGAGAGTCAAATCTCTCACTTGTGATGTTTTTATTACGAGTACGAATGCTGTAACGATGGACGGGAGATTGGTTAATATAGATGGTATCGGGAACAGGGTTGCGGCGATGACATTTGGTCCGAAAAAGATTATTGTTATAGCAGGTAGAAATAAAATAACAGAGAATGTAGAGAGTGCTATAACGAGAATCAGGGAGATAGCGGCTCCAGCGAATGCTATAAGGCTTGGAGTTAATACTCCCTGTGCCAAGATGGGTAGTTGTGATGAAAAAGCCTGTTTCCCGCCAGATAGGCTTTGTAGCACCATTTCAATCATAGAATCTCAACCTATTAAAGATAGATTATACGTAATTCTTATCAATGGGAATTACGGGTATTAATTGTTTAGCCACAGAGTCCACAGAGAAATAATGCAGAATTTAAAGTGATTTAACCACGAAGTTCACGAAGAACACGAAAAAATACAGAAATAATCTTAACAGTGATAAACAGGATAATTGCTCTATATAGCCCGTTTATCCCTGTTAATTCTTAATTATTTTCTTCGTGTTTTTCATGGTTTTAAATATTTTATAATTTTTATTGCTTTTTATCTTTGTCTTTCTTAAATTGTATTTAATTTAAATTTGGGAGATTGGGATTGTGAGGATTGTAAACGTATGTTTGGCGGAAAGAAGTTATCCGATTTATATCACACATAGTGAAATCTATGAGTTTGGTAATTGCATAAAGGAGCATTTCAAACACAACCAGGTTGTTATAATTACCAATCCCACAGTTGACAAATTATATAGTGAAGTAGTTACAAATTCGCTTAAGTCCGCTGGTTATAATGTTAATAAATTTATCATTCCAGACGGGGAAGAGTATAAAAATATCGAGTGGGTAATAAAGGCTTTTGATTTTCTATTGGAGAATAAGTATGAGAGGCAGACAGGGATTATAGCGTTAGGTGGAGGAGTCATTGGTGATATAGCGGGTTTTATTGCATCGACGTATATGAGAGGAGTGCCACTTGTTCAGTTTCCAACAACTCTTCTGGCGCAAGTTGATAGTTCAATTGGCGGAAAAGTGGGTGTGAATCATCCGAAGTTAAAAAATGCCATAGGTGCTTTCTATCAACCTAAATGCGTGTTCATTGATTTATCTGTATTAAAAACCTTACCTATGGAAGAGTTGAAGAATGGTCTTACGGAAGTTATAAAACATGGTTTTATACTTGATTCGAATTTTTTTGAGTATTTAGAGAGTCGTATAAAACTACTTCAGGAGCTTGATGCCGGTGTACTATTGCATGCGGTATCGCATTCTTGTGAAATTAAGGCTTATGTGGTTCATCGGGATGAAAGAGAAAGTGGCTTAAGGGCAATTTTAAATTATGGGCACACGATTGGTCATTGTATTGAACAGCTTACACATTATACAAGATATAAACATGGTGAGGCTGTGGCTATCGGAATGGTTGTGGAATCGTTGATTGCCTTAAAGATGAAGATGATAGATAGAGAAATTTTTGAAAGGCAATTGGGTATTCTTAAAAAAGCTGATTTACCAACTACTTTCCCTGATTTGAAAGTTGAGGATATTATTAAAAGTATGAGGTATGACAAGAAGGTGCAATATGGAAAAGTCAGGTTTATTTTGCCAACTGCGATTGGGAAAGTGGTTATCAGGGATGATGTGCCTGACCAGATTATTGTGAATGCGATAATGGAGATGCCAAAGACAAGTTAAGATTCAAAAAGCAATTTTTTAAAACATAAAAAATATATGGGGGCGTATTAATATACGCCCCTAATTATTAAGAAGGATTATTTTATGAAACCATCAATTCTTAATATTAGAAAGGGTATATTTATGACAATCCTTTTATTTTCTATGTGTGGAATGTGTTTTCCACAAGATTATGAGATTGTAGAAAATGGCATAGTAAGAGGAGCAAAAGATAAAAAGGAGCTTGCCTTAATTCTAACAGGGGGTTCTTTTGCAGAAGGTGGAGACTTTATACTCAATACTATTAAGAAATATGATGTGAAGGCATCGTTCTTTTTCACAGGTGATTTTTTTAGAATAGAAGAATTCAAACCGATTATAAAAAGGATAATTAAAGAGGGGCATTATATTGGACCGCACTCTGATAAGCATTTATTACTTGCTGATTGGGAACACAGAAAAAATCTTGTGACCGAAGAGGTTTTTAAGAAGGATTTGGAGGATAATCTGAAAGAACTGGAGAAGTTTGGGATTAAAAAGAAAGATGTTACATTCTGGATTCCACCTTATGAATGGTATACTAAGGAGCATAGTCAGTGGAGTAAGGAAATGGGAATAACATTATTTAATTTTACCCCGGGAACAAGGTCCAATACGGATTATATGGAGGATGATGACCCGAAGTTTGTTCCATCAGACAAGATATTAGAGAGTATTATTAAATATGAACAGGAAAATAAGGATGGATTAAACGGATTCCTTCTATTGATGCATATCGGAGCGGGACCCAAGAGAACAAAAGATAAGTTTTTTTATAAATTACCCGATTTACTTGATTATCTATCAAAAAAGGGATATAAACTTGTAAGAGTTGATGAGTTGCTAAAGAAAAAATGATTTAAATTATTTACCATTAAAACACTATTTTCGAGCGCCCCAATTTGCCCCAACCGTCCTATTACTTTTCTATTAGTGTTTTTCTAATGTTAAATCGAAGATATTAAAATTTATTGACTTGCTTACATTTATTATAATAAATGTTACAATTATACATTAAGAAAAGATTATGCATTTTTGTTTGCTTTATTTTTTATTTCTTTAAAGAACATTAACGAAAATTTTAAGGTAAGATAAGATGAGAAAAAAATATTGGGTTTTTTTCATTATGCTTATTAGTGTAGTAGTATTGTCGGGATGTGCGATGACACCGCGAAAGGTAACATTACCTGAGAGATTAAAATCTTTGTATATACCGATGTGTAGAAATATTTCTTATCAACCGGGTATTGAAGAATATGCAACCAATTATATAATAGAAGAGTTTGTAGCTGATGGTCGGCTAAATGTGGTGGAAAAGAAATATGCTGATGCCCTACTGGAAGTAACATTAAAGAATTATACGACACCAGTTTCCGTCGCTAATAGTGATGATTTCCCTATTCAGAAGAGAGCGCTGGTACTTGCAGACGTTGCCTTATGGGAACCGAATGAGACAAAGCCCACAATTTTATTAAAGGATGTAACTGCTTCAGCACAATATATTGTTGATCCTAAATTAGAGACATTATTTCGAGGCGATGCGAAAGATGAGCTTATGAAGAATTTTGCACGAATTGTTGTTGATAGCGTTTTTTATGGTGAGTATCCTCAACAAAAATATCTCACAGAATCTTTCACACCTATAATAACAGATGATGAGTATCTGGATAGAAATCCCTTTGATTTTAGGTAATTTTTATGTAACACGAGATTTATCTCGGGGAAACTTAGCGACATAAATGTCGCATTACAATATTTAAAATGATTTTATTTAAACGAATAAAAAGAAATTCACTATTAATCATTTCATTCATCTTCTATATCATAATTACTCTCCTTTTGTTATATAATCTCGACAAGAATATCTATCAGGGGACTAAGAAGGAAGTAATATTTAAGAATATTGATGAAGTAATGAGTATATATCCTCTGGATGACCTTGAGAGATTGGCATTCAAATTTTTTACCGAGAGAGAACCAATTGAAAGGGAAGAAAAATACAGGGAACTTAAATCCGCCACGAAAAAGGTTCTCGAAGACAATAATATCTACGTGGAGATTGCATTCATAAAAGTTGACGGGGATAAAAAGGAAGAAGTAATTCGTGAAAAGAATCCTAAGAAATATAGAGCACAAAATGATTTTTCAAATTCTCTTTTCCTCAAAAATTTTACTGCGATTACAGATAGACCAGTTGGCAGAATAAAGGACAGAATTGCAGTAAGCTTTACCACACCTAAAAATATTCTTTGGATTGAAGATTTGACACACAGACATCGATATAATGCCATCAAAATCGTTGGACTATGGTCATTTATTTATATTCTTATTGTCGTTGCAGTATTCTTGCCAATGAAGCATGTAATGAACAAACTCGAATTCGGTCATAGTAATTTTGATGACCTGATACTATCACCAAAGACAATGCTTGAAAAAGCTTATAATAAAATGGCGAGAGATTCATTGTTGCTCAATATAACTAAGGAGTTTTCTAAACTTCTTACGGAACAGAAAAGCTTTTTCAGAACTGATATTTATAAAGGATTAAACGAGATTGCTTCCCCATTTTTTGGTGATAAAAAAATAATCTTTGCACCCATAAAAAGCGACAATACTGAAAAGATTAATCAGATTGTTGAACAAAAAGAATGCTCTGTTATTGACAACATTAGTGAATTTGCTAAAAGCGTGAATTTAGATTATATCAATGGTGAAACCGATCAAGGAGTCTTAATACCAGTAATTGTGGATGATAAAGTCATTGCGTATGGTATGTTACCGCTTGAATCAAGAATAATAAGCAAACTCAGACCGTGGGATTTGGAAACGTTGAAGTTAATTGGTGTTCAGATTGGATTGGGAATAAAGGCAAATGAGTTGCATAGAAAACTAATTGTTAAGGAAAAGAGTGAAGCGAATATTAATTTATCAAGGAATTTGGGTCATGATTTAACAAATATCATTGCCACAAGTAAACTTGATATACTTGCAGTAAGGTCTTATTTAAAATCCATCGAAAAGGATGAATCAGAAAAGAGCGAAAAAGATAGAGTGTTTGAAAACTCTCTTGAAGGATTAATTAATACAACCAAATTCCTTCAAGAAATAGTCAATATATATAGAGCGTTTAGTTTTATTAAGAAACCGAAATATGAGTTGGCGAATATTAACGAAGTATTAGAGGAGATGACGGCACTCTTCCAGTTAACTACAACACAGAAGCTCCAGGTTATTTCGGAATACGATCCTAATATGCCTATGATGAAGATTGAACCAAGACTTTTCAAGTTAGCTATTTTTAATGTGGTTGTGAATGCGATGAATTCTGTTAAGGAAAAGGCGGCGGGTTTGGATTATGTAGGCAAAGTGAAAGTGCAAACGATTTATGATAAGGATAATGATGAAATTATTGTTTCTGTTAAGGATAATGGTTTTGGTATACGGAATGTACAGGGAAAATTAGCTGATGATGATGAGATTAAGCAAATTTTTCAATACGGTGTAACTACAAGAGATAAGGAAGGTGGAGAGGGATTAGGTTTAAGCTGGGTTTTGACTATAGTTGAGGATTTTCATAATGGAAAGATTAAAGCAAGAAATAAGCCGAATGAAGGCGCTGAGTTTTTGATTTGTTTAAATAGAAATTTCGACCCTGAAATAAATTGATAATACAATTTAAAATGTAAAACTGACAACGGACAATTAAGAATTGTCATTCTGAGCGAAGCGAAGAATCTCGTATTTAAGAAGTATCTCAGAGATCTCAAATTGATATTATAATATTAAGGAAGGAAAATGGCAAAAAAAGTATTAATTGTTGATGATAATAAAATGTATCGGGACGCCTTTAAGAGAAATCTCCAGATTAATGGCTATGAAGTTTATGAGGCGGAAAACAGTGACGAGGCTTTGCAAAACATCGAGTTATATGACCCGCAGGTAATGGTTACTGACCTTGATATGAGAACACGAACAGAAGGGCTTGTTCTGATAAAAGAGGCAAAAAGAGTTAAACCGACAATGCCGATTGTGATGATTTCCGCAGTAGGAACGTTTGAGGAGGGTGGTTTAGCAACTCAATTTGGCGCCACTTATGTTATCGCCAAGAGTAATATTGAAGAGGAGATGGAAAAATTATATAAGCTTATTGATAATTCAATAGAAAAGTATGAAAAGATTCAATCATCATTGAAGAAATTGAATGAATTAAAATCATTGTATTATAATGAGGGGAAAAGAGATTTGGTTCTCGAATTGGCAAATTTACTAAATGACAAAAATGTAGATGAATTTGTAAAGAGTGAGACCTTTGATTTTCTATTGACTGTTCAAGGTGGCGACATTGTTCAGGGAACAACTCGTGAGATGACCAAAATCCCCGGTGGTGTCGGAGAAGTAACCGCAGAATCGCTCAACAAAAGGATATTATCAGAAATTCCTGAATTTGATACGTTGGAAGAAGAATCCAAACAGGCATTTAGAACGGCAGAATTCCTGTTTATGCAGCAAGATAAATTCAGTCGGGATATTGATTTTTCAAGGAACATCGGTTTCTCATATTGTTTTTCAGTGGAGAATGAGACAAAAGCTCGGATGAAAAAAAGGCTGGCTAAATTTTTGGGTTCTAAGGAGACGATGGAGCTTGTTAATGCGATGTATGATAGAGGATTGGGACACGTGGATTTGTTCTTCCATCAGACGATTTTGCAGATACAGAGAGGAAGAGAGATGGAGTTTACCATTGATAACGTGAAACAAACTCTCGAAAGAATAATTGAACACGAGAGTAGATATAAACCCGATGGACTGAAGGCTATCGGCATTTTGATTATATGCTTTGGGAGAATTTACAAGTTAAAGACAGCGAAAAAAGAATTCGAAGTCGAAAATCCGCTTGGGATAAAGGGATTGGATGGTAATGATCAGTCGATTGATTTAGCGGAATTGCTTATTAATCTTCAACATTTTCGCAATCCATATATTCATCCTGAAATTTCAGAGATGGAGAAAACCACAATAATCCGCGAAGCAACTGTTAAATGCTTAAAAATGATTTGTAAGTTGCAGTAAATTATAACGCGACATTTATGTCGCAAAGAACTACGAGCTAAAGCTCGTGTTACATCAATGAATTATATCATAAATTTCTTAATTCTATCAGTAAAAATAAGCTGTTTCATCTATCAGAGAAATACTATGGTAGATATAAACTTCATCTATATACCAGTCTCTAATTTCGCCGATTGGGTGATCCGAGGACGGTCCTCATAGTTGCTACCATAGCTCAGTTCATCCAATAGGTTTTCGAGAAAAACTTTTTCCTCGATAAACGATGCCTTTGGACCTATCTTGATCTCCGCTAGAGGAAGACGTTTTGTTTTAGGATTATGAAGATCGAAGAAAATGAATGGAATGGATTCGCCTTCGCGTTCAAAATACTCAACCTTTGGTGCTTTAAATGTTCCGTCGTTTGAATCCAGAGCCAAACGAATTTCCCGTTCAAAACTATAAGCGGGTGCCTTTATAAAATCGATCAAAGCAAATAGTTGGTTAACAATTTCTATCTTTATCCTGTCTGAAAGTGCAGTAAGATCCTCTGATCGTTGTGAGTATGTTTCCGCGAAAGTTTGCAAGTCACGGAAACCAGCTTCAAGCAAACGGTGAACAAGATCACACTGTTTTTGTTTATCGTATGTCACAGGAGCACAAAAAATAAAGGGTTCCCTCCCAAAACTTCTGGGAATTTGTATATTCAAAATTTTGGATAAATAGAATCCAATTGCGAACCCCCTACCATTCTCAGCGTAGGTTTCCCATTGTTTTGGATCGTCAGAACTCACTGTAAGGCAAGCGCAATATGCTCGACTTAATTCTATTGTGTCTTTGAGAAATTTGTCAAGATTCTTGCGAGTGTATGTTGTCAGGCTATGAAGAACTTTCGGAGGATTATTATACTTACCGATATAGTTTAATATTTTATACACCATCTCTCTTGCGTAGCCAAACTCATTTGTGTCATTCATTCTCATACGGTATGTTGCCCTCAGCCCACCACTTCGAATAATTCCAGTCAGTCCGGTATGTGTTGTATAGTGATAGAAAATCCCAGAAGAACCAGCAGGCATTTTCAGATAATCTTTAATAACCGTTTCAACTGTCAATGGAAACGACTTAATATTCTGTAGCCACTTGGCCATATTAATGTAAATCCTTCTTTTTGCGATTAATAAGGAAGCATATTAAAAAATGGTTTATAGAAAACTTATCCACAGTAGTATTATTTTTGTTTAACTTTATCTATATTCCTAATAATAGTATTTATTATGCCCAACAATACTTATATGGTTTCTATAATTTTTATCTATTTGCCTGTCTGCATAAGACACTACAACTGATCTTAGAGTTGTATCTTATTCTTAACTGTCTTACATAATTAATTGGATTCCCGTTTTCACGGGAATGACAACACTATTTTAATTATCAATTGTCGGTTTTAGATTTTTAATTTTACTTTTTTTATCCTGTATATTCTATTCATCCCTGTTGATTTACAAAATTCAGCTTTACTTATAAATCTCATTGAATAACTTCTCTGCCAGCTCAGGGTCAAGGTCCTTCAAGATTTTATACTCTTCAAGTGCCATTCCCTTGTTGCCAATATAAAAATAGGCAAGACCAAGAAGATAATGAGCATCTGCATCATCAGGCTTTATTCTTATAGTCTGCTTTAAAGCCTCTATTGCCTCTTTATACATACCTAAACTTGCATAAGCAAGACCAAGACTCATATGAGCCTCTGCCAAATCAGGTTTAATCATTATTGCCTGCTTAAAAGCCTCTATCGCCTTTGTATACATACCTGATTTGCCATAGATAGTACCAAGGTTATAATGAGCATCTGCATAATCAGGTTTAATTATTATTGCCTGCTTAAAAGCCTCTATCGCCTTTGTATACATACCTGATTTGCCATAGATAGTACCAAGGCCATAATGAGCATCTGCATAATCAGGTTTAATCATTATAGCCTGCTTAAAAGCCTCTACTGCCTCTTTATACATACCTAACTCGCCATAAGCAACACCAAGACCCAAATGAGCTTCTGCATCATCAGGTTTTATTCTTATTGCCTGCTTAAAAGCTTCTATTGACTCTTTATACATAACTGATTTACCATAGACAACACCAAGATTATAATGAGCGTTTGCATAATCAGGCTTAATCCTTATTGCCTGCTTGAAAGCTTCTATTGACTCTTTATTTAAACCAGCCTCTAAAAGATAATAACCAAGACCGAACCAATACTCCGCTGTTTCTTTATAATCCTCTATTTCTGCGTCTTTTAATGCGGTAACTTTTTCTATATTAATTCTATCTTTTATAAGATTCACAGGCATCGCAAAATTGAGATTTTGTGCTCCCTCAACAGAGAAAGTTGCGATACCGATAACCTCGCCATTTTTGTTAAATACAGGTCCCCCACTACTACCTGGCGAAATGGGGGCAGTAATATGAAGAATTTTTCTTTCAGGTGTAATTTCTCTTATTCCACCTAAAATTCCGTCAGAGATTGTATTTTCAAGCCCCTTCGGACTGCTAATCACATAGACTTTCTCACCTACATTAGTTTTTTCTATATCCCCAAGCTTTACTACTGGAAGATTCTCTCCTTTTACTTTAAGAATTACAAGGTCGTTTTCCTTATCAGTATAAATCAGACCTTCAACATCAAGAGTCTTATCCCCTGATTTTATCTTAATATCCTTTGCATTACTTATAACATGATAGTTCGTCACTACTGCCCCATCCGCTCTTACAATAAATCCGCTTCCCTGAGCTATCGGCTCACCTTTCTCGTTATATGTAAGAACAATCACAACAGTCTTGTTATATTCCTTGAAAATCGTGTCAGCTTCAGCAAAGGCAATAGAATAGGAAATGACTGAAGATAAAAGGAAGATTATACAGATATTCCTCAAAGAATTTCTTATCATTGACCTTACTCCCCTTAATGCAATTTGTGTGGTATTGGTTACACAACAATTGTGTCTATGTTTTCAATAAGTATTATCCAATTTCTTTTATAGATAGTGCCTTGCAAATTTTACGTGCTAATTTATTAGGGATTTCAGTATGTCGTGGTATTGCTTCAACGTGTCCTGTTAAGGGATTACACCATAAAGAATGTGAAGAGCCTTCACGTTTAAGGTAACACCCATTCTTTCGAAGATGTTTTAACAATTTGATTCTTTTCATTTGACTGCCACAACTTCTGCAACTGCATTATGAGGAATTCCCCTCATCGCATCCTGTCTTCTATCCTCTAAAATCAAATTGATAGCTTTAGATAAACTCTTAAGACATTCTTTTTTTGTTTTACCCTGACCATTTGCGCCCGGTATTTCGGCACAATAGGCAATATACCAATTCCCATCCTTTTCAACTATTGCAGTAAATTCATTATGCATATTTAATCTCCACATTTATTAAACATTAGAAAAAAGGATAATTAAGAAAGATATAAAATGTCAAGAACGATGATGGACAGGATATATATCCTGCACTATCGAATTATCTTTCGTGAGCTTTTGTGTTCTTTTGTGGCTTATTTTTTGGTTTTGAATTATTAGTGAAGATTCGTGTGATTCGTGGTTTCTCGTTTTAAATTTTCTGTCTGAATTCTCTAATCTCGGAAAGTTTTTTTAATATGTATTCCTCATCCTCATTTTTAATCCTATCACGATAATCAGTAAGTATATTTATAAGTTTATCAATGAGAGTTACTATAGCCTCCTTATTATCAAAGTAAATATCCTTCCACATTTGCGGGCTTCCTTGTGCAGTTCGTGTTGTGTCCCTGAAACCATTTCCTACAACGGATTTTATCAGATTCATATCTTCTCCAAGTTCATAAACCAGTCGAGACAGGCTCACAGAAGATAAATGCGGTATATGACTAATCGCCGCAATCAATTCATCATGCTTATTAGGATTTAAAATAATAACATTGGCTTCAAGAGACTTCCAGAATTTTGATGCCTTATCTATAATCTTTCGAGGAGTTTTTTCATCAGGGGTTAAAATGCAAGTAGCATTTTTATAAAGGTCAGGATTGGAAAATTCCGCACCGCTTTTTTCAGAGCCTGCCATCGGATGTGAGCCGATGAAGTTGGATTTATCACCCATTATTTCTCTTGCGCCAATTACAATTGATTTCTTAGTGCTTCCGACATCAGTAATCAGGCAATTATTTTTAATGTGGGGAACGATTTTTTGTAAAAATTCGAGGATGAGAGATACAGGTGTACATATAATCACAGCATCGCTCGTTTTAACACCTTCTTCAATATTATCGGTAAACTCATCTATAATTCCGAATGATTGAGCTGATTGAAGTTTTTCTGGATTTCTTCCTATACCAATAATTTTTCTCGAGACACCTCTTTTTTTCAGACCCTTTGCGATTGAGCCACCAAGCAAACCCACACCAATTATGGAAACAGTTTGAAATTCGGGATTGTCCATTTATCATATCTCCCTGCCGATAGCTTTAGCAATAGGTTTCAGTTGAGTCATCATATCATTAAACTGTTCAAGTGTAAGGGTTTGTTCACCATCACTCCAGGCTTTTTCAGGTTCAGGATGAACTTCAACTAACAGACCATCTGCACCTATTGCAATGGCAGCTTTCGAAAGCGGTATAACCCAATCAGAATTACCACAGGCATGACTTGGGTCGACTAATATAGGCAGATGTGATTTCTCTTTTATAACAGCTATTGCGGAAATATCGAGTGTATTTCTTGTCATCGTCTCGAAGGTTCGAATACCTCTTTCACACAAAACTACATTTTTATTTCCTTGAGAGATGATGTATTCAGCAGACATCAAAAGTTCTTTAATATTAGTCATCATTCCACGTTTTAATAACACGGGCTTTTCATATTTCCCAACTTCTTTAAGGAGATTGAAATTCTGAACGTTTCTTGCACCAATCTGAAACATATCAGCATAATGATAAACTAACTCAACATCTCGAGGATCCATTACTTCGGTAACGATTGGTAATCCTGTGGCATCTCTTGCTTCTGCAAGGATTTTTAGCCCTTTTTCACCAAGTCCCTGGAAACTATACGGAGAAGTTCGGGGCTTGAAAGCACCGCCTCTCAACATAGATGCACCTGCTTTCTTTATTGCCTTTGCTATTTGCATTGTTGTGTCATTATCCTCTACAGAGCAAGGACCGCCAACAACAATGACTTTATTCCCACCGATAATAACATCTTCAGATATTTTTACCAGTGTATCTTCTTTTTTTAAGTCTCTACTTGCAAGTTTATATGGAACAAGAATTGGCGTGACACTTTCTACACCTGGCACTGCTAATAATGGAACCGTTCTTAAAATGGCTTCATCACCAATGGCACCAATAACAGTTCTCTCAACACCTTTTGAGATATGCGGTTGCAATCCCCATTCTTTTATTTTATCAATAAGGTGATTAATCTGTTCTTCAGTCGCTTCTTTTTTCATTACGATAATCATAATATATCGCCTCTCACAAAAAAAATTAGAAACTTATTAGCCACGAAATCACACGAAAATTAAATTAAGACCTTTGAAATACTACAAGTTTGGTAGTCGCAATCTTTAGATTGCGCTTATTTTGCACAGGCTAAAGCCTGTGGCTACCAATTTTATTGCGACATAAATGTCACACCACAAAATTCCCCTCTTGAGAGGGGTTAGGGGTGTGTAAATCAAATACTTCAGATATTGCTAATTATTTCTTAAGCACCTCTTTAAAGACTTTAATGAATTTTACATTTTCTTCCTCGGTGCCGATAGTAACTCTGATAAAATTATTCAAATCATATATACCTAAAGGTCTTGTGATTATCCCCTTTTTCATAAGAGCCTCAGCAATTTTACCTCCATCCATTCCGACATCAATCAGAATAAAATTTGTGTGCGATTTTATATATTTGATTTTAAGATTATCAAGTTCTTTGTATAAAAATTTTTTTTGTTTATTATTAATGTTAGCCGATTTCTTAACAAATCTCTCATCGTTTAAAGCGGCTAATCCCGCAATTTGAGCGGCTCTGTTGACGTTAAATGGTGGTCTTACACGTTCAAGATTTTTAATAATTTCAGCGGATGAAAAACCATAACCGATTCTTAATCCTGCTAATCCATAGATTTTTGAGAAGGTTCTCAGAACGACTAAATTAGAGTACTTATCGAGATACTCCAGACAATTAGGATACTTTTTATCCTTTACATACTCAAAATAGGCTTCATCTATAACGATGAGAATTCTATCAGCGATTTTTTCAAGGAGTTTTTCAATCTTTCTCTTCTGTGCCATTGTGCCTACAGGATTCATCGGATTATCCAGAAATATAGCCTTAGTTTTTGAAGATACAAAATGAGGAAAGGTATCAAGATTATGTTGAAAATCAACTAAAGGAATTTCGATACATTTTGCACCCATCAATTGTGCCGATTGTTTATATCTTACGAAGGAGTGTTGTGAGACGAGAATCTCTTCTCCCGGATTAAGAAAGGCAAGAGCTATTAACATCACAATCTCATCGGAACCGTTTCCTAAAACAATTCTATCCTCTGATATTTTAAATTTTTCACTTATGGCTTTCTTAAGATAGAATGCGTTTCCATCTGGATATCTGTTAAGTTCCAGAAGATTTTTCTTAAGCTCTTTAATAGCTAAAGGAGAAGGGCCAAGCGGATTTTCATTTGATGCTAATTTTATGACTTCGCTGACTCCGTATTCCCTCTGAACTTCTTCAATCGGTTTCCCTGGGGGATAAGGTTGTAAGTCTTTGATACATTCCCTGATTTCAATTGTCATAATTGTCTATCCTTTAAATTTTAATAATAATTTTTAAACATAACATCGTTAATGTGTAGGGAACAGTCATAACTGTTCCCTACAAAGAATAATCTCAATTTGAAATCTCTGAAATATTAGAATTTGTAGGGGCGTATCGCGATACGCCCCTACGGTGTCATTCTGAGCGAAGCGAAGAATCTCTTAGTCTTCCAGAGTTCTCAATTTGAACTTGGATAGGACCCGAGATGTTTCAGGAAAATACATTTCCTTTCAAGCGACTGAATAGCACTTTTAATATTTTTATCTTCTATATGCCCTTCCATATCGACAAAAAAGATATATTCCCAGGCTTTACGTCTTGTTGGTCTCGATTCTATCTTCGTCAAATTTATTGATGCTTGCGCGAATGGATGAAGCATTTTATAAAGTGCTCCCGGCTCATCCTTTATAGAAAACATCAACGATGTTTTGTCTTTGCCACTTTTAGGAGAATATTTTTCACTTATAACAAGAAATCGTGTGCGATTATCTTTTATGTCTTCGATGTCTTTAACGAGTATCTCGATATTATATGTTTCTGCAGCTAATTCGCTTGCTATAGCAGCAGAGTCCTTAGTATTGAGAGCCAGTTCTACACCCTTAGTCGTGGCGGCGACTTCAATTAGTTCAGCATTCGGGAGATTTTCTTTTATAAAAACCTTACATTGAGCAAATGGTTGTCTACCGGAAAAAATCTTTTTGATCTCAGGTATAGTTTTGCAATTTGATAAAAGGCAATGATGAATATCAAGCATAATCTCTGAGCAAATCTTTAAATCTGAATCCATAAACATATCAAGCGTGTAGCTGATAATCCCTTCTGTTGAGTTCTCTATAGGAACAATGCCGTAAGTGACCCATTTTTTTTCAACAGCGAGAAAGATGTCAGAAATAGTTTCATAAGGGATATACACCACAGAGTTACCGAACTCTTTGAGTGCAGCGATGTGAGTATATGTAGACGGCGGACCAAGATAAGCAATTTTGATTCCCTCCTCTAAATTAAGGCAGGCTGACATTATCTCTCTATAAACCGCTTCCAGACCTTTGTTGGGGAAAAGTCCTCCCTGAGATATATTTAAGTTTAAGACTTTTTGTATAACTTTTTTTTGCCGTGAAGGGTCAAAGTATTCTGTTCCTTTATCCTTTTTTAAATTTCCAATATCTGCGGCTACCCTTGCTCTTTGATTAAGTAAGTCAACAATTTTTGTATCAATGGTATCAATCTTATTTCTTAAACTTTCTAAGTCCATAGATATCCTTTCTCCTCCTTATCAAAGAGATAATTTCTGATTTGGTCAGAAATCTAAATTCTCCTTCTTCTAAACCTCTTAAATCTACATCTCCAATTGAAATTCTTTTTAAATCTGCCACATCATATCCCAATTCTTCCAACATTCTTCTGATTTGCCGATACCTTCCTTCTGAAATCACGAATCGAAGTCGCGTTGATTTTGGATTTCGTTTTATTACTTCAACGAGAGCTGGTGACGTCTTTTTAGTATCGATTAATATACCTTCCGTGAGTTTTTTAATATCATCTTGAGTGATTGTGCCTCTAATTTTCACATCGTATTCTTTAATAATATTTTGACTGGGATGTTGAACTTTATGTGCGAACTCACCATCGTTCGTAAGGAGAAGTAATCCTCTACTATTATAATCAAGTCTACCAATAGCAAAGAGCCTTTGGTCAATATTTTTTATATAATCAAATACAGTTTTCCTTCCTTGAGGGTCAAAATTTGAGACAATGCATTTTTCGGGTTTATTAAAAGCTATATAAATATTTTCTCTTATTTTCCTTACAGGTTTATTATTAAACGAAACCGTATCTTTTTCAGGGTCAATTTTAGTTCCTAAGGCAGTAACAATTTTGGAGTTAACCTTGACCCGTCCTTGAAGAATGAATTCTTCACATTTCCTTCTTGATGCGATGCCACAGGATGAGAGAAATTTTTGAAGTCTAACTTTCAATTTTGTTCAACTTCTTTTTAAGTTCTTCAATTGATGGTAAATCGTTCAATCTTTTTAGACCGAATGTTTTTAGGAATAAATTAGTGGTGCCATATAAGTGTGGTCTTCCGATAACTTCTTTCTTACCCAGAACATCGATGAGTCCTAATTCAATCAGATTTCTAATCATTACGCTTGAATCAACACCTCTAATAGACTCGATTTCTGCACGTGTTATTGGTTGTTTATAGGCAATGACAGCCAGGGTTTCGAGAGCCGCTTGAGATAATTTTGTCTTTTCTCTTTGTTTATAGAGTTTCTTTATATAATCACCATATTCGGAACGAGTGGCAATAACGAAACCATTAGCAATTTCTTGAATTCGCAGCCCGCGATTGCCATTGTTATAATCCAATTGAAGTTCAAACAATGCTCTTGTTATATCTTCAGGGTTTGCGTCATCAATTGTTTTTATAATTTTATTCAAGGGCAATGGATCTGACGAAACGAATAGAAGATTTTCAATAATTGCCTTAATCTCAGAAAGACTTTTAGTTTTTACTTCCTCTGCATCCTTTTCGGGTTCTGGAGCTTCCGATGTCTCGGCAATTATTTTTTCTTCGACAAGAGACTCTTCATTAGAAATATTTTCTGTAATATCCACGTTTATTACTTCCTTTAGAAAAGTGGTTTTCTATTTTGGAGTGCGAAAGCTTGCTTTCGCTTTGTGCTGTGGAAGCTTGCTTCCACTGTAGCGGTGCGATTTATCGTACAAAACATATAATGTCGGATTGAATCCGACCGCTACAACAAAGCGAGACCAAGGTCTCGCAATCCAAAGCGGTAGCAAGCTACCGCACTCCACATAATATTAAGAATCTATAATACAACAACTATAAGTATCGATTTTATATAGGTGATTCATTATTGATTCGAATAATAAATATTTCATATTCTCCTTTTTTTTGAACAATATTAACTTCTTTTAGTCGTGCCAATTCTAATAGTGCGATGAATGATACAATAATTTCCAACTTTTTCATCTTTGGATTAATCAGCTCATTAAAAGAAATTTTTTCAGTTTCCTTCAATATTTCTCTGAAATAGTCAATCTTTTCCTCAAGTGTAAATTCCTCTCTGATAATCCGATGAATAACATCCTCTGTGGCATAGACAAGAACATTCGAAAATGCATCGATTAATTCTTCCATTGGAATAGTTCGGTATTCCGAATCAGTTTGTTCTTCATATAATATAAAAGGGACATCACGAGTGAAAATATCGAAATTTTTTTCTTCACACTCTTTTAAGAATCCAGAAACTCCTTTAAATTTGCGATACTCTACAAGCTGCTTAATAAGGTCTTCAGTCGAATAAATCTCATCTTCTTGAGATTCCTCATCGGATTCGCGTTCAGGTAGAAGTTGTCTCGCCTTGAGTTGAATCAGCGTGGATGCCATAACGATAAATTCACCAGCAATCTCGAGGTCGAGTTGACGCATCTTCTCGATATATTCCAAATACTGCGTTGTTATTTCGGCGATTTTGATGTCATAGATATCCATCTCATTAATTTTAATGAGATGAAGAAGAAGGTCAAATGGACCTTCAAAGACATCGAGTTTAATTGTGTAAGTCAACGGACTCACCTCAAAGTTTTTGCTAAACCCTTTCAGGGTTTGGTCCAATATGTATATTATCATACCCAGCGTGATTACGCTGGGCTAATATACGAAATCCTTTCAGGATTATTGTAGGGAACGATCGCGACCGTTCCCTACAATGCGACATAAATGTCGCACTACAAATTAAATCTTCATCGCATTTCTGACTTCGACAAGTGTTTTTTCTGCTCGTTCTTTTGCCTTTTTATCGCCTTCTTCAAGGACTTTTCCGATATATGTCGGGTCTTGCTCAATTTCTTGTCTTTTCTTTCTAATCGGTTCAAGTAATTTTTTTAAATTTCCAAAAAGAATTTTTTTACAATCAACACATCCAATCTCAGCTTTTTTGCATTGCTCTGAAATGCGGTCAACATCAGCCTTACTGAATATCTGGTGATATGAAAAAACAGTGCAGACTTCTGGATGACCGGGGTCATTTCGTTTAACTCTTGCAGGGTCAGTAATCATACTCATAACTTTTTTCGATACAGTTTCATCATTATCCGAAATATATATGCAATTACCATAGCTTTTGCTCATCTTGCGACCGTCAGTTCCAAGTAATTTCGGAACAGGACTTAATAAAGATTGCGGTTCAGGAAATACGGGTTGATACATACTGTTAAAGCGTCTGACAATTTCTCTTGATAATTCAAGATGTGGTAATTGGTCTTCTCCAACTGGCACTGCATTGGCTTTGTATGCGAGTATATCAGCTGTTTGTAATAATGGATAACCTAAAAATCCATAACTCGATAAATCCTTATCCGACAACTGCATTATTTGCTCTTTATAAGTCGGAACACGTTCTAACCAGGGTAAAGGAACAATCATCCCTAATAGAAGAGTGAGTTCAGCGTGTTGTTTTATATGAGACTGAATGAATAGCACGCTTTTTTGTGGGTCTAAACCAACACTAATCCAGTCGATAAGCATTTCCCTGATGTATTTTCTAATATTTTCCGTATTATCGTAATCGGTAGTTAAAGAATGCCAATCAGCGACCATAAAAAAGCATTCATACTCATCCTGTAAATTTTTCCAGTTGTTTAAAGCTCCCAATAAATTTCCTAAATGTAGTAGTCCTGTGGGTCTCATTCCACTTAGTATTACTCTTTTAGGCATTTAAAATTACTCCTTTTTGCTAATTTCATATCCTGAATTGGCTACTGACTGATTGAATTTATTTCAATAATAATTTGTTCATTTCATTAATAACAACAGAAGGAGTTACTACATCGATTAGATTTGAAATTATGTTTATAATAGGAAATAATATATATTTTAACAATCCCGATAGAATTAATAAATATAAAATAATCATTCCGATACTTGGATTTATGGATTTGTAACTTCTTGCTAACGAGTAAGGTAAAATATTCCCGAGAATGTGCGAGCCATCAAGCGGCGGGAATGGAATTAAATTGAATATAGCTAATATTACATTTATCATAGTAAGATAAAAGAAAAATACACCTAAAACACCTTTAATACTTATATTTGATAGAGGAAAATTTACTACAACAATAAGAAAAAGAAAAGATGAAATAGCAAGTAATATATTTGAACCTGGACCCGCTGCAGATACAATAATATCATCCCGTCTCGGTTTGCGAAAATTCAATGGGTTCACTGGAACCGGTTTAGCCCAGCCTATAACTGGTGCACCAGATATAATCATTAATACAGGTATAATAATTGTTCCAAATATATCAATATGAGGAAGGGGATTTAGTGTAATTCTCCCCATTAATTTTGCCGTATCATCACCGCATCTATAAGCAGCAATACCGTGGGCGCATTCATGTATTATGACAGAGAAAAGGAGTATGGGAAGCACAATAAAGATGATAGGAGACATTTGATACCTCTAATTATTTTTGTTGTTGTCTTATTTGATTGTATTAGAAATTGATGAATATTTTACTGTTTTATTTCTACCTGCTTTTTTTGCGGCGTATAAAGCCTCATCTACTTTTTTAATAAGGTCATCTACACTATCATTGCTACCCCCTTCTATAAATGAGGTGACACCAAGACTTATAGTAAGATGTGTGGAATTTCCAGTGCTAACAAAAGTATATGTTTGAGCCTCTTTTCTAATTCTTTCTGCAAGAATGAACGCTCCGTCTTCACTTTCATCAGGACAAATAATAACAAATTCCTCTCCACCGAAACGCGCCACTACATCTTCCTTTCTCACAAGAGATCTGAATATATTAGCAAGATTTTTTAATACAAAATCACCAAATTGATGACCGTACGTATCGTTGATTTTTTTAAAATGGTCAATATCAATCATAATAATCGAGAATTCACCTTTACGCCTTTTTGCTCTTGATAGTTCCTCTTCAAGCCTTTGAAACAAATATCTTCTATTGTAAAGCATTGTCAGTTCATCAGTAACGGATATAGTCTCGAAACGTGTTTGAATGCTTTTAATGCGGAGCATTGCTTTTATTCTTGCCAGAAGCTCTTCTTTATGGAAGGGTTTTGTGACATAATCATCTGCACCAATATCAAGCCCTTGAATTTTATCCGAATGTTCTTTTTTGGCAGTTAGCATAATGACAGGAATGTAGCTGATTTTTTTGTCTGATTTAATAATCTTGCATACTTCGTATCCATTCATATCAGGCATCATTATATCGAGAAGAACTAAATCAACGCTTAGATTCTTTACAGCTTCAATAGCCTCTTTTCCTGACCTGACACTAATAGTATCGTATCCTTCTAAAGGGAGGATTTGTTCAAGTATATCTACATTAAATTCATCATCATCCACAATCAAGATTTTGGCTTTTTCTTCGGTCATTATTTCCCTTCGCCTCTCTCTATTATTTTTAATAATTGTGTTTTTCTATCTCATTGTAGAATGATTATCAAATAATTTTTTTAGAGCTTTTAATAAATATATTTTGTTCTATTAATTAGAAAGATTTGTAAATATCAATCGTGCGTTGATAGTAGTGTAAAAAATATTGATAACCTTAATGCTGATAAATAACTTGACATCAAAAAAGTGATGAATCAAATTATTTTCAAAAAAAACGCTTTTGTTAAAAAATGGTTATTTAGACTGGAGGAATTGTTAATCAATGAAGAAAAAGCGTGTAACCATATTTGATGTGGCGAAACGGGCTGGTGTTGTGATTTCTACTGTGAGTTTTGTTCTTAATAATAAAACTGATAAACCCAAGATTTCTCTGGAGACCCAGAAAAAGGTCCGAAAAGCCGCCAGGGAATTAGGATTTGAGCCTAATTACGCTGCTCAAAGCCTTGCTACAGGTAGAAGTAAAATGATTGGGCTTGTTCTTATTGAGATTGCATCCTCTTTCTATCCTGAAATTATTGCCTCGATTAGTAACTATCTGGAAGAACATGGTTATATGGTTATTCTCTGCTCTTCTGAGAATGATATTAAAAAACAACAAAAATATCTTAAGATGCTTGTTGATAAAAAAGTCGAAGGTATTATACTTAATCCCTTGAGCGACAAGTCTTATATTGAGGAGGAGAAATATATCAAGAAACTGGCACAGAAGATTCCTATCCTCACTCTTTGCCATTCGATCGCATCTCCCGATATCAATTATGTTAAAGTAGATAATGTATTGGGTGGTTATATGGCAACGAAACATCTGATAGATTTAGGGCATAAAAAGATTATTTATGTCTCAAGGGGTAAAAATATGAAGGATATAGAATCCTGCGAAGAGAATTTATTACGGTATCAAGGTTACTTGAAGGCGCTGGATGAATATAATATTAAGGCTAATGGCGATGTAGTATTCGGGGATATTTATGATTATTACGAGGCAGGGAAACTAATCGCGGATAAAATAATCAAGAAAAATAGCAAAATAACAGGAATCTTTGCCTATTCAGATCTGATTGCCAAAGGATTAGTTGATGGGTTAAGAAAGTATAATGTTATGGTGCCTAAAGATATTTCAGTTATTGGTTTTGATGATTTATTAATATCAAAACTATTTTGTCCGCCATTAACAACTGTGTCTCAACCAAAATTCAAATTGGGGGAAATAGCGGCACAACATATATTACAGATGATTCATAGTAAAGAAGTAGATAATAGATTATTAATGCCGGAAATTGTGATAAGGGAAACAACCACAAAGGTTAACAGTAGGCTTTAAACCTGTCTCGTTCCCAAGCCCTGCTTGGGAACGTGTATTGGTTGAGAAGCCCCAGCTTCCTAATTTCTTGTAGGGGACGCATATATGCGTCCCCTACGATAAGGTATCAAAGCAGGGGCTTTGATGAACATAATTCTGTTCCCAAGATGGGTCTTGGGAACAAGACCAAATAATTTTTGTGAATATTAACAAAAGCGCTTTTATTTTCCTTGACAAATAACCTTTCGGTTTTGTATATTTTAAGTGTATTCTATTTTAAGTATGAATAATGATGCATTATAGATTCCGTTGTAAATATACAACAATATTTACAATGTTTATCTTGTTCAGGCATCTGATAAATTAGGAGGTGAGAATATGAGAAAAAAAGGTTTTACTTTGATTGAGCTATTAATCGTTGTCGCCATAATAGCGATTCTTGCAGCAATAGCTGTGCCTAATTTCCTTGAGGCACAAGTTCGCTCTAAAGTATCTCGGATAAAAGCGGATGTGCGTTCTCTGGCAACAGGTCTTGAGGCTTATGCTATAGACTGGAATCATTATCCACCCGGAACAACTCCTGATCCATTATTGGGATTATATCCTTATGTAAGTCGATTGATGAGATTACAACCTTTAACAACTCCGGTGGCTTTTATTACCTCTGTATTTCCTGATGTATTTAATAACAAAGACCAGGCGGCGGATGAAGTAAGTGGGTCACCGGGTTTTCCGAGAGTCGTTCCTTCAGAGGAAAGACGAATGATCAATTATTGGGGACCACCCTGGTGTGATGCTTCTCTGTCCAGCCCTGCACAAATTACTACTTCTTGGGCTGAGTTGCCTGATGAAGTAAATAAAAAAGGAAATTGGATACTTATCTCGTTTGGACCCGACCAGGTCTTTGATATTACTGCTGATGGATGGCCCAGCACGGTTCACGTTTATAATCCAACGAATGGGACGATAAGCCGTGGTGACATTATCCGCTCTCGGCAAAGGAGCTATGATTAATTAAGATATCATAGAGATTATAAAAAGAACTTCATTAAAAGATATCTCTATTAAAGTATTATTTGGATAAATTCGAAGAGGAGGTGATATACAGAGATTAAAAAAATCATACCTTATCTAATAAGGTAAAAAATCTAACATAAGGAGATTTAAAATGAAAAGGATTTATGTAGTCTTAATTAGCATGGCGATTCTAAGCCTTGTTATGTTATCATATGCCCAAATTGCTACTGTCGATGGAGTTGGTGGAGTTCCTACAGCTGACCCCACCTTTACCACAAGTTTCACTACAGTTGAAACTGCTCTTGTTGCTATCAAGGCTTCTGGTCTTAACATCGCAGGGCAAACATGCACAATTCAAATTACAGCCGCAAATGCTACAGCGGAAAGCACTACAGTAAGTCAGGACCTCGATACGGACTGCAATTTAATTATTGATGGAGAAGTCACCGGTAGTGCATACGGCGGAACACTTGCTGTTTTACGTCTCACAGGCTCCGATGCACTGGGGAGTCCTGCAGGACCAGAAGGATTGGCTATTGAAATGAAAACTGGGACAATTATAACTTTACGTGATCTTATTCTTATTCCTACTAATTCTGCCCCTGCTGGTGCCTATAATTTCCGTATGGTTCAGGCATTCAATAGTATAGCAGGTAGCACCACTTCAGCCAATTTCGAACGTGTATACTTCACAGCGCGTCGGGTTTCTGACAACACCCCAGTAACCAATCCTTTTGTCCATGCTCCAAGTGCTGATACTAAGGCTGCACGTATAGCAGAGTTGTGTGCATTTGATGGTGGCGGTGGGAATAATGCTTTTGTCATTCAAAACCTTGTTGCACCAAGCGGAGGTGCTATGCTGACTTTCAACTTCACAAATTGTGTATTTACACACCTTGGACTTATGGCAGCCGCAGCGTCCAGAGGTGGTGGAATTTCAATGGCGCGAACCGCTGAGTTAACTGTGAACATTAATGAGGGTTGTATTTTCTCTTTTAACGATGGAAGTGGAATTCGTGGCGTTGGGACATTGGCAAATGCAACAACTGCTCTAAATGTGAATGGAACAGCGATGAATCCTGTATTCTTTTATAAAAATGGTTGGATGGAGGATTCTGTCAATACAGCTCGTAACGAGGGTATTCAGAACGATAGTTCACCAATAATTATTAATCACGCCTACTTTATAGGTAACTATCAGGAAAGCATAGACAAGTTGGGTCTCGGTCCTTTGAATATTTCCGACTCTTATTTTGCGAATAATGGAAGTGATCTGGATACTACTATTGGTACTCCTCCCGATGTCGTTAATGCAGGAAATTTAAAGGTAACAGGCAATACTGGTAATATTAGTTTGACAAATTGCACCATTTATAATAATTTGGAGCCAACAAATGATTCCGCTTTATCGTGGACAAGCACTCTGGTAGGAGGAACTACTCTTGGCTTGAGTAACGTTGTTATTGCCGGTGCTGGTGACCAGGTATATTTGAACGCCGCTACAGGTCCTTCTATATATAATGAGACCAATGTAGCATTGGTTCAAGCTGGTGCTGATAGTCTTGAGAGTCCATTTATTACTGTGGGAGCAAATATTACACCGACTGTTCTTTATCGTGTGACTGCTGATCCGGTTTTTCAGAGTACTGTTTTTGCACCAACCTGGAACGGATTGGGAGTACTGCCGGGTAATCTAATAACCTATCTGGCAGTTAACACAGGTGCATATAATGGTAACCGTGAGCCCGGTGCTTCTGATGTTTTAGGTGCTAATCCAAATGGTGTTGTTCCTATAACTGATTGGGTTCTTTATTAATTTTAAAACACTGTTAAGTATTTAGTAATATGCGGGATGGCGGTAAAAAGCCATCCCGTTTTTTATTTAGTGAAAATTACCATTTTGTACAATGTTTTTTCTTGTTTAATAAAAAGGATGTTATATAAATTATTAGCAGTGAGTATTTTAATTTTATGGATTTGTAATTTATAAAACTATAGGTTGAAAGTAAGCATTTTCAAACTTTTGATTTGGTCTAAAGAAAGGGGAACGGATTGTTGAACAAATAGAACTATGATTTGACCAAAGTAATTTGCGGCTTGGGCACAGGATGGATTTTTTTCCAAAGCAATCATATAATATTTTGCAGCTTCTACCCATAATTGATTAATGAAACAGAAGTTAGCAAATTCAAGCATTTCTTCAGCAGAAGCTGTTTTGTTCAGGCATTTTTTTAAGAATTCAACAGTTGGAATATCATTTCTTTGTCTTTCATTGGTTTTTTCATAGAGATTCAACACCTTTTCCCATTGACCCGATTGAGAATATAACCAAAAACGGGTTTGCACTATAGTGTCACGGGGAATCCCCATTCTTTCAGCATTGTTTAAAGATTCTTCTGCTTTTTCATATTCGAATTTTAATATCTGAATGTTTGCCATCTTAAGATAATAAAGAGGCAAATTGCTTTCTTGAAGGCGAAGAGCCTCAATCAGTTTTTCACATAGAAGAAACTCTTTTTGAATATCTTGATTTTCCGGTTCAATTTGCGATGCTTTTCTTAAGTCACGATAACCATTTAAGTATTCGTTCTGTGAAATTTTATATTTTCCACGATAAAAAAGCACAATAGCCGGATGATCTGTTAGTTGAAGAGCTGTCTTAAATAACTCTTCAGCTTGTTTATGCTTATTTATTTCCCCGTAGTAATTTGCCAAGGAAAGTGCAATCCAAGAATTATCTTTGGCTAATTCTCTCAGTTGATTAATTTGGGTATCAGATATATTAAAGACCAAACCAACTCTGGCAACCTTTCTCACAGGTTTAAAAGGTCTTAGCCATTGATAAAGTCCTTCAGAAAGATCTCCAAATCCATTGAATTCATTGACGCGTAAAATGATTGTTCCGGGAGTAACTTGATAAGGAGAAGTCTTATTCGTGAGTTTATGGTTTCTTTTATAATATTCAATAGCTCTGTTTGCTTGTCCCCAATCATAATTGGCATCTACCATCCATTTGTATCCATTTCTAAAAGTAAAAAGATTCTCATAGGTTAATGGATAGGGAAAAACACTAAATAAGGAAATAACTAACCAAATCCCACCAATAATCCATATTGGAATTAATCGCTTTTTTAAATATTTAGATAAAGAACCAAGAGCAAGAAATAAGAAGGGATACATTGGAAGAAGATGACGTAATCCGATTTGGGACTTATTTGTCAAGATAGCTAATGATAGATAAACAATAGGAAAGACCCAGGGGAATAAAAATGAAATTCTTTTGGTTCGAAGGGAAATGACTAATGATAATGCGACCCCAATTAAAATGGGAACGGGCATCTTCAATAGTAAAATGACAGGATAATACCACCACCATCCTTTCATAGAACGGTGCCCGAGAAGATAACTAAAGTTCCCTTTTTGAGAATAAACAATCTTACCGATTGTTGCTTCTATAAAACCATTGGGAAATGGGTAAGTAATGAAAGATAGTATGTTTTTCAAAGATTTTGGAAAATCGGGGAGTTTCTGTTCTATTATAAACATTTTATTTGAGCCGAATCCCTGAAAATGATAACAAAGACAAATCACCAATAGGAACAAGAAGATTATGATTCCCATATTTAGGATTAGCTTAAATGGATGTTTTAGCGTGGAATTGAAACACTTTGAGAGATACTGCCGTCCCTGTTTTTTAGATACCAATAACATAATTAAAAAAAAGAAAATAATCGGCAAATACAGCGCATTAATCTTTACGCAAAAAGCTATTCCGAGGAATAAACCAAACCAAAGGACATTTTTCATTACAGGTTTTTTAAGGAAGTTCCAAAAAGTAATTGTTGAAGCCCAAAGAGCAAGGGTAGACGGGATTTCAAGAGTCGCCAATGTTGAATGAGCCATTAAATCAGGACTCAAAATGGCGACTGAAAAGGAAATGAGTCCTCCATAGGCTCCAAATATTTTTACCCCCTGATAAAAAATCCAGAAAATCAAGATTTCTGCCAAAATCAGATTGGCCAGACGTGCTAACCATAATCCCTGTGCAGAAAAGGGAGAAAGGGGTTTACCTGAAATAACTATGGGTAAAGCTACCCATAATTGTCCAAGTGGTGGATTGTTAACACCCCCCGCAAATTTTCCCGTTTTCCAGTACAAATAACCTCCTGTAATATGAGCAGCGAATTCGTCATTAATTGCACCATTATTGAAAATGACCACAAGATTTAGGATACAAGAGATTGTCAATCCTGTTATAATAAATATAATCAGACTTTTGTTTTGTTTCATGGGAGAAGTGCATATTCTTTTAAAATTTGATCAATGAGATTTTTCTTTTCTTCCTTATTCCAAAGGTTTTTAAGGACATTAACAACTTTATCATGACTTTCCAGAAAGGGTTGAGGTTTTGATTCTTTTTTATCCTCTATGAGGGCTATGGCAACACCTCCTTTGACATTGAAGGGGTGACTGAGCTCTCCAATATTTGTTCCGAAATATGCTGCATCCGCATGATATCCCGATGGTCCCGGTTGAATCCAGTCGAATTTAATTACCTCATTGGCTTCTTTCTCCAAATCCTGTAAGGTAATTTTTTTTTCGTTAAAGGATTGTCTTAATTTGTTGACCTTTATTTTTAAACTTTCCTGAACAAAGGCGAGTTCGGATCCTTTTTTTAGTTCGTATTCTGGGATATACCATATAAATTTTTTTCCTTTTACTTCTGGGGGATAAGAAAAGGTTTCGATATTTTCTTTATAATACTTTTCCAATTCTTCATCGGTTGGAATACGCTTGGTCTGATAAGTTTTAAAATACCGTTCTGCAATAAGACGATTATGCCAGAATTGAAATTGATTCTTGAGGTCAGGATTATTGAGCAGGCCTTGTTCGATTGCACTTAAACGAATTTGTTCTGTTTGAATAAATTGTGGAAGTCCCTGTCTGATTTTCTCGGTTTCGTTCTTAACCGTATCAAGTGTATGAGTCGCATTAATAGAATTTAATACATAGTTATAGGAAAAATTTTTTTCTCCTATAGTCACAAGAATTTTATCTTTAGAGTCATCGGTGGGTTTTTCCAGCAACTTTTCATCAATCGTAGCAGGATATTTTTTTTCAATCTCTTCTAATTTTTTTTTCTGAAGTGGTTTGACCTTTTGTTCCTGAATCTTTGCAGTTATATAATCCTTTGCTTTTTCCAAAGATATGGACCCTCCGGGTTGTTGTTCGAGAAGCTGAAGAATTTCCCAACCATAGGGGGTTTGAACGGGAGACGATATTTCATCTTTTTTCATCATTTTCAGTTTATTTGATACAGCGGGATTGAGTTTATTAATATCAACAGGTCCAACAACCCCTTTGTTCTGACGTGCGGAGGGTTGATCAGAATATTCATCTGCTAATTTCTCGAAGTCCACGCCGCGTAATAAAAGTTTGTAAACCTTTTCTGCTGTTTCTTTTTTTTCTTTGGATGTTGCCTCATTACTATTTTGGGGAACCATAAAAAAAATATGTCGAAAACTTACTTTTTCAGGATGCTTAAATTCTTCTTTGTTCTTAGAATAATATTCTTCGATTTCATTTTTTTCAACAGGCATCAAGGGGAAATTATGATTCGCCCATTTATTTAATAAAAGAGCAGTCTGATAGTAATCAATATCTGCTAATAGAGAAGGATTTTTAACAATCTCGGTTGATTGAGCCATTTTTGAGAGTTTTGCCTCTAAGAAAATTTCTTCTCTAATTGCCTCATCAGGATCAATCTCTTTTTGAAGATTTATTCCTCGTAATACCGAGCTAATAAAAATTTCTTTATAAAGAGTTACCAAAGAATCGGAAGCCTTCGTAGTTAAAGTGTCTTGTCCTGGACAAATTATAGTTAACATAAAACTAAGGAATAAAAAATATGAGATACCCTTGATCATTATGAAACCCTCCATAAAAAATATTTTTCGGTATTTAGTACAGTATATAAGACACAAAATCAAGGATTTATGAGGATGGAGAATTTTTTGATAATATTTTTAAGAACTTCAGGGCTTCAGGATTTTCAGGGTATCCCTCAAAAACTCTTTGGAAACATCGAACTGCCTCAGGATACTGTTTCTTTTTTATATCAATTTCACCTAATCGTAACCAGGCTCGATAAAACAACGAACTTTCATTGACAATCTGTAGAAGTGTGAATTCGGCATCTCGAATGTTTCCATTTTTTAATTGCTGAATAGCATCAGAGTAACTGTAATAAAGGCTATTAATTTTATTCAGAGTAGATTCCGTTAAGGAATCATCATAAAATGTCTCCCTATTTATATTAAAAACTTTCTTATCATAAACAGGCTCATAGCCAATAGGGAGATTTTTGAGTGATTGGTCAGAGGAAGGTAAAAATTCATAAATGCGATAAAAAGGATTTTGATAAACTAATTCAAAATTATTTAATTCAAAGGGCTTAAAATGAAAGAGATAAACCAGTAATTCAGTTGAAACTCTTTTTGTTCCAGCAATATACCTCAAGGAATCTTTTGAATCATCTAATAAAAAGTTTATCTGATAAACAAAATATTTTACTTTATATTTTTTGCAGAATTCAGAGAAGCTTTCTTCACTTTCAAAGAGGGAGAGGCAAAACTCTTTGAATTTATTTCGAACGGTGTTGTTCTCAAATTTTGAATGTAATATAATAGGGCGATTGGCATAACAGTATATTGATGGAGTAGTTCCAATCCAACCCACGAAGGATTCATCAGGATTGGTGTTGTTTTTTATCCAGTTAATAAGATCCAGATTATTCTGCTGAAAATTGATAATTTCTTTTGTTTTGACATTAAATACTTTTAGCAATTCTTGGTATATCAGATTGGTTTGTTTTATGGTGATAGATTGGTAAGTAGAATAGATCAATTGGATGGCAATCAAGATTAATACGATTCCTTTTGTTAGTTTTTTCTTAAAATATTGAAGAGATAATCCACCTCCTACTGCCAAACAAGCCCAAAAAATAAAGAAACTATGCATACGGTAAACTATTAAAAAAAGTATCCCGAATACAATTATATGGAGGAAAAGAAAGGATTTTGTGGAATCCTCTAAAATGATCTTCTTCAAATTGTGGTAATGAATTTTTAATTCTATGATTGAGAGAATTATCAAGAATAAGAAATAATAAATTAGTTGTTCCAATCTTGGAGAGTGAAATGCCTCAATCCACATTATTCTCGATTCAAAAGAGAGAAGTGATGGGTCGTCTGGTTTTGCAAAGAAGTATTTTATCTTATCTTTCATCAATGTAACAATATGAGAATCAGTAGCATTTTGTTGTAACAATATATATCCAATTACGATAAGTAGAATTATTATTATTCTTTTTATACTGGTTGACTTAAAAATGGATCGAGGTATAAAATAGTCAAGGATCAAGGTATATCCTAAAAACATACCGGGAGAAAAAACGAAAAATCTCGCTCGTAGCACGGGTAAAAACAGAACAAATGGCATCAATCCCAAAATCCATAATACTATCACTTTTTGGTGCTCTCTTTTCCATACCTTTGAAAAAATAAGGATAAAGATAATGAGCATTTCTGCTATAAAAGAGAATCGTGAGGCATGCCAACTAAGAAATGCCAACCCATATCCGAGGATAGCAAAAAAAAGTCCTATATAAAGATTAATGCCTGTTTTTCTCTTCGACTCAACCGATCTAATGGCAATTAAAAGTCCCAATGAAGAAAGAAAAATGAAATTTAAAGCGAGGTTTTCTTTCCCAAAATTTTCTATAACTCGCATAAATGTGAATGGACTCAAACCATAAAACAAAGAAGATATCCAGGCTGCAGAAAGTTTATGAAATGTAAGAAGTCCCAAAAAGTAAATCACAATTATTGGGAAAGATGAAATGATGGCTATGAACCATATAGAATAAATATGAAAAGGGATATTAAATAAAGGATTAAATATATATCTATAGGAATAACCCGCAAGGTATTCCATACAAGCAGTTAGATCGGTCTTGAGATTCAGCCCTTCCGGATATTGAGCCCTGAAATCTATCTCAGGCAGTTTGTTTCCATAAGCAACTTCTTTCGCGTAATAATACTGCAAGGCTGCTTCTGTTTTATAAAGATAAGTATCATCTAATGGATTAAAAGCAGGATTCTCATAAGATAGAAAAATCTTAAGTCCACTTATGAAAAGAAAAAATATAATTAAGATAAGAAGAGATAGCGTTCGTGTTCTTTTCATATTTTGTTACAAAAAAATAGCCACCTCAAAAATGAAGTGGCTATTTGGTTTTTAACGAATTAATCTTAATAAACTGACCAATCTTCAATTTCGGATGCAGCTGTATACGCGAAATCATCCAAATAGTATACCTGCGTACCCGTTTCAGCCGCTTGCAGGAAGAAGAATCCACGAATACGACAGGCTGTTGCGGTAAGTATACCATCACCTGTAATCCACGCTACAACTGGAGAAGTGAGAATATTCCATTGTTTAACCTGCCAACCGAGGAAATCAATAGTTACTGTATCAGTAAAAGATTCGTAGCCAGTGTCAGTCATATAAAGCTGGAAAGTAGCAAAAGAAGCAGTCCCATAAATAGCTAAATGGACGTAAGGTTCTGCACTATGGTCAGCATTAGCTTGAGGAATAATATTTATAGGTTGTACACGAATAACACCACCACTTGCACCTGACCATGTCCAACCTTCCTTTGCAGATAATGTTCCACCATTGGCTTGTTCGTTACTATATTCGTGAAAAAATGGTTGAAGTGCGTCATAGCCTGAAGAAGAACCACTAAAATCAGGTGACCAATTAGCACCCAAATCAGCGGCGGGTGTACCTGATTCGAAATCAGCCGCTACTGAGTCAGCTAAAGCAGCGGTTGTTAGAGCTAAACAAAATACTGCCATTAAAACGAGAACTTTTCTCATTTTTTAATCTCCTCATAAAATAATTTTTTTCGAATCACCTTAATTGTGATTCATAGATTGAAAAAACAAATACTTCTACTTTCTCACAAAAACTCCTCATCTTCATATTCAAAACCTTTTAAATGATTTTGAAATTTCGGTGAGGCTGTGGAAAAAGAATCCTTCTTCTATCACCTCCTTTCTAAATTAATGCTCCGAGTACATCGCAGAGCAAATATCAATTACAATTCAACAAAAAAATCTAATAAGTAATGTTACCAAATTTGTTAATTCTATTAAAAGATAGTTCATTATTTGAATTAACATTAATTTTTATCAAGGTTTTAAGGACTATTGTCAAGAAAAATTTTTATTTCTAAAAAAGGCTTGTTATCTTACATTTTTTTATATAATGTTAATTATTATCTTTTATTTCTTTCGTTAAAACGTGTGTTAACAATTAGGATTTTCCCCCAAATATTAATCTTGGGGTCGTTTCAGGTATTTAATTTATGGAACAGAGAAAGTTTAATAATCTTCTTATCTTTGTTGCCCTTTTTGCGTTTATGTTTATTACCTTCTATTCTAAATGGATACAGTATAAAAAGAAAGAGACAGAGTCTTCTAAAGAGGTGGCTCAAGAAAAAACTCCTTTAGGTAAAGAAGGCAAAACGGTTTCTTCAGAAAAAGAAAAGAATGAAAATAAAGATTTTGTTCTCAAGGTTCCCGGTAAAAAAATCGCTTCTTCTATTGATACTCTAACGCAGCCCAAAAAAGATTGTGTGTGGTCAGTAACGATTGGTCCTATTGAAAACGGCAGGCATTCATACTTGTTTTTAGTAGATGGTAAAATGATTAACGATGCAAATAACTCAAATGTTATTGTGAGTGAGAGTGGCAATATGTACTCTGTATTCGAGATGCCAAATGATAAATCAAAATATCCCAAAATCGATTCTCAGAAAAGGACTGCAACATTTTTTTATTATGGTGAGGTAAGGAATAATGCACGACTAATAAGTGATATGAATGATTGGGAATGGTCAACTGATGAATTTCGACCGGAAAGTGAAAAAGCAAAAGGGCTTTATGAGAAAATTTCGACGGATAAATCTCTCGGCAATATAAAGGGGAAAGTTGTTGATAGTAATGGTAATCCAATTAAATCTGCATTAGTTATGATTAAACCATTATCTGAAAAGAGCCCCGGAAATAGAATAGCAAAGACATCGGAGAATGGAAGCTTTCAAATAAGTTATGTTTACCCCTCTAATTATGTTATTGTTGCAAGGGCAAAAAAGTTTAGCATTTCATCACCAAAGATGATTAAAATAAGTGAAGGGGAAAAGGTTAATAGTATAATTGTTGAACTTCGCTATGCACCAGATGAGAAATAAAATCTGTAAAAAAATGACTTACTTTACATCGAGAATAAAGTCCATCGGGTCGACACATCTTCCATCAACTAAGACTTCGTAATGCAGGTGTGGAGCGGTAGAGAGTCCTGTTGAACCCATTAATCCTATGACATCTCCCCTTTTGACTGTTTGCCCAATTTTAACTAATGTCTTTGTCAGATGTGAATATCTTGTTTTGATTGTCCTCGTGGACAAATCACCGTTTTCTTTAATTAAGACAGAATCTTTATGATTTAATTCTATTGTTTTACCTAATGCCCCTTTATAACCAATCCAGCTTACAACACCATCTGCGGGTGCCACGATTTTTGTTTTATAATTACTGGCAATATCAAGTCCACTATGGAAATCCTTTTTGCGAAAAATGGGATGCATCCGCCACCCAAATCTATCCGTAATTGTGTAATTATTATTATCTTCTAATGGAAGCTTTGTAGGCAGTTTGGCCACAAGAAATTCATTCTGGGTAAAGACTTCACAAATCCGGGAGGATTGGGAAGAAACAGATACCAATTTTTCTAATTCGAAAGACACGATATTTTCGAATAGGTTTGTATCTGTGTTGGATTTGGTATCCTCCGTAGATGATAAAGGACCTCCTCGACCATTGAAGTTATTATTAGTAATATAATTTTTCTCGACACCTAAGATTCTATATATGTCGTTAAGACTCGTCTGGAAAAGGTTCGTCTGCTCCTCTGTTATCTTCCTGTAAGTAACATATTGTGATTTTAATTTATCATATTCTTTTTGTAATTGAGTTATTTTCCCAAGATTGGCATCAGGTTTTTGAGATGTGATTTTAATGATTGCAAATAGAGAAATGGTAGCAAAGAGAAGTATAGAGACAAGACAGAATATAAGAAAAATAATGGTTAAGTTCGATATCCTGAAATGTAATCCTTGTCCTTTAATCGTTAATGGGACAATAGAAATAGAGTACTTTCTTTTAATAGCCATCGTTCCAATCCTCTTGTTTGGTTTGTCTAAAGAGATTTAAGTAAAATGAAAAGGTGAGATTGCTTTTTTGATTTGCGAAACGCAAATCTACTTATCCGCACGCACTGATTCAACTGTTTGTAGCTACCACTTTAGTGGTAATAAAAGCACCTGCTAAAGCAGGAACTACGAACTATATCTGTCATTATGAGCGAATTATGTGGGCTTCGCTATCTTGTTTATATGAATGTAAAAATTGAAAATTTTAGAGGCTTTTATTTATTATCTTGATAAATTAGAGCGCTAAATAATCATTGATTTTCTACAATTTTGTCAACAATATTTATTCCAAAAATTTAAGGTTACTAAGAAATGGGATATAACGTATTTGTAACAAGAAAAATTCCAGAAATTGGATTGGGAATTTTAAGAGAGAATTGTGAAGTAGTCGAGGTGAATTATGAAGATAGAGTATTAATTAAGGAAGAGTTGATTAGAAAAGTCGTAGGACGAGACGGAATATTATGTTTATTAACAGACAAGATAGATGAGGATGTGATAAAAGCGGCGAATGGAGCAGTTGGGTTTTCAAATTATGCTGTGGGATGTGATAATATCGATGTTGCATCAGCCACAAAGTATGGGATGATGATTACCAATACGCCCGGAGTCTTAACCGATGCGACTGCTGACCTTACCTGGGCATTACTTTTTTCACTTTCAAGACAAATAGTTGAAGCAGATAGATTTGTTAGAAATGGACGTTTCAAAAGTTGGTTACCTGTAGGTTTTTTAGGCGCTGATATTACGGGAAAGACTCTGGGAATCATAGGAGCAGGGAGAATCGGCACAGCAATGGCATTGCGGTCAAAAAGTTTCAGGATGAACATTCTTTATTATGACATAAAGGAAAATGAAACGCTTGAGAAGGAGCTGAATGCTCAGTACGTTGACCTTGAAACATTGTTGAAAGAATCAGATTTTATTTCTATTCATACTCCATTAACAGAGGAAACTTATCACTTAATCTCAGCAAAAGAATTAGCGATGATGAAACGAACGGCTATATTGATAAATACATCAAGAGGAGCCGTTATTGACGAAGCAGAACTTTTGAAAACGTTGAGAGAGAAGAAAATCGCTGGTGCTGGATTAGACGTCTATGAGAATGAGCCACAAATCACAGAAGGATTAATGGAATTGAAAAATGTTGTTCTTTTGCCTCATATAGGAAGTGCCACAATTGAGACAAGAAATAAAATGGCGATAATGGCAGCAGAAAATCTTGTGACAATGCTGAGAGGTCAGATTCCTCATAATCTTGTGAATCCTGATGTGTTGAAGCATAGTAAAAGATAAATTTTTAAATAAATAATTAACGGGGGATGAAGATTATGTCTACAAAGATTAAGGTTGGCGTTTTTTCACCAAACGACCCACGACCCTGGGTCAGAAAAGAAAATCTTGATTTGATGCTTGAACACGAAGCTTCATTAATTAATGCCTTGAAACGCAAAGGCATTAAGGTTGTCAGAGGTGGCGATGGATTCCCTCAGGAAGACCAGATTGCCTGGAATACTCAGCTTGTTATGAAACAGATTGAAAATATAGCAAAAGAAAAACCCGATGTTCTACTCATCAATGAAGGCTCCTGGACATTTCCCTATGATTCTATTGACGCAGTGAAATATTATATGAAGGAAACGAATGATATAGCGAGAGTAATTATTTTTTCCTATAAGGATACAGAAGTTCCCGGATTAGTTGCAGGAATGGCTGCAGGGGGTGGATTAAAGAGAATCGGTATTCCCTTTTCCATCTGTTATGGTATTATTGACAAAGACCCATTCACTTTAGATACTCTCATAGCCCTCATCTCTTTTTACAAAAGAAGAGCTGATGTGTCTGAGCAAGTCAAAGAAGCAATTAGAAAACTTGGAAGACAAAAATATTTGGCACTTGGCGGAATGTCTTTAAAGATGGCGACGACTACAACCGATGTCGACCAGTGGCAAAAGCTCTTTGGAATCTCTTATGAAGCTCTTGACCAATCGGTAATTATAGATAAAGCCTTACAAATGGTTGAGTGGATTGGTAAACCCGGTGAAAGCGAATATACAATTAAAGACAAGAGGATTGAAGAGGCAATGAATTACATCGTCGGGAAGAATCATGGCGATTTTGATTTTTCCAGAGATAAACTTAAATCTCTTCATAAATTTGTTCTCCAGATGTCTCTGTATTATGCAGTATTAGATTTGTTTAAAGAATATGGGATTACTTTTGGTGGGATAAAATGTCAGGATGAACTGAGTGCGCACTACTGCACCGCTTGCATCGCAACAGCATTTCTGAATAACGATGTTGGTCCAGATGGAAGATCGAAAGACATCTATCCGGTTGCATGTGAGAATGATATGGATTCATCACTAACTCAGCTCTGGTTATATTTACTCTCGGGAAGACCTGCAGGATTTGGTGATTTCAGAGATGTAGAGGATGGGAAATTAGCGATTGTGAATTGTGGACAGCATCCACCGTATTTCTTCGGTGATATAAAAGATGATTCTGTGAAAAGATTAAATAATGTGGAATATATGGGGCAGGAGATATTCTATGATGCTGGTGGAAGCTCTGTGAGAGGAAGAACACCTGGTGGACAAATAATGACAGTTGCAAGATTAGGACGGGAAAATTTGAGATATTATCTTGTGGCAACAATAATTGAAACGGTGGATGTATCGAAGTCGAAGCATAAAAAATACAATTATTCCTGGCCCATAATACTTGGCAAAATTCCGATTCCTGATGAAACGCTTATCAATATATGGCCCTGCAATCATTTAGGATTTACTTATGGGGATTACACACCACATCTTGCCGAAATGGCTCACCGCCTTGACATCGGCTTCAGAATTTACGATGCGAATGGAAGAGAATATTATAAGGCATCATAAGAATGTAGGGGACGCATATATGCGTCCCTTACAACAGAACCATAACCATTACCCTCTCCCCTTGCGGGAGAGGGATAGGGAGTGGGGTAGTGGACGCATATATGCGTCCACTAAAAATAAGTGAGACCAAGGTCTCACCATTTAAAGCGGTAGCAAGCTACCGCACTCCACATAAAGAGTTTAATTATGACAAAAAAGGAATTTATGAATTTAATTGCCAACGGGCAAGAGGACATTCTACAAAAATTGCTTGATTTGCTTAACAAAATGAAAATTGGTTATTGCGTCATTGGCGGACTGGCTGTAAATGCTTATGTGGAGCCAGTAGTCAGTTTGGATTTAGATTTAGTTGTTGTAGCAGAGTCCTTAAATAGATTGATTAAGTCGGTAGGAAAATTATTTAATGTAGAAAAATTCCCTCATAGCATTAATCTTAGTAGTTCAAAGTCTGATTTGCGTATTCAGTTGCAAACCGACCCGCGTTATCAAGCTTTCATATCTCGCTCCTTATTAAAAGATGTAATGGGATACAAGATGAAAGTTGCCACGATAGAAGACGTTTTACAAGGGAAAATATGGGCATACACTGATGAAGAAAGACGAAAGAGCAAACGACAAAAAGACTTAGCTGACATTTTTCGTCTTGTTGAAACCTACCCCAATTTGAAAGATTTACTTCCAGAATCAATAAAAAAATTTGAATTTTAAGATTGAATATAAAATTGAGATTTCTGAAAAATCAACTGATATAGCCACGAAACTGCACGAAATGACACTATGGAGGGAACAATCGCGACTGTTCCCTACAAGAATTCCCCTCTGGTCTTGTTCCCAAGCCCTGCTTGGGAACAGAAATATTATTGTCAAAGCCCCAGCTTTGACACATTGTTGTAGGTAGTCGCAATCTTTAGATTGCGTTTGTTTCACACAGGCTAAAGCCTGTGGCTACCTTGATCTACCAAAGCCGGGGCTTGGGAACGAGACACAAAATAATTTTCTCATTTTAATCTGTCAGTGACATTTCTCTATAACTATTTTTGTGTCCAGTTGCAAGGGTTCACTCCACTTTTTCATTATTATTTTCGCACTATTAATAAAAGTGAATGGGTTATGGTTCATAGGTTAATCCACCGAGCTTTAAATTGTGGTCAACCATTTTAACACCAGCTGGAACAATTAAATTTTTAATGAATTCATTATCTGAAATAGGTTCTGTACTAGCCTCATATACTAAAAACAAGTTACGAGTAAAAATACTTCCATCGTGATTATACATTTCATTGTACATGCGGATAGGTATTGTTGATGACCCAATATTTTTAGTATCTGTCACTATTAGTCTATCACTAAATTTTTCATTATTATACCAAATATTTTTTAAAATAACACCACTTGACTTATCTATTTCATATGCTACATACAACCCCGATGAATTATCAACTTGAACTTGCCCATCAGCAGAAATTCTAAAATTATTGGTAGTAAAAGAAATGCTTTTGTCATTCTCTTTGAAACTTTCTTCTTTTGCCAACATCATCAAATCTTTATACTTAATGTGAATAAATTTATCTTTTCCAGTAGCAAGCATAGTATCTTCTAAAAAATAATCCGGAGTTATTGCACAAAATAGTGCTCTATCCAAGTCTGCTCCAATTTGAAGCATTCTATACATTCCTTTTTCTTTTGGTCTTTCGTCATAACGCCAAACAGAATTAGTATTATCATCTACTATTACAGAAAAGTGTTGTGGAGTTTCTTTTGAGAAGTTTCTTTCTATAAGCTTAAATTTATCCTGTTTATAAAATACCTCTGCTGCTCCATACACTTTTTGGTCGTCAACTTTAAAAATTCCACTGGTTAATTCTTCAACCATTTTTTGAACTTCTTCATCACTTTGATCAAGAATGTCTAAGGAAAGAATAGTATCTGGGGTAGTTGATATTTGAAGATATTTCATTTTACAATCTGTTTTTAAATTTTGTAAGTTTGCTTCATAAAGATCAATCCAGATCGCAATATTATTCGGTGGTTGTCCTGCGCTTAAAGAAATTTGTGAAACAAAAAATAATATTATTATGATACAAAATGTTGAAAATATATGAATTCTTACTGTCCTATGTTTTAAGATTATCATAATTAACCTCCTTAATAATAAAAGGGTTTTGTCTTGTTCCCAAGGCCTACCTTGGGAACAGAAATATTATTGTCAAAGCCCCAGCTTTGACAACCTTTTGTAGGGAACAGTCGCGACTGTTCCCTACATTACCAAAGCAAGGGCTTCGGGTTATCTTCGTTCCCAAGCTGGGGCTTGGGAACGAGACATGGCGGGGTTACCCCGCCCTATTCTAAAAGGCGACGAGACGTCGCCTCTACAATCAGTTTTTTAGAGATTTTAACTTAGTGTCATTTCGTGTAGTTTCGTGGCTATGGTGGTTAGTTTATCATAGATCTCAATTAGTTATTGAATTTCAACAAAATCATTTTTGATAAAGTTCTTATACCAATTTTCATATTTTTGTGGTGTCACAAGATGAATTTCGAATATCCCTGGCTCAAAATCTTTAGTCAACTCAACTTTGATTCTTGTGCTTTCAAATAGGTCATCCGGTGCATCAGGGGAAATCACTAATATATCAATATCACTATTCGGTAAATAATCTTCTTTTATCACAGAACCAAAAACTAAAATCCGAGGTTTGCTTAATATTTTTTCTGCATTTTCTTTTATCTTTTTTGCATAATAAAGGTAATTCTGGAGATATTTCTTTTTTACTTCGTTTTTATCCGCTAATAATTTATATAAACTTTTCATTTGTAGTACTCTCTAAGACCTTAAATAAATTTTCAGCAAGTTGTTTTAGACTTTCTATCTCATCTTTACTAAACTTTTTGGGAAAATATCTACTCGTAATATAAGCATCCTCCAAGCTTCTTATTTGTAATATATTTCCTTTATAAAATTTTGTTACTTTATCTGTCTCATAGATATTTGTGATTTCATTGATTAAATCATCCAGATAATGAGTCTTTGGAAAATCACCTGCTTTTATTGCTATTAAATATTTCAGCCATATCTGAACTGACTGTTCAATATCTAAGGCGCAAAGATTATATCTTCCCTTTTGAAAATCCTCATCAGCTCTTTCCCAGAACTCCTTTGCCCGCTCTTTTAAAAAACCAATTTCTTCTCTCATTGATTGACCCCCACCTTCATCAAGTTTTTACTTCTGTTTGCATCGTATTTATCAAATTCTATATATTTTCACTTTTTACATAACATAAAAAATTGTCTATTAACAATAGAGAAATTCGTTATGAATTTATCCACTTCTAAAACAGAAGTCAAATAATAATGTGTATTTTACAAATCTCGTTTCATGTCCCAGAGCTATAGTCAGTGATGTATTTCTCTTGTTCTTTTGTTAATTTATCAATTGTGATATCCATTGTAGCAAGTTTGAGTGTTGCGATTTCTTTGTCTTGTGCTTTAGAAACTGTATAGACTTTTTTCTCAAGATTTTTTCCATTTTTTGCCAGATAAAGCATTGCCATAAATTGATTGGCAAAGGACATATCCATTACTTCTGATGGATGACCTTCAGCAGCGGCTAAATTGACTAATCTTCCTTTTGCCAAAAGATAAATCCTCTTTCCATTTTTCAAGATGTATTTCTCATTATTTGCTCTGATTTCTTGTTTACTTTTTGAAAGTTTCTCAAGGTCTTTGATATTGATTTCAACATCATAATGACCAGTATTACAAACAATAGCGCCATCTTTCATCTTTGAGAAATGTCTTGCGATAATAACATCTTTCATTCCTGTAGCAGTGATGAAAATATCACCGATTTTTGCCGCATCGTCCATTTTCATTACTCTGAAACCCTCAAGCATTGCTTTGAGTGAGGCGATGGGATTGATTTCAGTCACGATGACATTCGCCCCAAGACCTCTTGCACGAATGGCACATCCTCTTCCACAATGTCCGAAACCTGCAACAACAAAATTTTTCCCGGCTAATAATACACTCGTTGCCCGCAAAATGCCATCAATTGAGGATTGTCCCGTTCCAAAGACATTATCGAAATCCCATTTCGTCTCAGCATCATTAACAGCGATAATAGGATACTTTAGAGCTTTATCTTTAGCCATTGCTCTGAGTCTGTGGACACCTGTAGTTGTCTCTTCCGTTCCACCAATAACATATTTTGCGAGCTCAGGATGTCTGTTATGAATCGTGAATATTAAATCAGCGCCATCATCAAGAGTTAATGTGGGTTTCATCTCAAGAGTTTTATCAATGCACCAATAAAATTCCTTCACAGTCTCACCGTGCCAGGCATAGATGGTAATTCCTTCTGCAGCCAATGCGGCTGCAACATCATCTTGCGTGGACAAGGGATTGCAACCCGACCAGGCGACTTCAGCACCAGTGGCTTTGAGAGTTTTGACTAAAACCGCAGTTTCTTTTGTGACGTGAAGACAGCCAGCTATGCGCATCCCTTTGAGTGGTTTATTTTTCTCATATTTTTTCTTTAATGCCATTAAGACAGGCATTCTTGATTCTGCCCAGTCAATCCTCAATTTGCCTTTATGAGCGAGTTTAATGTCCGCTACCTTGTAATTTGACTTTGCCATATTTACTTACCTCCATAAATTTGTTTGTAATTTGTAGGGAACGCATATATGCGTTCCCTACTTAGTATATAAAAATACATTATATTATTTCACGCAGAGTTCGCAGAGAAAGCGGAGAATTAAAAAATAAAAAAATAATCCAATGTATTACATTTTGATTCCATCCGTTACAAATATATCAAAAGTCGGTATCCTTGTCTTTTGTTTGATTTTTTTTGATCTATAGATAGTATATTTCACATTTCTAAAACCTGCTTCATTAAGCCAATTTCTGATTTCGTTGGTATCAAATCCGAGCCAGAGGTCGCCCATTTTTTCTCTCATCTCATCAACGTTATGTTTTAGAAGGTCAATGATAACCACTTTTCCATTTTTCTTTAGAATTCTATGAATTTCTTTAATGGCTAAAATCGGTTTAGCAGAATGATGAAGCACCATATTGGCAAAAGCTGCATTATAGAAATTGTTTTCAACAGGTAATTTCTCAATGCAACCATATTTCAACCGAACATTTTTTATTTTGAGTGTTTTCAGGTTATTTTCCGCAATCTTGAGCATCTCGCGTGAATTGTCGATGCCAACCACCTTCGTTGCGATTTCGCTTAGATAAGGGAGTAGAAATCCTGTCCCTGTGCCTAAATCAATCACAACATATTCATCAGGGATAATACGATTTATTGCCTTAAGTGCTATCGTTTCGTCATAAAGATTTTTTCTTATCTCATCCCATCTTTTTGCGACAGTTTTAAAAAACATCCGGCTCTTATCAGTTCTTTTCTTTAAGCATATTTCCAGTCGACTAAAATCTTTTTGCCACCACGTTAAATCTGAACTTATAGATTCTTTATCTGTTTCTTTTTCCTTTATTTTCTTTGATAATTGGGCTTTCGCTTTTTCATCAATTAGTTGATATAAGAGTTTGTTATCATTATCAAGAAAGATCGATTTGTAATAAACGAACGTCCCTTCATGTCTATCAGAGATAAATTCAGAGTCTTTAAGTATGCTTAAATGATGAGAGATTCTGGATTGGCTCATATTAAGGATAAACATCAATTCCTGAACATTCAGTTCTTCCTTATTCAAAAGTCGTAAGATTCTTACTCTAATCGGGTCGCTTAATGCTTTAAATCTTTTCGTAATTTCTATCATTTTACATATTCATCAAAATATTTTGATATATTGATTTATATTTGAGAATTGTTGTCAAGAGATTTTTTTCACATCTCACCATATTTTGCTAAAAGGAGATAATCACTTCGTATATTGGGGAAGTGTTAGAGTTTAAAAAAAGAGTTAATAAGAGTATTCTAAGCTATTTAATTGACAATGAATTCCTAATTGGTAAATATTTTCGTTATTATGAAAAGGGAGGAATGCGTTAAGCAGGAATTAATTCACTTTTTTGTGTAATTTGTAAGAAAGAAAGGGACAAAGTTGCGCAAAGGTAATGTCGAAAAGTTATCATTCCTTGTGATTCTCATATTTATCCTATATCGTTTGTGGATAATTTATACAGGGCGGAATCCATTAGATTCAGACGAGGCTATTCTCGGGATAATGTCGTTGGATATACTTCATGGTCATTTTCCTGTTTTCTTTTATGGACAGGATTATATGGGGAGTTTTCAATCGTTAGTATCTATACCATTCATTATTTTATTTGGAGCAACCCCACTTGCTCTTCGGATTACTGCGATTGTGGAGGGAATAGGTGTTCTTTTATGTTGGCGATGGATTCTTAAAAAATGGAATCTACTCAATATGTGGATTATATTCGGTTTGCTATTCACATTTGCCCCAGAATTTTTCACCAGTTTAGTGATGAAGAGTCGTGGTGGATACATCGAGACAATTTTTCTTGGTAGTTTGTGGTTGGTTTTGCTGATTGCTATAACCATTTCATCACAATCATTCGAGGAGCAAAATTTAAGATGGTTCTTCATTGGTTTGATTACCGGTATAGGATGGTGGACCTGTCAATTGATTATGTTTTTTTTCCTCCCCGGTATCATCTGTTTTTTTATAATGCGTGAAAATCGAATGCGATTAAAGAGTTTCTTTTATGACAGTAGAAAAATCAAATATCACATTGTAACTTTTATTATATTAGTATTCTATTTGTTGTCATTGATTCTGATTATCTCTCGAGGCACTATTTCTTACCAATATCATCTAAGTGTAATATTATTTCGCTATCGGTGGCTCTTGTTTTTTTTACATATGATAACAATCCTGCTATTATTAATTATGCATAAGGTATCGCGGTTTCCTTTATTGCCTCTCACAACTGGAATAGGAATTTTAATCGGGTATATTCCCGCGCTTTATGTCTTTATGACAAAGGAAATTCTTTACAACGCAGCCGCTATTAAAGCCTTTGAAAATTTCTTTATTAACCTGTCTTCTCTTTTTCTGATAGCTGGGGGAACTCTTCTTGGATTATTAGATGATAGCTTTGATTCACTGAATCTCCCAATGTCTTTACTGGTTATTGTTCCTTGCATATATCTAATTGCCGTTGTCCTGCTATGTATTGAGCTAATTGACAAAATTCGGAAAGAAAAGATGTTTCCTATAGGTGAAGGATTTTTTCTTCTTTCTTTGTTCTTGTCCATATTTATCATCTGCATAATTCAACAGGTATATAGTGGTGCCCCACGGTATGCTTTTTTCTTTGTATTTTTTCTCACCTTAACATTAGCCTGGTTTTTAACTAAACAATGGAATATAAGCAGGATTGCTACTATTGCAATGTTATCAGTCATTATCGGGGTGAACTTTCACAGCGTTCTACGTATTCCACCAGTATCTGTTACCTGGCGTGGTATGGTCATAAGAGAGGATCAAGCTATCATCGATTTTCTTTTAGCAAAAAATATCAATGCCGCTTGCACAAGTTTTAACGATGTGAATCAGGGTTACTGGCACGCATATCGTCTTACCTTTTCATCTGGGGAAAGACTCATAGTTCATCCTGTTCTCCATATGCCACGCATTGGTAGATATAGAGAAGTTTTGAAAAAAGCTGAGCGTTGTGCTATTATAACCTTTAATCCCGAATCTATTAGAATAGTTTTTGAGAAACATAATTTGTTTTATAATGAAAAGAATTTTGGTAGTTTAACTGTCTTCTGGGGATTTGATAAGAAGCTCGTGGATGAATTAAATTTAATTTCTTATAGGGAATCCATATAAGTTTTTGAACATATTTTGATTAAAAGGGCATTACTTTGGGTTTGTTGATAAGTCTAATTTAACATAAAAGGAGCTTCCTCTATTTCCCCCAATAATAGAGATAAGAGTGATTGTATAAAGCCGCTCAGATTTTAAGAATTTTTCGATTGACATTGGTCGTATTAATATGATTACTTTTCTAAATTTTTATAATAGAACAGAATGGAGGAACAGGATATTTACATTATATGCTCAGTGTTTTGAGGCTCTTTATTTGTTGCTTGTTTTGTCAAGTTTAATAAAAACGGAGGAGATTACGATGACAAAATCTAATCAAGGTGAGAAAAATGAAGATACGAAACCTGTCACTAATGAAATAAATGAGGTGGCAAAGCTTAACTCTTTTGAAGTTGCACAACAACAATTAGATGATTGTGCAAAACTTCTCAAATTGGAGCCCAGCGTTCACAAAATTCTTAGATTCCCTATACGCGAAATTCATGTAACATTACCCGTAAAAATGGATGACGGTTCAACAAAAATATTCCAGGGATTCAGAGTTCAATACAATGATGCAAAAGGACCGACAAAGGGAGGAATCCGATTCCATCCTGAAGAGACGATTGACACAATTCGAGCACTTGCTGCCTGGATGACCTGGAAATGTGCTCTTATCGACTTACCTCTTGGAGGTGGAAAAGGCGGAGTTATTTGTAATCCGAAGGAGATGTCCCAAGCAGAACTGGAGCGTTTAAGCAGGGCATATATAAAAGCAATATGGAAGTTCATCGGTCCTGAAGAAGATATTCTTGCTCCAGACGTTTATACAAATCCACAAATTATGGCGTGGATGATGGATGAGTATTCAAAACATGTTGGGAAAAATCAGTTTGGCGTTATTACGGGAAAACCGTTATGCCTTGGTGGTTCGATGGGACGCGGAGATGCGACAGCACGCGGTGGTTGGTATACAATTCGTGAAGCTTCAGAAGGATGTGGTATTGCATTTAGAAAAGCTACCGTTGCTATACAAGGGTATGGGAATGCTGGTTATTATGCGGCATCTCTTGGTAGGTCTCTTTTTGGTTGCAAAATCGTAGCTGTCAGTGATACAAAAGGTGCAATATATAGGAAAGAAGGGCTTGATCCAGAAGAAGTCTTAGACCATAAAAATAAGACAGGATCTGTTACTCAATTCCCTAATACTAAACCAATTTCTAACGAAGAACTCTTAGAACTTAACGTCGATATTCTCTTACCTTCCGCGTTGGAAAACGTTATTACAAAAAAGAACGCTCCCAAAATCAAGGCGAAGATTCTTGCCGAATTAGCTAACGGTCCAACAACCCCGGATGCTGATGATATTCTGCATAAGAATGGAGTTCATGTAATACCTGATTTCTTATGTAATGCTGGTGGAGTAACGGTATCTTATTTTGAGATGGTGCAAAATTTCTATATGTGGTACTGGGATGAAAAGGAAGTTCATGAGCGTTTGGATAAGAAAATGACCTTAGCTTATCATTCCGTAGTATTTGCTTCCAGAAAATATAATATCAATATGAGGCAGGCAGCGTATGTTGTTGCTGTGGAACGTGTTGTAGAGGCGATGAAGCTTCGTGGATGGGTCTAATCCTCACTTGTAGGGGACGCATATATGCGTCCCTCACTTTTCCAATTCCATTTGTAATGCGACATTTATGTCGAATGATATGTAGCGGTCGCATTTATGCGACAATTATGTTTGATAAATCAAACCGCTACACTCTATTTTCTAATAAAGCAAACAGCATTTTGAGTTTCCGGATCAGCCACCACATTAACAAAGGCGCCCTTAGTTATTGCAAAGACATCAATCACTTTGATTATATCTTCAACCTCTTTATAGTCTGAAATAATTTTTGAAAAGATATTAGGTGATCTCTGAAAAAACTCTTCATTGAACTCAGATTGTGGCTCATCTGGATAAAGAGGAAGGTAGATAATTCGAGATTCTACTAAGTCCTGGAAAAAATGCGTTCCAAAAGAAACTTCTGGCACCTGCCCTCCTTCTTCTCTGGCGATTTCTACGAGGACTGTTGCATTGTGAATATCCGCAAATCCAACATTTACACCAAGGTCTATATTGCTACTACCCCATCGACCCGGACCCATCATTATTATTTTACCTTCTATAATGCGAGGATGTTGATTGATGTGACCCACAATGCGCCCTATAGTTTTTTTAATTATCATATCTGTGATACCTGAATAGCAAATAGGGTCGATGTAGAGAATGTATTTCACTTTCTGAATAATACCTCCCGTAATAACTCTGTTCGACTTAAAGAGAATTTTTTTACGTTGAATTTTCTTTGGCATTTTTACTGAACCAAGAGATCCGGGGACATATAATGGTCTGCATTGTAATACATCGACTTTTACGTTATCCGAGGAATCCACAAACGCAGTGAATTCGGTATAAACAGGGTATCCATAAGCCCTCTCCAACTTGGTAAGTATTTCTTCGAATATTTTAATAAAATTTGTTCGTCTGATTAAGTTATTAAACGTCAGGATTAAACTCTCTTTTGTTCCTTCTAATCGTGGGATAAATGGGTCGAAGATATGGTCATCCTTCATTAATGACACAAACAGATAAAGATTGGGATAATCTCGATTCTCAAGAACTTCTTTAATAGAAAGATCGACAAAATCATTCGCTTTCAAGTCAAGTAAATCTACTTCCCACTGTGAGTATTTTGCGATGCGTTTACCAATTTCCGGACGAAGTTCTGGATGACTAATCGAAATCATTCTTGGATAATCGCCTCCAACTCGGTTAACTGCACGGGTGCCCAAACCAAAGACCAGACGTATAACTCCTTTAGCTGGATCTATACGACTACTCCATGCATATAGATTTCTCGAGAAAGCTACACCCGCAAGTGGTGGAAAAAAATAATTCCTGTAAGATGTTCCTGAGACACGTTGAATCAGAATAGCCATTTGTTCATCATTTTCTATTAATCCTCGTTTGTGACGATATGAAATTGCATCTTGATTAAGAGCACTCGCATAAACCAACTTTACAGCACGCAAGAATACTTCTAACCTTTCCTCTGGACTACCCTGATTGGTGCAAAATTCACTTCGATACTTACCCGCAAATGAATTCCCAAAGCTATCCTCAAGTAAACTGCTTGAACGGACGATGATGGGTGCCTGACCAAAGTAGGCAAGCATATCACGAAATTGTTCCATTATTTCGGGTGGAAATTTACCGGCAAGAAATTGTTGTTCAACTTGCTCAAATTCTTCTCTTGAGATATTGGATTCGCGGGAAATTTGCATTCGTAGTTTGAATAGATTGTTATTAACTAAAAATGTAAAGAACACATCAGAACCGATGAAGAAGGAGTCGTGATTTACAAGCAATTCTGAAAAGTTAATATTTCCTTCATCCATAAGCAGGATTTTTCTTGCAAGTAACATCCCAGCAGCTTTGCCTCCAATGCGTCCTGAACCGATAAGACGATTTCGGATATTAAACAAGTCATCAAGAGTAAAATAATGATTTGCTAATTTATTGAATTGGGGATGATTACCAAATAACATTTGCGAGAGCTCTTGTTCAAGGGCTATCATCTCTGGTTGTTCTTCTGTTGTATCAATTCTTTTTTCATAGTATTCGGTGAGTTTTTGATAGACCGTTTCCCACGGGGCTATGGATTTAGTTAGTGACGGCAATGAATGCCTTTGAGCCATTGCGGATAATGCTGCCGCTTCTCCGCTATGAAAAATTGGTGTGCAATGAGTATCCGAGATGGAATGGGGCAAAAACATCTGAGGTGAGTAACGATCCCAGACTTTTAACGGGTGAATATACATCTTATCTGCAACACGATAGACATCGATTAAAATTTGAGTAGTATCACGAATTCTTGCAACGGCATTATGAGAATGCTTGCCACGTCTTAGAGCAAAATATGCTACCGTATCCAATTCGAAAAGATAGGGACAGGTGACTTGAAAAAAATTTGCCAGCAATTCATCTGTTGCCCATTCATTTACAAGATCCGAAAGGTTGTCAAAAACATAAAAAACACGTTTCCCATATTTTTCAATAATCTTATGCACCTCATTACAAAAAAAATCAAATCCTGGACTTGGGTTAACTTCAATTATCTCCAATCCCTCACGGCTTCTAAGAATTGGTGGATGCAACGCAAATCTAATATAAAGACAATGGCGATGGTCTTGTATGGCTTGAGTAACAAAGTGTTCTGCAAAATATATATAATCTTCAAGATTATCTACCTGCCACACGATATTATCACCCAATCGAAGACCCTGCAACACATAATCCAGACAGGTTAATCCGCTCTGTATAGCTTCAGTTTTCATTGCTTTCTTATCTTGCAGTAGCGGTCGCATTTATGCGACGATTATGTTTGATAAATCAAACCGCTACATATGTATTGATTTAAATAAGAATAATATTCTTAAAGATTAAATTGGCAAATGGTTTCGAAAATATCAATCAAAATTAAATGACCCAAGTTGAAAATAATATTGTTAATCCACCATATTCTTGCCAAAGTTCTTGATTTTGATTCTTTGTTTTAATATGAATATTAATTATAATTTTATAGAAAGTGTTTATTAATGGTAGCACAAAAGATTTATTTAGCCTTTTTATGGCATCAACATCAACCTTATTATAAATTGGTCAATGAGAATAAATTTTTAATGCCCTGGGTAAGGCTTCATGGGACGAAAGATTATCTGGATATGCCTCTTCTTCTAAAGGATTATCCGAAAATAAAAGCCAATTTTAATCTTGTTCCATCATTAATTGAGCAGATTAACGAGTATGTTAACAATGGCGCAAAAGATAGGATTTTGGAACTGACTCTGATAAAGGCTCGGGAATTGAAAGAGGAGGAGCGAGTCGAAGTTCTTCAGCTGTTTTTTACGGCAAGTTATGAGAATATGATTCGAAAATTTCCTCAGTATGATTATCTTTATCAAAAGAGAGGATACAAAAAGTCTTATGAGGAACTGATAGAAACACAGAGATTTTTTACAGCTCAGGAGATTCTTGATTTGCAGGTTTTGTTTAATCTTGTCTGGATTGATCCATTGTTGAGAGAAAGAGATGATTTCTTAAAGTCCTTAGTCAAGAAAGGAAAAGGTTATACCGAAGAAGAGAAGATTAAACTTGTTGATAAGCATTTAGAAATTTTGAGAAATATCATCCCCTTGCATAAAGAGATGCAAGAAAGTGGTCAGATTGAGGTGACCACAACTCCTTATTATCATCCGATTTTCCCTCTTTTAATCAATAACTATATTGCAAAGGTATCAAATCCTAAGATCAAGCTTCCAGAGAGTAATTTTAAATTTCCTGAAGATGCTGAGCATCATTTAAAAGAGGCGATAAATATTTATAAGAATATGTTTGGCGTTGAACCCAAAGGAATTTGGCCCGCTGAAGGTTCTGTTTCTGAAGATATTGTTCCGATACTTTCGAAGTATAGCGTAAAATGGATTGCTACAGATGAAGAAATTCTCGCACAATCGCTGGGAATCGGATACTTCCCAAGAGACAGAGATGGAATAACACAGAATATGGAAATGTTGTATCAACCTTATTCTTTTGAGAAAGATGGTCATAAAATAAATTTAATTTTTAGAGACCATTATTTATCCGACTCGTTCGGTTTCAAATATCAAAATATGAGTGAATCTGATGCTGTAAATGATTTTATGAATAGAATCAGGTTTATTCAAAAAAGTCTTAAGCCTTCTGAGAAACCTTATCTTGTGAGCATTATACTTGATGGGGAAAATTGCTGGGAATATTATCAGAATGATGGGATTGATTTTCTGAAAAAGCTTTATGAGGCGCTCTCGAATGATAAATCAATAGAAACTGTTACCATTTCAGATTTTCTCGAGAAATTCCCACCCAGTAAAAAATTACCAAAACTCTTTCCTGGCTCCTGGATTAATCATAACTTTAATATTTGGATTGGACATGAAGAAGACAACAAATCCTGGGATTGTCTTTACAACACTCGAAAAACACTTGTTGATTTTATTAAAAGTCACTTAGAATTAAGTGAAGATGTAAAGGAAAAAGCCTGGAAAGAAATCTATATTGCCGAGGGAAGTGATTGGAATTGGTGGTATGGAGATGACCATTTTTCCGGCTATGATGACGAATTCGATGAGATTTATCGCTCACACCTCATTAATGTTTATAGACTTATTGGGACTGATATTCCTGCCTGTCTAAACTTACCGATTAACAGAAGAGAGGTAAAGATTCAATATACAATGCCTAAGTCGCTTATTTCTCCTGTAATTGATGGAATAGTAACGGATTATTATGAATGGTATGATGCGGGAAGCTTTGACCCATCGAAAGTTGGGGGTGCAATGCATCAAGCATCGGGATTGATAACTCAAATATATTTTGGTTTTTCAATGGAAAAATTCTTTTTCAGGATTGATACAAATCTTAATCTTAAGAAGAATCCTGAGGATATTTCTTTTGCAGTAGATATTGTAAATCCAATTAATCGCCGATTTCTTGTCAAATATAATGTTGAGAAAGGCGATTTTTTTGGTCAAATTTTTTTACGAGATGAATTTTCTAACTGGAAAGAAACCGAGAAAGATTTTAAAGTAGTTGTCAAGAGTTGTGTGGAGGTTGAAATCCCATTCTCTATGTTAGATGTTAAAGAGAACACCGAAGTAGAGTTCCAAATTGCATTGAAGATTAAAGGAAAGACAATCGAGAGATTACCTCATAAAAGCACTATTAAGTTAACTATACCCGATAAGGATTTTGAAGCTAAGCAATGGATAGTGTGATTTATGAAATGTAACACAATATTTAAAGATGTGGATATTAAAAGCAAAGACCTTGATTTAAAACTGATAGAGAAGGCATATAATTTTGCTGAGAAGGCGCATAAAGGTCAGTTCAGGCTTTCCGGGGAACCCTATTTCACACATTGTGTAAGTGTAGCAAGGATATTAGCTCAATATAATTTTCTCGATACTGATTCTATTTGTGCTGGTTTATTACATGATACAATTGAAGATGCGAGTTATACAAAAGAGCAATTAGAGAAGGAATTCAATAAAGAAATCGCAACAATTGTTGATGGTGTTACAAAAATATCTAAATTGCATCAAACCTCAAGCATAACAAGTCCTGAAAAGAAAACTAAGGAACTTCAAATCGAAAACCTCCGTAAAATAATTCTCGCAACAACCAAAGATATTCGCGTCCTCATTGTAAAAATTGCCGATAGATTACATAACCTCCTTACACTTCATTTTTTGCCTTTAGAAAAGCAGATGCTTATCGCTCAGGATACACTGGATATTTACGCTCCACTGACCCATCGCCTTGGAATGGGGAAGATAAAATGGAAATTAGAAGACCTTGCTATGCGGTATCTCATACGTGATGTTTATAATGAACTGAATAAAAAAATCACAAAGAAGAGAGAAGAGAGAGAGGCATATATAAACAACGTTATTAAATTTCTGAAGGAGGAATTAGACAAACTAAATATACCAGCTGAGATTCACGGTCGTCCCAAGCATTTTTATAGTATTTACCAAAAGATGAAAAAGTCTGGTAGGTCATTTGAGGAGCTATATGACTTACTTGCCTTTAGAATTATTACAGATTCTGAGAAACATTGTTATGAGATCCTTGGACTTGTTCATTCCCTCTGGACGCCTATTCCTGAAAGGTTCAAAGATTATATTGCCGTCCCAAAGGCAAATAATTATCAATCCCTTCATACTTCAGTCATCGCTTTTGATGGTGAAATCATCGAATTACAGATTAGAACTGATGGAATGAACAGGATAGCAGAAGAAGGAATTGCGGCACATTGGAGTTATAAAGAAGGGAAAAATTTCCCAAGCGAAGAAGAATTAAAATTAACCTGGTTAAGACAACTGATAGAAAACTTGCAAGACCTTGTTGATTCCAAAACCCTCCTCGAAGATTTCAAGATTGACGTGCATTCCGATAAGGTCTTTTGTTTTACTCCTAATGGGGATATTATTGAATTGCCAAAAGGTTCAACGACTATCGACTTCGCTTATAGCATTCATAGTCAGGTTGGCGACCATTGTGTTGAGGCAAAGGTTAATAAACGCATTGTTCCTTTGAAACACGTTCTGGAAAATGGAGATGTAGTGGAAATAGTGACATCAAAGAGCGCCCATCCTTCAACAGATTGGTTGGAGTTTGTAAAAACCAGTAAGGCAAAAAATAAGATTCATCGATATTTAAAGGAATCAGGTTTTGAAAAAAATCTTACTATGGGACAAGCATTTCTCGCAGAAGCCTTGAAAAGCAAAAATATCAAACCGAATATTCTTCACAATACTGATATTATAAAGGAACTTCTTACTACATTTAATTTTGGCACCCTTGATAATTTAGTTGCAACGGTAGGGTACGGCTCTCTTTCTGCCGAAAAAGTTGCCTTTAAGATTCAGAGTCTCGTTCAAACTCCGGAATCGGTTTCCAAGCCTATTCCTATGCCTAAGAAGTCAGGGAAAGGAATGTCAGGCATCATTATTGAAGGAATTGGAAATGTAGAAATGCGGTTCGCAAAGTGCTGTAATCCATTACCAGGTGACGATATTACAGGATTTATTACCAGGGGTAGAGGAGTCACTATTCATAAGAGAAATTGCAGGAACCTTAAAACATATCTTGAGTCTTTTCAAGATGAATCGGATAGATTTATTAAGGCAGAATGGGATAGTAGTAATTTTCCCCAAAGACTTGTTGAAATTAGTGTTGTTGCAAACGATAGAGTGGGATTACTCGCAGATATTTCGAAAACGATTACATCGACAAGAACATCTATTCAGAGTTCATCTTCTATAACAAAATCGAATAAGAAGGCATACCTTACGTTTACTTTGCAGATAAATGATGCATTTAAATTAAAAGATATAATTGAGAAATTACACGATATTCGCGGAGTCATCGAAGTAAGAAAAAAGACAAGAGTTAGTAACGAATAAATTTATTGTAGCGGTTTGATTTATCAAATAATTATTGTCGCATACACACAGGCACATGCAACGTGCCCCCTACAAAAAAATTGTAGAGACGTGATATATCACGTCTCTACATTAAATCATTTACGGATCGGACAGAACATTGTTCTGTCCCTACAACAAATCATTTACGGATTCTCAATATCTGTTCTTTCCAATTGGGCTGAATTCAAGAATAGACCACCATAGGGATCATTGCCCCAAAAGTTAAGCAAATCAAATTCACAATAAACATATCTTTCTGAAGCTGGGGCAGTCGTGATTTCTACAAGTGGTGGTCTGAAATAGACAAAATAATCTCTTCCAATATCATCAGGGGATGAATCTGGACCGAGACTGGAAGAAATCCCCACAGCACTGCTTTCTCTCAGTTGGTCTTGATGCAAAGCTAATAATGCCACAGGGACATTTGATAAGTATAAGCTGTCAGCAGATACATTAAACACTCCTCTATATAGATAAGATCTACTGCTTGGTGTTAGTCCATCAATGGATAATTTATTTGTATTGCCTACATACATCCCATACGTATTAGTATTATTTCCTACCGATTTAATGCCGAGTTTTGCATCTGACCCGAAAGGTATCTTATAAAAATCAGGTGTGTAAAATAATCCGGAAGAGTTTGGTGAAGTATCTGCTCTCCATAAAGAAAGAGTAAAGTCCTGAGTTTGACTCCAGCTAATTGAACTTAAGTCAAATCTGTCAATAACGACCCTGTCAAGGAAAAGAGTTCCTTCATCAGGACCCGCGATACTAAAGTAATTCATCAATTCGAAGGAAACTGTTAAACCATCATAGGCGGGATAAAGGCTCCCATCATGAGGCTGGAAATAATGCTCGAATGCCTTGATTGTCGTTGTGGGAGTGTTTTGAACAGTAAAATTATTTACACTGTTTATCTGAAGCAACGAATTTAATTGAGCAGTTTCATTTCTTAAAGCAAGTCGAGTTTGTGGAACAAGTGTCCAGTTAGCCTGGTCAGTGCTAATATAAAAAGTTCCTCTAAATAATGAATTGGGTGGAATATCACCAGCGGAAAAATCCGATGATGTATTAATCCAATAACCATAATTTGTATTTGCTGGATTTAATTGCAGTGGCGATGTTATGCTTAATTTACCCCCTCCATACCCAAATGTGGGTGCTGTGAGATGAGGATTAAGTGAAGACACGTTTCTGGATACCCAACCCTCAGTATCTGTGTTGAAGGTATAGGTTCTTACGTTTGTTTGAGAAAAAGCAATAAGACTGAATAATATAAATAGAGAACTAAACACTAAGATTACTTTATGATTCATCAAAAACCTCCAAAAAAAAATTTACTGTTTAAAGAATCTCACTAATTTGTTTGAGTGTCAAATAAAAATCAAGGATAAAGTACAAAGATTCATATAATTCTGGATTTTAGATATTGTTTTGTATTAATTTATGGGATTGATAGTTAAGTGGTTTCTAATGGGCAATAAAAAAACCCCGCTGGGCGCCCGACTCTTCTCTAAACTATCGAGGTGATATATCTCAACCACCCCTTTTATTCTATCTTACTTGCTTCGGGGCTTTGGGGTTTTTATCTGATAATATTATCGTCAATTTTTACATAAAACTTTAGCTAAAAAATACTCTTTGAAATAATATTTCCTGATTGAGGTAGATACGCAATGCATTGCGTCTCTACTTTCATCATTTTAGCCAAAACAGCAAAATATGTTTCTATCAATTATTATTTTTTCGAATCAACGAAAAAAGCGGTTCCAAAGGCTTGAGGATTTTGATACGCATTTTTTAATCCTGTCCAGCTCAACTGCAATTCTTGAAAGAAGGGGTGTATGTACGAAGGGTCATCATCATCTGTTATGGCAACATTAAATCCAATCAGTTTACCATCAGATGGTTGTAATTTTAATTCATTTAGTGGAATAGCCCCTTCGATAATATACTTGAATTGTTTATCACCATCCTTCGAGTCTAACGGATTAGGATTTTTATTTATAAATATCTTTGAATTTATTGATTCTTTTCCTAATTGTGACCAGCTATAGACAATTGCTTTTCCTTTTGAAGGAAACATTCCGTATTGAAAATCATCGTCATTGTATTTCGTATCGTCTCTGTCATTTTCGTAATTCGTATCGAAATATATTTCCATCCCGTCATTATTATAAACACCAAATCCTTCAACAGGGTCAGAGAAGACATCATCTAAAAATTCTCCAGCAATATAAATCCATTTCTCATCCCACATCGCATAAATATTGGCACTACTATCCTGTGGCCCATCCCATTTACCATATCCAGCAACCTTTTGAGTCTTGGCATCATTCAATCGAATGGGATGAGCATTTTTCCATTCATCAAGTTTGCCATCTATTTTTATCTCATTTTGTGCTTTTACGATTGGGTAAAAAGAAATTAGTCTTTTTTTATCAACGGTTGCATTCTGCTTGAATTTTTTACCCCCTTGTTCATAAACTAATTTTACATCTGCTCTCGCACTAATCCAGAAGTTCTCATCGGGAATATATGGAGATAAAATTTTGATTATCACAGAACAAGATTCTACTGGTTTAAGGTCCGCAAAAGTTACTTCTGAGAAACTCAATTTTGCCTTATTAGTTGCAGAGAAAATAATTTTGCCAGAAGCAATACTATCTGTATTGTTTTTTATGGAGGCTATAAATCTTTTTTCACCATTGTAAGGTGGTAAAGGAGTTACATTGACGATTATAGGTTCTGTGACTTCCAATTCTGTTATGTGATAGGCAAATGGTTGACCTTTATAATAATAATTGGAAGATACTTCTTTTTTCTCAACTTTTATCTCAGAATCTAATTGTAGAAAAAGAGTAATGATGTCATTTTCTTTAATGATGTCCTCGCGTTTAGATATTTGCTCAATATTTTTATTAAGACGAAGTTTAAAGTTAAAGTCATCCCTGGGTAATCGTCCAATAAAATTCCCAAACGACGTATTGAAATCGACTTTATAGACAACTTCTCCGATACCAGCCCTTGAGATACTGTAGTAATCTTTCTCAAAACCCAAACTTTTCTGTTCATCTATGCTGAACTTACATTGATGAGTAGAACAGATATAGATAGGTGATGGGCAAAGGGTAATAAAAATCGAATTATTAAGAGGAGAAAGCTTCTGCTCTGTCCCATATATATCGATTAGTTCAATTTCTTTATCTGTTTCTATAATTATATTTTGTAGGGAACGGTCGCGACCGTTCCCTACATTTATATTCCATAGTGCATAAATAAACTCGTTTCCCTTTTTGAATTCGTGAATGTAAATGTCTCTGTTCAAATCTACCTTCTTGCTATAAACTGAATCCCGAAAAATATCTGTCAGATTTTTTAAAGCAAGATAGGCTGGTTTAGAGGAATAATCAGGATTGAGAATACCAAAATTATCCTCACTATATTCTCTATCGGGACCGTCAGGACCGAACCAGTACCAGAAAGTTGTTTTCAAGAATGCCAGAGATTGGCTGGAAATATAAATTCTCGCAAGCAGATCAGCCTGCTCTTGTTGAGTAATTCCCCCAGGATGATGCGTGGGCCAACCGACTTCAGTTATCCAGATATTTTTGGGTTCACCATATTGGGACATTAATTTATGAATCTTTTCGATTTTCTCATATCTTTGAACCTCCTCAGGACTTCTGGGAGCGTAGTAAGGATGCAGAGATAGACCGTCCATATAATCATATCCACCTTCGTCAAAAACTTCTTTTATGAAATTCTCATCAATACTTGCTGAACATATTCCTAATACATAAGTATCCGGGTTTGCTTCTTTTATCGCTATGTAAGAGGCTTTTAGTAATTTTGTGTAAGCCTTCGGGTCTTTTTGTGGTCTCCAGAAACCGTCTGTGTTTGGCTCATTCCATATTTCATAATACTTAATTTTACCTTTAAATTCATTCACCATTACTTTACAATATCTTGCGAACGCCTCGATTGCCTCATCTGATGCGGGTGCGAATCCCTTATCATAAAAGTCATTTCCATAATCCAAAATGAGAAGTGTCTCGATCCCTTTTGATAAAGAATAATCTATATTTTTCTTATAGTTCTCAGGAATAACTATTTTCCCTTTTTCTCTTTCAACATTACTCCAGTACATTTCATCTCTAACCTGGCTGATACCTGCTTCCTTCACTAAATCAATGACCTTTTTGTAATTTTTAGTGTCTCCTTGTGTTTGATGAATTTGCATAGAAAAAGGCGTTGGCTCAAAATCATTTGGATACATATTTACAGGGGAAAATAATAATATAATAATTCCGCCCAATACCAATCTCCAATTACACATAAGCAATCTCCTCGTTGTAATAATAAAGAAGTTGTGATTATTTAAAAAGTCCTAAAAATAAGATTGCTTTGTCACTGCCCTGTCTCGCAATGACACTTCGGGAGCGTCATTGCGAATAGTCTTATCCTGAAGCAATCTCGTGGATAAGTTAAAAATTCAAATCATTAAACAATCATTTAATAACTGAAGTCTTACAATTTCGGTTGATTATTTTGCAATATAAACTTCAAAAATTCCCCTATCGCATACAAATGAGCCATATGCATCTGAGCCGTATCTCCCTCATAACCTCTTACAAAGAAATTCCCTTTATCACATCTTGAAATGAGTTTCATTCCTCTCGAATTATATTCTCTTACCTTTTTCCTCTTCTCACCAATCCCGGCAATCAGAAAATTTGCCGTATCAACTGTGCTGGCATAAGTCTTTGTGTCTATATAAGAATGTGAAACAAACATTGTTTTTTTGCCAATCGCTGATTCCTGAGCAAATCTTAAAAAATCTTTCATATCAACCGCATCAGCAACACGCAATTTTTCTTCATCAACATATCCCGCATATATCGAATCAGCCATAATAAGCGCTTCAATTTTATCATAATATTCCTCCTTCTTCAAAATCTCCTTGACAGCTCCAAATCCTGCACTAAACGATGTTAAAAATATTTTATCTATTGTCAATTCTTTAAGTCCGACTTTCTCCTTCGTCTTCTCGATAGCTTCATCTAATATCTTCTGGAATAACGTCTCATCAGAAAAAGGCTTGCTATAAACACTCGACAATCCTTGAAAGGAAATATTAATATGGATAGAATTCTCCGGATGCGCATAATAAAAATGTTCTTTCGATAACCACATTGGACCATGAAAATGGATAAAAACATTCACCTTGTTTATTTCCGGACTCGATTTAAAATAATCAGGGATAAATAATTCTCCTGTAGATAATGGGAAAGTCTCACCTTGTGCAACTTTTTCAACATACTTAGTATCTGGTGGAATAAATTGGGGGGCTCTTAGGATAGGCATTCGAAATTGAGCACAAGAGAATGAGAAAAATAATAACGTTAAAAAAACAAAAAATTTGATAAACTGACTTGGTAATACTAATTTCTTTCTCATATATTCCTCCGTATAGATTTATTGAAGACCTAAAATATACACAATTTGAGATCTCTAAAATATTAATATCTGTAGGGGACGCATATATGCGTCCCTACGATATGGCACAAATATAGTAAAATTGATGTTGTAGCGCGAGATTTACCTGAATCAAGTTCAGAATTACTCGCACAATCCTGCGACATAAATGTCGCACTACAATTCTTCATAAGATATTGAATTATTCGACGGCTTTTTCATCCTATTTTCTAAAACCAAAAGAATAAAGACAATGAACAATGTTATTATTCCTATTATGATTCCCAACACAAATATTTTAGGTTTATAATATATTAAAACATTATGTTTTCCCTTAGATAGATAAACACCTCTCAAAATATAATTCACTTGTAATAACCTGTCATACTCTCCATCAACCTTTACTTTCCACCCCGGATAATATGTATCTGACAAAACAAGCAAAGCATCGGAATTACTTTCTGTCTCAATTTGAATTCTATTTGGTGTGTAGGAAATAATTTTGACTGAGTCGTTGAAACCGGGGATAGATGACTCACGTCTGTCCCCCAGTTTTCTAATATCCTCCATAACAAATGCGACTTGAGAAAAATCGACATTTTCTCCTGTCATACGTTTCAGAACAGCTTCTCTATCCTCACATTTCTCAACATTATGAATTAAAAATGCCCTTGTCATACATTTTAAATTTTCGTATATCTCGTATTCTCCATCATCAAAAACTTTCCTGAAGCGACTCTCATCGTTTACTTTGCAGATTGTAACATTCAAAGTGACCCAGATGATTCCTGGATTTTTCTGAACAAATTCTATTCTTGTTGGGATAAAAGACTCTTCAAATTTTATCTTTGAGATATAATTATAGACTTCTTTGTCACGATTATCAAAATTCATAATCCAACGATTAGCTACCGCAATCGCTTTGTGTTTTGCTTTGAAAAAATTATCATCAATTCTCCAATCAGCGGTTTCAATCCCTGCCCGAACAGGATATTTATGGCATTGATCTTTATCATCATAGACATTAATAAAACCCACAACATCTCCCTGCAACACATCCAGAGCGTTGTCGAGGATTGATACAATTCCAATCGCTTCACATTTTTCTTGGATTGAAAGATCAATCACTTTATCCTTTTCATTCGGAGATAGTGGACTTATAGGAGGAGCACGTCTAATACTAAATTCGTTCGGATTACCGATAATATACTTTACATTCATTAAATTTATCACACTGGAATATGGATTTTTAATTGTAAGAGTCCGCCAGGGATCTTCCACTTCAGACCTGCCTGCCAATGTTGAAATAAACTTCACATAATCCTTTAACATAAGTGGGTCATAACCCTGCACTTCCTGAATCCTGAACAAATCAGGAAGTTTCGGCATAATGAATCCCACAGCCCTTGCATCGTTTATATCCGAGGCGTGTAATCGTGCCGACTCATAACCAAGGACACGAAAAACTCCTTCGCTTTTCTCCCTATCCTTTATAAATCTTATAGTAGAAGGTGGATTGAAATAATCTGGAGTACTGTAATATGTAAACACTCTCATATTAAAATGATATAAATCAGTCACCAATAATAAAATTAATAATATCTTTATGGCATTGTGTGATATAAGTTTTGACGAAAATAAAAGGAAGACAAGAGAAACAAGAAATATAAATAATGCTATATTTAAAGGAAGAAATTCCGGAGGTAAAATATATTTCGGATAAGAGATAAAATCAAGCGTTGTCTTGAGCCCAAAGTTCTTCGAGAAGATTAAAAACAAAACTCCAGTAATAACAGATAACATAGCAAAGAAAAAAGTGATTCGACTGTTTTTTATTTTTTCAAAATTCGATATCAAATTTTCAAATGCAATTGAAGAAATCAACGAGAAGGCAACCACAAATAAAATTAAACTTCTCGCTGGACCAATCAGGAAGCGAATCTGTGGAATAGCATAAATTAAATGATAAAAACCTCCATATTTACCCAATGCAAATAGAATACCTGAAATCATCAAAACAAATGGGAAAACATATCGCTTATCCCGCTTCAAAATTAATGATAAAATAATAATAAATGTCGCCACCATTCCACCATAAGTTGTCTTATCCGTATACTCAGGAACTTGCGTCCCACCAAGAAAGAGATTATCAATCCATTTGAATTCGAGAGGGTCTTTGACCACATCATCAAAAGTGGCTTCAGACCTTACAGCTTGCGGAGTCAATTCTATAGTGCTTGTGAGGGATATTGAATAGAATCCTAAAAAAATGATTGTGATTAGAATTAGGATAAATAGATTTCGTTTTAGTCTTTTAAGAATCAGGGACATACGATTTTCATCAGTCATTAATTCTTCTGATTTATTAAAAAATAAATTCCCCATAAATGGATGGTATATAAAAAACAGGCATACCATAAAATAGGAGTAAAAAACATTATGAGGACTTCCTGCAAAGGCAAGTAAGGCTAATGATATCCCTGAGAGAATAGCAAATTTTACACTCTTTTTCTCAAATGCCAAAATTGTAAACAGTAAGGGCAGGGGAAACCATACTGCTGAGAAAAACAGACTCGGATTTGAAATTCTTCCTTGAATAAAACTTCCAAAGGCAAAAATTAAACTTCCAAACAGACTCGAAACGTATGAAAGCCTTAGCCCTTTTAGCAACACATACATAAATACTGCCGCTAAAAAATAATGAATAAAGCAGTAAGGTCCATAAATATATTTCACATCAAAAAGATAAAATAAAAAACGTAGGGGATAAAACATCGCATACTGAGGATTACCGATTAACGGCATCCCAGCAAACTGATAAGGATTCCACAAAGGAAAGGGTCTAATCTTAAATAATGAGAAGAAAGGATAATAAAAGATAGAATTATCCGCACCATAAACAACATAACCAGCAATAAGTTTCCCATTAAAAAGTAATGTTGCAAAAAAAAGAACAGCAATACATAGAATATGATAAGTATATCTATTCTTCTTTTTCACTATATTAGTCCATAATCTACAATCAGTAATGTGTATAGATATTAATAATAAGATGTGCCTGATAGTAAAGTAAAAACTTATCAAAAAAAATGAATGAAAATTATAACATAATAAAAATTCCTTTTGACACTACATAACAAAATATCAAATAATAAAGTTTTAATTTTTCTAATGAGAAAATTTATTATGCTAAAGAAAATTGATATTCGAACGAAAAAAAGAATAGAGCTCGTTGATATTACAGACGACATTCAAAGAGTAATTCTGGAAAGTGGTATCAAATCAGGAATCTGTACAGTATTCGTAACTCATACCACCGCTGGAATTACGATTAACGAAAATGCAGACCCAAGCGTGGTGACTGATTTGATAGATGGGCTCACAAGATTAGCACCTGAAAACGCTGCCTATCGGCATAGAGAAGGGAACTCTGATGCCCATATTAAATCAAGTCTTATTGGTTGTTCAATAACAGTCATTGTTGAAAACGGTTCGCTTGCGTTAGGAACGTGGCAAGGCATATACTTTTGTGAATTTGATGGTCCTCGAAATCGAAATGCCTTAATACAAATAATCGGTTCTTAATTTTTATCGAGTTTTTTAAGTTATGGAAAAAGAAGAATCAATCCTGGTGGGCAAATGCGATAATATTGTTATATTACGCATTTATGGCAAAGGAGATTTCATCAATAGCCAATATGTCAAAGACTATGTTTATAATCTCCTTGAGAACGAAAATCCTGAAATAATAATTGACTTGAGTGAATGTTCAACAATGGATAGCACCTTTATGGGAACTCTTGCTGGGATCAGTTCAAAATTGATGCAGAAGAAGTTACACAAATTAATTCTTTTAAATATGAACAGTCATATAGAAGCACTGCTGAGGAATTTGGGATTATTATATATCCTCGATTCACGCAATAAAATCGAGCCTCCTATATCCTCCGAACTGAAACCAATTGATATGCAGGAACTTTCAAAGACTGATTGTATTATTCATATGATTGAAGCTCACGAAAAGCTAATCGAAGCCGATAGTAAAAATGAGGTAAAATTCGAGAGTGTTCTGAACCTTCTTAAAAAAAAACTCGATAGCTATATGAGCAATAGATAAAAATCATTTTTATTTTTCTTCATCAGGAATTTCTGACTTTGGTTTTTCAGTAGAAATAATCGGCACCAATTTAATAGAATTATCTTTTATATCACGAACAAATTTTGCACAGGATAGTTCTTTGTCTATCTTATAAATAATGGGATGTATTTTCAAAATAACATCAGGAAAAGCCATTTTATTCGCCTGAACAAATGCATGTGTCTTAAGATACTCAAGCCGGTCACTTAACTTTTTCACCACGTCTGCATCCTTAGCAAGTTGCTCTTTCAATTCCTGAATCCTTTTAAGATTCATACTATACTTCTTCTTGAAATATTCTGGTGTCTTTTTTATTTTATTTTCTTCTTGTTTGTAATTCTTAACATCTCTTTCAAGCCATTCTAACTCGGTTTCTGCATCCGAAATCATTCTTTTAAGTCCCAAATAACTATTAAATAATTCTTTATTACTCCCAACTAAAATCTTTGTATTAATCCCCATATGAGAACCAAGAAACTCAGCAATAACATATTCACCAGCAGTTATTTTACCACCAGAGATAATTCCTTCATCTCCTTCGGCTACGACCCCAATCCCAGCTTCTACTTCTGCAGCAATAATAGACCCAACTGCTCTAACAACTCCTTCAACCTTTATGTTAGCCCCATTAATAAATTTCGTGCTCAAATCACTTTTCGCTTCTATTCTTGAATGTTCACCACCAACAATACCATTCTGTATCACAATATTATGTCCTGAAATTACTTCAGCACCTTCTACAATACCATCAATAATAATATCATCTGTTGCCCTAACTCTAAATCCTTGTATCACATTACCACTTATCCTCACAGAGCCTAAAAAGTCAATGTTCCCAACAGAATAGTCCACATCTCCTTTTACAACATAAATAGGAGAAATCTTTACCGAATGATCTATTCTTATAGGAATCCCCGATGCGGTGGCATACAATTCCAGACCATTTTCAGAGACTTCGGTATTCTCACCCGGTTTAAAATTCACATCTTTAACTAAAGGAGGTAAAATCGGTTCTCCTCTTACATCGACTCCGGGGTTTCCTTCAATTAATGGGGTCTTCTTAGCTAATAAATCACCTGTATTAACACATTTTATTGGGAAAAACTCTCGATAGTCTACTCTTTCTTTGTTATGCTCCTCGCTTGTATAATCAATTCTTGGTGGGTCAGTATAAAACTCTATTGATGCATCTCTCCCCTTCTTGTATGGTCTACCGCTTGCTATTAATATTGGTTCACTAAAGCGTTTGTTTCTAAGGGCATCCTCAATACCTTCTGGAATTAAACCATAGACAATACCCTTATTTCTCGCTTCCTCAATTATAAAGTTTACAGTTATAGAATCACTGATACTTTCTGAAAACTCAGCATAGGCACTCAACCGATCCTTTGAAAGCGAAATTTTAATCCCTTCTTTACTTGATATGACCCAAGTTTCAGCCATCTCCCACCCCAAAAGTTTAATACTTTTTTTGCCTTGTGATTTTTGTTATCATAGAAATTTGTTCTTATTATTCTTATCGGAAAAAAACATTTTTTAATAATATGACTACTATAATAGAATAAATGTGTAATATTTATACAAGATTTGCATAAATTTTACATATCAACATTTATCTTGACACAATTTCTCATAATTTGAAAAATTATTATAATAAATCATATTACAGGGGGTATATTTTATGGTTAAAAAGCATCTTTTTATTTTGATCGTCTCATCAATTTTACTTAATCTGAGTATTTTCTCTTCAACTTTTGTCCCACCTGAAATCGTTCATCCTGCTCAAGAAGACCAGAATTTTAATCTAATTGTCGACAGACTTGAAAAAGAAATGGCTAAAGCGAAAACTGAAGGAAAGGAAGCTGAACCAGTGAGAATTGAAGTTGTTTTATATGAACCTTATACTCAAGAAGCTACAATGCAAGCGTAACAGGTGTTTTTAAACCATACATTGGAAATAGTAGCGGTGCGGGGAACGCCCCTTGTTCTTGCCTTATTACTCACAATTATTCAGATGTTGGCGATAGCTATAATTTATTTAGAGGAATAGCCCCGGGATGTAAATTACTTGGTGTTAAAGTATTGCTTGATAGTGGTTCAGGTAACTCAACTGACTGGGGAGAAGGACTCGATTGGTGTGTTACTTACCGCGATACATATAACATCCGCGTCATTAATATGAGTCTTGGTCTCTTTAACGGGGCAACAGATTCCACTCTTGACACTAAAGTCAATACCGGCTGTGGCAAATGGAATTGTCGTCTGTTGCGCAGCTGGCAATGATTACCCGACATACCCTGTACCAAGTCCGGGAAATGCAGCCAATGCTATTACAGTAGGTGCAATCAACGATGAAGGAGCAATGACAAATTATAGCAGCAATGGCTCTCCTGATCCGCTCCCAACAGACAGAAACCATAAACCTGATGTTGTTGCACCAGGTGGCTCAAATGTTGCAGGAACACTTATTATGTCTGTCGAAACAAATGATGGTGATGCGGAAAATAGTTTATCAGATAGAAACAGCAATGATTATAGAAATATGAAAGGAACATCAATGGCAACTCCAATGGTTGCTGGTCTTGCAGGACTTATCATCGATGCCAAGGGTAGCTGGGGATATACTGAAGCCGAAGTGTTAAGTGTAAAAAATGTTATCCTTATGACTGCCACAGAAACAAATATAATCGGTGAATACAACTGGAATGGTGGCTCAACTCCGACAGTCCTTTCAGGAAACGACCCAACATTAGATAGAGGAGCACGAGATTTAAGAGAAGGCTTTGGCAAAGTCAATGCCGATGCCGCAATCGAGGCAGTTACAATTACTCAGCCTCCTAATTCTGGATCCTTACCCAGTACTCTTGGAAGCGGTGCTACGGATAGAAAAGCTATGGCTCGCAAAATTACAATGACAATTGGATTTAAATATGATATCACTTTTCAATATCTTTCAAGAACCGCTTTAGATTGCGACCTTTATCTATATAGTGCAACACCTGATGGTAATGGTAATCCTGTAATATTGGCAAGTGCCACAAATACAGGAACAAGTGATGAAACAATTAGCAATTATGCACCCTCAAGTACAGGAACCTATTATATTGTTGGCAAATATGTCTCAGGATCTGGCACAGGTGATTATTCTATCGATTTTGGTCAGACATCTGTCTCAGACTGGGCATTATATTAATGTAAAATTTAAAACGGACAACTGATAATTTGAATCTGTCATTCTGAGCGAAGCGAAGAATCTCGTATTTTACTTTTTGTCAGTTGTCAGTTTCTAATTGTTAATTTTCTTTAAATATCCTGTCCACATTGGTTATAATCCCTGACAAAACAGTTAAGTGTACAAGTAAACTTAACACACCCCTTACCCCTCTCAAGAGGGGAATTATTGTAGGGACAGAACAATGTTCTGTCCCTACTTGCTTCCCTTGAGCATTCTGATTAAACTACTATACAACTTATAACTTCTCTTTCCCTTAATTGTGTTTAGCTCTTTTTCCGTTTCCTCAAGTTTCTTTTTCAAATCATTTATTATCGCAACATATTGGGCTTGGTTTTTATGAAGTTCCTCAAGTGAATTGAAGAATTTTGAGTCATCAAATAAAATTTTCTCCTTTAACTTCTGTGAATTATCCGGTGCTAATGATGGCTCCTGTAACCATTCGATTAAAGGCTCAGTCGTTGTCTTAACATTATAAGCTCTTTTTGTATATTTATACGCCTTATCTGCCATAGCTTTTGCTTCAGACTTGTTTCCGGCAAGCTTAAGGATTTTTTCAGCAAGAACTTTATAGTCACCAATAGGAAATGTTTCAACAAGTCCCTTATCACCAAGGTCAAAAGCCAATTCGCATAGCGTCGTCGTTATCACAGGTAACTTGGCATTTATCCAATCCATTATCCTTGTTCTCGTCCCGAAAATACCTTCATAAGAATACGCATCAATATTAATCCCCGCATCACATTCAAGACAATAATTAGCAACTTCACCCGTTGGCAACCATCCTAAAAGTATAAATCTATCCTTAAATTTACTTCTTTCAACCAATTGTTCAAATCGCGGATAAGTCACCTCATCGTGACCATCAATTTTACCACCAACTGAAACATACTTTATCCTCTCATCCTTTTCCATTGCGAGTTCCAGACCCTTGAAAAGCGTCTCAATATCCGTCCAGGTATTATATCCGCCCTGCCAGAGAACAAGAAAATCTTCTTCTTTCGCACAAACACCTCTTAGAACATTTTTTGTATGGTGATATCCCTTCTCAGGCATATATGGTGGGATAGTATGAGTAAATTGATAACCTGTTGAATATTTATTTAGTCTTCCAACGGAGCTCAAGATACCGACCATCGCATTCTCCTGAGCCATAGAGGCGCCTGAAAACTTATCACCTCTTCGCCATACACTCAATAATCTTTGCCAGGCACTTAACAAGCCATCATCACTATCATATCGGAATGCGAGCATTTGAGCTTCTGCCATCGGTAATCCATAAAAATCATTCCAGATAGGTAGCTCCAACTTTATTTGAGAACTTATATTCGCCATTACATCAGTTGTTGTAACTATGCAAATAGGTTTAAATTGAATACAAAAATCCGTAATGATATTTACAATCTCATATTTAGAAGAATAAACTGAATGGTGGGATAAATTAGAATCCTCATAGACCTTCTCAACTTTTCTCTCTTGTTTCCCCTTACCAAAAGGAATCGTAAAAAGGTCGATCTTGAATCCAGCAGAGATAACTGCCTGGACGAACTGGTTAGTCCTGACTCCTGGACCAAAGATGGTCTTGTCTGTCTGGTAAGGTAGTGGACCCACTCCTAAAAAAACAATGGATTTCATAATTAATCTCGAATCAAATTAACCACGAATCTCACGAATTAACGCGAATAATTATAAATCCAATTTCTCTGAATTAGAGAAATCTGAAATACTAATAACTTTGATTGTGTCATTCCCACAAAAGTGGGAATCCAGAGATTATTTAACTAAATTTGATAGGATTCTGGATTCCCGTTTACACGGGAATGACACTTAGCCAGTTTATCAGAGATCTCAATTAGCAAAGATTCGCGAAATTCACGATTTCAAAATAGGATTAGTTTTTATTTTTTAACTATCATTTTCAACCACTTTAATGGATTCTCCAAATCCGCTTCCACCTTGGATTTTAACGCCATTACTTTATAAGTTGCTTCATCTCCATCCATATCATAAAGTAATATCTCGAGATAAGAAAAGGCTTGTAGGGAACGGTCGCGACCGTTCCCTACTAATGCTCCATCAGACAGTTCTTGAATTGGTATCCGAGCTTCAAATGTATAACCATCCTGTGTCTTTTTTACAACCAATTTCCCTGATGATGTCTCACTTTTCTCATCAGGAAATTTATCAAGAACAATCACGGGATTGAGACCCTGAGACCCAAAATTCAAAATTATCTTATTTATATCTTCTTTTTTTTCTGACTTAGATAAAAGAAAACATACACCATCTGCGCCATAAGTTATCTTCCACCATTTCGGATTAATGGGCTTCTCTCTTGTCTGATAAAGTGGAATATTATCCCGAACTTTTCCAAAAACAATCAAATCATTCTTGTATAAAACGAGACCGAACTCACCCGACAAATCACCTTCCCCTCTATAGTTGAAGGAATTTTGAACCACCTGTGAATAAGTATTAATTTTAACGGTCTTGATATTACTATATTCATCAATCAAACCATCAATATTTGAAACTAAATCATCCCTTTTATAAACTTCTAAATTGTCTTCAGCAAAAGATTTAAGACACAAGAAAATCAAAATTATCATTATAACAATTATGTTCCTGCTCAAACCACTTTCTCCTCTTTAAATCGTTTACGGTGTAGGGAACGATTTCAAACCGTTCCCTACAAAGAAATAATTAATTTAATAAATAATATTTACACCTACTAAAGTGGGAACTACAAACAGGATAAAAAATTAAATATTCCATCCACCAGAGACTCCGATATTCGTCCCTGTGATATAATCCGATTTATCAGAGATGAGAAATTTTACAGCATTCACAATATCCTCAAATTTAGCAAATCTCCCTGATGGCATATGTTTGACATCATCTTCATTGGTCACTTCATTGTCTTTCACTATACCAGGACTAATCATATTTACCGTTATATTATATTTCGCTAAAGGAACCGCTAAGGATTGTGTCAATATAAGAATCCCTGTTTTTGCAACATAATAAGGAACAACATATTGATAGGCTTTTACCTTATCACAGGATGACGCACCAATATTTATAATCCGTCCATACTTATTCTTTATCATTGATTCTACTGCAAGTTTACAACAGTAAAATGTGGAATTCAAATTTGAATTTATTATCTCATTCCATTCATTAACTGAAATATTGAGAGTATCTTTATATAAAAAATTCCCCACATTATTTACTAATATATCCAACCTTCCAAAGTAAGAATAAATTTCCTTAAACATTCGTTCAACATCTTCATATTTTGTCACGTCTGCCTGAACAACTAATCCATCAACATCATTTCTTTTGACCTCACTCAAAACCTCTTCTGCTGATTCTCTACTTCTATTATAATGCACCACGACATTAATTTGCTCCTGCGATAAAGAAAGAGCAATAGCTCTGCCAATGTTTTTTGCACTGCCCGTAATTAATGCGACTTTTCTCTCATCAGATTTCTGACTCGAATTCCCCATAATATTGATTTCCTTAAAAACTACATATTTTTTAAACCACGAATCACACAAATCTTCACAAATCTTTATGACTAAAAAAACAATAGAACGCTGATTTACACGGATTAGAACAGACCAACACTGATAATTAGCTATCATTTTGGTTATTGAGATCAGCATAGATCCGTTCAAATCTGCGTTTATCAGCGTTCCATTAATTATCAATTTCAGATCATCGAAGATTCATACAATTCGTGGTTAAATAAAAAAATCCCCCCTATTTCTTCGAGGTTAAGATTTCTTCTCAACCAACCTGACTGTATCTCTTGCAATCTTCAGCTCTTCATTTGTTGGAATAACCCACACACTCACTTTACTATTCTTTTTCGAAATTGTTCCTTCTTTTCCATTAAGCTCAACATTCTTCTCTTTATCAAATTCTACACCCATAAACTCAAGTCCCTCACAAGACTTTTCCCTTACTATAATAGCATTCTCCCCTATTCCACCTGTGAAGACTATATCATCAACCCCACCCATTGCCGCTGCATAAGAACCAATATATTTCTTCACCCGATAACAAAAAATATCCAGGGCAAGCTTCGCCTTCTCATTTCCCTTTTCCATTTCATCTATAATCTCTCTCATATCATTTGAAACCCCAGAAATACCAATTAATCCACTATGTTTATTCATCAACGTATTCGCCTCGTGCAAACTTAACTCTTCTTTTGCCATAATTGTTAATATAATGGCAGGGTCTATATCACCACATCGTGTCCCCATAATTAAACCCTCAAGAGGTGTAAAGCCCATAGATGTATCAACTGATTCACCATATTTTACTGCTGCCATACTACAACCATTGCCTAAGTGGATGGTTATAATTTTTCTATCCTCTTGCCCGACTCCCAGTAACTTTGGAACCCTCCAGGAGACATATCTATGTGAAGTCCCGTGAAAACCATATCGTCGAATCCCATATTTTTTATACAATGTATAAGGCAAACCATAAATATACGCATACGGTGGAATTGTTTGATGAAAAGCGGTATCAAAGACTGCGACGTGCGGAATATCAGGCAAAAGTTGTTTGGAAACTTTATATCCCCTAATATTGTGTGGATTATGCAAAGGTGCATAATCGATGCAATCATCAATACCCTTAAGCACTTCAGAAGTAATAATAGCGGATTCCGAAAATTTTTCTCCACCGTGAACAATCCTATGACCTACAGCATCTATCTCTTTCTTATCCTCAATAACTCCAACCTCACGATCCGTCAAAAGTGCTAACACTTGTTCAATGGCAACCTTATGTTCAAGAATAGTAGCGGTTTTTTTTATAGAATCCTGCCCTTGTGCATCATATTTAATAACCGATGATGTCATCCCTATTTTATCAACGATTCCTGAGGCAAGTTTAATATCCTTATCCTCTTCAATCATCTTCAAACTCGTCTCAATCAATTGAAATTTAACTGACGAACTCCCACAATTTAATACTAAAACTCGCATTTTTCCCTCCTGAATAATCAATAATATTCTTAAGACATTCTAATTAACTGGGAATTAATACAGTAAATATTTTTCTCTTATCTTCTTAAATTCATCTATCTTTGGTTGCCATTCTTTCATTATCTCAGCTAAAGGAACTCCTTTTTTTATCTTTTCAGGAACGCTTTTGCTTCCAATAAGTCCATCATTGGCTTCAATTTTATATTCAGTGGGGTATAATTTATACAATGCTTCAACAATATTCATCCCAGCAGGAATTACATCCAGTAAATCCCTGTGCTCAAGATGTATCCTGACTCCTCCACATTTTTCCCCTCTAAATTTAGTCGAATCCGGAACAAAACTTATCGGCTCAAATCTTAAACCGGGTAATTTTCTGCTATTTAATTCATCGGCTAATTTCTTTCCATCAATATAAGGTGCTCCTATAACTTCAAACGGTGCATAAGTCCCTCTTCCTACAGATATGTTCGCCGCTTCTGTTAAAGCTACTCCCGGATATAAAATCACCTGTGTTATATTCCTGATATTCGGAGAAGGATTTATCCAGGGAAGATAAGTATCGTCATAATACATTTCTCTCTTCCAACCTTCCATTTTGACAACTTCCAATTTACACCCAATTTTAAAATGGTCATTAAATAATTTTGCCAATTCACCTATTGTCAAACCGTGTCTGATTGGTATTGGATAATACGATGCAAATCCACCCCTTAATTCTTCATCAAGAACACATCCGTCTACATCAATTCCATTATCCATATCCGGTCTATCTAAAACGACAAATTCAATCCCAGCTTTCTTCGCCTCTTCCATACATACCGCCATTGTGGTTATATAAGTATAGAATCTTACTCCAACATCCTGAATATCATATACAAGGACATCAATTCCCTTAAGGGATTCTTCCGAAGGTCTTGTCCCATCCTTACCATATAGACTATAAACTGGTAGACCTGTCTTCTCATCTTTTGATGAACTAACATATTGATCCACATCAGCCCTAAGTCCATGCTCTGGTCCAAATAATGCCACTAATTTAACATCTTTCGCACCGAATAACAAATCAATTGAACTCTTGCCATCAGAAGTTATACCAGTAGCATTAGTAATTAGTCCAACTTTTTTCCCCTTTAAAATCTGAAAATCAGAATCACGTAATACCTCTAAACCCACCTTCACCTTTGGTTTCTGGGCATAAACCAGACATACCATCAAAAAAACCACCAAAAAAATAATACAGATTTTCTTCAACATATTAGAATCCCTCCTTTATAGTTGATGAAATATATAAACTCAATATTTGGGTGTCTTCACCATATCAACAAAAAAGGGGGCATTCCTGATTAAAATAAATAGGAATCAAACCCCCTTGTTATAATCAAATGTATGTGGTGCGAGCTTTAACTCGCAGTATTCGCGACATAAATGTCGCACCACTCCCTACAGTATAATGAAGGAATGAACTTCCCGATATGTTATACAAACTTATCTCATTATATTCATTCATTATTTTCTTAAATCAAGTTTGCTAATAATTACCCGATACCTACTAATATCCTTCTTATGCAAGTAATTCAGAAGACTTTTCCGCTGACCTACAAGCATTAACAATCCTCTTCTTGAATGATGGTCTTTCTTATGCACCTTGAAATGTTCAGTAAGATTCTTAATTCTCTCTGTTAAAATAGCAACCTGGACTTCTGGTGAGCCCGTATCATTCTCATGCAACTTATAAGTCTTGATAATCTCCTTCTTAACTTCGGACGCAACAGACATATTATTCACCTCCTTACTACAATTCGCCTTAAACCAGGAATTTCGTCGGTGAATCGAAACTCTTAGTCTAAGGTATTAAAAAAATCATATTACAGGCAAATTAGTTTGCAAAATGTGTTAAGTAAAGAAAAAAATTCCTATAAATTGAAATCTAAAAAATAACACCAATGTTGGATTAAACATTAAAGTATTCTCAAATCATATATAAATAAAACCCATAATTTTACTTCATTTGAATCTATAAAGTCCTGTTACCGCTAATCCTATAATAAATAAAATAACACTTATTCCTATTAATCCCACACCAACAAAAAACCATACCTCATTACCAAAAGGCAACTCCATAAGAAACGTGAGACCAAAACATATCGCTCCCAGAACCAAAATAGCTGTGGAAATTATTGCACACTTAATTCGTATTTTAGTTCTCCATTTTGCAAGCTCATCTTTGAAAACTTTTAAACGCTCCTTTAATTCCTTATTTTCAGAGTCAAGATTCAATGCCCTTTTTATACAATTCACCGCTTTCAACATCTTCCCCTTTTGACTGAAAGTATTGCCCATTTGTATTAACTTCTCTACACGTTTCTTCTTTCTAACTTCACCCCCTTTTATTTTATCCTCCTCTTCATTTCTCTTCCTCTGAAAGTTAGCTTCCATCGCTTCATAATGAATTTGCTTCAAATCCTCATTTTCAGGATAATCATTGCTTAACTGTTCAGAAATCTTTATTGCCTCCTGATAATTCCCTTCCGTGATGCATTTTTTCACCTTCTCAAGTCCTGACTCAATTCTCCTTATCTTTATTGATTCAAGAATTTTTCTGCACTCCCCAATAATATCCATTTCTGGAAAAAGGATTTTCCCACCAGAAGCTAAAACTAATATTTCCAAACAAACCTCCCTTGCTTCAACAAATTTCCCCTCCGATTCGAGCAATCGAGCCTTATTAAGAAGTTCATTTATATCGACCTGTCCTTCAGAGAGATATTTCTCAACTTTGCTTTGGATAAGTTTTTCATACTCATCATTTTTAACACCTTCAGTTATTGTGTCCTTTATTTCCCCAGTGGATTCTGATTTCATCTTGACTGGTTCGCCAAATGTTTCGAGAGAATCAACCAATCTTATCCCACAATCATCACAAAACTGCTCGGTTATCGGATATGTCTTCTGGCAATTTAGGCAATATTTATTTTTCTTTTCTATTATCTTGCCACAATTCTTGCAAAATTTATCCAATTCGCTTACGTCTGCACTACAATATAAACACCTCATAATAACCCTATAACCCTCCCGACTACATTTACTACTGCGTATTTTTGTCATGGTAGAACAGGCATCTTGCCCGTTCTATGGACAGACAAGGATGTCTGTCCCACCAAAATAGAAAGATAATTTTCAAAAAACCATTCTTTAAAGCTATTTATTTTATCTTACACATTAGTAACGACATACACATCCAAAACAGTTATTCAAAGACTTATTAATTAGCATAAATTCTAATTTAGATAGACCGATGAATGACCTCCAAAAAATATATTATTAAAAAAACTACATTGTCCAAACCTAAAAGTAAACAAAAAAGGTAATTTCTGCATTAAAAATAGAGAAAAATAAAAAATAATAGAATCTTTCCATATTTCTTAACTTTTAGTTGACATTAGATTAATGTGACAATATTCTTTCATAGAAGGCATAATTTTAGAGGGAGGTGAAAGTATGAAATGGAATAAGTTTTATAAAAAATATCTATATTTTTACTTTTCGAGACTCAAAATTTTATTTTTATTATTCCCCCTGTTATTCCAACTCCCTCAGTTTATTTTTTCTATAACCGAATCCAATATCTCAAGTGATTATTCAATTCCACAAGCAATATCTGAAAAATCTAATATTATTCCTGAAGGTTGGATTCCTTATGTTCCAACAGACACTCAAACCGAAATAGAAATTTGGTTATCAGAAGGAACTGTATATGCAGAAGTAACATTTACATTTGAAGACTCAGGTTATCAAGTATCCGACTGGGGAACAATAACTAAAAGCGAAAATGAACTCTCTGTTAACACGCAAGTCTTAAAGTGGACAGAAATTTCATTACCCGTAGTAACTATAAAATCAAATACTTACCCACTCGGAGAGCTTGCCCCAGGAATTTACACTTTTATTATTAAATCTTGGGATACAGCTGTAGAAAGTAAACAATTCAACACCCAACCTGTTTATGTTCCTGACGATTTTCCAACCATACAGGCGGCAATAGATGGAGTATTAGAAGGTGGTGAAATAATTGTTAAGGAAGGAACTTATGTCGAAAACATCAACTTTAAAGGGAAAAATATTAATCTCCATTCCACTGATCCAACGAATCAGAATGTAGTAGAAAATACTATAATCTATGGTGATGGAATAAGTTATGTTGTAAGATTTTCAGGCACACAAAACGAAAATTGCATACTATCTGGTTTTACTATTACCAACGGAGTGACCGGAATTTTAGGAATATCACCGTATGCTACTACAGAAAATTCAACATCAAAAGCTACCATACAATATAATATAATTAAAAATAACACATCGTATGGATATGGAGCTGGAGTATGCTTTTGTGATGGAAAGATACAATATAATACAATCACCGAAAATTACGCACCAAGTGGTGGTGGAGGACTCTATCAGTGCAATGGAACAATTCAATACAACACTATCACCAATAATTATCGTGGTGGTTTATCTTCTTGTAATGGAAATATCCAAGTAAACATCATTGCAAATAATAATGGGTATGGCTTAGGTGGATGTGATGGTCTTATCCAATACAACACTATTGTAAAAAACTCAGGCACTGGTTTAGGAAGTTGTAATGGAACAATTCAGTTTAATAATATTTGGTATAACATAGTCACAGATGGCAATGGCGGAGGATTAAGCTATTGTAATGGGACTATTTACAACAATCACATCTGGAAAAATTCTGCTAAGCAATATGGGGGTGGATTATATAACTGCGATGGCGTGATTGTCTATAATGATATATGGGATAATTCTGCCTCTTCAGGTGGTGGATTAAGTCATTGTGACCTTTATATTGTGAATAATATCATCTGGCTTAATAAAGCTAAAGGATTTGCTGCTCGTGGTGGTGGAATTTATTATTGCACTAATCTTATTCAGAATAATATGATTTTTTCCAATTCCTCCGACCAATACGGAGGTGCTATAAGTGATAGTAATCTTATACAAAACAATACCATCTGGGGAAATATTGCGAAAAATAATGGTGGCGGGCTTAATAACTGCTCAGGAACCATCAGAAATTGCGTTATATGGAATAATTCGGCACCCAATAATCCCCAACTTAACAACTCTTCTCAACCAACTTACTCCTGTGTGCAAAATCTAACTGGTGGTGGTGTCGGAAACATTAGTAATGACCCTTTATTATATGATACAGAAATGGGTGATTTTCATCTTACATCTGATTCCCTTTGTATCGATGCTGGAATGCTTATTGATTATATGACTAATGATTTCGAGGGAGATACAAGACCCTTCGATGGCTCTCCAATAAGTCGGGGAGATGACTCAGATTATGATATCGGTGCAGATGAATATGATGCTTCACCACCAATAGTCCGACCTGACAAACCAACTAATATTTCACCTATAGATGGGGCGACTAACGTTCCTTTGCCTATAACATTAACGAGTTCTCCTTTTCCAAGTGTCATTCCAGAAGACTTTCATCTGGCAACTCACTGGCAAATTGATACTAATGAAAACTTTAATTCCACAGAATTAAAAGACTTTTTTGAAACAGTAAATAGGACAAGCATAACCATTCCTAAATACTATTTTATATCTTCATCAAATCAATTCTTCTGGCGAGTTCGATATCTCCGTGGAGATTATATCTGGGGTAAATGGTCAGAGCCAACAAGTTTTACGACTATCCCCGTAGGAAATATTATCAAAGTTCCTGATGATGTTCCCACTATTCAAGATGCAATTAATGCAGCAATAGACGGTATAGAAATCATTGTATCAGAAGCAACATATTATGAAAACTTATACATTAATGGTAAAAATATAATACTCCGCTCTACCGACCCAACTAATGATGAAGTTGTTAAAAATACTATCATTAATGGAAATTTGAGTGGTTCAGTAATTAGTTTCTCGGGTACAGAAACCGAAAATTGTAAAATTTCGGGTTTCACAATTACAAATGGAGGACCAAGCAATAACGGTGGTGGAGTAAACGGTAATAGTACTAAAGCAACAATATCTTATAATAAAATAGTAGGAAATGAGGGTGGTGGTTTATATGACTGCGATGGATTAATAGAACATAGTATTATCAGTTATAATATGGGACTATATGGTAATTTCTCTTGCGGACTTTACGGATGCGACGGTATAATTAGAAATAACACAATATCAGAAAATTTTGGTTTGGGATTAGATTCCTGCCAGGGGACTATTCAGAATAACCTTATTATGAAAAACAATGGCTGCGGTGTTTATAACTGCGATGGCATAATCGATGGTAACGAGATAAGAGACAATATCGATTATCATTATACCCTATCAGGTGGCGGTCTATCTGGATGTAATGGAGTAATACAAAACAACACAATTACTGAAAATGTTACTTCACAGGGTGCTGGCTTGCTCAGCTGTGCAGGAGGACTAATTCAAAATAATATCATTTCAGATAACATTGCTTATTCAAATAAAGGCGGCGGTCTACTGTATTGCAACAATATTAAAAATAATATAATTTCTAACAACTGGGGTTCAACTGGCGGTGGATTATCTAATTGCCAAAATATAGAAAATAACATTATTACGAACAACTGGGCTTATGGATTGGGTGGGAGCGGTGGATATTATGGTGGTGGTGGATTGGAGAGATGTTCAGGAATACGACGCAATATCATCTGCGGAAATTCTGCTTCAAATGGCGGTGGTGGATTAGACAATTGTACCGAAATAGATAACAATCTAATTTACAATAATCAGGCTGATTATGGTGGTGGTATATTGAGTTATATGACAAATTTTATAATGAGAAATAACACTATTTATAATAATTATGCTTATTATAACGGTGGGGGTATATTAATTAAAGGTACCTACAGTGTCGAAATGCAAAACTGCATCTTCTGGCAAAATAGTTCTCCTAACAACGCTCAAATAGCTTTGGACGATTCCTACTATCCTCAACTATTACCTGAATACTGCTGCATTCAAGAATGGACAGGAGCAGGCACAGGAAACATCACAGATGACCCACAATTAGTTGATCCTGATGGTTCTGATAATGATTTAACCACCTGGGAAGATAATAATTTTCATCTTCTTTACAAATCACCTTGTATAGATGCGGGTATGTTCATCGAAGATTTAACTCAGGACTTTGAAGGGAATCCAAGACCTTATAATGCGTGTCCTGAACCTCGTGGTGATGGTTCGGATTTCGATATTGGGGCTTATGAATTTATTGGTTCAACAACAAATGCAGAAAACTGGATGCTTTGGCTCTAATTGATTACAAAATGTAGGGGATGCATATATGCGTCCCCTACAAGATTTATAAACTTCATATTCCAGACTTTAATCAAAAAAATCATTTTCCTTGCTTAAAGAAATTCTCCACTTTCTGGTTTATCCAATTCAAAATCTGCTCTTTAAATATTTTTCTATCAAACCGAAGTGCATTCGAACGAATAGTTTCCTTATTGAAATTACTTTTCTCAAATTCAACAATCGCTTGATTCAATGAATCAGTATTTTGTTCAGTAAAAAATATACCTGTCTCCCCTTCAATCACAGATTCCAGAGCTCCACCTTTATTAAACGCAATGACAGGTCTTCCACAGGCTTGTGCCTCCAACGATATTATCCCAAAATCTTCATCAACAGGAAATATTAACGCCTTACATTTCCCATACAATTCTCTTAGTCTTTCCTGACTGACCCATCCTTCAAATTTAATATTCTGATAACCCCTCGCTAATTCTTTTTGCCTATGCAATAAAGGTCCATTCCCAACGATAATCAATTCTTTTTTATTCCTTTTAAAAGTCTCGATCGCCACATCTACTCTCTTATACTGAACCATCGATGACACAACCAGAAAATAATCCTTATCTTCATCAATTGGTTTGAAAAACTCAGTGTCAACAGGTGGATGAATCACATCGGCTTTAACCCCATAATACTTTTTAATTTTATCCGCAATATTCTGAGAATTAGCCACATAATAATCTACCCGCCCAGCAGTTTTGATGTCCCATTTCCTAATTCTATCAACAATCTTTGATATAAAAAAATGTTTGATTGGATTCCTGTTATTTTCGGGAAAATAATCATTATATTTATCATACGCATATCTCATTGGTGTATGACAATAGCACAAATGAAGAGAGCTATTTGGTTTCAATGCTCCTTTAGCTACACAATGACTACTCGAGATGATAAGATCATATCCATCCAAATCAAAACTTTCAACTGCCTTTGGAAAAAGTGGGAAATAATATCTGTATTTTTTAAAAACAAAGGGTAATTTCTGAATGAAGGATGTGCGTATATCCATCCCTTTAATTTTTTCAGAAAGTTTTTCTTTCTCAAAAAGTAAAGTATAAATGGTGGCATCAGGGAAAAGCTCACACAGAACCTCAAGAATCTTCTCCCCTCCACGCATACCATTTAACCAATCATGTACAATCGCTACTTTCATTAGTCTCTATTATAATTAAAAATTAAAATCGAATAAAACCACAAGAGAAGATACAAATTTTATTTATAACCGCAAATTACGTTAATTGACTCTGATATTTTTTAAATAACATTCGCGTAGATTCGCGTAGATTCGCGGTTAAACAATTTTTTCAAAACATTTCCTTATAAACTTCAATTGTTTTCCTTGCTGTCTCATCCCAATTAAACAACTTCGCTCTCTTTTTGCCTTTTTCTATTAAATCTTCACGCAATTTTGTATCTTGTGCTAATCTTAATAGTCCTTCTGCAATAGCATTTACATCTGTTTCATTAACACGCAAGGCGGAATCTGATGCTACTTCATCCAATGACAGCGATAGAGAAGTTAATACAGGCACTCCACAAGCAAACGCCTCAACTATCGGTAATCCAAAACCTTCATACAATGATGGATAAGCAAAAATATCCGCACAATTATAGAGTAACGGTAATTCTTCTTCAGCAACATAACCTGTACATACTACCTTGTCACCAAGATTCAACTCTTTAATCTTTTGATACACCTCTTTATAGCCCCAAGCCTTTGACCCTACAAGTAATAATTTCTTATCAACATTATACTTCTTAATTAGAATATGAAATGCCTCAATCAACCGAATAAGATTTTTTCTCGGTTCTATATTTCCAACATATAGAATGATTTTCCCATTGATATTATATCTTTTTTTTATCTTTTCCAATCGCTTTTCATCGCTAATAATCTCATAATTATCGGATACACCACAATAGATAACTTTAATTTTGTCACCATCTATCCCAAAATATTTTATGATATCTTTTTTCGTGTTTTCAGACGTTGTAATAATACGCTTCGCTTTTTTCGCAATAATTGGAATAACGGGACGAGATAGCAATCTCTTTTTTAGATAATGATATTCAGGAAACATCGTCAATGTCATATCATAGATATTAACAAGTATAGGAACGGATGTGAAAATTGGAGCAAGATAATTTGTAAAATGACAAAAATCAGGTTTGGTCTTTTTTAAAATTCCTGGCAGGATAAATTGCATCCAGAAAGCTCTCACCGAACAAAAACCACTCTCATACTTCTGGACTCCACTTAATATGTTCCCTTTTTCGGAAAGATCTGATTCCTCCAATCCAAGTTCTGAAAAACTCTTACGGGTGTTGGAATAGAGTATAAGCTCTTCCTTCTTAACATACTTCAAAAGAGCCTTGAGTAAACATTCAGTATAATACCCTACACCAGACCTGCCTTTTTTTATCGTCGTTACTTCATATCCGATCAGCATATAATTATATGTTTGCCAATAAAGATTTTAATTTCTTTTCAACATTTTCAGGATTAAAATATGTTAGCCTTTCGAGCTGTTTTTTTATGATTTTGTCTCTTAACTCCTTTTCGTTCATAACCAAACCAATTAATTCTGCAATCTTCAAGTGGTTTTTATCTAAGATTAAAATCCCTGCATCACCAAGCGTATCTTCAATGGCGGATGACTTATATGCAATAATGGGAAGTCCAAAATACATCGCTTCAACAAGTGGAACACAAAATCCCTCGTGTTCACTCATCGTTACAAATAAATCTGATGCTTTGTAATAGGCTATCAAATCCGCATCTTCAACCATTCCTGTAATAACCACATCTTCAAGCTTTAACATTTCAATAAGAGTTAAAAGCTTATCATAATAAATTTCCATATCAAGATAATTACCCACAAGTATCAAACGACTGCGATCATTTATGAATTTCTTATAATAATAAAAAATCTTGATTAAATCCTCTTGCTTCTTATTGGGAGCCATTCTCCCGACAAACAGAATATTTGTGTATCCATCTCTATATTTTTTAATAATCTCCTCATTAGGAGAAATTTCATACTTTTTAAAATCAAAAATGTATGGCAGGAGAATAGGATTTTTAAATCCAAAATCTTTTAATTTCTCACAACTAAATTCCGAATCAGCTAATACTAACTTAACTTTATCGATAAATTTATATAAATCCTCATCTGCTTTCAATAATAGTAACTGATGCCTTGGTGAATACCCATCAAAGTAATGAGCAGGCGTTGAATTGTGATACAACAAAATCTTTTTATCAGGATACTTTATAATTTCATCGAAGCCTTCTGATGCCATCGAATAATGAATTATTAAAATGTTTCCAAGGGCTGAGTAGGAATCATACTTCTCGTAACTTTTAACCTTTAAACCTTTAAACTTATTGTAGTGGCAGGCAAAAATCTCTGAAGAGTATCCCAACTCAATGAGTGCATTCTTAATATTAACCATCTCATTACTAATCGCATCACCTATGGCAAAGTCTGGATGAAATTGATGAATATTCATTTTACTACATTTTCTAATATAAACCACGAAGTTCACGAAGAGAATAATAATAATATATTTTTTGTCTGCTAATGCTTATTTTTTTTCTTCGTGTTCTTCGTGGTTTAATAATTTTACCTTTTCCTCTAATCTATGAGTATAATTTGATAACTCATCTATTTTCTTCTCGATGTCTTTAAGCTTATCCTCAGTTGCTTTATTTGTCTCTATTTTATTCGATAATTCTTTATAATTATTGGTTAAAATCTTTATAACTCTATAAGTGGCAGAATTAAATGACTCCTGCATTAGAATCGCTGAACGAATCAATCTTCTGATAAATCCTTTGAACCACCGAAACCTAATTTTTAACGGAATCTTGTCCACTACAGTCGATATATTTTTCTGCATCACCTCAAGATCCAAATTCAAATCATCTATCATTGAGTCTTGAGAATTCTTACTATTTTTAATTGACTCATTATCCTTTTGATATTTCATATTAATCTTTTTACTTAAATTTTCCTCATCAATTTCTTTGTCTCTTATCTCAATATCATTCATCTTAATCCCCTTAAAATAAAGAAGTTACCTTTTAAAACATTTTTACGTCATAGAAAGTGAACACAATAGTATTCACTTTATATATTCAACAGATAAATCAGAAATTACTTATAAACAAAATAATTTTTTAAGCAATACTTTTTTCTTTAATATTTAAAATAGCAAAAGTTTTTCATTGAACTTTTTTTTGTTGCTTAATCTAATACGAAAAAAAATATTATATTCTATAAAACTTTAAGGAGCGATTTACAATGACAAATATTATAGTAAATGGCGCAGCTGGGAAAATGGGAACAAGAATTTTAGCTAACAGTAACAACTTCCCGAATATTTCAATCATCGGAGCACTTGAATCGCCTAAGTCTAATAAATTAGGATTTGACATTGGCACTTTAATTGGGCTTAGAGAAACAGGCATTAAAATTAGTTCCAATCCTGAAGAAATTAAAGTTACCGAAAAATGTGTGCTTGTGGATTTTTCATTACCAGATTCAACAATTGAAAGGCTGAAATTTTGTCTCGATAAAAAAATTCCAATGGTTATCGGCACTACGGGATTTTCTGAAACTCAAATTGCAACAATTAAAGATGCTTCGGTTAAAATCCCTATTCTTCTGTCAACGAATATGAGTTATGGTGTAAACCTTATATTCAAGATAATTGGCGATATTGCAAAAGCTCTTGGAGATGATTACGACATCGAAATCATTGAAACCCATCATAAATTTAAAAAAGATGCACCCAGTGGAACCGCAAAGACAATCTCAGAGCTCATCTGCAAGGCTCTAAATAGAGATACTAATAGTGACATTATCTATGGAAGAAAAGGAATTACTGGTGAAAGAAGCAAAAGAACTATTGGTGTACACGCCATACGAGGTGGAGATGTTGTCGGAGAACATACAATTTCATTTCTTGGACTGGGAGAAAGAATCGAAATCACTCACAAAGCTCATTCCCGCGACACCTTCGCAATGGGCGCTCTCAAAGCCGCTGAATGGATTGTCGATAAAAAACCGAATTTATACAATATGATTGATGTTCTAACTTCGCAAATGTAGCGGTTTAATTTATCAAACTTAAAATGCACATCAATTTGCTGAAAAAATAATTTCATCAGCATTGCTAAAACTGCTGTCCTCATTCAGCTTAATAACATCAACAACCAATTTATCAGGATGAATTGACATCTCACAAAAGTGAAAAAAGCGAAGAGGAGGGCCATCAAAGAGGTCATTAAATTTGCGTTTCTTTTTATCTGTCTGAACTTTATGTCTGGGTCCGCCACCACCACCCGAAACGATGAAATATTTTCCATTCTCACGAAATTTTTCATATGAGTGACAATGCCCAGTGAAAAATATTGCTGTTTTTTTGCATCCCTTAAAATATTTTACAAAATTCTCTCTAACCGATTCACTCGGACTAATTACCATACTGTTCGTAAAAGGTGAATGATGACAACATACAACGATAAATTTAACTTTGTCATCTTTATCCATTTCTTGAAGCTTTTTCTGATACCATTTTAACTGGCTTTCTTTTTCTTTTGCACTCAATTCTAAATGATTACTATCCAGCATCAAAAAACCAATGTTATGAAATGTAAATGAGTACCATTTTTGATTTTTTAGATAACGAAAACGTGAAAAATAATTCTGTAAGGCAACTCTATTATCACCATAATAATTATGATTCCCCAGCACGGGAAAGAGAGGAATTTTATGCTCGATAAGAGAAGTATGAACCTTATCAAAAAATTCCCAGTGTTTCATAGAGGAGCCACGTGTCACCAAATCCCCAAGATTAATCATAAACACCGGTTCTCTTCTTATAATCTCTTCCAAAAGTTTAGTTGTTTTATCTTCATTCACCTCTCTCCAAAATTCCCAATGACTTGTCAACTGTGTATCACCAATAATAGCTATTTTATTATTACCTTCGTCAAGGTCCTCAAAACCAGAATAGGTCGGGGTCTTAACCTCTTTTACACAAGAAAACAGTAGAAAAACAAGACATAATCGGACAAAAATACTACCAATATTTTTACTTTGGATTTTCACTCTTATTGACACTATCCTGATTTTTAAGTTGAAGAATTTACAGACTCAGCCAATGAGGAAAGAATATAGACATAATTTAGTAAATTCCCTGATAGATACTGTTTGGGACCATCTGGAGGGAAGATTAATTTAATCATTTTCTTATTAAAAATCAGAGAAGAAAAATCTCCAAAAGTCCTAATGTTATCAATCACACCTGATTGAATTAAGAATTCTTTTGCACTTCCTTCATTTTCCTTACATTCTACAAGATAGTGCTCATCAAAATCAATCATACCTATCAATAATCCTTTGGGCTCAAGATGTAGAGAAACCAATGTTTCTACAAAAGCAGTTTTCTCACGATGAGAAATATTTATAATGAAGGGACAAGATTTATAAATGTCGATTTCTAAACGTGGATGAATTAATCCTGTATACCAATCAACAAGGTCATATACATTTGAAAACGATATGAAGATTTTATGATTATTATAAATCCCTTTTAGATTCGGCAATTTTCCTGCCGAACCTATTCGAAGATTGCTAAAAGAAAAATCACCCGGTATAATCTCACCATTAAGTTGAGGTGCGATTTGTTTCAATTCTCTTTCTCTGACTTCAATTGATTCTTTTATCCTTTCCACAATATCCATAGCGCCACTCAACTTTTATGTGTTTTCATTCAAATTTCCCACAACATTTTTTATATTTCTTTCCACTTCCGCAAGGGCAGGGTTCATTTCGTCCAACGCGTTTCCCCTTCACGATAGGTTGTTGTTTAGGTGCAGACTCACTGGTATTTGTCATATGTCTTCTTTGTCGACGAGAATAGGCAACAGGCGATTCCTCGCCTTGTCGTCCTGCTACAGCCATCATCGCTCTTTGTCTTGCAACCTCTTCTAATGAGACATAGTCAGGATGACTCTGCAATGATTTTGACTTTACCTGCTGAGGAAGTTCAACCATAATTTGCGTTCTAAAAAATCTCTCAAAGACCGCTTTCTTTATATTGCGAATCAACTCTTCAAAAATCTTGAATGCTTCTGCCTGATATTCATCCAATGGATTCACCTGTGCATAACCTCTTAACCCAATTCCCTCTTGAAGTTCATCCATTTCTAACAAATGGTCAACCCAATTCTCATCAATCGTCCTCAAGATGGAAATACGACTTATTTCTTTTACAAGGTTTTCTCCGATAAGCTCTTTCTTAAAGCTATAAGCATTCTCAATAAGCTCACCAAGCTTCTCTATGATATGATTTTTATCCTGCCATTTCTCATTCAATCCAGACAAATCAATATGAGGCACAGCTCGTGCAATCCATTCCTTGAATCCAATCTTATTCCATTTATTCTCAGATTCAGAAGGATTACAGTAAACATCAAATTCATCATTTATCGCATCCATACAAGCTTCAAGCAAAAAGTCCTTCATATCCTTGCCTTCGAGAGCGTCTCTTCTAATGCCATAGATAATCTCTCTCTGGCGATTCATTACATTGTCATATTCAAGAGTATGCTTTCTACGTTCAAAGTTTATCATCTCCACTTTCTTCTGGGCAGAAGCTACTGAACGTGTGACAAGTGGATGTTGCATATCCTGCCCTTCTTGAAAACCCATTTTCCCCATAAGATTGGCAATTTTTTCAGGAATAAATAAACGCATCAAATCATCTTCTAAGGAAAGATAAAACCTTGATGAACCAGGATCACCCTGTCTACCCGACCTTCCCCGTAATTGCCTATCAATCCTGCGAGCCTCATGTCTTTCTGTCCCAATAACACGAAGTCCACATGGCACATCTTTATAACATTCAGGGTATTTGGATTTCTTAATATCATCAGGACATTCCGAACAGGATAATTTGCATCTCACACAGCAAGCTTTACACTTCACAACACCGGGTCCAAGTTTGATATCAGTTCCTCTACCAGCCATATTTGTTGCAATTGTAACGGCACCGGGTTGACCTGCCTGAGTGATAATCTCCGCTTCTCTCTGATGATACTTTGCATTCAAAACATTATGAAGAATTTTCCGTGTTCTAAGCATCCTGCTTAATGTCTCCGAAACCTCAACGGATACCGTTCCGACAAGGACAGGTCTTTTCGCATTATAACACCGTTCGATTTCATCAAGTACAGCATTATATTTATCATGCTTACTCAGATAAATAATATCATCATAATCCATTCTAATCATTGGTTGATTTGTGGGTACGACTACCACATCCATTTTATAAGTATGAAAAAATTCCGATGCTTCCGTCTCAGCAGTTCCTGTCATTCCAGCCCGTTTTTTATACATTCTAAAATAATTCTGGAGCGTAATGGTAGCAAGTGTTTGAGATTCCTTTTCAATCACTACCCCTTCTTTAGCTTCTACAGCCTGATGGAGACCATCGCTCCATCTTCTGCCCGGCATCAATCGACCTGTGAATTCATCAACAATGAGAATTTTATTTTCCTGAATTACATAATCCACGTCTTTCTCGAAAAGACAATATGCCCTGAGTAATTGCGAGATATTGTGAATCTCTTCTGTTCGAATATCAAAGAGACCTCTTATTTCCTCTTTCTTCTTTTCCTTTTCTTCCGAAGATAAATTTAGATTAGAATCAATAACTTGAATTTCCTCCACAAGGTCCGGGATAAGAAATCTATCAGGCATATCCGGTGAAAGACATTCTCTCCCCTTCTCAGTAATATCCACATTATGTCCCTTCTCATCGATCACAAAATAAAGCTCTGAATCAAGCTCAGGCATTTTCTTATCTCTGAGAGTTTCCAATTCGACCTTATCAACTAATTTTTGATTTTCTACCTCCCGAAGCATTTTCATCAGCTTTTTGTTTTTGGGTAGACCGCGTCTGGCTTGCAGTAAACGCTTCCCAGCATCCAATGAATCAGCTTCTTTTTGTAATAAATCCTCTAATTCCTGCAAATATCTATTAATAAGAGCCTTCTGGTTATTGAAAAGCTTCTCAACAAGGGGCTTCATCTTATCATATCTCTGAGTAGAGCGTTCCACCTGACCAGAAATGATTAATGGTGTTCTCGCCTCATCTATCAGTATGTTGTCCACCTCATCAATAATGGCATAATGATGACCACGCTGAACAACGTCATCGATTGAAAGAGACATATTATCCCTGAGATAATCGAATCCAAACTCGTTATTCGTCCCATACGTAACATCACAGGCATACTGCTTTCTCCGCTCCTCTGATTCCATCTCATTCTGAATGCAACCAACAGTAAGCCCTAAGAATTCGAGTATCTTTCCCATCCATTGAGCATCTCTTCTGGCAAGGTAATCGTTGACTGTGACTAAATGACAGCCTTTGCCTTCCAAGGCGTTGAGATAAAGCGGCATTATCGCAACAAGAGTTTTGCCTTCTCCAGTTGCCATTTCAGCGATTTTCCCCTGATGCAAAACAACGGCACCAATTAATTGCACATCAAACGGAACCATATCCCAGGTAATTGTATGCTCAGTGACTTCCCATTGTTTACCCAGATGTCTTCTGCAGGCTTCTTTAACGACTGCATAAGCCTCAGGCAGAATCTCATCGAGAGTTGCGCCATCTTTCAATCGTCTACGAAACTCAACCGTTTTCGCCTTCAATTCCTCATCAGAAAGGTTTTGAAGAGTCTCATAAAATTGATTAATTTTATTTGCAGTTGGGACAATTTTCTTTACGGCTCTCTTGCTCGCATCACCCAAAATTACTTTTAGAATCGTACCTAACATTTTATTAATCCACCATCTTTTTTCTGAGTCTTATTTGAAAATTAGATTGTAGTTTCAATCAAATCTGTATTAAGGACTACTATATTTACTGGACTGTCTGGAAAATTTGCAATTATATTTTCTCATATTATTTTTCTCTAAATCCAGTAAAAATCGCTTCCAACCAAGTCCCGATGAGAATCCACCAAGTGAACCGTCTTTTTTCAATACACGATGACAGGGAATAATAATGGGAATTGGATTTTTTCCTAAAGCATTTCCTATAGCCCGAGCTGATTTGGATTTGCCTATCTCTTTCGCAATCCAGCTATAACTGCGAGTCTCTCCATAAGGAATTCTCTGCACTACTCTCCAAACTGATTGAGAGAAATCACTATAGCCTCGCAAATCTAATTTCAAATAAAATGTCTTCGAAATTCCTCTAAAGTAATCACAGATTTGTCTATAATAACTATTTAACTTACTTTTGTTCTCAATTAATATTGTTTCAGTGTCAACTGACATAGAGAGTAATTTTTTCTTAACGACAACCTTATTTTTATTAGGAAGCACAACAGCCCTCAAACCCTTATCAGATGAAGCTAAGCCAAGGTATCCATATTGAGTGTGAAAAATATAGTAATAAAGACTGTTTTTAGTATTTCTCATATTTCATAAACGGCGATTTTATTTGTAAAACATTTTAGTCGCATAAATATAACCGCTACATTCTCATAAATAGAGAACTCTGAAATATTATGAGATTCTTCGCTTCGCTCAGAATGACAATGCTTGCTATGTCATTGTGAGGAGGCGAAGCTGACGAATCAATCTCGTTTTTAACTAACTTTTAGCAGTTTTTCAGAGTTCTCAAATAAGACTCAAAATGAGTATATTTTGTGGGATTTTTACGTGTCAAGTAGAATAAAGGCGGAATATTTAATAAAATTTAACCCCAATAAACACATATAAAAATCGATATTGTGTTTTTCTTTAGCCTTGTCTATTTTAATTATATGTATTATTGTGGATTACTACTCATCGTGGGTTCAAGTTTGGTTAAATTTTTATGTTCAATCAATTTCAGATCCCGATCATATTTAAAATCATCATCGTGGTCAGGATTATGACATTTTATACACAATGTCTCGGTAATTTTAGGAAACTGAGCTGTTCCCTTATCAAGCTTTTTCGCTTTAACCAGATATTCTTCACGAGCATGAAGACTTAACGGTCCATGGCAAATTTCACACTGAACATTTATCATCCCTGGTGTCGTTTTAAATGACCTGAAACCATTGTACTGATTAAATCCTGTCGTATGACATTCAATACAATCAGGATCGAATTGATTCCCCTTCTTCACAAGCGTATCAAATGCCGTAGCGTGGTTTGTTGTTTTCCACTTCTCATACTCTTTCGGATGGCAGGATTGACACCCTCTATCTCCAACATACATATTTTGATATACACTGCTCACATAAGTCGCCACGACTTTCTGCGATTCCGTTTTATACTCCGCAATAAGCTTTAAAATCTCCAGATTATCACTTATAGTTGGGTCAAGAGGATAATGCTTGCCGATAATTTGCGTGACTTTTTTATTATCACCAAGCTCAAATTTAATCTCACCTAAATGTCGTCCCTGATACCCAATTGAAACAACTTTTTTACCAAGAACATTTTGAGGAATTGGTATAAGAGTGCCTTCAAAACCAACAATTAGTAAATCGGCATCAGTAATTTGCTCCGCAAAACTTTTTACTCCCGCCATAGAAACATAAGCGAGTATAACAATAAAATCACATTGCCCCTTTATCTCATTTATAGCATCATTAGTCGATTTCACAGGGTCAATGAGTGTAAAATCATCTACCTTACCGGGCAACCTACTCTTAAGATAGTCTGAAACAGGCAATGATTTTGTTATACCAATTACACCAACCTTAATTTCTCGTTCTCCCATCTGTTCCTTTAGACTCAATATTTTATATGGAGGGAAAATGAGTTTATTATCTTTTTTATTAATAATATTAGCAGATATAAAATTGATTTTATATTTTCCCATCATTTCCTTAATAAAGTCCGTTCCATACTGAAGGTCTCTTTGTGACACATTAACAGCATCATAATTAAGGATAGATAATCCCTTCAAAAAATATTCTGTTTTTAATTTCCCTTGTTCATTTGGATAAGAAACAAAACCACCACCATCAAGCAAAATAAAATCCTTATTCTGTTTTATCCACTCATCGAGAAGCGTTTTCTTTTTTGCCATACCTCCCTGAAGTCTACTTCTGCAACCACAATCTTCAAGGTATGCCTTCTGGTCTGATGTATAGTAAATAACAAATGCTTTTGTTAAATCAATCTGAGTCTCAGCTTTAGGTTCTGATGCAAAAGGTTTGGCAACTGAAGGAGTTGGAGTTATGGAAACAGGTGCCTTGATTTTTTTAAGTTGTTCAGCAATGGTGAGTGATAATAACAAAATGAACACAACGACGAGAAAAATAATAGATAAAAAATTCTTTCTCACTTAATATGCTTACCTCTTATTGAGTTGTAGGGACAGAACACCGTTCTGTCCCTAATTTTACAAAACCTCTATAGGATTTGTAGAGGACAAGTATGCCTGTTCTCTACAATGGAAGCAAGCTTCCACAAAACAAGGCGAAAGCAAGCTTTCGCACTCCAAAGAGTAATTTGTGAATAATAATTTTTGAAAATTTATTATGCGACAATTTTATTTGATAATTCAGAGTGGCTAAAAAATGACAACTATTTTTCTGATAGGGTTTCAAGACTTCTTCTCTTGAATGCAACAGCAAGCTTATCAGCAATCTCTTTTAAAATACCGGGAAGTTCATCTTCCTTCACACATCTCTTTCTCAGACCCGAACCGGGGACAAGCTTTCCTGTCTCCACATTAAATATGCGAATATTGATAAAATATATATTGCCTAATTTTGCCACACTTCCAGCAATAAAATAATCCGCTTGCATCCTCTTTCCGAGTTGTTGCCATCGTGTCAGGTTCGTAGGATTGTTCGGATTGTTATCAATCTCATTTAGATATCGTGCAATATCCTGTCTCTCAAGAAGACGCAATGAATTCCAGTTCGTAAGGTCTGTAATCAACATCTCAGGAACAGCTTCTCTGGCAATCACATTGTATTCAGGCAAATTTGTCGCATTAACAAAATCCATAACAACAACACGCTTTTTATAAGTGGCACAACCTAATAATATGGATATTACAATCAAAATGGTAAATAATTTCAAAATTTTTGTCATACTCAAAACCTGCTTTAATAAATTGTTTTCTAAATAATTTGAGTAAGAATCACCCAAAGAATAGAATAATGAAAAATGAAAAATCAATTAAAAAATAAAACAAAATGAGGGATTGACAATAATTGTCTATCCCTCATTTCATAAAATCCAGATTATGCTCTATGCTATTTACTCTCCACCTTTGACCAAATCAACTTTGCCATCAGTATACAAAACATTCTCCTTATCATCTTCTTCCCCATGTGGATAAGGAATATAGTGTGATGAAATGTCAGAATTATCTCTGTAAAGGCATCTCGCTAACCAGACTTTTGAATGATTAAAATCAAGAAATGCTATCGGATTACCCTGCCTTAAAGCCTCATCTACAGCGGTTGCACGATTATATGCATAGCGAAGATATTTTTTTCTTCCACTATTTCTCTTCATAAGTTTCGGACAATATAACACACTTTCATCCGTTATATAGCCTAAATCAACAATGAGAAAAGGAACAGAATCCCAGTATCCATTAGCCGCAGGTCCTTTACCAAAATTAGATGGTTGATTGTGACTATTTCGAACCTCTGCATTCCCATCCGCATACGGATATTTATTATAATCAACAAAATAGCTGTTTAATGCAGTTCCGATGACTTTTAGATTTGATGCACATCTTGCAGCTTCTGCTCTATCAATAGACATCCTGTAATTCACCACTCCTATAAATGACAGGATACTTATTATTGCCACGACTATCAATAATTCAATAAGAGTGAATGCTAATTCTTGTGTTTTTGTTCTATTCAGATCAAATATTTTTTCAAAATTTTCCATCTACTTTTTCTCAACTTTCCTCTGCACTCTTTGCGACTTCTTTGCGTCCTCTGCAGTTAGATTATTATTAATCATTCATAAATTTCCAAAATAGTATCATTCACGCTTGTATTTGGCATACTTCTACAATAGAAAATATCATAATTCCCTTCACGATTATCCTGCCAGCAGATATGGATTCCGTCTTGTTTATCCAATGTTATATGAGAGAAGATGGCTCCAGATGAACTATGTGAGACTTGAGTTTCATTCTTCAGAATTTTATTTATTGTATCAAATTCCGCATAATAAATTTGTGAAATCCCACTTTTATTATCCTGCCAGACAATTCTCGGCACATCTCTTGAATCAATCTTCATATCAGGATTATCTGAATTAAGTGCTGAATTTGTTAGGCGAATTTCATCCCCTTTTGTAATTCCATCCGATTCAACTGTTGTAAGATATATTTCTCTGTTATTTGAATCTCTATTATCTGACCAGACAATATATGTTTTTCCTGTTGAATCAACCACTACTCTTGGAGGATTCGTAGAACCTGCTGACGTATCTGAAATCAATATATCCGTATAACTATTACTATTGGAAGAAGACAACTGAGTTAATCCAGTCATCTTTCTATAATAAGCAATCCCTCCATTATTAAAACTGTAGCTTCCGACATCACTCCAGACCAGATGAACAGCAGAGCTACTGTCAATAGCAATTGATGGATATATTGATGCATATCCACCGACTTCTGTCAGCAAATATGAATCAAGAGAATATGAACTCGTATGATTCAAATTAGTATTATCATCCGTTGACAGACCAAATGACTCAGCAATATATCCATCATAATAAAAGTCCCACCACACTATATTGATTACATTTGATTGAGGAGAAATCGCAATAACTGGCGAATAACCGTTATCACCACCAATTCCGCTGCTGGTATATGTTACACGATAATCACCATCAACAAAATTCCCACCAGCAGTTTTAAAGTCATAATAAACCTCAACATTTGCCAGACCATTATTCCGATAATCATGCCAGACTATATGAACAGTATCAGAAGAATCTATTGCGATAGAAGGTTGTCTTGCAGCAGCAAATTCACCTAATAATTTGCCATCGCTAATCTTAATTGGAGCCTGCCATATATCACTTTTTCTAACTGTATAAAAAACCTGGTCAGCATCAGAACCATAAATGCTTCCAGAACCTTGAAACAAATTCATTGCTCCCTCATAATAAACCAGATGTATATTACCCTCAGAATCAACCACCATTGCATCACCACTGACTGTCAACTCGGACTCATATCCTGAGTTTGTAAGCTGTTCTTCTGGCATAAACGAAATTTGTGAAATGGCTTTATAATCACCAATTGATGCTGTAACTAACAAAAAAAACGCATAATAAAGTGTTTTAAAATTTTTCACGATAAACATCCTCTTGTTTATTAGTTGAGATCTATGAAAAACTAAGGTTGTAGCGGTTCGATTTATCGAACGATTATTGTCGCATACTACGACATAAATGTCGCGTTACATTGTCGCATAAATGCAACCGCTACAAAAAAACTTGAGCCTTAGGCTACCTACAGCATAAGTTTTTTAACATTCTATTATTCATATACTTGCCAATTATCTGCAGATGCTGGGGTATAAACAAACTCAATATCATCAATCCAACCTTCTGCAACAAAATCGGGAGTGGAATTACCATCCCAACGATTAAAATAATTATTAACAGCAAAGGCATTACATTCAAACTGGTCTCCACTTCCGACATAGATAGTAACTGGTGTGGTTACATCAGCTGTCGTTATTAGAACACCATCGGCTGTCATAGACAATGTCAGCTCACCGCCCTGATATATATGAGTTATTTCATATAAAACACCCGTAGTCAGAGCCGTTCCGGGAGTAAGATAGTTATTGTGATAAGCCTCATCCTTCGTAACAATCGTTGGAAACATAAAGGCAGGGTCATTAGGAATATGATTCCACTCAACGATATCAATGCAGATGCGGTCATCATCAGGATCGAACATACTCTTTCCACCGCGATCCCATACCCTACCTGCAGGAATTTCTGTATTTCTCAGACCTACTGCCATTTGAAAAAAGGGCCAATCATTCGTATCCACTGTTAGACTCGTGAGATAAAATTTAAAAGAGAATTCAAATGAATCATTCTGATCAACCACGCCATTCAACATTTTAATAAAAACGCTGTTCTCACTTTTACCAGCGTTGAGAGTAAAATCAAGGCGTTGCTGTGATTCATTCCATACAAATAATTGAGGATCCGTAGGAACTTCACCAGTGTTAATACCACTGTAAGACCATCCATTTAAAGAAGGGTCAGAAGAAAAATCTTCCGTAAAAGATGTCTGAGCAAACATGAACATTGATGAAAAAAGAACTACGGAAAAAATGAAGATTAAGAAAGGGAACTTTTTTAGACACATAATTATCTCTCCTTTTCCCTTCCTCGAACTAGAAGACAGAAATCAGGATATTAATAAATTTGAGGAAAAAAAAATACCCTTTCCTCGTGAAAAGAAAGGGTTTATCCCTTTTCCCGATCTTCCCAATCACCGAGGAAGTATCGTGTTGATGAGCATAAAGTGGGTCTTCTGACTTACGGATCAACCTACTCCTCACGCCTTCCCAGACTTATCCAGTGGCATTGAGACTGTGTTTCTTGTAGCGGTCGCATTTATGCGACAGGAATCGTTCGATAAATCGAACCGCTACATCTGACACAATCTCAAATATGTGAGTTTCGTCCCCGAACACAGCGGCGTGTCCGTGATGGATTTACACCATCTTCCATCTCCCTTTAAGAAAATGTAGGGAACGCATATACCTGCCCCGTACTTGATACGGGGTGCGTTCCTACTATCCTCAAAGGAAGGACCCTTTATGCAACATATTTTATTAATGCAATTTTTAAAACTAAACTGTCTTTGATGTCAAGAGAAAAAATTCTGTGAAACAATTTTGATAAATTTAAAGCCTTGACTGAAAGGTCTTTGCTACTAATAATAATTATTTTATTAATAATTATTGATTTTATAAGTATTAACGGGCAAAAAATCTGAATAAAAAAATATTTAAAGAGGTATTTCTCAATGAGATATTTGCAAACATTGAAAAAGAAATTACATTTATTGTTTCTGGCACTTGTTTTTGTTTTCTCTATTAATTGTGCCGTAGTATTTATTCCGAATCTTCTACCTCAGAAAGGCTCTCTGAGCGAGGTTAAGGTTGTTAAATCGAAACGGTTCATGGTCAGAAATAAAATTCTCATTCTCGACATTAATGGAATAATTAGTTCTATTGATACTGATTCTATCTTCGGTTTAGGCAGAGAAAATACTGTCGAGGAGGTCAAAGACCGATTAACAAAAGCGGAGGAAGACCCGAATATCAAAGCCCTTATCTTGCGACTGAATAGCCCTGGGGGCGAAGTTACTTCGAGTGATATCATTTATCAAGAAATAAAAAAATATAAAGAGAAAACCGGTGTTAAAATCGTTGCTTGCTTGATGGATTTAGGAACAAGTGGAACTTACTATATCGCTGTTTCCGCAGATAAAATCATCGCTCATCCTACAACTGTAACAGGTTCCATCGGTGTAATCACTCAACTTTTCAATGTGAAAAAACTCGCAGAGAAATTAGGTGTGGATTTCATCACTATAAAATCAGATGACAAAAAGGATATGGGCTCACTCTTTAGAACCTTAACGGATGAGGAAAAAGCAATATTCCAAAATCTAATTGATACAATGTTCAATCGATTCATTGATATAGTAGACGAAGGAAGAACGACTTTAACTCGTGAGGAAATTAGAAAACTCGCAGATGGAAGAGTTTTTACCGCTAAAGAAGCCCTCGAAAATAAACTCATTGACCAAATCGGTTATATGGACGATGCGATAGAGCTCGCAAAAAAAGAGGCAGGAATTAGTGATGCCAATGTTATATTCTATAAAAGACCGCGTGAATATAAAAGCAATATATATTCATCATCCGAAATGTCATTTCTTAAACCCCAGATTAATCTCATCAACATCAATCTTGGTGAGCTATTAAGTTATTCACGACCGCAGTTCTTCTATATATGGAATCCAAATTGATATCTCCAAAACACTGATTCGGTTTACTGAATCCAGTTTGTAGTCCCTGCTTTAGCAGGGAAAATCAAATCCCACTAAAGTGGGGACTACGAACAAAGTCGTCTTTTTATTAGTTTTTCAGAGATTTCAATTTGTGACTAACTGTATTTCATATGTTTCGGGGATGGATTATAAAACTAACTTATATTAGAGAAATAAATTATAAATTTAATCTAAAAATACCAAGGACGTCTTACGAAAACAAATTAAATTTGATGGTTTGCGATTAAATTTCTTTAATAGTCTTCGATGTTATTCTATGTCAATTTAGGAATGCCGGGATCATAAATTTTATAATGTTCAGGACACAACCACAGGTAATCCCCTGTTTTTGTCCTTACTTTTCGTAATCCACCCCAGTGTCGTGATGGATCAAGTTCATTTAATAATGAATGCAATTCTCTTAGAGCTGCACCTTCCGCTTTTTCTTTCCAAATATCTGAACCTTCAACTGATAATTGGGGAACTTTAAAATCACCCTCAGTTAGTGAACCTATCGCAGTTGTGACAAGGTCAATTCTATCTAACATATCTTGAGGGAATGCAATACCGCCAGTGACTTGGGCAATTGGAATCAAGTTTTTTATTATTTTCCCAAAAACTGAAATATAAGGCGCTACGCCAACCAACCACTCCCTTGGTTTATCTATAGTCCATTCACCCCAATAGGAACCTCCTTTGCCAATTAAAGGAGATATTGGATGTTGTTTGTCAGGCATTTCGCACCAGAGATTTAACCAATACGTTTCAAACCCAAGCTGCTTAGGATTAAATTTACTGACATTTTTAGGCACTAAAGAAAAAAGCCTTGGACCTGTACTACCTTCTGAATCAATCGCCTTTAAAATACGACGAATCTCATTTTGAATTCGGCTTTCAAAACCAGAAACACCCTCTTGAATGCTTTCTTTCACTACTTGTTTTAGTCTTTCTTCTGAATAAGTATAACAGATTTCATAGCCTATAAGTAAATTATGGATATTCTGCTCCGTTATACATGTTTGGCACCAAATTGTATTACCACCTTTTGCTTGTATGTCATACAATGATTTTAAAACAAAACGCCCTGAACATTGTCTTTTATTTTGCATAACACCTTTGCATGGCACTGCAAATTCCCATTGTAGTCCTTCCCAACGTTCTTTGATTAATCGTTCCATAGTATCTTGAAGAATTGCTATAAAATAATTGGGCCATTCTGCTCTAACTGTAATGAATAATTCACGTCCCCTCAGCTCTAAAAGCCCTTCTCCATGTGAATTGTATCGTAAAAACATCCCATACTTCCATTGCCACCGCTCAGGAGTGGCATAATAATGAGTCCGAACAATCATCCAGGGGACAAGTCCAACAGGTGATTCATCCATACTACACACTAAAGTCAATTGTCCCTTTGCTGGGTCTTTAGGTGAATCCATAAGCCAGGGCAGTTCAGATGGACGAACGTCAGGAACAAGTTGTGCCACAAGACTCGCATTTCCCTCTTCCAAACGATATGATACATCAAAATGTTCCATTAATCTTAAAAAGAATGGATGGAGATCAGGACGATAGCGTTCTCTATCAGATATATTGTGGTCGAACCAGATTTTTCTCAAACGATGATGTTCCAATTCTCCACTACGACAATTAGTCTCTTTATCTTCAAGGACAAAACCAATAGCTTTTGTTATCCACTCCGGTTGAAGAATGACCCACTCTTTCAACGCTTCATATTCCCCATAATAAAGAATATGCCCTAAATTGTGCATCATCCCAATTAAAGTCCATATTGCCTTCTCGTCCAGTCTTTGTTTATGACATATTTCAACAAATCGGGAATAGGGAATGTATGCACGGTTTTCAGGAGCACTCCTAAGTGCCAATGCTTCGTCACTTGCCACCTTCCACCGTATGTTGAAAGGGAATCCCATTTGTGGTAATTTTGAGGCTACTTCTGCTATAAGACGCTTCAAACCATTTATTCCAAACTTTTCCCTTACATCATTTACCGGTTCAGCAGGTGTTTTGCCATCAGCAAGAACACCACTATCGACTTCATAAAAATCCGCTATAATATCCCCATAAAGTTCCTTTAAAAAATTCTGGTCAATGTGAGCCACACGGTTCCCAGTTCGAGAATGTGTTGCTACAATGATAATTCTTGCCTCTTGACCAATGCGAAGTCTTATCCTTTTTATCCACCCTTCTACATCGCATTTGACTGTATCCTGTCTGGGGTCCCAAAGAAGTAGATATAGAGCCTGGTGACTGTAGAAGAATTGATTTGTGACCTGATACACAATCTGTCCACCAAAATCCCAGGCATTAAAACAGATTTTTAATTTCTTATAAGGATGATCTAACTCAAACTTACATATTTCTACACCGTGAGTTGTAGAACGATTTTCCTTAAAAGGTTCACCCTTCATTGCTGACAATAGGCATGTTTTTCCCACTGCACCTTCACCTACCAAAAGCAGTTTTGCCTCAAAAAGTTCTTCAGTTTCCTCTTTCTTCTCTAAACTGGTTAGATAAGATTTTAGGTCATCTTTGCTTCTTCTCAAGGCATTAAGCAATCTTACAGGAATCGGATTGAATAATAATGAAATAATGCTTAATTTTGGTAGTTTACCTATTTCAGGTGGGAGCGACGTCAGTTGATTGGACTCGAGATCAAGTTCATACAGGTTAGAGAGATTACCAATCTCCGGCGGAAGAGACATCAGTTGATTATTATCAAGATGAAGATCGGTCAGGTTAGAGAGATTGCCGAGTTCAAGTGGGAGTGATGTCAGTCGATTGCCAGAGAGATAAAGTACTGTTAGGTTGGATAGATTGCCGATCTCCTTTGGGAGTGATGTCAGTCGATTGCCAGAGAGATAAAGTACTGTTAGGTTGGATAGATTGCCGATCTCCTTTGGGAGTGATGTCAATCGATTGTTATAGAGATAAAGTGTCCTTAGGTTGGATAGATTGCCGATCTCCTTTGGGAGTGATGTCAATCGATTGTTATAGAGATAAAGTGTCCTTAGGTTGGATAGATTGCCGATCTCATGGGGGAGCGATTTCAGTTGATTGTTATCAAGATGAAGATCGGTCAGTCTTGAAAGATTTCCAATCCCCGGTGGAAGCGATGTCAGTTGATTGGAAGAGAGGTCGAGTTCCCTCAGGTTAGAGAGATTCCCAATCTCGGGTGGAAGTTTCGTAATTTCCTTATTAGAAAGATTTAATTCCTTCAAACCTTTTTCTTCGGCTCGCGAGATGATTTTCAGTAATTCTTTCCTATCCATATTTAAAACTCCATCAAGAGTTTAAATTTCATAAAAGGTATTAACCCATTATGTAGATTTTTATCTCTGATCGTTCAGGATATTTATCCTGAACGTAAAATCAATTGGGACATTTGTCCTTTTTGATAAAGTGAGTTTATATTTTCTCATATTGAAACAAAATTATTTTGTGTTGTCTTTCTATCCTAATCCTTTAATAAAATCAATATGTTTTAACTCGTTTTTGTAATTAAAAGCGAGATTGCTTCATGATAGTAATGTTTGCAATGAGACATACCCCTCTCCTTAATCCTCTCCCACAAGGGGAGAGGAAACGAGGAGTGTCATTGCGAGCGAACGAAGTAGTAAGCCGAAGCTCTGAGCGAAGCGAAGAGGTGGCAATCTCGTCTTTAGACTATACATACAGAAGTTTTTCAGAGGTCTCAAATTAATAATTATTCACAAAAATAAAAAGGGCGGGATAATCCCGCCCCTATATCAAAATAATATAAAATTTATTTCTTCTCAGGTGTCTCTGCTTTTGCAGGACTTCCTTTTGGTGTTTCTTGAACAGGAACAGCTTCTTTAGGTTTAGATAATTCAGGAACACCACCTTCTGCCTGAGGCTTCTCCTGAACTGCTTCCGCAGGTTTTGCCTCTTCTTTTTTGACTTCTTCTTTTACTGGTTCCTCTTTTTTAACTGCCCCTTCTTCAACTTTCCCTTCTTCCTTAACAGCACCCGGAGTAGCAGCAGGAGTTCCTGTTGGAGCAACTTGTTCTGTTTTCTGTTTTTTACTTACATTATCAAGTTGATCAAGCACACCTGATTTCTGCTGTCTTAATCCAACTAATGCAAGAACTATAGATGAGAAAAAGAATAAAATAGCAACGATGGTAGTAAATTTTGCAAGTGTTTGCATTGCACTATGCGAATCCAGAGCATCTCCGACCATTCCACCTCCCAGCATACTTCCAATATCACTCCCTTTCCCAGACTGGAGAAGGACAGAAATAACAAGTAATACGCATAATATAATATGTATAGTAATAAGTAAAGCAACCATTTTTGATTTACAACCTCCAATTATTCAAACTAAGAAATACTAACTTTTATTTAAAATAAAAAACTCAAAGTCAATAATAAAATAATTCAACCACAGAGAACACAGAGAAAATACAAATTTAAAATGTAAAATCGACAACTAACAATCTAAAATAGTTAATTCTCTTTTCTCATTGTCAGTTTCTTAATTGTTAGTTTTCTACTATTTAACTTCGTGTTCCTCTTGCCCTTAGTGGTTGCGATGTTTTTATATATCCGTCAGTGCCTTTATTCCTGGTAATTCAATCCCTTCCAAAAACTCTAATGATGCTCCTCCACCTGTTGAGATGTGGGTCATCTTATCAGCAACACCAGCCTTATTGATGGCTGAAGCCGAATCTCCACCACCGATAATTGTTATTGCATCCAATTTAGCAAGAAGGTTAGCAATGGTATTTGTTCCTTTAGCAAATTTATCTATCTCAAAAACACCAACCGGACCGTTCCAGACTATTGTCTTTGCATCCTTAAGTTTACTCGAAAATAGCTCAAGTGTCTTGGGACCTATATCCACGCCCATCATATTGCTCGGAATAGATTTTACATCCACAACTTTTGTCTCAGCATCTTCCTTTATTTCTGTCGCCACAACACAATCTATAGGAAGAACAAAATCAACTTTCTTTTCTTTTGCCATCTGGAGAATCTTTTTCGCATCTTCTATCGTTTCTTCTTCCAACAATGATTTACCCACTTCAAATCCTTGAGCCTTATAGAAGGTAAAGGTCATTCCACCACCAATTAATAATCTATCAACTTTATTGAACAAATTTTCAATAACTCCAATTTTAGAAGAAACTTTAGCACCACCGAGTATTGCTACAAAAGGTCTTTTAGGATTTGTTAAGGCATCTCCTAAATATTTTAATTCTTTTTCAATAAGGAAACCCGCAGCACATTTACCTTTAAAATATTCTGTCACACCCACAGTAGATGCGTGAGCACGATGAGCCGATCCAAAAGCATCATTCACATAAACTTCGCCAAAAGATGCAAGCTTCCTTGAGAATTCAGGGTCATTTTTCTCCTCTTCAGGATGAAATCTAAGATTGTCCAACATCAAAATGTCACCCGGTTTTAATTGACTTACCATTTTCTCTACTTCTGGTCCAATGCAATCCGGTGCCATCTTAACTTCTTTGCCAATAAGCTCTGATAAGCGTTTAGCTGCTGGAGTCAATCTCATACTATCAACAATTTTCCCTTTAGGTCTTCCGAGATGAGACATAAGAATGGCAGTTCCACCACGCTCAATTATATTTTTTATTGTTGGAAGAGTCTCTACAATACGCATGTCATCAGTGACTTTTAGATTTTCATCCAATGGCACATTAAAATCAACTCTTACAAGGACTTTTTTACCTTTAACATTAAGTTTATCAACAGCTAATTTTGCCATAGTTCCTTACCTTCTATTATAAATTCGATAAAAAAGTGAAAAAGATAGTGGCATAGGCAGTGATTGTAGTCAATAAAAAGTTTATTATTTAAAAACTCTAAAAATTGTATTATCCTCATTTTATTCTTGGAATTAAATGAAAGAAGGAATCAATTATTTTTTGAGAAAAATGAACAGAGAATACCTAAGAAATGAGAATATTCATCTCTATTTGTATAAGATGGATTAACAATAAAAAGGGGGGAATAAAAAAGACAACACACCCTATCATCAAAAAAACTATCTTAAACAAAGAAGGATAAAAAGGGTAGAATAGAATACTTCCAATTCTACCCCCATAAAATTACAAATGGATAAAAAACCCCTATTCAGGCGCGAGAAAATTATAGCCCTTTCTTGAAAGCAGGAGCTGGTTTGAATCCAACAGTCTTGCTTGCTTTAATTTTTATTTTCTCACGAGTCTGTGGGTTCACACCATTTCTCGCTTTTCTCTGCCTTACTGAGAAAGTTCCGAAACCTGGAACCTGAAATCTTTTGTCTTTCTTAATTGCCTTTGCAATGTTATCAAATGCGGCATTAACCACATTTTCAATCGCAGCTTTGCTTAGTTCTTTACATTCCTTTGCTGCCTTGATTGCGTCGATTAATTCGGCCTTTGTCAATTAAATCATCTCCTTTCTATTTATATTTATATATTTTTTAGTAAAACTAATGCTCCTTAAAACACGCCTCGTCAATAGAAATTTTTTAAAAAATGCTTTTTAACCCCATTTTAAAGGCTCTTAAGGACATATGGGTTTTTATATATCCCTATTACATTTTTCAACAAGAAGTTGAAAAACAAAAAAATATAACAATGGCAAATAAAAATTTCAATCTTTTTTTTAAGATTTTCTTGCCTTTTCTATTTTCATTATGTTTCCTTTTAAATTTAAAAGTTAGTATTAAAGGAGAGTTATATGGTCGTTAAAATAGGAATAATGAGTTTTGAACATACGCACGCTTTCAGCTACGCCAGATGCGTTAATGAGCTTAAGGAGGCTAAACTTATAGGCATTGCTCAGGAAAATAACGATTCGGTTCATAAGGTGGCACAGACCTTTTCTACAAAGGCTTATTCCTCATACAAAGAGTTACTCAAAACAGATATTGATGCAGTAATCATCTGTTCAGCAAATGCTACCCATAAGGAATTGACAGTTATGTCAGCTAAAGCGGGCAAACACGTTCTATGTGAAAAACCCATTGCTACAACTATAAAAGATGCCCAAACAATGATTGATGTTTGTAATAAATACAATGTAATTTTACAAATAGCCTTCCCTTGCAGATTTATAACCGCTGTGAGAAAAATAAAGAAAGTTATTGAAAAAGGTAAAATCGGAAAGATAGTAGTAATAAAAGGAACAAATCACGGTAAGATACCTGGCGGTTGGTTTGTGGAAAAAAAGAAAAGCGGAGGAGGTGCAGTTATTGACCATACTGTTCATATCGTTGATTTGATGCGCTGGTTGTTGTCATCAGAAGTTAAAAAAGTTTACGCAGAAATCGATAGAAGATTCTACGATATTAAAACTGATGACTGTGGAATGCTATCAATGGAATTTGCTAACGGAGTTATAGCAACACAGGATCCAAGCTGGTCAAGACCATATAAATCCTTCCCAACCTGGGGTGATGTCACAATGGAGATAATCGGCACAAAAGGAATTATATCACTCGATGCTTTCAAACAGAAATTAAATCTTTATCAAGAAGATAAACCCGGTCTTGACTATGTCGATTGGTCTGATGATATGGACAAAGGATTAATTGAAGATTTTGTGGATACGGTTCGCAACAAAAGAACACCATCTATTACGGGTTATGACGGTTTAAAGGCTTTAGAAGTGGCTCTGGCAGCTTATAAATCGGCAAAAACAAAACAACCTGTGCTTTTATGATTTCTATCTAAGAGATACAAATTAATGAACATTGAAGAATACGATAAAATGTATAATCTTGAGAACACCTATTGGTGGTTTCAAGGCAGAAAAAAAATTATCTTTGAACTGATGAGAAAATATGTGCTACTCGAATTGAATAACCCACGAATATTAGATTCTGGATGCGGAACCGGCTTAATCCTCACAGAACTCAATAAATATGGATTCACAATAGGACTTGATTTCTCCTCAAAGGCTCTCTCCTATTGTAAAGATAGAGGCATAACAAAACTCGTCAAAGGACAAGTATCTAATTTACCAATAAAAGATAATACCTGCGACGTTGTGGTCTCTCTTGATTTACTTGAACACATTGAAAATGACAATGAAGTATTAAAGGAGTATCATCGTGTATTAAAAAAGGATGGTTTCATATGCCTGACTGTTCCTGCTCATCCCTTCTTGTGGAGCGAACATGACGAGGCGTTACATCACTTTCGTAGATATACAAAAAAAGAATTCAAGGCAACTCTTTTAAAAAATAATTTCAAGATAGTTCGCTATTCGTATGTTATCTCCTTTACCTTTTTTCCTATAGTCATCTACAGATTCCTATCAAAAATTCTAAAAAAGAAAAACAGTCAATCTAAAACTCACATTATTCCCCTACCAGAAATCATAAATCAGTGTCTCATATTTATATTAAAAATTGAAGCATTTTTCTTGAAGTTCATTAATCTCCCCATAGGTGTTTCATTAATATGCATTGCGAAAAAAAATAATCTGATTAGAAATGAGGATTTAAATGATTAAATATCCAACAAGAATAAAATTAGCGAATATTCCCACTCCTATCGAACATCTCTCAAGATTATCAAACTTGCTGGGCGGTGCTGAAATTTACGTTAAACGAGATGATTTGACAGGTCTTGAAATGAGTGGAAATAAAATAAGAAAGTTAGAATTCGTCGTAGCTGATGCTCTAATAAACGGAGCAGATACACTGATTACCTGTGGAGGTATCGAATCCAATCATTGTAGAGCAACTGCAGCCGTATGTGCCAAACTCGGTCTAAATGCTCATCTTGTTCTAAGAGGAAAGCCTCCGAAAATCCCCGATGGAAATTTTCTTTTAGATAAACTTTTTAATGCCTCATATAGGTTTATCACAAAAGAGGAATATCAAAATATCGATCCTATATTTGATGAGGAAATTGATAAGTTAAGAAAAAATGGACTAAAGCCGTATACTTTTCCTTCTGGAGCTTCAAACGAAATCGGAGTATGGGGATACATAAAAGCAATGGAAGAGATTTGCAAGTTCAAAAATGTAAAATTCGATTATATGGTCTCAGCAACAGGTTCTGGTGGCACATTAGCTGGATTAATATTGGGAAATTACTTCTTTGACTATAAAACACAAGTATACGGTGTTAATGTGTGTGATGATGCAGAATATTTTATCAATAAAATTAATTCCATTTTTGATAAATTTGAGGAACGTTATAAAATCAAGCTGAAACGCCCCGCTCTGAAAATCAATATCATTGAAGGATTCGTAGGAAAAGGATATGCATTAAGCACTCAAGAAGAATTAGAGGATTTAAAATCCATAGCCCGACTTGAAGGAATTGTGCTTGACCCTACCTATACAGTCAAAGCATTTCGTGGTTTGATTGAAAACATAAAAAATGGATTATTCAAGAAGAACAAAAAGGTTCTATTTATTCATACAGGAGGTCTCTTCGGAATTTATCCAAATAAAAATCTGTTTAGATGGAAATGAATATCAGAGTTTAACATTCTTATTGATAAATAGAATTGTTTTGAATAATAATTTTTAAAATAATTTTCTCAGAAAGGGGTGGTGGGAATGATTAAATTAAAATCATTAATCATTCTTTTATCTATACTAATTCTATTCAGTAGCTTCATCTATGCTAATCAAAAGGAGATGAAAAGATTAGAAGGTAAGAAGATACTTATGATAATAGGAAGCAAGGACTTCAGGGATGAAGAATTACTTGAACCTAAGAAAATATTCGAGGATGAGGGTGCCAAAGTAATTATAGCTTCATCAACGCTCGAACCCATTAAAGGAATGCTTGGTAAGATTATCAAAGCAGATATATTAATCGATGATGTCAAAGTTGATGATTATGATGCAATAATTTTTGTGGGTGGAATCGGAGCAAAAGAATACTGGGAAAACACAACAGCTCACAAGATTGCCAAGGAAGCTATTGAAAAAGATAAAAAACTCGGAGCAATATGTCTTGCACCAGTGATTTTAGCTAAGGCAGGAGTTCTCAAAGACAAAAAGGCAACTGTCTGGAAATCAGAGCGAAGACAATTAACCGATAACGGGGCTCAATATACAGGAAAATATCTTGAGGTTGATGGAAACATCATTACTGCAGATGGTCCTGAAAGCGCACGCTATTTTGGTCTCGCTATTTTAGATGCTTTACTAAAACCGGAAAAATAACATTTTAACCACGAAGGACACGAAAGAAAAAAAGATGGTCAGGATATATATCCTGACCATCAAAGAGCTTTTTCATCAATTAGCGTAGATTCGCGGTTAAATATCTTTTAATATTCAATTCTCATTCTTAATTTTATTGATGTGTTCTCACTATATCTCCACCACTAATCGTTCCATTTGTCGGGTCATACAGGGTTTGCCCCTTGTTATCTGTTTCATCAGGTCCATAGCTATAGATTAACCAATCCTTATGGTCCTCTTCGGGTATATATTTTATATACATTCCTTCACCTTCTGCTTGTGGCACATACAAATCAATCGGAACAGATGTAATATAAGCCACCGGAGATGTCAGTTGATGTAAAATATCAGGATATTGGTTATAGTCAATGAAATAGGATTCTAAAGCTGTTGCCAACGATCTTTCATCAGCCATTGTTCGTGAGACCTTTGACCTCATCTGGGCTTCTAAAAAATTTGGCATTACCATAAGCATAAAAACCGGATTGAGTAATTCAAATGGTGTCGAAGTTTTTAATTCTATACTGTCACTTGTTGCATTAATGCGAATGAAGGAAGCAGAGAAGTTCTTACATACTGATTTTAGTTCCTCATAGTCAGCTACTATCTGGCTCCTCCTCAATTGACTTTCAAAAGTTGAAAACCAAATGGATGATAGTGTTTCAATGTCAAAGTATAATATGGCAGAGGCTGATAGTATTTTCTCATTAGCAACCGCTATGAATTTCTGATTTGTATCAAGAGTATTGCCTGATTTATGAGCATCAATTGATGCCTTAACAATTTCCCTTCCCAAACCTACAACTAAATAGTTATCAACAAAACTAAATGCAATTTCAGAAATGGTTCCTGTTTGTGATGGAACAACGAAGTAAATTTCAAAGCCCTCATACTCTATTTTACCATTCGGAATTTTATTTTTCTCCACCCAATCCATCAATGCAGTCTGAAGTGCTTGTGAATCATATAGCCCAGCAACAAACAAGATTTTCGGAACAGGCATTATGTCACTCCCAAAAACAATAGAGAATTCACTCCCAAGATACGGAAAAACGTCTTTAGCCAGATTCAGATTGCCAATTCCCTGATAAAATTCATTCATCATAGTATCAAAATTAGCTTCAGCCTGGTCACCTTCTTGTTCGCTTCGCATAAATGTATATATATCCTTTATATCATCAAAAATGTAAGAAGAATTAATGGTATGAAATCCAATAAAAGCCAGAGCATTAGCAGGTGCATAATCCAGCGTATTAAATGAAGATGGAGTAGCTAACCAATCAAAAGCTCTTGTCCGATTTCCGTCAAAGTAAGCAGTCATAATAGTTTCACCACTAATTTCAATATTAGCAATAATATCCTGAAAATTATTTATACCCAGACTATCAAATAGATTTAATGCCCATTTCTTTTCAGTCTCGCTCTTGATACCATTCATAATACAGTCTTTAATTGGAAGCAAAGTGAATCCTGCAGTAATATTTGTTTTTGAAGTCCTTGATTTTCTTATATCATTAATAAATGTGGCAATGTGATTTGTTGAGCCTTTATTGTCAGTCTGAGATTGATTTGGATTTCTAATCGAATCGAGAATCTTGCTATCAGTACAATAGATATAGAGTGAGTCTATAACACCACTTGAGGTTAATGTCTTTCTCCCTATAACATAATCCTGGTATTGCAAAATATAAGTATTACCTTCATCAATAATCTTGAATCCCGAATCTACGGATACATTTGGAAGATAGATAGCTTTTAAGAAATTCTTGAACTTTGGTACATTATTGCCAAGATTAGCCAAAATAAGGAAATCTATTTTTTCAAAATTTTTTGCATCCGTATTGATAGAGAAGATAATTTCACGACTAAAGCATTCTAATAAATTATCAACTGTCAGAACTTCACTTTGATTCTCTCCACATTTTTTCTTTAGCTCTTCATCAATCTCTGACTTCTTTATATCAATTATATTTTTAACAAAAGGAAGCGCAAGTATATCTCCAACTTTCGATGATTTTAAATCCTCTATTAATTGAGTTATACTATTGGTTGATAAGTAAAAAACTGTTGTTTCAGGCAATAATTTCTCCATATCCTCAAAAGTATAACTTTTTAGAGGACCTGCATCCGTAGACGATGTTGGGGTTATTGATTGTGATGTGGTTAAACCAGCCGATGTTCCTTGCATTGTGGAAGCTTGAAGGTTGGCTTTCTGTGCATTTATCTGGGTAACTTTTGTCTCAAGTTCTTTATTTCTCCACGATGCAATACTTTCCACAGCTACCTCCGCTGCATCTGAAAGGTCTCCATTCTCATAGGTCATAATAGAAAATCCTTTCGTAATATCCCTCTCGAATTTTTTGGATTTAACAGTGACTTTGCCATCAACAACACTTGTCTTAATTCCATCTTTAGAAACATTCACTTCAAACTCAGTTCCTTTAACGATTATGTCAGAATAGGGGGTTTTGACAATGAATCGTTTATCAGCCTTTGCTACCTTGCAGAAGATAGTCCCTGTCTTAAGAGAAATCTTTCTTGGTGATAAAAGAGTAATTTGGCTATTTTTGTCGACGAAAATCGTACTCGCAGATTCAGAAATTGTACTATCTTTTGATTTTAAAATAGTAAAACCATCTTGATTGGATACAATCTGATCATTTTTCTTTACCACACCATTTTTCATCTGAGAAATATCAATTTTATTTTCTCCCCTGAATATGAAAATACCGCCTTCACTCTTTGTAATTAAAGCAACTTCAGGGTTAGTCGAATAAATGAATGTAAAAACACTTATACATATTATAGCAAATACAGCTGCAACTCCTATTAATGCATAAACAGAGGTTTTCCTTTGCATATCTTTTTTCTCCTTTTGTGTAGATTTAGATTTATTAACAACTTTATGTATAATTTCTGGAAATAAACTCTCCGAAGGTTTGATGGTATAATTTCTTCCAACGTGAGAAAGAACCTTATCCATCTTACTCAGAGTTAGATAAACCTGCTCACAATCTTGACAACACCTGAGATGATTTTCAATTTCCTCTATTTCCTTTATCGATATATCCTTTTCTATATACCCGATGAGTTTATCTCTAACTTCATTACAGTGCATTTTTAATCTCCTCCTTAAGCATTTCCCTTAGCTGTAAAATAGCATAATGCAGTCGTGACCATACAGTTCCTTTATTTATATTAAGGATTTCAGCAATTTCGGAACACTTTAAATTATTAAAATATTTCATTATTATGACTTCACGATGACTGGAATCGAGTGAATTTATGCATTCTTCGAGATGTTTACATATTTGCTTTTTATCGAGTATTTCAGCCTGATTATCAGACATATCCCTTACTAACTCTATCAATTCCACTTCATCTTCATCATTTATAATTAGCTTTGAGTTTAGTGAAACCATCGGTATCACATTTCTCCTATTCAATTCATTGATACAAAGATTCTTCGCTATCGCAAACAACCAGGTTTTGAACGTAAAATTAGCATCATAAGTGGAAAGCTTTTCAAAAGCCTTCAAAAACGTTTCCTGAGTAAAATCTTCAGCAATCGTCAAATCCTTCATATAGAAATGACAGTATCTATAAATATCAGTTTGATACTTATGTACAAGCAATTCATAAGCCCTTAACTCTCCATCCAAAGCTTGTTGGACAAGCTTTGTGTCTTCACAAGAGATAGAATGTTGACTATGCATAGCTTTTTATTTCTTCTCTCATTAATATTTTACAGATGAAATCCCAAAAACTTCAAAAATATTTTGAGATTAAACGATTTTTTCTCTTACCATTTTAGACGACACAAGAAAAAATAAAAGACACTATACAAATAATGTTGGAAGGATGATTAATAAGAAGAATTATTATTGGGCTTCAACTCTTATCCCATCATTATCAGGTGGGATAATTAAACCCTTACTAACCATATTATATTTTTTGAATGTATTTACCATCGCTTCTGATATTTCGTCAGAATTATCTTTTGTAATAGCAAGGATTGTCGGACCCGCACCACTCAAAGCAACCCCTTTCGCACCCTCATTATAAGCGGATAAAACGACTTCACTGAAATGCGGTATCAATCGCTCACGATATTTTTGATGTAATCTATCCTCAATAACGTAATTCAAATCCTCAAGGTCACCCTTTATAAGTTTATCAATAATAAATGGGATTCTTGATAAATTGAAAACAGCATCCTTATGGGGGATAATTTGTGGAATTGCTCTTCTCGCCTCTTCAGTAGACAACTTAAAGTCAGGGATACATAAAACCAATTTTACGTCTTTGTTGATATTATACTTCATATACAAAATCTTACCTTCTGCAACACAAGTCGCTGTAAGTCCTCCAAAATAGGATGCAACAACATTATCAGGATGACCTTCCATCTTAACAATCTCACTAAGAAGCTCCTGTTCACTTAACTTATTATTACATAAATAATTAGCTGCAACCATAGAACCAATTATAGCAGTCGCACTCGAACCAAGCCCTCGTGCTAAAGGAATATTACTCTTAATTTTGATCTTTAATGGCGGAATCTTTTCAGAACACAATTTAAATATTTTCTCAGCAGATTTCACCACAATATTATTATTATCAGCAGGCAAATAATCCGCTCCTTCGCCTTCTATTTCAACTTTAAGTCCTTCATCAATGATTTCAAACTCAAAACGATTATAAATTGACAGCGCAATTCCGAGACAGTCAAAACCTGCCCCTATATTCGCTGTAGAACCCGGAACAGTTACTATAACTTTCTTAACCATCTTTAAAACCTTTCTAACAATATATACAAATTACATATCATCATAATTTCAAGTTGATTTCCTTGTTTGTAAAGGTATATATGTAAACACAATTTCAAAATATGAATATTATGAAAGATAAATATAGGCAAGGACAATTTTATCATTGAGACGTTTGAAATATTATCTAAGGACGAGATTGCTTCGTAGTCTTTGACTCCTCGCAATGACACCCTTTGTTTCCTCTCCCCTTGCGGGAGAGGATTAAGGAAAGGGGTATGTGTTATTCTGAACCGAAGTCCTGAGCTAAGCAAAGGAGCGAAGCGAAGAATCTTCAGTGTCATTCTGAGCGAAGCGAAGAATCTTCAGTGTCATTCTGAGCGAAGCGAAGAATCTCGTAGTTTATTTAGTTTTTTAGAGATTTCTAACTCAGCTAAAGAAAGAGCTTAAAATGAGAAATTTTCAAATACCAAAAGGCTATAAATTCGCATCGGCAACTTGTGGTCTCAAACGAACAAATAATCCCGATATGGGTTTGATAGTTTCAGAAAGAAAATGCAATGCCTTCGGAATGTTTACACAAAACACATTTAAAGGTGCTCCCGTTATAATCACTCAGAATCACCTCAAAAACAGAACCGCTCAAGCCATCATCGTAAACGCAGGCAATGCTAATGTTGCAACAGGCGAAAAAGGGCTGAACAATGCAATAGAAATGGCATTTATGACCGCAAAAAATCTAAACATTAAAATTGATGATGTCCTCATAGCATCTACAGGCGTGATCGGAATGCAACTTGATATGAACAAAATAATAAAAGGTATAAAAAAATGTACAGCTTCATTAAAGCGAAATGCATTCAAGGATGTTGCTAAAGCAATTATGACCACAGATTCATATATGAAAGTTGCATCAGAATCATTCAAAGTGGCGAACAAAGAAGTAACAATTTCGGGAATGGTAAAAGGCGCCGGGATGATTCATCCCAATATGGCAACGATGCTCTGCTTTATTTTAACAGATGCAAATATCCATTATTCTGCACTAAAAGAAGCAATGATGTCCGCCGTCAAGAAGACCTTCAATTGTATGACAGTTGACGGAGACACAAGCACAAGCGATATGGCAATAATTTTAGCAAATGGAATGGCAGAAAATAAAATTATCGAAAAAAAAGGAAATGCTTTCGCTAAATTTAGTAAACATCTTTATACAATCTGCGAAAAGCTTGCAAAGATGATTGCTGCTGATGGTGAAGGTGCTACAAAACTTATTGAAATAAATATTCTTAACTGCAGAACTGAACAAGAGGGTGAAAAAATCGCGAAGAAAATTGCTACATCAACACTATTCAAAACAGCAATGTTTGGTAATGACCCTAATTGGGGAAGAATTATATGCGCCATCGGCAATTCAGGAGTAAGTTTCAAGCCAGACAAAATTATCGTGGATATAAATGATATTACGGTTTTTAGAAATGGAATGCCTGCTGAGTATGATGAGAAAAGGCTGAAAAAATCACTCGCTAAAAAAGAAATATTTGTAACAGTCGATCTTAATCAGGGTAAAGAAAAAAGCAGAGTTTGGACTTGTGATTTAACTTATGATTATGTGAAGATTAATGCTTCATACAGAACATAAAACAAATATAAAATACGAATTTTAGAGAACTTTACGCCTTCTTTGCGCTCTTTGCGGTTACACCCCAATTCTTAAGGTTTGAATATGACACTCAAATTATCCAAAATAAGACAAAAATATACAAGTGAAAAAATCCCTCATCCCATTCAACATTTTGAATCTTTGCTTGAAAGTAGTAACTTTAACTCTTCAATAAAAGGGCACAACAAAATCGCCATTGCCGTAGGAAGTCGGGGAATAAAAAATATAGAAATATACATTCAACTTCTTGTCAATTATCTTCATCAACAAGGTTCTTTTCCTTTTATCGTCCCTGCAATGGGAAGTCACGGCGGAGCAACACCGGAAGGGCAATTGAATATCCTCAAAAAACTTGGAATAACTGAAGATAAAGTCAAGGCACCTATCATCTCTTCGATGGAAGTAAAAAACATTGGTGACATAAACATAAAAGGAGAAAAGTATCCTGCATATATCGACAAAACCGCATCAGAAGCCGATGGTATCATCCTGATAAATCGCGTAAAACATCACACTGCCTTTTACGGCGACTATGAAAGTGGATTGGTAAAAATGATTGTTATCGGATTGGGTAATCACATCGGCGCCTCTTCTATGCATTCATTAGGTCCTGATGGCTTAAAAAACATTATGCCTGAAATTGCAAAATATATTGTTCAGAAAGAAAAAATACTCGGTGGATTTTGTCTTATTGAAGATGCTTATCAGGAAACTGCTCGAATCTATTGGGTAAATAGAGATGAAATTTTTCTGAAAGAACCAGAAATATTAAAGGAAGCAAAAAGTTTTGACCCTCATTTGCCTATTCAAAAAATAAATTTATTGATGATTAGTCAAATGGGAAAAAACATAAGTGGAACAGGAATAGACACAAAAGTAGTTGGGCGAATGGCTGATAAAAAGCTCGAAAAATTCACCGGTATAAAAATAGACATAATTGGAATTAGTAACTTAACTGAAGAGAGCTGTGGAAATGCCGCCGGAATTGGATTCGCTGATTTCATAACAGAACGACTGTATAAAAAGATAGATATGAATGCGACTTTAACAAACGTTATGACTTCAAAATTTTTCATCGAAGCAAAGATTCCTATTGTACTCAAAAATGATAAGAAAATAATCAATGTAGCAATAGATTACTTTTCAGGATTAAGAATTAAAAAGCCAAAAGTCATTGTCATCAAAGATACACTTCATCTTATAGAGATGTATGTTTCGGAAGGCGTATTGAAAGAACTCAAGGACAGAAAAGACATTGAGATTATCTCAGGATTAAATGAAGTTCAATATAATGCTGAAGGAAATCTAATTACAGATTTTTGAATTAAAAATATCCATTCCATTTTTTCGTATCGTCAAAATATTATGTAAACAAATTGTGATGATAATAAGGTTATAAAGGAGGCGTTTTAAAATGAGTATGATAGTGATATTGGCACCATTAATTGCATCAGCCTGGCCCTCTTTAGCTTCTGCCATACTTGGTAGTGTTAGTGTAATGGGTTATTCAGTTATAGACCCCAAAACACTAAAGAGGACAGACAATAAAGCTATGACTTGTAAAGAGATTGATGTAAAAAACAGTAATGTAATTTCAGAATTCATAAAAGATAAACAAACAATTACAGTTAAAAAAAATAATATTCTTGTTTCGTTTCAGAAAGGAGCTGATAATCGTTGTAAGATAACAGTTATGGGCGAAGGTAAAACAGATGCTGAATTAGAGACGATTGGTCAAGAAATGGCAAAAGTAATAACACAGAAATATGTGTATAATAAAATTATGAGTGAATTGCAACAGCGTGAATTCTCTATCGTTGAGGAAAAGGTTGAGGAGGATAATACAATCCGAATTAATGCCAGGAGGTATGTGAGTTAAAAAAGCTTGAATAAATTGTATCGGGTTTGAAATACTTTTTCAAAAATTAATGTAAAGACGCAATGCGTTGCGTCTCTACAAAAATAATGGATTAATTTATGAGCAGATTGGAAAAGATAGAACTCGGAAAGTTTTCCTCTATCCCTACAGAATTCTTCAAATCCGAAACAAAATTAACCCTACAAGATTATTTGTCGAAGGCAATCGAGGCATTTTATGATGAGGATTTTGAGGCGGCAATTTTCTTTTATACAAAAGTGCTTGAGATAAATAAACACTCGATAGAAGCCTGGATTAGTCAGATTAGAAGCTTAATTGAATTAAAAGAATTAGGCGCAGCGAAGAAGAGATTTAAGACGGCAAAATATGTTTTAGGTGAACTGCCGGAGTTGATGTCGTTGCAAGCCTTGTTAGAATGTTATGGTGGAAAAGTTAAAGAGGCTATAAGGCTTTCTGATGCTGCAATTGAGAGAACAGAAAAAGCCACATTCCCCTGGTTTATCAGAGGATTAATTTATTTAATGAAAGGTGTGAAAAAGAAGCCTGAATATTGGTTTACACAGGCTATTACGACTGACCCTGTAAATATGTATTTAAAAGTGGATATAGGAAGAGCGTGTTATAAATATGGTCAACCCGCACTAACCGTTCAGTTCCTATATCAGACCACAACAATGGGTGCACGATGTTTTAGTTATTATTATTATCTATTTAAAGCGGCAATGAAATTGAAGAAATACGATAGGGCAACGGAGTCGTTCGAGAGATTAAAAATCTATGCGAGTGAGGACAAAAGAAAAACCAAATTACTCGATGTTATTAGAAATAGTAGAGAATTTAAAAAATATATAACTACCATTTAAACATAGAGGGAATAGATATACCTTATGTCGGGGCAGTTCGCGAACCGCCCCCACAAAAGATTAAACAATTTTTGAGAAAAAGTTGATGGATTTTTATCATCTGATATTTTTTCCCATAATTATTTTTTAATGAACTAATTTAAGGAGAACGTCTTATGCCCGAACATACCTTTGAAATAGAAATTACTCCAGAGGGAGATGTTAAAGTGCATATAAAAGGAGTAAAAGGAGCGAAGTGTGAGGAGTATGCAAAACTCTTCGCAGAAGTAGTAGGAGAACTCAAATCAAGCGAAAAGACACACGAATACTTTGAACAAGAAGATTTTATAAATTTGAATTTGAAATCTGTAAGATGATAATTTGAGACCTCTGAAAAACTAATAATAGTAACTTAAAAACGAGATTGATTCGTCGGTTTCGCCTCCTCACAATAACATCTTACGGTCTCTGTCATTCTGAGCGAAGCGAAGAATCTCGTATTTGGGTCAATATTTCAGATATCTCAATTTTCTGAGTTTTTGTAGGATATAAACACGAATGCAATGCCCGATATGTAAATTTCAAAATATGCCTAATGAGGAGATATGTACAAATTGCAAGGCTCTCTTAAAGGCATATGGAATACCCGCATTTCCTCCACGCATTAAAAGATTCAAACGCATCATAAACTCATTTAATAAAATCAGGATGCTTTTTGATTCTTATTCTCCAGTATTTGAGACAGAAGCAGAAGAAAAGAAAGCAAGAGAACCGATCGATATAATCGGCACTATTAAATTCATTCTTAATCCCGAAAATCCTGCACAGTTCTGGAGAAGGAATCGTTGGATTGCGGCTATTTTATCAGTGATTCCAGGTCTGGGACATCTCTTTCTTCGACAATTTCGAACTGCCTTGTTTTTCTTCCTTTCTTTTACCATATTTATTTTATTATACATCGTAGTGCCTGACACATTTTTTTGTATTCTTATGCGAGGCGGAATCATCGGAACAATGTTGATTTCTATTCTTACTGCAAGTCCCATTGATTTTCTTATTCCGAGAACTCCTTCAAATCGTTTAGTCACAGCTCTTTTCTTGTATGTTATTATCTTTTTCTTTATAATAAGACCGATTACTATAAATTATCTGGATTTTTTTTGTATTGATAGTTTACGGAATCCTGCACTGGAAGCAAATTTGAAGCACAGAAAACTAATTTTAAATCATTTGTTTTTTGACGTTAGCAAAATTAAAAATGGAGATATCGTAATATATGATCAATCCGCAGTTGTAGTTGGACAAGAGAGGGCAACTCGTGGGGGTAGAAATGCCTTTGAGAAAGTTATTGGTCTTCCAGGAGAAACTGTTGAGGTTAAAAACAAAAAAATTTATGTTAATGGTGTAGAGATTGAAAGAGACAAATATCCTCTTACTTATACAGAACAAAGCATTCTACCAGATATTAAAGTAGAATTAGATGCAACACATTATTTTATTTTTCCTGAAATCGTTAATTACCATGCTCCAGAAGAGGTCTTGGAACAAACAATTAATAGAGCTTGCAAGTTAAGTATATATCAAATCAAGGGGAAGGCAATACCATATATGTGACAAATTTAATTATTCTTTCGTATTCTTCATACCCTTCGTGATTTATTTTTACTCCGTATTCTCTGTGGTTAATTCTTTTATTTCTTAAACTGCAACTGAATCCAATCATCATAATTATGAAAATTAACCTTCGTGAGTGGTGCACAAGACGATAGCTCCTTCCCCTTCGGTAAATAAACAGACCAATCATACCGACCTAAATGAAATAACCAATTATCACCAGACTCAGGCGATTTCCCATTTAAAGTAGACAATTTCGCAAAGGGAATTGCTACTTCCAACTGCCAGTATTTATCCTCATCACTTGAATTATTCAACGTCCCCTCAATCTTGATCCCAATCTTTAAATCCTCACAATTCCACTTCCCCACTTCTCTATTATCCAAATCTTTCTTATTCAGAGCATCAAAAACTGTTCCTAAAACATTTATCTCAAAATTATAATAGGCATCATTCTGCGCATCAGGTTTTATAAATGTCTCCAGAGCATCATCTTTATATGTCGATGAATCTCTCTCAGTCAATTTTCCTATGATATCCTTATCATAAGCAATAAAACTCACATAAAGAAAATTCTTATTCCAGAGAAGTCTCCCTTCCGTTTTACTCAATGGTGTCTCAAAAGTAACAGGAATATAGAAATCAAGAACCTTTGCCTTTTGCCAGATTGGTTCATCCAAATTTCCATCAATCGCTATTTTCTCAGAAGTATAAATACAAACATATGATATCTTCTCGATAGCCAATAACATACTCTGAATCATAAACAAAATACAAACTGCTAATGCAAAAATAAATCTTTTTATATTCGAACTTTTCATAATTCTTCTCCCATCACCTTCAATTAAATTTCTTTTATATTGGTTTATACGACTCCGTCAATAAAAAAAGATAGATAATATTTAAACTATCCATCTTTTATTAATTATTCCATTAAAATTTAAATTAAGTAAAAATAATCCTTGAAATTGGCATATTATAAGGAGTATAAATCCTTATAATTATTAAATTACAAGGATTAATTATTATGATTAAAATATCAAGGGCTTATAAGAATTTAGACACATATGTTAAACCAAATAAAGCACTTATTATTTTCGGTGCAAGGCAAGTCGGTAATACAACTTTATTACAAGATTATTTGCAAACAACAAAACTAAAGTACAAGCTCGATTCAGGGGATAATATCCATATACAACAATTGTTGGATTCTCAGGATATTGATAAAATAGTTGAGTATGCTCAAGGATATGAACTGATAGCTATTGACGAAGCACAGAAGATTAAGAATGTTGGGCAGGGATTAAAAATATTAATTGATAATATACCAGGTATTAAAATAATTGCCACAGGTTCTTCATCCTTTGAGTTGGCAGGACAAATAGGAGAACCCCTTACAGGCAGAAAAATTACTCTTACTCTTTATCCTATTTCTCAACTTGAGCTTGAGAGTATATACAACCGTTATGAATTAAAAAGAAAACTCGAAGAATTCCTTATCTATGGTAGTTATCCGGAAATTATCACCTCGAATAATAAAACAGAAAAAATCAGGCTTCTTAATGAAATAGCAAGCTCTTATTTATTGAAAGATATCCTTGAATTGGAAAGGGTAAAAAGCTCCAAAATACTCATTGATCTTCTCCGACATCTTGCATTTCAGATAGGGAGCGAAGTTTCCCTAACCGAAATAGCACAGAAAATTGGAATAGATTATAAAACAGTGGCTCGTTATATTGATTTATTTGAAAAGGCTTTTGTTTTATATAATCTTCGGGGATTCAGCCGCAACTTAAGGAAAGAAATTACGAAAAAAAGTAAATATTATTTTTACGATACTGGGATTCGCAATGCAATTATTTCGAATTTTAATTCATTAGATATAAGGAATGATGCAGGAATATTGTGGGAGAATTTCCTCTTTATGGAGAGATTAAAAAAGCAGGCATATAAAGACATTTACACAAATAATTATTTCTGGCGCACCTGGGATCAGAAAGAGATTGATTTAGTTGAGGAACGCGAAGGAAAATTGTTCGGCTATGAATTCAAATGGGGAAACAAACCAATTAAGGCTCCAAAAGAGTGGTTAAACACATATTCCAATGCTGAGTTCTTTGTTATCAATCAAGATAACTATTTAGATTTTATAACCTAAGAGGGTTAAGAATAATAAGCTAATTTCAGAATTATATCATAATAGTCAATAAGATCTTACTCATCTTTACTCTCGAGTTTAATTTCGACAGGGTCACAACTTAAACTTTCGGCAATTTCTTTTGAGATATTGTTAATCTCACCTTCATCTAATCCTTTATAGGATTTTATCACATAACCACTCTTATCTATTAAAAATAATGCGGGGATTTTCTTTAAATTAAATGCCTTCGCAAAATTGGATTTCTCATCAATCACAGTGAAAAACTTCTTATTATCCTCTCCCACAAACTTTTTAACGGTATCTGAATCATTCTGAGATATCCCTATCACCGATAAAAACCAGTTCGGATAGGACTGCGATATTTTTTCCATATATTTGACAGTCTTCTTTGAATCAGGTGAATTTACATCATAAAACACTAATAAGTTAATATTCTTCTTAATATTTTCAAAATTGAATTCTTCATCATCGATTCCTTTGAACGAAATCGATGATAGCTTAAATACATCTTCCTCCTCAGACATTCGATCACCTCCAGGCATATTATTTGCACGTACTACAACTACTTGATGTGCATGAATGGCACGATGGTGCAGAAGAAGAACTTATAAATTTTTCCCCTGATTTCATCCCTACAGCCGACATAAGCTTTTTGACACTTTTTGATCCACAGGACTCACATTCTATTTTTTCGTCTTTATTAAAAACGAGAACCTCAAACTGCTTTCCACATTTTTTGCATTCATATTCAAAGATAGGCATAACTCTTCCACTCTTCTACTTTCGAAGTCAATCCTCAAAAATATCAACCCGATAATATGACAAAATTTCATCACAGATGTCAAATCAATTTTTCAGTTCACTATTAAACCACATAGAACACAAAGTAGTAGTGACAGAACATTGTTCTGCTACTACAAAGAATTAATTGATATACTTTGGTGAAACAAAGGTTATTGATTCATATGAATAAGAGGTAATAATTTCTCAGGGCAGTTAGTTATGTAGTAAACTTAAAGATAATAAATAGAAACTCAAATTGAGATTACTCAAATACTAACAACTGATGCCGTGTCATTCCCACGAAAGTGGGAATCCAGAGACAAAATTAACATATTTCTGGATTCCCGTTTACACGGGAATGACAGGATAACCAATTTTTCAGAGGTCTCAATTTAGAATTAATATAGAAGTTATATATATAATTAGAATTTTATTCTTCTCTTAATGGGCTATTGCTGATAAAATCTACAACTCTTTTAAATGCGTCATTAAATTTGTCAATATCCTCTTCATAAATCCTGAGACTTACCCTCTCATACTTGTCATCTACTTTCTTGCTTTCTGTAATGACAAGATACTTGTCCTTCTTAGAATTTTCTTTCACATCCAGAAAGTAGGTTCTTCTACCAGCTTTTACTCTCTCCGTAAAGAGGTCGTTCTTTTCTAACATAATTTAATCTCCTCGCCTAATCAAATTTCTCCCTACCTTATCGAATAAGGTAAGATTGGAAAGTTATTAAAATTGATATTATTAAGTCAACAATAATCTTTAAAATTTTTTAACCTGAATTCTTGAAACTTGAAACTTTTAACCTTAATCCTGAAACATTCATAAAATATTCATAAAACTTATCTTACATAAAATAAACAACTACCTGTAATAGCAATATAACAAAACCCATAATTAAACCCATCCCAAATATCTTCCACGGTATTTTCGTTCCTAATTGAAAATAATCTCTCACCTTCTGCGCTAAAAAGTACCAAATCATTAATCCACCTAATATAATCCCGATTACATATCTGATTAATTCCTCAGAAGCCATTGAATTACTCTTATATACAATTTCAAACAGGGTCAACAATATGATATATACAAATTCTCCAATACACATCATCCAGCCAAAACCTGATCTAACAAGTACCGTAATACCAAGAACTATATAATAGATACATAAGAATGTGTAGACAAGCTTGATTTGGCTCGGAGATGCATTAAATAAAATTGTAAGGGGTGCAGTTCTATCAGGAACAGAGTAAGTGCTGATTAATGAATCCAATCTCATATAAAAGAGTATGCCAAGAATAAGATGTATAATTGCCCAAAACCTAACACCCAGCGGATAATCTTTCTTAAATATATCAACCATCTTTGTATGAAGTTCCCATTTTATTGTAGAGACGTGATATATCACGTCTCTACTACATCTCTGCGAACTTTGCGTCTCTGCGTGAAAAATGCATCTTGTTTTTCATCAGTCTTCTGATTATATTCTCTTCAAGTGCCTCTGAGAAATTTCTTCGACTTTCTTTAATCTCTCAGCATATTTCCCACCCAAAAATTCTGTATTCAGGAATATTTTAACGAGTTCTATTGCCAATCCATCACCAATAATTTTCCCGCCGATACACATTACGTTTGCATTAGAATGCTGTCGACACATCTGAGCTGAAAAATGGTCATTACAAACTGCTGCCGTTACCCCCCATAACTTATTTGCAATCGCTGCGGAACTCGAACCTATCCCATCAATCAAGATTGCCTTATCGCAAATCTTCTCAGAAACAGCCATCGCCGCTGGATAGACAAAATCAGGATAATCTACAGACTCCTCACTATAAGTCCCAAAATCCCGATACGGAATTTTCTCCTTCTCAAGATATTTCCGAATAACCTCTTTTATATGAAATCCACTATGGTCACAAGCTAATGCTATCATTTTATAATATCTCCTTTACTAAACCACTAAATTAAAAAGATTCAACCGCAGAGAACGCAAAGAACGCGCAAAGCACTCAGAGCTTAGATATACTTATATCATTAACAATCATCTATTCTTTATATGCCTCTGAAAAGTCAACTAAACCAAGCGGACTGACACCCAATTTTTTTACATTATCTTTCATACAAAATGCATCCACATAAAAATATATTGGGCATATAGGCATTTCTTCTATTAAAAGCTTCTCTGCCTTATGCATCAATTCCATTCTCTCTTTCTGGTCTGAACTCATCTTTGCCTTCCTAATCAAATCATCATATTCCTTGTTTGACCAATGTGCATCATTATTACCACTACCTGTCACAAAGACATCCATAAATGTCATCGGGTCTAAATAGTCTCCTGTCCAACCATCCCGACAAATTTGAAAATCACCTTCCTGCCTTGTTTTAATAAATACTTTCCATTCCTGATTAATTAATTTTACCTGCACCCCTAAATTCTTTCTCCACATCTCCTGAAAAGTCTCAGCTAATATCTTATGTGATTCATTTGTGTTATAAATATAAGTAACCTCAGGAAAAGTTAATCCCACCCCATATCCTGCATCACTTAAGCATTTCTGCGCCTCAACCACATTATTGTCTGGAAATAAATCTTCTCCAAATTCTCGGAACTCAAGGATTCCATCCGCATCCTTAATCCCATAAGGAACCCAAGCCAGTGCAACCTTCTCACCTCTCTTCATAACCTTATTGACAATTTTCTTCCTATCTATTGCATAAGTAAAAGCCTTACGTACATTCTTATCATTAAAGGGAGGTTTTTGAGTATTAAAGCAGACATAATAGGTTCCAATGTGGGGATAAACTTTTAGTTTGCCTTCGGCTTTCAACCTTTCCACATCAGGCAATGGCACATTTAGTGTTATATCAATTTCGCCTAATTCAAATGCAGTGAGTTCTGATGACTCATCTTCTATCATAGTGAATACAAGTTCCTTTAATTGAACCCTATTGGAATCCCAATAATTTTCATTTTTCACAAATCGCATCTTGTTATTATGTTCCCATTCCACCAATTTGAATGGTCCATTACCGATATAATTCTTGGGCGATAAAGCCCAATCAGGATTTACACTGACGGTATCCTCTTTCAATGGCATATAGGTTGCAAAAGCGGTCAATTCGAGAAAATAATTTGTGGGAGCATTCAACTCGATACGAATAGTTTTATCATCCAGCGATTTAATCCCGACCAATTCAAAATCCGTTATCTTACCTCTATTATACTCTTCCCCATTTTTTATATAATATAGTTGGTAAGCATACTCTGAGGCAGTCTCGGGACTCAATGCCCTTTTCCAGGCATAAATAAAATCGCTCGCTTTAATCGGGGAACCATCAGACCATTTTGCGTCCCTTAAATGAAAAGTATAAATCTTTTTATCATCACTAATTTCCCAACTTTTCGCGACTCCCGAATGAATTTTATTCTCCGCATCAATCCTTACCAATCCTTCAAAACAATTTGAGATAATTCTCATTCCTGTTAAATCTACTAATAAAGCAGGGTCTATTGTTTGTGGCTCTGTGGCGTTATTAAAGATTATCACATCTTTGTTAGTTTTCAAGGCTTGAGCAGTTTGCGAGGTCTGTGCATTTTTAATCTCAGGAGCTTCATTTTTCCCTTCCTCTTTCTTTTTCTCACAGCTTGTAATTACCAACAAGAATAGAAAAACTGAAATAAAGTGTATTATTCTTTTCATCATTCTAACCTCACAAGAAATCAACTCTTGATAACTATTGGCAAATAAATGATAATGAAGATAATAGACCAAAGAATGGCGTGAGTAATATTCATTAGCTCCTTATTGGGCTCAAAGCCTTCTGCAAGCATTGTATAATAATATGATTTAAGCAAATTGCTTACAATTGTCGCAATTAACATTAATAATACAATTACTAATGGGAGTGATAAATGATACTGTGCAAAAATTAAATAAAGCATTGTGGCAATTATCCCAGCTAAAGTTCCCCAAACTGAAATAGCTCCTTTTGTCCCTGCTTCTGCCTTTCGAAAAGTTGATATGAGAAAAGGATATCGAGTGAACTGACGCCCTAACTGTGCCGCAACTACATTAAATAATTGCACCGATAAACTTCCTACAAAAAGATATAACCACAAATTCCCTTTCCACCTCCAATAAATCAAAAGAAATAATACCGGTAGAAGCAAGCTTGAATATATTTCTTTTACTCCAATAATATATTCTTTTGATTGGATTAATCCCTCATCAATTTTATCTTTGTATTTCCAGATGTAAGATATATAATAAAACAAAATATAAACAAAAAATAGCGAATATCCCGCAAGACCCAGAATCAAATAGATTAACCAACCAAATACGAATCCAGAAATGGCTCCTCTCATATCAACAGCCTTTACTAAATATCCTAATCCCATCACGGCAAGACTAACCAAAATCCCCATCACAAAATTATTTGCAACAATGAAAGAAAATAGATACATCACAATTCCACCAGCTACTGCTATCAACGCATTCTCATCAACACCAAAATTCCTCGAGGTAACAAACCCGCAAATCACTGACACAATTACTGACAACAAAAAGATATTATAACCACTCA
>Ga0315274_10000038_pt1 | contig 200395 bp, 182 predicted proteins | sample YL17G02_20_MG_FD_203700 | JGI IMG/M metagenome (GOLD analysis project Ga0315274, IMG submission 203700) | Sediment microbial communities from Yellowstone Lake, YNP, Wyoming, USA - YL17G02_20 | ecosystem: Environmental > Aquatic > Freshwater > Lake > Sediment | place: USA: Wyoming | collected...
TGAGCTGGCCGGCGGCGTTAATACCGTTCAGTATCAGAGCTGCAGCTATTATGCCGGCAGTGACAATTTCGAGTTCGTTGCCAACGACTACGGGACGGCTCCGAGCGGCGGTGATTCTAATCCTGCGGATGTCACCATTGATGTCAGCAATGTAATAAACCAAACTTTTGCACCGGAGAATGACCTGATAGCCGACTGGCCTTTATATACACAATACCAGCAGTCAAGAACGCAGGTTATTTATTTGTCGAGCGATATAGGCTCTGCTATGAAGATAACCGACATCGCGATAGATATTTATGAGGCTGCCGGTCAAACATTAAACAACTGGACGATACGAATGAAACATACCAGTAAAACCGCCTATACTTCTTCACCATATTTCCAGACGACCGGCTGGACGGTTGTTTATCAGAATAATGAGTCGCCGACGCCTATCGGCTGGCGGAATTTTCATCTGCAGACCCCGTTCGAATACAACGGAAGCTTAAATCTGCTTGTAGATTTCAGCTTTAACAACAACTCTTCGGCCTCAACCAACGGCAAATGCATGGTATCCGACGTATTTGTAAATCGGGTATTGTTCTCTTATGCCAACGGCACTCACGGCGACCCGCTTAACTGGTCTGATGGATATAATCCTGGCCTTTGGGTTTCGAGCGGTGTGCCGAACATAAAGCTTATGGGCGAGATTCCGTCGATGCCTATAGCGGGTGATTTTGAGCCGGACTGCGATGTTGACGGTGATGATTTGGAAGTTTTTATTGCGAGCTGGCTAAGCGAAGATGGTCAGCCGGCCTATAATAAAAAATGTGATTTATATAAACCGATTGATGATATCATCGACTTCAAAGACCTTGCGGTGCTGGCTTATAACTGGCTGGCAGAGGGGTTTTGATAATCAGAAGGTTTCCCTGTCAACCTGCCCCAGATAGAATCGGCCGTCATTGCGCATAAAGCTTATGATTTGGTCGAACTGCTGGTCGATGAACTGCTGGCGGTTCGAGACGATGCTTATGCCGATGAGAGCGGAAAGCTTGCTGTCGTTGTGGTCAACCTCGGCGACAGAGGCGTTGAAACGGCTTTTGAGCCGTTCAACGAGGCTTTTTACGATGCTTCGCTTTTCCTTCAGCGAACTGATACCGTTTAAGTGCAACTGGGCTGTCATCACGCCGACAATCATAAAGTTCCCGCGGTTTAGTTTTCAATTTTTTACCAGCTATGTACTGAGGTGTCAATAAAATTGATTTATATACAAATACCGCTATAATCCGGTTTTATTTCAGAGAGAATCGGTTTTTACCCGGATTTCCCATATTTATCCGCCGTTTGCCCGCCTTCCGTGTGGCGGGTTCGTCTGGTGGATAAAAGTATCGCATTTAATATGGATTTGATAGTATAGAATTTATGGATGCTGTTCTCCGTAGGGAGTCCTAACGGACAAACCAGTTTTGACGCATCTGTTTGGAGAATCCAATGGGTGAAAGAAGCATATCGCTTATGCAGATTAGCAAATTCTGGAAATCAGGAACGTAAAATATGGCAGAGTATCATAAGTATCGTCATGCACTATGCCTAAATCCTTATTATTCGGGGGAGAGGGGTACAGGTATAGACTTCTTTCCGCCGACAGGGTTGGAGTACGTGGCGACCGCCTTAAAAGGTCACGTAGACCAAATCAGCTTAATTGATCTCCGTCATAAGCGGTCTCTGCAATCACCTCGGAAGATGTCCGAGTTTATCCAAAGAAACATCGATTTGATTTGCATCAGTATCGGTTGGAGGGCACAATACAACAAAGTTTGTGACTATATCAGCCAATTGCCCTCTGCTCCAACGACCGTTGTCGGCGGACGGGAGGCAACCGACAAGGTGGAGGACATTTTTCTACGATGCCCCAACGTCGATGTTGTTGTCCGCGGGGAAGGCGAGCAGACTATTCAAGAGCTTGCAGACGGACAACTATGGGACCGGATTCTTGGTTTGTCCTACAGGCATAATGGTAAAATCATTCACAACCCAAACCGGCCACTCCAGCCTATCGAAAATATCGCTCCGCCGGACCGGAGCCTGCGACAAAGCCGCTACTTCCCTGTCGCTCATGGCATACGTCTGCTGCCAATTGAGTTTGACACTATCCTCGGTTCACGGGGATGTCCATACAAATGCAAGTTTTGTACATTCAGCATAAATCCTCTGGGACAGAAGCGTGATTATGTCGCTCGGTCGCCGGAATCGGTGGTAGATGAAATCGAAGCCAGTAAGGGAAAGATGATTATTTTTGCTGATGACAACTTCTTCGTTAACCCGGACCGCATCGAGCGTATATGCGATTTAATCATCGAGAGAGGCATCGATAAACTGTACTTCGCTAATGCAAGAATCGAGGCGGCCAGGTACCCGCACATGCTGGAAAAAGCATACCGCGCGGGATTTCGAATGCTTTTGCTGGGTATCGAGTCGGCAAGCGATAGGATCCTCGAACAGCTCAACAAGGGCTTTAACACAAAGCAGATTCGGGATGCTTTTACGGTATTTCGGCAGTTCCCTTTCTTTTACCATGCCTACTTCATCTATGGTAATGTTGGTGAGACTGAGGAAGAAATGATGGCTATACCTGAGTTCGCCAGAGAGCTTGGAGTACACATGATTAACCTGAGTATGCTTCGCGTGGACAAGTTCACCCCGTTGCGGCAGTTGGTGGAAAGCACGCCTGGCTACTGGGTCAACGAAAAGGGGAACGTCTATTCACGCGAGTTTGACAGGAAGAGGCTTGGGCGTATTCGCAATCAGATTCGCAATCGTTTTATGTTTCGACCAGGACAATTGGCCAAGATACTCACGACCGTGCACAACTGCAATATTCTCACTTACTGGCAGATGGCGAAACTGGGCTTGATGGCGCCTTTGTTTTTCCTGGATTATGTGGTTCAAAGGAGCGTCAAAACTTTTCGGCATTATTGGAAATGAGGCTCAGCGGTGTAGCTGAGCAAGAATATACAATTGTTTATGGGAAATCCCAGATAAATAAATACTTTCGTCCCTTGCAAATCCCCCTTAATTACCCCCCATTTTTTGGCTTATTTACGTCTCTGGGCTGACCAAAACGCTCAGTCCATCGCCGCACCTGCTCAGCCCACATCGGCCTGTCTTTCGCTGTTTTTATATTAATAAGTGCCCCTAACACTATATTAGGGTCAGCTGTGGCGGGCTGCTCGGCAAGATACTTCTCTATTGAGAGTACAATAACATTGTCAGGTCCTAAGTCCTTTTCCAATAAACAATTATCCACCAATTGGGCTGCGGTTTCCACTTTCGGCCATCTCAAATACACCTCCAGCATCTGGGCCAAAATTGCTTCTTTCTCCCCAGGACTGCTGGCAGCTTCCCGCAGCAGCCCTAAACACTTCGCCGCCTGTTCAAATCTGCCGCTTTTGCTGTAAAGTCGCGCCAGTTGCCCCCGAACATTTTTGAGCATTTCTGCCTTATTTTCGCCGCTGGCCTTGCGCTCCGCTATCTCAAGAAAAGAAATCTTCTGCTCATCCGAGAGCCTGGCCTCCATATCCTGCGAACTAAATCGCCCTACCCATTTATCCAGTACGTCGGCCTCGACAGCCTTGAATATCGTGAGCATCGTCTGCCAGGCCGGTTCACTCTCGGCTGAGCCGAGCTTTTCCGCCAGCCACGTCAAATCATCGCCACTCCCCACTTCGCCGGCAAGCTCTATCACCCTCTGCCTTATTTTTGCACTGCTGTCATTGGCAAAACCCCCTTTCAATTTGCCAAGCGCTTTTGTTTTGTCTATGTTTATCAGCCCTTCCACCGAGGCCTCACGGGCCAAATCTGCTTTATCGCTGAGGGCTTCTTCAAACAAGAGCCCAAATGTCTTTGCAGCTTCGGTTTTGTGGGCGCTGCGCGGACCGCACAGGCCTGCCATTACGCCCAGCAGTTCTCCACGCAGGGCGCCGTCAGCTTTATCTTTTTGCTGGTTATATCTTTCCGCAAGCAAACCAAGATACCTGTCAACCTCGCCTGAAGTTAACCCATTCTGCTCAAGGAGCTTTTTTATAACTTCCGCACCTTTTTGCGCCTTTTTCGGGTTCTCCTCAAGAAGGAACTTTGTCGCCCATTCCAGGGTCTTTTTTCTTATCTCCTCGGGAATCTTGACCTCTGAACCAGGTAAAAAGGCGTAGTAACACGCTCCGCCGAGCGCAACAAACAGCTCCGTTTTAACCCCATCGTCCTGTTCAATTTCGAGTTGTTGCAATAGACGCTGGGATGAATTCAACTGCCCCATCAAAGACAATAGCCCCGCTGTTTTTAGCCGAACATCCCTGCTCTGGTCCGAAACCAAATTGACCAAAACAGGCCCGAGTTCAGCAGGTAATTCTGATTTTGTTCCCACACGCCATTGAGAAACCTTTTCTAACGCCCACAATCTTACTATCTCTTTGGAATCACCCAAACACTCAGCCAAAAACTGACCTTTGGCCGTATTATCACTTACCCCGTCATATATCTTATCCAATGCCGATAAGTACATCCCCCGCCACAAGTCCAATTCAGTTTCCAGCTTGCGCATCTGCGATTCCTGGCGAACCAGCCAATCCCGCAGGAATTCATCTCTGCCTTTGCGTTTGAGCTCATCTATAATTTGCTTGCGAGTTTCAGCATCCCTGCCAACCGGTATGCCCAGCGAATGCAGCGCATTCTCTGCCTCCATTGCTATTTGTCCTTCAGAATCATCAAGCAGCGAAATCAGCTTAAATATCGCCCTCATATCCGGCTGAAGTTTCAATGCATATATTGCATTCAATCTCGCTTTGGCCGGCAGCGAGCTGTCCGTTACCATTTTTTCAAGCGGTTCGGATATCTGCTCATACTTGAAAAGCAAGGTTGCTTCAGCGGCCAGTTTAGCCTCGCCAAAATCTTTTGTGGTCAAAATCTCGAACAGCGGCTGAATAAAGTCAGCTTTTGCCTTTATGGATTCCTGCACCCCCCTGGCCTGACTCAATGCTTTACAGACAGCCATTCGTGCAGCGCTATTTTCTGCCTGTGCCAGTGCTGCAAGCAGAATTTCTCGGGCCTGTGGGTCTTCGCTAAACAGCATTACTGTCGCTGCATCGATGCGTATCTGTTCGTTTGCGCCCTGGAGCAAGGCGTCTTTGTTGATTTTCAGTTGCCTGCCAAGCTCGGCCTTGGCGACCGTTTTATCAGCCGGCAAAGCTGGTTTGTCCTGACCGATGCCCCCCTGCTGGCAGCCTATCGCCAATAGCAGCATTACCAGATATAATCGCTTTGTAACCATTGCGCTCACCCCAAGCAAAATCCGGCTTTTTAACTTAGCTATCATAAAACAAAACCCTTAACAACGCAAAAATCAAAGATTAAAAATCAAAATTGTGGAATCGCCCCTTAGGAGTGATGACTTCCTTAATTTTACATCTTGATATTTGATTTTTAATATCCCTTTTACGGTCTTGGGTGAAATTTTCTGTGAATCTCTCGCAGTCTTTCCTGGTCAACGTGTGTATATATCTGGGTAGTGGCTATGTCCACATGTCCGAGCATTTCCTGGACGCTTCGCAAATCAGCACCGCCGGCCAACAGATGTGTTGCGAAGCAATGCCTTAATGTATGAACGGTTAAATTTCCGGGCATACCTGCACGAATTGCATATTTTTTGGTTAATCTCCAGATTTCAATACGACTCATAGGCCGACCTGTTCGAGAAAGCAGCAAAAAATCACCGCTGAACGGCTTGGTCAACTTGGGACGCAGCTCCGCCAAGTACTCAGCTGTCGCCGCAATGGCAGCTTTGCCGACCGGGATTACCCGTTCTCTATTACCCTTACCCATGCAGCGCAAGTAGCCGATGTCAAGGTTCAAATCGCACGTTTTCAGGCCGGCTAATTCGCTGGCACGTACGCCGGTGGCATAGAGCAATTCGAGCATCGCTCTGTCACGAAAGTAAAAAGGTTCATCCGGACAAACAGCGTTAATAATACTGATAACCTGTTTTTTGCTGCAAATAGTCGGAAGCCTCTGCCACAGCTTGGGGCCCTCAAGTATTGTAGTCAAATCATCTTCGACAAGGCCGGTAAGTCTGGCAAATCGAAGAAACATTCTTACAGCAACAAGGCAGCGTTTAACTGAGCTTTCACTTTTTTGCTCGTCCCTCGTGAGGATTCGCAGATAGTTTTGGATAAGAGCCGGTTTTATTTGGCTCAGCTGGCTGATTTTATTGGATTTGCAATATCCCAAAAAGTATATCAGGTCGCGACCATAAGCCAAAATGGTATTGTTGGCCAGACCCGCCTCAACAGTCAGGTAGGCAAGAAAATCTTTTGCCTGACCCCCTAACGGTAAAGAGAGTAACTTTTCACCAACAGATTGTACCTGCACTGAGGCCATTGCTCCCTGCAACCAAATGCTAACGACTAACATAACTATCGGCCTTAAAACAAGTTAATCTTTAGTTGTAAAGTTCAGCCGGGCAATATGGTAACTGCTTTGAAAAAAAATTGGTTCTTGAGCTAAAAGCTCGACGCATATATAATCAGCACGGTTACAGAAACCCAAAAATGAACGGTAAATAAAATGAACAAACTCAAATCATCATTGTTTATGGCTTGTGCGGCCCTTTTGTTTTTAGCAGGCTGTGCAGAACCATACCGCAATGAAACAGTCGAGCAAATCTGCCCGGTAGGTTTGAACAAACAGCAGGCAATGCAGATAGCCGAAGATGTTCTCGGCAAAATGCGCTTTACCATCGCCAAATCTGATGCCAATCTCGGCGTTATAAAAACCAGGCCCTTGGCCGGAGCGCAATTCTTCGAATTCTGGCGCAAAGATAATGTCGGGTCTTTCAACTCCGCTGAAGCAAACCTGCACAGCATTCGAAGAATCGCAGAATTAAATATAAAACAGCAGGACACGCAGTTGTGCATCAGCTGCAATGTAAATACACAAAGATTGCACCTGCCTGAGCGCGAACTCCGCAGCCGCTCACGGGCTTACGATATGTTTTCGCAGAGCAGCTCATCAAGACAAAGACTAATACTGAACCCCGGGCAGAAACGAGGTATGGCCTGGGTCGATTTGGGCAAGGACACCAGGCTGGCAACAGTGATTTTGAAGCGGATTGAAAATAAAATCGCCAAAACACAAAAAGGAAAATCGCTGTGAGAATACTGGTCTGCGGCGGAGCTGGTTATATCGGCAGTAATATGACGGCAATGCTCGCCGTCGAAGAACACGACCCCGTCGTTTACGACAACCTCAGCAAAGGTCACAAGGCCGCCATCGCAGGATGCGAGTTCGTCAAGGGCGATTTAGCCGATTACAAATTACTCGTCAAAACACTTAAAAAATACAAAATCGAGGCCGTTTGCCACTTTGCTGCGCTGATTGAAGTCGGCGAATCGGTACAGGCACCGCTTGAATACTATCACAATAATGTGTCCTGCACGCAGATTTTATTGAGCGCGATGGAGGCGGCCGGCGTAGAAAAATTTATTTTCAGCAGCAGCGCTGCAGTATATGGTATGCCCCGACAAGTGCCGATTACCGAAGATTCGCCGACTGCGCCAATCAATCCTTACGGCCAGACCAAATGGGCGGTTGAAAGGATGTGTCACTTTCAAAGCCGAACAGGAAAACTCCGCTATGCGTCGCTGAGATATTTCAATGCCTGCGGCGCGGGAAATAACTGCACGCTCGGTGAAGACCATCGCCCTGAATCGCACCTTATCCCCCTGACGATTGCCGCCGCAATGGGCAAATCCGACGCAATCAGGATTTATGGAACCGATTACCCCACGCCGGACGGAACCTGTATCCGCGATTACATTCACATTGAGGATTTATGCAGGGCACATCTGCTGGCACTAAATAAGTTGGAGCAAAGTCGCGAGTTGGTCTATAATTTAGGCAACGGAAAAGGCTATTCAGTCAAAGAAGTAATCGAAACAGTTAAAAAGGTCAGCGGCAAAGATTTTAAGGTGGTAGAATCCGACCGTCGGCCGGGCGACGCACCAATATTAACCTCAGATGCTGCAAAGGCGATGAATGAACTCGGCTGGAGGCCCGAATTCCCAGACCTCGAAAAAATCGTCGAATCCGCCTGGAAATGGCATACCGAGCATCCTGACGGCTATCCGGATTGAACTTGCCCGCCTATGGCGGGTTTGAAAATCTCTGAGGAAAGTTATGAGTGATATTTACATCGGCATTGATTTAGGCGGTACGTTTATAAAGGTTGGCTGTTTCGATTCGCAGCTAAAACTCATCTACAAAACGTCCGTACCCGTCGAGGCGGATATAAAGCCGGAAGCAATGGTCGAACTTATCGGCAGAACAATCGAAAAAATACTGGCTGATAATAACCTCGGCAAAAAAAACCTCCGTTCAATCGGAATAGGGTCAACGGGGCAATTTAATCTTGCCGACGGATTTATGATAAGCAATCCGAACCTGACGTCATTTAAGAATGTCCCCCTGCGAAAAATGCTCGTCGAGCGATTGGGCAAACCGGTTGTTATAGACAATGACGGCAACGCCGCCTGCTGGGGCGAATATACCCTTGGAACCGGTAAAGGCGTTAAGGATATGGTCTTTTTTACGCTCGGCACCGGCATAGGCGGAGGCATAATAACCAACGGCAACCTAATGCACGGCTTTGCGGACAACGCAGCGGAACTGGGACACATTATTATTTACCCGAACGGCAGAAAATGCGGCTGCGGCCAAAACGGCTGCGCAGAGGCATACGCATCTGCAAAATCTACGGCGAAAAGAGCAAAAGAAGCCATTGATGCGGGAGCAAAATCAAGTCTGAAAAACATAATTGAGAAAAAAGGCGAGATAACAGCAAAAGACGTTTATGAGCAGCTAAAGGCAGGGGACGCATTAGCTAAAGAAATAGCCGACGGAACAGCCGAGGCGTTGGCAATACTTTGTATCAATATGCTCCATACGACAGACCCGCAGCGAATAATCTTCAGCGGCGGAATGATTGCGGCCGGGGACATACTTTTAGACAGGATAAAATACTACTTCAATAAGCATATCTGGTCCATTAAGCCAGAGACGGTTGAGATATGTTTTGCCACGCTTGGGGAAGACGTCGGCATAATCGGAGCAGCTGCGCTGGCTCAACAAATACAGAAACAAAAATAGCAGCCGGACAAACTAAATCCTGCCGGCTGTCCAGTTAATCATATTTGCTAACAGAGCTGCATACCAATTGCCTACTTCTATAGGATTTGCACCTGGTCCCTGAGCTTTTACTCTGCTGTTACCCCAATCAACCAAACCACCTACCCAGTGAGGAGCAACATCAGTGGCGAAAGCACATACTCTACCTTGTTTATATGAGCTCACAACCAATAGCGGATCTGGGTCTTCCAGGGATGTAACTGTGAAATTGCCATTTACGTAAGAGGCCTTAAACCTGCGTGCAAGCAAGATGGTATTACTATCCGGCTTGCTTTTGAGACGGTTAAAGCCGTTAATACTAGGCGTGTTTTCCTCAAAAGGCAAAGAGCCAAGAATTTCATGTTCTTTCATTTTCTCTGCTAAGCATGGAGCAAAACAATTTACTCTATCATCTTTGGATTGCATAATCACCGGCAGAACTTGGCTCAGTTTAGTATCCGTGTATTGTCCCTTAGCGCCGGTGAAAGATTCCCAACCACCAATCATCAAAAGTCCCAGTCCTGCGGTGACCTGCTCTACTATGGTATTTATTTGCTCAGTTGAAAAGTTCTCTGCTGGATAATCGCTTATGATAACGGCTTGATATTTATTGTTAAGGAGAGTGTCGCCAAATTGCTGGTCAGAAGGTAAATAGTCAAAGCTAATATTGTGATGACTCATAACTCCAGCTAAGTACGAGCCGGCCTCTTTTAATGTGGTATCACCGAGATACAATATTGACTTACCCATAAAAAGATAAGTATATCACTTGGTCACTCGTGTTCAACCCAAAACCACAAGAGATTACAGACTTGACATGCTACCTTATTGGCTGATATGATGCCGACTTCAATAGTTAATTAAATAAAGTGCATTCGGAGAGAATTTGAAAATGTTAAAAGGCAATGCGATTATTGGTCAGTCAGGTGGTCCAACGTCTGTAATCAATGCCTCCTTAGCAGGAATAATCACTGCAGCAAAGGAATTTGAGGGCGTTGAGAGGACTTTGGGTATGCGATTTGGAATTGAAGGATTTATGGCTGGCAATATTGTCGAGCTGGATAAGGAACCGGCAGAAGTAATTAATGGATTAAAACGGACTCCCTCGAGTGCTCTTGGCAGCTGTCGATACAAGTTGGCTGATGATGACCTTCCTGTAATCCTCGACATTCTGAGGAAGCAAGATATTCGCTATGTTTTCATGATAGGCGGCAACGATACGATGGACACGATTCACCGAATCGAGGAATATGCAAAAGAACAAAGTTATGACCTCATAGGAATTGGTGTGCCCAAGACGGTAGATAATGACCTGTTTGGAACAGACCATACACCGGGTTTTCCCAGTGCTGCCAGATACATTGCTCTTTCAGTGATGCAGGAAGGCCTGTTGGCCCGGGATATGCAGAAGGTCGACCAGTTTGTTGTTTTCCAGACAATCGGTCGCGATGCCGGCTGGTTAACAGCAGCTTCTGTGGCAGGCAAAAGGTCCCCAGAAGATGCGCCACATCTTCTTTGTTTGCCGGAAAGACCCTTCAGTAAAGACAAATTCCTTAAAGATGTCAAAAGATGTTACGACGAATTTGGGTTCGTGTCGATAGTCTGCGGCGAGGGAGTTACCTATGCTGATGGCAGGTTTGTATCTGCGTCTCAAGTAACCGACAAGTTTGATAATGTCGAATTTGGTGCGATGGGTGGTGTCAGTGCAGCGATGGCACTACACAGAATTATTTCTGATGAATTCGGCTTTAGGGGCGAATTTGAGATAACTGAGTCCCTGCCGATGAGTGCTGCCGATAGGACATCACAGATAGATGTGGATGAGGCCTATATGTGCGGTCGGGCGGCGGTGGAACTGGCAAAACAGGGTAAGACCGACCTTATGGTAACACTCGAAAGACAGTCCGGAAGCAAATACCAATGTACCACTGGTACGATTGGGTTGGTCGAGGTTGCAACTAAGGCCAGGCCGATGCCGAATGAATTCATAAATGCCGAAGGCAACTTCGTCACCGACACATTCAGGGATTATATAAGCCCTCTGATTGGAGAATTACCCCAGTACGCTAACTTGGAATATCACAAGGCTTAGAGGAGAGTTGTTTGATATGAAAAACGAAGAAAAATACACAAAGTTTGCTTTAGTACGGGAGATGATGGAGAGCCCCGAGATTATCAGGAGATTTAACCTGAAAGACACAGAGAATGTAGTCGAACAAATAAAGCAAACCGGCAAAGTGCTTTTTAGCGGAGAAGGTTCCAGTCGAATGTTCCCTTCCAAAAACGCTATCGCCTGGGCAATGAAGGCGAGAATTGGTGTCGACCTGGTCACGGAAGGTTCGTACCAGGCTGGTGAGTATAACTTGAGCGATTTTGTAGTTTTTGCCGCCTCTAATAGCGGCCGAACAAAAGAGACAGTAAGTCTGTTCGATAAGCTCAGAAAAGCAGGCCATAAAAGATTATTTGGTCTAACTGCCAATCGGAATACCAAACTGCAAGAGCTTTCAAACCAGGCTTTTATCATAAGTTGTGGCAAGGAGGATGCCTTTGCTGCGACCAAAAGCTGTATTGAACAGGCCCTTTTCTATCAATCCCTACTGGCACAAGTACAGGGTAAATCTTTTAGTGATAAATTAAACGCTCTGGCTGATGACTTCGAGGATGCTTTAACAGTTTTGGTTGACCCTGCTATTACCGAAGCAGTTGCCAACGCCGAGACTGTTTACTTTGCTGGCAGAAACGATGGTGTAGCTGAAGAATTGACCGTGAAGGTCAACGAAATAGTCCGTAAGAAAAGCGGATTCCTGGAAGGAACCAACTATATGCATGGTGCTCAAGAAGTAATGAACCATAACGATGTGGTAATATTGATAGACCCTTACAAATCCGAGCTGGAAAAAACTAAGGAGGTTTTAATTGAAGAGGTGGGTCTTAAGGTCTTTACAGTTGCCGCAGAAGAGACGATTTTCCCAACAGTAAAGGTAAAAGATGTTGATGGGCTGACGAATTATCTCTTCATAGCAGCAGGGTGGAACATCTTGGTCGAGGCTGGTATAAGTCTAAGTATAAACCTTGACGAGGCTGAGCGCGCTCGTAAGGTTGGTAATGTTTTTATCGACCAGAAGGCCCGTTAGAGGCTCCTTTGCTTTTGGTCTTCTGAGAGCATTTCGTTCATCGAGCCGGAGCGGAAGCCCTGGAGGTCAATCGTAACATATTTAAAGCCAAGCTCTTGCAGCTTTTCTACAATTCGCGAACGATTCGCTCCCCCCATAATTTTATCCATATCTTTGGGATGGACCTCTATTCGCGCAATCGTATCGTGATGCCGAACCCGAAATTCCACCAAACCCAATCCCCTCATAAACTCTTCTGCCTCCCCGACTTGCTTCAATCGCTGTTCCGTAATTTCCAGCCCGTATGCGATTCTGGAAGCCAGGCAAGGCGAAGCCGGAATATCCGCTGTAGGTAAACCCATTTGCCTGCTTAGGTTGCGGATGTCCTCCTTGGTCAGTTTTGCCTCCATTAACGGGCAGCGGACGCCAAAAACCTCCGCCGCTCGATTGCCGGGTCGGAAATCGTCTTTGTCATCGAAATTGCAGCCGCAAATAACACAGTTAAAGTTTTGCTCCCTGGCAATACCGGCCAGGATTCCATAAAGATGCAACTTGCAGTGGAAACAGCGGTCAGCCCTGTTGGCTGAGTACGCTACATTGGCCAGTTCATTTGGTTTGACAGTTCGGACATCGACACCCATATTTTTTGCCCTCTCGACCGCCTGCAAATACTGGCTCTGAGGCAGAGAGGGGCCTTCGGCGATACAAGCCAGCACTTTTTCGGCATCGAGCGTCTCAACAGCCACTTTCAAAAGGAGCGTGCTGTCCACTCCGCCGGAGTATGCGACAATCACTTTATCCAGCTTCTTAAGGATTTTTTGAAGCGAATTATACTTGTCTTTCAGATTCACAGTAACCTTAAGCTCTGTTCCGACACAGCCTTAAATCTGGCTTTACTATCAATATACAACCCTTCTTCCCACCTCGGCAAGCAAAAACGCTCACTTGAGGTTCTAATGGTTCGACAAGCTCACCATCCTGAGCAAGGCCGAAGGATTGTCATTCCCATCCTCTCCACGATGCCAAAATCCCCAAAATTTATCCGCCTGTGGCGGATTAACTCAAGAGCCGTCAAGACGGCTTACGCCGTCTTCGAGATGGCTTACGCCGCTGCAAAAACCTGGAATTTCCTTGACAAACCAGGCCCCATAGAGTAGACTGTATTCAGAAAAAAATTATGGGCTGATACGTCCCCCTGACATAGCGGCCTTTTCAGCTAACTACGGTGTTACAAAGAGGTAAAATAAACATTTTCTACAGTCTTAATAACCAAATGTCCTATTTATAATTTCCTTGCCAAAAAGCTCTTAATGTTGTATAATATGATGGAATTTGAAACCCGATATAGTCCCTTTACGGGTATTGTGGTTTATCGTCATTATAAGATAAGGAGAATAAAATGAAATCGAAAGGCAAAAAAACGGCTTTTACCATTATAGAGCTGTTGACTGTTATGAGCATCATTGTGATTCTTATTGGTCTACTTTTACCGTCTTTGAACATGGTAAAGAGGTATGCCAAAGTTGTGACGCAAAAGAATCTGCTTCGTAACATTGACACAGGGCTGCAGGCATTCGAAATTGATTTTAAGGAGTATCCGGCTTCAGGTGCAACGGATGCCGCTGGTGCGCAATATTGTGGTGCAATGAAGCTTGCCGAAGCAATGGCGGGACAGGATGGTTTGGGATTCAACCCTAATTCAACATTTGCCGCTGATGATGGCAGTGGTAACACTGAATTATACCCCCCTTCTCAAGGTGCCCCGCCCTGGCCCTCTTGGTATGAAGAAAACTTAAGAAACAGAAGGGAGTTTCTGGAAGGCAAAGACATCCAAATCTGTTCTTTAGATGATTTGTATGCCAGCGCATCAGGGTGGTCTAATACAAATGAGGTTGCGTTGCTTTGCGATGTTTTTCGGTCGGCAAAAAATCTAACTACCGGTAAAAGAATGGGTATGCCTATATTATATTATAAAGCAGACCCATCCAAGCTTGCACACGATGTTAATAACCCTGATTATTCAGGCAATATTTACAATTACAAAGACAACCACGAGTTTCTCAACCTTGGTTTGCCTTGGGAGCCGGCTACTAAACCCCCACTTTATCAAGATGACGGTCGGGTATTTTACGAGAAAACACTGGATAAGAGCGCCCTGCCAATTGAAAGACCTCACAATAAAGATAGTTATATACTAATCTCCGCAGGCTGGGATGGCATATATGGTACAAGAGACGATGTGTTCAACTTTGCTGATTAAATAACAGAACAGATTTTGTTATGTGTCAGTTCTCCCACAACTGCACCTTTAGAACAAAGATACAAAGCCGATGGAGGGACTCGAACCTTCAACCCCAGCTTTACGAAAGCTGTGCTCTACCATTGAGCTACATCGGCAAAACAGAGGCTATCATACCTCTTATCGGCGGTTTTGTAAATGACCGCTGGTACTTACGAGATGAATTTTTCTTGCAAAACGGCCCGACAAGTTGTAAATTCCACTTTTACGATATACGAGAGTAAGGGTCGGTGCCCGAGTGGCCAAAGGGGATGGGCTGTAAACCCATTGGCGTAAGCCTACGTTGGTTCGACTCCAACCCGGCCCATATTTTCCAGCTTCTATCACTTTCAAGCAATATGGCGGATAGAGAAACTTTCGTTTGCAGGTCGTCTTCCCCAAATCACATCATAATAAAACACCAAAGCTTCAGCAGCAATAGCTTCATAAATAGCAGGATAGTGCAAAAATAAGACTTTAGTCTTATATTTCTTTTGCCTCCCTCAGCGATAATAGTGAAAATGAAATTTAACAGAACAAGTGGGCGGACAATATCCGCCAAGTTGTTCAGATAATTGCTGTTGCGCAAATAACCTGCGTGTCAGATGTAATCTTTTTAAGAGGACAATATATGAAACTTGACCCAACTAAGATGAAGGATTGGCAGATTGCCGAAGCTGCTGAGCAATCTATGAAACCTGTTAGCCTGCTGGCTGAAGAATTAGGACTGAAAAACGACGAACTGCTGCCTATGGGACGGCAGCTGGCAAGGGTCGATTATGCCAAGGCTCTGGAGCGACTGAAAAGTCAAACCGGCCCAACCGCAAAATATATTGATGTTACCGCCATCACTCCTACGCCGTTAGGAGAAGGAAAGACCACTACGGCCATCGGATTGATTGAAGGGCTGGGCAAACTGGGCAAGAAAGTGACCGGCGCTATTCGACAGCCAAGCGGAGGCCCGACATTCAACATCAAAGGCTCCGCCGCCGGAGGCGGGCTCGCTCAGTGTATCCCTCTGGTGCCATTTTCCATTCGTCTTACCGGCGATATCGACTGTATCACAAACGCACACAACCTGGCAATGGTGGCCCTGACCTCTCGTATGCAGCATGAGAGAAACTATACCGATGAACAGCTGGCAAAAAGAAACTTAAAAAGGCTGGATATCGACCCCAAGCAGGTCCAAATGAAATGGGTTATGGATTTTTGTGCGCAATCTTTGCGTAACATCACAATCGGCAAAGGCGACAAGATGGACGGCTACGAAATGGAATCCGGATTTGCCATCTCGGTCTCAAGTGAGCTGATGGCTATACTCGCTCTGGTCAAAGACCTAAAGGATTTGCGCGAAAGAATAAGCAAAATCGTGGTCGCATACGACAAAAAAGGGAATGAAGTTACCACCGCTGACCTCGAAGTTGATGGTGCGATGACCGCCTGGATGGTTGAGGCTCTCAATCCGAGTTTGCTGCAGACTATCGAGGGCCAGCCGGTATTTGTCCACGCCGGACCGTTTGCCAATATCGCTGTCGGCCAAAGCTCAATCATCGCCGACTTACTCGCCACGAAATTGTCGGATTACCACGTAACAGAAAGTGGTTTTGGCGCTGACGTCGGATTTGAGAAGTTCTGGAACTTAAAGTGCCGAATGTCGGGCCTGAAACCAAATGCGGTGGTCATCGTTGCTACCATTCGGGCCCTTAAGATGCACGGCGGCGGACCCGCAGTTAAGCCAGGAATACCGCTAAGCGAAGAATACGCTCAGGAAAATCTCGAACTCGTCGAGGCGGGCTGCGATAACCTTATTGCTCATATCGAAACCGTTAGGAAAAGCGGCGTCCGTCCCGTTGTTTGCATAAACAGCTTCTACACCGATACCAAAGCCGAAATTAAACTGGCACGTAAAGTTGCAGAACAAAACGGCGCTTTGGTAGCATACTCAGAACACTGGCTAAAGGGCGGAGATGGTTCAATCGAACTTGCTGAAGCCGTCATCCAGGCCTGCAAGGAAAAAAATAAATTCAAATTCCTCTACGAGCTGGGTACTCCTTTAAGAAAACAGGTCGAACTAATCGCCACCGAAGTCTACGGCGCTGACGGCGTTACTTATACACCCGAAGCCCTGAAAAAAGCCGAAGCCCTCGAGAAAAACAAAGATTTTAAGAACTTCGGAACCTGTATGGTCAAAACGCATCTGAGCCTGTCACATGACCCTGATATAAAAGGTCGGCCGCGAAACTGGAAACTTCCCATCCGTGACTTTCTGGTATATAAAGGAGCCGGCTTTATCGTCCCACTCGCCGGCCAGATTAAGCTGATGCCGGGTACGAGTTCGGACCCGGCTTTCCGGCGCATCGATGTGGACTTAAAAACCGGAAAAGTAACGGGAATGTTTTAAGCCGGCCAATCTCAAAAATCTATTTACTTCTAACTAAAAAACCAATAAACGGAGCTAACCAATGGCAGCAAAAATCATCGACGGAAAACAAGTAGCAGCGGATATGCAGGCCGAATTAAAAAAAGAAGTGGCAAAACTTAAAAAACAAGGTATCGTGCCGGGACTGGGAGTCATCCTGGTAGGTGAGGACCCTGCCTCGAAGTCCTATGTCACCGCTAAAGAACGTGCCTGCGAAGAATTAGGGATTTACTCCGATGATAACCATTTGCCCGCAGATACCACGCAGCAGGACCTAATCGCTCTAATCAATCAAATGAACACCGACCCAAAAATAAACGGCATCCTGGTCCAGCTGCCTCTGCCCAAACATCTCGACGAATCCGAGGTCCTTTTGGCGATTAACCCTGACAAGGATGTCGATGGCTTTCACCCGACCAATATCGGCAAAATGGTAGCGGGACAGGCGGCATTTTTGCCCTGCACGCCTCACGGCGTCATTCAGCTTTTGCAGCGAAGCGGCGTTAAAATTGAAGGCTCTCATGTAGTAATCGTCGGACGCAGCAACATCGTCGGCAAGCCCGTTGCCAATATGCTCATTCAGAAAAACAAGGGCGGCAACGCCACTGTAACGGTCTGTCACACAAGAACAGCCGACCTGGCTTACCACACCCGCCAAGCCGATATTATAATTGCCGCTGCCGGCAGGCCCAACACCATAACTGCGGATATGGTAAAGGATGGCGTCGTTGTAATTGATGTCGGCGTTAATCGCATCGAAGATAAGACTGCGAAAAAAGGGTATCGCCTGGTTGGCGATGTTGATTTTGAAGCGGTCAAAGAAAAAGCGAGTTTAATTACTCCTGTCCCCGGCGGAGTCGGACCGATGACGATAACAATGCTGCTCTACAATACAGTAGAATCCGCCAAAAAAGCTGCCCGGCTACGGCACGCTCCGCCGTGACGAGCGGGAAAAATTTGAAATTGAATTCTTACTTTTCTTCCTTGGGTTTTTTTAGCAGACCCTTGAGGCCCTCTATAAGTTCCCTGCCGCTGCTTCTGCCTTCTTCTAAAAGTTTTTTTCCTTCTTTCGTAGCGGTTTTGCCCAGCTTTATGGTCGTGTCCAAGGTCGACTTCATCGCGCTGGTCATCTCTTTAGGCAAAACACCCGTCCCTTTATCAGCCACGCCGGTCACTATGGCTATTAAGATTTTGCGGGACAGTTCAGCCGTATCCAATTTGTTATCGCTGCCTAAATCGGTCATCATGATAGGGTCAAGCTTTAGTGTAATGGTATCCGCCTTTCCGGGAACAGGCAGCAACTTTGCCTTAACTGTTACGTTCGAAATTTCAAGATTATCTACATGAAGTTTCCTCCCGCCTTTTTCAGATTTGCCCTCGGCTTTTCGCCCATCGGATACTGTTTTTATCACATCCTGAAGGTTATTGCCGGAAACACCTCTTTGTTCAAGAAAGATATTTACTCCATCGAGTTTGATTTCTCTTATATTGACCCGCTCACCCAAAAGCGACTTTACATCAACTTCGATTTGGGCGTCTTTTAGCTCAAGCAGCTTATCGTATTGATAACCAGGCGGATTATTAATTAAAAGATTACTAATACCGAGCTTGCCTGCCATAATTGAAAGATCAACCTTTCCCACACTCACTCTGACGTTTAAGACTTTAGTCGCCGCGACCTCAATGCCCGTTTTTAAGGCACGTTCGACAAAAATATCAATGGCTATTGCCACAACAGCAGCCAGAATCAGAACAGCCAGCAGGATAACCCACACAGCTTTAAGCGATTTTTTCATTTTTCAACCCCTCCTGATATTTTGCTTGTAAGCTCTCCCGCCATACTTTCAGCGGGTTCCCGAAAGATTTTTGCACCGACCAGATTCAATTTTTCTTCGATTTTTTCATAGCCGCGGTCGATGTGATAAACTCTGTTGACAACTGTAGTCCCTTCAGCAACCAGGCCGGCCAATACCAACGCCGCCGACGCTCGCAGGTCCGAAGCCATTACCGGAGCGGCAATCAACTTCTTTACACCTGCCACAATAACAGTAGACCCTTCTTTACGCAAATTCGCCGCCATTCGATTCAATTCAGCAATGTGCATAAATCTGTCGGGAAAAATCTTTTCAATCACGACACTATTACCTTTGGCAAGTGACAAAAGAGCCATAAACTGAGCTTGCAAATCAGTAGGAAAACCCGGATAAGGCTGGGTGGTGATGTCAGCCGGTTTAATTGAGCCCCTGCGGGCAACAACACAGCCATCGTTTGCAGCCTCGACTGTTACCCCAATATTTCTTAGCCTATCAACAACGGCCATCATATCATCGAGCCGACAGTTCACCAGCCGAAGCTCCCCTGCCGTTATAGCAGCAGCGACCATAAAAGTCCCAGCCTCGATTCTGTCCGGAATTACCTGATATTCGGCCGGCTGCAACTCCTTAACTCCTTCGATAATTAGCCGAGGTGAACCGATACCGTCTATCTTTGCACCCATTTTGGTAAGGCAGTTCGCCAAATCAACTATTTCCGGCTCACAGGCAGCCGACTCGATAACCGTTTTACCCTTTGCCAGCGTTGAGGCCATTAACACATTTGCCGTGCCTAATACCGTCGAGCCAAACGGCCCACCCATAAAAATATCACAACCGGTCAATCCGCCTCGGGGGGCCTCAGCAACAACATAGCCGTTTTTAAGATGGATTTTCGCGCCAAGCTCACACAGACCCCGTAGATGAATGTCGATGGGCCTATCACCAATTGCACATCCGCCCGGCATTGAAACCTCCACCCTGCCGCAGCGAGCAAGCAACGGGCCGAGTATGCAAACACTTGCCCGCATCCTGCGGACAATTTCATACTCGCCTACAGGATTATCAATTACCTTCGAATCTATGCACAAATCCCCGTTTGTGCTTCGGGTAAGCTCGCAACCCAATTGGCCAAGCAGCTGGCTAAAAATGGAAATATCGGAAAGACGAGGCACTGCTTTTATAACCGATTTGCCGGCAGCTAAAATAGCAGCAGCCATTATCGGCAAAGAAGCGTTTTTGGAACCATTTATACTAACGGCCCCCGAAAGCCGAACAGGCCCTTCGATGCGAAATATATCCATAATCTATTTTCCCTGGGCAGCACCAATTTCCCAACATAAGCTAATAGACCAGACACAGGCAAAAAAATTGGTGCTGCCCGAATGTTTTTGGTAATGTAGCACAAGTCAGGCTTAGTTTCAAGGTTGGAAAAAGTATATAACGATGAATGTTCCTGAGATTATCAAATCCGCCTATGGCGGAGTCAGCTATATAACCCAGACAGACTTCATTATTTGCCTGGCAGGGATATTACTATTCGGCGGTTGGCTGCTCAAAACATCCCTGGGCAGAAAAGCTTTATCTGATTCAGTACCCCGTCGAAACAATATGCCTCCCTATCTGCCCTTTGTCCTGCTGTTTATTTGGTTCGGGGCTGTTTCGCTCGCAATATCAGTCACAGAAAAACTTTTACCTGACCTGCCGGACTGGCAAAAGGCTTTTCTGGATAACCTTATCCTCTGTATTGGTGCTATAATAGCAATGGCGGTAATTATCTTTCTGGCCAGAGTCAGTTTTGCCCGACGATTAAAAGGATTCGGCCTGAATCTGGGGACAATTCACAAAGATTTTCCCGCAGCTTTACTGAATTTGCTCTCTGTTTGGCCACTTATAGCAGCGATGATAATCCTGACGACACGCCTTGGCAAACTTATCTTGGGGCCTGATTTTGAAATACAACCACACCAGGAACTCGAACTGATAAGAGCATATTCGCAACTGCCAGTCAGAGTGCTGATTATTGTTACTGCTGTAGCGATAGTGCCTGCGTTTGAAGAGACGCTCTTTCGCGGGCTGTTTCAAACAATGCTGCGCTCTATTTCACTAAAACCCTGGCTGTCAATTGTAATAGCCTCTGGTCTATTCGCACTGGCACATGCAAACGCCGGACATTGGCCGGCACTATTTGTGCTTTCGCTGTGCATAGGATATGCTTATGAAAAGAGCGGCTCCCTGCTCCGACCCATCTTTATCCACTCACTTTTTAACGCAACCAGCATTATAGGAACTTTATATAATATATAACGTTCAGCGGATAAGGTGCAGCAAGCTGTTATGTATTTTCATAGTATTACAAGCAAAAGTATAACCAAGCCGAAAACCGTTATGATTATTCCCGAGATTTTATTCAGCCCGGTTAATATACCATAGCTAATCTTCCCGTGAAGGATACCTGCAGCACCACAAAGCATAAACCACCAAAGAGCAGAGCCGATAAATACACCTGCGACCGCCAAGCCAACAGAAAAATAATGCGTACCTGAACGTACTACACTTAAACCGGCAAATACTGCTATAAAAACGAGAATCGTAATGGGACTTGTAAACGCAAGCAAAAAGGTTGACCCATAATTACTAATATGACTGGGGGCATTGGCCGAAGAGGTCTGTCCTGCCGGCTTTGATAGAAAAGTCCTAACTCCAAGGTAGCAAAGAAAAAGGCCGCCGAAGAGCCGAAGCCACAGTTGTTTTTCTTCCAAAAAGTTTGAGATGACCGTAAGACCCAAAGCGGCAATCAAACCGAATATAGCATCAGCGGTGGCGGCTCCAAGCCCTGAAACCAAGCCAGGAATTCTCCCCTCACTCAAAGTTCGTTGTATACACAGCAACCCGATTGGGCCGACTGGTATGGCAACCAAGAATCCAACAACAAGGCCTTTGAAAAAGATACCAGCATCCATAAATACTTCCTATTAAGCATTAAACGTCATAAAGTTCTGCATATCACCTTTGGCCTAACGATAGAAACTCACCTGTTAGCAAAATTCAAGTCAGCCGTGGTATTATTTAATGCATAGCATATCAGCCATTGAATAAAGTCCCGGCTTTTTTCCGACGAGCCACCGGGCTGCTCGCAATGCTCCCAGCGCGAAAGTGTCTCTGCTATGTGCGGTATGGTTCAGAGTTACCGTTTCGCCGAGCGTGCTAAAGATTGCCGAGTGGATACCGATGATGTCCCCTGCACGGACGGCGTGCATGCCGATAGTGCCTTTTTGTCTAAGGGCATCTTTCCCGCTTCTGCCGTGAATAAGGCAGTTGGGAAATTTTTTGCCGGTTGCTTTGCAGATATTCTCAGCCAATGTCAGAGCCGAGCCGCTTGGAGCGTCTTTTTTGAAGCGATGGTGCTGCTCGATTATCTCTGTATCATACTCATCACCGAGCATCAGAGCGAGCTTACCAACCAGTGAGAACAAAACGTTCATCCCCACACTCATATTAGTTCCATATATAACGGGGATTTTCGCCGAAGCAGTCTTTATCTTTTCACGTTGTTTCTCCGTTAGGCCGGTAGTGCCTAAAACCAATGCAACGCCGCCTTCGAGACAGTAATCAATAGTTTTATCTGCCGCTGCAAGCTGCGAGAAGTCGATTACCACATCGGCACCGGCCGGGTATGCGCTATCCAGCTTAACATTCATCGGTCCTGCTGACGCCACAAGGCCGGCATCTTTGCCGATGTCGGCGTGGTCCGGTTTCTCGACTGCCCCCACAATATCAAATTGGCCGGCCTCTACTGCCAATGAAAGGATACGTTTGCCCATCCGGCCGGCAGCTCCGACAACTATCAGTTTAGGTCTCATTTTGGCACCCTTAAGTCCTTACTACAAATAAGTTGATAAAAATATAACCGCCACAATCCATATTTACAAGCTTAAAGAATTATTTGCTTGATTACTTCGCTCAACCAATAGTAAAATATATACAGAAAGTTGACAGAAAGGAAATTTGGTTTTTATACTTTATACAGAAAGAAAAGATAATGGAGGTGTAAAATGGTCAAAGGTTTTGTGGCAATTCTAATGGTAGTTGTTGTGAGCGTGGGTCTGGTATTTGTTTCCGGCTGCGAGAGCGATGCACAAACGGGCGCTCTTATCGGCACAGCGGCTGGTGCTGGTATCGGCCAGGCAATAGGTCACGATACGGGGTCAACGCTGATTGGTGCAGGAGTAGGTGCCGGCGCCGGCTATATGATAGGCAACGAATCAGACAAGAAAAAAACAAAAGCCGAAATGGAAGGTCTCCGCCAGGAAAATATGCAAATGCGACAGCAAAGTGCGCAAATGCAACAGGAAATGAGCACCGTTACTATCAACGTCACCAACAGCAACGGTTCTATTACTCCTGTAACGCTGAGAAAGCAAGGCGTTGTTTATATCGGCCCAAGAGGCGAAACATATACAACCCTGCCAACACAAGAGCAGCTAAAGCAGGCGGGATATGGCTTTTAGCCTCTGGACAAAATAACTACAAAATGAATGCTTGACTTTTGCCAGTGCAAGACGCCGGGGGATATTAAACCGGATAATAAAAAGCGGTGAGGAAAGTCTATCCTCCTTCCGCACCCCTTTTATTTACAACGCATGTAATAAGCTCCGGTGGTCTGCAATTATGCTATGTGGGATTATAGGTAACGCCTGCGTAGCCGGGCTGTTTTTGAGGTCGATTAGGCCATTTCAATACACCAAACAAAAACTCGCTGGCCTGCCGCAGCATCACGGCCGGCATAGATGGACACATCTCAAATGAACCGATTACATCATTGTCGTATTTGCCTAAAGCATTCAACAGGTAGTTCCAATTCTCACGGCCTATACCGCCACGCAAGCCGGGCGGTTCATGGTCGTCCGCGTGGCCGTAATTGTCAGTCAGATGCAAATGGGCCACCCTCTCACCCAACTCATCCACATACTGCTTGAAAGCAAATTCAGGGTCCAGATTGGCGTAGCCGGTATTGAGGCAATACCAAACGGACCCAAACTTTTCGCCGACCTGCTTGAGCGTCGATAACCGGCTGGTTTCGAGGCACAATTTCACCTTATTGAGCTCGGCCAGCTTGACTACCTCTTCGGCAAAAGCACAGTCGTCAGGCTTCGGGCCATTCGGAATACCCAAACTTTTCAAGTCGGTCACAATATTTGCTCCAAGCAGCTTGGCGCATCCGATTTGCTCATTCCACTTTTCTAATGTGGGTTCATCGTTGCGAGAACGCATCGAGACCAGCATACCCTCAGCAGCGGCAGCAAGCCTGGGCCAATGACGCCTCTCATAACGGCAGTCACTTTCACCTTTTATATTGGGCCATAACTCCACGCCGAAGCCCATAGACCTTAAGAATTGACATTCCTGCTCGAAAGAAAGGTGATTTTCCCGCCCCCAAAATAGCATCGTTGAAACAACATATCTAATCCGCATTATGCCATCTCCATCTTACGGCCTATAAAGTACGCTCTCCCTATATCTCTATACAAAGCATATATATTATCGATTAAAAACAAACGGAGCTTCACGCTTTCCTAAAAATTGCAGTATTTTTCGGGAACCGGCAACCCTGATTTTAACGAAAAACCGCTTTCCGCATCTCGTCTTCGTCCAATAATAAATATAAACTTACGCCGGCAAAACAGTCGAAAGCAGTTAATTGCAAAAAATTTCTATTGCAAAACCTGCTAATATTGTTAAAATCCTTTGTTTTAGGTTTTGGGAGCACTTTAGTTATGAAAAAAGAGATACATCCAAAATATCAAAGGGTAATAGTTCATTGCGGCTGCGGGAATACATTCGAGACTTTCAGCACAGCAGAAGAAATACACGCTGAAATCTGCTCGATGTGCCATCCATTCTATACAGGCAAGCAGAAATTCGTCGATACCGCAGGACGGATAGAGCGGTTCCAAAAGAAATACGGCAAAGAGTACTTCAAGAAAAACAAAAAAGACAAACAATAGCTGATTTTCCAGTTATATAGCACTCAGCGTTTAGTTTTCTTTTTCTATCCGTTATTTTTACCTTCGCAGGGCCGTTCTATGGCTGAAGAAAAAAGCACTCTTTTAGCAAAACTCGATGAAATTGAGCTCCGCTACAGCAAAATCGAAAAGCAAATTGCTGACCCGGCGATCGCCAGCGATTCAGCCAGGCTGATATCGCTTGCCAAAGAGCAAGGTAAGCTGAAAACAATCGTTACAAAATATCGCGAATACAAAAAAACAATAGCCGGCTTAGAAGATGCCAAACACATATTAAAGGATAACACTGTAGACGAAGATTTCAGGAACCTGGCAAAAGAAGAAATCAGTCAGCTTGAAGCTAAAAAGAACACCCTCCTCGAGGAAATCAAAAATACCCTCCTAATGAGCGACCAGATGAGTATCGATTCGGTCATAATGGAAATACGTGCAGGCACCGGCGGCGAAGAGGCGGCTTTGTTCGCACGTGATTTGTTCAATATGTACACAAAATACGCTGAAGGGCGCAAATGGAAGGTCGAACAGCTTAATTTTAGCCCGGCGGAAATGGGCGGCTTTCGCGAAGTTATATTCAGCGTCAAAGGCCGGGGAATATGGTCCGAATTAGGCTACGAGGCCGGCGGACATCGCGTTCAACGCGTGCCGGTAACCGAAGCACAGGGCAGAATTCACACTTCTGCCGCAACAGTAGCTGTACTGCCTGAGCCGGAAGAAGTTGATATTCAGATTGCCGACAGCGAAGTCATTGAACATGTCAGCAGGTCAAGCGGACCAGGCGGACAAAGTGTCAACAAAACCAGCAGTGCCATCAAACTTGAGCATATTCCAACAGGAATTACCGTCAGTATGCAGGATGAAAAAAGCCAGCACAAAAATCGCGCCAAAGCCTGGCGGGTTCTGAAAAGCAAAGTTTACGAATACTACCAGAGCAAAAAAAGAGCACAACGCGATTCACAACGTAAAACTATGATTGGCTCAGGCGACAGGTCGCAAAAAATCAGAACATACAATTATCCACAAAATCGCCTGACCGACCACAGAATCAACCTGTCGCTTTATAACCTGGACAAGATAATGACCGGCGATATGGCCGAACTAATTGCAGCATTGAAAAATTACGACAGGGAACAAAAATTAAAAAACCTTTAAGGCACATCTCGTGAATCCCGCTTTGCGGGAACCCAGGCGTATCTCGAAACAGATACGAAATACGAGAGACGAGAGACGAAATGATAGTCGTTGTTACCGGAATGGTTGGCGTTGACAAGAAAAGTTACCTTCAACAAATATGCCAACTCGCTGCCAACAAAGACAAAGAAGTGCTTTTATGTAATGTCGGCGAAATGATGTACGCTGAAGCACCGGATATTCCGAACGGCAAAATCCTTGATATACCGATGAAAAGGTTAAGTTCGCTTCGCCGCAGCGTTTTCAAAGACATCATCGCAAAAGCCCAAAAGGCCCCTAACCTGATTGTCAACACCCACGCAACTTTCCGCTGGCGGCACGGATTGTTCCCGGCGGTGGACTTCGACCAAATGCGTCAGCTTGGCGCAGATATGTATATCTGTTTGATTGATGGCGTCGTCGCCTTGCACACACGGCTCATCGACGAGCACTCTGTAGAACACTCTCTGAAAGACTTGATTGTCTGGCGGGAAGAGGAAATTATCGGCACAGAAATGCTCTGCAAGGGAGTTGACGAATCGGTTCCTTTTTATTGCCTTGCCCGAGGGGCCGAAGAGGAAACCATCGAAACATTTTATAGACTTGTTTTTGAGAGCCAGGGCAAAAAAGCATATCTGAGTTTTCCAATGACCCACGTTGCTGATATGAAAAATGTTCAAGAAAAAATCAACGAGTTTCGGCAATCGATGAAAAAACTTTTTATCTGCTTCGACCCTGCTGATTTGGAAGAATCGTATCTGCCACATTATGCGCATAAGGCGGCCGAACAGGGGTCATATTTTGTCGAGGCCACAGCACTGGGGCGAAAGGTTCGGCTGGACCTGCACGAGGTCCAGCAAATTGAACACGATATTAACAGTCAAATATACGCCCGTGATTTTTTGCTGATTGACCAGTCAGATATGATAATCAGCTTCATTCCAACATTAGCCGACGGCCGGGCCGCAATATCCAGCGGAGTTGAAAGAGAGCTCCAGCACGCTCACGAAGCCGCTAAAGAAGTCTATGTCATCTGGACGGCAAAGCAAAGACCCTCGGTTTTCGTCACCCAAACAGCTACAAAAGTTTTTGACAGTGTGGATAAGACAGTGACATTTTTCAAAAATAAAGGATACATAAAAAAGTGACAATTTGTGGTCTTGCGTAAACGAAGTTTTTCGGTTATCTTAAGTTGTCTATTATTGCTAAAAAATGAGGAGTCTGTTATGAGACAGTTTAAAATCGTTGTAGAAAAGCACCCTGATGGTTACGTAGCGTATCCATTGGGCCTTAAGGGAGTTGTGGTTGGGCAGGGAAATACCTATGAGGAGGCCCTTTCTGATGTGAAGTCTGCAATTCGTTTTCATATCAAGACCTTTGGGAAAGAAGTGCTGGAGGTAGAACCAAGAATTATTGAGGCCTTCGTTGCTGAGACCGGAGTGGAAGTCTAATGGCGAAGTTCCCTGTCGATGCACCTAAGCGAAAAGTGGTAAAGGCGTTGAAAATTTTGGGTTTTCAACCTGTAAGGGAGAAAGAGCACATCTCAATGGTACGTGAAAACCCTGATGGAAGTAAGACTCCCCTGACTATGCCAAATCATCCAAAAATAAAAGCCTCTACGTTAAGAACGATTTGCAGCCAGTCTGGGATTGCAAGAGATGAGTTCTTGGTGGCTTACAGAAAGACATAAACCTAGCAATAGCAGATAACACGGTGTAAAAGGGGTGATAGTCCAAACTGACAAAGAATTAGCTGGGTGTATTGACCATACGCTGCTCAATGCCACGGCGACAAGCGAGCAAATCAAACAACTATGCCGGCAGGCCAAAAGCTATGGGTTTTGTGCGGTATTCGTCAATCCACGATGGATAGCTTTGGCAGCAGAAGAATTACACGGCTGCAAAGTCAAAATCGGCAGCGCGGTCGGTTTTCCACTCGGCGCCGATTCCACCAAAATCAAGGTCGCACAGGCTGAAGATTGTATCTTTGCCGGTGCCGATGAAATTGATATGGTCGCCGATTTGGCTGCGATAATCGAGGGCGATGCAAAATATCTGTCTAACCAGCTTCTGGCGGTATTGAAGGTTTGTCGCTCGATGAGGCCGGCTGTTTGCCTGAAAGTCATAATCGAATCAGCTGCCCTGGACAGGGAACAAAAAATATTTGCCTGCCAAATTGCAGATAAATGTGGAGTCGATTTTGTGAAGACAAGCACAGGGATGAACCCTGCCGGCGGAGCAACCATCGAGGACGTAAAACTAATGAAAGAATTGGCTCCAAATTGTAAAATAAAAGCAGCCGGCGGAATCAGAACCGCAAAACAGGCCCTCGAAATGTTGGATGCCGGAGCTGATAGAATAGGCACCTCTTCGGGCGTAGAAATTATAAACGAGTTCAGGACAGGCCGACTACAATGACAACAGCGACAGTTGCCGAAAAAAATAAAAGCATTGCCTGCAACTTGCATTACAAAAAAATCCACGCTTCCGTAAATTTGCCGGCCGTAAGTGAAATGTTTGCACGACTAAAATCCCCTTCGATTCTCGGCGGAAATCCTGCCAAAAAAAACGCTGACGGATTCAGCTACTGGGCCGCCGAGCCGAAAGATGTGTTTGAATTCCGAGCCGAACAAAAAGACCCATTTGAAAAACTCCAATATGCTCTGGATAAATACAAGCCTGAAAGAGACTGCCTAAATGGTCTGCCGAAAGGAATTTTTTGCGGCGGATGGATTGGGTATTTTAGCTATGAACTCGGCCGATACATCGAGCGACTGCCGGAAACAACATTAGACGACCTGAAAATGCCGCTGATTCGGCTGTGCTTCTACGACCGCCTTATATGTTACGACCATACTAAAGAAACCTGTTGGTTAATTGCCCTGCAGTTGCCGAACGATGTTGAAAAACCGGATGAGAAATTAGCGGGTCTTGAACAAACATTGGCCGAATCCCAAAAGATTACCGTCCCATCACCGCGCCCTGCCAACCTTGAAAATATCGACTTTTCGCAAATCCGATGCAATATGGATAGAGACCATTACTTCAAGGCAATTGAGAAAATAAAACGTTATATTTATGACGGCGATGTCTATCAAATCAATTTCTCGCAGCGATTTGAATGCGATTACAACGCTCGCCCGATAGAACTTTTCCACTGGCAAAACTATTTCAACCCAAGTCCGTACGCAGCTTATATCGACGCCGGCGGTTTTCATATCGTCAGCGCTTCACCCGAGATGTTTATAACAATCACCGACGGCGTTATCAGCACCAAGCCGATTAAAGGCACACGCCCGCGTATCAATGAAACAAACTTTGAAACCGACCACGCCAAACAAATCAATGCAAAAAACTTCGACGAGCTGGTCAACAGCGAAAAAGAGCAGGCAGAACTTAATATGATAATCGATTTGGAACGAAACGACGTGGCCAGAATCTGCAAACACGGAACCAGAAAAGTGATTCAGCCGCGAACAATTGAAAGCTATCCGACAGTCTTTCACGCAGTGGCAACCGTAGCCGGACAGCTCAGAAAGAAAATTACATTCTGCGATATTTTGAAAGCTATGTTTCCGGGCGGCTCCATCACCGGCGCCCCAAAAATCCGCTCGATGGAAATCATCGATGAAACAGAGCCCACAGCCAGAGGTGTTTATACCGGCAGCATCGGCCTTTTAGGCATCGACGGAAGTGCCTGCTTGAATATCGCCATACGAACGATTATTATCATAGGCGAGAAAGCTTTTGCGCAAACAGGAGGCGGAATAGTTGCAGATTCCGACCCGGAAGCCGAATGGGCCGAAACTATTACAAAGGCACGAGCGCTACTGGCAGGAATAAATAGCGCAAACCGTGAAGCGCAGCTCGTTTGAGATATGAGATGGCAGAAAAAGTTTTTCTAAATGATAAATTGGTCGATGTCAATAAAGCCGGCATATCCGTTACCGACAGCGGCTTTCTGTATGGAGCAGGCCTGTTTGAGACGATGCGAAGTTACAACGGCGTGGTCTTTTCACTTAAAGACCATCTGGACAGACTCTTTTTCAGTGCAGGCGCCTTGTCGATAAACAATACATACAGCAGAGAATATATCACAGACGCAATCTACAAAGTTCTCAAGGCAAACAAATTAACCAATGCACGTTTGCGATTGACCTTGACCGGCGGGCCAATGTCCGAATTCGAGGAAAAACGCAAATCTACACTGCTTATCGCCGCCACAAAATTACAGCCTTACCCGCCCGAATACTATAAAAACGGCGTCCTCGTAGTGCTGTCCCCCTTCAGACAAAACACCGCTGAGCCAATCTACGGACACAAAACGACAAGCTATTTCTCGCGTATGATTGCACTCAAATCAGCACACCAAAAAAGGGCTGCCGAGGCATTGTGGTTCACCGTTGACAACCGCCTGGCGGAGGGCTGCATAAGCAATGTGTTTTTGGCCAAAGATTCAACTCTCTACACTCCGCCGATTGAAACACCGGTCCTTGCGGGAGTATCAAGAAAGACTGTTTTTCAAATCGCCTTAAAAAATTCCATCGTTTTTGTCGAAAAAAACCTCTACATATCCGATTTGCTGGATGCCGACGAAATCTTCCTGACGAATGTGATTATGCAGATTATGCCGATAAGCAGAGTAGAAAAGCACACGGTGGGTAACGGAAAGCCCGGGCCGTTGACTAAAAAACTGCAAAAAAAGTTCGATGAATGCATCAAAACCGAGTGCAGGAAAAGCAAATGAAGATAAAAGATATCGCGGAGAAAATCGAAAAAATAGTCCCGCTTAAACTGGCACAGGATTGGGACAATGTCGGACTGCTCATTGGCGACCCGCAGCGCAATGTAAAAAATATCCTGCTGACCATCGACGTAACCGGCGAAGTGCTCGCCGAGGCAAAAAGATTAAAAACCGATTTGATTATAAGTTATCATCCCGTTATCTGGGATGGCATAAAGAAAATCACTACCGACAACCAGAGCAGCATTGTTTACGATTTGATTCAAGCCGACATCGCAGTCTTTTCCATACATACCGCTCTGGATGCCGTTCCAGGTGGTGTGAACGATGGCCTGGCAGAAATCATCGGCATTGTCGATGGCCGGCCAATCGGCGATTACGTTGACAATCCAGCGGGCGATAATTACAAACTCGTTGTCTTTATTCCCATCGAATCAGCAGCCAAAGTTTCAAATGCGGTTTTTGCCGCTGGCGCAGGTGCAATCGGAAACTACAGCAACTGCGGTTTCACCGCTGAAGGAACAGGTACCTTTTTGCCTTTGGCCGGTGCCAGACCCGCCATTGGCAAAAAAGGGAATTTAGAAAAGGTCCCTGAGATAAGATTCGAGACGATTGTACCTGCCGAAAAACTCGACAATTGTATAGCTGCAATGAAAAAAGCACATCCCTACGAAGAGCCTGCTTTTGATGTGTTTAAACTCTATAACAATCAAAATAAGTTCGGCTTAGGTAGAATCGGCAAATTAAATAAGCCGACACAGTTAACCAGGATTATCGAACGAATAAAAAAGCATACCGGCGCAAAAGCTGTCGGAATCATCGGAAACCAAAAACGCCTGATAAAAACCGCAGCGGTTTGCGCCGGCTCGTGCGGCAAAATCATCAGCTCGATTATCGCCGCAAAACCCGACTTGTATCTCACCGGCGAACTGAAACACCACTACGCCTTAGCCGCACAGCAGGCAAATCTAACCTGCATTTGCCTCAGCCATACCGTCTCGGAACGATTCATACTAAAAAAATTCGCCAAACAACTGCAAAAGCAGCTAAAACAGGTAACAGTTAAGATAAGCAAAAAAGATGCAGACCCATTTAAATGGAAAACCCTATGACAGAAGAGCACGAACAACAGCCGGAAACCCAGGCGGATATTGAAGAACAAACCGACTTCTCGCAGCCAAACCCTGATGTGACCGTCGAATCAGTCACAGAAGCGGTTTTGTTTGCCAGCGACGAGCCGCTAAGGGAGGCCCGATTAGCTGATATTGTTGGAACAAGCGCTTCGCAAATCCGTCAGCACATCAAAAATCTGAATGACAAATACCAAGCCAACAATAACGCATTTAGAATAGAGCAAATCGCCGGCGGCTACCAAATGATGACTCTCAGTCCTTACAATCATTGGCTGAAAAAATTACTCCGTGAGCGAGATGCCGGCAAACTAAGCCCCGCAGCTCTGGAAACCCTCGCAATAATCGCATACAAACAGCCGATTATCCGCGCCGACATCGAAGCCATCAGAGGCGTCGCGGTCGGCGAGATAATCAGAAACCTTATGTACAAAGGACTGGTTAAGATTATAGGCCGAGCCGAAATCTTAGGCAGACCCCTGTTATACGGAACAACGAAAAAGTTCCTTGAAGTCTTCGGCCTGCATTCACTAAAAGACCTGCCGAAAATCGAAGAACTCAAAAAACCACCAACTTAGGAATTTACATTGCTTAATGCTACTCATTAACCGCCTTTTGTCTTTACAAAAGCATCCGGCCTTGTTAAAATCAGGTAGTTTAATCTTATCGAGCATTATGCGTTGAACGCAATACGCGATACGATATACGCAATACGAAAAATGGCTGGCAAAATAATAATCAATACTGAACGCTGTAAAGGCTGCGGCCTATGTGTCACAGTATGCCCGAAGAATAGCATTGTCATCTCCACGCAATCCAACAAAACCGGTTACTTCCCCGCCCAGCCCTCAAATGCCGATTGCACTGGCTGCTGCCTTTGCGCTATTATCTGCCCGGAGGCAATTATCGAAGTATATCGAGAAGATGACACGAGCGGCGAATCAAGGAAGAAAAGTAAGCCGCCTTTGATTAAGGAAAAAGCGTGATTCAAAGGATTTTAATGTGCGGCAATGAGGCCCTTGCGGAATCTGCTATCATTGCCGGCTGCGATGCTTATTTCGGCTATCCCATTACGCCGCAAAACGAAATCACTGCCTATATGTCCAGAAGAATGCCCGAAGAAGGCCGCGTCTTCGTGCAGAGCGAAAGCGAACTGGCGGGAATAAATATGGTCTTCGGGGCCTCGGCCACCGGCAAAAGGGCGATGACAAGCTCATCCAGTCCGGGCATCAGCCTGATGCAGGAAGGGATGAGCTATCTGGCAGGTGCTGAATTGCCGGCGGTGGTCGTTAATGTAATGCGCGGCGGGCCAGGCCTAGGCAACATCGCCCCATCACAAGGTGATTACTTCCAGGCCACACGCGGCGGCGGACACGGCGATTATCGAACCATCGTACTGGCACCATCGACTGTCCAGGAGCTCGTCGATTATATGCCGCTGGCATTTGACCTGGCAGACCAGTATCGTATGCCTGTTCTCGTTCTTGCCGACGGCATCCTTGGTCAGATGATGGAACCGATAGTACTGGACAAAAAGCCACGACGAAAACTACCCAAAAAAGATTGGGCCCTGACAGGTGCCGAGGGCAGAGACCAAAACATCATCAGGTCTCTATGGCTCGGTGAGGGAGTGCTGGAGCAGCTTAACTACAAACTGCAGGCCAAATATAAGCAGGTGCAGGAAAAAGAAGTCCTCTGCGAACAGCACGAAGTTGACGATGCTGAAATCGTAGTGGTTGCTTATGGCATCGTGGCGAGAATTGTCTGCCACGCCGTAGACAGAGCAAGGAAGGAAGGTATCAGGGCCGGCTGGATACGTCCCATCACCCTCTGGCCCTTCCCATCTGAGCAAATCGGAAAAGCCGCTAATGACCTTAAAATTTTCCTGACCGTGGAAATGAGCTGCGGACAGATGGTCGATGATGTAAAACTTGCTATAGCCGGAAAAGCTCCGGTATTATTCTTCGGACGACCCGGCGGCGGCGTGCCTACAGTCGACGAAATTTTAGACAAGATCAGACAATTAACGATACCGGCAAATAAGCGAAAAAAGGGAAAGCATAATTGAAAAGCTCGAACTGACCTATTTAAGGAGACGTCGCTTGAGAAAAATTACTTTCATTCTGATTAGCGTTCTATCGGTATGCAGCCTAAGTTCACAGGTTTGGGCTCTGGGAACGGAGGATTTTGGAAATAATCCTTTGCACGAGGTTGATTATCAAGATTGGAAGGGCATTATGCCGGTTATCAATCATCCCAATCGTGTATATCACCGTTGGGTCAATGGCAGTGAAGATTTTTATTTTCGCGGTAATACTGAAGCGCTAAATGATTGCCTGAGCAAGTTCGCTGCATCAGATGTCGGTGTTCGAGAGATAGTCATCCGCCCAGGGCCGGCAACCACCTGGACGTTTGACGGTAATACGGTGCCCTATGACTGGCAGTTAGAACTCATCGGAGGGATTTCAAAGCACTTGACGACGCTGGATAAAGGGAGCAACATTTGGAGCAAGTGGCCAACCTTGACAGTATTCGTTGGTGAAGGTATCGAGCTTAAGAAAATACGGATTCCTGAGGGGCTTGATGTGATCGAATTGCGTGAACTGAAGAAGCGGTATCGGGAAGCGCTTTTAAGTAAAGATAAGACGGTTCGCGGCTGGGGAGCTGGTTGTCTCGCTCGGCTCGACCCTTATAACAAACAAAGTCTTGAGACTATTGCAGGATTGTTGAGTGACGAGGATGACTGGGTCCGTTTGAATGCCGTTATGGCCCTGGCTGTATTTGGAAGAAAAGCTCAATCGACATTGCCATCGCTCCGGGAGTGCTTGGTGACGAATGATGAGTCCTTACGGCGGCAAGTTGAGCAAACCATCCAAAAAATTGAAAATGCAGGAGATACAGCTGGTCAAGAAAAGCAGCATGGCATATTGTTAGCGGAAATCGCTGAATTTGTGAAGTCCTTAGGGATGAAAAAAACAATAAGACAATAGGGAGCATAACAATGTGACCTACCTGACGTGAAACCCTATCTGGCTTTCATGCAGGTGATCTTTATCTTACAATAAGCTGATAAGTATGAAAGTGGTATTTACACGAACGCCAACACTCAAAGACTGTCCGACGCATTATTGCCCCGGATGCGGGCATGGAATTGCTCATAGATTGATAGCAGAAACAATCGATGAGTTGGGCATACGCGGCCGGACCATCGGCATAGCACCAGTAGGATGTGCAGTATTGGCGTATGATTATCTCGACGTGGATATGGTCGAGGTAGCGCACGGCAGAGCACCCGCCGTGGCAACAGGAATGAAAAGAACCAACCCCGACAAAATAATCTTCTCATATCAGGGTGATGGCGACCTGGCATCCATCGGCGCTGCGGAAATCCTGCACGCCGCCCACAGGGGTGAACAAATAACAGTCGTCTTTATCAATAACGCCGTCTACGGAATGACAGGCGGCCAAATGGCACCAACAACCATTCTCGGCCAGGTAACCGCAACAACGCAACAGGGAAGACAAGCCGTCGGCCAGGGCTATCCGCTGCAAGTATGTGAGTTACTTGCTGTATTGCCGGGTGCAATTTATATTGAGCGATGCGCCCTCAGCAGCCCTTCTCAAATCCGAAAGGCCAAAAAGGCCGTCAAGCACGCCTTTGAACTGCAGCTCAATGGCGCCGAAGGCCTGTCACTGGTTGAGCTGTTGAGCCCCTGCCCGACCTATTGGCGAATGACCCCACCCAAGGCAATGGAATGGATAGAAAACGAAATGACAAAAGTCTTCCCACTGGGACGCTTAAAAGACGTGACCCCTGACGCGGGGCACGAAATATAATATGCCAGAGACAAGAGACGAATTTTATGAAGAGGTTATCATTGCCGGCTTTGGCGGCCAGGGAATTATGCTGGCTGGAAAACTGCTGGCACAAACGGCGATGAAGGCCGGTAAAGAGGTAACTTATATGCCCTCTTACGGCGCCGAGGTGCGGCATGGTACTGCAAACTGTATGGTTGTTATCGCAGAGACAAAAATCGCCTCGCCTCTGGTCAGCAGGCCAGACTCGCTGATTGTAATGAACAAGGCATCCCTGAACAAATTCGCCCCTCAAGTTAAAACCGGCGGCCTGCTGATAATGAACAGCTCTTTAATTGATACGCAACCCGAATCAGACCGGAAAATCGATATATTAGCCGTCCCCGCCGACGATATTGCCATCGAATTAGGTGACCGAAAAGCTGCTAATATGGTGGCTCTGGGCGCATATTTGCAAAAACGCAGGCTCTTTAACCCCGATGTAGCTGCTGAAAGTCTGCCGGACATCCTTGCCGAACGGTATCATCATACATTGTCGCTCAACGCCGAAGCACTGCGCAGAGGTGCGGAATTCGCCAAAAATCGCAAACAATAGCGGAGGTCATCAAATAACTTGCCCAAACTGCTTGCACCTGCTACAATGTGCAAAGCAAAATTTAACCCCAGAACAGGAAAATAATCGTGGCCAAGCAACCAAATAGTAAAAAATCTAAGGCAATCTGCAGCTTCTGTGGCCGGTCGGGAAGCCAGACTGATACGTTCATAGAGGGCCCCAACAACATCTTTATTTGTCCCGAATGTGTCGATTTATGCCACAATATCATCCAGCAAAACCGCAAACGAATCAGCGGCCCGGCACTTAGTCTCAAAGAAATGCCAAAGCCGAAAGAAATAAAGCAATATCTCGACCAGTATGTAATCGGTCAGGAACACGCCAAAAAATACCTCTCGGTCGCAGTGCACAACCATTACAAACGCCTGCTGCACACCGATAGTAACGATAGCGATGTTGAAATTGACAAATCCAACGTTCTTTTAATCGGCCCGACCGGTACCGGCAAGACTCTCCTTGCCCAAACCCTTGCACGCTTCTTGGATGTACCGTTCGCAATATGCGATGCCACTACTGTTACAGAGGCCGGATATGTCGGCGAAGACGTCGAAAATTTCCTGCTCCGACTCTTACAGTCTGCTGACGGCGACTTGGAGGTTGCTCAGCGAGGTATTGTCTATGTGGACGAAATCGACAAAATCGGAAAAACATATCAGAACATTTCGATTACCCGCGACGTCTCCGGTGAGGGCGTCCAGCAGGCATTACTGAAAATGCTCGAAGGAACCATCGCCAATGTCCCGCCACAGGGTGGAAGAAAGCACCCGGAGCAGTCCTACATACCGTTTGACACCACGCAGGTGCTTTTTATTTGCGGCGGAACCTTCGTTGGACTGGAAAACATCATAAAAAAACGGCTCGGTAAAAAAATGATAGGCTTCGGTTCCGAACTGTCTGGAAAGACCGATGAAAAGACTGAGTATAGCGACATAATCAGCCAGGTCATAGCCGAGGATATCATAGAGTTCGGAATGATTCCCGAAATGGTGGGGCGTCTGCCGGTGATTACCGTTTTGTCGGCTCTCGATGAGAAAGCACTTATAGATATACTGACCAAGCCAAAAAACGCCCTTATTAAGCAGTATCAAAAATTCTTTGAGATGGAAGATGCCGAGCTTGAATTCACCAACGATGGCTTACACGCATTGGCACAAAAAGCGCTCGAGCACGACACCGGTGCCAGGGCCCTTCGCTCGATTACCGAGGAGTTGATGGTCGATTTGATGTATCAGCTGCCGGAAGAGCCGAAGCCCGCAAAATATATAATCACCCGCGATATCGTCGAAGGCAAAGCTGAACTGTTCACCGCAAAACAAAAAGCAAAAAAAGAATCAGCTTAAATTTCCGTACGCCGACAATCGGACTGCAAAGTCATTCAAGGTCAACTCATTTGTTTTTCAGTGCCCGCCACACACCAGATGGTGCAAGCATCGACAGATTTTGTAATCAACGGAAAATGCCCCCTTTACTCCACTATTTGCACTCGCGAGTAACCGGGCGCCAACAAATTATAGAGCAGTATCGCATTACCGTTATGCAGACGAATACATCCTTGTGAACCTGCAATACCGATTTCGTTAGGGTCTTTCGTGCCGTGAATGGCAAAACCTTTTTTGCCCGCAGCATCTCCTTTAAGACCTTCCAGGCCTATCCACCTTGACCCTAAAGGATAATCAGGGTCCTCAGCCTCGTATGTTTTACCGGAAATCGGATCCGTCCAGGTAGGAGCTATCAGTTTGCCATCTGCCTTGACGACCCAAAGCCCTGTCGGTGTTTCCATACCAGGCTTACCGAGACCAACAGGAAAACTGCGAACGAAAGTGTTCTGAAGATACAAATCCATCGTAAAAGTCGAACGATATACCCTCGCATGAAACGGGCCGTTAATCACCTTTATCGTATCTCCCGCCTGCAGAGCCTCAGGTCGGTCAATTTTGTTAATCTCCATAAGAATCTCGTACGGAACCTTAAATTGCTTGCCGATTGTTGAAAGCAGTTCGCCCGGCTTGACCTTATAAGAGCCGCAAAGCCTGTCCTGAGGAAAAATCATCCTGCTAAAAAGCCACTTTTCTGCAAGCTCAGAGAGCCGTTCTTTAACAAACGCCCGCTGCTGCTCACTCATAGGCAACGGTAACGTCTCGTTTAGCCTCTCACGCGCATCTATAATCCTCGCCGGTCTCGCATTGATGTATGATATCGCTTCGGTAATAAGCTCTGCCGCCCACGGATTGGCCTCTGCAGTTGACTGTGCAAACTTTAACAAATTTGGTTCTGTTTCGGGTTCCACCGCAGGTTCTGCTGCAGGTTTCACCGCAGGTTTTACCGCAGGTAAGATTGTTTTGCTCTCCACCGGCCCACCGGTATCGGTTGAGGTCGCAACTGCCCCCTCTTGGCCGAAAGGATAACGTCTGTAAATAAAAGCAATCACCACTGCGATAATCAGCAATACCGAAATGACATATATCCACCTTCTGGTCTGTTCTTCTCGTCTGCTGTACCCGCGTGCCATCTTATTCTCCTTCTTGGTTGTTAAAATACATTATCTCTTCATCGGTCACTAAAAAATCTACCGGAACATCCCCCGAAGTCACAGGTATCGAGTCAACCACCTGTTCTGTGAAAGCAAAGCCGCATTTGGACGCTTTAAATTTCTCGTCGGTGAAAAACCTGTCATAATAAGAGCCGCCACGACCAAGCCGATTGCCTTTCCTGTCAAATCCCAGGGCAGGGGTAACCACCAAATTAATCTCTTCAAACGGTACCGGCACACCCATTACAGGATTGCGAAGTCCGGCAGCCGAGGTCGAAAAACCGGTCTCCAGCGAATTTATCTCCACCGCCATCATACGCCTTTGTTGCCAGGAAATCTTCGGCACCGCAACCGCCTTGCCCAATTGCCAGGCATGAAGTATCGCCTCGGAAGTGTCCACCTCATGCGGCAGCGATAAATACATCATAATTGATGACGCACTTTGAAATTGTGGTGTCGAAATCAAGTTCTGGCAAGCTCTGTGGCTTTTTTCGCTTCTCTGTTCCGATGGTATAGCAAGCAGACACTTCTGCAACTTGCTGCGTAACTGCTCTTTGTCCATTCAACTATCCTTCTTTTCCGTACTCTTTTGGACAGGTTTGCTATTTTGTATCAAGGTTTCCAGCTTTTGTAAATAACACTTAATATTTTTTTCACACCCGACCTCTTTTGGGTTGTAATATTTCTTCTTCAAAGCCGCCGGAAGATACTCCTGCGGCACGAAGCCGTCCTTAAAATCGTGCGGATACTTGTAATCCGTCCCGAAACCCAGCTTCTTTGCGCTCCGGTAATGGCTGTCCTTCAAATGCTTTGGCACCGCTATCGTTTTCTGAGACTTTACGTCGCTGACCGCACTCCAGATGGCCGAAGCCGCCGCATTCGATTTTGGCGCACACGCAACATATATAGCCGCCTGTGCCAACGCTAATTGTGCCTCAGGTAAGCCCACAAATTCAGATATCTGAACGGCTGCTGCTGCCAAAACCGTCGCCATCGGGTCGGCATTTCCAACATCTTCAGCCGCACATACCGCAATCCGACGCGCAATAAAACGCGTATCCTCGCCCCCTGATATCATCCGAGCAAGCCAATAAACAGTGGCATCAGGGTCGCTGCCTCGCATACTCTTCTGAAAGGCGCTCGCCAAATCGTAGTGTGTATCGCCTGTGCCGTCATAATCAATTGTTTTTTGTTGTATCGACTCTTTCGCAACTTCCAGATTAAATTTTATTCTTCTATCCTCCTGACGTGCAGCCTGAGATAACACCCCCACCTCCAGTGCTGTCAGCGCCCTTCGTGCATCGCCGTCGCTCATCACCGCCAGAAATTTCAGGGCTTTTTCCTCTGCCTCGACATCAAATTCACCAAGCCCTCGTTCGGTATCGGAAATCGCAGTTTTCAGCAATTGTAAAATATCTTCTTCACCTAATGGCTCAAAAGCAAATATAGTGCTGCGGGAAATCAACGGTGAATTTATCGAAAAAAATGGATTCTCCGTCGTAGCGCCTATGAGGATTAAAACCCCCGCCTCCACGTCATCGAGCAGAACATCCTGCTGAGCGCGGCTGAAGCGGTGAATTTCATCGATGAAAAGCACAGTTCTCGTTGCGCTGGCGGCGAGCCTGTCGCGTGCAGCAGCGATTACCTCACGGATGTCCTGAACGCTCGCAGCCGGCGCACTCAGATAATGGAACTTCGCCTTGGTATAATTGGCTACCACCATCGCCAGCGAGGTCTTGCCTGAGCCAGGCGGGCCGTAAAATATCAGACTGCTCAGCACATCAGCCTCGAGCATCCTCTTCAGCAGTTTATCCGGACCAAGAAAGTGTCTCTGACCGAGGAATTCATCGAGGTTTCTTGGCCTCATCCGAACCGCTAATGGCGCCGCCGAGGCTATATTGCACTCTTCAGACCGGCTGAATAGCGTTTTATCACCCTTGCCCTTAACCATCGGATATATTATACGCAGGTTACGCCAAACTGTCGAAATTTATTTAGAAGCCCCCTCCCCCGACCATAAGATACACCTGCCTTAAACTCCTCGCTGCCCAATAAATCTGGCCGTCTCAATCAAGGCTTCCTTAGCATCGCTTTCTCGCAAGCCGGCCAATGGCGCAATCGCTCTCGCAACAAACTCTTGCGCCTTACTGTATGCATATTCCAAACTACCAGATGACCTCAGCATCTCTACCATGCCCGCCTTATTACACAACGAATTTATCACTGCGATTCTCCCCTTCTCATCCATCACGCCTAATAAATGTATCACAGCCAAAGTCAGCTTGTTTTTATCAACATCACTGCCAAGTGTTTTGCCCGTTTTGACTTCATCGCCGATTATGTCAAGCAAATCATCGGTAATTTGAAACGCAATACCGAGATTCAAACCGAAATCAGACAGCATCCGAACCTCAACTTCGCCTGCCCCGCCTAAAAGGCCGCCAAGATAACAACAGCTGCTAAAAAGTGCCGCACTTTTTTCAGTAATTATGTCGAGATATTCCGTTTCACTTAACTGCCAATTCTCTCTTTGCGCTATCTGCCTCAATTCACCTTCGCAGGTGCGGGCGGCAGCGGTGGCAATTATCTTCGCGACTTGTGGCTCCAAATCGGTACACATCTTGAAAACCTTGCTTAATAAAAAATCGCCTAACAAAACTGCAGACTCGTTGCCCCACAAACTGTTCACCGTAGCCTGTCCCCGACGCCTTTGCCCTTCGTCTATAACATCATCGTGCAGTAGCGTGGCATTGTGAATCATCTCCATAATCGCTGCAGTACGTATGTGCTTGTCCGTGATTTTACCGACAGCCCCGCCGGCAAGCAAAACCAGACCCGGACGAATCATCTTGCCGCCACAGCCATTCAGGTGCTCGACCAATCGCACGACACCGATTTCATCGGGGCAGCACAACAATTGCTCATTTATCAGCTCTTTTACCTGCCCCAATTCATCGTTGATAAGTCTAAAAGCAGCAACACCACTGGGTGGCAGACTGCCCGATATGTCGGTATGTGCTGGTAACTGCATATTGTATATACTGCGTGCTTCGCCCCTTGTATTTCGCCCGGGATACGAGAGAGACATTAACTATTTGCTCTTTCTGTGGGCGTATTTGAAGAATTTCTTTCTCAATAGGCGAGTATAAGGTCCGGGCCTGCCGTCACCGATAATCCTGCCGTCAATCTCAACAACACCAATTACCTCGGCAGCCGTCCCGGTAAGGAAAAACTCATCGCAAACGTATAAATCAAATCTCGTCAGGTTTTTTTCAACCACCTCAAGCTTTGCTTCCCTGGCCAATCTGATAACGACACCACGAGTTATCCCCCCTAATGCACCTGTTTCAACTGGCGGTGTACAAATCACTCCGTCTTTTACAATAAAAACGTTGTCGCCCGTCGCCTCGGCAACATATCCTTCGTGGTTATACATAACCGCTTCGGGTACATTTGCATCCAGCGCTTCAATCTTGGCCAGAATATTATTGAGATAATTCAGGCTTTTGACCTGCGGCGGAATCGCCAACGGATGATTGCGAACCGTCGTTGCGCTAATCACCTTCATCCCTTTTTCGTAAAACTCTTCCGGATAAAGCTGTATGTTATCCGCTATGATAAATATTCTGCCGGTCTCACAGGTAAAAGGGTTCAGCCCTAAATTGCCCGTTCCCCGCGTCACAACAAGTCGAATATAACCATCGATAACATTGTTAGCTTCAACAGTCTTTTCAACTGCTTTGATAAGCTCGTCCCTGCCCATCGGAATATCAAGCCGAATTGCCTTCGCCGATTCATAAAGACGCTTAATGTGGGCCTCCAGTTCAAATATCCTGCTGCTGTAAACACGGATACCTTCAAATACCCCGTCGCCGTAAAGAAGACCGTGGTCAAAAACAGTTATCTTGGCATCCGCCTCGTCCACAAGCTTGCCATCAAGCCAAATCTTCAATGCCATAAAATCTTCCTTTAACAAACGCACACGGCACAAGTTTCTTGTGAGCTTATGCTTCTGCGCCTTTTCGCTTTATTTTGCCGTCCGCCAATGTTATTATCCGCCCTGCCTTTTGGGCTATCCTTTCGTCGTGGGTTACCATCACAATCGTCTGGCCGGCTCTGTTCAATTTTTCAAAGACCTTCAGGATACCATTTCCTGTCGCAGAGTCAAGATTTCCCGTCGGCTCATCAGCCAAAAGTATTCTCGGCTCATTCATCAACGCCCTGCCGATAGCCACCCTTTGCCTTTCTCCTCCCGACAGCTGATACGGCTTATGATTGGCCCTTTCGCTCAAACCAAGCTCACAGAGCAATTCTCTGGCTCGGCCCCTCGCCCACCTCCGGCTGCCAAGCCAGCCAAATATGCTCTTCGAGGCCATTGCCGGTAGGAAAACATTTTCCAGTACACTTAATTCGTCCAATAAATGATAAAACTGAAAAACAAATCCTACCATTTTATTGCGAAATTTATTCAATTCGCGCTCCCCTATCCGGCTCAAATCACGCCCTTCAAAGCTTACAACACCTTTCTCAGGCCTGTCCAAAGCGCCCAATATATGCAATAGTGTGCTTTTGCCGCTGCCCGAAGCTCCGACTATCGCGACAAACTCGTTTTTCTTTACAGCCAAATCCACCCCTCTGAGCACGCTGACCTTTGCCTCGCCCATCCGATAAGACTTATAAAGTCCTTCTGCCTTTAATATAAAATCGTCTTTATCAATTTCCATTATAATTATTTCTCTGTGCCCTCTGTGTTCTCTGTGGCTAAAATCTGCTCACAATTGGCTCACCTGCAAAGTTTCTACAGGCTCTAATTTCGCCGCCTGCCAGCTCGGCAAAAACGCACCAGCCAAACAGGCACCTATTGCCGAAACTATTATCACTACCAAAACCTTCAAATCAATAACGCTGGGAATATCGCCGATAGCATACATCGTTCTATCCCACAACTGAAACCCAAAATGCTCAAACAGAAAATCTTCTATCCTATTAATTTTGAGCAAAAATAACCAGCCGCCAAACACACCAACGGCACTGCCCAAAAGACCCATTAAAAAAGCAAAACACGAAAATAATTCGATAACATCCACCTTCGAAACGCCTATGCTTTTTAATATGCCGACATCTTTACTCTTATGGCTGACAATCATATAAAAAACAACAAAGACAATAAATACAGTTGTAACTCCCACAAGAGCAAACATAATCGTCAGCATTGTCTGTTCCTTCTCCATCGCTGCAATGAATTCACGCCTGTAATCTTTCCAGCTTTGCACCGTAACTGTATCCAATAATTCTGCTTGTTTTTCACCTTTTTTTTCTTCTACAAATCTCTTCCACAGTGCGGCGACTCTTTCACACCCATCTGCCAGTTTCACATTCGGTTTGAACTTTATATGGATTGCACTGACTCTTTTGACGGCTCCTGCCATACCACAAAGTAGCTGCGCCTCTTCAAACGGCAGGTAAATAAATGAACTATCAACCCCGGCCAAGCCACTGTGCGAAGTGTCGCTGTAGTAGAAAGTTTTTGTATTTACCAGCTCCGTCCCGGCTTTTGCTAAAGCGCCTTTCGTGGTTAAAGGAAAGCAGCTCACCAAAAGAGCTGCCTCAACAGGACTGACTTCATAACTATATTTGCCCTTGTCATCACGTACCAGCCATCTGTCTATCCCTACCACACAGCCGGCAAGATTCGGGTCATAAGCCGGCTCAAATGCTTTAGACACATCGTTCTTACGGTGATACAGCGTTTCGCCAAAACCGGTAACTCTGCTGTGTTTAACAGGCTCAATACCCATAATTTCCACGCCGATACTTTCCTCTGAGTTACGACCCCTCACCAGGGCATAGCTTTTCACCACAGCCGAGACACCCTCGATAAAGTCAGACTCCTCAATTCTTTTTATAAAATCTTCATAGTATGCAAAACCAACCAGTGATTCGGTTCCAACTACGCAATCACCTACCCACTTATGGTTATTATCCTTAAAATCACGCACCAGGCCTGTAATCACCGTCATCACCACTACTACTATAAAAACGCAAAGTGCCACTGCCAAAAATGCCAGATAACTGATGCGTCTTTTAAGCAGGTAACGAAATGACAAAATAATCTTATACATTCTCAAAATTATTCATTCATATCTCAAGACATTCACCGGCCTGGTCCTTACTGCAATAATCGCCGGTATCAGCGACCCCACAGCCGCCGCTATAACCGCCGACAATGCTATAAGCAAGGCCGAGTTCCAATCAACCTCACTCGGTATCTTGCTAAACATATACACGCTGCTTTTCCAAAGCTTCAAACCGAAGATTATCCTTATCCACTCTTCGATAGTATTTATATTCTTTGTTACAATATCACCCAGTATCATACCCATCCCCGAACCGACCAGACCTACACAGATGCCGAAACCGACAAAAATCAATGCCACCGAACTGCTCGTCGCCCCACAACTTTTTATTATCGCGATATCCTTCTGCCGGGTCTCAACTATCATATAGAATATGCAAAAAATCAGCAGAACGGCACTCAAACTTACTACGCTGAATATCAACAGCAAAACCCCCATCTGCTTTCGAAACTCCGCCACATATCTGCTTTGCATCTGCTTGGCTGTAACAATTGCCGTCCCTTTTATAAGATACGGCTCCCAGCCGAGTTGCTCAGTGGCAAACGCCTCCCACACCCCGCGAATCTCCGCAAGCGCAGCATCGGCCTCGGCTTCTGCTCTCAGCTTAATTTGAATCTGGCCCGCAACACCTTCGCTTTCATTCGGGTACAAAACTCTTTGAACTTCTTCTATAGGTAGATACACCAGTCTCTTGTCAAGATAATAAACACCCGTGAAAACAACGTCCGCAATTGTAAATCTTACGGTCTTTCTCCTGACCGTCACCGCCCCGCTATCCTCTTGTGCTTTTATCACCGCCCCTGTCGTAAGAACAGCTTCCTGACCAATCACCTTTTTAACCGCGTCAAAATCATACTCATCCGTCTCTTCATCCGGCTCCGCCACCACACCGATTCCCACAAATCCACATACCGAATGCTCGTTCCTTGATACCGGATGCTCATTCCCGGATATTCGTTCGAGTATCGAGAATCGAGTATCGAGATTCGAGACCCCCCAAATCTCCACCCCACGAACATCGCCTTTGCCCAAATGCAACAGCCCCTCAGCCGACAGCGTCGCTGTCGCCGCCTCTACTACACTCCTTTGCTCCAGGCGCCGGATAAGCTCTTCGTATTTTGAAAACTTAACCGGCGGCTCCAGAACTACATCCCCCATCGCCTCAACCGCGCTTTGCTCGAACACATCGATAAAACCGCCGAACAAGCTGGCAACGACTATCAGCAACGCCGCTGACAGAGCAACTGCTGCTATACTCAAAAATACAATCTTTTTCTTACGCAGGTATCGTAGCCACAAAAACAATTTTAGCATATCGAGCCCAATCGTTTCACTCGGGGACAGGTCTCAGAAGTGGAAACAGCACCACGTCACGAATACTCGTAGCACCGGTTAAAACCATTACCAATCTGTCAATTCCAATACCCAACCCCCCTGCCGGCGGCATACCATACTTCAGCGCCGTTATAAAATCGGCGTCCATCTTTGCCATCGTTTCTTCTTGCCCACGAAGCTGGATTTTGAAGTTCTCCTCCTGAACAGCCGGGTCGTTCAACTCCGTATAGGCGTTAGCCAGCTCCATCCCTCCTATATAAAGCTCAAATCGTTCTGCATATCTTGGTTCGTCTTTTTTACGCCTCGTTAACGGACACAGAGCCGATGGATAATCCATTACAAACGTCGGCGCGACGAGATTGTTCTCAACCGTAGTCTTGAACACCTCGTTGACAACCACCACGTCGTCCATCTCCGCTTCATTTAAACCAAGTTTAGCCGCCTTTGCCCTCACAGAATTGGTATCGTCAATATCGCAGCCGCTGTATTCCTTTAACAGCTCGGCATACGTGGCACGCCGCCATGGCCTCGAATAATTAACTGTCTCTTCATCAAATTGAACCTGCTCACCGCCACAATACTTTTCCACCAACAGGCATATAAGCTCCTCAGTCAAATCCATCATCACATTGTAATCAGCGTAGGCCTGATACAATTCCAGCATTGTAAATTCCGGGTTGTGTTCTCTGCTCAGTCCCTCGTTGCGGAAATTCCGGTTTATCTCAAAGACCTTTTCCATTCCGCCAACCAGCAGCCTTTTTAGAAACAGCTCCGGTGCAATCCGCAGGAACAAATCCATATCCAGCTTGTTATGATGCGTTACAAATGGCTTCGCCGCCGCTCCGCCGGCTTCTTGCTGCATCATCGGCGTCTCAACTTCCAGAAAACCGCGGGACCTGAGAAACTCACGTATCGTAGCAATCATCGAGCTGCGATTCTTGAATCGCTCCATCACCTCAGGATTGGCCCACAAATCCACATACCTCTGCCGGTAACGCAGGTCGATATCTGACAGACCATGAAATTTCTCAGGCGGCGGCAAAAGCGATTTGCTCAATAACGTTACACTATCTGCCCATATAGTAATCTCGCCTGTCTGGGTCTTACCTAATCGACCGGAAGCACCGATTATATCGCCAAGCTCAAACAACTTGACAAGGGGCCATTGCTCACCCAGCAGCTTTTTGCTCAAGCCTGTCTGGATGGTCCCGCTCCAGTCACGCAACGTCATAAAAATCAGACTGCCAATATCCCTCAGCAGCACAATCCTGCCGGCACATTTGGCCTGTTGGCTCTCATCGTCCTCTTTAAACCTGGCTTTAATATCGCCGGCTTGCTCTGCCCCTTCGTATTTACCACCATAAGGGTCAATACCCAATTCCCTGATGCGAGACAGCTTTTCCTGCCTCTGCCGTTCAAATTGGCTCATTTCTCGCTTCGTCAAATACTCACACCTCACAACTTTTGGATTTCAGAACCACCCTGAATTAATTTGCTCTTAACGACCAAAACGCCGACCGCCAGTTGAGGGTCGGCTGATAAGCTTTCTTCGGCTGTATGCTTTTTCAGCGGCGATGCCTCCCTATCGTGGTCGGCTCTCACCAGCACGTCGTTATCCCTCTGCACATCAAACATCTTTTTAATTTCATCGCTTCTCAATTTCACCTCAATATCTGGCCCAACACCCCAATCCTCCTCCCCCTGTTTCTTCACTTCATCCCGGCTTTTGACCCTTTGGCCTGAGGGTAAATGATAATACGCCATCGTATATTTTAACTGTGCACCTCCCTTGGGATACGAGATTATCCCTTGCACACTCCCTTTGCCGTGTGTCCTTTCGCCAACCAAACTCGCCCGGTTATGGAGCGGGTCCGCCAGTGCACCCGCCACAATCTCTGAAGCGCTCGCAGAATAACTGTTTATCAGTATAACTAATGGATAATTTGGATGAGTTCCTTCCCTGTGTGCCCATGCGTATGTCGATGACACCCACGACCGGGGCCGTGTTATCACTATCGGGCCTTCTTCAAGGAACTTGTCGGCTACCTCGACCGCCGTATTTAAAAGTCCGCCGCTATTAAATCGCAAATCTAAAATCAAGCCATTCAAACCTTCTGCCTCAAGCTGATTGAGGACATCTTCAAGGTCTGAAGCGGTCTTCTCGGAAAAACTGGTAATGTGGACATAACCGATTTTCCTGCTTCTCTCAATCATATACAGCCATTTGCCTGTTTCGGTCCTTTGCCAGCCCCGGATTGTCGGAACGGTTATCTTGGCTCGGGTTATGCTGATATCCCTTGTCTTGTCTTCACCGGGCCGTCTTATCGTCAATTCCACTTCTGTACCCGCTGGACCGGTAATATTCTTAACTGCACACGAAAGACTCATATCCTTCGTTTCAACCCCATCTACCTTTTCTATCACATCCTCCGCATCGAGACCGGAGTTATATGCAGGAGTATCAGGCAAAAGACTCGCCACCGTCAACAGCCCTTTTTCTTTTGAAATCTCTATGCCGATACCCGTAAACTCATTGGTCATTATCTTTTCAAAATCCTCTACCTGCTTGGGCCAAACTATAACTGTATAAGGGTCAAGTGCGGACAACGAAGCCTCTGCAAACTGTGTAATCAGCAACGGAGGGGGTAATTCCACAGTTGTTGTGTTCAGTGCCAGCACCTTTTCAAAAATATCTATAAACTTATCTCTGCTCACATCCATCGGTGACTCTTCTGTTTCATCTAAAATCGCCGCCAGACCGCTCGACCACGCCGAAAGTCGACTCTCGTCGCTACTGACCCCTGATTCGGCTAACGAGCGACGAGCGACAGGCGACAAATTCGTCACCTCAGCCAACAATTCGCAACGTTTGATAGCTTCAATAGCCAGATGGCGATAATCAATAATGTTGCTGACGTAATCTGATCTCAGCGCATCAATCGACCGCACAAACATCTCTTTCTTCACGCCTTCATAACGTTCCTCGTGGCTCTCACACGGACTGTCCTGAAATGACGCCGCTATATTGGCCTTTTCTATAAGCTGCTCCGCATACTCCGAATACGCCTTGTTCTCTTCGTCAATGGCCTGCAGCCAGCTGTAGCATGTCGCGTATGCATCAAGCCATTCGCCTTTCGACTCGAATTCACTCGCTTTATCTATCGCTTTTTGAAAACTCTGTCGTGTGAATGGCTCAGACAACAGTTCAACCTTTTGTGCCTCATCTGCAAACTCGCTCACCTTCGCAATAACCGACAGCACCCTTGAAATATTATTTACATCATTTACATCATTCACATCGTTGGTATCTGCTGCGACCCGAAGCTTCTCCAGTTCAGCTAATCTCTCTGCATACGCATCTTTCAGAGCTGACTTGCGCTGTTCGCTTATACCCTTGTATTCCTGCACAATCTCCGCTAACTGACCCAGTTGAGACTGTACGACCTCGTTGACCTGCCCGCCACCAGCCGAATTTAGGCCCACGTCCAATTGCTCTTGGACCAGCTCCCCTGCAGCGTCGAATTTGCCTTTGGCAATCAGCTCACAAGCTGTTTTAACAATGTTGGGGTCCGCTGTTTCAGCTTTTGGAACTTCAACGGGCGCTGGTTGTTCCGGTACCCGGCAACCAATCAACCCACAAAAAACCGCCGCCAAACAGACCGGCAAAATCAAATATTTATTTCTCGCTCGCAAATTCCGTATCTCACATCTTCTGGCGTATGGCACAGACCCAACGCCGCGAATTTATACGCATCAGGCGTATTTACCTGCACTCCGCCGCTTTGCCGGCGCAGCCCAAAATATGCAGCTTGTGCTTAACCATATCTTTAATAGCTTCTCTGCCAGGGCCAAGGTATTTACGCGGGTCAAATTCGCCGGGCTTCTCCGCAAAAACCTGCCTGATTTTAGCCGTTAGAGCCATTCGCAAATCTGTATCGATATTGACCTTGCACACCGCCATCTTCGCTGCCCGCCTTATTGCCTCCTCAGGCACGCCCATAGCATCCGGCATCTTACCGCCGTACTTATTGATAAGGTCCTTGAATTCCTTAAGCACACTGCTCGAACCGTGCATAACTAATGGAAATCCAGGCAGCTTCTCTGCTATCTGCTGTATAATATCGAGGGCCAGCTTCGGCTCACTTTTGAACTTGTAGGCTCCGTGGCTGGTCCCGCAGGCCACCGCCAGCGAATCACAGCCGCTTCTTTCGACAAACTCTACCGCCTGCTCCGGGTCCGTCAGGTGCTTACTGACATCATCGATTCCAACCACATCTTCCTCAATTCCGCCCAGTTGACCTAATTCAGCCTCGACTACTACGTCACGCTCATGTGCATATTTGACTACTTGTTTGGTGACTCGGATGTTCTCCTCAAACAGCAATTTCGAAGCATCTATCATAACCGAGGTAAAGCCGTCATCAACAAACTGCTTGCAGACCTCAAAAGAGTCGCCGTGGTCGAGATGTGTTGCGATAGGAATGTCCGGATTTTCCTCAACCGCCACATTGATAATAGCCATCAGATAGCTGATTTTCGCATAATCTCGCGCACCTTTGGATATCTGCAGGATAAGCGGTGCTTTTTCTTCGGCTACCGCCTCCACAATCCCCTGCGTGATTTCCATATTGTTCACATTGAACGCTCCGATTGCATAGCCGCCTTTATAAGCCATCTTAAACATCTTTTCGGTGCCAACCAACCCCATAATTTTCTCCTTATCAAACCTAAATCTAAAATCTAAAAACCATAAAAAGCTCAAGAAACTTCATACATTTTCTGCCGTTTTTAATAATCCGCCGGCCCGGTCAAACCTGTATATCTTCTCTGACCAATCCCCATCTCCGGAACGCCTTGGGGCCATATACTAAACACTACTGCCTGCCTGTCCAGCGATTCATCAGCGCTGAACGTAAGACCATAATACATCCTGTGATACCGCCGCAGCAGAGTTATATCGCTTCGCACACTTACACCATAGTCAAAGTCAAACTCCTGCGCAAAAACAATCGTATATCGCGGGTCAAGAACGTAAGTAGCTGCAAAAATAAACGCATTCGAACCCACCTCGTCCAGAACCCTCACCCGCCTCAAATATCTGCTCCCTATATAATAGCTCAAATTAGGCCAGCACAAATGAGAAAAACCAATATTAAATTGCTGGACCACGCTGCTCTGAATATCAAAATTTAAATCGCTCAATATTGCCGAAGTATCACTTATACGCCAGATATAATCGGCGCTGAAGTAATCACGCCTTGGCCCAAACATCTCAAATCTGTGAAGACCTGTCGCCTTCACACCGTCATGAGTAATCAAATCTCCGTTAAATATCTCAGGGGCCGAAAGCACCCGAAGAGGCACAATCGGACGTGCCCAGATATACCTGTCAGGACTCGCATCTTCCGCTTTGCCGGTATGGTCCAGCCACGTAACCTCCGTATCTAAACGCATCCACTCGACGGTCTGCTGTTCACCTTCAGGACCGCGCTTGGTTAGCAACCGCTGAGAGACTCCTGCGCTCAACGCATCACGCTGTTCAACAACATCGTCGCTCTCCTCATAAACGACCGCCGTCAGGTATGGTCTTACGATATGACGCAATTGACTCAAATCCCAGAGTCGAGACTTCACATTAGGATAAATCTTCCAGTACGGCCGCGGAAAAACACGAATGCCAGCCTCCCCAATCCAAATATTCTTCTCTCCAAAACTGCCCGTATTGCTGCCGTCAACAAGCGTTCTTGTATAACCGCTGCGGTCATCATGGCCGAAAGTCCCTGCCACATACGGAACAATCTTAAAAGGTTCTGCCCGAATCGGCATATCAAGCTCTGTCCTGTGCGATGCAAACGTAAACCGCTCTTCGCTGATTTCCGTCAAATTTGTCGCAACATTCGGCTCTACTGGCTCAGAATGGTCCTTGCCTATCCTCTGACGCAGCCGGCTGACCTCGGTATCGCTGTACAAAGTAAACCTGTCTTCAAAAAGTGACTGGCCCGTCAGGTGAAACTCGACACTCGGCAGCTCTTCCAGCTCATCAGCAAATTTGTTTATCCGCCCTTTGCCTAAAAAAGACAACGCCCAGTTGTCCTGAAGACGCTTCAGATGAACGTACGTCTCCTGCTTTTCGCCGGTGTTAAACTCGCTGCGATAAAAACTTTCGAGAAAATGTTCGTCGGAGATGTAACTAAGCCCCGTCGTAAGCTGCCAGTTGTATGGCAGAAACTGCCTGTGACGCCACGTAAACCGCCCACGAAGCTCATGGTCGGGCTCAAGGTCTTTTCGGCTCCTCATCCTCCCAAGTCTGTCTTCGCCGTGGTCGCTTATCACATAACCTAAAAGCTCACCGTAATAATTTTCTCTGTCATAATTAATTTCAACGCCGCTGCCCAAGCCTCGCTTGCTATAATAATCGAGCAGAAGAGTACTGTCCGTCCCCTCCGGCTCTCGCAGCCCCAACAGACGAGACAAATACCAGCGACTCTCAACAAATGTCCCAAAAGTGTTGTCACGACCGGTATGTATGCTTTTAATAGGAATATCTGGTCTTTCAAGGTTAGCACGCATACCCGGCCAATAGAATAGCGTTCGCTTGCCAGCCTTAAAACGAACATCACGCATCTCCACATCATAACTGTCTCTTGAGACACGGCCCTTCTGGGCGTCTATCGCCGTCGTATCAGCAATAACCACTTTTGAGGCCGTAAGAGAAATCTGCGGCAGATAAAATTCACTGCTCGTCAACGTAACGTTCTCTGCAGCAAACTTGTCCTCTGCTATCCGACGTAACTTCACTGCACGAACATATATCGGAATACCTCGCTCCACGTCGAAATTCCTCATCACCGCATTTACCGCAAGCGCCCTTTTGTCTCGAAAATCGTAATACATCTCATCAGCCCGAATCGTCCGCTGCCCCTCAGTCATCACAACGTCCCCGGACATATAAATTGCTTGCACACCGCCCCCCGCCAGAACTTCCCCTTCATTAGCTTTCTCTTCGCCGGACAGCGCCGAGCCGGAATAAAATATAACTGCATTATCTGCCTCCAATTCCAGCAGGCCGCCTTCCTCATCTTGCTTCTGCCACACATAGAACCTCCCCACCACCGTTGCAACATCTGTCCCATCTGGCGCCGTGGTCCGCTCTATCTTTGGTTCAACCTCACCTGCAGGTGCTATACTAACAGGATACACAAAGCGGGGCCCCTTCACTTCCGTCTCCGCAACCGCTTCAACTGGCTTGACTGGCTTTCCCTCACCCCCACCAAACATCATTTCGAGCAAGCCAGGCTGCTGTGGCTTTTCAGGAGCCGGCAAACGCTCTTTTTCGGCTTTGGGGGAAGCTGCAACTATCTCTTTTTTAGGTTTAGGAGGGACAGCAACTACTTCTTTAGGGGGCCTTTCCCCCCGAATCTCCTCTCTCGGCAATTCAGGTACCTCTGCTTCCGCCTGAACAACAAACTTCGGCCCACCCGGTACAATTGCCGCCTCAGCCTTTTTATAAAGCTCTAATCCTCGAGGGTCGGCAATCTCTCTTTTGTCCGCCGTTACAAAAACCTCGCCGCTCACATCAAACTGAACTACCATCGACCCGCTATCTTCAACTACTGTCTGGCTCAAATCGGTCGTCTTGGCGCTTTTGCCTTTTTTAACCGACACACTGCCCTCAAGATACGCCTTTACCTTATAATCAATTCTACTTTCACCCAAAAATTCGGCTGTTACCCCTTCCACCCATACCACCGCGCTATCGCTAAAAAATTGATTAGCCCCTATCGACATCGAAAATCCGCCTTGGAAAACAAGCACATGCTCGCCGCTGTCACTCTGGTAGCTTATAACCTCCCGCCCCGACAGCTGCAAATCCTGACCCGCAAAGGCCTGGGCTCTTTGCTGAGAAACCTCACCCTCAACAGCAAACGAAACCGCCCCAGCCGCCAAAACCATCGTAACTAAAATAATTAACTTGTTCTTTCGCATCCTGACGTCTGTATCTCGCATCCCGTACTCCATTATTTTCTTACGAAATACGCAGCACGGAATTATAACCATCTCCACCAGGCAAAGCCAATAAAAAACATAAAATGGGAAGCACACCTGTCCTGAGCGTAGTCGAAAGTGTCGAATCAAATAGTTTGCCACTTACTCCTTACTGCGGTAAAATGGTTAAAATAAACAACCAAATTACTCTAAGCAGAGGTGATATATATGTCTGAACAATATCCCGCTTCGGCAAAAGTCTATTCAACCGAAAACCTTGGCAAATGGAGCATTCTCGATATGCTGGCCTACTTCGAGGAAAAAGGCGCTATGAGGGTCTCAGATTTGCATATCAAAATCGGCGTACCTCCCGTATATCGCATCGATGGCGACCTCGTAAAACTCAAAGGCCTCACCGTAACCGAAGAGATTGCAAAGCAGCTTATTTATCCCCTTTTAAGCGACGAAAATTTAAGCAAGCTCCAAACCCAATACAGCGTGGATTGCTCTTATAGACATGGCTCACTCCAGTTCCGAATAAACGTCTTTAAGGAAAACGACGGTATCTGCGCTGCTATCCGCGCGCTGTCCCTGAAAATCCCAAAAATAGAAACAATCGGCTTTCCCAATAACATCTGGGAGGACATCATCGACCGAAAGCAGGGACTTGTCCTCGTGACCGGCATCACCGGCGCAGGAAAATCCACGACCATCGCCTCGCTAATCGACCGAATCAGCGAAAAACACGCCTCCAGAATCATTACCATCGAAGACCCTATAGAGTATATTTACCAGCAAAAGCATTCCATCGTCTCTCAGCGCGAAATCGGAAAAGACGTTAAATCCTTTATTGACGGATTAAGAGCAATGCTTCGCGAAGACCCCGATATAATATTTGTCGGCGAAATGCGAGACCCCGAAACTATTGCTATGACACTTATGGCCGCCGAGACCGGCCACCTCGTCTTCTCGACCCTCCACACAAGAGATGCCACCGGAACTATAACACGAATCCTCGATTATTTCCCCTCGGGCAGACAGAACGAAGTGCAGAATCAGCTCTCACTCGGACTTGCTTACGTCCTCAGCCAAAAGCTCATACCAAAAAAGGATGGAAAAGGAAGGCTCGTAGCAATGGAAATACTTAACAATAGAAACTACGCCTGCGCAAACCTCATACGGACAGGCAAAATCGAGCAGCTATATTCTCAAATGCAGACAAAAACCAAAGGTGGACCCGATGAAAAAATGATAACGATGGAAAAGCACATGGCAATGCTCGTAAAAGAAGACAAAGTTGACCTCCTCGAAGCTCAAAAATGGGTCAACAATATCATCAGCTTCACCGACGTTATGAAACGAGGCTGACGCCTCTCGTATGCCGCAGAGGGCATTCTTTCACGTAACCGCCGCTACTTCCTAAAATAATCCTGGCAAAGAAGGACCAAACTCCGGCACCATCGGGGTATTCTTTCCTTTGCCCTGCCAGTAATATTCCCAACAGGTTTTTTTGTCTGATGTAATAGTTACTTTGCCGACCGCATTGTACTCGTTGTCAAGCCATCCCGTCACATATATCGCACCGGTTGCGGTTTTGATTTTGTCGGTCTTTGAATTTGTTACAAGAATAAGAGATTTACCCTTTGCTATAAAGTAAAGTTTCCTCGGGTCTTCTCCGTCTTTGTCACTGTAAATTTTTGTAGGGTCAATATTACCGTTAAATCGCGACCCCATCACCTCCCACGTTATATCAAGCTCAGGGTTGTATTTACCTGCCCAAACACCCTTTATTCGGCCATCAGTCAAAATGAACAGCCCCACTACGCCCTTGACCTCATTATCTTCCACTATCTGACCTTCAAAAACTAAATTGTCCAAAATCTTGGGTTGCCCCTCCTTCGGCTGTTTAACCTCCTCGCCTGGCCGGACCAGTCGGCGTTCCTCGTTCCACGGCATACCTGAACCTGACCCACGAATTAACGCCATCGGGTCTAACCAGATAAGAGCGCCAATAATGCAGACTATAAGAACCATTAGTATAAGAATAACGCCGCTGCGCTCGGCACGTGACGGCCCTCTTCCCCATAACATCAACCGCGTCGCCCCATCTTGGTTATCAAGCACCATCGTCCTTTATGACTCCTTTACACAATCGCAACTATTGCCCCAGTAACGTTTGAGGTCCGCGTATGCCTTACAGTTCAGCCGGAAATTGCTCCTGTATGAAAGATTGCCCACCAGGGCTATCAATGGTTTGCGGTATTGCCACAAGTTGCTCCACACCCTGCGGGCAATGCGCAACATCGAATAGAAGTCCCGGTCGCAGCAGACCATTTCTTCGATGACCTCATCCAGAGACAAATGCTTATACCGAGCTACAGGGAAGGTTAATGTGTAATATTTCCAGTCTTTAGGGAACGTATCGAGGGCGACGCGGCCCTGCGATTTCATCTGGTCCCACAGGCGTGTGCCGGGCAGAGGAGTCAAAAACAGCACGTTGAGATTGTCCACACCGTACTGACTGGCCACCTCGGCGATACGTTTACCGATGCCGGGTTCGTCTATGTCCAAACCGATGATAAAGGAACCCACCACCAAAATGTTGTGCCGTTGTATGCGCCTTACGGAGGCTCGGAAGTCCCGCCCTTTCATAAGGTTGAATTTCTTGCCGACCTCCACAAGCCCTTCCGGTGTGGGCGACTCAAACCCGATGAAGACGCCTCTGCACCCGGCCTTGACGGCCAATGCCAGAAGCTCTTCGTCATCCGCAAAGTTAATGGTGGCCTGCGCAACCCATTCCTTTCGCAGCTTCGCCTGTGCCATAGCGCGGAACATCTCCTTGGCGCGGGCGATGTGCCCAGCGCTCGTGCCGATAAGGTTGTCGTCCACCACTAAAACACGTTTCTCACGAATCAACCGGAATTCCCGCACGACATCCGCAATGGGACGCTGCCGGTACTTGGCCCCGTTGAACGCCGTTACACTGCAAAAGCTGCAGTTCAATGGACAGCCGCGCGTGGTCTGAATGGCTCCGAAGGCATATCCCCCACCCAGCAAATCATGGCGGGCGAGCGGGACATTCTTCATCTCGGCATGCCCTCCGTTATACCGGCTCTTCAGACTGTGACACCGGGCGTCCTCCAGGACCTGAGGCCAGACGCCCTCGGCTTCCCCAGTAACGACTGAATCCACGCGCTCTATGGCCTCGTCTAAGCACATGGTTGAGTGAATGCCGCCCATGACTACGGGCACGCCCAGATTCCGGAACTGACTGGCCACTTCGTATGCGCGGTTCGCCTGCGAGGTGAATGCGGTAATGCCCACAAGGTCAGGCCGGGGCATCGCTGCATAGTCTGGCACACCGCGGTTCTCGTCCAATATCGTGATTTCCCACTCAGGCCCGGTCAGGCCCGCCAGAACCATAAGGCCCAGTGGTTTCCACACGCGGTAACGGTTCCACCGGCTCTCCTTGACTCTGACGATACTGACAAGCGGATTTGACGGATTTATCAGATATAGTCGCATAGAATCCATTCTCTTATGGCTTTTACATCGCCGCGCCCAGAGACCTGTTCGCCCACCCCTGCGGTTGGGGTCAATTACCAGGCCACCACAAAATAATAAATGGTAAATAGTAAATAGTCAATCGATTTCCCCCTGCCCCACTTGCCTTCCGTCGTCTGTCTTCCATCGTCCATCATCCCCCGTCTATCGTCTCTCGTCCGCCCCCTGCCCCATTGCTTCGGCGTTTGCGCCGCTGTTTCTGTTTGCGAATCTTCTCGGCCTTTAATGCCGCCGGACTTTTAGAGCCCATTTTCTCCTGTTCGACCAGCTCACACAATCGCTTTCGTGCATAATACCGATTCAGCCCCTGTGACCGTTCCCGCTGCATCTTGACTTCCAGCCCGCTCTGGATGTGCTTCAGATAAACGCAGCTCGCTGTCTTATTTACGTTTTGTCCGCCCGGCCCCGATGAACGAACATATTTTTCCTCTATGTCTGCTTCGCGCACCCCAAGCGCCGCCATCCTCGCCTCAAGTTCTTCCTGCTTCTTCCGCGTTACCCCAAAATTCATTTTTACCTGACTATAGTTTATATGCTTTCCGCATAACGTCCCAACTTTCTTATCGTCCAAAGTCACAGCACAGAACTTACGCTATACGGCAACGACTTTCAACGAAAAATGATGCACAATCTTTGGGACTGTTACCCTAATCAGCGAGTTGTTGCAAATCGGTCGTTTTGATTATATACTCAACGGTTTAGAAAGATATTCAGTTTCCATAATCGCTATGGGCACGGAAAACATACGTAATTTCTCGATTGTGGCGCACATCGACCACGGCAAGAGCACCCTGGCAGACAGGATGCTGGAGCTGACCGGGACTATCGACCCGCGTCGAAAGGTGGACCAGGTTCTGGACACTATGGACCTTGAGAGGGAGCGAGGTATCACCATCAAGGCCTCGGCGGTAACAATGCGGTACGAGCACGGCGGGCGGGTCTACATGCTCAATCTCATCGATACGCCGGGGCACGTGGATTTTCATTATGAGGTCTCTCGTGCGCTGGCGGCGTGCGAGGGTGCGCTGCTGGTAGTCGATGCCAGCCAGGGCGTGCAGGCGCAGACAGTCGCCAATGCCTATCTGGCGGTGAACGCCGGCGTAGAGATACTGGTTGTGCTCAACAAAATCGATATGTCAGCGGCACAGCCCGAAATGGTAGCCGAGGAGGTCGAGCACGTCTTCGGCGTTCCCAGGAACGAGTGTTTTCGTATCAGCGCCAAAACGGGGCTGGGGGTGAAGGAGCTTTTGGAGGCGGTGGTGACGCTCTTGCCCGCGCCGCCCGATCGGAGCGATGAGCCGACGGCAGCAATGATCTTCGACAGCCAGCACAACGAGTACCGCGGTGTGATATGTTATGTGCGGGTCTTTGCGGGGGCGCTGAACGTGAGGCAGAAAATACGACTGATGGGCAGCGCGCGGACATATACCGTCACGGAACTGGGCAAGTTTACGCCGGAGATGACGCCGGTCGACCGGCTGGGCACAGGCGAGGTGGGGTACGTCATCGCCAACATCCGCGAACTGCACGACGTGTGGATCGGCGACACTATCACGGACGATGCGGCGCCTGCGGAAAAGGCTCTGCAGGGATACGTAACGCCAATCCAGATGGTGTTTTCGGATTTCTACCCCGGCGCGGACACAGACTATCCAAAGCTGCGTACGGCGTTTGAAAAGCTGGCGCTGAATGATTCAAGCTTTACGTTTACCCCGCAGAATAGCCCCGCACTGGGGGTTGGGTTCCGCTGCGGGTTTCTGGGGCTCTTGCACATGGAGATTGTGCAGGAGCGACTGGAGCGAGAGAGCGACGTGGACGTCGTGCAGACGGCGCCGACAGTCAGCTATGAGGTGGTAAGCAGCGACGGCAGGGTCAATCGCATCGACTCGCCGGCGGAGCTGCCCGACCGAACCAGTATTAAGGAGCTGCGGGAGCCGATGGTCAAGCTCGAAATTATCACCAACACCGACAGCATCGGCGGCATAATGAAGCTGGCCGAGGCTCGGCGGTGTCGGCTGTTGCAGACAGGTTACATCAGCTCCACGAGAGTTATGCTGGAGTACAGGGCGCCGCTCGCGGAGATCGTCTACGATTTTTACGACCATCTTAAGGGGATTAGTCACGGCTACGCGACTATGGATTACGCTTTCCTCGGGTTCGAGGCCGCTGACCTTGTCAGAATCGACATCCTCGTCAACAAGACGCCGGTCGATGCTCTGTCCCTCATTCTCCACCGCTCGGTGGCGGAGCTACGCGGGCGCCGCCTGCTCGTCAAGCTGCGTAAGACCATCCCGAGGCATCAGTTTGAGATTCCGCTGCAGGTGGCCATCGGTAGCAAAATCATCGCCCGCGAGTCTATCAAGCCGTTCCGCAAGGACGTAACGGCCAGGCTTTCCGGCGGCGACGTCTCACGCAAAATTAAGGTGCTTAACAGACAAAAGAGAGGCAAAAAACGCATGAAGTCCGTCGGCCAGGTCCAAATCCCACAAGAGGCGTTTATGAGCATTCTTGATACCAGTGACTGATGCGGAGTCCAGAACCCAAATCGCAAATCGAAAATCGCAAATAGTAAATCGTAAATTGAAACACCCACACCCACCCCAACACAAAACTATATTTAACTCCGCCGATACCGAAGAGCTGGAGGCAAAGTGGTCGGTCGGGCTAAAAAATCCCGCCAATTTTGCTTTTTTTCTCTTGACTTCACGGCTCAGGGGGGTAGAATGATATAATAAAGCAAAGCACAGCCACAGTTAGTGAGGAGGCAGTCATTTATAACGAATAGACTGGCCTGAACGGCCATTATTCGAAGGAGATGGAGATATGAAAAAGGTAATCATAACAATCGGGCTTATGGTGCTTTTGGTCGGAGGGCAGGCAGAGGCGGTCGTGAATTTTAACGATGGAGGATACCACGTAATTGACTACATTATAAATGATAGCGTAAAGGTCGATTACAACACGCCAGGCGCCGGAACGCAAATAGATATCTTATCAGGTGGATGGCTTCAATACGGTCTTGAGGCATATGGCACCAGCAATGTTTCTATCAATGGTGGAAGGGTCGATAGCCCCTTTGCGACCTGGAACAATAGTCGGACAGTTATGTATTCGGGAATAGTGGACCGCATTGCAGTCAATATCAACAGCGAATTAGAGATACACGGAGGAGAAATCACCGGAGGAATTGGTATATCTAATAATAGTTCTGCGATAGTCACCGGAGGAACGATAGGTGAAATAGGGATTGGTGGCCTTCTAACAATGTCCGGCGGGACCATTTTGGAAGGTATTGGCGCTTCGGGAAATGGCCTTGTAACTCTGATAGGAACTGATTTCCAGGTCAACGGTCATAATGTTAGTTACGGGGACCAAGCAAGTACCTGGGCCACTCCGGGAATAGACCCCTGGGGACATCCCTGGCTTACAGGAACAGTTACCGGAATTCTCGAAAGCAGTGATGTCATCAACAACAGTTTTACATTTTATCAAAACGGCAATATCACTTTTATCCCTGAGCCGGCAACCTTATTTTTCTTTTTGGCTGGATCCGTAATAATAAGACATAAGAAACGTAACTAACTTCATTGGAGAAGGAAGAACTATGTCTCTCGGAAAGAACCTTATCACGGTTATCGTCTGTCTGAACATTTTGGTTTCTTCGTCCTTTGCCAGAAAATCCGTGTTTATTATCAGCAGCCACGCCCAAAGCCATGCTCAGGCATATAGTATTGAAGGGACGCAGGTAAATTATCAGGCCGAAGTAGATATCAGCACTTTAAATCCGGGTTATGGTCCGGTCGGAAACGCCGTCTGGCCTGAGAAAAACCTTATGTTTGTTACATACGAGGAATCGGACAGGATTGTCTGGACATCAACTAAGAACCTCGAAAAAGTGGGCGAGTTTGCGACAGGTATAAATAGCTTGGCTGGCATTGTTGTCGATAGAGAACAAGATCTTATATACGTGATAAGGCGAAACTCACCGGACTTGTATGTTTACTCGTTCGATGAGACCGGAAATACGCTCGTTTTTGAAGGTACCTGGTATCTTAATCCCACGCCATATTATTATATCTATGGTATGGGCCTTGCTCTCGACGAAACTAAAAATCTTCTGTATGTAACTTCGTATTATTATCCTCAAAACAGGGTACATATATATGATATGAACGACTTTGTCGGAGGCGGCGGCAATGTTGATCCGAATGGCTATATAGATATTGTTGTTGGTGAAAACCCACGCGAGGCAGTCGGGATTGCTGTTGACCCTATTAGGCGATACATGTATACAGGAGCTATCTGGGGTCACAATTATCTGGTCAAAACGCAACTTGACTCGCCATATACAAGCACCGAAGTCCTCGTTGAAAATGAGTATTACTCTGGGACAGCAATTGGATTAGGCGTTGACAATGAAACGGGTCTTGTTTATTGCACAACTTCTCTCAATGACTTTAGAGTTTATGACAGCGGTTTAATTTTGAAAGACACTGAAGCCAATAACATATCGGGTCCCGGCGGAGTTTCTGTCGGCGGTTGGTATAAGACCCCTTCATTTACGCTTGTCAAAGACAACAATGACCCGAACAACGGATGTGTGGAGCCGTGGGATCCAAACAAACAGAACTACCTGACCTTTGATATTCGCTGGGACGCTAATAGTCATCCGGACACAAATGTGGTGTTGGTTGACCAACTGCCGGCGGAGCTTGATTACAATTCATCCTCGCCTGTGGGCGATTACAATGACTTCGATAAAACCGTTAAGTGGGATATCGGCGATATAGGCCCAAGTGCTTCCGGCCATATCGTCCTGAAAACCAAAGTAAACTACTGGGCAAGGCCAGGCGGGACACTTACCAACATCGTTGTTATGGAAGGCGACACATATTTGAATGAGGCTGCTTGCGATGTTAATGTTTGTTCGTGGGGAACCGACATAATCTACGTAGATAAAGACGCCAATGGTTTCAATAATGGCACAAACTGGCAGGACGCATACAACGACCTTCAGGATGCTCTTACCCAAGCCAGAAACAATTGTGCCCAGGTAACGGCAATATGGGTTGCCAATGGTGTTTATAAGCCGATACAGGATGCAAATGTTATGACATATGATGAAACGTTTGAACTTGTCGACAGCGTCAGCCTGTTCGGACACTTTGCAGGAGGCGAAAGTAGCACGCTTGAAAGAAACTTCGCCGATGCGAACCATGAGACAGTTCTTGAAGGTCAAATCGGGACTGAATACTACGAGGCTGTGTATAATATTGTTACGGCAGAAAATATAACCAGCGGACTCGTTGACGGTTTTACAATCAGAGACGCTTATTATAATGGCGTTTATCTGAACGAGGCAGATATCGGCATAGTGAACTGTAAAATACTGGATAACGGTTATTACGGCATATATGCCCAAAATTACTCTTACCCTGATATACACAACTGTGTATTCAGAGACAATTCTTCTAAAGGGGTAAACGTCGAGTCGAATGGCGAGTTGATAGCATCAAGCTGCATCTTTGATGGAAATGATTCGACGTCCGATGGTGTGTATATGTACGATTATGCAGTTACTGCTTACGATTGCATATTTAAAAACCACAACTCCAGCGGTATTGATATGTCTGAGGGCAGCGCCTTGACCCTGAATAACTGCTCGATTAAAACTTCAAATATCAATGGAATTCAGGCTTCAAGTTATTGCAATCTCACAATCGACCACAGTGTAATTGCCGATAATAGCAGCTGCGGCCTGTACACGTATAATAACAATTGTCAGCTTACTCTTACAAACAGTGTAGTCCGTAACAACGGTTCTCATGGCTTATGGTTAAATAACAACTCAACAACAACGATCAAAAACAGCTGGATTCATAAAAACGGCTCTGCTGGTATCTCTTTTGTAGACCAAAGCTCTATACCACTTGTCCGGAACGACACCATTTATGACAACTATACTTACGGCATCGAATGCAGCCAGACCGGAGCAGACCCCAACATCCGCAACTGCATAATTGCAGGCAATGACTCCAATGACCTTTACCGTGTAAACGGCAGTTTTAACAAAGTAAATTACTGCCTGCTCCAGCACACCCATTCTGGGTTAGGAAATATTACCGGTGACCCCGGATTTATGAACCCGGCAGACCCGAATGATTTACACTTGGACGAAACGTCCCAGTGCAAAGATGTCGGCGACCCCAATGGCAACTATAGTAACGAGACTGACATTGACGGCGAAAACCGCGTTTATTACGGCAGAGTTGACATCGGTGCCGATGAATACTACTGGAACCACGCTGACTTTGATGAGGATGGATATGTTAACTTGATAGACTATGCCATTATCGCTGCTTCTTGGCAGAGCAAATCCGGTGATAGCAGCTATAATGAAGATTGCGACCTTGAGGATAATAACGCAATCGACTTCAACGACCTTGCTTTGTTCTGTGACGATTGGCTCTGGGAAAAAGCCTGGCAGAATGGCTGGATGATGGCTATGGGCGAAGGCGGTGGAGACTTTGGCTTCGAAAGTATGAGCCTGATGGAAAGCAGTTTAAGCCTTGATTCATCCGAGACAGCTTCTTCAGCGAAAAGAAGTGATGCCTTGATGTTGTCTGCTGCTGAAAGTCTTAGAACGAGACCTGAAAGGTTAACTGCCAAAAGCCAGAAGTTCTATGATATTACACCTGAGACAACAATATCAGCTAAGCAAAAAGCACTGGAGCTCCAGCTCCAACGTCAGGCTGGGTCTAAACTCAAACTACAACCTGAGCCGGCACTTGAACCTCAACCCCAGTATGAACCGTATCTTACTACTCAAGAGTTAATAGACTGGCTTGAAGAACTTTGGCTCACAGATGAGGAAGTAAGAAGCACCTGTACCGAGGCCGATTGGCTGGAATTTATAGAAACCATCAGGCAAACACCTGTAGAATGAAGCTAAAAAAATCTCTGTCTGAAAAACTTGTGTCTATCTGTGTCCATCTGCGTCTAATTTTTCTTCGCCTGTCCGTCCGTAGTCCCAATGGAATCGGGACGAAGGCGGATGTTTTTTGTGCTTTTTTATGACTAAATATATCAGTGAAATCTGTGAAATCTGTGGCTAATTAAATTTCAATCAAATGCGCAGGGGGGGTGAAAAACTTTTGAATATTTTCCAATATTTTCAACCGTTTCTATACAACTTTTGACCGTTTCTATGCATTTTTCCAAATTTTTCTACAACTTTCGACGTTTTCAAACATGAACATGCGCGTTTGGTGCTACCCTAAATTACCCATCTTCCTTATCTTACCAGAGACTAACGACCAAATCGTCCCATCATCCGCCCCAAAAGTTCCATCGGCAGCCCCATTACGTTTGTCAAACTCCCCTCTATTTGCTCAATAAACGCATCTCCGCCCTCTTTTATCGCATACGCCCCCGCCTTGTCCCGCCACGTTCCGCCTTTAATATGCTCCGCTATCTGCTTATCAGTCAATACGTTAGGATAAATAGTTGTCGTTTCGCTTTCAACAATCTCCACCCCATCAGCCATCCTTACAATTGCAACTCCGGTTATCACCTTATGCGGCCCGCTAAATAGTTTCCTGACAATGACTTCCGCTTCTTTTTCATTAGCTGCTTTACCAATTATTTCCCCCTGAAAATCCACAACAGTGTCCGCACCGATAACTAAACAGTCCGGGAACTCACCGGCCACGTCTCTTGCTTTTGCTAAGGCCAGCCGTTCAGCGTACTTACAGGCTTCTGTTCCCTCACTCGTCACGGCGGAGCGTGCCGTAGCCGGGAACGCTGATTCATCAATTTCCGGCGGAACAACCGTAAATTCATAGCCGGCTTCGGCTAACAACTGTTTTCGCCGGGGTGAAGCCGAAGCTAAAATGATGGATACCGGACACCGCATCTTCCTTTTCCACACGCTATTTTCCGACCTGTCCTGAGTTTATCGAAGGAAGTGCACGTGGTAAACTACCTTCCTGCAAAACATCAGATACTCTTTTTCGATTTGGTCAAAATCATCGCTTATGTAATATTCGAACAACTTTGTGCCGATGGCCCGGTTCCACCAGACGGTCAGCGGAATGTTTCTGTCCGATGCGATTCTTTTGCCCCCTTCTTCGAGCGGCCATTTGCCCTTCAGGCCATCCTCGAGCAGCTGATGATAATTACCAAGCCGTTTTCCATAGCCTTCTTCCCGCAAAAACCGCACCAACGCATACGATTGGCTGTAAAAGGCCATTACAGTCTCATCGCCCGTAACAATCGCTTCCCCTGGGTTCATAGCTATCAGTTCTCTTATCGGTATCATCTTGTTTTTCATCAACGTCATTTTCAATGAACCTAATCGACTCACATTTTGAACCGGCTCAAAATAAAATAAGCCCTGTTCATATCTACTGGTCTCAAAGAGCATTGCGATACCTTCGTCAATCCAGCTCGGAAGACGGAACTTAAAATGCTTCTTGTTGAACTGATGCCAGCCCTCATGTCCAAGTGCGGAAAAAGTTCGCTCTCTGCCGATATTATATGCCACGCAGGCATCATTTAGGTAATACGCACCAGACTTTATTTTGCAGTACAGCGGCGCCTGCGGGCCGGCGAAGGTCCTCGTAAAATCCTCCCACTGTTTGCGCTCGGCAAAAAGATAAACGGTGAACTTGGTTGTCGTCTCAATCGGCTCAAGCAGCTGGTCGTTATAGCCGCGATACGCCGATTCCATAAACCCCGGAACCTGCGAAAGCATCAAAGGTTCCAAAAGCGTGGTAAGTATCTCATAATGAGCGGTAGTAAGTTTCAGTCCAGGCCCATATTCGTTTTGCCAAACCTCAACGGACTCCAGCGCCGGTAAATTCTGCTTGTGCAAATACTCAATCATCCCGGCAGGCGTATCTATTCGCCGCGCTTTAGAGGAATCAGCTGAAGACCCACTTTCGAGACAGCCGATGACAGGGATAACGCCCAGTATGCAAATCAATGCGAGTTTTCTTGTCATAATTGAGTTTTTCCTGCTTAGATTTCTTTGAACTCCGCCCCGAATACTTCGGCGGTGAATAGATAAACCTCTGTTTCAGGGTCTTTCCAGGCATCGGCGGGTAGGCCCGCTTTGTGTGCACAGCAGTATGAAAGAAATTCCTTTTTGCTCCAGCCGGTCTCGCTCGCAACCTGAGGCAGAAAGCAGCCCGAGGCGCAGCCTCTTTTTATATAGATACCATCAACTCCAAGACGCAGACTCAATGGGTCATCTGTCTTTCGCAGAGGTGAAAGCACTGAGATTTCAACATCAAGCCGCCCTAATTCATCGGCGGTGATTGGGTCGGCAAAAAAACGAGGGTCGCTGGTCGCCGAGGCCTTGGCCATTTCAACGACCAGCTCAATCAAAGGTCTATCAGAGGTGAATTGGCCGATACAGCCTCGCAACTGCCCCCGGTTTTTCAACGTTACAAAGCAGCCGCACGGAGCATTTAGTTCAGGGTCGCCCGATTTTGGTTTGGGCAACGCCCCGCCGGCAATAACTGCCTTAACTGTATCGCGAGCAACTTTCAAAAGTGTTTGTTTTTGAGTGTTATTCATAAAACCAGCCGCCACTCACCAATTAACCATTTAACCAATTACCAATAACCAATACTTAGTGCAGCCATTTTATCACAAGGAAACCGGCAATCAATAAGCCAACCAGTGCCAGCGAGAACCAGTTGAAATATTTCTCAAGCACGGGTTTGATATGCTCGCCCTTCCAACCCAATAGTCCCGCAACCAAAAAGAATCTCGCCGACCGGCTTAGCGCCGATGCAATACAGAATCCGATAAAATTAATGTGCGCAACCCCAGCGGAAATGGTGCAGGCCTTGTATGGTATCGGCGTAAATCCGCAGGTGAAAACTATCCAAAAGTCGTATTTCCCATACCATTCTTGGAACTTCATAAAATTTTCTCTCGTAAGCCCTACAAACCCAAAATGGGCATAAACCCACTCCCCTATCATAGACCAGAGGAACATCCCGATTAAATAACCAAAGATGCCGCCAAGAACCGATGCCGCCGAGCACAGAAGGGCAAACCGCAACCACCTCCTCGGCACCCCAAGCGACATCGCTGCAAGCAGAACATCCGGCGGCACAGGGAAAAAACTCGATTCAGAAAAACTCAACGCAAAGAGCGCAACTTCAGCGTGTTTTGTGTCTGCAAAGTGAATCACCCAGTCATATAATCGCCTGTGCCAGTGCCACCACACAACAGGTTTGCTTTGCTGTGGCTGCTCTGCAATGTCATTCATTCTGTCACCAATCCGGACTACGGCTCGGCGCCTACGCCGAGACGAGCTACAATTTTTGCACCCAGAATAAGAATAACCTGCTATAATGTCAACGAACAATTATGCTTAACAAAAACCAATTTGAAACCCTCGGTGACGGCCTATTAGTCCGAGCACCGGCGAAAATCAATCTGTCCCTCTTGATAGCCGGCAAACGCCCGGACGGCTTCCACGAATTAGAAACCATAATGGCCAAGGTCAATTTCTACGACCAAATCCTCATCGAGCAGGGTAAAAAAGCCGGCATCGAACTTATCTGCAACGGCCCAGAATGGGCTCCCGAAGGAGAAGAAAACCTCGTCCACAAAGCCGCTAAAATGCTGCTGGAAAGTTACGGCCAGGGAGCTGACATCAAAATCACCTTGACAAAAAATATCCCTGCCGGCTCAGGGCTGGGTTCAGCAAGCAGCGATGCAGCGGCAACTCTCATCGGGTTAAACAAATATTTAGACTTACAAGTTCCCGATGCTGAGCTTGCCAAACTCGCAACCCAATTGGGCAGTGACGTAGCCTTCTTTTTGGATGGGCCGTTGGCATTTTGCACCGGAAAAGGCGAAAAAATTAAAAAATTAGACGAAAATTTTAACTTCCTGGCTTTGTTAATACTTCCGGACGTAAGTACCCCTACAAAAGAGGTTTATGCCAATTATAAGCATAATCCGGCTCTCTACAAAAAGCTCAATGCCCGAATAAACGACCTTCTGGGAAAAAACAGGATTGATTTAGTCCCGAAAATGTGCACAAATATGCTGGAAATAAGTTGTTTCAGTTTGTATAAAGAACTTGCTGATTTGAAAGCTAAAATTGAATCGTTAGGTATCAGGCCCCTGTGCCTGAGTGGTAGTGGTTCAGCTATGTTTTATATTATTGATAACGGCGATGTTGAAAAAGCCCGGGAAAACAGAGATAAACTTGAGGAAAAGACCGGGTGCAAAAGCGTTATCGTGAGCAACAACAGATGGTAAAGGGTCCCCGCTTTGCGGGGTCCCGACTTTTAAGCGAGGCAAAAAAATGGAAATCACTGAAGTTAGGGTCAAATTAATAGACAACAAAGACGACAGGTTAAAAGCTTTTTGCTCGGTGACGATGGACAATGAGTTTGTAATCCGCGACATCAAAATCATCGAGGGTACCGGCGGCTATTTCGTCGCCATGCCGTCTCGAAAAATGAGCGACCACTGTGAGAAATGCGGCGGCAAAAACCATCTCAGGGCCAAATTCTGCAATAATTGCGGAACAGCCCTTTCAGAAAACCGAGCAAAGAAAGATGTCAAAGGCAGAATGAAACTGCATGCCGACATCGCCCACCCAATTAATGCAGAGTGCAGGCGAAAAATCCAGGAAAAAGTTACAGCCGCTTTCACAGAAGAAATGGAAAAATCAAAGCAGCCGGGTTATAAACCAACCGAGATGGACGAGCCGGATGATGAGGTGCCGGAAGTAATTTCGTAGTTAATCCACCTGCAACGGATTAAAAGGACTCTGTTTTGCAAGGGTTTCCAGTTCTTCAAAAAGACCGCAAAACAGGAACCCAAAGACAAATAAAAACGCACCGGTGCGTAAGCTATTTATGCACGTCTGTTCTTAGGTGGTAAGGTCTTCAAGAACCCTATCGAGAGCAATATTCAACCGCTCATTGAGTCTGTATTTACCTTTGCTTAGCTGCTGGCGGAGGTCAAGAACTTTCTCTTTGCGAACTTCCGGCAGTGAAGCAATCTTTTTTAACACCTGGCCGATGGGCGTAGTATTGATATTCTCAAGTATCTGCTCCATAAGCAAATCCTGTTCTGCAACCAGGTTTTCATTGGCAGAATTGAGCTGTTGATTTTGGTCTTCAAAACGGCCATTAGAATCAAAGCTTGGCATTTAAACTACCTTACATGATGGATTTCAGGTGAAAGCATCCATATTTTCGCCTGAAAACCCATAACCACTATATATTGTATGCCCCCTAAATCCATTCGAGGCACGAAACAGCCTTCACAGTATTGGTATCGACAGAAGCAGATGAAAAACTTTAGAAAAGTTTGGTTTTGACCTAACCGGCTGAAAAGCATAAAGTTACACCAATTTAGGGGCCAAATTCGGCTTATTAACATCAAAAACCGCCTTTTGAAAAAAGCCATTTTTCACACCAAAACCGACCACAGGTGTATATTTAGGTAATCTGGGTAATACACAATATATAGTGATAGCCAAAAACAAAATGGCCGCTTTTTTATCGGGTATTTGGGGATAAGGGCTGGCGAAATAGGTAAGATGGGTAATCTGGGGTAGCACCAAACGCGCAAGTTCGTGTTTGAAAACGGTTAAAAAGTGAGAAAATTTGCGAAAAATTTGGAAAAATGTATAGAAAAGTGTGAAAAATGTATAGAAACGGTTGAAAAAATTGGACAATTTTTTACCCCCCCCTGCGCATTTGATTGAAATTTTATTAACCGCGGAGAACGCTGAGCACGCGGAGAGTTTATGGTTCGTAGTTCATAGAAAAATCAGCCAAAGATTACCTATATTAACAGAGTTTTTTTGCCATTGACGAAGGATGAAAAAGAATTTAGGATATGGGTCCCCAACAGATGTCCTATCGTAGCTTGAGTTGGGGATCTTCGCTGCGCTACGAGGGTAAAATTGGCTGAGCAACGGCGGAGAAAAACATCGCGGGGTTATTAGTATTTAGTGGGATGGATTCCTCCCAAAAGCGTGAGGGGACAAGTTAATTGTGTTTTTTCTTTTCTTCGATAAGTAATTGCAGGTTTTTCCGAGCGGCCTTGGTGTTAGGGTGGTTGGGGCCGAGACTATCTTCGAGAATTTTCAGAGCCCTTCTCATAAGAGGCTCGGCCTCGGAAAGACGGTTGGTAGCCTGAAGCAATCGCGCCAGGTTGTTAAGGGCGGTGGCAACATTGGGATGATTTTCTCCCAATGATTTCTCAAAGATTTCAACAACCCTTTTCATAAACGGCTCGGCCTCGGTGAAACGGTTAGTAGCTTGAAGCAATTGCGCCAGATTGTTGAGGTCTCTTGCTACATTTGGATGGTCCGGACCGAAGGAAGCTTCGTCGATTTTCAGCGCTCTTCTCATAAGAGGCTCAGCCTCAGTGAAACGGTTAGTAGCTTGAAGCAATTGTGCCAGGTTGTTGAGGGCAGTAGCTACATCTGGATGGTTCGGGCCGAAGGATGCTTCGTATATTTTCAAGGCCCTCCGCATCATCGGCTCGGCATCGGTGAGACGGTTAGTAGCACGAAGCAATTGCGCCAAGTTGTTGAGGTCTCTCGCTACATTTGGGTGGTCTGGGCCAAAGGAGGATTCGTCGATTTTCAATGCCCTTCTCATAAGCGGCTCAGCCTCGGTGAGACGGTTAGTAGACTGAAGCAATTGCGCCAGATTGTTGAGGGCAGTAGCTACATCTGGATGGTTCGGGCCGAAGGATGCTTCGTATATTTTCAAGGCCCTCCGCATTAGCGGCTCAGCCTCGGTGAAACGGTTAGTATCCTGAAGCAATTGCGCCAGACTGTTGAGGGCAGTAGCTACATCTGGATGGTCCGGGCCAAAGGAGGCTTCGTCGATTTTCAGAGCTCTACGCATAAGCGGCTCAGCCTCGGTGAAACGGTTAGTATCTTTCAGCAATAATGCCAAGTTGTTGAGGCGGATGGCTACATTCGGATGATCCGGGCCGAAGGAAGATTCGTCGATTTTCAGAGCTTTACGCATAAGTGGCTCAGCCTCGGCGAAACGGTTGGTAGCCTCAAGTAATTGCGCTAGGTTGTTGAGGCGGATAGCTACATTCGGATGATCCGGGCCAAAGGAATCTTCATCGATTTTCAATGCCCTTCTCATAAGCGGCTCAGCCTCGGTGAAGCGGTTAGTAGCTTTCAGCAATAATGCCAAGTTGTTGAGGCGGATGGCTACATCTGGATGGTCCGGGCCGAAGGAAGATTCGTCGATTTTCAGAGCTCTACGCATAAGCGGCTCGGCCTCGGTGAGACGGTTAGTAGCCTGAAGTAATCCCGCCAAGTTGCTGAGGCGGATGGCTACATCTGGATGGTCCGGGCCGAAGGATGCTTCGTCGATTTTCAAGGCCCTCCGCATAAGCGGCTCAGCCTCGGTGAAACGATTAGTATCCTGAAGTAATTGCGCCAAGTTGTTGAGGCGGAGAGATACATTTGGGTGGTCTGGGCCAAAAGAATCTTCATCTATTTTCAAGGCCCTCCGCATTAGCGGCTCAGCCTCGGTGAAGCGGTTAGTAGCTTTCAGCAATAATGCCAAGTTGTTGAGGCGGATGGCTACATCTGGATGGTCCGGGCCGAAGGAAGCTTCGTCGATTTTCAATGCTAGTTTATAGAGTGGCTCTGCCTCGGTAAGACGGTTAATAGCACGGAGTGACTCCGCTAAGTTGTTGAGGTCTCTGGCTACCTTTGGATGGTTCGGACCGAAGGAAGCCTCATCTTTGGATAAAACTTCTCTGAAGAGATTTTCAGCTTCCTTGTATTTGGCCATATAGAGCAGAACGATTCCTAAACCATTCATCGTGTCGGTACTATCGGGGTGACCAACCAAAATAACGCGGTATGCTGTTTCGGCATTCTTATAATCAGCCAAGCGAAGCAAAGTAGAGGCACGAGAGAGCTGGGAATCGAGACTCGTTTCGATAATTTGCTTGAATTTCTCCTCTGCCAGACGTTTTTGCTCCTTAAGTTCTTTGGTGAGTCTTTCATATTCTGTTTTCTCTTTGAGGGTAAGAGATTTTTGTGCATCCTCTGTTGTCTGGACAGAAGGAACCTTGTTTATAAGTTCTCTTTCGATAGCAGATACTCGCTGTTCTAATTCTTTGAATTCGGCGGAGTCCTTTTGTTGAATTTGGGTAATCGTGATACTATTTCCTTCAATTTTTCCAAAGCCGATATTTTGACCATCATCAAACTTTAGTTGAGTTTGGCCGCTGACATTACCTTCTTTTGGCCAAAAGTATTTAATAATTCCCCCAATAATTGCTATTGCAACTGGTATCGCTATTGCCAAAATTGCAATCTTTTGATTTATGGTTAGTGTTGCCATAATGTTTCTGCCTAGGTACCTTGAAGTAGGAAAGCTATAACGAAATCGGCTTATCTTGCTGGATTATATGGTTTTCAGGCGGGGAGTGCAACTTAATAAAGGGGAGAAAGGAACTTTATCAGTTCTTCAAAGATAAATATCTGGGGGAGAGCAAATTCTATGAATTGATACCGCCATTATTAGAGAAGAAATATCTTAAGACGATTTACAACTGCCATTTGTGTGCGGGGACGTTAGACGGCGGCGATATAGACGGCGATGGGAAACTGACGGTATTGGATATAGACCATATAATCGCATAGAGATTGCCCATTTATTTCAAGACAAAAGATATACTCTCTCGAACTAAGCTTGCCAAATTAGCTCACCGAAAGCGTTCTGGCGAGGCACTTGCAATTGACAATTGAGACTTTTGTCAATTGCCTCGGAGTTTTCGAGCTTGGGGGTGCGCTTCGCGAGAAAGTTGAGAAGTTGAACAGTGGAGCAGTGGATTAGGGAATTGGAGAATTGGCGAATTAGAGAATTGGACCCGGCTTCGTTGCGGAACTACGCCGCGGTTTTCGCTGCGTTACGAGATGCAGCTCAATAGTAATACTTGAAATCCAGGTCTATATCCCAGGTATCGGGCAGGCCTTTCTTTTTGGTCAGCTTGACCTGGGCACATTGCAAATTTGCCCAGCGAAGCTGAAGCGTCGAGAGGAATTTAGCAAATTTTGTTATGTCAACCTGCTTTAGACCTACTTTGGCACTTTGGCTTTTTTGTCCGCCGGAAGTTATAATTATTCCCGAACTAAGCTTGTAATTGGTCGGTGGTATTTTGCACAAATCGGCTGCTTTCTCAATGGCACTGGCATAATCAAATTCAGCAGCGGCATTCTGCGAATCAGCGAACTTCAGCCGGTCAGGGTCAAGAGCTAAAATCTCTGTCATTATGCTTTGGCCTTCGCTATATTGCGATGTCTCGACCTGCCAGTTATGTCCCGCAGCTGGTAAATATACACCCCAAATAAGTAAAGGCCATAGAGCAACTATAACAGGAACGAGTATATAATACAAAGTCGGATTCTTGTAAATCTCTTTCATAGGAATTTATCCTTTCCGCCTTCGCCCTTTGGGCTACGGCGGATAAAAACTATTTTTTGGGTTCGGCCCCTTCGACAAGCTCAAGGCGGGCAGGCTCACCACGGGTGGGTTCGGCAGGCTCACCACGGGTCGGCGTAACTGTTATGCTGAAATTATCACGGCCGCCTTTTGCATCGAGATCCTGCTGCAGGATTTCCAGTCGGCTTTGCCTGATTGCATCGAACAACTTTAGCGTGTTTTCCCGGCTGGAGGTATCGCCTGCAATACTAATGGTTCTGGTTGTAATGGTAATTGAATTTATATTTAAATTCGTCTGTGCTGCGCATTTGTTAAATGCCTCCAGCACCAGAGTCAACTTTGCCGATACGGACTCTTCGCCTGTAACACTTAACAGACCTTTCCTAACATTTTCGATGCGCTTTAATTCACCCTCAAGTTTTTTTACAGGGTTGGTTTTGTCCGGCGGCTTTTTGCCGAACATAACAGCCGAGTATTGTTTTTCAAATTTCTTGTACAGCTGGCTACGGTATTTGTTTTTCTGCCACAATTGCAGCTGAAAATACACTCCTGCAGCAAGCATAAGAACGGCCACGGATACGCTCGAGAATTTCATTGCTTTTTGCAGTCGAACCTTCTTGCCCTGGTATGGCATAAAATCGTTGCGGAAATTTACGCTCTGGGCTTTTTCTAAATGGGACAAAGCCGCCCCATAGGCAATCGCAAAACCAACAGGGCCGGCACAATCGGCCAAGGCCTCCGGGCCGGTAACGGCAGAGGCAACCAAATCTACCGAACCAGCTTCGATGCCGAGCCTTTTGCTAAGCTGCTGATAGTCTACGGAACCGGTGGAATCGAAAACTTTAATGCTATTTACCGGCTTATCACTTTCAACTAAAGCGATGGTTATCGGTACTTCTCTCGCCAGCAGCTCGTTTCTCTCTTGCGCCGGCCTGACCAGGAATGTCCGCATAGCCTCCGTCTTCGCTAATCCTTCTCCGCTAAAGCTACGCCGGACAGGAGCTACGCCGGACGAGGGTGTTTCCTGTGATTCCGCAAAGGCAATAAAATAACCACTCGAGTCAGAAAGTACGCAGAAAAGAGAGCGCAAATCCGGCGGCAAGGATACATTTTGCAAAATAAATCTTGATAGACAATTAACATCCGGCTCTATGGTTATGGGGTCGATATTATTACTTTGCAAAGAAATAAGAATATCAGACAATTGCCTCTTTTGGGCGGTGAAGACGGTCAGCGACGAGCCGGCCTGGTTGCTTGAAGTTACTTTGAAAGCTATCGCAAGATCGGTTATGTCCATACCAAGAACTTCCTCGGCATCAAACCTGATGGTCGCAGCGATTTGTTTAGGGTCATTAAATTTACTGCGCACGTTATGCTGCATAAACATTGAACAATCTAAAGCTACCGCGACATCAGAAAATTTCAATCCCCTCCCGGCACAACCCTCCGTGATAAGACGCACCAGCTCCTGTGGCTTCTGTTCCTCTGTTTCTTCGATAGTAACGCTGAAGCAGCCCAGGACGCTTCTACCCTTCCCTTCTAAGCCGAGACAGACCACAGTCGCAGTGTCTTTGCTTAGATAAATTCCCAAGTAGTTCGGACTTTCCACTTCGAGCAAACTCCTAAAAGCCGGCCTCTCAGCCGGAGATTACGGCGATTCTTTCTATCTTTTTGTCGTCTTTTGTTACTGCTATAATAGTTGATGCTTCTGCCACTCCACTTACCGCAGTTATTTTAATAGTGAAAAACCTGCTGGTTGTTGTGATATATTTCTCACATTTTCCTATCGAATCGGAATACCTAAATAGCGATTTCCTCAAATCTTCTATATCCGTAAAAGGCTTTATTCGTCTTCGCTGTATAATTCCTTCAGCGATTTTATCAGCATCACCGCCGAAAGTAAAAGCTGCTTCCAATACATGTCGAGGGGCGGTATTTATATTAACCTTACTCGAAGCCCACAGTCCCATATACTTCAGGGCCGATTCTTTTCTGCTTTCGCTGACTATTGTTGGCATGGCAAGGGCCTCGGTATCAATTAATGAACTGTGAAAAAGTTTTGCAAAATCGGCGCTGTGGACGGAGGCGGGTATAGTTGTTTTTTGGACTGTCTGCCTTTGGGAAACTCTTCTTCTGCCTCTCGTCCCACGTTTGGTTACCGTTCCTGCTTTCGTTTCTTCGCTTATCTTTATCGGTTCAAAGTCAAGTTTGAACGTTTTTATTTCACTTATTTCCTTTAGCTCTTGTTTTAGTGAATCAATCCGCACACTGTTGATATCCATCCACTCGCAGAAAGTTTCGAGCCCTGCCGAGGCTTCACGCTGCACTTCTTTATCGTCCAGCAACATCCAGCCGAGGGGATATTTTGCATTTTCGTCTTCAATTTCAATCCTGACTGTAGCAGAACCAATCTTGAACTCAACTGGCTCGATTACAAACGGCCAGGGTGGACCATACGGGCCACGCACTATCAGAGAATTAGGGTCATTAAAATCGGTAACACCGCTGATATTATTAGCTTCACCCACGTCGTTAACGTCATTGATATCATTGATGTCATTGACGTCACGCATATCACTGGAGCTCTCATTTCTGCCGTAAGTCTTCTTTGCAGCCCACTCGGTCAAAAGTTCCTTGTATTCAACCTCACTAAGGGCAAATAAATCCGAAAAATCCGGCTCATTCGGACGGTCAACCAATTGCGGCGTATTAATATCCTGCAATTTGGCAAATGCATACTGCGCTGCTGAGTCACAACCGTAGCGGGCAGCCTGATAATCTATGATATACTGCTCACGATGATGCTGGGCGGCAAGACGACTGCTCAAGGTATAACCCAGTGCCGAAAGCATAACCAATAGCACCAATGTCACCAAAAGCACAATGCCGGGGCGGTTTCGACAATTACTTTGATTGGTTAGGTTCTTGTTCCACATTGCCTTGTTCATTTACGTCTTCTTTTTTTGCCAATATGAACTTGATTACTCTGGTCCTGTCAACAGCTATGTTTCGTATGACTTTTTCATCCTCCGGCACATCCAAAATACCAGCTAAGGTTTTAAAAGGCTCGGCAAAAGAAATAGTTACCACAATACCAGGAGGCAATGAATCGCTTGTCCAGTTATCCTGAAAGTTTTCACCCGTGGGGACCTGTATCTTAAAAAAAGTAACGCCTGTGCAAATCGGCACAAAGAGCTCTTTCTCCCAATCTTCTTTCTGTTCGTCAAGCAGCTTATCTTCCAACGCAATTCCACTATGACTGCGATATAAAACAAGACTATTGGCGTCGTTATCATAGTTGGTCTGCCAAACGATTTTTTCAAATGTCTGCTTTTCGTTCTTGCTGTTGTAAATAGTCTTTAGAATCGTTAGCCGGGCGGTCGAGAAACCGTTTTCAAATTTATTCTCAATAGTAACTTTCGTATCGGCGCCTGGCGCAGCTGTTCTGTCGAGGTCTTCAGCAATGCGCTGCAGAACTTCGGAGGGCAGCCTGGAACTATCAAGCTTACGTGTAATCGCAGCAGCGCTGGTTTCTGCCCGGCTATAAATACTCAGCACCGCTACTAAAACCATCGCCCCTATCGTCAGTGCCACAAGCACTTCTGCCAGCGAAAAACCACTGCGGTATTTGCACATCTTGTAAGAAATAATCTTCATACTAATTAAGTCACATTTATCACCGTATGCACTCGTTCAAATATCTAACCAACTCCTCACTGGTCGGTCTGCCGGAAGTACCGGCCTCCAGATGACACTTAACACTTTCGCAAAAAGGCAAAGAATCACAATCCCCCTTCGATTCAGGCGCCGGTCTGTTCGGCTCGGACTCTAACCTGTTCGGCTCGGAAGTGTCGTTTGGTTCAGAGGGCTTGTTCGGTTCGGACGGCTCGTTTGGCTCGGACGGCTCGTTTGGCTCGGACGGATGTTCCTGTTCCTGCTTAATCATTTGAATCAATTGTTCTCTCGTTAAACCGGTTAACCAGTGCGTTAGTTCAATTGTTTGCGCCTCACCTGCTGTGTCGGTATACTCAGCCGAGCAAATCCCCCTCACCCATATCTGCATCTCCTCCATCACCGGCTCGTAAAACATCTCAACAGCAGTTTTCCACTGAATCTCGGGATACTTATCACTGCTGCCATACTCAACCATCTCATTAACCGAATCCCTGGACAGAAGAGTTTCCATATTATCGCGTGCAACCTCAAAGGCCTGCATACGCAGCGCTGAATCTGCAGCTGAGGCCATACAGCGGTTTATAACAACCAGTACGCTCGAGCTGATTATGGCCAATATAACCAAAGCGGTCATAACCTCAACGAGGGTAAAAGCAGTGTTCGTATTGCGTATTGCGTATTGCGTATTGCGTAACGCACGACGCATCACGCCCGACACATAACGAATTTTAGAATGGCACTTCATCTTGTCTTCTCGGCATCAAAAGTTCGACATCTCCTTCCCGCAATGTAACAATTCTGCTCAGTCGGTTAACTACTACCGAATATGGTTGTTCATCTTCATCGAGCAGAACTATCTTTCCGCCGGCCTGCCAACCTGCGTGACCTGCCCGAAAAAATGCCTTTTGATGGCTTTCATCGGTATTAACTAAGTCGTCAAACAAAACGTAAATAACCCGGCAATTATCGCTAAAATCATTTTTGACAATAATCTCTTCTTCCAGAACATCCGACGGCAACTGGGGCGAAGTAATCTGGCGAAGTGTATAGCTCTGCTCTGCGATATCAATAATAACTTCGTATCTTTTATCACTTTCAGCCGCGTCGCTGGCCGCCATCTGCATTGTCGAGACAAACTCATTGGCCTGCACCCTAAACGTGTTCCTTCTAAGTAATCCCGAAAAATTCGTCACCGCTAAAAGCGCAAACAGAGAAACTATCAAAACCACCACTACCAACTCAGTAAACGTAAAGCCGCGTCTCGTATTGCGTATTGCGTATTGCGTATTGCGCATTACGGATTTTACACGCATCACGCACGACGCATCACGCACGACGCAATCAGTATGCATCAGTGCTGTACAAATCGGCATCGTTGCCCTCACCACCTTCTTTGCCATCAGCACCCAGACTCTTGATTACAAACGACTTTCCGGTTTCCGGAGAAAGCTCATAAATAAACTCATTTCCCCAGCCGTCTTTGGGTATTTCAGTAGTTTCCAAATAACCACCCTGCTCATACCTTACAACATCGCTCGGCTGCTCGATAAGTGCCATAAGCCCTTCCTCTTCGGTTGGAAGTCGGCCGGTGTCCATCCTGAACTGGGTAACCGCCGAATGAAGGACCTTTAAATTGGCCTTGGTGGTTGTAACACGGGCCTGGTCTATCTTCGTCGCTACTTTTGTAACTACCAAAGTGGCAAGTAAACCGATGATAATCAGCATAGCCATCAATTCTATCATCGTAAAACCGAATCTATTTTTCCTTCTTCTTTTTTTCATCTTTCTATGAAACTCCTAAAATAACTTCCTAAACCCCGTCAGAGGCAAGCCCGTTAAGCGGAACACCCCACACACGATGGGGACTTCTAACGGCGTCAAAATTTACCAGCTGAAACTTCCAAAATCGGCAATATCGTTGCATAAGCAATTAAACCTATTATTGCAGCCATAACAATTATAATAAGCGGCTCAACCGCAGCACTTAATCTTTCAATAACTATATCAGTCGAAGCCTCGAGATTTTCGCTGATATCCTTAAGCATCTTTTCCAGCTCGCCGCTTTTCTCTCCGACAGCCACCATATGAGCAATTGCAGGGCTGATAACACCGCTGTCTCTCAGCGGTGTAGCGATATCAGCACCGGCAAGAATCCTCTCACGTGCCTGCTGAACGGCGCCTCTCATAAGACTGTTGCCGGTAACTTCCGCAACAACCCGAAGGGACTCAGCCATCGCAAGCCCTGACCCAAGAAGTGTTGAAAGTGTGGAGGCAAATCGCGCAACCACCCGCTGTTTTATCAGCGGACCAAACAAAGGCAGCGACAGCAAAAGTTTATCACGCAAATACGCACCACGCCGTGTCTTTAGAAAACGCTTCAGACCCCAGATAATTCCAAAAACCGCCGCAATCACAACAAGCAGCCACCAGCTCGTCAGTATATAGCTTACGTTCATCAATCCTCTGGTAATCCAGGGCAGCTTCTGCCCCGTTCTTGCAATCTGCTCAGCTATTTTCGGGATAACAAACGTTGTCAAAACAATAATCGCTGTGATACAAAATAAAATCAGAACCATCGGATATATCATCGCCGTCATTACCTTTGATTCGACCCGCTGGCGTTTCTCCATAAACTTTGCAATGGTCGAAAGGCTCTGGCCCAAAGTGCCGGTTACCTCACCAACACGAACCATACTCACATATATAACATCAAAATAATCACTGTAATCATTCAAGGCATCAGTAAAAGACTCACCGCTGACAACCCGGTCGCGAATGTCGGTAATGGCGTTTTTGAATCGCACATCGGATGCTTGCAAAGTAAGAACCGAAAGCGCTTCGGTCAGCTTAATTCCTGAATTAAGCAGCGTGGTCATTTGCTTTGTAAAATCGATTATCTGGCCTTTGCCGCCTCTGGAAAAAATTGAAAACAATGCAGCCTTACTCTCGGAACCGGAGCCGACCTCTGTGATTGAAGTAGGGTGAACGCTTCGAACCCTTAGCTGTTTTCGCGCAGCATACGGGCTTTCGGCAGTGATTGCGCCTTTGACTTTTTTGCCGTCTGCCGCCACCGCTGTATAGTTATATCTCGGCATAAACCTCTGTCCTCTACATCACATCTGCCTGTGTCACCCTCAATACTTCAGCAATAGTTGTTACCCCGGCGAGAACCTTTCGAGCGCCATCCATTCGCAGCGTTTGTAGTCCTGCGTTAATGGCGGCCTTCTTTATAGCACCGGCAGTTTCCCTTTTGTATATCATGTCCTGAATTTCCTCATTAACCAGCATCAGCTCATAAACACCCGTTCTGCCGCGATAGCCGGTCTGAAAACACTTATCACATCCCCTTCCGACAAAAAACTTTCCGCCGTTTTGCTCCGCGCCGGACGCTCCGACATCCCCAAGCCCAAGCTCTCTTAACTCATGAGGCTTAGGCTCATACGGCTCTTTACAGTCCGGGCACACTTTCCGCACCAATCGCTGTGCTATTATGGCAATCAATGATGAGCTTGCCAGATAAGGCTCAACGCCCAAATCCAAAAGCCGGCTCACCGCACCTGCTGAGTCGTTCGTGTGCAGCGTGCTGAAAACCAAATGCCCCGTCAGCGAAGATTGTATCGCCATTCGCGCCGTTTCAACATCTCGAACTTCACCGACCATTATAACATCAGGGTCCTGACGAAGCACGTGCCGAAGTGATGTAACAAAAGTCATCCCTTTTTTACTGGCGACCTGAATCTGGCTTATCCCTTCCAGTTGATATTCGATAGGGTCTTCTATGGTTATAACATTTTTCTCAGCCGAATTAATCCTGTTAAGGCAGGCGTAAAGAGTGGTGCTTTTTCCGCTGCCCGTCGGGCCTGTCACGAAAATAACCCCGTGCGAACGGTTCAGCAGAGAATCGAACTTCTTCAAATCTTCTTCCCACAGCCCCAATTCATTCAAAGCAAACAAACCTGTGCTTTTATCCAGCAGTCGCAGGACGCTGCGTTCACCGTAGCTGGTCGGCACAGTGCTGATACGCAAATCGACTTCCCGCTGGCCCAGCCGAATACTGCACCTGCCGTCCTGTGGAAGACGACGCTCCGCAATATCCATCCCCGCCATTACCTTGATACGAGAGATAACCAGCGGCAAAACATTCCTGTTCAAACTCAGAACATCATATAAAATACCGTCAATGCGGTAGCGAATCTGAATCTTTGTCTCGTAAGGGTGCACATGAATATCACTGGCCCGCAATTGCAGTGCACGAAAAAGAATATCATTAACCAATCTAATAACCGGCGGACGGTTAACCACATCAAGAAGGTCATCGGTAGTGCCCACTTCATCAATAAGCTGGTCGATATTTTGCGAATCGAGCTCTTCCGCCACCTCTTCAATGACCGTTGTCTTCTGCTCGTAGGCAACATCTATTGCGGCGGTAATAACAGCACGGGTGGAAATTGCCGGCCTGACGGGCATACCCGTCATCTTCGAGACATTATCCAGAACGTCGGAGTCTAAAGGTTTGGACAAAACCACGGTAAGCTCTCCGTCATCGGCCTTAGCTTTTACGCCGATAAGATAATGCTGCTGAGCGTAGCTCGCAGGAATAGATTCTATGAATTCGGCCGGCACAGACTTGGCGGATATATCCTCTAAAAATTCCCACCCCAGCGCAGCGGCAAACAGCTTCAAGACCGCTTCCTCGGTAAAGTACGGACAGCCAAGCAAAAGCTCATCGAGTCGGGATTTTCCTTCTTTATTGTTCTTCAGAAACTCGGCCAATCGCTCAGCGTCAACCAGACCCGTCCGCTTAGCAGTTTGTATCAATAAATCTCTCATTTTTAGTTGTGCGTTATGCGTGATGCGTCGTGCAAAAAAAGACGCAATACGACATACGCAACACGCAATACGATATAGCTATTCCGACTCAAGGACACGCAGCGGCTCCACCGGCTCCGGCTCTATACCAGGAATATCCTGATGTGTCTGGAAATCGCGTTCAGCATCTTCAAAAGCGGCCTTGTTTTTGTCAGATATTGACGTAAGTTGACCGGGGCCTCCGGTGATTTCGCTGGGTCGAAGAATATTGGCTTTTACAAAAACATAAAGATGCGTGTCATTTGTCTTATTATTAACACCGCGGAATAATGCTCCGACAATAGGAACGTCGCCCAACAGAGGAACCTTGCTGGTGTCTTTCTCCTGATTAAGTTTTGTGAGCCCGCCGAGAATAATAGTGCTGCCATCAGGAACCGTAACAATAGTTGTGATATTACTCTTTGTATAATCAGGAGGTTTGTTTTCCACGATGTTTTTAAAATCTTCACGGACCATACTCACCTCAAGACGAAGTAAGTTGCCTTCACTGATGTGTGGCTTAATAACCAGCTCAATCTTGGCATCATAAGGCTTGAAGATTGTAGTAGTAATGGGGTTTACTACGCCAGCATTTCCCGATGGGTAGCTTGTAGTTGTTTCCCCAACATAGGTTGTCTCGGTAGTATTTATTTTCCCCTCTTCATTATCGTTGACCAAAATTTTGGGTTTAGCGAGGATTCGTCCATAGTGTTTTGTATCTATTGCGGTCAGCAGGGCCTGAATCTTATCGTCGCTAAAGAACCCCCGAAGTGCTGTCGCTGCCGTTGCGCCGGCACTATTGAATCCACCTTCTATTTTGCTGCCGGTCGGGTAGGGGAGGGGGGCGGATTTGACGGCGATATTACCCGTTACAGCATCTTTGGCGTTAGCAATCAAATTCAGGTCGTATTCAAACGCATTTTTTTGAGCTATTTCAACAAGCGAGACATCAATCAGCACCTGTGGTCTTCTCTTATCCAACTGCTTTATTAAACTCCCTATCCATTCCTGATTTTTCTTGCTGGCATAAACGAGTATCGAACAGGTGTTTTTATCAGGAACGATAATAATGTCTTCTTCTGTTTTCTTTATTGTTTGCTGGATTTTCCCCTCTTTGTCCTTAATGGTCTCCTGAATAAACTTCTGCAGAACTTCCGCCAAATCCTCAGGATTCTGGTTCTCGAGCGCATAAATCTCATAAGGTATTGCCCGCTGTAAAGTCTCGCTGTCCACATAGCTGATAATCGTAGCTATTCGGATATGCTGCTCGGCCGTTGCATTTACCAAAAGCGAATTCGTTGACTCAATTACCACCACTTGTGGTTGTTCCACAAGAGGCTCCACTTCAGCAGTTGCTGCAGGTGCAGGGGCTGCAGGTGCAGGGGCTCCCGGGGCTCCTAGGCCGGAGGGTCTGGCCCCGGCAGTAATTCTCCCCTCAGTTGTCTTGCCGCCGCTAATTATACCAAGCTCTCCCAGCTTCTTCACCACCTCATCGGCTCCAACATGCTGGATATCGTATAATCGCATAGTCCGAAGGTCCTGCTGTTCCACATCAAGAGCATCTATCAAACTATCAACAACAATCAATTGCCCTTCAAGCCCTATCATCAGGATGCGGTTTGTTCTTTCATCAGCCTCCAGGTACACACCCTGTTTAGCCTCCACCGTCGCAGATGGTGTGGGTGTCGGCGCAGGTCGCACCCTCGTAGGCGGCCTGGCTGGTGGCTGTGCCGGTGAAGGTGCTGCAACAGTAACTGATACATTTCCTAACTGCTCAGCAAGAGCCTTGATTTTCGGAGCAAGCGTCGCCGCCATCGTGTATTTTAACTGCCTGAACCTGAATTGTCTCGGCGCACCCGGCTGGTCGACCATCTCCAAAAGTTCCTCTACACGCGCCATACGGTAGGCATATTCGGTAACGATAAGTGTGCTTGTTTCGGGTATCGGCGAGATGCTTGCGCCGAGCTTCATACCAACCAAAAGATTCTGCGCACTGGCTGTATCTATATGCTTCAGCTTAAAGACACGGGTTATAACTACATCTCCAAGCCGGACATTACCCGCCTCAGGGTGCAAAGCAGGGTCGATATTTAGCGCTTCTTCTGTGGGGACAATGGTTACGAGATTACCCTTGCGAGTCATCACAAAGCCTCTGAACTTCAATACAGATTCAACAAGAGGATACAAATCCCTTACTTTGATAGGTCCCTGAAACCTGAGAGAAACTTCCTTGCCCGCAAGAGCCTTTTCATCATACAGATAGTCAAGATGTAAATATTTACCCATCAAATCCAGCAATTCTATGATATTAAGCTTTTCGGGCAAATCCAGCTCAAGCATTTCATTCCCATCGGCAATGGCCTGCGGTTCATACGAGCGGACTTTCGAGACCGGCTTAAGATTCGGTTCCGATTCCAGTTTCTCAGCAGCTTCCTTAGTTTCCGAGCTTTCAACAGCAGCTAAATTCGGCTCCTGTGGTTCTTCAGTAGCCTGGGAAGCTGATTCTTCTGTTTGCTTCAAATCAGCGGAAGGTTCACTCGGCTCATTTGTTTCCGGTACAGTTGCAACGGCGTTTGGCTGACTCAACTGTTGCCCCTGCCCCTCAGCGGCCATCTTCTCGGTCTTGGCAATCGAATTGAGAAGCTTATCGAAAAGCTCATTCGGTTCGTAATCTTCTGTACCTGTGGCAGAGCTATCGGCTTGACCGGCAGGTTTAGAAGAAGCGGCTATTCTTTTAAGCTCCTCCTCGGCTCTTTTAAGCTCAGCCTCCGTGATTGTTTCTGTTTCCGCTCCGCTTGCCTTATCCATCTTAGCCGATTTGTTCGGCTCGGAGCCTTGAAGAGCTTGTGCTTTGCTCCTATGGAGCTGCTCGATAGCAGAAATAATCCTTTCAAGCTGCCCAGCTGGAGCAACAGCTATTACAGCATCATTGTGAACGTCTATAATTGCTTTGGTCTTTGCAGTGCTGCTTGGCGGATTAGAGAAGGTCCCTATTGATATATCGCCAACCTTAGCTGCTATTTGCTCATTAGAGGGAAATTTCGTGACCTCTGAGGCAGGAAAAATCGCTTTTATATAAAAAGGTTCCTCAGCATCAACAAGCTCCAAAATAGCGCTTGCTTTAATCAACTCCTCAGGCTGAGCCGTTACCAAAAGCACATCTCTCCCAGGAAGCTGTGAAACCGTGCCGACCCCGGCTTCGGCAAGATATTTTTTGCCCTGTTCAGCGGATATGTGTTTTAAGGAAAAAACCCTGTATCGCGCAGCCCCGGAAGCAGCCCCTTGCTCCGCAGCAAAAAGACAACTGCCGCTTAGAACAACAGTTACTGCACAGATAAAAATAAAAACTTTTGCTTTCCCACAGCCTTGAAATGGCGTAAGCCATCCTGGGGATTGCCGCTCTGCCATCATAACTCACTCCGTAGTTCGCCAAACTAAAAATCTACATATCTATTCACTACTTATCGGACTCGTCCGACAAGTCGGACATCGTGCCGAAAACCGCTAAAATAAGTCCTTTTTTCAGAAGCTTTTACGTAAATATCCGTTTAAGTCTCCAACTTTGACCACCTCGAATACTCTCCACCATATCAATTCAGACACAGAAAACGCCAAAAAGTTCCTTCTTTTCAGCTAAGAATTTGCTGATGACTCCCATTTTGCGACTTATTGCAAGGAACCCAACCACCTCTTATTGCGCTTGGAAAGCCGCAAAACAGACTCCCCTCTCTATCGGCAAAAACCAGAAAACAATAAAAAACAAATAAGCAAGACTTGGTACGTCTTAAATCAGGTGTAACTTCTTGGGGAGAGTGGAATTAAATAGCTGCCTTCTTCGCTACCTGTGACAGCTAATATCGGCCTTCACGTGCCGGCGAGCAGGGACTATTCTTACCCCGGAATATTCACATCATTCAAGCTTGGTTCATTCAAGTTCAGCCTGCCCAAGTTTGGTTCAATCAAGTTTGCATCACTCTCAGTTCTATTGTCCTCAACTCGATTCGGCTCCCGCTGAACGTTCTTTAACCTTCGGCCCAAACGGCCCAGTCTCCTCGCTTCTCTGGCGCTTATACGCATAGTTTCAAGGTCGGAAACAGACCTTTTCCTCGCCGCCGCGATTTCCTTAGCTTTGGAACCCGAATCAGTTTCGCCAACTTGAACATCTGCCTTGGCAACCTCCTCTTCGGCCTGCATAGCATCCAGTTCGGCTAATATCTTTTCACTTGCAGCTTCCGTTTCCTTCGCTAACGCCGTTTCTTCGGCGCTCATCTGAACTTCAGCATCTATCTCTGGAGGATTACTGCCGGTAATGCGGCCACCAGATGATGAGTTCGCTTTAAGAAGACTTCTTTTTTCTGGCCTTTCCGCCACAAGTTCGAAAGTACTTTTGCCGTCTCGAACAACTACAAGACCGTCTTTAACCTGCTCAATAATTAAATGACCTACCTTGCTGAATTGTCTTACCCAGTACAGACCTTTGCCGGGCTCGTCAATCAAGGCCAGCGACAATTCCGGGTGTAACACATGACGGCTGGTGCCAATAAGCTTAAATTTAGCTGTAACAGGCCCCACAGGTCTGGGTTCACTTTTTCCATCAGACACCAAAGGTTCTGGCTTTGGCTTAGGGGGTGGATTCAGATACAACGCAAAAGCCTCTGCCTGCTTTACAAGTGGAGAGATTTCGTGCCTCTCATCCTCGACTTTATCACCCTTGGCCTCCCTGAACCCCTCTATTACACCGGCAGAATTTAAAAATTGCTCTATCTGCTTATCGCCGCGAAAACCAAAAACCGCAGGAAAAACAAAAAAAACAACCGCTAAAACCACCGCTATAATACTTGTTATCCGCAATGTCTTTATCATATTCGATATTCCAAGTCCCTTTATTATTTGACACTACCGACAACATTTGGTTCCCGCCAATGAACTATTTTTTCCAAATAAAGCTGCTCGCTTACTGCCCGGCTACGGCACGGCCTCCGCCGTGACGAGCACCGCGTCCAGTATCTCATTGAGCTGCGGGGTTTCGGCTTCCCAGAATTTGACCACCAAACCATCCTGTACCACCACAATCAAAGGGGTTTGAATATACCAGTCCTTGCTTGAATCGAGCCTGCCTCGCAGGCATGGCGTATCGACTGGAACGATACTATCTTTCTCTGATGAGTATGGAGGAACCTCAATAAACGCGAACCGTATCGAGTCCTCGTTTCCGGCCATATCGCGGCCCATCTGGTCGTATAGTGGAATGGCCTTATGACAGGTATCACATCCGGTACTATAAAACACTACGATGACAATATTTGACCGCAGGGAATCGGCAATATCGATGTGCTTGAGCATCGACCATTCCTTGCTAACCTGCTTTTCGCCTGGAGGCTCTCTTCTAATCCATTCTTTGGGCCTTACCACCTCGTACTTGTCTGTCTTATCGGGTGGTTTATTGAATATCAGAACCGGCATGATAACACTAAAAGCTATAAATGTCGGTATAGCTACGCCGAAGAAGTGCCTCGCCGAAGGCCACGGTGGCGGCAGGAGCTTCAGACCCTTAGGCCGGAAAATCACCAAGCCAAGAAAAAGCGGTATATCAATCGCCAAAAGGGTTATCCATGGATTGACCTTAAACCTCCCAAAACAGCCGCAGGATTCCGCCCCGATGAGCCCTTTTTGCAGCGTTACCGCTATAAACAACCCGAAAGCCAGCACCGCGACTATCCATGCCGCTTTCCTGAACAGTCCGCAGACAAGCCATATTCCCAGCCCCAGTTCCAATGGTATCTGGATTAAAAAGAACTCCCAGGACTCCCAGAAACCTTTGCTGATAATCGGTTCGGTTAACAGTTGATGGATTTTCAGCACGGCTGCGACAATAAGAACCGATCCTGCCACGACCACAACGATTTGGTTAGCTATTTTCATAAATGAAGATTTCACAAAAAGTTCCCCGCCTTCGCGAAGCCCGCTTCGGCGGGCGAAGCAAGGTCGCAACTTAGGGTGGGCTTTAGCCCACCTTCCGGTAACTTGGGGACCGACTTTGCCGACATAGCTGATACAGACAAAGCCCCCATCATCAACACACAAACGCAAGCTACCAATCGCATCATATTGTCAAGTCAGCTTTTATCACCCACTGATTAGGCATAAGCCTAAGCTCAATTAGTGGGGGGCGACTTCTCTGCTTTTCTTAAATAGAACATCCTGCAGACAATCTTCAGTCTCTCGCCGCCTTTTATATTCACAAAAAACACATCTGTGAAAAACCCTTTTTGACCTTTTTCAGTGGCCGGAGGCGTTATCTCCAGCTCAAACTTATAACGATTGTCAATCTTTTCCTGGCTCAAAACCTTTATAGCGCCTTCTTGTGTCGATGTCGACTCAACCTCGAAATCCTCATCATAGTTGCTGAGTATCCAGACCTCCCTTGTTACCGGCTTTCCCGGTTCAGCCTTGTAGAGAATAAGGGACGGTGGAGTAATCTTAAATCTTGGCAGCACTTCAAAAGGGATAGCAATCACATCACTTTCTGGATGAGTGAGGGTAATTTCAATACGCCCACCCAATTCTTCCCGCAGTTTTTCTACATCGACCTTCGGTTGAAGAACAAATTCCGTTGCTTCCACTGAAGAATTATAATCAGCAGTTATAACATTTTCTATCGGCTTGAGCTGCCCAATTGCCTTGAACCCCTTTATCGAAAATGGCTTGCCATCAAGACTTTTAATCGTAATCGCCGGACAACCGGCGTTTTCCTTGTTAAGCGAAAGGTCAAGTTTCTTCGGCTGGTAATCAACTTTCAATACAATCTCGGCCTTTATGACCAGTTCGACCTTGGGCTTTGCCTCATCGTTGCTGGACACAGACAGAGTTTTCCTTACCGAAGTGGGTTGTTTGCTCGCATTGTATTCCACTTTCAAGGTCCCGCTCTCGCCTGGTTCATATTCCATTTTCGCCAGCGTATATGGCGTACAGCCGCAGCTCTTGCTAACCTCTGTTATTTTCAACAAGCTGTCCCCTGTGTTTGTAAATTTAAACTCACAAACATTTTTTGACCCCGGCTCGATGTTGCCGAAATCGTGAACCACTTTTTCAAACGTAATTTCCGGTCCACCTTTAACAGACGCAGGGGCGGTTTCAGCTTTTACCGAACTACTCGCCGGTTCGGGCACTGTTAACTCAGGTTTAGACTCCTCCGCCGCCACAGCCTGCTCTTCACAGCCTATTTGCAAAAGGCAAGCAGAAACGACAATAAGGACAGTTAAAATCAAACAATTGCGTTTCATATTCTCATCTCCAATCAAATTACGATATAATTTATAGTTCGTTCACAAGAGAAGATTTTTATTTTAACAGAAAAAACATCATCAAACAAGAAATATCCGATTAGATATTCGGCTTGGTTGGACTAACGTTGCGAAGAAAATGCTAAAGCTTTTTATATGACAATAGCAAATTCCACACCTAAGCAACTCAAGGTTGCCCCTGCTTCTTTAAGCCATAAATTCTTATTCCAGGGATTCTATCACCGGTTATATCTTGGTAATTAGATAGGAAACTAAAGTCGCCCGCACCACCCCAGACAAAAAAGTACTCTATACCATATTTTTCTAACTCGCTGTTTAGTTCTGTTCTACTGATATCTTTTTGCTGCATGCCATAATACTTACAATCCAAATGATATGATAAAAATAGTGATCCTCCCCAGTTTTCATTAGATGCTATTCTTGAGTTAGCTGGAATAAGAGGTTTCAAAGCCCGTCCTAAATTATACACCCATTCTCCTCTATGGGCATAATCCCTCAAGCTGTGTGATGCAGGTATTGCAAAAGATAAGAAAAACACTATGAATAGCAAAATCCTTCTTGGTTTTGTAAAAAACCTGTTCTTAAATAATTCGCCGAGTATATACCCTCCCATTAGCATCATCATAAGAACAAGGACCCATAAATATCTTTCTCGCACCCAAATCAAACTATAGCCGCCTGCATATATTATTATAGTAACAGTTGGGTACAATACCTCCGGAGCTACAGCTTTAATATTAAATCTTCTCAACAAAAAAAGCAAATAACCAATCCCGATAGCAATAGAAAGCACTGAGAAATCCATAAAAAATGCAGCAGTTCTTGTTATCAGCCCCATGGTAACTGCAAGCTGGTTACGAACAAATTCTACAAAACTCATCGGAGGACTTTCAGGCATTTCCAAAAAGGATGAATCCTCCCACGCACTGATTGCAGTTGGATTAGGAGGTTCTAAAAAACCCTGCCAAAGGATGGCCTCTCCCTTGGTACCGGGAACGACCTTAGCACTATAAGCACTTTTGGCGGTTGTGCTAAAAGTAAAATAACCATATTTATTACTTAACAAACCTATCCATGTTCCACTTATAAGCACAAACAAAAATGAACCTATTAAGAAATTATGCAAAACCTTTCTTTTGACTTCCTTCGACTGCCCTCTGATATGATAAAGTGCATTCATTACCACGAAGTGCACGATAAAGAAAGGAAGTCCGTAACTTTTAGATAAGTATGTAAAGGCACCCAAAACCCCACAAAATATGCCGTTCTTTTTTTGTTCAGCGTAGCTTGGACCAAATATAACAGCAAGATAACAAAGTATTGCACACATTATGAGTATATCGGGTGTGAAATCAGAATACGCAAAAGATAAAATAGCAGGTATTGCTGTGAACAGTATTACTATCCGAACCGATTTAGGCATTTCAAACCTAAAAGATAGTACATACAACGCTATAATCGACACCAAACCAATTAATAAAGTAAGTACTTTTGCTATCAGGAGCTCATCTGAGCAAATAAACAAAAATGGTATTAAAAGCCATGAGATGAACGGCCCCCAATAACCATTAATCGCATCACGAAAATTACCACTCATGTATTTTTTAGCAATGGAGATATATGATATCCCGTCCGGATTTATCTGATAGCGGTAATATTTGAGCAGGATTAACCCTAAGAATAGGTAAGTCAATATAACCAGGAGAAGAACATACTTAGGACACTTCTTAGAATAATCTTTTTCCATCTATCAACTACCACAGTCAACTATTTAAACAGATTCTTTTAATCGATGCGACAGACCATCACGTTGTAGAATGCAAGTGGAAATTTCCCATCAAACAGTTTAAAAAGCGGCAATAATTTAGCAGGCGTTCTGTTTGGAAGAATTGCTCCCATGGTAGCAATATCAAGTAGTCTCAAATCCGCTTTCGCTGCAAGTTTTTTCAGGTAACCACAACTGAACTTTAGAGTCCCCCTTTCGACCGATTTGACAAGCCCAAAAGCAAACATCAAAGGATTGTTTCGGTTCGGCTCAGAAATGACAACATAGCGTGATGAAACACGCCTCATTTCCAATACAGCGGTCAGAGCATCGGGAATATGATGGAGTAGATTGGAGCAAAAAACCAAATCAAAACTGTTATCTTCGAAAGGCATTGAATTGACACCACCGCAGACTTTAATGGCATCTACAGGATTCAAATCCAACATTCGCTGCGAAAAATCCAGACCGGTACACTTAGCCCAGCGTGCCAGAGGCCGTGTAAAAAAACCATTTCCACAACCAACGTCTAAAATCTGGTTAATCTCCCCTTCGCCTTGGTACTTCTCAACACAAGCTCGAATAAAGCTGACCTTGGGCTCAGCAAACGCCCTAACTACTGGATGGTCAGGGCTACGCCGCTCGATGGTCTTGTCCCAGAAATTCTTCTGCCCGGTTTGGTCAGGTGCCTTGAAAAGGTCTTTTCTTTTTTTCAACTTCTCTCCAATAAGACTTTTAACGCGGCACGGGCTTCCCGGTAAAATTGTGCTGGAGTCCTCTTCTTGAATAGCTCACGAACAATAAACGAAGGCCTAAAGTAAAATTTCCTATTACAGTCGTTCAACAGCTTAATAAGCTCACCCCTGGTGAGGTTTTCCTCGTAAAGCGGTATCTCAAAATCACTTACAGGATTCTTCGCAAATTCTCTCCAGACATCCTTTTTAATGATTTTATTGGCAAGAGCATCATAATAAACCGTCGTTGAAGGGTATGGCATTAATATGGTGAAATGAACATAGGTCGGCTTTAATTTCTTTGCAAACTCCAGCGTTTCTCTTACGGTTTCCTCTGTTTCCCCGGGACAGCCAATCATAAAATACGCCAAAGCGTCCATCCCGTATTTCTTCGTCAGGTAAAATGCCTCTTCCGCTTGCTCTAAAGTTATGCCCTTATTTAACCTTTTCAATACTTCATCATCCCCCGATTCAACACCATAATTAACCCTGACACAGCCCGCCTCTTTGAGCAGTCTCAACATCTCCTCATCCACCGTGTCAACTCTCGTTCTGATGCCCCAGTAAATTTTTATCTTCCTCTCGATAAGCTTATTACAAATGTCAATAACCCTTTGTCTGTTAATGGAAAATGTATCATCATAAACCAGTATTTCTTTAATCCCTAATCTGTAGCACTGCTCGAATTCGTCAGCAACATTATCAGCAGACCTTACTCTAAATTTTTTACCTAAGTGGGGCCTATCGCAGAAAGTGCACTTGAAGGGACATCCTCTACTTGTAATCATAATGCTAACCGGGTTGGCTTTGGCAATCAATGAATTGTACTTCTTGTATGGCAAAAGCGTCCTGTCTGGCAATGGGACTGAATCCAAATCATCAATCAAATCTGGCGGCCCCGTATAAACTACTTCGCCATCTTCCTTGTAGACTATCCCCTTTATATCAGAGGGGCTTTCCCTATTTTCTATTCTATCTAATAACTTAATAATTATATGCTCGCCTTCCCCAAGAACCCCGTAATCAAAACAGCCCAGATTTATCGTTTCCTGCGGGTAAATATAAACATGTATACCGCCTACGATTACCTTTACTTTAGGGTCAATCTCCTTGGCTAACCTCGCGATACTGATACATTCCAATAATGAAAAAGTCGATAAGGTCATACCAATAACCTCCGGAGCAAACTCTTTTATTGCCTCGCCTATTCTTTTCACCGAAACTGTGCCAATGGTGGCATCGAGAATTTTAACATTATGTTCTGAATTCTCTCTAATTGAAGTGGCAATATATAATAACCCAATCGGCGGATTAGCACCACGCTCCTCATGTATCAGGTGTATCAGGTCGCTTTTGATTGTTTCTATCCCCGGTGCCGCTATTAACAAAATTTTCATTTCTGCTCCCTCAGCCGAACAATCAATTCAGCTAACAGGCCGAATAAAAATACCTGAAGCGAAGACATCAATATCACAATCGTGCTGATGTCCATAACCCTCTTCAGGTAAAACTTGGAGAAGGAAAATACAAATAACGCAAGCAAAAACAAAAGAACGCTAATTATACTAAATAATTTTAACGGCTTAAAAAAAAGCGTGAGTCTGACCAAAAGTTTATTAAAGTTGACAAAGTCGTAAGCCCTCATCGAGGACCTGCCTTCTCTTTTATAGTAATTAATTGGAATAAATTTTACACTATATTTGTGAGTTAAAAAAGCCATGGTTAATGTGGATGTAAACGAGAACCCTTCAGGGTATAAATGCGAAAATTCCAAACACGAATCCTTCCTGAATAATCTTAAGCCGGAATTCAAATCAGGTATCCTGCTGCCAACCAAAAACCCGGCTAACCGCGTCAAAAACCATTTAGCAGGTCTTCTAAAAAACGGGATGTGGACTTTTTGTCCGGTCCTTGCACCAACCACCATATCATACTCCGGAACGAATTTGAAAAAAGATGCTATTTCCTCAACCGGATAAGTTCCGTCCCCATCTGTAATTAATATCCAATCATACTTGGACTCTTTAATCCCGCTTCTTATAGCCACCCCATAACCTCTATTATGAGAATGTTGTATTACTCTCACCCCCTGAGAAACAGCCAGCTCAAACGTCTTATCCGTGGAGCCATCATCCACTACAATAATCTCATAATTATAATCATAATCGTGGAGAGCCTTTTTAATATCACTTATCACCCCCACAATTGATTGCTCTTCATTAACCGCAGGTACAATAACACTTAAGTTCATAATCGCACTATCGCCCCTTATTCCTTGATTAAATTTATAATTGAAAAAGAACTTCGCTTTATTATAATTTAGCGATATGCGTATGTAAAGCTTTTTATTGCTGGCCGTTATAGAAACAAGATTGCGAATAGTACGCAGGATAATATCAGCCGAACAGGAGCGATTTATGAAAAAAGCTGACAGCTCAAAAGTTTCACAGACCCAGCGAAAAGAACTCGGCCTTCCAAACCGACCAGCTGCAGCTCTCAACTTCTGGTTCTGTGCGGGACTGCTTGTCATATTGGTCGCTTCGATAATGTCTCACGATATCACCCGTCCATTTTACGGCCTGCACTCCTGGGGCCAAGCACACGACGCCTGGGTGGCAAGGTCCCACGTAAAGTATGGCCTCGGTTACACAAAGGGCTTTGACACCTTCGCCGTCGGCAATCCACCAGCGGAAAATCCCACTCGCTATCTCGACCACCCAGTCCTTTTCACTCTGCTTAACTCGTTTGCAATGCTTATTTTTGGCGTGAACACCTGGGCCCTGCGGATAACTAATATAATTGCAACGATAGTTGCACTACTGCTGTTTCTTAAAATCCTGCGGGGTTTGGCCGATGACACAACAGCATTACTGGCAGGCCTTTTCTTTTGCCTTTTCCCACTTACTGCTTACTTTGGCGTCAATCAGTGGCTTTACCCTCTAAGCTTTTTGGCTATCTGGTGCTACCTTGTGCTGATAGGGGCGCTTAAGGATGCACCACAGCCGAAAAAATTCCACAAGTGGGCTCTTGCCATTTCGCTTTTCCTGGCTTTGCAAATGACCTGGGAGGGGTTCTTTTTTGCGCTTGCTATCGGCGTGCACTATGTATTTCACTGCGCTCGCCGCCGACAGTTTCCCGAAAAAAAACTCCTGGCAATACTCATTATCGCCCCTTTATCCAGTCTTATCTTGGATTTTGTGATTCTGGCCGGTGGGCACAACTGGGACTTTCAAAGAATAATCGAGCTCGCTAAGTGGCGAACCGGAAAAGGCGAGATGGAGCACGTAATGGCTAAGTTCGACTGGGGTAAATGGTTTGCAAGGCTCTGGGAATTCGCCATTACGAATTTTAGCTTGCCGGTTCTGATTACAGCGATTGGTTATTTGACCCTTGGGCAATTGTTCGTATTTGCCTCTCCAGCCTCGGACAAACAAAAGGTAGAGCCTTCAAAACGCTTCCCGCAATTCTGGCTTTTCTTTATGCCTCCAGCTTTTCAGTTATTCATTCTGAAGGGGACGCTTTGGCCGCATCAGTATTGGGAACGTCCACTTGCACCCTTTATCGCCATCGCAGCGGCGCTGGGGGTAATGGTATTGGCGGATATTTTGAAAAAGCTCCATCAGTGGCTCGCTGTTACCGGTGTTGCCGTTCTGGTCGGGACATTCTTTGTCTTTTGTATGATCGGAACGAACCATTACTACAGCGTAAGATGGCAACAGCCGGAAAAAATAGAAATGTTCAAAATGCTCAATCAAAAAATACCACCCGACAAAGCGCTCTTGAGTTTTGAGCCACACATCATCGACCAGAAGCCCGGAATAAAGCAGGCCTCGTATCGCCCCGAAGTCGCTTGGTATCTCGACAGGGACATCGTAGTTGCCGGAACTATTGAAGATATTGACCAAAAAGCCAAAACAGGGAAATACCCTTATTATTTAATTCCCAGAGTAGAGACATTAACGCCGCTTATAAATCAATTAGCTCAGCGCTATAAATATGATTATATCCCCGGCAAGGAAGGCAAGATGACCAAAAAAGGTGAAATCCTCGAAGTCGGAATGTACCCTTATATGATTTTTAATTTGACCAGCAAGTCCACCCAATAATGGCCAACACTGGCTAATTGAAAAATTTAACCACACCTTCTACGTTGGGTCTTTTCCTTCGGTTTTTTGCTCTTTTCCCACCTGCGGCTTACGGGCACTTTGCACCGCGATTGCACGTGATAACTTAGTTATAGTAGCCATTAAAACCACAGACCGACGCCACAGCCCGACAATCAGAAACAAAAGAAAAAGATGTGAAAAGTAAAAGACAAGGTCGACCCCTCGCCCAATTCCGACAGCATTTGCCACACAGGTCGAAATTTTCGGAAACATCACTAACAAAACCAGAACCAAAAACATCGAAAAAGCAACGACCCGCTTAGTCAAAACCAGAGATTCCTGAACCAAAAATGCCCGCAGAATAACCAGAAGAAAGATTGTGAGAATAATTTTAATGGAAATCATTTTCCACCTCCCGTAAACAATTCATATAAAATGTTAATTGTGTTGAAAATGGATTGCCCCTTGGCCTTGGAGTAATCGGTATAGCTGATGGTAACCGGCACCTCACGGTAGGTAAGTTTATTGCGGGCAATCTCAGATAGAATCTCAGACGCATGCGCCATTCGATTCTGGGTAATCACAATTTTTCGAAGTGCCTTCGCCTTAAACGCACGCAGCCCGTTATGCGTATCTGTTATCTTCAAACCGGTGCTGAGTTTCGTAAATATAGTAGCCAGTTTTAGACCTATTTTTTTCATCCTCGGCATCCCTTTAGGCCGCGCTGTCAGAAAACGCGAACCCAGAGCGACATCAACTCCCTCTTCCAGCACCTCATTTACAACAGCACCGATATCCTCCGCACTCATCTGCCCATCGGCATCGAATGTAACAACTACGTCTGCCTTTTCCAGCAGTGCGTATTCTATCCCCGTAGCAATAGCCGCCCCCTCGCCAAGGTTAACCGGATGTCTGAGTATATGAACGTCAAAACCGCTGGCTATAGTTGCCGTCTCATCCGAAGAGCCGTCATCCACCACTACTATTTTGTCAACATAATCCGGCATAGTTTCAAGAACTCTGCCGATAAGCTTTTCTTCGTTATATGCCGGAACAACCACACAAACCGTATGCTCTTTATACATTACTGCCTCCCTATGACGTCCGCTTGGCAGAGCTGTTTAAGAATTCAGCCCACGACACGACGCTCTTGAGAAAAAAAGCTAACGCATCGGAAACTTGTCGCATAATTCAGCTACTTTGGCTCTTATCCGTCCTCTAAATGAATTGTCTATTTTGTATTCGGTTTCACTTATTATCTCTATGCGTTTTAGCACCGCATCTATCAGCTCTGCTATACTCTGCATTTGTTCGGTCCCCATTCCATTTTTCGTAACGATAGGCGTGCCTAATCTTATGCCGCTGGTAATCGTAGATGGCCTCTTGTCATAAGGCAACGGCATTCTATCAACGATTATACCGCACTCTTCAAGACACTTTTGTGCTGTCACACCCGTCAAACCCTCTCGCAAATTCCCTGCGTTTATCAGAATCATATGATTATCTGTCCCTTTTGTGAGAACGTCAAGCCCCAAATCAAGTAAATCGCCTGCGAGTCTTTTTGCATTTTCTATAATTTTGAATTGTCTGGTCCTGTATTCGTCAGCAAGCATTTCTTTGAAGAAAACCGCTTTAGCTGCTATGTGGTTCAAATACGGCGTCCCCTGCACACCTGGAAACGTTGCATCCTCAATTTGTTTCCACAGAGGCATATCTTTTCCCTGCACTTTTATCTTTTTTTCGCAGTCCCCCCCCATCAGTATAAGGCCGCCTCTGGGACCTCCCGGCTTATATGTGCTCGTTGTTGTAAAATGCGCATAGTCCACCGATGACGGATGAGCACCAGCCGCCACCAATCCCGATATGTGTGAGATATCCGCCAGAAGATATGCTCCCACTTCGTCCGCAATCTCTCTGAACTTCTCGAAATCTATCGCCCCGACGTAGGCAGAGGCACCGCATATAATCAGTTTGGGTTTTACTTTGACTGCCTTATCCCTGATAGCGTCATAATCCAGAAGAAAAGTTCTCTTATCGACGTAGTAATTCTCTACGTCAAAAAACTTACCGGTGAAGGAAAGCGCATCTCCGTGCGAATAATGTCCCCCCTGCTCCGACCCAAGACTCAATATCTTATCGCCCACTTCCAGCACTGTGGTAATGACAATGTGGTTGGCGCCCGTGCCCGAATGTGGCTGAACATTCGCATATCGCGCGCCGAACGCCTCTTTGGCTCTGACAACTGCGAGTCTCTCCACATCGTCAATAACTTCGCAGCCTCCGTGAAGTCTGTCCCCCGGAAAACCCTCAGCCGTCTTGTTCTGAACAACCGAACCGAGCGCCGCTAAAACCGCCCGCGAGCATTGATTCTCCGCAGCGAGAAGCTCTATGCTGTTTTGCAGTCTTTTATACTCCGCTGTTATTAGCTCATAAACTTGAGCGTCCGCTTCTCTCAGGGCACCAAATTGCCCTTCATGATATTCTTCAAAGCTTGTCATTCCACACTCGCCAATAACTTATCCAAAAAAACTCCTGATAATATCGTTAAACGTCACGTAAAGAATAAGTGCAATCACAAGCACCCAGCCGACAGAAGCAATTTTCTCCTGAACACGCACACCAACTGGCGAACCTTTGATTTTCTCAATCAGCAAAAATACAATAAACCCTCCATCAAAGGGCAGCAGAGGCAAAATATTAAACACCGCAATAGAAGCGCTTATCAAACCAAGAAAGTAAAGGTAGTCTATCAACGGCCGTTCAGCAACAATTTTGTAACTAAAGGTAAGAATACCGACAGGCCCCATAAGGCCCTTCGGGCTGAAAAGCCCCGTCGCCAGCCTCTTTAACGTTATGTACGCTTGAGCGATAAACATAACAGTCTTTCGGTATCCCATCCCGATTGCATCAACCGGACTACTGGCCTTGTAAAGCCTCTCTAAATGTTCAAACGGAATAAAGTCGGCAAAAATCGACCTGACAGCCGCAAAATTTTCATCCGCCTTCACATCCAGCGCAACGCCACCGGTTATTTTCTCACCCACACGATAATTAATCATAATACGCTTACCGGCTCTCCGCTTGATTTCACGAACAACATCGTAAAAACTTGACACCTTGACTCTGTCAACAGCGGTTATCACTGCGCCGCGGGGAATCTCCAGTTTCACCGGCCAATCTTCAGTCGAAATAGTTTTGGCAACAATCGGATGCTCAGCATCAAACGCCGGCACAAGGAAGATGCCGATTACCACCCGCCCGTCTTTCTTCGAACGTTTAGGCGTAACCGCAATGGTAAGCTCCTCTTCCACACCCTCTGAGCCTGCGCGTAATACCTTTATCGGCAGTTCCCTGTCTTCGTATTCTGTGGTAACCTCGCGAAGCTCCTTATAGGTGGGATTCTCGACCTCCCCTGCCGCAAGAATAATATCGCCGCTTCGCAACTCCTCCCCTGCCTCGATATCTTTGTCTTTCTTCTCGCCGCTGAACAATGCCTTCAGCTTCTCTACAATCGATGGCGGTTTTTTAGAAACCGCCTCCAGCCGCAAACGCGGCACCATCGAACAAATATGGCCGGTTTCGGATTCAGACTCACCTCTTATCTCATCAGCAACCAGCTTTAGCCGAATCTTCGATTCAACCTCACTTTTGCCGCCTTTCTCGATGCGCTCAGCCTTAACTGTCACCGCCGCTGCGATAGAGTCTTGAACTATTTTTTCAAACTCCCAATAGGTCCGCACATCCTTGCCGTCAACAGATTTAATTCGGTCGCCTGGACGCAGACCCGTCTTTTCAAGCAGCTCATTAGCGTCGGAAACCTCCGCAACAGTCAAACTCTGTGGTGAAACGATACCAAACTCTTTTACTTCGCCTCCCGGCTTTTGCTCAGCCGCAAGTGCATAATCTTCTACGCTGCCGTCTTTATGCCTGACCTTTAATGCAACCTTTTCTCCCCTGCCCGACAAAGCCGCCGCTACCGCAATATCGTAATAATCCAGGTCCTTGCTCCTGCCTGCTATCTCAATTATCTCATCACCCCCTGTCAGACCTGCACAAGCCGCAGGCGAATCTGCCGCTACACCTCCGACTACCGCAGGCACACGATTTATACCAATCAGAAAAACAATCATAAAAACTATAAGGGCGCTGATAGCATTAAAAACCACTCCTGCCGCTATAACAGCCATACGGGCGCCGACCGGCTTATTGGCAAACGAACGTGGGTCATCACTGGCCTTAACCGGGCCGACGTCTTCCTGACCAAGCATCTTGACAAAACCCCCAAATGGAATAGCTCCGATGCGATATTCGGTTTCGCCCGCCCGGTGCGCTTTTTTGCCGATAGTAAAACTCAGCCTGCCGTCGTCTGACCCGTCTCCTTGGGGAAAAAACTGTGGCAAAATACGAATACGCCGGCCTCTCTCGGTTCGCAAAATGCCCACTAATGTAGGAGGAAAGCCGATTGAAAAAGCTTCGACCTTTATCCCGAAGAGCTTGGCTAAAAGAAAATGCCCGAATTCGTGAACTAAAACAAACGCCCCAAATCCAATTGCAACCAAAAGAAGATTACCAAAAGCGCTGATGTTTCGAGCTGCCAGATAAATAACTGTAGCAATAACAGCTATCCACAAAACCGCATAGATATACTGCTCAAACACTCCCTTAACTTTAGACATAAAACAATCCCTAAACTATAATTATTACGCTCTTACGCTCTTGTGTTCTCGCGCTCTTTGTTCAACCTCTCTTCTCGCCCAGCCATCTGCTTCAAGAAGTTCTTCAAGCGACACGCGCCTCTTAACATTATGTTTATTCAGACAGTGTTCGATGAGCTCGACTATACGGACAAATTTAATTCTGCCCGCCAAAAACTCCTCCACCGCCGCCTCATTCGCAGCGTTAAAAACAACCGTAGCCGTGCCGCCTGTTCGCGCAACCTCAAAACCTAATGTCAGCGCACGAAACGTCTCCAGATTCGGCCTCTCAAACGTAAGCTTACCTATTTTCTCAAGCTGCAGATGCTCGGCAACACCGGCCACACGCCCCGGGTATGTCAAAGCATACTGAATCGGAAGACACATATCCGGCCTACCGAGCAGTGCTATCAACGAACCGTCCACAAATTCAACGAGCGAATGAACTACTGATTCTGGATGAATCAAAATTTCTATTTTGTCAACCGGCATATCAAAAAGCCAGTGCGCCTCGATGACCTCAAGCGCCTTATTCATCATAGTCGCCGAGTCAACGGTGATTTTCGGCCCCATATCCCACACAGGATGCGAAAGCGCCTGCTCCAGCGTTACATTTTCGATTGTCTCACGGCTCATCTTTCTAAATGGCCCGCCCGAAGATGTTAAAATGATTTTGCTGACCTCCTCATGCGAACCCGCCTGCATCGCTTGAAAAATCGCCGAATGTTCGCTGTCCACCGGCAAAATAACGCTGCCGCTTGCCTTTACAGTCCGGGTAAGCAGCTCACCTGCGATAACAAGCGGCTCTTTGTTAGCGATAGCGAGTGTCTTGCCTGCCTTTGCCGCTGAAAGAACCGCAGGCAGACCCGCCGCTCCAACAACTGCCGTAAGAACAATATCAACATACTCAAGTTGCGCAATCTCTGTCAAACCCTCCGGCCCGGCTAAAACCTCAACATCCAAATCGCTGACCAGCCCACGAAACTGTTCTACAAAATCGGCGTTTGTAATTGCCGCAAATCTCGGCTTATACCGCCTAACTTGTTCGGCCAATAGCTCTACATTGCTATGAGCGCTCAGCGCAACAACTTCATACCCAGCCCCGAGCGAGTCGATTACTCGCAGCGCATTCTTGCCAATCGAACCTGTTGAACCCAGAATCGCTATACGTTTACCCATAAACTAATACTATGCCGCCGACCCCCTAATGTCAAGAAATCAGTTATGCGATGCGTTCTTTACAGAGGTGCCGACATCTTCTCTCTGCGCAGGTTCTTGACCCTGAATTGACGTGGTGTCACCCCCACAAGTCTCTTGAATGTTCGCGTAAAATAGCTTTGATTATTATAGCCGACCTGAAAACAAATTTCCGTGCAATTCTGCGTCGTCGCCAGCAATAGCTGCTTCGCTCGCTCTATCCGAACGCTGGTCAGGTAATCTATAAGAGTGATACCCATCTGCTCTTTGAATACATGAGCCAACCGGGAAACGCTCATGTATGAAGCTCTGGCAATATCCGCAAGACCTATCGGCTTATCATAGTTGGCATCGATATAGTTTATTGCCGGCCTGATTTGTGTCACCTTTCTCGCATCTTGCGATGAATACACCAGCTCAATAAACTCGTTCAGCGCAGTGCTAATCCACGCGCACAAATCGCCCTGGTCGTTGATTTGCATCACTTTATTTACAAACGTCAGATTCTTTCTAAGCATAACATCAATATCCACCCCGCCTTCTACAGCCGAGCGGCTCAGCACACTTAACAGCTCCAGCAATCTCGCTTTAAGAACGCCGAGGTCGCCGGGATTATGAAACAATATCGTCCCCAGTATGGAATTCAGAATCTCCTTGGCGCCCGTCTTGTCGCCGATTTTCACCTTCCCTATCAGCTCGCGTTCGCTTTCCAGCGGATATTCCCACTCGGTTCCTAATTTCTTCCTCTCCTGGATAAACTCGCCTATCTGCGACTGCTGCTCCGACCGCTGTTGCCGCCATCGTACTACACGCGGGTCGAATCCTCCAATCTCGTAAAGCAAATCAAACAAAAACTCCGCGCTCCTCTGGATTTGTCGCCCCTGTATAACCGCCAATTCCCTTATCGCCGCTGTTAACTTTCTCGCCTCTGTACGAACACCCTTCAATCGCCTTTTGATATCCTCCACCAGAATTGGCGTTACGGGCTCCCAAAGGCACTTGCCGAAAAACATCCCTCCCAATGCCTTGTCCTTATCCATAACCGGCACACAAACCAAAACTATACCCGCATGGCAAAGTGATATATAAGATTGCCCTGTCTCTATCGCAATCTTAAGGCTTTGCTTTCGCTCTTTATTACACCTTCTAAGGCCCGCCGTACTGCTGCGAACAACCTGGCAAAACTCCGGATGGCAATCTCCGCTGCACATCCTTTTTATTTCTTTACCCCTGACGCTCGTTGTTTCAAGGCCAAGCTGGAAATGTTTGCGGAAAACACACTCGATTTCTTCAAACTTTTCCTTGGCAAATAATTTTGCTAATTGCGATTTATCACCCATCTGACACTATCTGCAATACGCTAATCGTTATCCATTCAGTAGCAAGATAGTGTTATTATAGCAACTTGGGAAAAAAGACCAAATCAAATCTCCCCTAAACCCTTGACCTCAAAACCTTGTTCAGGATAATAGAATTGTGTTAAACCAAAGACAGGATTCAACTGCCATAAAGTCAGGATGTAAAAGGACATCTGCCCTGAGAATTACAACTCGCCGCACAGCTCTCAGACTTGCCGTGCTGGCGGCAATCCTTGCAATATTCTGCTTGTGGGCGTATTTTACAATGCTCAAAATGCCCGGAAAAACTTACACCGGCCCCCTGCCGCCCCTCACTCCTGCGCAACTTTTGTTGCGGGATGAGCTGCTCCGCGACGTAGAAACTCTTGCAGGCCGAATCGGCCAGCGAAACATCTGGAACCACCACAACCTCACTGCCGCTGCTGACTTCTTGGAAACCTCTCTCGCCGATGCCGGCTGCAAGGTCCACAGACAAAATTATCTCGTAGAGGGCAAAACCTGCTGCAATATCGAAGTCGAAATCACCGGAACAAAACAACCCCGGCAGATTGTAATCATCGGTGCCCATTACGATTCCGTCCTCGACAGCCCCGGCGCAAATGACAACGCCTCAGCCGTCGCAGCAGCGCTTGCCCTCGCTCGCCGATTCGCCGGCCAAAAAATCGACAAAACATTGCGATTTGTCTTCTTTGCCAACGAAGAGCCGCCATTCTTCCAGACCGGCCGGATGGGAAGTATGTTTTACGCCAAAAACTGCCGAGAAAAAAATGAGAACATCATCGCTATGCTCTCCCTCGAAACCATCGGCTGCTACACCGACCAGCCCAAAAGTCAAAAATACCCTTCGCCTTTTAGTCTCTTCTACCCCTCAACTGGAAATTTCATCGCCTTCGTCAGCAACCTCTCCAACCGCAAACTTTTGCATAAGACAATCGCCTCATTCCGCAAAAACTGCAAATTCCCATCGGAAGGTGGAGCCGTCCCCGAAATTATCCCAGGCATCAGCTGGTCGGACCACGCCTCTTTCTGGCGGCAGGGCTACCCCGCTATTATGGTAACCGATACCGCCCCATTCCGGTACCCCTACTACCACTCCCCCGAAGACACCCCAGATAAAATAGATTACGACTCCCTCGCCATAGTAACCACCGGCCTACAAGCCGTTATTGCTGATTTAGCCGAGCTTTCAGAACAATAAACACTCTCCCGCAACCGCATCACATTTTGCTATTCGTGTCGAAGTGCAACTATTGGGTCTACTTTAGCAGCTCGAACCGCCGGATACAAACCGAAGATAATCCCGACACCAAAACTTATCACCAGTGGCAGCACAATGCTTGCCACCGTAATGACCGTCGGCATGCCGGCAAAATATGTTATTAAAGATGGCACCAGGACCCCCAGCCCGATACCAATAAGGCCCCCGATTATTGAAAGAACAACCGTTTCTATCAAAAACTGGCTGATAATCTGTCTTCTCTTGGCGCCGATGGCTCGCCGAATCCCTATCTCTCGCGTCCGCTCCGTTACAGATGCCAGCATAATATTCATAATCCCTATCCCGCCCACCAGCAGGCTGATACCCGCAATCGAACCTAACACAACATTAAACGTCCGCTTCGTTGCTTCCGCCTGACGCAGCAATGCCAATGGCACGCTTACAAGGTAATCTTTCTTCTTGTGGAAGCGCTTTAGCATGTCCTCTATCCCCTTAGAGGTAGGTTCGACATCCTCAATCGAATTGACCTGCACTATCATCTGATGTAGTTCTACCATTTCCCGTTCGAATGTCCCGGATGTCATTCTCGCCGTTATATCGCCGAAATACGTACGCGCAACATTGATGGGAATATAAACATCAACTTCCTGGTCGGGTATTTGAATGTTACCGGCCTGACCGCTTTCGCTTTTGACAATCCCGACGATTTCAAAACGGTCGCTGCCTATTTTAAGAGATTGACCGATTGTATTTTCTGCAGCCAGAAGTTTTCTGGCTCCGAATTCCGTCAGGACCGCCGCAGGCGCACGCTCATCATCATCAGAAGCTATCAAAACTCGGCCGGCCACAACAGGCCTCTGCACCAGCTCAAACCATACCGGCGTCGTCCCCACTATACGCAGTTCCAGTGCTCTCTCACCTAAACGCCCTTCTTTACGTATCAGCTTCACAGGAGCTACTTGCCTTATTGTCTTAAAAGTGTCAGCTACTCTGACACCGTCCTCGTATGTCAGCCCGTAGATGCCCATATGAGAATGGGTCGTGCTCGTCGATTCCTCCTCAATCGATTTAATCGAACTGATAATTATATTATTGCTGCCAAGTTTACGAATCTGGTCCATCGCCTCTTTACTCGCCCCTTCCCCTACCGACAGCATCGCCACCACGCTGCCGACCCCGAAGACAATACCCAGGGTCGTAAGAAAAGAGCGCAGCTTGTGTAAAAGCAGGTCTTCAATACCAAGCAGAATGTTACGGGCGAGCTTAATTTGTCTCATTGGTCGCCCCCCTCGATACGCTCGACCAAACCATCGAGCATATGGAGCCGCTGCCTTGCGTACGCCGCAACATCCATCTCATGCGTCACCATAATTATCGTCTTGCCCTGCTTATTAAGCTCGGCCAGCAGCCCAAGAATCTCTTTTCCTGTCACTGTATCAAGATTACCTGTAGGCTCATCCGCAAAAATAATCTGCGGGTCGTTCGCCAGCGCCCTCGCTATTGCTACACGCTGCATCTGACCGCCGGACAGCTCCGCCGGACGATGGTGCAGTCGTTCCATGAGCCCCACTTTCTCGGCAAGTTCTCTTGCACGCTCGGCGCTGCTGCTTGCTTCCCAGCCCAAGTAATAAAGGGGAAGCTCGATATTCCTTTGAACTGTCAGTTGTGGTATGAGATTAAAACTTTGAAAAACAAAACCAAGATGCCGCAGCCGAAGCTCACTGAGCGAATCATCGTCAAGAGTGCTCACATCCCGGCCTTCAAGAATATATCGACCCGAGCTTAAACGGTCCAGGCAGCCGAGGATATTCATCATCGTGCTTTTACCCGAACCGCTCGGCCCCATAATCGCCCAGAAGCTGCCGCGTTCGAACGATATCGTCACCCCTGCAAGGGCCTTTACTTCGCTGCTGCCCATCTGGTAAATCTTCTGAGCATTTTCCAGATGGATTATCTTGGCGTTGGAATTGGACTCCGCCTCACGTATCATTCACCTGCCCCGGTTTGCTGTTGGCGTTTCCCCACCCATTTTTTACGCATCTCCTCCTTCTCTTCATCGGACATCTTTTCAAACTTCTCTCGCATCTTCTGCCTCTGCTCCGCTGTAAGCTCCGTCTCACCCTTCGGACGTTCCTGCTCAACCTTCTCTGTCCCCGGCTCCTTCCCGTCTTCCTTATCAATCGGCCGTGTTTTCTGCTCTGTACCGGCTTCGCCCGCAGGCGTCTCGCTGATAGCTCTCTCTGCACCTTGTTCAACCGTAGCAGGCGCCAGCGGCGGCGTAAGCAGCACAACCTCACCAACCTGCAATCCTCCAATGATTCTTATCATCCGGTTATTGTCCAGACCAATTTCAACCTTGCGAGGCTCAAACTCTCTGCCCCTCTGCACATAAACGGTTGGCTCCCCACCGACGCGAAGAACTGCCTGAACTGGTATGTATATTACATCATCATACTCTTCTATAATGATTTCTGCCTTGCAGCTCATCCCTGTCCGAAGATAATCTCCCTCGCCCTCAAGATAAACCTCCGTATTATACACCTTCAGGTCAGGGTTCATCCAAACCATTTGAGCATCAGGCAATGGTGCTATTTTCTCAACGCGACCGGTAAATGTCCTCCCCGGCAATGCATCAACCGCAACCACTACAGGCAAACCCGGCTTCACCTTCTGCAGACTGGTTTCATGGACTTTGACCACCGCTTTCACCGCTGTTGCCGTCGGTAGATAAATAAGTTCCTCTTGTTCACGAACCTCTCGACCTTCAGTCAACGGCTCTTCATTGCCGCGACCGCGACTCTTGGCGCTGGTCGCATAAATCACCAATCCGTCAGCAGGCGCATAAATCTTTGTCTTGGCTATTTGCTCTTCGTTCTTTTTCAGCTTGTCTTTCTGCCGCTCAAATTCAGACTCTTTTGCCTTAAGGTCCGCCTCCGCCTGCACCACGTCTGCTTTGGCTTTGCGATTTGTTCGCTCCAAAGCCATCTCCGCCTGATTAACATCACTTTCAAGTTCCGCCAGTTCCCTCGGATGAGTAAAATCTTCCAGCAAACGTAAATTGTTCTCCGCCAGCTCAAGGTTCAGTTTGTTCTTGTGCGCAGACAGCTCGTCAATTTGCAATTCCGTTTCTGAAATATATTCCTTCTCTTTAAGTTTCTGTGACCATTTTAATTTTTCCTCCGCCGTCTGAAGCTCTTCCTTCGCTAACGTAATCTGCGACTCCATCTCCTTGCGCTGATTCAGATATTCTCCTTCGACATATTTCCTCAAATCCTGCTTGGCAAAATCAAACGCCAGATCCGCCTTATCGACGTCGCTCTTCGCCTGGTTTTCTGCCACAGCTAAATTCTCACGCGCCCCGACAAAAGCCGCCTCGGTATTCTGGACCCGAATTTCATGGTCAACTCTTGCATCTATCAATGCGCTCGCATCTAATTCAACCAGCAAATCCCCTTTCTTCACGCGCGTCCCCTCCTCCACAAGAGTAAGAATTGTTGTCTTCCCTTCAACCTCGCACTTGAGAATTATTTGCTCACGCGCCTGGATGGTCCCCGATTCGGATACACTTATCATCAAAGGCCCTCGCTTGACCACAAAAGTTGGCATATCTCCTGCCAAAATAGTCTTCGAGCCGGAATGGTCAAAAGCTACAACTGCAATCCCTATCAGTAGCAATAAAACAATCCCTATCAAAGCCAAAAATTTAGGCCGTAAAAAACGCATTTTTCCTGTGGCTGAGCCAGAATTATTTTCCATTATCAATTTCCCGCAGACGACACCACCGCCATTGTCTTTTCATCGACCTTTTAACGACCCCGCTCCTCTTCTTGGGCAAGTTTTCCCACCTTTCCCCTGTTCGAAGCAAGACAAACCTATATTGCATCATTATACCAAAAAACTGCCCTCCAAATCAAGCTTTAATTATATTATAGACGAACCGCTACCCCCATTTATTGCATAAAAATCACAAAATTATCCGCCGATATCCGCTCTCCGCTGTCTGTCGTCCTCCGTCATCCGCTTGCCTCGGCGTAGCCCTCAGGCGGAGCCGGGTCGTCCGTCGTCTGTCGTCCGTCATCCCCTACCCCCTGCCGATATTACAATCCCATCGGCTCACACAGATTATCCGCGCTCTTGGCTCTGCGTCCGCAATGCCGGCATTTAAACTTTGGGTCTTTGACAAGAGCATCGTATTCTTCCGCATCGCTGAGATGAAAGCCCTGGGAAATAATGTAGCACAGGTGTTTACTGTGCGATTCACTTTTGCAATCCAAATTTTGTGGTATCTTTTTTCCCGCCATATTTTCTCCTTCGTTTGTCTTACCTTCTCCTTCATCCGTCGTCTGTCATCCGTCGTCTGTCGTCCGTCGTCTGTCGTCCGTCGTCTGTCGTCCGTCGTCTGTCGTCCGTCGTCTGTCGTCCCTCATCTGTCATCCGTCGTCTGTCGTCTGTCGTCCGTCGTCTGTCTTCCGTCGTCTGCCCTATGCTCCTAGCGCTTCTTCCGCAGCATCACCATCAGCAGCTTCTACCACAACCAGCATCTGGTATTGCCCGTCGCAAACCATCGCAGCGCCGGCTACTCCATTAATACCGGCATCTGCAAGGCCCTTTAGCGACTGCCCCGCAGCTCCTGCTTTGTCTTTACCACCGATGATAAAGCCGGCTGCTGCCGATGTCTTAATCCCCGCCGTCCGCGCGCAGGCTTCAAGAGCTTTAGGGTCCTTGGCGCTCAGATAGAGTCGTCCACGACCGCCGCCGGCGGAAAATGCCGCAAAACAAAGCAAATCGACCTTCGCCGAAGCTATCTTCGCTAAAAGCTTCTGCAAACTTCCCGGCTTATCCTCAATTTCGACACATTGAACAGTTATTCGTTTAACAGCCATTTTTTCCCCTTTCATATTGGAAGTGTTTATATTTATCGCAAGCTAATCTACACCGAAACCATCCCTTGTCAACACAAATCCCCTCTGCTCCTCGAAGCGCAGCGAAGGTTAGCCCCAAAGTTCATCTTGGGGGTTTATTAACTTTATGCTGGGGGGTTTCTTTTTATTATGGGGTTACTTTCCGTGGCTTACTCTCAGAATGCACCCATCGTCCTTTGCAATTTCAGCAACGGCTACTCCGCCTAACCAGCCCTCTGGAAGTGACCCTTTTACCGTCCAAACGCCCTTGTCTAACTTGGCCTGATACGGCTTTTCCTTCTCAATCTCTTTTTCACCATAAATCGGTATCCACACCGCCACTGCTATTCGTATTGCCGTCTTTTCATCCGGCACATATCCTTCCTTTGGTTTGTAGTTATGTTTACCCCCCGAATAATTATGGCTGCATCCCGAAATCACAAGGATAGTTACCACCAAAGCCACCATCAATCCAAAAACTAAAAAGCGTCTTCTCTTTCCCACAATATCTCTTTTCATTTCCTTTCTTTCTCAATGGTGAAATTCACTGGCGAAGATGAAGCGGTAGCGGAATCCTTGTCCATATGGAGAGAGTTACTAGCCGCCCTTTATCTTATCTAATTCTGGCTGCAATAAATTGATCAATGTTACCATTTTCTCTACAGCCCAAGCTCTAAGTTCCTCCGTCATTTTGGCTTCCTGCTTTTCAATAAACAAACGTGACCAAACTTTTCCCCACTCTTTCTGAATGATGATTCTCTCTCTCAACTCCTTTTCAAGGTCTTCTTTTGATTTTTCAATCTTTTCAATCATCCCAAGGTTAATGGACTTGTTGCCTTTTTCGAAGTGCAACTCTACTCCAAAGCTGCCTCTTGGCCTACCGTGAAATCCCCATTCAAAGTGAACTCCACTCATTCCTGTTGGAATCTGGTAATAGGATCTGGGCATAGGTTCCCCGTATTCCTTAGTAATTTGTTTCTTTATTCGGCTTACAAGATCGGTGTAGAAATTAACATATTCCATCTGAGATACAGTATGGTGATATTCTACGTTTTCTTTCTTCTCCACCTGAATCATGAATTCTCTTGCTTCGGGCAGAGGAATAAGTACTGACGAGTCTAAGGCAATCTTCCCATCATTCAGTTCATATGGTGACAATTTGACACAACTGATATCTATCCCAAATTTTCGCAACCAGAGTACACAGGCAGTCACTTCTTGGCGGAAATCTTTTGAAACGAGGATGATTCGAGGTTTTTCGTTGATTTCTTCAAACTCATCGTTCTCAATAAAGTTCAAAATACGCTGCTGTGCATCTTCCCTTGAAACCGTTTTTCCTTTCTGTTTCAGGTACTTTTGAAAAAGATCTATGAGATCTTGAAGCCTAATCGTTGAGCAATACGCAGCATATTTTATTGCCTGTAAATCGACATACTTTCCGCTGTCGTCTCTTTTTAGTTCTACGATTACAAGATTACCCTTTTTATCAAGCATTAAGAGGTCTAATCGCTCACTTGTTTTTTCAAATCTATCATATTCCGTTGTGACAACGAGGAGATCCTCACCAAGAATTTCAGGATGGAATTCGATCCATTTCTCCAGATTCTGCCTTTCGAGCAGCTTGTGGGCCTTCAAACTGGTTTCCTTGCAAGGCTCAATTGATTTTGATTCTTCGTCATAAAGGAAAAGCATATGTCACCTATCATTTTCCTTGTAACTAATGCCAGCACTAACCTTCGGCCAAGCGATTACCTCAAGCATTTTGGCGAGGCACGCCAAACCAACTATAAATCATCACAAACCACCCGTCAACCACAAAAAATACTAAACACTAACCCCGCGATGCTTCTCGTAGCGTAGCGAAGATCCCGGAAAGTCTTTATCTGGGACCCAGAATCAATTAAAAATTATCGCTGTTGCTCAGCCAATTTTACCTCGTTTTCTAATCCCCCACAACCTTTTTCTAACTTCTGTTTTCATGTCTTTACATCTTTGATTTTTGCTTTGTAATTTTGCTCTTTGATTTTTAATTTTTGAATTGCCCCCCAAGTCCCCAAATCCGTCCATCAAAAAAATCTGCCTGCCCCGGCGAAGTTCCTCAACGTAGCCGGGTGTTAACTTAGGCAACCTGTGCCTAATTTCTCTTCGCCTGTCCGCCGTAGCTTTAGCGAAGGCGGATGTTTTTTGTCTCTTTTCGTGGCTGGCAGAAATTTCAATCAAATGCGCAGGGGGGGTAAAAAAAATTCGAATTTTTTCAACCGTTTCTATACAACTTTTGACCGTTTCTATACATTTTTCCAAATTTTTCGCAATTTTTCTACAACTTTTGACGTTTTCAAACACGAACTTGCGCGTTTGGTGCTACCCCATTTTGCCCAAACCACCCATCTTAAACTTACCTTATACCTTATTTTCCCCTTCGTCCATCGTCCTTCGTCCTTCGTCTTTCCTCCGCCTCCGGCGGCCCCCTGCCTCCGGCCTAATACTCATCCGAAGTTGTAATGTTTTGTCACAGCTTCAGTTATGTGCCACGTGCACTCCAGGCCATCGGGGAAAACGACGAGGTCCCCCGGCCCGAAACTTACTGAATCTGAGCCATCTGTTACCGTTACTTTGCCTTTAAGCAGAAGGCAGGTCTCTTTTTCTGTATATTCCCAATTGAAAGTGCTGGGTTTGCACTTCCAGATAGGCCAGGCCTTGCAGGTTGCTGCTTCGGCGGCTGAAGGCTTTTTGACGATGATGTCTTTAACGTTGGGCATCTTGTTTTGCTCCTTTGGTTATTTTTTATGGATTCAGCTTGTTTTGCCGTTCTTTCGTTTGGCGTCATTATACTTAAAGAGAGGTATTTTTGAATATGCAATATGATTTTTTCTTAAAAGTTGCTATAAATTAGCGGCGAACGATTCTGTTTTTGTCTGGAAGCTATGGAGCTATGGAGCAGGAGCAGTTGAAGAAATTCAGGGTCTGGTTTGATGATTACGTGGCCGGCTTTTATGGCAATGATGAGTTTATAAACGCCAATTTGAAACTGAAAGAAGAGCACAGCCGGCGGGTCTGTAAAGAGATGTTGTATTTGGCACAAGAGCTGGACCTGGCAGGCAATCAAAAGCGGATAGCTGATGTGATAGCGATTCTTCACGATGTCGGGCGGTTCGAGCAGTTTGTCAAACACCGGACATATAGCGATTTCAGAAGCGTGAATCATTGTCTTTTGGGAGTGGGGGTCCTTCGCCGGGAGAAGGTACTTGAGCAGGTAGACAAAAAGAGCAGGGAATTGATTGAAAAAGCGATTGAATATCACGGGCTAATAGAGCTACCGGCTGATTTGGAAGGGGAATGTTTGCTGTTTTCGAAATTGATACGGGACGCTGATAAGTTAGATATATTTTATGTGGTGATGGAATACTGCAGACAATACAGAGATAATCCGGAGAAGTTTACGCTGGAGTTGGAATTTCCAGATGAGCCGGTATATTCTGCCGAGGTGGTTGAAGGGATTCTGTGTGGTCGGCGGATAGATTACAGCAAGCTGCGAACGTTAAATGATATGATGCTTTGCCAGCTTGCATGGGTCTATGATGTGAATTTTACAGCAACGCTGAAACGGATAAAACAGCGCAGGTTTCTGGAAAAAATATTTGATTTTCTGCCGGAGACTGAAGATATTGGCAAGGTGAGGGAAAAAATATTTAAGTACGTTGATTCGAGAATAGAGCAAGATGGGTAATGGGTGGTAATTGATAAGTATTTATAGGAAGGGATTGTTATGGAGGCGGTTTTGCAGACAAATATAGCGGGGCGGGAGCCGATGAGAGGTAAGGTCCGCGACATATACGATTTGGCCGATAAGCTGCTGATAGTTGCGACCGACAGGATAAGCGCCTTCGATGTGGTTATGGCCAATGGCATACCTTATAAAGGAATTATCCTGACACAGATTTCAAAATTCTGGTTTGATTTTCTGAGCGATGATGTTGAACATCATTTGATTAGTGACAAAGTGAGTAATTTCCCATCGCCTTTTTGCAACTTTGAGAAGCAGTTAGCCGGGCGGAGTATGCTGGTTAAAAAGGTCGAAGTTTTACCGATTGAGTGCGTTGTGCGAGGGTATTTGGCTGGCTCGGGCTGGAAAGAATACAAAGATAGTCAGACAATTTGCGGACAGGAGCTGCCGGCCGGCCTGCATCAGTGCGAAAAATTGCCGGAACCTGTTTTTACACCGGCGACCAAGGCTGAGATGGGAACGCACGATGAGAATATCAGCTTTGAGAAGTGCGTGGAAATTCTCGGCGCCGAGCGGGCTGAATTCGTGCACGATAACAGCATAATGATTTTTGAAAGAGCAAGCGAGTACGCCGAGAGCAGGGGCATAATCCTGGCTGATACGAAGTTTGAGTGGGGGATTGCTGAGGGCAGGATTATCCTGATTGATGAGGTTTTGACGCCGGATTCTTCGCGTTTTTGGCCGGCAGACAGATACGGGCGGGGCAGGGACCAGGAGAGCTTCGACAAGCAGTTTGTGCGCAATTATCTTGAGGATATAAATTTTGACAAGTCCGGGCCGGGTGTAGAGCTACCTGAGGATGTTGTGAAAAAGACCATCGCAAAATACCTCGAAGCATACGAGAAACTAACGGGTAAAAAGCTGGAATTCAGCGGTTAAACGCTGCATTAATATCTTTGACAAAAAGAACCGGCAATAGAATAATTACGACGGCCGCCAGAATCTGGCGGCCGTTTTTTTTCGGAAAAGTTTTACACAAGATTTGCTCTCGGTGGTTATTATTATGTGAAAGTTGGACGCGTTCGGCCGTTATCCAGGATTAGAGTAAAGTAATGAAGTATTCAAAGCGAGCAGAGGTCTTCAGACAACTAAGAAGCAGGTATTCAGGATTCCTGACATCAGTTTTGTGGAAGCTGACCGGTGACCGTGAGCTTTTCACTGAGGCGATGCAATATGCGATGTTAGGGGTGTGGCAGAATGTCGAGAAGCTCAATGGCAAAAAAGCGGGTGCGTATATCTACCGGATTGCACTGACGGCCAATTCGAAGGCGTGGCGAAACAGAATCGGCAGGGATGGACAAATCAGCCGAAGCCAGGTTGGTATCGAAGAAGACCCAGCCGCCAGGATTGGCGAGAGTGAATTGGTTGTAATGGTAAGACGGGTGATATCGCAGCTTCCAGCCAAGCAGAGTAAAGCGATAGTTATGCGATACTTAGAACAACAGGATTACAAAAGTATTTCTGCGGCGTTGTGTTGCACTGAAGCCGGGGCAAGGTCGAATGTATCCAAGGCGCTGGCAGCTTTGAAAAGCAAATTAGCGAATTTGGTAAAAGGGGTGGAATAAAATGAACAGAGAAAATATTGAAGAAATTCTGAAGAGATTAGGCAGTGAAGATGTGCCGGCTGATGTGCACAAAATCGCAGAAGAGACAGCAAGAGATTTTAGTGAAACACAAACAAGACAACCGAAACATTATGTTTTATGGGAGAATATTATGAGAAGCAGAATAACAAGATTAGCCGCTGCTGCGGCGATAATCGTAGTGGCACTTCTTGGCATCAGCCAATTTTTCGGGGGCACCGTGACTTTTGCCGATGTCATTAAGCCGATACTTAATGCCCGCATCGTAGTCTTTGATTTTATTGCGGGTCCGGAGGGAAAAGGGCCGATCATTCATGATATAGTCGTGGGCAACAGAATCAGAAGAACTTTCTCCAATATGGAAACTATCCTGATAATCGACCTCGACAATGCCAAGATGCTCACGCTGGACCCCCCGAGCAAGGGCGCAGCTTATGTTGACATACAGGGGCCGCTCCAGGAAGGAACCAGAAACTTCTTGGAATTTGTCCGAAAGACCATTACCGACTTAAAAGACCTGCCGGTCAAGGAGCTTGGCCGGCGTGATATTGACGGGCGCAAAGCCATCGGCTTTCAAACAGGCGGTCCGAATGAACAGGTTACAATATGGGCCGACCCCCAGATGGCTCAGCCGATACGTATTGAACTGCTGCTGGGACAGTCACTTTACATTCTCAAAAATATTGAGTTTGATGTGCCGGTAGAAGAGTCGCTTGTCAGTATGAACGTGCCTGCCGGTTACACGCTGTCCAAGATGGAATATGGTATGCGCGAGTTCACCGAGCAGGATTTCATCGAAAGCCTGCGTATATGGGCCGAGCTTCTGCTGGATGACCGATTCCCTGAAAGCATAAGCGTCGAAGATTACCTGAAGCTGACTCCTCTGGTCGGAGAGAAAATTAGTCAATTGAACATCTCGAATGAGGAGGGAACGCGGCTTGGTATGACCTTTGGACGAGGCTTAGTATTCTTTCAGCAACTCGACCCATATGGTATCGAATGGCGCTATGCCGGAGGCGGCGTAAAACTTGGCGATGCAGAAAAAGCAATATTCTGGTATCGGCCGAAAGGCTCAGAAACTTATCGTGTCATCTATGGTGATTTGAGCGTTAGAGACGTGGCACCCGAGGATCTGCCAAAGTAATTTGCCGAAGGAATGTAATGCTTACAAAAGGCCGGGCTTGTTGCTCGGCCTTTTTTGTTTATAGTTTCCAGGCTTTTGCGAAGGCCTTGAAGCTGCGGTCGTAAGTTTTTTCAACGGCTGGTGGAAAACAGCAGCCGGGAAGTTGCCTGCTCGATAAATGATAGCTTATACACTCGCAGCACATCCCCTTTCTATCACAGCCGGGATAAGAACAGCCGCAATCTTTCAGATTTTTTTCTTTTTTGCATTCCATATTCAACCCGGTCTCCTTTTGAAAAAACGTTTTACCTTTCCGGTTGCAAAAATATTGTAGTTAAAGGTCAGGCGAAATGCAATTCAATGATGTCCTTGTCGTTGAGGACGTGATTTTTCTGGACGTTTTGGCCTTTATAGACGCCGGTGCCCCATATTTTTGCGAATTTAAGTTTGTCCGCCAATTCTCTGTGGATGGCCGTGGCCAGGTCTGAGACGGTAGAGCCAGCCGGCAGTGTGAACGGCTCATCCATATCGGCTTTTTTGCCCGGTGGTTTGGCGTAGATGCGGATGATACCTAATAAGCTGAAGAACAAGGCAGGGAGCTTGTCGAGGCCTTCGCTGGTTTTAGTAGAGACTTCCACAAATTCAAAGGGGTATTTGAGAGACTCTCTGAGGGCTTCAAGGGCGCCGGGTTTGGCGATATCGCACTTTGTGCAGATGCAAAAGGTCCTTTTGCCGAGAACGTTGCCATGTCCATCTACGGTGGGCGTTTGCTCGTCAATAAGCAGGTTTCTCGATTCGAGGAAATCCAGGCAGATTCGCATTTGTTCGGTCACGTCGGCGGAAAGGTCAATGACGATAGCAATCAAATCACAGTTGCGGTATGTCCCCACCTGGCCGGGGGCGCTGTAGTCGGCGGTGATAGGCGGCATATCAACGAGCTGAATTTGGACATCCTCGAACTTCACCATTCCAGGCACCGGTGCGGCGGTTGCGAATGGGAAATCGGCAGCGTTGACTTTTGCGTTGGTCAGCACGCCGACTATAGAGCTTTTGCCGCAGTTCGGCGTACCCAGGAGAACTATTTGTCCTACACCGCTTCGCTGGATATGGAAGATATCAGCGTGTTTGCCCTTTCCCTTCTTTGCGGGTGATTCTTTTAGTTTGCTGAGCTTTCTGCGCAGGTCTGCCTTTAGGTGGTCGGTGCCTTTGTGCTTGGGCATTACCGCCAGCATACGTTCCACGGCGAGTATTTTCTCCTCGTTGGTGGTGGCTGTCCTGAACCACCGCTCCGCCTTAAAATATTCCGGTGTCAAATTCGCTGGCATGGTTCTATTCAGCTACTTTTTCGGCGACTATACCCCCGACTTCGCTGGTTGAATAACCCATTTTTCCGGCCTGCAGCGATTTTATCTTGTTGGCGGTTACGAACATTACAGCTTTTTCTATCGTCTCGGCCGCCTTTTCTTCACCGAGGGCGGCGAGCATCATTTGTCCTGCGCAGATAGCAGCTAAGGGATTGATGACACCTTTGCCGGTATATTTTGGAGCGCTGCCGCCGATTGGCTCAAACATACTGACGCCTTCTGGGTTGAGATTGCCGCCTGCAGCGATGCCCATACCGCCCTGCACTATCGCACCGAGGTCGGTGATAATGTCGCCGAACATATTGCCGGTTACGATGACGTCGAACCATTCGGGGTTTTTGACCATCCACATACAGACGGCGTCAACGTGGTAATATTCTCTTTTAATATCCGGATATTCTTTTTGGCCCATTTCGTGAAAGGCCCTTTCCCACAAGTCGTAGATGTAGGTTAAGACGTTTGTCTTTCCGCAAAGAGCAAGGGTGTTGTTTTCTCCTCTGCCGGTCGCTTTTTTGCCGTACTTGCGGGCGTATTCAAATGCGTATTTTAAGCACCTGTCGACTTGAAAACGGCTATAGACCGCTGACTGCACCGCCACTTCATTGGGTGTCCCTTTCATTGTGAAACCGCCTGTGCCGGTGTACATGTCGCCGGTGTTTTCACGGACCACGACGAAGTTTATGTCATCGGGGCCCTTGTCTTTTAACGGTGTCTCGACACCCGGATAGAGCTTAACAGGCCGCAGATTGATGTATTGGTCGAGCTCAAAACGGGCCTTGAGCAGAATTCCCTTTTCCAGAATTCCCGGCGCAACGTCAGGATGACCGATTGCACCGAGCAAAATCGCATCGAATTTACGAAGCTCTTTTATGGCGCTGTCGGGTAGGGTCTCGCCGGTCCTTTTGTATCTTTCACCGCCGAAATCGAATGTGGTTAAATTGATTTTGAATTTGAACTTATTCGCCGCCGCCTTTAACACCTTCACCGCCTCAGTAATTACTTCCGGCCCGGTGCCGTCACCGGGAATTACAGCAATCTTGTACACTTTTGTCTTCCTTTCCTTATATTTTTAAACAACGGAGTTTTTTTATATAATTCAACTGATTACGCCCACTTGTCAAGTAATCCAGGTACAAATTCGCAACACTACATAAACTTCTATTTTTCCAGAATTCTGCATATAGCCTGGAATTTCTCTTTGTAAGAATCCCTTTCTTCGCAGAGAAGCTGTGCCTTTCTGTATAAGTTCTCGCGCGTCAGGTGTATTAACTCAAGGATAGTCTCTTTGTCATTTTGGCGGACTCTTTTTTGAAGGGATTTTAGTCTGTTAGTGATACTTCTCTGAATGCCTTCGAGCTGATCGAGCGTAATGTTATCACCAGGATTTTGTTTCGGGCTCATTGTTTATGACCTCCCACAAATATGTTTAGCACTTTTTTTGGCCAGTTTGTTTAACAGGCCGCCGGCCTCAATAATTTCCAACGCAAATCTCGGCAGCGGATTAAACTTAATATCAATACCGGCTGTTTTATTTTTAATCAAGCCGGCTTTGTAATCAATTTTCAACTCATCGCCGTCGTTGATTTTTTCTATCTGCTTCGGCAATTCGATTATGTAAAAGCCGTTGTTGATGGCGTTGCGATAGAAGATTCGGGCAAAGGATTTTGCGATTACGGTTTGCACGCCCGCTGCGCGGATAGCCCAGATGGCGTGCTCTCTGCTTGAGCCGCAGCCGAAGTCTTCGCCGGCAACTATTATATCGCCTTTTTTGACCTTGTTAACAAAGCCAGGGTCTAAATCTTCCAAACAATGTTTTGCCAGCTCGACTTCGTCGTCGGTGTTCAAATACCGAGCAGGAATAATCTCATCCGTATTTATATGGTCGCGATTGTAAACATGTGCTTTTGCCATTGTTTCCTCACATATATTTTCTTGGATCGGCCAATTTCCCTTCAATAGCACTTGCTGCTGCGGTGGCCGGACTTGCGAGGTAAACTTCGCTCTTTGGATGTCCCATTCGGCCGACGAAATTTCTGTTGGTCGTGCTGATGCACTTCTCACCTTCAGCTAATACACCCATAAAGCCGCCGAGGCACGCTCCACAGGTTGGCGCCGCAATTACACAGCCGGCGTCATAGAATATATCGAACAGGCCTTCGTCCATTGCCTGCTTCCAGATAACAGGGGTTGCAGGAACAACGATAGTTCTTATGGCTACCTTTTTGCCTTTGAAGATTTTTGCGGCGATTCGCAGGTCTTCGATTCTGCCGTTCGTGCAGCTGCCGATATATGCCTGGTCCATTGCCTTGCCGGCGCATTTACCGATAGGCACACCATTGCTCGGCAGGTGCGGCAGGGCAACCATCGGCTCTAATTTAGAGCAGTCGATTTCGACAACCTGTTTGTATTCAGCGTCTTTGTCCGATTCATAGACGGTATAATTTTTTTTACCCCTGAGGTGCCCATCGAGATATTTTTTTGTAGTTTCGTCAAAGCCGATAATTCCGTTTTTTGCACCGGCTTCGATGGCCATATTCGTTATGGTCATTCTCGCTTCCATCGACATTTCCGTCAACGCCGGGCCGGTAAACTCCATCGCTTTATAGAGCGCGCCATCAACACCTATTCGCGCAATTACAGCAAGTATTACGTCCTTGCTGTAAACGCCTTTTGGCAGAGAGCCTTTGAGCACGAATTTTATCGAAGCGGGGACCTTGAACCATAATTGCCCGGTTGCGATTGCCGCTGCTGTATCCGTTGAGCCAACGCCTGTGCTAAACGCCGCAAAGGCGCCGTAGGTGCACGTGTGTGAGTCAGGCCCGATTATAACTTCGCCGGGCCGAATATGTCCCTGCTCCGGCAGCAGTGCGTGGCATACGCCTGCCCTGCCGATTTTATAGTAATGTTTTATCCTGTGGCGTTTTGCCCATTCATCAAGTCGCTTATGAAGCTCGGCACTTTTTATGTCCTTTGCCGGCTGAAAATGGTCAGGCGTTACAACAATCTTTTCTCTGTCGAATACTTTATCCATACCCTTCTCAACCAGCATTGAGATAGCCGGTGGGGTAGTAACATCGACGCACATAACAATATCAATCTTTGCATCTATAAGCTCACCCGGCGTAACTTTCTTCTTGCCGGCTGCTTTTGCTAATATTTTTTCGGTAATCGTCATGCCCATAGGTTTTCGCCTTTGAGTCTTCAGGTTACAGTTCGACTTTTAATTCCGGCTCTTCGCCGGCGTCCTTTGCGGAGACCATTCTGTTGATGGCATCGATGTAGGCCTTTGCGCTTGCCTCAATGATGTCCGTCGAGATGCCTCTGCCGATATATATTCTGCCATCGGTCCGAATCTTGACTGTTGCTTCGCCGAGTGCTTCTTTGCCGCCGGTTACCGCCCGTATTGAATAGCTCTCCAACTTCGGCGAGAAACCCGTCGCATCTCTTATCGCCTCGTAAGCCGCATCGACAGGTCCATCGCCTTCTGCCTGTGCTTCTTTTATTCCTTCTTTGCTCTTTATTTTTACGGTCGCCGTCGGCGATTCTCCCGTTTCTATCAGCACCCGCAGATACTCCAGTTCAAACGTATGCTCGACTACCCGCACCTCATCATCGATAATCACAACAACGTCCTCATCGAACACCTCTTTTTTCTTATCTGCTACCTGCAAAAATCTCTGATACGCCCGCTCAAGCTCCTCCTTGGACAGTTTATACCCGAGCTTTTTGCAGCGGTCGGCAAACCCATGCCTGCCTGTGTGCCTGCCCAGAACCATCCGCGAGCCGACCAAGCCGATACTTTCCGGCGTCATAATCTCGTATGTGCTTCGCTCCTTGAGCACGCCGTCCACGTGCACGCCGCTCTCGTGTGCGAAGGCATTGGCTCCAACGATGGCTTTGTTAGGCTGAACAACGAATCCGGTCAGCCGTGAGACTAACTGGCTGGTGCGATAAATCTCTTTTGTATTAATGTTAGTCGTTAGAGCATTTGGGCCGGCCTTGCCGAAGAAATCCGGCCTTGTATGTATCGCCATCACGACCTCTTCGAGCGCAGCGTTTCCGGCCCGCTCACCAAGGCCGTTGACGGTGCATTCGACCTGACGGGCACCGTTTCGCACGCCTGTAAGCGAATTTGCCACCGCCATACCGAGGTCGTTGTGGCAATGGGTGCTTATTATACAGTTGTCTATACCGGGAACGTCTGATTTAAGCTGGGCGATGATTCGGCCATACTCATACGGCAGGATGTAGCCGACGGTGTCGGGTATATTTAATGTCGTCGCACCGGCTTCGATAACTGCGGTTAAGATTTCGATGAGAAACGACATTTCGCTTCTGCAGGCATCCTCCGGTGAGAATTCGACATCGTCGGTGAAGGTCTTTGCGAACTTGACGGCCTCGACAGCCAGTTTCAGGACTTCGGCGCTATTTTTCTTCAATTTGTATTTCATATGAATCGGCGAAGTTGCAATGAAGGTGTGGATGCGCTTCTTTTTGGCCGGGGCGATGGCTTTACCGGCGGCTTCAATATCCTTTTCGTTTGCACGGGCCAGGCCGGCTATGGTTGGGCCGGTTACCTGCTCGGCAACCTGTGCGGCGGCCTCAAACTGTACCGGCGAGGAGACCGGAAAGCCGGCTTCGATTACATCGACGCCTAAAATCGCTAATTGCTGAGCGATTTCGAGCTTTTCAGAGATTGAAAGAGAAGCGCCCGGTGCCTGCTCGCCATCGCGTAAGGTGGTATCGAAAATTATGATTTTTTCTTCAGCCATTTGTTTTCTCCAACTATCTGAGCTGATTGGGGTTAATTATGCCCCAACCAAAGGTAAATTGCTACGAATTTATCAAAAAACGAGGGTTTAGAAATATAGATTTTTTGGGTGTAAAAGGGTTATTGCGCCTTGCGGCGCAAAAGGAGGGCGCTAAGGCACAGATTTGCCTTTCGCGGAGAACGAATTATGTGAGTTTGCCTCATAAAACTAATTATACAAGAGGAGAAAAACTTTTGCAACAAATATTTTTGTGGAATTTAGGGGGTTTGGGCAACGTGGGATAGAACCAAACGCGCAAGTTTGTGTAAGAAACGTTCGAAAACGTTTGAAAACATTTGAAAATATTCGAAAACTGTATAGAAACGTTTGAAAATAGTATAGAAACGTTTGAAAATATTTGAATTTTTTTTTACCTATATGCGCATTTGATTGATTTTTAATTAGCCACAGATTTCACGGATTTCACTGATTTGTTTGGTCACAAAAAGGCACAAAAAACACGAAGAAAAATCAGCCAAAGATTACCTATTTTAACAGGTGTTTTTTGTGCAGAGATAGAAGTATATTAGTATATGCGTATATGCATATATACTAATGTCATGCTCTAAGAATCATGATTTTTTAAGGGAGGGATTTGAGAATCAAGGTTTTTGGAGGATGGCGATTTTGGCAGGGGTTAGTTTGTCAGGTTAAGTAGTGACTATTACAGGTTAAATATGAGGAAGGACTTCATTGCCTGCGCTAATGCAATTACTTCTGGTTCTGTTCTTGGAAATCTTGCCATTTTACAATCCCTTTCAATAAAAAGTTACATTCCTTTTTCCCCGGTACGGTGTCCCCAGATTTCCCCCCAGATTTCCCCAGCGCATCATCCTTGCTGGCGGTTGCGGCCTCGGCGGCGGTGGCTAAATTAGATCAGGCAGGCGGACTGTTAATTTCAGTGCTGACCGATCCGACAACAGGGGGTGTGACGGCAAGTTTTGCTATGCTGGGCGATTTCATCATCGCAGAGCCGGGGGCATTGATAGGCTTTGCAGGCTCGCGAACAATCTATCAGACTATTAAAATCGAGCTGCCGGAAGGCTTCCAGCGGGCTGAATTCCTCGTCGAACACGGTTTTGTCGATATGATTGTCCACCGAAAAGACCTCCGCAGCGAAATCGCACGCCTTATCGACTACTGCGGAAAATAAGCTAAAGAAGAGTGTCTGCCGGCTAAGGTATCTGGACATTAGGTGCAGCTTCTACTCGAATAGTTACCGTATTGCCTTGAGGACTCCAGCCGTCAGGACTCGATTTATATACAGTAAATCCAATTATGGAAGTCTTCTCAGCATCAGTTTTGGTAATTGAAATAGCCTCATTCCTTTTTGCAAAGCTAATATATTCGGGCTGGAAACTATGTGAATAGCCTGAATTAACAAGAGCGCCCACAATAAGCGTGCCACCCGCATTAGGATCATTTTCGCCGTCGATCGCAATCAGTGTAAACTTCAAGGCAAAGGCATCAAAATCATTTACATCAATACCAACCAATGCCCCATCTCCACGATTGTTACAGGATACGTATGTCAATACGTAATTGTCTTTGCGTTTATTATCAGGAGGAAAATAGATATCGAATTCTACCCCCGGACCCGAAATATCCAGTTGGGCAACAATCTTTGGAACGTTTGGATCATACTTTGGATTGCTGTCCTGATAGACATCAAGAGCCATTAAATCTTCATCTGAAAGTGTGAACATACGGCCGACTTCCTCGCCAATTGCCGATGACATAAAAAACGTGCCCGCAAAAATAGCTGCCAAAATGGTATTTTTTACGATTTTCATAAAGTCCTCCCATGGAAAGTCAATACCCAAATATTGATTTCATTGGTAAACATTGCTATAGCATCTCCGAATTTGGCGCTGCTTCCACCCGAATTGTTACCGTATTGCCTTGAGAATTCCAGCCGTTAGGGCTAAGTTTGTGCATATGAAATCCGATTACGGAAGTTTTTTTGGCATTATTACCGGTAATGGAAATAACTTCATCGCCCTCTGAAAAACTTATGCATTCTGGCCTATACGCCCCATCCACAAGAGCGCCCACAGTAAGCGTGCCACCCGCATTAGGATCATTTTTGCCGTCGATCGCAATCAGTGTAAACTTCAAGGCAAAGGCATCAAAATCATTCACATCAATACCAACCAATGCCCCCTCTCCACTATTGTTACAGGATACGTATGACAATTCGTAATTGTCTTTGCGTTTATTATCAGGAGGAAAATAGATATCGAATTCTACCCCCGGACCCGTAATATCCCGTTGGCCAACAATTCTTGGGGCGTTTGGGTCGTTGTTCGGATCGCTGTTTTGATAAACATCAAGGGACATCAAGTCTTCATCTGATAGGGTAAATACACGTTTAACATCCTGACACATTGCCGATGAGAGAAAAAACATCCCCACAAAAACAGCAGTAACTATGGTATTTTTTACAATAGGCATAACATCCTCCCGTAAAAAACAACGCATAAATCAAAACTTCGATTGCAAATATAGTAGTTCACCCGGGATTTCCCATATAACAGTGCATGTCCTTGCTCAGCTACGCTTCTGAGCCTCATTTCCAATAGAATACAGAATTTGTCATTAAAATTCAACCCTTCTGATTGCTTTTTCAAGGGTTTTTCAACTTAAACTGACATTTCCCATATTAAACGCTCGGCTACACAACCAAGCCTTTCAATTTCGCAATTATACCAAAATCTTACTCGAATTGCCTTTTATTTTTTCAATATTTCCTATCCGCCGCCTTAAACAACGTCTTTGTGGTGAAATCATTTTTTCGCCTAACTGCCCCATTCGACTACGCTCAGGGCAAGCTTAAAATAAACGACTTACCCGCCTTTTTGCCCGTTCACAACGCCGCGATGTAAGCCAACAATGCCACGATGTAAGCTTACAATGACATAATGTAAGCCTGCAACATCACGATGTAACCTTACAATGCCATACTGTAACCTCACAACGCCACGATGTAAAGCCGCAATGCCTCAATGTAAGCTTACAATGCCTTGATGTAAGCCTGCAACGCTAACCGGGGGAAACAAATCACGCTTGCAATCCTTAGAAGGTGCGCTAAAATGGTTCCCGTTAGAAATCTTATTTCTAACTTAACGGGATAAAAGTATGGATGAACTACTCAATAAAATTATCTGCGGGGATTGTATAATTGCCGAATTAGTATATCCCCGAAAAACCCATAGTACCTGAGTGAAAAATTTTGGGAAAAAAGTAATATCACCTATTGACAAGAATTTCAAATCTGTTATAATATAGAATAGTACTGGGTCGAGTTCTGGCTAAAGGTCAGGGCTATATCGAAGCTGGTATCATCTCTGATTTATCCGACCCCTTTTATAAAACAGCAGTTGTTTTGCGCTAAAAGCGCTATGGTAATTTGTGAAATTGAGCGCACGGTTTCGCAAAAATGCCCTAACTGCTCAACATGATATCGTGCGCAGAAAGGAGATATGGTATGAATACTATTCGTCCACCACCTATGATAACAATGGAATGACTTGGATAATGTAATTTAGTTTAAAATGTAACTTTAATCCGATCCGGCTTTAGGTCGGATCAAAAGGAGCTTAATTATGATAAATGAAAAATACACAATCGTTCAAGAAGAACGATTCATAGAGGCAACTCGCGACAGTGGCTATAAATCAACCGCCAGTGCTGTCTCAGAAAATGCAGACAACTCATTCCAAGCAGGAGCGAATAGGTTTGTTGTCCACTTCATAAGTAAAGAGCAGACTCACTCAGGCAGAGGAAAGCCCCCATCACCAAAGGTAACAGAAATTGTGTGTGTAGATGATGGTTCTGGAATGTCACCATCAGTTCTGAGAAACGCGCTTCGCTTCGGGGGAACAACAAGATTCAATGATCGGAGCGGAATGGGCCGTTTCGGTATGGGTCTCCCAAACTCAGCAGTAAGTCAATGCCAGCGACTTGAGGTGTACACATGGCAGAAAAAGGGGAAAGTCTACTTTTGCTATTTGGACATCGATGAGATTACTAGTGGCAAGATGTTAGTTGTTCCTGAGCCGTTGATGAAATCCTTGCCGAAGGAATACGCACCGCTTAAGTTGGCGGATACCGGAACTATGGTGATTTGGAAAAAGTGTGACCGACTTGACTACTCTGCTCGTGAGGATACTCTTACAAGGGAGCTACCCAAGACACTAGGCCAAACCTATCGTTATTATCTTGCCAGCGGCAAGGAAATTCAGGTAAACAGCCGACAGGTGAAACCATTCGATCCCCTCTACCTTATGCCGGATGCTGAATTTACTGGCGCTTCACAACATGGAGCACCTATTAAGTTCGACGTGAAGATCCCCGGAGTGGATGGGCAGACTTCGTCTGTAGCAGTAAAGTTTTCGCTTTTACCTGAAGAGTGGCAGATAAAGTTCGGGAGAAGCAAATCTGAGAGGCAAAAAATAGGTATTGGCAAATCAACTGGGTTCTCAATAGTTCGTGCCGGACGAGAGATAGATTACGGGTTCTTCGGTTTGCGATCTCGACATTGGACAGACTCATGGTGGAGCTGTGAAATTTCTTTTCAGCCCGAACTTGATGAATTATTTGGTGTCACCCATACGAAGCAGCAGATAAAACTCAGCGAACAAATAAGGACCACCATAGAAAAAGATGTTAACGCAAATATTGCAACGCTTGCCGATATCATAGTGGAACGCAGCAAAAAGCAACATCGTAAAAACACAAATATCGCTGAGGAAATTGCCAAAGAGCAAGAAAAATTCCTCCGGACTTCGCCCGAGCTTCGAGACAAGGATCCAGAGGTAATTGAAAAGGAGTTGCGGCAATACGCCGAAGAAAAAGCGAACGATGATAAATCTGTCCAAGAATTGATAACCGAGCTTCACGACCAACCTTTCATAATGGACTTCGAAGACCTCCCTGGAGCTCCATTCTATCGCGTCAGGACATTTGGCCAGACAACCGTCGTTAGTCTAAATCGCGTCCATTTGTTCTTCGATAAGTTATACGCGCCGCTGTGCGATACAGAACCAGCAAGTAAAACTGCACTTGAATTGCTCCTGTTTACTCTCGCAAAGTCCGAGACGCTAGCCAGTCATGAAGGGAAAATATGGTACGAGTCGCAACGAGCAGAGTGGGGCCGAATCCTCTCGGTCTATCTGGCTGGGATTGGGTCTGTAGCAGATCTTAAGTAGCAATAGACATACAGGTTTTGTGAGCTTAACTCTAATACCTGGATCCATACGAAGGCGGGCTGGCTCTAATGGCCAGTCCGCCTTCTTTGTCTACTACATTGCGAAAAGCATGCCTCAATACTTTTTAAATCTTAGACTGGTCTTGAAAACACCGGAGGATAGAGTACCATATGTGAATGAAAAAGTGGCCAAATATGATTGTCTGTGGTGATTGCGTCAAGAAGCTCAGCACAATTGACAAACCGTTTGCGGATTTGATATTTGCGGACCCGCCTTTTAATATCGGATACAAATACGACAAATACTACGACAAGGTCAAAAGCAAAAACTATATCGCCTGGACGAAAGAGTGGATGGGGGTATGCAAAAAGGTCCTGAAGCCCGCCGGGTCGTTTTATATAGCAATCGGCGATGAGTATGCAGCGAATGTAAAAGTCATAGCGGATGAGCTGGGCCTTTTTATGCGGAACTGGATAATATGGCATTACTCATTTGGTCAACAAATGAAGAATAAATTTGCCCGTTCACATACGCATATATTTTACTTTGTCAAAAATGCTAAAAAATTCACCTTTAATAATGACTATCCCTTTCTAATAATTTCAGACAGGCAGAGTATATATAAAGATAAGCGTGCAAGTCCAGAGGGTAAGATGCCCGATGATGTCTGGGACGAGTATCCTCGGTTATGCGGTACGTTTAAGGAGCGGCTTAAATTTCCATGCCAGATGCCAGAAGGATTACTAGCACGGATTATCCGTGTAAGCAGCAACAGCGGTGATTGCGTGCTTGACCCATTCAGCGGTTCGGGGACAACCGCTGTTGTTGCTCAAAAACTCAATCGAGTATATACAGGTATTGAGATATCAGAGAAATATGTCAAGCAAGCTAGAGAACGTTTGAAAAAATCAGAGGGATTGCCTGTTGAGGGAGAGGGACGGCCAAAATGGCCAGAACACGCTCATAAGGAGTTGATATGGCTCTATCATGAAAATAAGGTGCCTGATGGACAATTACGTAAAAATCATATGTTGCTATCTCTTTTCACAGCAAAGCTTAATGGGCGCCTCAGGAAAATCCAACACTACACTGCGAATGAAGTAGCCAATCAATTAGAAAAACTTCGCAAGACCGGTAAGTTAGGTCCTCTTCATGGAGAGAATATCGTTAAAAACTGAGGTATATACACCTATGCCATCAAAAAATATCGGCATTATGCTTTTGGCGTTTGTCGGCAGTGCGGTTATGCTGACGGTGATACAGGCGCCGATTAGCGGATTCGACAAGCTCACCATAAACTGGTCGGGGATGGCATGGGTGTCGCTGGTGCCTTTTATTTTAGCCTGCTCGCCGGCTGTAAAAGTCAAACCCTTATTTCTTACGGCCTACTTAGTTTCACTTTGTTACTGGCTTGGGAATCTATACTGGATATACCAGGTAACGTGGCTGGGGTGGCTTGCGTTTTGTATGTACACAGCGCTGCTCTGGCCGATGCTGGCGTTTTGCCTGCGATATTGTCGAACAAAAAAGATACCGTTATTTTTAGCTGCGGGGGTATTGTTCGTCGGGGCAGAGCGGCTGCAGGGACTTTTTTTGGGCGGTTTTTTCTGGCGATTTCTGGCACACAGTCAATATGCCAATATCAGGCTCATTCAAATAGCTGACATATTCGGCGCAGCGGGTGTCTCGTTTCTGGTAGCAATGGTCAACGGGCTGGCGGCGGAACTGATAATTGCCGCCGAAGAGAAAAACATTTTCAAAATCAGCAATCTTTTAAAAATAGGTTTAGTGTGCGGTGCATTGGCCGGTGCTGCTATCTATGGGCGGTACAGGATAAATGAAGCAGACAAATACATCGAAGCGGGGCCATTAGTTGCGTCGGTGCAGACAAACGTTCCGCAATCGGTCAAGAAATCACATCAGTCCTCGGAGGAAATACTTGATGAGCTGCTGAAAAACAGTAAGGCAAGCATCGAAGCAGGCGCTGAACTGGTGGTCTGGCCTGAGACGATGGTGCAGGCGACGCTGGATGAGCGAGTATTAAGCCGTGTAACCGATGAATATCACTGCAAAATCGTCGATAAAATTTTAAGAGAACATTCGAAAGGAAAGGCTTTTGTGCTTGCAGGAGCATACGGGGGCACATTAAAGATGAAGGAGGATTTCACCCTTGATTTAGATAAAAGGTATAATTCAGCATTTCTGTATAAACCCGACGGCACGGCGGCGGAGGAACAGTATAACAAGATTCATTTAGTTGCCTTCGGGGAGTATGTGCCGTTCAGAAAAGGTTTTCCGCGGCTTTTTAACCTGCTGATGAAATTTACGCCATACGACTACGATTATACACTGGATGCAGGGAGCGAGTACACTGTTTTCGGAATGACCGGTAAGGAAAAGCGGGCGTATAAATTCAGCGTGATGATTTGTTATGAGGATGCGGTGCCTGCGATTGCGAGGAGATTTGCGATAAATGAAAAAGGTGGAAAGAACATCGACTGGCTTGTCAATATAAGCAACGACGGGTGGTTCGTGCGATTTGCAAATGGGTTCGACAAGCTCACCAAAGACGGCAAAGTTTCTCCCAGCACAGAATTGAGCCAGCATGCAGCAATCTGCGTGTTCAGGGCGGTCGAGAACAGGCTTGCGGTGGTGCGGAGCGTCAATACGGGGGTAAGCTGCTTAATCGATACGCTCGGGCATATACGAAATGGGTATGTTGCGGGGACTTTGCCGCATCGGGCGATGGCGAGGACGGGTATGGCCGGGTGGCTGGTCGATAGAGTGCCGATAGATAAAAGGAGCACCTTTTTCAGCAGAAACGGGCAATGGCTGGATTTTTGTTGTGCAGCCTGCTTGGTTTGGCTAATAATAATACCGCCTTTGGGACGATTCCTTTTTGGAAAAGGACCAAAAAATATACAAGGGCGGACTAAGGGGCAAGAGTAGAAAGGCAGAAGCATGAAGAGCACAAGAACACTTATGACTTGCGCACTTATGACTTGCGCACTGTTTGTCTTCGGCTGCAATAAGTCTTCGCAGAGGACTTATGACCATCCCGGCGGCGGCTCCATAGATGAGCTTGTGCCCGAAGCGACCCGAATTATCCAGGAAGGTTTAAGCGACGGTGACCCACGAATCAGGGTTAACGCCATCGAAGTTATCGCAGCCACCAAACAAATCAAACAGATGCCTAAGGTGCAGCGACTGTTAGAAGACGATTTTGTGCCGGTCAGATTTGCAGCGGCTTTGGCTATAGGCGATTCTGAATACTCCCTTGCGGAAAGCTCGGTAAAACAATTGCTGAAAGATAAAGATGAAAACGTCAGAATTGCGGCCGACTATGCGATGAGCAAACTTGGGGCCGGCAGCGGTTTTAAACTTGTTCGCAAAACGATAGCGAGCAGCGACCAAACCGTTAGAGCCAACGCTGCTTTTTTATTGGGCAAAAGCGGTGACAAGAGCTCACTAAAGTGGTTGTGGTGGACCCTGCAACACAAAGATTCCGATTACAAAGCGAGATTTAATGCGGCAGAAGCCATAGCAAGACTCGGTGATGAACGGATAGATGAGAAGCTATTGGCGATGCTTATAAGCGCTTATGCCGACGACAGAGTTATGGGTATAAAGGCAATGGGGGCGCTGGGAACGGAAAAAGCCAAAAATTTTCTGATAACCAAACTCGACGACGATGTACTGGAGGTCCGGCTTGCTGCAGCCGAGCAGCTTGGTATGCTTGGAGAGGCGACCGGGGAGGCCGAGGTCCTCAAAGTTTTTATGAAAAATCTTACTGCCGGGCTGGATAAAGAGGAACTCGAACGTGTTAATACGCTGACAGCCCTGGCGATAGGACAAATTGGGACGGCATCTGTGACAAAATTTTTGCCGCAACTTTTGAAAAATGAGTCGAAATTTGTCCGTATCGCTGCCGCCAAAGCCGTTATTCAATGCACAATGAAGAACCGAACCGCCGAAAAATCCCCCATTTAATTTTCTGCGTTAATCCTGATTGCCCCTTTTACCCAGCTACGGCGGGCTAATTTGTGCTATTTGCTAAAAGTGAATGCAAAAATAACTTGACTTTTCCGGACCTAAAACGTAAAATTATTCAACTATAGGGTATAACAGCACGATGTATAATCTGTGGCAACAACACGTAATTTGAAGAAGAATAGTGAAAGGGTCTAATCTTGAGTACGCTCACTAAGATTTTAATAGTTTTATTGACGTTATCCTCAATTTTCCTCTGCGGTATTGTGGTAACTTATGTTGCCAACGCCGATAACTACAGGCAAAAATACGACAACCTGAAGGACGAGAGAGACAGCTTGGACAAAAAGGTCCAAGACTACACCAAACAGGTAAACGAGGCCTTAGAGCAAAAGAAGCAGGTGGAAAACAAACTGAGCAGTGAAATCACTTCACTGAAAGCAGAAAAGGGCGAGTTACAAACTAACTTCGACAATGCTGAAAGAGAAAAAGCAGCCCTGCTTCAAAAAGTAAATAGCTGGACAAGTATAACAAAGGATTTCTACCAAACCACCGATAAACAAGGACAGTTATTGAAAAACACCCTCGAGGAACTAAATAAAGTTCAAACAGAACAAATCAGTCAGCGCAAAGAGCTGAATGAAACCACGGCTGCTCTGGTTGAGAAGATGGCGATAATAGAAACGCTGCAAGCAGAAAATAAACGTATACAGGAAGAAAAGACGGAATTACAAAACAGGTTGGACAAGTTCTTACAGCCTATCGGCAAAACCGCTGCAGCCGCTGTGCCGGTGACGCCGAGAGAAGAGGCAGCTCGACCTGCTACAACTGAAGCAAGGGATATCGCCCTGCAGGGATTGGTAACGGCGGTGGATTTGAAAAATTCTATGGCGACCATATCCATAGGCACAGCAGACGGGGTCAAGGAAGGTATGAGATTCCACGTGACTCGCGGCAATGAGTTTCTCTGCGATATCCTCATCATAGATGCAGACACAAAAGAAGCCGTCGGCGCCCTGGAGCTTGTACAGCAGCAACCAAACGTTGGTGATACCGTATCTACTAATTTATAGGCTTTTTTTGTAATCTGTAAGGGGAACCCTTCATACTATACGAGGTTGAGATATGAGTCCTGATGGACAAAGCCGTGGTGGAAAAGCAACAACGTCCAATAATCTCTATACTATTATTCTCGCCTTAGCATTTTGTGCAGTTCTGGCCACTGCAGCACTGGTTGCCTATAAGTGCTACTTTCAATACGGCACAATATTAAAAATTCCGTAGCCAAAATTGACTATTGACAATTCCGCCTTTACTATATACAAATAGTCAATTGAAATTAAGAAGGGACTCGAAAGTGCTACTGGACACAATCTTAGGCTGGTTTAGCATGGATATGGGCATTGACCTCGGTACGTGCACGACGCTGGTCTGTGTCCGCGACAAAGGCATTGTCCTCAATGAACCTTCCGTAGTTGCCGTTCGCAAAGGCACCAATATCGTTCTAAACAACGGTGAAGCAGTGGGTTTGGTTGCGCGTGAAATGCTGGGCAAAACGCCGGGCTCAATCAGCGCAATAAGACCTCTGAAAGACGGTGTAATCAGCGATTTCGAAATTACCGAGGCGATGCTGGGATATTTTATCAGGAAAGTTCACGGCAGAGGCGGCCTAATCAGGCCCCGAGTGGTGATTGCCGTACCAAGCGGAATAACAGCCGTCGAACGCCGGGCAGTCATAGACAGCGCCGAACGTGCAGGCGCCCGGAAGGTCTATCTGGTTAAGGAGCCGATGGCAGCAGGCATCGGAGCGGGACTGCCCATCACCGACCCAACTGCTTCAATGATTGTCGATATCGGCGGCGGAACGACAGAAGTAGCCATAATAAGTCTGGCGGACATCGCGACCTGCGAATCAATCCGCGTCGGCGGCGACGATATGGACGAAGCGGTGATTAATCATCTCAAAAAAACCTACAACTTGCTCATCGGCGAGCCAAGAGCCGAAAAAGTGAAGATACAAATCGGCTCTGCTGCTCCGCTGGAAGAGGAATTGACAATGGAGGTAGCCGGCAGAGACACGATTTCAGGGCTGCCGAGAAAAATTGTCGTAACAAGCGAGGAGATCCGAGAAGCCCTTCGGGAACCCATCGCTGCAATCATAGATGCAGTTACGGCGACATTAGAGAAGGCCGAGCCGGAACTGGCTGCCGATTTGATAGACAACGGCGTGCATATCTGCGGCGGCGGGTCACTGCTGCGGGGAATGGATACTGTACTGGCAAATGCAACCGGCCTGAAGATTGTAAGAGTCGAGGACCCCCTAACCTGCGTAGCCCGTGGTACCAGCGTATACCTGGAAAATCTGGAATTGTGGAAGGATACGATGGACCATAACGAGTACAGGTGAGAATACTCGTGCTACGTAGCGTAGCTTCCGGCCTTCGCGTAGCCCGCTACGGCGGGCGGAGGAAGGTCGGCGGAGCAGGCAGCACCTGATATCGCAGTATCCGGTCAGAGAAACAACCGACCAACAAATATGGCAAGGCGGCAAATCAGAATCTGGGTTCCCAAACGTAATAAAAGGCGTTTGGAGTCCCCCTCCGGAGGAATGTTATTCACCTGGTTTATGTTAGCCGGGTTTATCTTTCTCCTCGGACCGCAGAATCTGACAAATAAATTTCAGTTCGCTTTTGCTCACATTTTCCGCTGGCCTTTAAGCATCGGCAGAACCATTACCCTTTCGGCACGTACGCAACCGCAGCTAACAGACGTTGTCAGCCGCAGAAAATACGACCAGCTCCAAAATTACCTTGCAAACCTTACAGAGGAGCTGAACCAAGAACGGCAAAAGGTCGAAGAGCTATCGAGGCTGCGCAACAGACGTCCATTGGAAGGCGCCGGGTTGATGCTTGCCGAGGTAATTACAGCCTCTACCGAGGGGCTTATTATCAACCGCGGCCAAAATGACGGTCTGCAAAAAGGCCAATTTGTGCTGGGCGACAACAGTATCATTGGAACCATATCCGATGTTTCGCCGCGCACCGCCAAGGTTGAGCTGATTACAAAAACCACATCTAATATAGCAGTAGAGATAGGCGGATTAAAAACAGTAATCCGGGGTGACGGCAAGAATTCAGCCAAGGTCCAATTAGTCTCGATAAAGCACAAAATCAAAATCGGAGACAACGTTTATGCCTGTAAAAAGCCGGGGCTGCTGGACGCCCCGATGATTATAGGAACAGTGGCCCAATGTAAGACGGCCGATGAAAATCCGCTGCTGTGGGATATAACGGTCAAACCCGCCTGTGATATACAAAAACTAACCGAGGCAGCAGTGATTATAATGAATCCGCAAAAGTAACCGAGGATTTGCTCGTTTCTTTGATTTTAGAGTACATTAATATATAAATTATAAAATGTGATGTTATGTATAAATAAAACGGATTGATGACTTTCTGTTTTTAGAGAAAAGAAATTTTGCTTTAGAAGAAAGATAGGACTCAGCTTTAAGGTCAGATGGTGTGTTATGAGGTTTTTTATATGAATGATAAGGTCTATTTCATTTTTAAATTTCTACATAAAATTATTTCAATAATTATGATTTTTTGTATAGGTTTTCTTTTGGGAAATTCGACAGAAGAAAGATATTCTTATATTAAGGTTACAGTTTTAATTGTTATCGGATGTGCACTTGCTAAAGGTATATTGGGTATAATATTGAAATCATTTCAAAATCATGTGGGGTGCAAAAATTCGTCATGTGATAAATAATGCTTTCAAAAATTGAATATGAATACAATATAATAGACAAGCTTCGCAGAGGGTTTTCATTCTGCAATATGCTGCGAAACAGGGATTAGTGAGGATATAAAATGCGTTGGCTTCGGTTTGCAGTTTTTATTCTTATCGTTACCGTGCTGCAAGCCAGTCTGGTCGATATAATTGCTGTCAGCCGTTCGAATATCAAACCCGATTTGCTGTTAATCCTTATGGTTTTCTTCTCCATCTACTGTAATCAGCCGGAGGCAATCATAACATCCTTCACAATAGGTTTCGCCGCTGATATTATTGGTTCTGCAATGGGGTCGCGAATAATCAGCTTTGGTCTTTTCGGGACGCTGCTGTCATACCTGCACGGTGTTATCACTATTAAAAAAATGCCTTATCAGTCGCTTGTGATATTTATCAGCAGTCTTTTGACCGGGGTGATTGTTCATTTTTTAACGCTTCTTAAGGGCCAGCCAACGACGGCTAATGCATATACAGTTCTTTTTTGGACATCCGTGTATTCAAGCATTGTGGGGCCATTTTTGTTCTTGCCAACAGCGTGGTGGATGCGTATAAAGACACATCGCTCCGGGCGGCATTAAATTCGTATCCGGTGAACCCCTTCGACTCAGCTTGGGGTAAACTGTGAGACGTATCTCGAGAGCGATAAGATACGAGATACGAAAGACAAGATACAAAATACGATGTACCATAAGCAAATTAAAATCTTTGCAATCTTACTCACATTTTTTTTGTTTGCCTTCCTGCTGCGGCTGGCACAAATGCAACTGCTATCCGGTTCGTTTTATCGGGACAAAATCACAAAACTAAGGCTTCAAAAAAGCCACAGCCGGCAATTCAAGACAGTCAGAGGCAAAATACTCGACAGGAACGGCAAAGTATTAGCTGTCGACGAGCCACAATTTCAACTGTATATAAATTACGGTCTTACCTGTTTTATGGATGACCGTGTCAGGGAAGGCAACCTATTAAAGGCCGCCGACAAAAAAGATGATACAGGCGCCTCGGCAGCCAAAGCACAGAAAAAGCTGGACGACGGTCTGGCAGATTTGAACCAGATAATCAGCATAAGTGCCCAGCTTGGAGGAGTCAAACCAACAGAAGTAAAAACTGAAATACAAAAAATAAATGATTTTATCTGGAAGCGGCGCACGTTTCAGGCCTGGCGAGACAATTTTTCAAACTCGGAAGTTTTCGAAAGCTATAAAAACATAATCAGCATTCCAGATTATGTTGCGACAGCCGATTTTGAGAAAAAGGAAGCAAATCCAGTCGAACGGCTTCGACTTATCAACAAAGTTGATATTGCCGAGATGCACAAGAACTGGCCACTGGTGGAGTTAAAAACCGACGACGATATCTTTACCGCCCAACTGGAGTTTTCAGATATTGACGGCGTTCAAATTCTGGCAAAAGGGCAGCGGTTCTACCCATTCGGCTCGGCTGCCGCCCAAACAATAGGCTGGGTCGGCCCGGCGACACAACAAGCAGACAGACAGCTCTTTGCAGACGATAAACTATCAAGATATCTGGATGATGAAGTTTGCGGACGAGAGGACGGCGTTGAGTATGCCTGCGAAACCATTCTCCGCGGCAAACGTGGTAAAATCGTCTATGACATAGACCGCGAGCTGATAGATGAAGCCAAAGCGCAGCTCGGCAAGGATGTTTCATTAACATTAGACATCGAACTTCAGCAGAGAATAGAGGGATATCTAACTGACTGCAAGCACAATCCGAATTGCCGGGCACCGACGGCAGCAGTTGTAATTGAGGTTGCAAGCGGAGGTATTCTTGCACTTGTTTCAACGCCTGTTTTCGACCTGAACCGCATCAGGAGAGACTACGCCAAAGTTGCCAATGACCCCAACGAGCCGTTACGAAATCGAGCAATAAATAAGCAGTACCCGCCCGGCTCGGCTATAAAACCGCTGATTCTCATAGCGGGTCTTGAATCCGGCAAAATCACCGCAGATGAGATTATACACTGCCCCGCCCAGAAAGCACCGAGAGGTTGGCCAAGCTGCTGGTTATACAATAAATACCATTGGACCGGCCACGACGATATGTGGCAAAACAATGCTCGCAACGCCATTAAAGGCAGTTGTAACATCTATTTCTCCCAGCTTGCAGATAGAATCGAGCCTTTGGTCCTGCAGCAATGGCTGTTGGCGTTCGGCTACGGCCACGTTTCGTCACTCGAGTTACAGGACACGGGACAGGGGACACGAGATTTAAGACAGGCACCCGGCCAAATATCGACAATTCCAGCAATCTCATCTTTTGAGCAATTACCGCCGCTTAACAGGAGTGAAAGAAGATATTTTGGCATAGGACAGGGAAATCTGCGAGCTACGCCGCTGCAGGCAGCAAATGCAATGGCAGCTATCGCCCGTGGCGGCGTCCTTAAACAACCTCAGTTGTTTAAGGAAATTCTAAATTCTAAATCCGAAATTCAAAATTCAGATGAAATTAATCTCGGAATTTCAGCAGAAACCTTAAAGGTCGTTTATGATGGGATGTATGCCGTGGTTAATGAACCCGATGGAACAGCTTATAAAGAATTTGCCGCCGCCGGCCTTGCCGAGCAGGGCGTGAAGGTTTATGGCAAGACCGGCTCGACAGAAGAGCCGGACAATGCGTGGTTCTCAGGTTTCGCCGAAGACAGCACAGGCAGGAAATTAGCAATTGCGGTCGTTGTTGAAGGCGGCCAACATGGTTCAAGCGATGCTGCGCCGTTGGCTCGTGACATCATCCAGTTCTGCATCGAGGCTGGATATATCGGCCGGATTTCGCATTACCGCTGATGTTTTTCGAGGTAATTGAGGGTTTTTTCAAGTATTCCGGCGGCTACCGGAGCGGCTACGGTTCCGCCGGTATAACCTTTGCCGAGAGCAATATTGGGCTTTCGAATCGAAACCAAAACGAGCACTTTCGGGTCCTCAGCCGGTGCACCTGCTATAAAGGAAGCAATATAATCGGTCTGCGAATATCCCCGCCGGTCGCTGTTGGCGATGTTAGCGGTTCCGGTCTTGCCGAACACCTGCCATTTTTCCAGTTTAGCACTCTTGCCTGTCCCTTCATTAACCACGCCGACCAGAGCATCAGTAACAATCCATTTGGCAACCTCCGGCTTAATAACAAACCCGGCGGATGGCGGTGGTTGTCTTAATTCAATAATTTTGCCATTGTTATCCACTATTGCCCTAACAAGGAACGGCCGAACCGAACGTCCACCGCTTGAAAGTATGCAGAAGGCTCGAACCAGCTGAATTGCGGTTACAGAAATCTCCTGGCCAAAAGGTATTCGAGTTACACTATATCCGGTCCAGCTCTGCACCGGGGGCAACAATCCCTCCGCCTCACCCGGCAACTCGAGGCCTGTTTCTTTGCCGAAGCCGAAACGTTTCATTCCATTGTAGAGCTTATTTTTGCCAAGTTTTTGTCCGATTTTGGCCATTCCTATGTTGCTGGAAAAAGTCAGAACCTCCCCCACCGTCAGGCTCCCATACCTGTGCCCGCCATATTCGCCGATACTTCCGAAGCCCTTGCCGTGATAGCTTCCCTCCTCGCAGTATATTTTTTCATCCTGCCGAACAGCACCGGCATCGACTGCAATTGCAGCAATAATCGGCTTTATGATACTACCAGGCTCAAACTGGTCAGTTATAGCGTGATTGCGGAGTTTATTAGGGTTGGTTGCCCGAATGTTATTAGGGTCAAAATCAGGCAGCGAAACAATCGCTAAAATCGCCCCTGTTTTGGCATCAGCCACAATCGATACAGCCGATTCGGCCTGGTAGCTGCGGTACTGTTTCATAAGTTCGGCCCGTGCAAACTGCTGGATGGTGGCATCAAGGGTCAAAATAATGCCGACACCATCGGTGACAATGCCATTTTGCTGTTTCAGCCTAATCGGCCGACGGGACGCATCGGCAAAAAAAATGTCCTGTCCCGGCGAACCGCCAAGCTCTTTGTCGTATTGTAACTCAATGCCCCCTAAGCCTCGATTGTCAACACTTGTAAAACCAACGATATGTGCGGCCAGAGAACCGACCGGATAATGCCTTCGCCAATCCGACTGAACGCCGATACCATAAATTTTAGCGGCTGCACTACACTGGTCTGCGTCGGCGCCTACTCTGATTTTCGTAAAGCCCGGATTTTTACTGTCGGTGATAAGCTTACAGACTTCGTGTGCGCCCATATCCAGTATCGGGGCAAGTCTGGTGGAGGTAGTCTTGGGGTCTTTTATAACTCTCGGCTCGGCAAAAATGGTCTGGCTTCTGTTGCTTGCGGCAAGCACCCTTCCCCGACAATCGAGAATCACGCCGCGTTGAGGCATTTGGATTATGCGCCCCTGCTGCTGCCTGGCACAGGCGGCAATATAATAGTCGCTTTTAAGAAACTGCAGATAAAAGCACCGCCCTGCCAGTGACAAAAATGCCACAATCAGAAAAACAAAGAAGAAAATGATAATTCGGACACTTTTCAACTTTTCATTCAATAGTGAAGCTGATTCTCTTACTCTTAAAACAATTTTTCAATGTCCTGCTTTATTACCGTCAAGACGGTGCGAGACAGCGGCAGGGCTTATTAAATTTTCCAGCCGCAGCTGCTTCTGCCAAAGCTGTTGTTTTAGCCGATTTTGCTCGGCTGTGCGCGTACAAAGCTTATAGAAAATGCGATTGTCGGCGTTACGGAGATAAATGGTAAGAATTAAGGCAGCCGTAAAACAAAAAACAACAAAAACAAAACAAAACCAGGACCTCATACAGCGTTATTGATAATTAATAACTGATAATTCAACAATCAATAAACAACAATCAATCGATGTGCTTTATCGAGCCGGCATTTTCAAATGCATCCCAACGGAAAGATTATCCTCGCCGTCTAAAACACCAGCGTTTAGTTCTGCTATTTCGCTGCAGCGACTTCCATTCCCAAGCTGCTCGGCAGCAATCTGCCATAAACTATCACCTTCCCGTACGACGTACCCGCTGTTTTGTTCCGCTTGGTGACCATTAGCCAAAAGATATCTCTTGCCAATAGATTCAACCTTCGTAAACTCCGTCCCGGAAAGGACGTTCGCAATTTTGCCTTTATCCGGCACCGAAGCTAACAGCGGTGGTATAATAAGCTTTTGCCCAACACGGATTTCATCAGGTGATTTCAGTAACTTGCGATTGACGTCAAATATCCTGGCGATGTTTATTTTTTTGCTACCCTCCCGGGAGCCATAAAATTTTCTGGCTATACCAGCCAAGCTATCGCCTTCATTAACGACATAGATTTTTGGGGGAATCGCTCCATTTGCATCGGTCTTGTAACTTTCATCTTTTGCCGCCACCGCCTGTGCAGCAGCAGCAATCGCTTCCACTGCCGTAGTCTCTTTTACAACCAAGGCACTTTCCGGCACTGCCGTTGTAGGGAGAATATCCTGATTGCCTGCGGAAGGCAGCTCAACCTGCGTGGGCTTTTTTCCAACCGCTTCTCTCAGATTGATAACCCCGCGCTCCTTGGCTGCGATAGCCGGCGGATTGTTCTGCAAACTAACCATATTGGTAGTCAGCTGATTATTGCTTCCGTCTTCACGAAAGCTCGGCAGCCCATTAATTATAAGTGCAATTATAAATATAAAGACCAAACCTAACAGCAACCCAATCTTGGCATCGGAAGCCATAACGAAACTCCTTTTTCTTTCTTTAGTATCTTACGACTTTTGAGCAATTCTTAACTTTGCGCTTCTTGCTCTTGTGTTTCCTGCGATTTCCTGCCGCGACGGCACAATCGGCTTTTTTGTGAAATCAGAGTAAATATTCTCCTTTTTATTTTGCTTAAAATTATTTTTAACTAATCTATCTTCCAGACTGTGAAAGCTAATGACCGCTATCTGCCCTTTTTTCTTTAGCAGCTCCGGCGCCGAACCAAGCAGCTTTTCCAAGTTTTCCAGCTCATTGTTGACGGCGATTCTGAGGGCCTGAAAGGTTCTGGTTGCCGGATGTATTCTGGTCCTTTTTTTTCCCGCCGGCCTGTGAAGCGCTTTACAAATTACCGCTGCCAGCTGGCCGGTTGTGGTTATCGGCCGGCCCTGACGATGCCTGACGATAAACCGTGCAATCCGCCTTGAAGCCCTGTCCTCACCAAACCTGTAAATCAAATCAGCCAAGGCTTTTTCATCTGTTTTATTAACTATATCGGCAGCGGTGGTCTTTAATCTTTCGTCAATTCTCATATCAAGGGGCATATCGTGAAGAAAACTCAGCCCCATCCTGACGTCAGCCAACTGCGCCGAGCAGAGACCCAAATCAGCCAATATAAAATCGACCTTTTCTATACCCTGTTTAGAAAGCTGCTCGCTGATTTGGGAAAAATTGGCACGAATCAAAATAACCCTGCAAAGAAGGTCCTTTAATTTAAAATGGGCCCTTCGGATAGAATCTTTATCGACATCCAGGCCAATGAGAACACCCTTAGGGCCCAAAGTCCTGCCGAACAGGAAACTGTGACCTCCTTGTCCTATGGTCGCATCGACCATCACTCCATCCGTAGGTAAGTTTATCCGTTCGGCTAACGTTTCTGCAAGAACCGGAATATGCTCTACCGCCGAACTATTCACTTCTAAATCAGCAAACCCCATATAGGGTCTGGTATCCATATATAGTGCATAATGTTTAGTTTTCTCTTTCTAAACACTATACGTTGATTTTAGCCTACGGCCACGGCGTTTCTGCGGGTCTTAAGCTTTTTAACGGCAGACGAAAATTCAATGCTGGAAAAAGTCTTATCGAGCTTCTTCAGCCGTTCCAACCGTTCGGTAAGAATTTCCAGCGAGGCAAAGGTCTGTTCGTCAACCGCATTTTCACCGGTAAGACCCTTTTCCACAATCCGACAATGATTCAAATCCATTCCAATCATTTTTGCCTCCACCTTAGAAGTTAAAGTTCCCTGCTTTCTTTCTGCAAGACAACCTGCCGTACCTGCGACACCTGTTTCTGGTATTGAGCCATATTGTCCGCAAGATATTGTTCCCAGTTTTCGCTGTTCCACAACTCGATGTGGTCTCTGACACCAACGAGCGTAACCTGGTCTTTCAGGCCTGCCCTTTTTCTCAGCCTTTCATTCAAAAGCAAGCGTCCCTGCCTATCTAGCTCTACCTTGCCGGCCAAAGCAAAGCTCATTCGCTCGAACGCCACAGTTTCATCCGGTGCAGTAGTGCCAGGTGCAATCGCAAGGGCAATCTGCTCGAAATATTTTTCAGGATATAAACAAAGTATGCCGTTTGCACCGAGGACAAGATAGAAATTGCTGCCGTGCTCATCGGCATCAATCTGGCTCCTCAGCTTGTTCGAGATGAGCACCCTGCTCTTGCCGTCGATTACGTGCTCATATTCGCCTGTTAACAAAAGCATGGCATTTGTCCCACTAAGAGAATTAACAATGGGAAATCCTACCACTTCTTACCACCATGTCAACACGTAAAATCATTTTTTAAGAAATTTTTGTAAAATTTTATTATAGGACTACGGCTAAGAACCGCTAATTCACGCAGGGAAAAGTGTTTACGAAAAAAATATGATACTTTTTAGGCTGGTTATTTTTTTACGTCGCTCGGTCTTTTTTTGCGGTACCCTGATAATTCTGCAACAGCCAATCCGAAGTCAAGAAGAAATCCCAAAGGAGCAGCAGACAATTATCAATAATAGATTAGGTTTTATAGACAATTTCTGTAACCTGATTTTTTTTACCATACTCTTCAAGATGTTTTTTTACAATTGTTTCAGCACTTTTAGATCTTAAAAGAACAAACATATCTTTTCTTCCCCTATCTTCGATATCATAGAATCCCTCTTTTACAATAAATATTATCTCTTTTTTATCGTAGGGGATTAGTCCTAAAAACTTTTTTTGTTTTTCTTCTTGAACTATTAAATGAGGATAACCAGTAGGAGTATCTGTTGTAGTTCCAGGAGGAGGAAACACTCTTTCAACAGAAAGCTTTCCTCCGTATAAACGAGAATTTTTAAGAGCTTGAACTATTTTTTCAAGTACACTTCTAAGATCTTCCCTTTGGTCTTGACTTTGAATTGTTTTCATAGCCATATCCCTATATTGAATACATTCCCTTAAAAGACCCTATGCCCTATCGTGCCCAACGCTATGCTCCGGTAATCGCACTGTAGTTCTATCTGTTTACAACCAGGTAATTCATAGCATGTGAAATGACCCATACTGCTGTGGAACTTATCAGAAGTAAGGTAACATACTTAATCCAATGGGCCATTGAGGCAGGCAGGCCCATAGCAGTAAGCCCGCTGCAAAGCTTTATGTCGAGATACCTCACGAAGACGAGAACTGCTACCGTAACCCAGAAAACTACATCAGCGGTATGAAACATCCCGCCTTTATGCTGAAAAATAAATATGATTGAAATAAAAAGGACTGCGTTGCCGAAAAACATCCAGAAGAGTCTCATTATGATGCCGAGTCCGCCGCCTTGTTTATCAGTGGTTTGGTCGTTGTGAGTAGACATATTTCCGTCTCCTAAGATAATCGCGAAATACGATTAATTAGGTGGCGGCCCGACCACCCTGACATGCCTGCGAGGTTGTTGCAAACCTCACACCCTTTAATACCGTATTGTAGTAAAGCCGGACTCTGATGTCAAATTTTATTTAGCAAAATTTAACTGTCTGCAAAGCAAGAACGCCTAAACAACCTCCGTCAAACCTACCCGGAAATTTCCACCGCCATCGCAGCCCCCCTCGACTACGAGGAATATGGCCAAAAACAAGCTCCGCTAATCGTTCCTCAAAGAAAAAACCTGGAGGTCTCCTTGTTATCGACATCCGGTCCCGACAGACATTAAAAGAGCGGGTGAAGGGAATCGGACCCTCGTAACCAGCTTGGAAGGCTGGAGCTTTACCACTAAGCTACACCCGCAACCATAATTGATTATTGATTATTGATTATTGGCCATTTATAATCCGGTAGTCGATGGCCAAATAGTAAATAGAAAATAGAAAATAGTCAATAAAAAATGGGTATTGCAGAAACAGCTAAACAAGCCAAAAAAGCCTCAATTCAATTGGGAGCAGTCAAAACCGATGCAAAAAACAATGCTCTGGCCGAGATTGCCAAGGCCCTAAAGCAAAATACTGACAAAATTGTCTCAGCCAATAAAAAAGACCTTGCCGCTGCGGAAAAAAGTAAGCTGGCTGCACCTTTGCTGAAACGGCTGAAGTTCGATGAAAATAAAATCGCTGACGTTGTCACTGGAATTGAGAGCTTAATTAAGCTCGATGACCCTGTTGGCAAGACCCTCTCAGCCACCGAGCTTGATAAAGGGCTGGAACTTTACAAAGTCAGTTGTCCAATTGGGGTCATCGGGGTTATTTTTGAATCCCGGCCTGACGCACTTGTGCAAATTTCCACGCTTTGCTTAAAAAGCGGCAATGCCGTCCTGCTAAAAGGCGGAAGCGAAGCACAGCATACAAACAAGATATTAGCTGATACAATCAGAGAGACCTGCGAAAAGGCCGGTATCCCGAAAGGCTGGCTGGGGTTAATGGAAACCCGTGCTGAGGTTACGGAAATACTGAAAATGGATGAATACATCGATTTGCTCATACCCCGAGGCAGCAATGAGTTTGTCCGGCATATAATGAACAATACAAATATACCTGTACTCGGTCACGCTGAAGGAATATGCCATGTTTATGTGGACGGAGAAGCTGATTTGGAAATGGCTGTTAATATCGTCGTCGATTCTAAGTGTCAATATGTCGCGGTTTGCAATGCCGCTGAAACACTGCTGGTCGATGAAAAAATCGCAAAGAAATTCCTGCCGAAGGTCAAGGCCGCTCTGGGGGAAAGAGGCGTTGAGCTTCGAGGCTGCGAAAAAACCCGTTCGATTATCGACGTAAAACCTGCAAAGGAAAAAGACTGGTCAACCGAATATCTCGATTACATCATCTCGATAAAAGTTGTTGATGGTCTTGACGAGGCAATCGAGCATATAAATCGTTACGGCTCCGGCCACACCGACACGATTGTTACCGCCAACAAGGGAAAAGCCAAAAAGTTTATGGACTTAGTCGATTCTGCGAATGTGTTCTGGAACTGCAGCACTCGTTTCAGCGACGGGTATCGCTATGGCCTCAGCGCCGAAGTTGGTATAAGTACCAACAAAATCCACGCCCGCGGGCCGGTTGGGCTGGAAGGGCTGGTAATTTACAAATGGAAGCTAATCGGTTCGGGTCAGATTGTCGCCGACTATTCCGGCAACGACGCGAAAAAATTCACACATAAAAAGCTGATGTAGGCGGCAAGTGGTATGCTTGACTTATCCAAAAAAAGATACAGATTGAGAATCATAATTCCCGCTTACCCGGCTTTTAACATCTACTCTCATATCGCCAAGAAAACTACGGCTCTGGGGCCAGTCTGCGTCGCTACGGCCGCCAACAAAATGGGAAAATGGGACGTTGAGGTCATCGACGAAAATAACCTTCGCCGATTCGGCCCCAAGGACAGCTCAAGTGGGGCCAACCACGAATTCCTGCAGAGAGAAAGACCGGCGGACGTTGTCGGTTTTTACGGCGGCCTGACCAGCACCATACCCAGATTGTACCAAATAGCGCGATTCTACAAGGAACTCGGCATCGTAACCGTTGCCGGCGGCCAGCACTTTGTTGAAGACAATATCGCTGAGGCATTGTCCAGCGGTATCGACTACGTCGTTATCGGCGAAGCGGAAGAAACAATCACAGAGCTTCTCAGTGTGATAGAAGGCCAAAAAGAGCCAAGCCAGGTCAGCGGCCTGGCTTATCTGAAGAACGGCGAGGTTTTTCTTACGGAAAAAAGGTTGCCGACGACGGACTTTGACAAGCTGCCGCTGCCCGATTTTTCTCTCGTTCGTTATGCCAAAATCAAAATATATCCCGTGGAAAGGATTCGCGGGTGCGGGATGGATTGTGAGTTCTGCACGGTCAAAGGCAGGCCCCGACCTGCCAGCCCCGAACGACTGCTTGAACATATCAGCTCACTGGTCGAGAGCAGAAATGCGAAGCACTTATTCATAGTCGATGACCTTTTCGGCCAACAGCGAGATGAAACCATAAGGTTCTGCAACATGCTCAGCGACTACGAAAAGAGCATCCGGAGGAACCTGAGCATTACCGTTCAGATAAGATTAGACAAAGCCAAAGACGCTGAGCTGCTTTCCGCGATGCAGCGTGCCGGCATTCAGACGGTTGCTATCGGCTTCGAATCACCCATCGAGGAAGAACTCATCGCTATGAACAAGCACATGCGGTGCGAGGAGATGGTGTCTCTCGCCAGGACCTTTCACGAATTCGGATTCCTCGTTCACGGGATGTTCATCTTCGGGTATCCGGTAAAAGCGGGGCAGAGGTTTGAAATGCCCGCCGGCGAGCGTGCCAATCGCTACAGACATTTTATCCGCAAGGCCAAAATCGACACGGTCCAGGTACTACTGCCCGTTCCTATGCCAGGCACCGAGCTATGGCGCCGCCTGCAAGAGCAAAACAGAATTTACCCACTTGCGGATATAGGCTGGGAATACTACGACGGCAATTTTCCCGTCTTCGAGCCGGATAAGCCGCTGACCGCGAAGCAGATACATCGCTGCGCCAAGAAAATCATGGGCCGCTTTTATCAGTTCAAGTATATGTTCCTTGTGGTGCTGAATATATTATCTTTTCCCACTTTGATTTTCTTCCTCCACAACATCCATCTCGGCTGGAGAAAGTGGTACCGCAACTGGCGCAACTACCTGATTCGTTTTGCCGGCTGGATAACCTTCCGAAAATGGACCATCGCGTTCAAAAAAAACAACTTTCTGCAGAAATTACAAGACGCCCAGCACCACTTGAGAACCAACCAAAAATAACTCGTTCCTCGTCCCAAGTTCTCCGTCGTCCCGATGGGTCGGAACTCCTCGCAATGACCATTCTGAGCAGATTTCTCGACTGCGCTTCGCCCTTCGACAAGCTCAGGGCGGGCTCCGCTCGAAATGACACCGGGGGGCCAGCAAAAAACAACAAGTTGCAGACTATTGAAGAATCTGCGGCAATAGCTTAATATGTGGTCACGGTGAGTTAATCAATGAAGGCAGTTACGATGCGAAACTTTGAAAACGTAAAAAAAATAGTTATCAAGATAGGGACAAATACGCTTACGAAAGAAGGCACTGTCGAGATTGATACTGCCTATATTCGAGGCATTGCCGGAGAAATAGCCGGCTTACGTAAACGAGGGATACAGGTTGTTATAATTACATCAGGGGCTATCGGGATGGGGGCGGGCCAATTGGAACTGGCTGACAGGGTAAAAGACATAAAGATGCGACAGGCCTGTGCTGCCATCGGACAGCCATTGCTGATGACTGAATATCGAAAAGCGTTTGACCGCTTTGGCGTTACCGTCGCCCAGGTCTTACTCACCGCAGACGTGCTCAACAACAGAAAAACCTATCTAAATCTTCGCAATTCCATCGAGACACTGCTGAAGCTGGGAGTAGTACCTATCCTGAATGAAAACGACAGCGTAAGCACCGACGAAATCGGCTCTGCCTTCGGCGATAACGATAAATTAAGTGCACTTGTCGCAAGCAAACTCGATGCCGATGTTCTGATAATGTTAAGCGATATCGACGCCCTTTATGATAAAGACCCGCGTAAATTCAGGGACTCAAAGCCGATATCCATCGTCTACGAAATAACCGAAGAACTGACGAAAAGTGCCGGTGCCAAAGGCAGCAAGTATGCGGTGGGAGGAATGAAAACCAAAATAGAAGCAGCTAAGATTGCCTCAAACGCCGGCTGCCAGATAGTTTTAGCAGACGGCAGATTGAAAAATGTCATTGGCCGAATTATCGGCGGCGAGGAAATCGGCACAGTCTTTATGGCCAAACGAAAACTAAGCAACCGTCAAAGATGGATTTTAAATAGCGCTTCAGCAGGCGTCATACATATCGATGAAGGTGCGCTGCGGGCGGTAAAAGGCCGCAAGAGCCTATTGCCGAGCGGAGTGACATCGATTGAAGGCTCATTTGAGGCTGGGGACGTTGTTATGCTCAACGATAAGGCTAAGGCTGTCACCAGCCTGAGCAGTGCTCAACTAAAGCTGTTAGCCGGCAAACATAGTTCTGAGATTCGCAGGGTACTCGGGCCGAAACATCGTGACGTGGTGGCAATACCGGAAGACATCGTAATGATTGATTATTGATAATTGATTATTGGAGAAGGATGTTTGAGAGGAAAATAGCAAAGGCGGTCGAGTTACTTATCCTCGGTATGTTTTTCGGCTTGGTGCCGGCGGCGGCCTTTTTTATTGCAACCGTTCTTTTTGCTGCCATTGTTTTTGATATAAAGGCTTTGGGTCCGTGGACATTGTGGTCGCTGTTGCCGGGACTATTAATAGACATGCTATTTCTTAAAAGGTGGGTCAGAAACGCCTACGCAATGAACATCAAAACTCTTGCCATGCTTTACGTGTTCCATTCTGTTTGCGCGCTCGGGTTCTTTATGGGTATCCCCATAGGCAACATCTTTTTGGGCATTCTCGCCGGCGTTTACGCTGCCAGGAAAATGCACCTCATCGAAGCTGATGAGAAAAGATGCAACCAGTATTTCAAGAATACGGCGATGTTCGCCGCAGCAGTTATGGTGTTGATATGCTGTCTGATAACGTTGTGGGCAATTGCCGGGAAAATGACAAGCTACAGATTTGAAACGCCGTTTCTGTCATTTACATTTACGGTGCCGATATTTTCTACGGTGGTACTGGCCGGCGGAACCTTTCTTGTTTTACTGCAATACTCCCTTACCCGCATATCTACAAAGATCACATATAAGAGGTTAAATCGTGATACGATTTAAGTGCATCTATTGCGGACAGAGGATATTGGCCCCTGACGATGGGGTCGACAAGAAAGGCAAATGCCCCAAGTGCAATCATCTGGTGGTCGTTCCCTGGACAACCAAAGGCAGGCCGGCAATCAGCCCGAATAAAGAGCCGATTCCAGAGCGGCCCAAGCCGAGTGTCCCAGAATGGGACAAGGACACGCACCAAATGACCCCTAAGCAGGCAGATGTGTTGATAGAACTCTGCAAAGAGAGTTTTGGTTTTCTTATTCCCACGTACGACGAACTATCGTTGTTTCTAATGTCTGTAACGATGATTGTATTTTACCTTGCAAATAGCCGGATGCGCAACCAGATAGATACCTTCTTTGTAAAAGCCGCGGAGATCAATGCGTGGATGTTGTTTGCCCCACTTGTGTTGTTCCTCGCCACAATATGCCTTTGTATTTATCACGTGTTCACAACGAGAGAAAAGACAATGTTCGAAAAGAGAGTGATGATGTGCTTCGCGGTGCTGACGAATTTGGTCACCGGGACCATTGCAGCAGTGTATACGTTGACTAACGCCGTTGCCTCCGACTGGCTGCTTGTTTTCCCGATATGGAACATAATCAACGGCGTGCTGATACTTCTTATGGTCTCTTTAGGAATCATTGATGAAGAGTGTATCAGCGACCGTGATGCCACACTCGTTCAGATTATTCTCGGCCTGGTTGCCGTCCTCATAATTTTCGTATTCTGCAACTACGTCTTCAAATTGTATTGGGCCATCACTTTTTCAATATGCATCATCTATACGACCAGTTTCGACAGGGCACTGCAAAATGTCTTCCCTGGTCTGGCGAACAGACCAGACGACCAAGCCCCCTGACCGCAGCCATCTAACAAAGTGCAGCTGTTTGTAATTGACAAAAATTCATCAATAATCAATAATCGACCATCAATAGTCAACTGGAAGGCCGAAGTGGCGGAACTGGCAGACGCGCGGGACTCAAAATCCCGTGGGGTTCACCCCCCGTGAGGGTTCGACTCCCTCCTCCGGCAGTGCAATTTAGTGTACAGCGTTTAGCATATAGTGTATAAGGGTTAGAAGACAAAAAACGCGTGCTGTTAACACGTTGATAGTTCACCGACACGTATCGGAAAAATATTTGATGCCTCTGAAGGAAAAATTTGAATCCGCAGGGAACTTTTTATTTAAGTGGAGAAGTTTCTTACCACTTCTTACAATAGGCCTTTTCTTAATTGCTATGAAACACTTTTCATACCCTCGAGGTGAACATTACCTGGACTTGCTGTGGGAAGGCATTTCTTTTGCTGTTTCACTATTCGGATTAGCAATCCGGGTTTTTACCGTCGGTTATGTCCCTAAAGGGACATCCGGCAGGACAACGAACAAACCAAGAGCGAGCACTCTAAATACTACGGGGATGTATTCCATAATCAGACATCCATTGTACACAGGCAATTTTTTTATATGGCTCGGTGTTTCAATGTGCCCTCGTTCCCTGTTTCTTGTTATATCGCTTATTTTCCTTTTCTTCCTGTACTACGGGCTAATAATCCTCGCAGAGGAAAAAATTCTTCGCGAAAAATTCGGTAATACGTTCGTTGAATGGGCACACAGAACACCATTATTGTTTCCCCGATTCAGAAACTGGCAGAAAGCAGCTTTGCCATTTTCGCTGAAGACTGTGCTTAAAAGGGAATACTCTACTTTCTTTGCTATAATAGCTATATTTACTTGTCTGGAAATAGGAGAAGATTTGTTCTATTCGGGCAAACTGCAATTTGACCCGGTTTGGGTATCGATATTTTTGACAGGATTGTGTTCATACATAATACTGCGAACCCTGAAAAAGAAGGGTTTTCTGGATGTGGAAGGAAGATAATATGTAACCTTAACCGAAAGACCCACGGATGTGAAGGTTTGACTCCATCCTTCGGTAATCTCAACAACGCACGCACAGATAGTGGGTTGGGCTTTATAGGAAGACTTTAGTATATGGGCGTACACGAGAACAGACTACTATTGAAGATTGCACGCCGGCGGGTAATAGTTTCCCGCGTCTTCGGCGTTCTGGTCCTGTTTCTGGCACTTTTTACGACGGGTTCATTCAGTCAGGGTAGTTTGACGGATGCACTCCTTGAGATGTCGGGCTTATTTCTGCTTACGATTTGCAGCATCGGCAGGCTGTGGGCATTATTATACATCAGCGGTTACAAAAAGCTTGAGCTTATCACAGAAGGCCCTTACTCGATGGTACGGCACCCTTTATATGTTTTCAGTCTCATAGGAGCGATTGGCATCGGATTAGCATCGGAAAACATCCTTGTTCTGGCGGCGCTGGTCATTTTCTATTTGTTGTACTATCCTCTGACGATTCTTGTAGAGGAAAAGAAGCTGGTGGACAAATTCGACCAGGCATATCTTGATTACATCAAACGCACACCGCGATTTCTACCTAAATTATCACTGTATAAGGGCAGTGCACAATATCAAATAAACACGGATATTTTCGCAAAGAAACTGGTACTTGGGATGTGGTTTATCTGGATTTTTATTATTCTGCACATTATAGAAATGCTCCAACAGAGCGGCCACATACCTGTGCTTCTGAGGGTGCCATAGGCCGAGGAAATTTTTTGCCAACATCTATTATTTGGCGACAAAAGGTGATAACTCGCGGAGGCGGTTGGCAATGGGCGGGATTCAAAATCCCACAGGGTTCGTCACCGGTGGAAGGTTCGACTTCTCCCCTCGGCGGTTTCTCGAATCCGGCGGCTGCAAAAAACTATCAGCTCCAGCGGCATATCAAAACAGGGCGTATATAAACGGCGCGATAGCTGAACCTTCGACCAAGACAATCAAGACAGCCATAAGCAGCAGGAAAATGATGATGGGCAGCAGCCACCATTTCTTTCTGACTTTGAGAAAATCCCAAAACTCTACCAATATGGACAGTTTAGACATAGCTGGTTCTTCAGTTATTTTTTATTAAACTGCTCAAGAAATTTTTTTCCAGTTCTGAGGGTTGGTAGAACCCTCTTTTTCTGTCGAATTCGTTCCTTTTGAAGAAGAACAGGTCGGAGATATCATTATCCAGTACCTGCAGCACGGTGATATCCGGTTCGACATATCTTGCCCTTTCGACAAAAAGAGACAACTCGTCGATGATAGTATATCCTGCGACGCCAGCGTTGATAACCTCTTTGTCGGAATATTTTCTTTCGAGTAAATAAGGATAAATGTGGTGATTGGGCAGATACGGGCCGAAGGTTACAGAATCGCCGAGGGCTAATATTCGCTGTTTTCTCTTTGGGAAGGTAAGGTCGTAGCCCATTCTCAGACCCTGTGAGTTGGTTGTGACTCTATAGGGCATATCAGGCTTTATCTGCCATATACTGTTGTCGCTGGGCTTTAGGTCACCAAATAGAGACACCCTTTTTTGGAATTGAAAGATAGTTCTGTAGTTTGAGTACTTATCAATGTATTCGGCGAGCTTGCCGGCAACGACCTGGTTACCAAATCTGGACAAATGGCCATCGTCCGGGAGAAGTGTCAGGACATCAAGCGGATATTTCCGGAATTCTTCGCTAAGGTCTATGAATTCGAGCTGGTATTTTTCAGCCAAGTGGGCGAAAAAATTTCGGCAGAACAACCCGTTTTCGGGGTTTTCGTACAGGTCGGTGGGAATATATAAGACGAACAGTTTGGATTGTATTTTTTGAGCTTCCTCGACGAGCATTTTGAAATTAGTCTCGTATTCCTGCTGGAACTGCTCGAGGAGTTCCTTTGCGTCAGCAGAGAATAAGGCGTCACGAGGTATTTGATAGTTTTGAACATAGTTTTTGGCCTTTGCGGCGAGGACTTTGCCTCTCACATGTCTGAACGAAGCAACAATCGCCAGCGGGCTCTGGCTGTTGGTCTGAAAATAGACGATTCTCAGGCTGACTTCCAAGATAATCAGCAGAATAATCAGCGGTGTTAAAGTGAAAACAATCTTTTTGAGAATAGACAGAGATTCAGAACTGTTTTTCATAATCAGTTTTTTCCGGCTGTGAGTTTTTTCGCAGGACCCAGTAGGTGTTAGCATCCGGGTTGATTTCAAGCTCTAAAAAATTTTTGCCGAATAACCTTGCCAGCAGGCTGACGGGAGTAAGCACAAGGTAAAACAACGCACATAGGATTAACTTTGTTACAAACCAGCCTATTATGTTGGACATGGCCATCCATAGCTTGTATATGGGCTTTAGACGCATTGGTGCGAGCATACCAAACAGTAAAAAGACAAGTGAAAGTAAAAACAGGTACACGCAGGATTCCTTCCGGCCATACAAAAGCAGGATGGCAATCAACGTCAGGACAGAAGCCATAGTGACTGCGAACTTACGCAACTGTCCAGTGCTTTGTGAATTACTTCTTTGAGGGGTACTCATATTATCCTTAATCCAGGTCAAATTCCCTCAGCCAGTTTATATCTTTGTCCAGCGGCTTTTGGCAATCCTTTTTTATGAGAAAATTTCCCATAATCAGATAATCCATATTTGTCCGCATAAAACACAGATAGGCGTCTCCAGGCGTACACACGATTGGTTCGCCTCTTACGTTGAAGGACGTATTAATGACTACAGGACAGCCGTATTTTTCATCGAACTTTTTTATCATTCTATAATAGAGCGGATTGTTTTTCCCGTCGACAGTCTGAAGTCTGGCTGAGTAATCAACGTGTGTTACAGCAGGGATGGCCGAACGCACAACTCTTAGTTTATCGATGCCGTAGAGTCTTTTCTCCCGCTCGGTGATTTGGCGTCGTATTTTGGTATTGATAGGCGCGACCAGCAACATATATGGGCTTGGGCGGTCGATTTCAAAATAGTCGGCGGCACGTTCTGAGAGTACCGAGGGGGCAAAAGGGCGAAAGCTTTCGCGGAATTTGATTTTTAAGTTTATTGTTTCCTGCATATTTGGTGAGCGAGCATCCCCGAGGATTGAGCGGCTTCCCAGCGCTCTTGGTCCGAACTCCATACGTCCCTGGAACCATCCGACGACCTTTTGTTCAGCAACAAGGTCAGCGACTTTTTCGGGGATTTCCTCATAGGACAACTCAGTGTAAGGAACTTTGTTATCCTGGAGATACCCGCGAATATATTCTTTTTGGAATTCTGGGCCGAGGCAGGAGTCGTGCTGTGGGCTGTTTTTGCCATCAGCTGCTCTGGAATTACCCAGATACTGATGCCAAACAAAGAGAGCTGCGCCGAGTGCACCACCGGCGTCACCGGCCGCTGGTTGAATCCAAATATCCTCAAAGGGCCCTTCCCTGAGTATTCTGCCATTTGCGACACAATTCAGTGCGACCCCACCGGCCAGACAGAGCTTGCTAGCCCCTGTTTGATTGTGGACATGGCGAGCCATACGCATCACTATTTCTTCGGTGACTTCCTGAATCGAGCTGGCAAGGTTCATGTGGCGCTGTTCGAGTCGTGAATCAGGCTTTCTGACTGGGCCGCCGAAAAGTCTTGCGAATTTTCCATTGGTCATTGTCAAGCCAGCACAATAGTTAAAGTATTCCATATTCAATCTGAATGAGCCGTCTTTTTTAAGATCCATTAGCTCTGAAAGTATGAGGTCTTTATATTTAGGCTGACCATAAGGGGCTAATCCCATAAGTTTGTATTCGCCGGAGTTTACTTTGAAGCCGGTGTAATAAGTGAAGGCCGAATACAACAGGCCAAGCGAATGGGGGAAATTCATTTCAGCGAAAATAGTTATTTTATTGTCTTTGCCCAGCCCATAGCTAGAGGTTGCCCATTCACCAACTCCATCTGCAGTGAGAAAAGCCGCCTCTGGAAAGGGTGAAGGAAAAAAAGCCGAAGCGGCGTGTGAGAGATGATGTTCGAGAAAAATGATTTTCCCGTCAAAATTAAGCTTATCCTTGATAAGCTCTTTTATCCATATTTTTTGCTTTATCCAGAGAGGAATCGCCTTAAGGAACGAATGGATGCCAGAAGGTGCGTACGCAAGGTAGGTTTCAAGGATGCGTTCAAACTTTAAAAAGGGTTTGTCGTAAAAAACGACGATGTCAATGTCCCTTTTTCCCAGGCTGGTGTCAGTCAGGATGTAATTTATGGCGTTTTCTGGAAACGACCAGTCGTGCTTTTTGCGTGTAAAACGCTCTTCCTGTGCCGCACAAATTATTTGGCCATCGCGGACGAGGCACGCAGCACTGTCATGATAAAAGGCTGAAATTCCAATAATATTCACAGAGGTCTTCTCTTAATTTTAGTCCATCAAAATCAGGTTGACTTCTGCTACGTATCCGAAGCTGTAATGAAACAAAAAAGGAAACAACAAGAGTTTAAATATCAGATAACAACAAAGGGGCTTGCCGTCAAGACAATTTTTTCATTTAAATTCATGGAACCGTCTTGGCAAGATGATAAGGGTTTGAATCCATCCTTCGGCAGTTACTCCATAGCTCGTGACTTGTATCTCGACGGGGTATTATGTTGCCCCACAATCTTACTTTGCTACAAAAGGCGAGAGTTCGCGGAGGCGGTTGACAATGGGCGGGATTTTTTCGATTGTGTAATCAACTTCTTCTTCGGTGTTGTATCGGCTTAAGCTAAATCGAATTGAGCCGTGAGCGGCGGTGAAGGGGACACCCATAGCACGCAAAACATGCGAAGGCTCGAGCGAACCGGAAGTGCAGGCGGAGCCGCTGGAAGCACAAATGCCGAACCTATCGAGCATAAGCAATATTGCTTCGCCCTCAATAAATTCAAAACTAATATTACTCGTATTCGGCAGACGATTCTCGGCATCGCCATTGACCATACAGTCAGGGCATTTTTCAAGAATTGCCTTTTCGAGCTTGTCGCGGAGGTATTTGACCCTTTTATTTTCCTTGCTGAAGTTTTGCATAGCTAATTCGCAGGCCCTGCCCAGGCCGATTATGCCGGGGACATTTTCGGTGCCGGCCCTTCGCCCACCTTCCTGATGTCCGCCCAGCATAAACGGGGCGAGGCGCGTCCCTTTTCTGACATAGAGTATTCCAACTCCCTTAGGTGCGTGCAGCTTGTGGCCCGATATGCTAAGCAAATCGATACCACTTTTCGAGAGGTTGATGGGAATTTTACCGACCGCCTGAACGGCATCGGTGTGAAAAACGATGCCTTTACCTGTCACCATTTCGGCGATTTTTTCAATGGGAAATATCGTGCCCGTCTCGTTATTGGCATACATAATCGTCACGATAGCGGTGTCTTCACCGAGCTGCTCTTCCAGCTGTTCGATATTGAGCCGGCCTTTTCTATCGACCGGTATCTCCACAACACTATAGCCGTGACTTTCAAGGTCGCGGCAGACGCTCAGCACGGCAGGGTGCTCGACGCGGGTGGTTATGACCTTGCGTTTATCGGGATAAGCGGCCAGTGTGCCCTTGATTGCGGTGTTGTCACTCTCGGTGCCACAGCCGGTAAATATGATTTCGCCTGGGTCGCAGCCGAGAAGCACCGCTGTCTTTTCGCGAGCTTCGCGGATTTTAATGCCGACCTGTCCGCCGAAGGTGTGCATACTCGAAGGATTGCCGTAAAGCTCACAGAAGTACGGCTTAATTTCTTCTAACACCTCATCAGCGACTTTAGTGGTGGCGTTGTTGTCGAAATATATTGTTTTCATTTTTTTATTGCCTATGGTTGTGCGGCTCCTTCGCTGAATCCTCATCTTCCTCAACAAAAAGCTCATCAGAAACGAATTCTCTTAGTTTTGCTTCGACCACATCCTTCATCGTGAATTCGGTCAGTTTGCACTGGGCGCACATACCTCGAAATGCAACTATAACCTTATTTCCTTCAACATCTATCAGCTCGATATTGCCACCGTGCGCGCGCAGGGCGGGCTGAATTTGCTCGTTGATTGTCTGCTGAATCATTTGTATCTTTTGGATATTCGTCAATCTGCCAGCCCATCGTGGTGCTGTTTCAAAGATACGTCCAGCTTTTTCGCCCTGGATATTTTCGATGATTTTTTCGATTTCGCCTTTGCATTCGCCGCAGCCGCCGCCGGCTTTGCAGTAATTGGTTACCTGCTCAACGGTAGTGAGGTCGTTTTCGCGTATGACTCTTTCGATTTCCTTTTCAGTAACGCCGAAGCAGGTGCAAACAACTTTTCCTTCAAGCTCGTGTTTCTTTTTGCCGCCGCCTCGGTAATTTTCAATCGCCGCTTCGAGGGCTTCTCTGCCCATAACCGAGCAGTGCATTTTTTGCTCAGGAAGCCCGCCCAGATGATTTGCAATATCCCTGTTAGTGATTTTAGCAGCTTCCTCCAGCGTCAAGCCTTTTATCATATCAGTTAATACCGATGATGTTGCAATTGCGCTTGCGCAGCCGAAGGTTTTGAACTTTGCTTCCTTAATTTTGCCGTTTTTGTCAAGCTTGAAAGTAAGCTTTAAGGCATCGCCACAGGCAAGTGAGCCGACCTCACCAACCCCGTCCGCATCTTCTATTTCTCCGACATTGTGCGGATTGAAAAAATGGTCTTTAACCTTATCTGTGTATTCCCACATAATTTTTACCTCTGGCTTACCTTTAGAGCCTGGTCGAAGTCAGCTATTATATCATCAATATGCTCAGTACCCACCGAGACACGAACGTAATCAGCCGTAACACCGGCTGCGAGCTGTTCGGCCTCTGTCAACTGCTGATGCGTCGTACTGGCAGGGTGAATCACAAGTGTTTTGCTGTCACCGATATTGGCGAGGTGACTGGCAAGTTTTACACTATTGATGAATTTTATACCCGCCTTTTTGCCGCCTTTAATCCCAAAACCCAATATTGCACTTTGACCATTGGGCATATATTTTTTCGCAAGTGCATAATCCGGATGTGATTGAAGTCCGGGGTAATTGACCCAATTAACTGATTTATGCTTTTCGAGCCACTTAGCAAGTTTGAGGGCGTTTTCACTGTGCCGGGGCATACGCAGATGCAGCGTCTCCAGGCCCTGCAAAAACAGGAAAGCGTTGAACGGCGACATACAGGAACCCATATCTCGCAGAAATTGCGTTCTGGCCTTGATGATATACGCCAATTCACCAAACGACTCGACATATTTGACGCCATGATAACCTGGGTCAGGTTCGGTCAACTCGGGATAGCGCCCGTTCGTCCAGTCGAATTTACCCGAATCGACAATTGCTCCGCCGATGCTTGTGCCGTGGCCGCCGATAAACTTTGTGCAGCTATGAACCACAATATCAATACCGTATTCAAACGGTCTGAACAACATCGGCGTCGCAACGGTATTGTCGCAAATCACCGGCATACCGTTATCGTGTGCGATTTCTGCTATTTTTTCATACTGCAAAATATCATTTTTGGGATTGCCGATACTCTCTATATAAATCAATCTTGTATTTTTCTTGACTGCCTTTGCAAAGTTTTCTGGTTTTTTAGGGTCAACAAACGTTACATCAATACCCAGCTTTTTGAATGTCTGGTTGAACAGCGTGACTGTTCCGCCATAGAGCGAGTTCGAAGATACGATATGTCCACCTGCACCGCAGATATTAAATATGCTCACATAGATTGCCGACTGGCCTGAACTTAACGCCAAACCGCCCACGCCACCTTCCAGCGCAGCCAGTCGTTTCTCCAATACATCCGTCGTAGGATTCATCAGGCGCGTATAGATATTGCCAAACTCTTTGAGTGCAAACAAGTTTGCTGCATGCTCAGTGCTTTTAAAACAATAGCTGGTGGTCTGATAAACAGGCACAGCGCGGCTGAGCGTATCTGAATCAACCTTCTGGCCTGCATGCAGGGCGAGAGTTTCCAAGTGATATTGAGTTTCTCTGTTCATCTGTTTAATCCTTCCTCATTTTTGCTCGTCAGGGCGTAGGCCCTGCCGTAGTCCCGAAAGGTAAAATCTCTACCATTCTATCAAGCGCCTTTTTTGCTTTTATCCTTACCTCTTGCGATACTGTAATTTTATATTGCATATCTTCCAATGACCAGGCCACTTTTTCCAAAGTAATCTTTTTCATATTAGGGCAAATCGCCCTGTCGATGGCCGCAATAAATTCAGCTTTGGGATTTTGCTTTTTCAAAGGATAAATCATCCCTGTCTCGGTAGCGACTATAAAGCGTTTTGCCGGGCTTTTCCTGACAAACTCGAGCATTTGACCGGTACTAAGCAGCTGGTCAGCAAGCTTCTTAACCGGCTCCGTACATTCCGGGTGCGCCATTACAATCGCATCGGGGTATATTGTTTTTGCATTTTTAATATCCTCTTCGGTTATCATTACATGGGTTATGCAATAGCCAGGCCAGAGCACAAGGTCTCTGCCGGTTTTCTCAATGACAAACCGGCCAAGATGCAGGTCCGGCACAAAAATAATCCGTATGTCCTGCGGTACAGAGTTCACCACCTCAACCGCATTAGAACTGGTGCAGCAATAATCGCTCTGTGCCTTGACTTCTGCGGAACTGTTCACGTAACAGACGACCACCGCATCGGGATATTTCTGTTTCAGCCCGCTTAACTGCTCTGCGGTTATCATATCAGCCAGAGGACAACCGGCAAATTTATCCGGCAAAAGCACAGTTTTTCCCGGGGAAAGAATAGCAGCGGTCTCGGCCATAAACTTTACGCCACAAAATACGATTACCTGCGCATCAGTCTGCGCCGCCTTTATACTCAAGCCCAGAGAATCACCGCAAAAATCAGCCAGGTCCTGAATTTCAGGGGGCTGATAGTTGTGCACAAGTATAACAGCTTTGCGCTCGGCCTTTAACCGTTCGATTTTTTCAAGCAGCTTCCCGTCCAAAAAAAACCTCCTGAAAAGCTCGTGCTACGTAGCGTTCGCCGCAGGCGAGCTACTACGCAGAGTAGCAAAAGTAAAAAGACAAAAGCTAAGAGCGGGCTTTTTTACTTTTTACTTCCCTTCCATTTTTTATATAAACCAGGTCTGCTTTTGGCGTTGTAACGGTAACGCTGGGCGGCACCGACTCTTTTATCCAGACATTGCCGCTGATTACTGCGTCTTTTCCAATGACTACATCGCCAAGTATCGTCGCCTCGGCATATATCACCACATTGTCCTCTATCGTCGGATGTCTCTTGCCTCCTTTTATTATCTTTCCTCTTTCGTCCTTGGGGAAACTCAATGCTCCCAGCGTAACACCCTGATAAATTTTCACATTTTCACCTACGACCGTAGTTTCACCTATTACGACGCCGGTGCCGTGGTCAATAAAGAAGTTTTTGCCTATCTTTGCGCCCGGATGTATATCAATGCCGGTTCTTGCGTGTGCACATTCGGTCATTATGCGCGGAATCAACGGCACATCCTTCAGATATAATTCATGGGCGATGCGATACGTTGCAATTGCTATTATGCAGGGATAGCTTATCACAATTTCCTCATAAGACTTTGCAGCGGGGTCACCGTCAAACGCCGCACCAACATCGCCTTTCAGCAGCTCTCTAATCTTCGGCAGCTGAGCCAATAAATGCTCAGCAGCACCCTCAGCCATTGCCCGGCAGTCACCGGTATCGCACTTCTCCATTCTGCAGCGGTATTTGTAAGCCCGCTCTATTTGCTCGGTAAGCTCTGTATAAACGTGATACAAAATATCGATAACAATGTAATTTATATTCGATTTTGTAACTGTTCTTTTGCCGGTATAGCCTGGAAAAAGCAGCTCAGTGAACAAGTCAAGAATCTCCACAATCTTATCCCGCACGGGCAAATTAGAGGCCTCGATAAAATTTATGCCGGAATCGCCCTTATACGTGCGGGTAATTTCGCCAACTAAATTTTCTATTTTCCTGCTGTTCAACCTGTTCTCTCGCATTGTCAGACCCTCTTAAAAAAACAAAAGACGTAGGGTGGGGTCTCTTGTCCGCCGAAGCCCCGGCGAAGGCGGATTACCCCACTATCTTATCCAAACATTTCAGTAGAAATATACCTCTCTCCGGTATCGGGCAAAATTACTACTATTGTTTTGCCTTCATTCTCCGGACGCTGCGAAACCTGGATTGCCGCCCACAAAGCGGCCCCTGAGCTTATCCCCGCCAATATTCCCTCTTTCACCGCCAATTGGCGGGCCGTCTTCATAGCGTCATCATTCGAGACCTGAATAATTTCGTCGATTATCTCAACGTTCAACACTTCCGGCACAAATCCGGCCCCGATGCCTTGTATCTTATGCGGGCCTGGTTTGCCGCCGGAAAGCACCGGCGAATCCTTCGGCTCCACCGCAACGACCTTCAGGTCCTTATCGTGTTGTTTTAACACTTCACCACATCCGGTCAACGTTCCACCGGTTCCGACGCCGGAAACAAAAATATCAACCTTACCCTCGCTATCTGCCCAAATCTCCTTCGCCGTAGTTTCCCTGTGAACCTGCGGATTTGCAGGGTTGTTAAACTGCTGCGGCATAAAAGCGTTGGGATTCTCAGCCACGAGCCGCTCGGCCTCCTGAATTGCGCCGGTCATACCACGCTCTGCGGGAGTTAGAACAATCTCTGCCCCAAACAATTTCAATAACTTTCTTCTCTCGATGCTCATAGATTCCGGCATAGTTAGTATCAATCGGTATCCCTTTGCAGCACAAATAAAAGCAAGCCCTATTCCGGTATTTCCGCTGGTCGGTTCAATTATAACGGTTTCCGCCTTTATCAGCTCTTTCTTCTCCGCCGCCTCAATCATTGACAAAGCAATCCTGTCTTTCACGCTGCCGCCCGGATTGAATGATTCAAGCTTGGCTAAAATAGCAGCTTTGCCCGACCCGAGCTTATTGATTCGCACCAAAGGAGTAAACCCGATTGTCGAGGTTATATTTTCGAATATAGCACTCATAATTTGTCCTTCATCCATCTATATTTGATAATTTAAGGTCCTTTTATCCTTTGTCCTATCCACCAAATCCTGCAAAGTCATTGATTGCAGGACGTTCATAATTGCCTGCTGCACCTCTGCCCAGACCTGCCTTGTTACACAATCAGCAACTCTTGCACAGTAATTTTCATTTTCAAGGCACTCGACTGTGGTTACAGGGCCTTCGAGGGCATTAAAAATATCGCTAAGTTTAATCTGATTCGCAGGTTTGGCAAGGATATAACCGCCTTTGGCGCCTCTGATACTTCTTACAAATCCTGCTGATTTGAGTATGGCCATTAACTGTTCGAGATACTTGACGGATATATCCTGCCGATGTGCAATTGTCTTAATCTGCAAAGGCCCTTTGCCCTGGTTTCCAGCCAGTTCTAATATAGCCCTTACTCCATATCTGGTTCGAGTCGAGAGTTTCATATTAACCCTCCTACTATTCCTACTGTATTAGTATAATATCTTAAGTAGCCAAAGTTCGCCAGAAAAATTTAAATATTTTCGAAAAATGTGCTGACTAACGTTTGTTTTTTAAGATAATACTACTATTCCCATTGGAATAATGGGATATTAAAGGTAGGTTTATGGAATAATCGTCCTAATTACTTAATTTAAAGCCGGTAAATATATCCCTTAACTGTAAATATTGAAGCTATTAGTAATAATGATATTAAGAGGTTCAAATAGTGGAAACTCATATTAGAAGTATACTTAAGGCTATAAGCTGGCGGGCAGGAGGAACAGCAGTAACATTTATAGTTGCTTGGATTCTAACTGGCAATATCGACATTGCAGCAAAAATTGGTGCTCTGGATACGGCACTGAAAATAGGAGCATTTTATATACATGAAAGGTTATGGAACCATCTTGACTTTGGCAAAGAAAAACCGCCGGAATATCAGATTTAGGTATCTGATTTAAGTGTTTTTTTTAGCAAAGATTAATAAAAGGAGAATCAAAAATGTTGGGAAATTTTTCGACCGACAATATTTCTGAACTGGTGAACAGCCTCAACTTTGCCCAGAAGGTAGAACGGTCTCTACAGCTTATCAAAGAGGCTTATAAAGAATATGGTGATGGGCTGGTGGTTGCAAACAGCCTGGGTAAGGACTCTTGCGTTGTCTGGCATCTGGCCAAGAGGGTAAGCCATAAAATCCGCGGCTTTATTATAACCACACGGTTTAAACCGGCAGGAACCGTACAATTTATGAAGGACGAGGTGACACGACATCCGGAACTTAGGGTGTTCCGCAATGAGGCTTCAATTCCTGACAAACTTTATCTGACGGATCCTGACCGCTGCTGCGATATACTGAAGGTCAAGCCAACAAGACAGGCTATCGAAGAAATGAATGTAACCTGCTGGGCAACAGGCCTTCGGTGCACAGAGGGAAGGACGCGGACTGATTTTAAGGAGGTCGAGCAGCGGGATATCGGCCTTGTCAAATTAAACCCAATCCTTATATGGTATGAGCGGGAAGTATGGCAGTATCTGGCATTAAATAGGGTGCCGATTAATCCGCTATATGCCAAAGGTTACAGGTCATTGGGATGCGAACCATGCACCACCATCGCCCAAGGCACTGATGAACGAGCAGGCAGATGGATAGGCACCAGTAAATGCGGAGGTGAGTGCGGTATCCATACCCGGCCACTGAAAACCGTAGTTAATGCTACCGAGGTAAAATGAGTACGAGGGCAAAGGACAATAATGAAATTCTGTGGGCAACCCAAAAGTCAGCCGCCAATGAACCGCCAGCCGGCCCTCTGCTTGGAGTATATCCTCAAAAACAAAACGGATTATTCATGCAAAGGATAAAGGTCTTTGGCGGCCGAATAAGCTGGCCACAATGGAGAAAGATAGCTGAACTTGCATTTAAATATTCGTCAGGGTTTGGTCTGCATATAACGACCCGTCAGGATATAGAGTTGCACAATATACCGGCAGAAAATATACCACTTATCCAAAAGAGTCTGGCAGAAACCGGATTGAGCATATTTGCAGCAGGTGGTGATTCGGTCAGAAATATATCTATCTGTAGCAATTGTGACTTTTGCTCCGATGGTTTTGATTTATTGCCGCTGGCACAGATTGTTCGACAGTATCTGGAACTGCAGCCGTATATATCCCATCTGCCCCGCAAGTTTAAGATAAGTTTTTCCGGCTGTTCGCAGGCATGTGCAAAACCCTGGTTAAATGACCTTGGGTTTATTGCTCAAAATAACAATTTATTTACTGTAATCGGGGCAGGTTCGTTAGGCCCAAAACCGGCTCTCGGTATTGAGCTTTACAGAAACTTACCAGCAAAAGATGTGCTGCCTGTATGCATAGCAGCAACAATGATATTCAACCAATACGGAGACCGTGAAAACAGGCGCCGTGCAAGATTTCGCCATATAAGAGAAAAACTTGGCGATGAGGCTTTTAAGACATTATTGGATGCAAGTTTTAATGAAATAAAGGGACAGCAACCATGGCCCGATATTCTGCCTGCACAAGGAAGAAAGGATATTAAGCTGTTGTATCGACTTCAATTACCCAATGGCAACATAGAGTCTGAGCAGGCATTGGAACTTGCCGATATTGCCGAACCGACGGGAGCGGTGCTCAGAATTAATCTTGAGCATGGACTTGAACTTTACGGAAGCAAGACTGTCGAACTTCCGGAGTACATAGCCACCCTTTCTGAAAATCCAATTATTATTGCCTGCCCCGGTTCTCAGACCTGCCCAAAAGCGATTGCCGACACTCAAATTACCGCTGACAGGATAAGGCAGGCACTTGCCTGTAAGGATTGTCCGTCAGTGCGAATAAGTATATCCGGATGTCCAAACAACTGTGCCCAAAGCGTAGTTTCTGATATAGGATTAGTAGGATTATTGCGTAATCAAGAGGGTAAATCGGTTGAATGTTACCGTTTCTTTATTGGAGGCGGTAACGGTAGAAATGACAAATTGGCCGAGCAATCCGACATTATACCCGCACAAGATGTTTCGAATGCTGTTGAACAATCGCTTAGGAAGCTAAAGATTACAAGCTTATAACTGTATCTTCCTTCAAATAATACTGCTGGATAATTTGCTATTTTTACCCGCTAATCCTCCTATCCAGCCCAGGGAAAGGGTAATTTTACTTGACTGTTTGACCGCCTCTTTTTAGAATAATGTTATCTTCCAGAAAAAGGTTTTGCAGATGTCAAAAGATTCCAAGAAAAAAGGGGCGTTTAACCCATCTTTTCTGCCCAGAAAGTGCGGAAGTGCAGCCGAAGCAACTTCAGGCATCAAGATACCTGAACCATCGCTGGCCCATCTGAAAAAACTAACAGACGATACGGGGCTTTTACAGCACACCAGATACACGATACCATATCGCGCAGACGGCTACTGCACGGATGACAACGCAAGGGCCGTGATTGCGGTGACCAGGTATTATGCCCGGCACCCTGAACCGCAAGCCCTCGACCTGCTTAATACATATCTGTCCTTTGTCCTGCATTCTCAAAACAGTGACGGCTCGGTCAAAAACCTCATGAACTTTGACAGAACCTGGCAAAAGAACGAGCCCGGCAACGATGCTCTGGGCAGAGTATTGTGGGCATTAGGGATGGTTTTAGCAAAACCGCCCTCGCCGGCCTATCTGCCAATAATCAAAGAGTATTTTGAAAACTCCGCAGTATGTGTGGAGAAGCAGTCTCCAAGAGGTATGGCATATTCGATACTCGGAATGAGTGATTATCTCAAGTGGTTCCCCGAGGCCGATGATATCAAAAAACAATTGGAAATAGCTGCAGACAGTCTCGTAGCCCAATACGAAAAAAATAATTTTCCTGATTGGCAATGGTTCGATGGCGCCCTGACTTATGACAACGCCATTTTGCCGTATGCCTTGTTTGTTGCCGGGTTTACCCTTGGGAATAAATACCTCGAAGTTGCAGAAAAAACGTGTGAGTTCCTGCTGGCAAATACTTTCAACGGTAACCATTTCAGCTTTATCGGCTGCCAGGGATGGTATAAACGTGGAGGAACAAGGGCGACATTTGACCAGCAGCCGATAGAGGCCGCAAGCACGGTTATGATGCTAAGGGCTGCCTATGACGCAACACAAAACAATAAATACCTAATACTCCAAAGAAAAGCGTTTGAGTGGTTTCTCGGTGAAAACGATTTGCACATTCCGCTCTATGACTTTAAGACTAAAGGATGCAGTGACGGCCTTATGTCGGACGGTGTTAATCCCAACCAAGGCGCAGAAAGCACACTGAGCTTCTTACTGAGTTTGCTGACCATAATAGAAAGTATTGCCGGACCGACAGTCAAAACCAAATCTAAAAAAAGCAGGTAGAAGAACCTGCGTTTTGAAGGTGCCATAAAATAAAATCCCATCCAGCTATGTCGGAAACAGCTTAAAATGAAAATCGGCAGCTTTAATGTCAATTCCCTACGCTCTCGTTTGCCCGTAGTGCTTCGGTGGCTCGCCGAGCATCAGCCGAACGTCCTCGCTGTCCAGGAAACCAAGGTTCAGGATGCCGATTTTCCAACAGAAGCGTTCGAGACCACCGGGTATAAACACGCCTTCAAGGGACAAAAAAGTTATAATGGAGTGGCGATTTTCAGCAAAGCCGAAATCAAAAATGTAAAATTCGGCTTCGATGATGAACCTAAAGACGAGGCTCGCCTGATTACGGTTGAAATCGCCGGCATTGTCGTCGTCAATACTTATATCCCACAAGGCTACCTGCCTGAATCTGAAAAATTCGAATACAAGCTGAATTGGTTTAATCGTCTGCTCACATTCTTTGATAAGAACTTCAAGCCTACCGACCCTGTTGTGTGGGTAGGCGACTTCAATGTGGCGCCGCAACCAATCGACGTATATGACTCTAAAAACTTACTGGGGCACGTTTGCTTTTGTCCGGAAGTTACCGAGGCATTGAATAGAGTTATCCGGTGGGGATTTGTCGATGTATTCAGAATGCACTGCAGCGAAGCTGGGCAATATACGTTCTGGGATTACAGATTGAGAAATTCGTTCAAGCGGAATCTCGGCTGGCGATTAGACCACATTATGGCCACAAAACCGCTGGCCGAAAAGTGCACCGCCTGTTATATAGATAAAGAGCCCCGCTCCACAGAAAAGCCCAGCGACCACACACCTATTGTCGCTGAGTTTGCCTGATAAGAATTGAATTAGCCCTAAAACTTGTCACATTTTTTGGTGACGACATACAACCCGTTTACTTTAAGAATCAATTCCCATTCAAACTACTGATTGCCTCGTCGGCTGCTTTGCGAACATCCACACTGGGGTCTTCCACCCTTGCTTTTTCCAGGGCAGCGAGGGCTCCTGTGTTCTTTACTTCGCCGAACGAATGTGCGGCTTCCGCTCGCAATTCTGGGTCTGGGTCTGAAAGCAGAACATTCTCAAGGGCCGCTCTAACGTTATCATCAAAAGAAAATCCAGCTAATTCCTTTATTGCTTCTTTGCGCAGCTCTTTGTTTGGCATCTGGAGCTGTTTGAGAAGCTCGCTTTTCCTGTATTGCAGGTTTATGTTTAGTTGCAGCGTGCTTTCATCGAATTGCTGCGGCTGCACAACCTGTGGTGAGCTTGTCGAATACACCACCGTTTGTCTTTCAATTACGACCGGTACCCTTTCAATTACCCTCGGCTGAGTAACAACATAATAATTCGGCCCCCGGTCGTACCAGCATCCGCCGCCGAGAATAATGGTTTGCCGGTGCGGACGATAGTCCCGCCGACCCCAGGCCGGTTCAAAATACTGGGGACGATGACCAAATCTGTAATCGTCGCGGTAACCACTATGAAAACCCGGACGACCACCAATACCAACGCCTATATACACACTTGGGCGTGCTAAAGCCGCGTTCGACAATCCAATCAGCAAACTTACTGCTACTATTGTTTTAACTAATGTAAATTTTAACGCTTTCATTTTTTTACCCTTCCTTTCTTTATGTTCAGCCGTTTTTTTCACAGATTCAGACGTTCTCGACCGGCCTTTTATTGCAAATCACACTAAAAAAATTATACCATAAAGAGGAAATTAAAAAGTTAAAGGTAAAAAGTAAAAACCAAAACTTAAAACTCAAAACCTTTAATTTTGTGTTACGGTTATTGGTTGTTCACTTTGAGTTTTTGGATACCCATCCGGCCTTTTCACAGCCAATTTTCTGAAGCGGTTAGCCATCTGCTGGGGAGCGTTTTTAGGCATTCCATATTTTTCTTATTTCGGAAGACTATCCCATTTGTCTTCATAATCGAACGCAGTAGACCAGTTAATACCTCCAAGATCGTCTCTATATCTTCCTTTATGAATCACTCTATTTTTGTATTCCTCTCTCTTTCGCATTAATTCATCAGACGAAATTATAAAATACTTAGGTTTCTCATAATCCTTGGGGAGATATACCAAGATAAAATAATGATCAGGATTTGAGGGTCTTGGCTGAGTCAACCAGAAGTTTTTTGTAGATTGCCCTTTTACATCAACTGTAAAGTGGTTTCCCGAAGGACTCTGAACAAGGAGATCGGATACAGGTGCATTTCCAAATGTCAGAGCTACCAAGTATTCCCTTCGAGTTAGTTCTGCTGCTGCATAAAATTGCGATGCCCATTGAGTTTTATATCGTGCTATTTGCGTGCCCATATTCTACCCGCATTTCCATCTTGTATTTTTTTCGTCGGAAAACATCCTACCCATGCCTGCCGAACAGGTCAAATGGAATCTTCGGGCTACGGCTGGGCGCCTACACCCTGACGAGTGTCGATTTTTCCCCTTAAACTGTGGCTTATTTGCTCCAGACGAACCAGACGAACAAATAAGCGGCGGTTACCGCAGCCAAAGTGAAAGGCAGGCCTATTTTCATAAATTCCCCGAACTTTATGTGGTAACCTTGTTTTCTAAGGAGACTACAAGCGACGATATTGGCAGAAGCGCCTATGGGAGTAATGTTGCCTCCTAAACTCGCACCTATAAGTAAACCAAAAAGTAAAAGCGATGGATTGATATTGAGTTTGTCCGACAGAGAAATTGCGACAGGCAGCATAGCTGCCAAAAAGGGAACATTATCCACGAATGCCGAGAGAAAAACGGAGATAAATACAATCGATGTATAACCCCAGAATATATGCTGACCTATTAACCCCGACAGAGAGTTGGAAATTGTGCTAATCCAGCCATTTATGGTAATACTGCCTACGAGAATAAAAACGCCCATAAGAAAAAACGTAGAATCCCAGTCCAGAGACTTTATGCCTTCGAGGATTGAGCCTTTGTTTATGAATTTTTCCCATAATATTGAAATAACGCCGAATATTACACAGATTACGCCTGCCAAATATGAGAAACCGACATCGAAAAACGATGAAAAAGCCAACGTAATAATCAGCAGTATCAAAATAACCGAAGGCGTCCAGGATTTTACCTTTTCAACAGCGATGATTTGTGTCTTTGTTTTGTGTTTTCTGAAGATAAGATATAGAACTGCAAACGAGGCTACTGCTCCGATTTGAACTGCAAAGAATATACTGGGTCGGCCTTTATAAAAGAAGAAATCCCAGAAATTCATTTTAGCAAATCCGCCCAAGAGCATGCTCGGCGGGTCGCCTATTAAGGTAGCGGTGCCCTGAAGGTTACTCGAAACAGCTATAGCTATCATCATATTCACCGGACTTATTTTTAATTTTTTTGCCAGCGACAGGGCGATAGGAGCAACAATCAGGACGGTGGCGACGTTTTCCACGAAAGCGGAGATAAAGCCGGTCAGGAGGCAAATAAACAATATCGCCCAGGTGGTATTTTTCGCTTTATCGACAATGACCTCGGCAATATGTGCAGGCATCCGGCTTTCCATAAAGATGTCTGCTACTATTAGTGTGCCGATGAATATCCCCATAACGTTCCAATTAATGGCGAAGAAGGCTTGTTTAGGTGAAATTGCACTGAGGAGCAAAAGAGCCGCTGAACCACAAACGGCAATCAAAGTCCTCTTTGTTGAGAAAAATACAAATAAGATGTATGCTAAAACAAAGACTACAAGAGAAATTACCTTAGGTTGCATTCTGTAACTTTGCCCTTTCAGAATCAGCTAAAAGACGGAGTCGAACCACTGGGGAACAAGGATTCGGACCTTGACTAAATGATCCAGAGTCATTTGTGCTACCATTACACTATTCCCCAACTCAATTTCCAATTGTAAAATGTAAATTGTGAATTGTCAATTGATTTGACAGCCACCCGCACAACCGCTAACTTATCTTTATGATTCGCTTTTTCCAAATTATGGTTTTAATTTGCACGGCCGCCTTACTTACAAGCTGTAAGGCCCCTGAAAAGGAAAAACCTATATGGGAGCAGGTCAAGTTAAGCGATTTAGCTACTTCTTCTGACGTGAACAATCCCGGTGGCCGACTGTTAAAGACAATAAATCTCGACATCCACATTTTTGAAATGCCTGCTGAAGACATCAACGTACTGAATGTTGTTTGGCAGATGATGTACACAAAGCCGCTGCAATTTAACGATTATGACGCTTTCAAAGCCAACTCATTTTCAATCGGCTTCGGCCAAATCCAAATGTGGAATACAATCGCCAATGTATTGCGTGACGCCGGCTGTAAACATATAGAAACAGTTTCACTGCTGCTGCCCGACGGCGAGACCAATGACTTTACTATTGCAAGGTTAAATAAGGAACAGACCATCTTCTATATCTCAACCGCCGGTTCAATGGAAGGTGCGACCATCGGCCCGGGCAAGCTTGCTCTGCGAATAAAAGTTGAAAAAATCCCCGGCTCAAGAGGCGTATGCAAGGTTAATGCCCTGCCGGTATTTCCATCACCAATAACAAGCCCAATCCCACAATTGGCCGCTCAGGCAAAATCAGCCGAGTTCCTTTTTACCTCCGCCGGCTTTGGCCTGAAAATGAGCCCCGGTGACTTTGTCTTGCTCGGACCGGAAAAATACATCGACCACCAAATAACATTAGGCAGTTTATTCTTTAGCAGGCCCGGACGCAAGCCATCTGTCAGAATGTTCCTGCTTGTTTGTACCGGGATAATTGACTGAGCCGCCGTATGCCCAATCCAACGGTGACACTAACTCGATGCAGCGATTACAGCCAGGCCAAAATCGCCCAGGCGATTGCAACACAGTTCGAACTTCTCGGTGGATTGAAAAAATTTGTAACGCGAGGCGACACCGTCCTGCTTAAACCGAATTTCATTGCCCCAAGGTCCCGCCGTTGTGCCACCCAGACCGACCCGGCGGTACTGCTCGAAACCGCCAGGCTCTTAAAAGATTTCGGTGCAAGGCCTTTCATCGGTGACTCACCAGCCTGGGGCAATGTGTTTACCTGCATAAAAGCGTTAAAACTGGAAGAGGCCTTGAAAAAACTATCCGTGCCGGTAAAGCAGCTCAATAAACCGAAAAAGTGTCGAATAGGAACGAAAAACATCAAGGTCGGCATAAGTTCAATTGTTCTTGATGCAGATGTTATTATAAACATGCCGAAGTTCAAAACACATCAGCAGTTGGTAACGACGTTTGCAGTTAAAAATATGTTCGGCTGTGTAAGCGGCAAGCGAAAAGCCCTCTGGCACTTTGCGAAAGGCAAAAATGCCGACGAGTTTTGCGAATTGCTCATTGAAATATACAAATTCCTGAATCCCGCCCTGACCATCATCGATGCCGTTACGGTAATGGACGGCCCCGGCCCAATCCGCGGCAGAGCAAGGCCTCTCGGCTATCTTCTCGGCGGAACCGAGCCATTCGCGCTGGAAGTTATTTGCTCCATATTGGTAAATATCAAGCCTGAAGACATCCCGATTATCAAAACGGCAAAGCAGATGGGATTAAACTGCCCGGACGCAGATAGCATAAAAATCCTCGGCGATTCGTTACCACAAAATCCATGCACGGATTTCGAACTGCCTCAGCTAATTCCAATCAGGTTCTCCCTGCCGCACGTCTGCAAAAGCATCTGTAAACAGATATTACTGCTCGCCAAAGCCGCAGTAAAAACAAAGCCGCAGAGAACACAGAAATTTTGATAAGAAATCGCCAAAGCATGCACAAGCCCTTCGAGATTGACAGAATTGGCTTGTTTAGCTAATATCCGTTTCATGCAATCAAAAAATAAATCCGTAAATATTCTGGGCATTGAGACCAGTTGTGATGAAACGGCCGCGGCTGTAGTCACCGATGGCCGGTTCGTCAAATCCTCTATAATAGCCTCGCAGACAAAGCTGCACGAAAAATATGGCGGCGTTGTCCCCGAAATCGCCTCCCGCGCCCATATCGAAAAAATATATCCGGTCATAGCGGAAGCAATTGCACAAGCAAATGTCAGCAAAGATGATATTGACGCAATCGCTGTTGCAAATCAGCCTGGGTTAACAGTTGCTTTGATAGTCGGTGTTACCGCCGCCAAGACCCTCGCATTTGTCTGGGAAAAGCCGCTGATAGCAATAAATCACCTGCACGCACATCTGCAGTCGGCGCTTCTTGAGCAAAATAGCCCGGAATTGCCCGCCGTAGCTTTGATAGTATCAGGTGGACACACTTGTCTTTACGATTATCATTCACCTTTGCAGCCGAGGCTGCTGGGTTCCACGATTGACGACGCCGCAGGCGAGGCCTTTGATAAGGTTGCGAGCATCTTAAAATTATCGTATCCGGGCGGCCCCGCTATCGAAAAGGCAGCTAAACACGGCAATCCCAGGGCAATCAAATTCCCCCGCTCAATGCTCAGCCCCAATTCGCTGGATTTTTCCTTCAGCGGCATCAAAACCGCTGTGTTGTATTACTGCCACGGCAAGGATATGAAAGGCGAAAACAAGGTCGATTCGATGACGAGTGAGCAAATAGCCGACATTGCAGCATCGTTCCAGGCGGCGGTGGTTGATGTGCTTGTTAAGAAAACTCAGCGTGCCGTCGAAAAAATCGGTGCGGAAACAGTCCTTCTCGGCGGCGGAGTCGCAGCCAACACCGAGCTGCGAACCCGTTTGCAGCAGATGTGCAACTCGACAACACCGGCAAAAAAACTGCTGGTCGCACCGAAACAATATTGCACCGACAATGCGGTTATGGTAGCTTCATTAGGGTATTATAAATTCAAAGCAGGGCTTTTTGCAGATTTAACTCTTGAGCCAAAAGCGTGCAGCGAATAAGAAAAATATCAAAAATTAAAATGCAAAAAGTAAAATGACATATAAAAATGCAAAAACTAGAACAAATTTCAAAAACGAGTTCAAGAAACGGCTCTACGATTTTACATTAAAATTAATAAAGTTTTTGGATGAACTGCCACAAGATAACGTTTCAAAAAGAATCGGCGACCAACTTTTACGAAGCGGCACAAGTATTATCGGCAACTATATTGAAGGTCAGGCGGCAAGCAGCAAAAAGGATTTTACCAACTTCTTTAATACCTCGCTTAAATCAACAAATGAAAGCAAGTTATGGTTTGCACTACTTCGTGACAGCGGGCGTGTAAAACCGGAGGATGTCGCATGGTTTTTAAATGAACTCAATGAGATTGCAAATATCTTTGCCTCAAGCATCCTTACGCTTAAAGGCAGGAAATAATTTTGCATTTTGATATGTAATTTTGATATTTAATTTTTGATATTTGATTTTATGACAACTGAACAACTAAAAAAACTATTAAAGCAGGTCAAAAACGGCAAAATTGACATCAAGCAGGCGGTTGAAAAACTTCGCCATCTGCCGTTCGAGGATTTGGGCTTTGCCTGCATAGACCATCACCGCCAGATTCGCTGCGGCTTCCCGGAAGTCATCTACTGCCCCGGCAAAACCACCGAACAGATAGTTAAAATCTTCTCGAACCTCGCTGAAAAAGGCAATAATGTCCTGGCCACCAGAGCCGAGGAAGGCGTTTTCGAATCGCTTGTCAAAACAAAAAAATTCCCGAATATCAGATATGAAAAATCAGCGAAAGCAATTGTGCTGGAGCAGAAAAAAATCAAACCTTCGAAATCCGTTATTCCGATAGTTACAGCCGGCACCGCTGATTTGCCCGTCGCAGCAGAAGCGAAAGTTACCGCTGAGATTATGGGCCAGCGGACAGAGCTGATTTGTGATGTCGGAGTAGCAGGCCTGCACAGATTGCTCGGGCATCTGCCGAAACTCCAAAACGCCAACGTCATCATCGTTGTAGCAGGAATGGAAGGAGCATTGGCCAGCGTTGTAGGAGGCCTGGTCAGCTGCCCTGTAATCGCAGTCCCCACCAGTGTCGGCTCCGGTGCCAGCTTCGGTGGTATCGCCGCCCTTTTGACGATGCTTAATAGTTGTGTTGCCGGCGTTACTGTCACTAACATAGACAATGGTTTTTCTGCAGGTGTAACCGCCACACTTATAAATCGAAAAATAGAAGCTAAGAAATAAAATGCAAATAGTAGAACAAATTCCGAAATTAAAACCGAGGGCAGCTGATGCCCACAAGGGTGATTTCGGCAAGGTCTGTATCATAGGCGGCAGTATTGGTATGAGCGGAGCCGTGGCGCTGGCCAGCCGGGCCGCCCTGCGGGCCGGCGCAGGACTTGTGAGAGTAGCAATCCCAAAAAGCGTTTTACCAATAGTGGCTTCAATAGAACCATCCTACACTACTATACCGCTGGCCGAAGACAGCGCCGGCCGAATATCCGCAAAAGCAATCAATACCATACTCGATGCCGTCGGCGAAAATGATTGTCTCGCCTTCGGCCCAGGTATCGGTATCAGTGGGGCACTGCGCTCAATACTCGAAACCCTCCTCGAACAGAAACAACTGCGATTGCTTATAGATGCCGACGGCCTTAACAACCTCGCTTTGATAAAGGATTGGCCAGCCAAAACAAAAGCCAGTTTAATTGTTACCCCTCATCCAGGCGAGATGAAAAGATTATGGGCAGGTCTCTTCAGAGAACAACTGCCGCCCGACCGTCAGGACCAAGCAGGCAAATTGGCGAAGCGCACCAATACCATCGTGGTATTAAAAGGAGCGGGGACAGTCGTTACCGACGGCCAAAAAATATATATAAATAAAACCGGAAACCCCGGTATGGCAACAGCAGGCGCAGGCGATGTCCTCACAGGCGTTATAACAGCCCTTATAGGCCAGGGCCTGAGCAATTTCGACGCAGCAGTCCTCGGCGTTCACATTCACGGCTCAGCCGGCGACATCGCCGCAGAAAAATGCGGCCAGGTCAGCTTAATGGCCACCGACATAATAGAATCATTACCAAAAGCTTTCCTGGAAAACAAGTGATTATCTTTCCTGATTCATACTGCGATTTTAAATTTTCTAACCACCATTTTTCTTAACGCCGCTAACAGTCCTATATTATCACCACTATCAGATAATGAACCGCAAGCCCAAAAAAAATTTCCAAACTATCGATTTTTGTTCGGTTTTTGTTAGGGTTTTTACTCTCGTATTACCGATAGAAGCATTTACTGTAAGAGTAAAATATATTTGGCCTTGTGTCTTGAGTCCTTAAAATGAATAGCCATCCAAACAAACAAATTGAGCCTGTATGCAGATTCGGACCGGGCGGCGATTTTGTCTCTGTTTGGCCGCCGCAATCCCAGCCCCCAAAGAAACAGCCGGTTACATTACTCAGCCCGCAAAACGAAATAATAACCACATTACTCGGCTCAACTTCACTCGTCAGGGCGAAGTGCCCTGCCGTAGCCCGGAAGGAGAATTTAGATTATGTCGTTGAAAGCAGCGCCGGAAAATCCGCCGAAAGGCGAGACTTCGCTAAGGGCGAGCCAGCTTACTCCTCGCCAACTGCAGCTATTAAAGGCGATTCGCGTTTTTCAGGCAGGCCGTTGTTATTCACCGACGATTGCAGAATTGGCCTCGGAGCTGACAATAAGCCGAAGCACCACATTCGAGCATATCGCAGAACTGCGAAAAAAAGACCTGCTATCAGCTTCGCCGGCCACGGCTCGCTCTTTGAAACTGACTTCAAAAGCGCAAAAACTGCTTAACCGCCTCGACAACGACTTCCCGAACTCCTGTAGTCGGCCGCCTGCAGGCATACCGCTCGCAGGCAAAGTTGCCGCCGGCTCACCTATAGAAGCCATTGAAAACCTTGAGTCGCTGTCCCTGAACTCCTGCTTTGGAAACAGTGACGATATATTTGCCCTTGAGGTAAAAGGCGACAGTATGACCGGCGATGGTATCGTAGACGGCGACTTTATAATCTGCCGCAAATGCAGCACCGCCGATAACGGCCAACTGGTTGTTGCAATTGTGGACAATGAAAATGCGACGTTGAAAAGATTCTACAAGGAAAAATCTGCCGTCCGCCTGCAGCCCGCCAATGACAATTACGACCCAATTTATTCAGTCAATTGCCGAATCGAGGCCGTTGTGGTAGGGCTGGTGAGAAAACTTTAACCACAGTTTATGGCACGCAGCTGATTATTTTCCCCTCCTGCTAATACCCGGAAACTATGAATTGCTAAGAGGCGTACGTGCGGCTGACCTGGCTTTTATGCTTTTTTAAGGATTTCAGCCACTTCGTCCAGGCATTTTTGTAAATCTCGCTGGAAACCAAAAAACCGTCGTTATGACTGCCGAAAATCTCGACAAATTCTTTCGGCTCATTCGCAGCCTCATATAGCTCCAAACCAAATTCGAACGGTATAGTCTCATCGTTTCGGCTGTGAATTATCATCACCGGACAACGAACGTCTTTAACATAATCGACCGTTCTGTAGCTAAATCTCGCAAACCACCGCACGGGCATATAAGGGTAAAATTTCCTGCCGATGTCAACGTATGATGTAAAAGCGCTTTCAATAATCAAAGCCCCCACCTTGACCTTACTTGCCAGTTGCGCCGCGATACTTCCGCCTAAGGACCTGCCAAAGACAATAATATCATCCGGCGATATCTCTTTTTCTTCGGTCAGCCATTTGTATGCAGCCCTGGCATCCAGATACGTTCCCTCTTCGCCGGGTTTGCCCTCGCTGTTGCCGTAGCCGCGATAGTCAAAAATAAAGCAATCCAATCCCATATTATAAAGGATATTTATAGTGTCCAGACAGTGCGTCATATTGCCCCCGTTGCCGTGGCAGAACAGAACCGTCAGCTCCGAGTTCTTAACAGGGATATACCAGCCGCTTAACAGCAGGCCGTCGTCACTTTTGAAAATCACTTTCTCAAAGTCCAGCCCTAACTCTTCCGGCGTATAAGGAGCTTCCTGCACAGGGCTGTATAAAAACACCGGCTGCATAAAATAGAGCACCAGCCCCAAACTCCAATAGGCAATAAACAACACCGCAAGAATCTCAATGAATATCAGCATCGAACCCATTAAACCATCCTGTATCAATATTTTTGTTTAGCGGTTCCCAAATCAGCAACCACTTTTTGTATAGCAGTTCTCCAGTCTTCCAGAAAAATTTTCCGCAATCTTGGTATTATTTATCCCGACTAATTAGTTTGGAAAACGCACCTTGTAAAGATTTGGTTAATGCTCTTATTTGCCCGTAGAACATACCTAAAAGTAATGCCAGGATTATTATTGAAAGAATAATTGCAACTTTATTGGTTACTATAAAATACCAGATGTAAAGCCAGATTGCATAACCAAACCTGTCCACAAAATTAGCATCGGGTGAGGGGAATTTAACAACCTTATAATCCACATTACTACCGTTTACACAAACATTCACATAGTGATAGAAATAGTGTTCCGGATTAGATAGCCACAGGTCTGCACCAGCCCCACCTGTAATAATATAAGGAGTGCCCTCTCTAATTTCCTCAAAATACCCGTGAATATGGGAAGCAAAAACGGCCGTAACACTATATTTACTTGCTAAATCCATAAATTGTTTTGCATTTTCTTTGTCAGCTAAACAGTGCTCTGGTTTAATATCCCTGTGAACAAGTTCAGGAATATTCAAAGTGTAATTTCGGGGGTCAAAAGGCGGCACGTGCAAGAAAACAAATTTATGGCTAAAATCTTTTTTTAATTCATTCTCCAAAAATTCCATCTGCTGTTCGTCTATATATTCTTCGTTAGCATCGTCTAAAACTACAAATAAAGAATCGCCACAAGAAAAAGCATAATAAAAATGGCCAAAAATATCAAAGTAATTAGCCCTGCCGCCTTCTCTAATATCATGATTGCCAATAGCAACTAAAAAAGGAACTTCAGATTTCTTGATTACGTTGTAAAAAATTCGGTATTTTTCTTTCTCGCCATCAGAAACCAAGTCTCCAACGTCAATAGCAAATAAAAGCTTTTTCCCATTAATATCCTTTATAATCCTATGAAATGTGCCAAGACCGTTCTTGGTATCGCCCATTACAGCAAAACAGAAATTATAAGAGAGTGGAAAAGAATTGATTTTTTGCATTTGTTTTTCATTCCAGTTACCACTACCAACAGGCAAGATACTCCATATCACAATCCAAGCTATTAAAAATGTAATTACTCCCAACAGGATTTTGTGTCTGTTCTTCATCTTGGCCTGCTCAATAACCGGAGTTTTGCAATTTAACTGCCCTTGTCAACACACCTCAAAATCAGCTTTATAACTCAAGAGCATTTTAATTTGCTCGCCAATCTAAAACAAGCTACAATTTTAACAATGATTAAAAGAAGAAAAACGAAAACTATCAGGGTCGGGCAGATTTTAATCGGTTCCTCCGCTCCGATTGCCATTCAATCGATGACAAAGGTGCCCACCGTCGATATTGCCCGCTGCGTAAAGCAGATAAATCAGCTCGTCCGGGCCGGCTGCCGGTTGGTCAGAATCGCCGTCCCCACACGCGCCGACACCGCCGCTTTTGCAAAAATTGTCCAAAAAGTATCTGTCCCCCTAATCGCCGACATCCACTTCAGCGCAGAGCGCGCCATAGAAGCAATAGAAGCCGGAGCTGCCAAAATAAGACTGAACCCCGGCAATATAAAAAACCGGGAAAGCATCCATCGAATAATAGACGCCGCCAAAATGCACAAAACCGCCATCCGCATCGGCGTCAACGAAGCAAGCATCAGAAACCTGAAAGCCGAGGATGTCCCGCCTCAAAAACGTACCGCTTTGATGTTGAAGGAAATGAAAAGGTATGTCCGGCTGTTCGAAAATCGCAACTTCACACAATTGGTCCTCAGTGCAAAAAGCAGCGACTGCCTGCGAACCATCGAAATCAACCGGCGTATCGCCGAAACCTTCGACTATCCAATTCACCTCGGCTTAACCCACGCAGGTCTTCCCGAAGACGCCCAAATGCCCTCAGCCATTGCTCTGGGGACACTGCTCACAGAGGGCATTGGCGACACGATTAGAGTAAGTGCTGCCGGCAATCCGATTGCGGAAACAAAAATTGCAAAAGAGATTCTAATCGCACTCGGCCTTTACAAACGGCGGGCGCCGGAGCTGATAGTCTGCCCGACGTGCGCCCGCGCCGAAATCGATGTAGTCAAGCTGGCACGCCGAGTAAAAAAAATGCTGGCCGGCATTGATAAACCGCTGCGTATCGCCGTGATGGGCTGTATCGTCAATGGGCCCGGCGAAGCCGCCGACGCCGACCTGGCCGTCTGCGCCGCAAAAAATAAAGCATACCTCTACAAAAACGGTAAAAAAATAGCGGTAGTACCGGAAAACAAAATCATCCCGTCCCTACTAAAAGAATTGCAAAATCTATAATGCAAATGCACGAACAATTATCGGATACATCCCCGCAACTATTGAAAGCGATGCTCAAACGATTTTGCATCGTTGTCGTCTTCGGCATTGCCCTTGCATACATTGAAGCCGCTGTGGTTGTCTATCTGCGAACAATCTTTCACTCTTCCGGCTTCACTTTCCCCCTGACCGAATTTGGTATCAGTCCGCTGTGGGAACGACTTTTACTAACCGAAACCGGCAGAGAAGCCGCCACGCTGGTTTTAATCTTTACCGCCTCCTGGCTGTTTGGCCGAAATCTTCGGCAACGGTTCGCATTTTTTCTAACCATCTTCGCAGTCTGGGACATCTTCTACTACATCTGGCTAAAAGTCCTTCTCGACTGGCCCGGCTCGATTATGGATTGGGACATACTCTTTCTAATACCGATCGTCTGGGCCGGCCCTGTCCTGGCGCCAATCCTTGTCTCGCTCACATTGCTCATCTTTGCCGTAATAATACTTTACCGCTCCTGCGGTGCCAGAGCCATCAGACTAACCCCGGCCGGCTGGCTCACCTTTATCGTCGCCGCTCTCGTTGTGGTTGCCTCTTTCTGCATTGCCGGTCTGCACATCGCTAAACCTGATTTCCAATCCCATTTCCATTGGCCGTTATTCGCCGCAGGCCTTTTATCCGCCGTCGCACTGTTTGCAAAATGTCTCCTGCAGTCTAAATAGTTTCCGAGAATCCGATATCGCCAGCTAACCAAAGAGCAGAAGGATACTCTCGATTTGTGCACTTTTGCGATTTTAATCCTTATTGTTCTCTGATGTATTCGTTACCGTCGGCCTTTTATACGATGCCCGCTCTCTGTCGTTCCCTTTCTGCGCAAAACCTTCGAACCTGCCGAAAATCATCTTACCAGCCGAAGTCTGCAGTGAACTGGTTATGCTAATGACCACGTCTCGCCCAATCTTGTTGCGAGCGCCTTCAACAACAACCATTGTCCCGTCGTCCAGATAACCGATACCCTGCTCTGCCTCTTCGCCGGGCTTTTGGATTCTAACTTCCATAATCTCACCCGGCAAAGCAATCGTCTTTAGCGAGCTGGCCAAATCGTTTATATTCATTACATCCACCTCACGCACCCGTGCAACCTTGCTGAGGTTATAGTCGGTCGTTGCCAATCGCCCATTGCAGTGCTTGGTAAAGACCATCAATTTCTGGTCCACGCCTTTGACCTCCTCAACATCTGGATTGACGCTGTCATCAATCTCCACGTCAATAGCAGAATCTGTCTGCATCCTGTTAAGTATATCAAGTCCCCGTCTGCCGCGGTTGCGCTTGAGCTTGTCGGCAGAATCCGCTATCAATTGCAGCTCATTGAGAACAAAACGTGGAACAATCAACGGAGCGTCAAACAATTTACTCTGATACAAATCTGCTATCCGCCCGTCAATAATTGCCGACGTGTCCAAAACCAACGGCCGAGTGCCCTTGGTCTGTTTGGCAAATTCGACATAAGGAACCACAAAACGCACATCGTCCTTCGTCCGCATCACAACACTGATTGTAAGATAACATATACAAACCCCCATCATCCACTTTACCGCCTGCATTGCTGTCTCGCTTACGCCCAAACGATAAATCTCGTTTATCATATCCAGCACAGGTGCCAGCGCCCAGCTGATAAATATCCCCACCAAAAGCCCGAAAAACATCCCCGCCAGCGCTGCTAAAGATTTCTTCGGCGTAAAAACATCGACAACAAAGGCGACTAATGCCAGCCCTACGCCGCTCCAAAGAATCGCATAAAAATTTCCTCTGCCGACCTCCCCGGAAATCTCTTTGGAGCTCAGATGGGTAAGTAAAACTGCGGCAACAACAATGATAAAGATGGCTCTGAAAATCCAAAGTAACTTTGACATAGCTATAAACCTCCAAAAAATATGATATCGATTTCTACTTTATAACCTTCAAAATCATACCTTGCATCCAGGCTATTATCAATAATTATGTTATTATGCAGCCAACCGCTATAAATATCGGCTTATTTGAACCCACCCTATTAGCTCCGCTTTTACCAATGGTTTATTCGCCTATAAAGACCGAGTACCCTCTGATAATACAGGGATAATATCAACAGTTCGGCGATTTGGCATCAAATACTGCCCTGAAACCCAACAACCCCCAGGCAGAATTGCAGCCGTTATGGGAAAGATTCTTGAAAGCCGCCGGTTGCTGAAAATACAGGCCTTTTAATATTGCGATGCGATTTTAACCGCTGTTTTTCTCACCCGTCTCCGACAACTTTCGCAATCGCAGATACCTACTTGTCTCAAATGAGAAACCCCGGCAAGCTTCTTTGTCTCGATTAACTTCGCCCCTTTCGCCCTCATTTTGCGAAACGCCAGTTTTGCCTCGCGCTTGTTAAGCAAACCCACCGCATCAATTACAACACTGACCTTCTTGCCTCGCTGCAGAAGTCCCAATGCCATCGCTTTAACAGCACCTTCGGCACTGGCGCCGATCAGAACAAAATTATCAGCCCGCACCTCACTGAGCAATCTCTCTAGCCGGGGCTCGTTGAATGGGTCAACACAGCGCTTATGCAGAACAATCTGCCTGTATTGCCGCAGTATATCTGCCGGAAAATCGGTGCTGCCATCTGCTGGGAAGTTGGCCCTGTTGCGCAGCAATGTGTACCGTATCTTTTTTTGCCCGTCCGTACCGTCAATACAGTAGCCGACCTTCTCAACACCGTTATGATTAGGGTAAACCTCGCAGGTCGAGATTACCCGAACATTGTTGCGCCTGGCCCAGGCCATCATCCTGCGAACATTGGCCAAAACCCTTCTGTGGTTCTTTATACATGCATTACCCCCGGCAAAAAAGTAGTCTTTTTGCGTATTGATATCTATCAAAATCCACTTGCGCCGCTTTTTAATCAATTGCCGAATCATTCTTCAAACTCCCCCCTTCCGTCTCTTAAGGTTCAGCCTAATTAAGATTCAGTCCTAATAATAAATACGCACCGGCAGACAATTGAGTTCATAGATTCTTATCGAATACTCCCCGCATCGACTTTAATTGCAAGCAACACTCAAAAAACAAGTTATATCTTCGCCCAAAGTGCTGTTTTCTTGTATAATACCGGCATCGAAGCCCTGTTACAGCGGTATTTCGTAGGATAAGTTTGCCAATGGCTAAAATCTTAAATGACTATCCTTCGGTCACCTTAAAACCCGAAGATTTGCAGGGCAAAATCGACTTTGCACAGATTTTCGGACGAAAAGGCCCTGTCCACATCGAAATCGGCTCCGGCAAAGCCGCTTTCCTGCTCAACCAGGCCACAGCCCAGCCGGAGGTCAATTTCCTCGGCATCGAGTGGGCTCGCAAATACTATCGCTACGCCATCGACCGCATCGGACGATGGGGACTGAAAAACGTAAAAATAATTCGCACTGACGCCGCTCATTTTTTAATCAATCTCGTCCCGGATAGCTCCGTAGAATGTTTCCATATTTATTTCCCAGACCCCTGGCCAAAAAAACGACACCACAAAAGACGCTTCATTGCCCCCGCAAATCTCGAACAGCTCCTCCGCTGCCTGACCACCGCAGGAACTATCAGAATTGCTACCGACCACGCTGAGTATTTCGAGCAAATACAGAAAGTCCTGGCAGCTTTCAGTAACCGGCTCGAAGAAATCGAATTTTTCCCCACCGCCGGCGCAAACGTCGGCGAATGGGTCGGCTCGAACTTCGAAAAAAAATACCTCAAAGAACAAAGACCAATCTACACCATCGCCGTAAGAAAAAAGTAAGCACCGTTTGTGAACCGCTCTTAGCACCTGACATTTAACCGATTATGACGTCATCCAACGGTCGCTTCGGCACATGATGTATATCTTCACTATCGCGCCAGTACTTAATGTCTCCATCAGGGCCGACTGTTTCGATTACCACTGTCTCTTTGGGTTTGCCAAGGGCCAGAACAAGAAGTATTTCATAGCGGGATGGAATATCCAAAGCCTTGCGGAGCTGGTTTCTCTTTATCGACGCTATCATACAACCGCCTAAACCTTTTTCTGTCGCCCCTAAAAGAATGCTTTGCGCCGCTATTCCATCGTCGCAGCCGAAAGACTTACTCAACCTTTTGTCTCCGAGTATGATGATATATGCGGCTGGCCTTTCCCCCTCGCACGGCCCAGGCCAATCTTTAAGATAACCTGCCCAGGCAAGATGCGGAAATATCAAGGCATTTTTTTCCGGCGCACAGGAGAGGATATATTTTAACGGCTGCAAATTACCTGCCGATGCAGATAGTCTCGCAAGGTCAACAAGCTCTCTCAATGTATCAATCCCTATTGCTTGTTCCTGAAAAAAACGCCGACAACTTCTGTTCTTTACTATTAAATCCCTTAACATTTTAATCTACTCTCCAAGCTGATTTCTTTACCAGCCGTATCTTCCAGCGTTACTATATTCTGCAAAAAAATCCTTCAGACAAAAAAAGCTAATGTCGTAAAAACAAACTGCCCGGCAGTTGTCTTATCAGCCCTTTTAGCCGCAGCGATATCAAGCCGGCGTTAATACCGCCCGGAGTCAAATTCGTTCCCGCGATTATCTGCTCTATATGTAATGGCTCTTTGCCCAGACAATCATAAATCGTTTTTTCATTTCCACTCAAATTCAACTGGCTGACATCAAACAAGGGCTTTTCAATCCTTTCAGAAGCCTCTGCCGCTGCGGCAGTTACGTGGCTTTGCAGCCGCTCGCCGATATAGCCGAGCGCCTCCATCACATCTTCCACAGATTCGACTAACTTAGCCCCCTGTTTTATCAATCGATGTGCACCTCTACTTAACGGCGAGTCAATTTTTCCCGGCACCGCCATTACTTCTCGATTATTTTCGAGCGCCGCTGCGGCAGTAATTAGTGCACCGGAATTTGGGGCGGCCTCGACAACAATTGTTCCAAGCGACAATCCTGCTATGATTCTGTTGCGAGGCGGGAAGTTTTCAGCCAGCGGCTCATATTGCAACGGCAATTCGCTAATACAGGCGCCGGAATCGGCTATAAGCTCAAATAGCTTTTTGTTCTCCGGCGGAAAGATATTTGCCAGGCCGCAGCCCTGCACAGCGATTGTGCGTCCGCCGGCCGATAGCGCACCCTGATGCGCAGCGGTATCTATGCCGCGGGCCATTCCGGAACAAATAGTAAAGCCCGCTGAGCTTAAAAAATGAGCAAACCGAGAAGATTGCTCCTGCCCGTATAAACTGCATCGCCGGGAACCAACTATCGAAATAGCTAAATTGTCGGCGGCAGTTAAACTGCCCTTTATATAAAGAACCGGCGGCGGGTCGTAAATCCGCTTCAACAGAGGCGGATAACGCTCATCGTCAAGGTTGATTAGCCATACGCCGAGCTTGCGGGCCAATTCCAGCTCGACAGAAGTATTGAATTTGTCACGAGTTGCGGCAATTTGCTCGGCGGTCTTAAAACCTATTCCATCTACCTCGGCCAACTCGCTGACGGAGGCGCCTAAGACGTAATCTATTGTGCTGAAATGCGTTATGAGCTTTGCAAAAGTGACCGGGCCGACGGCGTCGGCCCTGATTAATTTGAGCCATTTTTCGATATCAACGGAATTTTGCTGAGGCCTAACCATTTTATAGGCTTGAGTTTATATGAGCGGAAAGCAGAAATCAAGAAATACGAGGAAGAAAAAGTTTTGAGTTAAAAATGGGGTGTTAAGATGGGTGATTGGGGTAAAATAGATAAGAATTTTGTCTCCATAAAATGTGCAAAAATAATCGTAAAAGGGCTTAAAATTGGTCAACGGCGCGGGTTTAAGAGTATATGATTGAAAATATTCGAAAACGTTTGAAAACTGTATAGAAACGTTCGAAACTAGTATAGAAACGTTTGAAAATTGATATGAAACGTTTGAAAATATTGGAAAAAATTTGAAGATTTTTTCCGTATTGCGTCGTGCGTATCGCGTATTGCGTCAGAGGAATTTTTAGACGCAGATTGCCTAAATTAACACCGATTTTTTAAGCCACAGAGAGAACTTTAGACAAATTCAGGACAAGTTTTTTGTTTTCAGTTTGACAATTGCAACAATACTATATAAGTATATGCATATATGCTAATGTAATGCTGTTTGGCGGCGACATGATGTTAGGTTGTGTTAAATATGGAGGTGAACGGTTATGGTTGATGCGGAAAAGCTGGCAGGGACATTTAAATTGCTTTCGGTTGAGGCGAGGATACGCATTGTGCAGGTTCTTAAGCGGCGAGCGATGTGTGTTACTGAGCTGACATCGCAACTAGGTATAACACCATCGGCAACTTCTCAGCACCTGCGAGTTCTGAGAGACGCACGCCTTGTAAAATTTCAGAAGAGAGGGTTCAATGTTTATTATAGTCTCGATGTACAAAACATAGATCGCATGCACAAGGCCGTCAGCGAGCTATTTGAGTAGTACAGGGATTAGAAAGAGGGGGTTTTGTACAGAGATAGAAGTTATATTAGTATATGCGTATATGCATACATACTAATGTCATGATTTAATAATCGGGGATTTTTTGGTGAGGGGTTTGGGAATTGGGGATTTGAGAATTGGGGATTTGAGGTTTTTGTACAGGGGTATGAGTATATAAGTATATGCATACATACTAATGTAATGCTTTAAGAGCCATGGTTTTTTTAGTGAGGGGTTTAAGAATCATGGTTTTTGAAAGAGGGATTTAAGGTGGAAATTAAAGGGAGCGGGCGGGCAAGACAGGCTTCGCCAGGGAAGTGATTCATCTATATAAGTATATGCATATATGCTAATGGAGTGATTTAAGAATCAGGGTTTTGAGAATCATGATTTTTTGAATGGAGGGGTTTGAGAACCGTGGGGTTTTGAGAATGGGGGATTTTAGAATGAGGGATTTAAGGTGGAAATTAAAGGGAGCGGGCGGGCAAGACAGGCTTCGCCAGGGAAGTGATTCATCTATATAAGTATATGCATATATACTAATATCCTGCTTTAAGAAGCATGATTTTTTAAGGGTGGGATTTGAGAAAGAGGGGTTTATAAGTCAATTCAAAAATTAAAAATCAAAGAGCAAAATTGCGGTATCCCAAAGGGATGATTTTTTATTGTCGGGCATCCGCCTTCGCCAAAGCTTCGGCGGACAGGCGAAGAAAAATTGGGTGCAGGTTGCCTAAATTAATACCAATGATAAATGATAATTGATGATTGATAATTTGGTAAATGAATGCCCGGACAGAAAAAAATGTCCGCAGGATACCAGTTTTCTTTCTCGATTCACCCCATTAATTCACCCACATCTACCCTTTCTTACCCCCAGAATTTCTTTGATTCGTGAAGCCATAAGCGTTAAAATGCCGTTTGATGCGCGGGTATGTGCCCTTTTTTAGTGCACCAAAAAACTATAAATTTTCTTTATAAAGAGAGAAATTGTGAAAACGCCAAAAGAGCTGGATATAGCGTTGGTTGTGGTAGCAGCGGTTTTGTTGATTGCGGTATTCACCCAATATAAGGCAGACCACAAGGAAATTGTACAAAAAGAAACAAACCAAGCACCCGCCACAAGCGAAAAATGTATCCAGTTGCCTGCCTTAAGCGAAAAGGATGTCAAGTTAATTGAAGCATTTGTCCATGAAATGAATCTGCTTAATGCAGTGCTATTTTCTGATAGCAGTACCTTCGAAGCTCAGCGTGCAAAACTTGATGCTGCAAGTAGTGACCTTAGCAGTCTCGGAAGTTCTAATTATCCGATGGTGATAATGGGAAATCTTGCTATGCGCGTTTATGGTTCGTATATGCTTGTTCGTTTTTTTTCGTCAAGCTTTAGCAGTGGTATCCAAAAATTAGAGAGCCAGAACAATGCTTCACAGTCCCGCGAGAATTTCATAGAAGCATACCACATGTTCCAACGTGGAACTACTGCCCTTGAGGTCAACAAGTTTCTTGAGGACAAAGTCAAAAACGAGTCAACCAGTAAGTAATCGTGCACGATTTGTCTATGGAGTTCCCTAACCCGCCACGCTTTTGCTGCTCGACCTCGGCGCGGTGATGGTGAGAAGGAAATAATTTTTTGGGTACGGGGTAAGACGAAAAAAGAAAATCCGCCGAAGGCGGATAAATCGGGGAAAGGGGGCAAAAGAAATTTAAAATTAAAAAGGTAAAATGAAAAAGTTTCAGCGGAGTAAATTCGAAAATGATAGGCACAAGCCCTATTAAAAGTTTTTCTGTGTCGGATTAGAGGACGGAGGATACAATCTCCTTATTGGTTTAAAAAGTTGCTCATCTATTATAAATTCATATCCTGTGTCAGAGATCCATTCTTTTATCTTCATAATTATATCATTGATTATTTCCGACAAGAGATTGATCCATTCGTTTTTTACTTTATAGTAATTTAATAAATCCTCAGACTGATATTTTTTAAAATCACCAAAATCGACAACAACACCTTTATCTCCATCTATTTTTTTCAGAAGAATCAACCGGTCGGGCAATCTTTTATTTTCGATTGGATTAAGTTCTATGCCAGATACAATTTTGTATTCATCTGTTTTCTTTTCTGTTTTCTCTAAATAATCAACACGTTTTACAAATAGTTCAAAACTATCGATCGATTTCAAAAAACCAATTATTACGCATAAAAGGTCTGTATCCATCTTGTTTATTATTTGATTATTCTGTATTTTTTCGCTAATTGTTTTAATTGAATACTCCCAATTTTTCTTAACCTGAAAACCTAAATATTCTCCTTCAGAAATAATCTGTGTTAAATCTTGCTTGCTAAGTTCGCAAATCCTTTTAATACTTTTTGGATTTAATTGAAATTCGTAATTAGGATAAAGAAATTTTCCAAGTTGGTTGAGAACAGCTAAAACTTCTGTGTCGATCAACATTTTTGAATAATCATAAATTTCTTTACGTAGTTTTTTCTCTGATAAACCAACAAAGAATTGATAGAATACGTAAATAATTGGTATAGCAAATAATGTAGCGGAAAGATTTATTATTATCGAATTTAAGTTGCTTGCTGCCTTACCCGCCGAAAAATACAAAATAATAGCTGCTATTGACGAGACCAAAAAAGGAAAAGATTTGATCAATGTTCTTTTGATTTTCATACCATATTTCTTGTTTTCTCTGTAACCCCTTAATCTGTTTATTTGAGTTTCACCTGCGAATATTTCATATCAGTGGCTTCCGTATGCCCCGGATTTGTGTAATTATACATCGGAAGAGGGAAGAAGGCGAAAGGAATTTTAGTCGCTTGTCGCTGGTCGTTAGTCGCTAGTGAAACCCCACGTGAAACGTGGGGCTAAATATGACAGAGTATGAAGTGATACCGGTAGGTATCACTTCAATTCCACCGACCAATAGGCGTGGTCGAGGAATTGCTGCCAGCTACGGTAGCGGGACTGGCCGAGGTGGATGCGGACGAGAGGATTGTGTTTCGGCTTGGCGGGCTTCTGGATGAGGGTGAGGCCAGCCTGTTTGGGAGACCGGCCGCCTTTTTTCACGTTGCATCTTGTGCAGGCACAAACCATATTTTCCCAGTTCGATTTTCCGCCTGCGCTGCGAGGGATAATGTGGTCGAGGGAAAGCTCAGTGGTGGGGAAACGCTTGCCGCAATACTGGCAGGAATTCTTGTCGCGGGCGAAGATGTTGCGGCGATTGAATTTTACCTCGCTTCGGGGCAGGCGGTCGTAGAAGAGGAGGCGGATAATGCGGGGGACGGCGACGTAGAAATTTACGGTAGAAATCCAGTCTTGGCCATCCGGCTCGAAATTACGTTTGAGCTCGCTTACCTCGCACCAGCTCTGGAAATTGTAGTTTGCATAAACACCCTGCTCAAAAGAGACTACCTCAGCAAGCTGGCGAAAGAGCAAAGAGAACGCCCTTCTGGCGCCGATTATGCGGACAGCCATATAGTGCTTGTTCAGGACAAGAACATTACAGTCCAGGCCGGATTTAAACTCTGAAGCAATCATAATCACCACCTGCCGAGTAATCTATACCACTTAAATAGCAAAAAGGCGTGTAGGGTGCAAGGGAAAATTCAAAGTGCAAAATTTAAAGTGTAAAATTGCGGAGTCGCTGCGCGACGCTATTTTTCAGGCACAGGCCCATTCGACAGGCTCAGGGCAGGCAGGGGTTACTCGTCTTCAGAGTCTGATTCGCTTTCCAGTACTTCTTCGTCTTCCGCGGCTTCTTCGTCTTCCGCGGTTTCTTCGGCTTTGGGGGCTTCTTCGTCTTCTGAAGCAGCTTTGGCTTTTGCTGATTTTCTCTTCGGGGCCGCTTTGGCTTTCGGAGCTGATTCGGTTTTCGGAGCGGGTTTGGATTTCGGCGCTGATTTTGGAACTACGTTCTCGGCCCTTGGGCCCTTTTCGCCATCGACGACATCGAAAGTGACGGGGTCACCTTCGGCAAGAGTTTTGTAACCGTCCGATTCGATGTTGGAATAGTGGACGAAGATATCCTTACCATCGTCGGTAGAGATGAAGCCATAACCTTTTCTTGTGTTGAACCACTTAACTTTTCCCTCTGCCATAAAAAACTCCTTTTAGACAACTGTGCTACACTAAAATTCCTTATGTGCGTTCCACAAACAGGCTGAGTTTGAAAGCGGCAGCACTTTTGCGGAAGCACGACTTTTTAAACAAAATCGATTATTTTTTTTCAGCTGATTTTGCAGCAGGTGCATAAAGATTCTCTCTCATCAGTCGGCCCATCTTAAACTTAACGGTTTTCTTGGGAGGAACCTTAACCCTTTCGAGAGTTTTCGGATTCTGCGCAACTCTGGCGGCCCTTATTCTGGTCTCGAAGACGCCGAAGTCCCGGAACTCCAAGCGGTTATTCTTACACAACTCCGCTATTATCTCGTCAAGAAGCGCCTGAGTTATGCGTTTGACCAAGACCCTTTTTGCCTGCGTACGTTCTGCAATTCGATCGATGAGTTCTTTCTTTGTAACTGTTGCCATAAACTAACCTCATTTCAAGAAAGAGCGAATAGAGAAAACTGTCCCCTGCGGGGCAAGGGCTTTTAGAATAAGCGGTATGTTAACATTAGTTAAACAACGATTCATTACGCACCTATGTATCGTTTCAGGGCGACGACCAATTGCCATCTGCCCTGATTTTTAACCACAAAACCAGCCGACAAAAACAACTGCCGGGACAACGCAAATTACTATACTGCAAAGACTTCTATACAGCAAGCAATTTTTATCCAAAAAATTTTTCAACTTCTGAAAAAATCTGATATTGCAAAAAGAGCATCTGGACAGGCGTCGCTGCCCGCAAAGCAATCTGGCGTAAGCTCTTTATTTTCAAGATGTTATATAAAGCACCCCCCTTCTTTCTTGCATACCTCTGCCCCCTTGTCTTCTGTCGAAGACAGAAAGGATGCAAGTCGAGGCAGCAGGTGAAAGCAAGAAGGGATGGGCGGGGATCTTTGCCCGGCAATAATTTGCAAAATAACCTTAAGAGGAAATAGTTTATTGACCAGAGGAGGACTTATCGGCATAATTAGCATCTTTACATTTGCCGAGGCAGCATTTATGTCTGTAAGTAAGAGCGAAAAAAGCGGCCCACAAAAGGCCCCTCGAAACGATAGAACGGCTGAAATCGCCAATACGTTTGAATGGCTGATAACGGCCTTTATACTGGCGTTTCTTGTTCGGGCATTTATAATGGAGGCGTACCGGATTCCCACCGGCAGTATGGCAGACACACTTAAGGGGGACCATTTTCGCCTGCGCTGCCAACAATGCGGGTATAAATACGACTGTGGTTCAGACATGGAAAGATATAGATTAGGCGGGGATACTATCGCCGCCGGTAATGTCAAACTGCCTATTTCCCGCTGCCCGAGTTGCGGCCATTATGATTCAGCCGGCAGAGCAATCCCAATATCCAACGGCGACCGGATACTTGTTCTAAAGTGCATCTATCAGTTTTTCGAGCCCCAACGTTGGGATGTAATAGTATTCAAGAATCCACTTAATCCTCCGGAGAATTATATTAAACGATTGATTGGTCGGCCTGGAGAAACTGTGGAGATAATCGATGGAGACATTTATATTGACGGACAAATCAGCCGAAAACCTGCTAAAGTCCAGGAAGAGCTGTGGATGCCTGTGTACGATAACGACTACCAGCCAGCCCGGCCGCGAGAAGGTTCGTTTAACGGCCACGTCTGGCAGCAGCCATTCAGGAACATCTCAGAGTCAAAATGGAAACTCGACAAATCTGACCCTACCAAGTTCCAATTAGACAGCCCTGCCGATGAAACAAGCTCGTTAATTTATGACACCTCCATCGGCAACGATTTCAGGACCACATACGCTTACGATAGTGTTGGAGATTATAAGAATATGCCGTATTGCAGCGACCTGATGGTACGTTTCTATGCACAATCGGCCGGCAGGCAGGGCAGCATCGGCATAACTGTAAGCAAATATCAAACCCTATACAAAGCCTGGATTGATTTTGCCGGCAATATGGTCATCGCAAAGGTTTCGGAAGGTAAAGAAACGATATTAGATAGTAAAATAATCGACCCATCAGCTACGAACAAACCTACGCTGGTCGAATTTGCCAATGTTGACCATCAATTGATTTTCCGATTCGGCAGTGACAAATTAACTTACGATTTGGGGTGCTCTGCTGAGGATGCCGGTGAAAGGAAAAGGGACGTCCAGCCGCAAGTGAAGATTTTCGGCTCCGGCACAGTGACAGTCTCACATATAGCGATTTTCAGAGATATTCACTACACCGCGAAAAGGAGCGCCGGCAGTCCCGAAGAGGGAAGAGCAATAGAAGGCAATCCTTTTACCCTCGGCAAAGACGAGTTTTTCGTATTGGGTGACAACAGCCCCAACAGTGAGGACGGCAGGTGGTGGAACAAGGCGGGCATTGGTAATAGAGGCCAATCCTACAGGGAGGGTGTCGTGCCGTGTGACTATCTTGTAGGCAAAGCCCTGTTTGTCTATTGGCCCGGCGGTTTCGAATTTCCCTGGCCAGAGAGCCTGAAAATCTTTCTATTGGAAAACAGCCGGCACAGCGGTCTGGCCAGAGTAATGTACTGGTTCGTTTCGTGGAAGTGGATACCCTGTATTGGCCAGATGCGTTTTATTTGCGGCGGCACATCCCGTTAAAAGTTGGCTCCGTTAAAGCCTTTTTCCTTTTGGCCTCTAACGGGACTGAAGTAAAAACCAATAGCCGCCAGGACGGCTAAGGCCGATGAGACGCACAGACTAAGCGCCGTAAGGTGTCCCCAAGGGAGAGTGAACGATGAGACAGAGAAGTGCGCTAAGGGTTGTCTTTATAGCTGCTTTTTTTGCAGTGGTTTCTTTGACGGGTTGTGCAGACCCGTCCTCGTGCTCTGCGAAGCGCTACGCAGAGCAGAGGTGGAGATTCATCGTTACCGGTGACAGCCGGGGTGACAATAACGGCGTGAATACGGCCATTCTGGGCGAACTTGCCGCCGAGATTGTAAAGAAACAGGTTGACTTTGTCCTGCTTAGCGGTGATTTGGTTAACGGCTATATCGACCAGGCAACGATGGACAGCCAGTTCAAGACGTGGCAGGATACAATGCAACCGGTTTACGATGCCGGTATCGGCGTCTATGTTGTTCGCGGCAATCATGACCTCGGCGACCCGCCGGGCATTACGGCGTGGAACAACGTTTTCAAAGACAAATTTTCCATGCCCGCCAACGGTCCTGCAGGTGAGAAGAACCTGACATATTCGGTCAGACATAAAAATGCCTTCATCGTTGGTGTCGATGAGTATGTTCGACTGCGACGGGTGAACCAAGAGTGGCTTGATACTCAGTTTGCAGCAAATACTAAGCCGCACGTTTTCATATTCGGTCACGAACCTGCTTTCAAAACGGAGCACAAAGATTGCCTTGATGATTACGCGGCTGAGCGTGATATGTTTTGGGCCAGCATTGAAAAGGCAGGCGGGCGAACGTACTTCTGCGGTCATGACCATTTCTATAATCACGCGAGGGTCGATGATGACGGAGACCCGAACAACGATATTCATCAATACATTATTGGAACCGCCGGGGCACCACTCTATGACTGGCAGAAGGATTACGATGGTGAAAACAGCGGCTATACGGTGAAGGGCATTTACCACTCAAAAGAGTATGGCTATTGTCTGGTTAAGATTGACGGTCTTGATGTGACCGTGACGTGGATGGAGCGCGTCGGAGCAGGCAAATATGAGGCCAGGGAGGTATGGAGTTATACCGCCTCTGTGCCTTCCTGCGAGGGCGGAAAAGCAAGCGAAGAGGGGGGAAATATTCTGGAGAGTTCCGCAAAAACAGCCGATTATTAATGGCAGGTAATTATGGGATGGTTCGACTGAGAACATTCGGCTGAGCTTACCATCGAAGCCTTTTTTGGATAAATCCCAAAAGAGGAAAAGGAGAATTTATGCCGAGCAAATCTTTCAGCTATAGCGATGTATTAGGCTTTGGCTGGAACGTGATGAAGTCCAACTTTTTGTTTTTCCTGGGTGTGATTGTAGTTACAATCCTAATATCTTCACCGGGACGGATTCTCGTGGAGGTAATGAAACGTTATCCCGGGGCAATTGCACCTTTTTGGTTTTTTGCGGTGCTTGGTGTGTCATTTATAATCCAAATCATACTGGTAATAGGCCTAATCAAAATAGCACTCAGTTTTTGCGATAGTCAAAAACCTGTGTTCAGCACTCTATTTAATGGGTTCGATTGCTTCTGGCGGTACATAGGCATAGAACTTCTTTGCGGTCTGATTATAGGCGGCGCCTCTATTGCGTGTGTTTTACTATCTATATTGTTGTACACCGTAACGCACAGCCCGCATTTCATCCTGCCTGTTCTTATCGCGTTTTTGATTCTGGTGGTAATTTTGTCAATTAAGCTCAGCCTGTGTTTGTATTTTGTTGTCGATAAGGGTCTCGGCCCTATCAATGCACTGAGGGCAAGCAGCCGAGCAACAAGGGGAGCTAAATGGTCATTATTTGTCTTCGGTATTTTATGCGGCTTGATAAATATTCTGGGTGTGCTCTGCTTTTTTGTCGGCTTATTTGCAACGGGTCCAACGGTTATGGTAGCAATGGCACTTGTGTATCGAAACCTATCAGAACAAACTCCCGAATTAGCTGAGCTTGGTATCAAAGGCCCTAATGTCAAACCCAGTGCCAGCGGCGGCGTTGGCGGTAGTACCCAACCTTTCGCTGGTATGCAGCCTAACCCTATTATTCCTTCTATTCAATCTATTCAATCCGGCCCTCCCGCCTACCCAAAGGCTTGTCTGTCGGGCAGGGGTATTCAGCTTGGGCAGGGTGTCCAACTCAGCCAGGGTGTCCGACTTAGCCAAAGTGTCCAGCCCAGCGCGGGTATCCGACCTGCTTCTGGTATCCGGCGTGAAGGGGAAAAGAAAAGCAGCAACTCTTTATTATGGTGGGTTGTTGTATTAGGAGTTTGTGTTGTGATTGCGGCGGGTATTAGCTACTATTTTCTGGCAAGGGCAAAAGGCAAGGTTGTGGTTTCCCCGAAGGAGGCTGTGGTTTCCTTGAAGGAGGTTGTGTTTTCCCCGAAGAAGGTAGCACTAAAGGGGATATTATATTCTGAAGGAAACAGCTCGGCTATAATTGACGGTAAAATAGTGAAAGAAGGGGACATAATAAACGGTATAAAGGTCGTCAAAATAAACAAAGACACGGTTGAATTTGAGAAGGACGGGGAGAGGTGGACACAACGAACGAAATAAGCTGCGGCAAGCTGATTGTTCGTTGTCTTTTTTGCAGGTTTTAGCCATCATTTAATATTCCTTGTTTATTGACTTTTTGCCTGCCCTGGGTTAATTTACTCGATGAAATCGTCGTGCGTGATGCGTGATGGGTCGTGCGGAAAGAAATACGCAATACGATATACGCAATACGATATACGAAAAAGGCAAGGGCTTAAGTGTTATGAAGGAAATTGAGAAGCCACAGGAGCATTTCGAGGACAGGCGAATACTTGACGAGCTCAAGACTTCATATCTTAACTATGCGATGAGCGTGATTGTTTCGCGTGCGCTGCCGGACGTCCGCGACGGTCTGAAACCTTCGCAGAGACGAATATTGGCTGCGATGAACGATTTGAACCTCGGCCCGCGAAGCAAACACCGCAAGTGTGCGAAAATTGTCGGCGATACGAGCGGCAACTACCACCCACACGGTGACCAGGCGACATACGGAACTCTTGTGCGTATGGGCCAGGAGTGGAGTATGCGATATCCACTGATTGACCCGCAGGGCAACTTTGGGAGTATCGATGCCGACCCACCGGCTGCCATGAGATATACCGAAGCGAGAATGGCAGCACCGGCTATGGAAATGCTTGAAGATATTAACTTAGACAGCGTCGATTTTGTGCCGAACTATGATGAGTCCCGCCTGGAGCCGACAGTTTTGCCCTCGAAGTTCCCGAACCTGTTAGTCAACGGCTCCACGGGGATTGCCGTTGGAATGGCCACGAACATCCCGCCGCACAATGTTGCTGAGGTCTGTGAAGCCTTATTGTTAGTCATTGAAGACCCGAACTGCGGATTCAAGGATATTATGAAGCACCTGTCCGGTCCGGACTTCCCAACCGGCGGAATTATCTGCGGCAGGAAAGGCATTATGGATGCTTACACCACCGGCAGAGGCCATCTGACAGTCAGAGGTAAAGCAGATGTCGAGACGACAAAGCAGGGCAAGACAAGAATCGTAATCACCGAAGTGCCGTATATGGTAGTCAAGACGGCGATTGTTTCCAAAATTGCGGATTGCGTCCACGAGGGTCAGATTGCGGAAATCGCCGACGTCAGGGACGAATCAGACCGGCACGGATTACGGATTGTGGTGGATTTAAAGAAAGACGCCGACAGCGAAGTCGTATTAAATAAGCTGTACCGTTACACCCCTCTGCAGGGCACCTTTGCTATTGCCAATATAGCACTGGTCAAGAACAGACCTGAAACTCTTAATATCAAGCAGATGCTTAGCTGCTTTATTGAGCATCGCAAGATTGTCATCCGCAGACGAAGCAGATACCTGTTAAAAAGATGCCAAAACAGGGCCCATATTCTCGAAGGCCTTATCCTGGCGGTCAGCGACATCGACGAAATCATTGAGCTGATAAAAAAGTCACCTGATACACCAACGGCGAAGCTGAACCTGATGAAGAAGCCGCTGAAACTGGCCGTCTCGGCTACGCTTAAAGAAATCCTGCCTGAAGCGTTTGTTAAAGAAAAAAGTAAAACCGACCAATTCCTTACGGGCCCGCAAGCTGATGCGATTTTAACAATGCAGCTGCAAAGATTGACAGGCCTGGAGATGAAGAAGCTTGCCAAAGAATACGCCGACCTTACCGAGCAGATAGAAGGCTATGAGGCGATACTGGCCAGCGAGCAGGTCCTGCTGGATATTATCCGTGAAGACATCCACGAAATAAAGGAGAAATACGGCGACAAGAGGCGGACAACAATTACCGCTAAGGTTGAGGAGCTTGATATCGAGGATTTGATTGCAGAAGAAGAAGTTATTGTAACGATAAGCCATTCCGGTTACGTAAAGCGGATGCCGGTTGATACATATCGCAAACAGGCCAGAGGCGGCAAAGGCATTATCGGCTCTGACACCAAAGAGGGGGATTTTATCAAGCATCTTTTCACCGCTTCCACTCACGATTATCTGCTCATCTTCACCAATCGCGGCAGATGCTACTGGCTAAGGGTCTATGATGTTCCAAGTATGTCGAGACAGAGCAAAGGCAGAAATATTGTCAACCTTTTGAAGCTGGGCAACCAAACAATAACCTCGATAATCAATGTGCGGAAATTTGATGACGAAAGCACCCAGGGAAAAGAACAGCGTCAGCTTATTATGGCCACTAAGAACGGTCTGGTAAAAAAGACCAGGCTTTCGGCTTACAGTAACCCAAGAGCAACAGGCGTCACTGCAATCAAACTTGACCCCAATGACGATGTAATCGGCGTTGCGTTGACAACGGGCAAAGACCATATTGTACTTGGGACGCGGGATGGTATGGCAATACACTTTGGTGAAGAGCAGGTGCGTTCGATGGGCCGGGTTTCGCGAGGCGTCAAGGGTATGAAACTTCGCGGTAAGGATAATGTTGTCGGTATGGTAATAGCGGAGAAAGGGGCATCGCTGCTGACGGTCTGTGAAGAGGGTTATGGTAAACGAACCAGCCTTGGCGATTACCGCTGCCAAAACAGAGGAGGAATAGGGCTGATAAATATAAAAACAACCGCCCGGAACGGAAAAGTAGTAACTCTCAAGACCATTCGGGGTGAGGATGAGTTAATGATGATAACGGCTAATGGAATGATAATCCGCACCGGGCTGGAGCAAATCCGTTCGATTGGCAGAAACACCCAAGGCGTTCGCTTAATAAAGCTCAAGGCCGGCGACAAACTCGTTGCCGCTGAAAAAATAAGTTCCGACGCCGTTAGCGATTTGAGGACAAAATCCGATACTAACCGCAAATCCGAATCTGAAGCCAAAAAAGAGAAGAGTAAAAAAAGCCGCAAATCGAAATAGCACTTCGACAGGCCGTGTCGGCTGAGCAAAAATGGTTAAAAGTAAAGGCGAGCCTAAGAAGAAATACGAGCCGATTTATGTAATCGTCGGCGAAGAAAAATCCCTTGTTGACGCTGAGTGCGAAAAGCTTCTTGAGAAACTGCTGGAGCCACAGCAAAGAGTGACAGGACTTTTTAATGCCGACCCTGCTGAAGTTTCAGCCACCGAGGTCTTGGACGAACTGCGAACGCTGCCATTTTTGACAGAAAGAAGGGTCGTTCTTGTAAAAGGCGCCGACAAATTCGTTTCTGAGAATCGTGAGCTGCTTGAGAAATATTTCGATAATCCCTGTCCTACGGGCATACTTATATTGACCGTGAGCAGCTGGCCTGAGCGAACCAATCTGGCTAAAAAATTGCCATCGGTCGGCAAATTGCTCAGCGTAGCCAAGCCCAGGCGAGGACAACTGCCGCAGCGTCTTGTACAATATGCCAGCGATGCACACGAGAAGAACCTCACAGAGGCCGCTGCCGAACTTCTAATCGAGCTGAGCGGAGATGAGCTGGTCCGACTGTACGGTGAAGTTGACAAGCTGGCCATATTTGCACACAACGAGAAGTCAATAACAGAACAGCACATAGAATCACTGATTGGTCATAATCGTATATTCAGTGCTTTTTCGGTGATTGATGCTGTTATTGCCGACGACATTGCACAGGCGATATGCCGGCTGAGAAATATGTTCGCAGAGGACAAAACAGCAGAATATACCACCGTCGGCGCTTTTGCATTTCATTTCCGCAGGATGTTCGGCGCTAAAGTCCTGCTTGAAAATGGGGTTAACCCTGCCGAAATCACAAAGAGGCTGAGAATAGGAGGTAATAAAGACAGGTTTTTTGCACAACTGCGAAAAATGTCGTTGAAACAGATAGGCGCTATTTTGCAGCAGTTAGCTGCGACCGATTATGCAATAAAAACGGGGCGGGCGAAAGCCGAAGTGGCAGCGGAGCAATTGGTTCTCAGATTAGCCGGCAGGTAGAACAGTTGCGTAAATGTAGTCTATTCTCATTGATTATTGAATAATCAATTCTTTTTACTTTTCATTGCGGTGTTTAGTTTTGGTGGTGTTTTTCTGCTGCTTTTACCGCTGAAGCAGCAGCCGGCTGCAGATTCGACTTTGGCAGAGTAAAGCAGAAACTGTTTCCTCGTCCATCTCTACTTTCAGCCCAAATCCAGCCGCCGTGCATTTCCACCAATTCTCTGGCTATCGGCAGAGCCAGCATCAGCTCCTCCCTGCCGGCACGGAGCTGTGTTTTAATCTGGTCGAAGCGATTGAAAATCCTGTTCATCCGGCCACTTTCGATAGTCGGGCCATCGTCCTGGACCTCGACGGTAATCTCATTGCCGAGGTCTTCCGCCCGCACGCTGATATGGCCATTTGCGGGGACGGAATTTATCGAGTTGCTTATAAGACTGGTCAGCACCTGCGCTATCTTGTCGCGGTCTGCATCAACAAAGAGTTCGGAATCAGGCATGGA